>Ga0187893_10000001_pt1 | contig 616903 bp, 517 predicted proteins | sample MA1701074metaG_FD_139574 | JGI IMG/M metagenome (GOLD analysis project Ga0187893, IMG submission 139574) | White microbial mat communities from a basaltic lava cave in the Kipuka Kanohina Cave System on the Island of Hawaii, USA - MA170107-4 metaG ...
CGCCTCGATCAGACTGACAGTGAGGTCGGCGTGCCGGTCGGGGAAGAGTTCCTGGGCTACCGGCCCCGGCGACCACTCGATCGATGGACGGCCGCGGCCCAGCGGTTTCCGCCGGCGCTGCTCGACGAAGCCGCCCTCTTCCAGGGCAAGCAAGTGCTGGCGCACGGCGACGTCCGTCAGCCCTAGCGATCGGGCCAGTTGCAGGGCGGTCGCTGGGTTGCTGCGCTTAAGGCGCTCCAGCAGTCGGCGCTTCGCCCCGGTGAGCCGCTTCGGGTCCATGCCCTCAGCTTAACGGAACGAGCTGGATTTTACAAAGGGAGGACTTTTCAAAATACCCCTCCGTGTGCTAAATACATAAGTATAGACTTTTTAAAAAGGAGAGGGCTATGTTTCTTGAGCATGTGAACATGTCCGTGGCGAACCTGGATCGCGGCATCTCCTTCTACGAGCGGCTGCTGGGGTTGCACGTGCGCTGGCAAGGCACAAACGCAGGCGGGGAGCGGGCGGCGCATATCGGTGATGACCGTTGCTACTTGGCATTATTCGAAGTCGGCGGCGACGGAAAGGCTGGGGCTGACTACGATCACACCGGCCTGAACCACTTCGGCTGGGTAGTGGATGACCTGGAGGCCGTCAAGCGGCGTCTTGTCACGCTCAACGTCAGGCCCCACTATGAAGCCCAGTACGAGCCCGGACGCCGATTGTATTTCTTCGACCCGGACGGCATCGAAGTGGAGTTGGTTGAATATCCGCTCAGGGATTAACGGCCAGGCGGGCAGGCGTCATGTGCGAACAAGCGGTTCGGGTGATCAGTTGCTCGCTTCCCCTTCGAAGCCGGTCGAGCCTGCTGGTGCAAGAGGCCGTGGCTTCTTCTCGGCGGATGGGCGGACCGATCGAGTTCGTCGATCCGCGGGACATAGAGATACCTCCTTGGGGATAGTGATTTCTACGTTCACAGTTGACAGATCGCAGCTGAGAGCTACGCCCCGATCCTAAGGCCGGCCCGCCCGGTACGATGCGGAAGAATCCACGGAACAAATCGCCGGTTTCTTCGTCTAAGCTGCCATGTACTCCCTCTGGCAGGACGTCCGCTATGGCTTGCGCGGGCTGCGCAAGGAGCTTTCGTTCAGCTTTCTGGCGGTGTTGACCCTGGCCCTGGGCATTGGGGCGGCTACGACCATCTTCAGTGTTATCTACAACGTGCTTCTCGACCCGACCCCCTATCGGGAAGCCCACCGCATCGTCTCGATTCAAATCAGCGACGCCGCCAGCACGCGCCCGGGCGGCCGGATGTTCTTCCAGACAGCGGAGTTCCTCGACTACCTGGAGCAAACCAAGGTCTACGAGGACGTTATCGCCACCAGCGGGGAAGACATCCTGCGCTCCACGGATGAGGGTACCGAGCAGTTTCGCGGAGCCGCCGTAACGGCCAACATGCTTCCCTTTCTGGGTGTGTCGCCTTTGCTGGGCCGTGGTTTTTCGCCCGACGACGCCAAACCCGGCGCTCCGCCGGTCTTCATCATGAGCTACAAGATGTGGCTGGAGCGCTTCCAGCAAGACCCCGAGGTCGTGGGCCGCGTCTTCGTGCTGAACAACGCGCCGACGACCTGCATTGGCGTCACAGGCAAGCGGCTCACAAAGCTGGGGGCAGACCTCTACCGTCCCGTCTACCTGGACCGCGCCGATCCGGAAATGAGCCGGCGCTATTTCTGGTTTCAGGCGCGCTTGAAACCCGGTGTCACGATGCGACAGGCGCAGGCCGATGCCGAGGTGGTCGCCCGTCGCCTAGCCGAGGTGTACCCCGACAATTATCCAGAAAAGTTTAACGTCGAGATCATCTCCTGGATCGACAGCGTTGTCGGGCAGTTTCGAACCGCCCTGTATACCCTGGGGGCGGCCGTGGGTTTGCTGCTGCTGATTGCCTGCGGCAACGTGGCCAACATGCTGCTGGCGCGCGCCAGCACACGGGAGAAAGAGATGGCGGTGCGCTCAGCCCTGGGGGCCCGGCAGTGGCGGCTCATCCGGCAACTGCTGGTCGAAAGCCTACTGCTGGGTCTGGCGGGCGCGGCGGCCGGCTGCGCATTCGCCTACGCCGGAATCAAGGTGCTGGTGCCGATGATCCCGGAAGGAACGATCCCCGGCGAATCGCTGATCCAGCTCAATGTGCCGGTTCTGGTGTTCAGCCTCGGCGCCGCGCTACTGACCGCCGTCCTGTTTGGGCTGGCCCCGGCCCTGCAAGCGGCCAGGCCAGACCTGGCGGACCCCCTGAAGGACGCCGGCCGGGGCGTCAGCGGCGGCTTCCGGCGCGGCAGGCTGCGCAACACGCTGGTTGTCATCCAGGTCGCTTTATCCCTGGTGCTGTTAGCCGGGGCGGGGCTGATGATGCGCACCTTCATCGCCGTGCAGGACGCCGATTTGGGCTTCAACCCCGACAATATCCTGGTGGCGCGTCTGCCGTTGCCACGCGGCCAATACAAAACGGCAGAGGCCAAGCACCAGTTCTTTCGGACTCTCCTGCATCGGCTGCATGCGCTGCCAGGGGTGGTGGCGGCGACGGAAACAACAACGCTTCCTCCTTATGGCGGCATCCGCAGCGAGATCGATGTTCCCGGCAAGACGCACGTCGAGAAATGGGAGGCGATCTATCAGTTGTGCAGCGAGGGGTACTTCCCGACTTTGCAATTGCGGCTCTTGCGCGGGCGGCTGCTTTCGGAGGTGGACGTCAACGACGCCCGGCGGGTGGCGGTCGTGAACCAAACCCTGGCCAAGCAGTACTTCGGAGAGGAAGATCCGCTGGGCCATCCAATCAAAATCAAGATGCTCGAGAGCCTTCGGGAGTCGCCCGTGGAGAATGCGGTCTTCGAAATCGTCGGCGTCATATCGGACGCCAAGAACCAGGGCATTCAAGACCCTGTCATGCCCGAGATTTTTGTCCCGTACACGCTGACCGGAGAGTTCGAGCGCGGCATCCTGGTGCGGACTGCCGGCGAGCCGCTGCCGCTGCTCAACAACGTGCGGAGGGAGATCTGGGGCCTCGACCGCGGGGTCGCTCTGACCATGACCGGCAGCCTGAACGAGTATCTGCAGCGCTTTTCCTACGCGCAGCCGCGCTTCAGCGTGATCCTGCTCGGGGTGTTTGCCGGGGTTGGCCTGGTTCTCGTCGCTCTCGGCGTGTACAGCGTGATTGCCTATACGGTCTCGCGGCAGACGCAAGAGATCGGACTGCGGATGGCGCTCGGTGCGGGCAGCGGCGACATGCTCCGGATGGTGCTGCGGCTGGGCCTGCGGCTCATCGGCGTGGGCATCGTTGCCGGCACACTGGTTTCGCTGGGCGCCGCGAGAGTGATGGCCAGCCAGCTCTGGGGTGTTTCCCCGCACGACCCCGCGACCTTGGTAAGCGTCATTCTGCTCGTCGTCTTCGCCGGACTGGCGGCCTGCTATTTCCCTGCCCGCCGGGCCACGCGCGTTGATCCGTTGGTGGCTCTCAGATACGAGTAAGCGTTGGCCCTAGTGGGTCTCGACGGCCAGGGACCGCCATACCTTAGCCAAAGGGAGCAGAAAGATCGAGACTGCCTTCCGGTCGAGCTATAGCCAGCCTACCGTGACAGCTGCTTCCCGACGGGACTGTTGAAGCCACTGTTGCACATGTAATGCACATGCAACTATGCTAATAACATGGCAAAGATGATTCAGATCCGGCACGTGCCGGAGCAGCTTCATCGGCGGCTGAAAGCCAAAGCAGCTCTGGAAGGCATGTCTCTTTCTGACTTTCTGCGGCGTGAGGTGCAGCATGTGGCCGAGCGGCCAACACTGGCTGAGCTGCATGAGCGAATGGCGGCGCGGGCGCCTGTCAGCACACGCCTCTCGCCCGCGGAAGCCGTGCGCGCGGAACGGGAAGGCAGATGATCGTCGTCGATGCTTCGGCGATTCTTGAAGTCCTGCTGAATACACCCGCGGGCGCCCGTGTATGGCGCCGCCTGATGCGGTCTCGCGAAAGCCTCCACGCGCCGCACCTTCTCGATGTTGAAGTGGCCCAGGTTCTGAGGCGTTATGCCCTTGGCGGAGAGTTAGCCCCGTCCCGGGCAGTCGAAACACTGCAAAGCTTCCTGGAAATCCCAATCACCCGCTACCCGCACGAACCGCTTCTTCCGCGAATCTGGGAGTTGCGCCACAACCTTACCGCATACGATGGCGCCTATCTCAGCCTGGCCGAACTCCTGAATGCTCCGCTGCTGACAAGGGACGCCACGTTCGCAAGCGTTATGGATCACACGGCGGTTGTCGAGCTTATCTAAAAACAGGCCGTCCTTCACTGCCCTGGCTCTCAGGCCAAACCATGATGCGCCCCTAATCTCTTGCCGGACCCCTACACGTAGCGTTCGATCGTGTCGGGCAAAGGGGAAAACACGGATATCCATGGGGAATTGAGCCCGTCTTTCCCGCCCCCTACTTCGCTCCTGGCGGCCGGTATTTCACCGTCTTTGCCAAGGCCTGATCGGTTTCCTCAACCGTCAGCAGCGGAACAGTGCTCGTGCGCGCCAGGCCGGCTGAGGACACCACGATCGATATGGCTGCGGCAGTGACGTTGTCGGGAACATCGGCTATGACGACAGCATCGTGGTCGCCGAAGGTGTAGTACATCGAATCCAACTTGCCGCCCAGGCCTTCGAGCATCTTGCTGACCGCAGCCTTCCGGCCGGAGGCTTTGTCTTTCATCAAACCCTTCAAACCGTCGGAGCTGTACGACGCGTGGATCAGGAATTTTGCCATGGGATCGCCCCTCCTGGAGGCAGCGAGAATTATACTCCTTATCCCCTTGCTACGGGGTTGGCGTGTGGATCGCCGGCTGCACGCTAGTTCATCTTGCCGGGCGCTATCGGGGAAAACAACACCAGCGACACGCCCTCGTAGGGGCCCTGCTGTCCCTGGGGAGACTGGGCAGCACCCATCTGCATCACACCAACGTAGTTCGATTTCAGAAAAAAACGCTTCAGCAGATAATCCCGAACCAGGTGAGCGCGCTCGTGAGACCGTACGAACTGGTCGACGCCGCTCCCTTGTCCGGAGTAGCCCTCTATCACGATCGGCTGATCCTTTGCGTACGGCAGGAACTCGGCCACGGCCCGGTCAATCGCCCTCTTGCCTTCGTCCGTCAGGTTCTCCGTGCCGTCGATATTGACGGTGAATAGCTCGTAAGCCGTCAACCAGGCGCGCTTGCTCGGATATCCAGGAGCGGCCTTGCCGTCCTTGTAGTCCTGCACGGAGATGCTGTCGAGATCATAGAAGCCACGCTTCTTAAAGAAGCCGCGAAAGAACCAGCTCCGCTTGAGCGCCTCCGAATTCTCGGAGAAGTCCTCCATCGTTTCCCTCGCGCCAGCCAGCGTCTGCCGGAGATCCGCGCTCAGGCCGTTGCCGGCCTCCGGCTGGAAATCGCTGATTGCCTTGCGGGCGCGCGCAGTGGCCTCCTTGACGTTCTCAAGGGTTTCGTCAACATTCTTCATGACGTCGCGCGATTTCAGGTCGTTGACCATGGATTGGACGTCATCGGACGTCTTGCGGAAATTGCGGGCTGTTTTCTCAATCTCATCCACACTGGCCCGCACGTTGCTGTAGAGCTGATCGTCCGTAAAGAGCTTGCCGACTGTACCGCGGCCGGACTTCACTCCATCGATGATGCCGCTGATGTCGGTCGAGATCCGGTTGCCGCTGGCCGAAATCTTCTTGATGTCGTCGCTGGCGTTCGTGATCAGCTCGTTGGCGGTTTTGGCCGTGTCGGAAACCGCCTTGAAGGCGTCATCAAACTCCCCCTTTACGTCCGTGACCGTTTGATTGATGGACTTTACGGTGTCGCTCACCTCCTGCATCAGGTCCGCAAACTCAAAAGGCTCGCGGCTTTTGATCGTCGAGCCGTCCTGGACTTCCGAAGCGCCGCTCGTGCCGGCATCCACCTGAAGAAACTTATTGCCGACCAGCCCGTCGGTCTGGATCGACGCTACGGAGTCCGTCCGCAGAACGGGCTTGAAGTCCTCCAACACGCGGAAACGCACAAGGAACTTTCCCTCCGGACTTGGCGGCACACGGATTTCCAGAACCTCTCCGGCGTTCAAACCGCCCACCCGCACAGGCGCTCCTACCTGCAGACTGGCGACCTCCGTGTACTCGGCTTGCAATTCGACGCTGGAGGAAAAGAGCTGCCGGCGGTCGCCTATCAGAAATAGTCCGATGGCGAAGAGCAAAAAACCACCCACGACAAACGCACCGACCGCTGCTTTTTTCGATTCGCCCATGCCTCAACCACCCCCTTCCAACTTGAGAAACTGCTGCACTATCTCGTTGTCGCTGTTCTCGAGATCGTGCCAGGAGCCGCGTGCAATGATGCTTCCTTTGTCGAGCACAATAATCTCGTCCGCGATTCTCTTGGCGCTGGGGATGTTGTGGGTCACCACGACGAGGGTCGCCTTCTTGCTCGATTTCAACTCGATCAACAGCTCATCGATTTCCGATGCCGTGATCGGATCGAGGCCTGCACTCGGCTCATCCACCAGCAGAATGGAGGGTTCGAATGCCAACGCCCGCGCCATCGCAGCGCGTTTGCGCATGCCGCCAGAAAGATCCGCCGGCATTTTGTCGTATTCCCCCTCAAGTTGAACTTGCGCCAGAGTGTGCTCCGCTTTCTCCCGAACTTCACTGTCGGAAAGGCGGCCTTGCCGCCGCAGCGGAAACGCCACGTTTTCACCAACAGTGATCGAATCAAAAAGCGCGGCGCTTTGGAATAGAAAACCCATCTCGCGGCGAACGCCGGCCAGCCCGCGCGAATCCAGTTGCGTAATCTCCTTTCCGTGGACGAAGATGCCGCCGCGGTCCGGCTTCATCAGTCCGATCATCATTTTCAATGTCACACTCTTGCCCGTGCCGCTTCGTCCCAAAATCACCAGGGCTTCCCCCTCTTCGATCGCAAAGGAGGCATCCTGCAAGATCTTCGTCTTGCCGAAGGCTTTGGAGACGCCTTCAAACCGGACAACATCGTTGCTTTCGCTCATCAGCCCGCCTTCGGGAAAAAGAAGAAGATCGTCTTGACCAGAACGACGTTGACGATGATCAAGGCAATCGAGGAAAACACCACACTGCGCGTGGAGGATGAGCCGACCCCCTGCGCTCCTCCCTTGGTGTTGTAGCCCAGATAGCACGAGGCCGTGGCAATGACGAATCCGAAGACCACGGTTTTGAGGGTGGCGGGGATGTAGTCGGCGAATTGAACGCTCTCGAAGGCCCGCTGGTAGTAGAGTTGCAGCGACATGCCGCTGATAACGGTTTCCGCAATGAAGCCCCCGGTGATCGCCGCGAAGTTGAATATCGAGGTCAGAATCGGCAACGCAATCAGGCAGGCGGCAAGCCTGGTCACCACCAGATACTTGAAAGAGTCGACAGCCAGCGATTCCAGCGCATCGATCTGCTCGGTCACTCTCATGCCGCCCAGCTCCGCGCCGATGCCGGCGCCGACACGCCCGGAAACTAGCAGCCCCGTGACGAGAGGACCGGTTTCTTTCACCATCGCGATCGCCAGAGCGGCCGGAATCAGCGCCTCGGCGCCGAAGCGCTCCAACGATGAGCGTGTATGCATCGACATCACAATGCCGACCGCCAAGCCGGACAGGGCGATGAGCGGCACGGATAACAGGCCCAGGCCGAAGAGCTGGCGGCTTGTTTCCTTAAACTCGTAGGGCGGCCGAAACAGTTCTTTCAATCCCCGGAACCCAAACAGGGCAGCGCCGCCGATCCAGGCGAATCCGTCACGAAACACCGTCACACCCACACCTTGTCAAAGCTGGTTTGCTTGCACGGGCACAAGCTGGCATGAACTTCGGAAGGTCCAGACCTGCTGTGGATAGCCGCTCTTGGTGTGCGCCCGCTCCCATTCGCGGCGAAGCGCACACCAGCCGGGCGGTTTAGATCGCCTAGCCGATGTGCGCTTCCGCTCCCGCCGGACCTTGGCCTGTCAAAGGCCATCGGGAGGTTCAACTGAGACGCCACGGCTGATCCAGCCGGAAATTGAGCACGGTCTCAGCGGGAACATTTACGCGATCTCCGCGGGTCAGCACCTGCGCCGCCGCTCCACCGGCGGCTCCCACGGCGGCGCCGACAGCAGCGCCCTTGCCTCCGCCCGCGATCGCGCCGATCAAGGTTCCGAGTGCAGCACCCCCGCCGACCATCTCGGCGGTCCTGCGATTCCGGCCGATGCCTTCCGCGCCACGCTGCTCATTCTCCGCGGTGGTCACGGCATGCTTCTTGCCGTTGACGGTAACCGAGCGGAGACCGAGCGCTACCTTGCGTGTCCCGGTCACACCGCCGGAATCCGTTTCGAGAATGACAAGCTCCGCGGCCGAACCCTTCGGAACGAGGGTTTGGCCCGAGCGATTCTGGATGTCCTGTGCCACTTCGGCGGAAAAGGTCTGGCCGGCCTGATCGGAGCTGATCTCCTGATTGGTTCTCACTGAAAACTCAGTCCCAGCCGCGATCACGCCGGGCTCAGTTGTGTCCGCCTGCACGGGTCCCGCCGGAGGGGCCTGCGTGCGCGTTTGTGAATCTCGAATGCTGTTGCAGCCCGCCAGGAGTGCGCCGGCGAGGAGCGTTGCGAGTACTGCGTTCCTGATATCCATGGATCTTCTCCCTTCCCTTGGTAGTTCCTTATCCCTTGGGTTCCACCCTGAGTTGATTGGAGACGCGCAGCACACCGTCCACGCTTTCCGCGGCATCTTCCGCGGCGGCCTTGATGGCGTCGCTTTCCACGGTGCCTTCAAGCGTGACAACACCGTTCTCGGTTTCGACACCAATATCGACAACCGTCGAGAGAAGCACGTCAGCGGCAAGTTTGGATTTGACGGCTGTGGTGATCGCAGCGTCGTCAACGTTTCGCCCCAGCTTCTCTATCTGCCGCTCGGCGGCTTCGCTTTGTTTTTCCAGCTCGCTTTCCACGCTCCGGTTGGAACTGCAGCCTGAGAACGCGGCCAGCATCGCAATGGAGCCAACGCAAATCATTCGTCGCAAAAGAGGCAATTTCATATCGTGTCTCCGCAATTGTTTGTTGCTCTGGCTGCTAGACCCCCCTTTGATGGAGGTTGTTACAGTCTGTTGAACGGCGCTGATTTCTCTCTTGCGAAGAGACCACAGCGACATACTGAGGCAAGCCGGAGCAAATGTGTATCCAACGATTTAGGAGAAACGGCGGGGCACAGCCTGGTACTTGTGCGAGGACCGCCCTTGCAAAATTGCGAGCGCACCGTTCGATGAAGGAAGGCTGTGAATCCGTCTGGCTGCGCCAAGCAGGCGGGAAACACCCGGAGGAAGAGGAACTATTAATTTCTTAATTGACAACCGGAGGTCCCAGGTGTACAGTTGATGAGAAGTATTAATTCCTTAAAAGATGCCACGGCCAACCTCACCCGTCCTGACCGACGCCGAACTGCGCCTGATGCGAGTTCTATGGGAACGCGGGAAAGCGACCGTTTCGGAGATTGTCGAATCTCTTCCCCGCCGCTCGCGGCTGGCGTACAGTTCAGTGCTGACAACGCTGCGTATTCTCGAAAACAAAGGTTACCTGCGGCATGAAAAGCTGGGTCGCGCGTTTATCTATGTGCCGCTTGTAGGCCGGGGTGAGGCCCGCAAGCAAGGCGTGCAACACCTGGTGGACCGTTTCTTCGACCGGTCTCCTGGATCGCTGGCGCTCAACATCCTCGAAAACGAAAATCTCAACCACGAGGAGTTGCGCCAGCTTCGCAACCTGATCGACAAAGCAAGGAAAGCCGATGAGTGACCTCTGGCTCAGCGTGATGACCGCCGCGCTCAACGCCGCGTGGCAGGGCGCCTTGCTGGCGGCCGCTGCGTGGCTCGCGCTTCGTTGGGCGATCAGACTGCACGCGGGCGTGCGCCACTTTGCGTGGCTAGCCCTTTTTCTTGCCGTGCTGCTGCTGCCACTGGGAGGATTCCTCCCTCGCGCCAGTTTGGAGTTTGCAGCCCCTGAGAAGGCTCCAGGCCTCACGATGGAGTACGCCACGTCAAGTTTGTATGCCTCCCCGCGCCTTTTCGCGGAATACGGCCTGACAGATTCCTCGCTCGCCCTGGAACCGCAACGGCCCGCCACCGTTGAGATCGAGGCCGCTTGGGCCCCTTGGCTGCTGGCGGCATGGGCGGGCATGTCCGTTGTGCTCCTGGTTCGCCTCGGGCGGCGCATCGTAGCGCTCGAACAGCTCAAACGATCCGGCGGCCCACCGGAGATCGAACTTGCGGAAGCGGTTGCGGAGTGGATTGAGTATCTCGGGCCGGGCCGGCAAGCGCGGCTGCTGCTATCGGATGACGTCGAAGGCCCAATCCTGGCGGGACTTTGGCAACCAGCCGTGGTTATGCCAAAGCAGCTGGCGTCGCGCCTTGCGCCCGAGGAGATTCAGGCCATCTGGATGCATGAAATGGCGCACCTGCGCCGCCGAGACGACTGGCTGGAGCTTTTGGAGCAACTCGCCGTTGCCCTCTTTCCAGTGCAGCCCACACTGCTCTTTATCAAAAGGCAGGCGGACCAAGTGCGAGAGGAAGCGTGCGACGCGTGGGTTGTCAAGCATACGGACGACGGCTTGACCTACGCCGAATGCCTGTTGAAACTCGCCGAGTGGCGCTTCACCAGGAACGCGGCTACCGGGCTGTCGATTGCGGAAGAGGCACGGAGAATTCACAGGAGAATTGACATGCTTTTGAGGGATAGCGGGTTGTTTAGACCCATCATTTCACGGACGATTCTGTCCGCCTTTCTGCTGCTCGTGGGCGCCGCAGTGGCGATGCTTCTGCAAGCGCCGCCGGCGATCGTCTTCGCGCAGGCCGTGGAGGAAGTCTCGCCCACGGTGACAGAGTCTCCCGACGTCAGGCCCGAGTCTCCCTCGTCGCCGGTCGTGCCTGAGGTTGATATCCCTCCCGTGCGGTCAGCCGACGCAGCACCGCAGCCGCCCATTCCTCCTACCGCTCCGGCGGGATCCGCGGATCTGTTGGCGCTTCCCGCGCCGGCGGCGGCTCCAGTTCCGCCACGGCCAGGACACTCCGCCCCCGCGCCCGTTGCGATGCTTGCCGCCGCGCCACAGCCACCCAATCCGCCACTGCCCCTGGCCGGCGCGCCGTTGCCTCATCCGCAGGCGGAGCCGGGCGCCCCACCCGCGCCCGCCGAACCACCTGCGCCCGAGGAGCAGCTCGATTTGCGGGCGCTATCGGAGGAAGTGGCGCTATTGGCGGAGCAGATGAAGGAAATTCATGTTTCCAAAATGGTTCCTCTGCAAGTCGAGGTGCAAATGTTGGCGAAGCAGATGGCGGAACAGGTTCAGGCAGACATCGCTCCGCGGCAGGCCAGGATTGCGGAGATGTCACTGCAGATCGCCGCCCTTGCTGCCCAAATGGAACCCACCGAAGCTGTGCGCCAGCGACTGGAAGAGCAGATGCGTCAGATGGAGGTGGCTCTGCGGCCGGCTCAGGAGAAAATTCGCGAAGCGGCGTCCGCCATTCGGAGGAACGAGGAGGAAATGAGGAAGGTGGAAAGGGCGATGCTTCGCCTGGAACGCGAGATTGCGCTTCTCACTCAAAGACACGCCTCGAAAAAGATCCGGCAAGCAAGCCAGGAACTCCGCGAAGCAAACAAGGAATTGCGCAAGCAAGAGAAGGAAACGCGCAAAGAAAGCGAGAAGCCGTAACCTGCCGCCCGAACAGCCTCCGAGTACGATTCACCCTGGCGGGCCGGCAAGGCCCGCCTTTTTTAGCAGACCGTAGCGGGACATCCTGGTGCAGGCGCTGGTTTCTAGCGGCATGCGCCCTGCGACAACGCAGCCCCGGAAGGGGAAAGATGCCGCTAGAAGCCCAACGCCAGACCCTCGGAGCGCGAGTCGGCCGCGCCAAGCAGCCAGCCATCGTCGCCCGCCTGAATGGCCATTACCCGCCCCTGCGCCTCCACCAAGCGAACCTCATGGCCGCGCCGGCGCAAGCTTTCGATCGTATCCGGCGACGTGCCGTAGCGTTCGATGCGCAGCTCATCAGGCATCCACTGATGATGAAAACGGGGGAAGTCGACTGCTTGCTGCAGGTTCATTTTGAAATCGACGACGTTGAGGATCACTTCGAGCACAGTCGAAATGATAGTGGGTCCGCCGGGGGAGCCGACCACCATGAACAGCTTGCCGCCGCGTGAGAGAATCGTTGGCGTCATCGACGACAGCGGACGCTTGCGCGGTTCAATGGCATTCTTCTCGCCTTGCAGGACGCCGTACATATTGGCTTCGCCGGGCTTGACCGTGAAGTCGTCCATTTCGTTGTTCAACAGAACACCGGTGCCCTTGGCTGTCACTCCCGAGCCATAGGCGCCATTGAGCGTGTAGGTGACGGCGACGGCATTGCCTTGGGGATCAACGACGGAGTAGTGGGTCGTTTCCGCGCTTTCGTAGCTCGCGGGTTCGCCCGCCTGCAGCGAGGCGCTCGGTGTCGCACGGCCGCTGCGAATGGAGGAGCGGCGTTCCCGGGCGTACTTTTTACTGAGCAGGCCCGTGCCAGGGACGTTTGTGAAGTCCGGGTCGCCGAAATGCCGCGCCCGGTCGGCGAAGTAGCGCCGCATCACTTCGGCCGCATAGTGCATGGCCGAGGCAGAGCCGGCGCCGCCTTTCTCATAACCACTTCCCTCCAACATGTGCAGCATTTGTCCGATGCCGATGCCTCCGGAACTCGGCGGCGGAGCAAGCAGCAGCTCGTAATCCTTGTAGCGGCTGCGGAGAGGTTCTCTTTCAACAGCTTCGTATCCCTTCAGATCATCCAGCGTAATGGTCCCGCCGCTGCGCTCCATGTCGGCTGCGATCAAACGGGCTGTTTCACCGGTGTAAAACTCATCCGGCCCGTCCTTCGCGATGCGTTTGAGCGTGGCTTCGAGGTCTGGCTGCCGGAGCACGTCGCCCATTGCGTAGTACTGTCCGTTGCGCTGGTAGATGCGGTGCGATTCGGGGAAACGCGCCAAACGTTCACCCGACCGCAATGATTCGGCCAAGCCCCACGTGACCGGAAATCCCTTGCCCGCCAGTTCGATCGCAGGCTCCATCAATTTGCTCCACGGCTTCGAGCCATATTTCCGGAGCGCGAGATCGAAGCCCCTCACCGTGCCGGGCACTCCAGACGCCCGGTACCCGGCCAGGCTTTCGTCCGTCGGCTTCCCCGCCGAGTCCAGATACATATCGCGGCGGGCCACGCCGGGGGCGCGCTCGCGAAAGTCCAGAAAGGCCGCTTGCCCGTCGACGAAACGAATCAGCATGAACCCGCCGCCGCCGAGATTTCCGGCCCAGGGATGCGTCACCGCCAGCGCGAAGCCGACGGCAATGGCGGCATCGACCGCGTTGCCGCCCTCGCGCAGAACCTGAACACCCGCCAGCGTGGCGTTTTCCTCCGAGGAAACCACCATCGCCCTTTTGGCCCGTACCGGGTCGCGGGTCGCGCCGGGCAGAGGCGTGATAAGGACAAGAGCCAGAAACAGACGAAGGAATTGCACCCGGATCACGCCTCATTGTAGTCAGGCGGACGGTAGGAGTGCCATCTGTCCGGCCCCTGGGGAAGTGAAGCAAACCGTGCAATTTGGTGATCAACCTACCGATAAGTTCGAAAGAGGGTTTGTGTCTGCCCGGATGCTCCGGCCAGAACCGACCCGAGTTTGCCCATGAGTGAAGCAGTCACACTTCTCCTCGAGAACTTCCCTCAGAACCGGCGCGACTATGGCAAGCGGCTCGGCGAGATGCTCGAGCTGGATCCGGTGGGCTTTCAGAAGGCCGCCGTGAAATATCTTTGCCGCGGGGGCGACTTGCCCAGCGAGCAAATCGTCGTCTGGCTGCTGCACAAGGCTGGAGCGCTCGTCGGCTTCTTGCTCAATCCGGAGCTTTCCTCTCTGGAGGAGGCCATCCATCTGGCCAAGGTGGTGAAGAAGAACGCCGACCGCGTCGATGTCGAACTGGCCCGCGCGCTCAAGGACTCCTCGGACGCACAGGCCTCCCGGATTTTGCGCTTGCTCGCGGAAATCGCCGACAGCAACCGTACTCTCCCGCTGCTGACATCCGTCCTGCGGGATTCCCGCTCCGAGCTGCGCTCCATGGCGGCGATCTTCGCTCGTCACTGCCAGAACACCTTGTTTGTTGAAAATGCCCTGCGGGACCGCGATCCCAGTGTCCGCGCCAGCGCCATCGAGGGGCTCGGCCTTTCCGGCCGGAAGTCGGAACCAGCCGTGCTGGAGGAAGCGCTGCACGATGCCAGCCCGCGCGTCCGGGCGAACGCCTTATTGGCCCGCTACCGTTTTGGTGACAGGAGTTCCTTGCGGCTACTGACCGACATGGCGGCGCCCGGCGACGTGGAGACCCGCAGTGTGGCCATCTGGGCTCTCGGCGAAACAAGGAATCTGCAATGCCTGAAGCTATTGGAGGGCCTGCGCTCGGACCCGGCGACGTCAATTCGCAGGCAGGCCGAGGAGGCGCTGACAAAGCTCCGCCTCGACGGTCCTTCCTCGCAGCAGGGCAGCCCGACCCGTCCCTTGACGTTTGACGTTCTCTCGATGTCGCTTGACGAGACGGGCGAGCGCGCCTTCCATGTTACCCTTACGGCCCCTGACGGCCTCGAGGTGACCGATCTTTCCGAACACCACTTCTCGCTGGAAGAAGACGGCTCGCCGGTGACGCCCTGCCAGATTCAAACACCATCGAGCCGCGCTCCCCTCCACGTTGCCTTCGTCTTGGATTGCAGCGGCAGCATCAGCGCCGAGGAAGCGCAGAGGATCAACGCCGCCGTGATCCGGAGCCTGCAGGAGAAGCTCCCGAGGGATAAGGCCTGCGTCTACAAGTTCTCGCTCGATGTGGAACGCGGCGTAGGCCTCACGGAAAGCCTGAGCGCGCTTACCTCCGTTGTCCGGCGGCGGCACCTGGGTCAAAAGACCGCTTCGCGGATGCACGACGCCGTTTGCCGGGCGGTCGAGGAGCTTCGCGAGGCGCCCGGGTTCCGCGCCGTCATTACGATCGCCGACGGCGCGGACCGGGGAAGCGAGAACAATCTGGCCAGAACCGTCGAGCGCGTCAAAGCGAGCGGCGTTCCCCTGTTCATGCTCGGCTTCGGCTCGGAGGTTGACACGGCAGAGTTGCGGGAACTCGCGCTGCATACCGCCGGCCGCTTCGAGTTGATCTCTCCCGGCCACTCCCTGTCAGCGGCGTGCCAAGGACTCCTGCGTTCCTTCGTGTACCACTACGCAATCCGTTACGCCCGTCCGGCCCCACCCAACGAGGGGCTCCGCATCCAGGTTAAAGCCCCCGTGGGGCGGGGCGAGATCTACGTGCCGCTCTCCGCGCAGCGGGCCGGCGCGGACGGCGCAGGTCAACCGGTCTCAGCAGGAAGCCGCAGTATCCGCTGACGGCTGGGCGCCGTGGGAGTGCCCGCCGGGCGCTATATGTTGAACCCCTGAAGCAAGCTGTGTTTGATGCGAGACCGGGGTTGCCGGCCTCGGCCGGCTGCGGGGCGCTAAACCCATTCAAGGGCGCGCTGGCGGAAGATCCAGATGTACCCGACGATGAGGATGGCCAGAAAGACGAGCATCTCGATGAGTCCGAAGAGGCCGAGGACGTTGTACTGGATGGCCCATGGAATCAGGAAGATCGTTTCGACGTCGAAGATCACGAACAGGATAGCAACTAAATAGAAGCGAACGGAATAGCGGCCCCGTGAATCGCCAGCCGAGGGAATGCCGCACTCGTAGGCCTCGAGCTTGGTCTTGCCCGGTGCGCTCGGCCGCACCAGCTTGGCAACGAGGATCGTCACCACCGGAAACGCGACCGCGACCGCCAAAAAAATCAGGATCGGAATGTAGCTCCGAGGCATAGCTCACCACTATAACACGAGACGGGAGCGCGAGAAGAAGGCGCCGCAGCAGGCACGATTCCGGTCTTTCCGGGAACTCGTGGTCTGCCGACCCGCCTTTGCGCCTCAGGCAAGGGTAGGCTCGCAAACTGCATTGTCAGGCTGCGCATAAGCTGTTTCCAAATCTGCGCCGGTGAGGAATCAAAGACCGTGGCGGCTTGCGCCGGAACGATGTGCCAGCTTCCCATCGCAACCTCGAAGTCGAGTTGCCCGGCTCCCCAGCCTGCGTATCCCACATACGCCCGGTAGCGCGGGTTGCCTGCCTCGGCGGCCAGCTCTTCCAGCAGGTTGGGGCTGGCCGTCACGTAAACGTCCTGGAAAACGAATTTGGCCTCTTCAAGCGGCTCCCGTGAACGCACCAGCAGCATCAAGGCATCCCGGCCCACGGGACCGCCTGCAAACACGGTTTCGGTCCGATTCTTCAACCCCTCGACTTCGGGCAGCAGCTCGGCGAGCCGGACATCGGTGTTGCGATTGATGACGAGGCCCATCGCGCTCTTCCCGCTGTAATCAAGCAGCAGTATGACGGTTTCCACGAAGTTGGGATCCTCCAGATCGCGGCTGGCCACCAGAAACCTTCCTTTGGCCAGTTTCGAAGAGGGACGGGGCTGCTGCGGAGGAGAGGCGGCAAGAAAGGGGGAAGGGCTAGCGGCGGTCCGCAACGCAACTGGTGAGTCCGCAGGGGAAACGACGGATTCGGGCGGCCGCATCGCTGCCACACCGATGAGAAACGCGATAGTCGCGAGTGAGACACACCCGGCCAAACCTGTGAGGCCGCCCATAGTCGTTTCTTTCTTGCGGTCCTTAGGGCAAGAACGCCGCTCTAAGGAAATCGAGACGATCTTCGCCAGACACCGCAGCTACGTGAGGAATATAACTCCGCACTGGTGGTCGACGACCTCGCCGCTCTCGCCCACGGTGAAATTCGATGTGATCAGCCCGCTGGCGTTGGCGAACTGGCCTTCGCCGCCGTCGATCCGCCAGATGGCGCAGCCGTGCTTGATCGAGGGGTCGCTGCTCGGGGCGATATAGCCGTCGTGGACTGTGCTGAAACGAAGCTCGTGGCCGCCTTCTCCAAATGCAATGGTGCCCGATTCGCGGAAACTGGTCTCCCCGGTCGGGACAACTTCGGACTCCAGCAGCGCGTCCTCGCCCTCCATCGGTTCGAGAGCGCCACTGAGGCCATCCGACCCGACGATCGTTGTCAGCCTGCAGCTCAGAGCCGTGGTCGTTTCCTTCAGCGTTTTGGGGCTCGCGCTGCCAAGGGCCACTTGGCCCCGGAACTGCAGGCTGTAGACGATTTGCGTCATAGCTGATCGGCATTTATGCGCACCGGATCAATCGTGTCCAGGCATTCGCCGGCCTACCGAGAGTGACGGCCTTCCAAGAGCGGCGACGGCGCGCACTCCTGTGTGCGTCCGTCACCACCCCTGCAGGGCCCGCCTGCGGCGCTGGAGTCCGGATTAGTAGCCCTTCTGTTTGTCGACCACGTTGATCAGCGGTTTACCTTCCGCGAAGCGCTTGATATTCTCCTTGACCGTCCCCAACATGCGCGCCGAATCTTCGTCAGAACGGCCGGCAATGTGCGGAGTAATGATGACGTTGTTGAACTTCCAAAGCGCGTGGCCTTTGGGCAGCGGCTCGGGGTCGGTGACATCCACACCCGCGCCCGCCAGTTTTCTGCTGTCCAAAGCCTTGACGAGGGCGTTTAAGTCGTACAATCCGCCCCGGCTGACGGCAATGAAGTAGGACCCTTGCTTCATCATTTCAAACTGCTTGGGACCCACCATGCGATAGCTCTGCGGCGTCCACGGGGCCGATACGAAGACGACATCGGCTTGCGGAATCACCTCGTCGAGCCTGTCGGGCTTGACGTATTCCGAAAAGAAATTGCTGTAGGGCATGTCCTCCGGGTCGACGCCAATGACCTTCATCCCGAAGGCCCAGGCGCGCAGGCCAATCTGCTGGCCAATGCCGCCGCAGCCGATGACCACCGCGGTCTTTCCGCGCAGTTCAATGCCGGGATAGGGACGGGCCTGCCAGTTTTCCACCTTGCGGTCTTCGACGAATTTCAGGATCCCGCGCGAATGAGCGAGAAGCATCGCAAAAGCATGATCAGCGATCTCGGGACCTTGCACGATCTGGTTGTTGGTCAAAATGATGTCGCTGTCGCGGAGGTCGTTGCCACCCGAGAGGTGCAATACGCGCTCCACACCCGCGCTCGTGGATTGCACCCACTTCAACTTCTTGCCCGCCCGCACCTGTTCGGGCGTGATACTGCCGACAAAAGCGTCGGCATCGGCGATCTCGTTCATGACCGTCTCAGGAGTGACGCGGACGATCTTGACATCGGAAGAAACCGACTGCCAATCGGCGATGACTTCGGGGGTCTGACCCGCGACCACGATCTTCTTGGTCTGGGCGCCGAGGAGAATGCTGCTAAGTAGGAGTGTGATTAGTAAGCGTCGCATGGCGGAGATTCTAGCGCAGATGGAACTCCCACGCAAAGGTCCTGCCGCCCCCACGGCCGGCCCGAAACGAGGCATCCAACGTTGCCCTGGACCCTGTTTCGTGCAAAGCTGGGAGGCCGTGCCGGAGCTGCCCGATATCACCGCCTATATCGAGGCCCTCGGAGAGCGAATTGGCGGCCAAACGCTCGAGCGGGTGCGTGTCGCCAGCCCTTTTCTGCTGCGCACGGCCGAACCGCCCGTCGAAGCCGCCGAGAACCGCAAGGTGGCCGGGCTCCGCCGGCTGGGCAAGCGGATCGCCATCGGCCTCGACCCCGACCTCTGGCTCGTCCTGCATCTGATGATCGCTGGGCGGCTGCATTGGCGTGAGAGAGGGGCCAAGGTACCCGGCGGACGGCGTGGCCTGGCGGCCTTCGACTTCTCGAGCGGCTCTCTCGTCCTCACCGAGGCCGGCTCGAAAAAGCGCGCCTCGCTGCACGTTGTTCAAGGCGAGCACGCCCTTCGCGCCATGGATCCCGGCGGCCTTGAAGTGCTCGACAGCGATCTGGCCGCTTTCGCCACGCGGTTAACCCTGCGGAATCACACGTTGAAGCGCGCCTTAACCGATCCACGTTTGTTCAGCGGCATCGGCAACGCCTATTCGGACGAGATACTGCATCGCGCGCGCCTCTCCCCCGTCAAGTTGACCCAGAAGCTCGGCGCGGAAGAGGTCGAACGGCTTTACCAGGCCACGCAACTCACGCTACGCGATTGGATTGAGAGGCTGCGCCGGGAAGCGACCGGAGGATTTCCAGAGAAGGTAACGGCGTTTCGTCCTGACATGGCTGTGCACGGCCGCTACCGCCAACCGTGCCCCGTGTGCGGCGCGCCGGTACAGCGCATCCGCTACGCTGATAACGAAACCAACTATTGCCCGGGGTGCCAGACCGGCGGACGTCTGCTGGCCGACCGCTCGCTCTCGCGCTTACTGAAAGAGGATTGGCCCCGTACGCTGGAAGAACTGGAAAACCTTGGGCGCGCATAGATGTTCCTTGAGAGCTAGGATCCCGCACAGCCCGTAACGCTTCTCGATACGAAGCAATCTAAAAGTTAAACCTGGTGACAAGCAGGTGCGAGTGTCCGCGAATCGGTCGGCTCGCTCATCCCACTCACGCAAGACCACTCTTGGTGCCGATGCTTGCAGCGAATGGAAAACCCTATGGCGAAGAGTTATGACCTGATCATCCTAGGCGCAGGCAATGCGGGAACGGCCGCCGCCAGCGTAGCGAACGAAGCGGGGAAGAAGGTCCTGCTGGTGGAATCGCGCGACCTGGGCGGCACGTGTCCGCTGCGCGGCTGCGTGCCGAAGAAGGTGCTCGTGGCAGCCGCTGAGAATCTTGAGCAGATCCGTCTGTCGAAGGAGCATTGTGTCACCACGGGCCCCGCCAAGCTCAGCTGGTCGAAGCTCATCCAACGCAAGCAGACGTTCGTGGAAGGAGTGCCGGAGTCCCTAGAAAAGGAATTCAAGAAAGAAGGAGTCGACGTCGTTCACGGCAAAGCCCGCTTTGTCGCCCGCAACCAAGTTCAGATCGGCGGTGAAGCCTACACCGGCAGGAAGTTTCTCATCAGCACCGGCTCGGCGCCGCGAGAACTGCCGATTCCGGGCGCCGGGCACGCCCTGACCAGCGAGGACATCCTCGAAATGAAGTCGCGGCCGAAATCCATCGTCTTTATCGGCGCGGGAGTCATCGGGTTGGAGTTCGCCCACGTGCTGGCGCGGGCAGGGACGAAAGTTTCCCTGCTGCAAAGAGGTTCAATCCTGCTGCCCGCTGCCGAAGAGGAATTGGTTTCAGCGCTGGTCAACGAGACGAAAGCCATAGGTATCAAGATCCTGACGGAAGTGGCCGTCTTGTCCATCAAGAAAGAAGGCTCCGATTTTCGTGTGCGCTTCAAGCACGGTGGAAAAACAAGGACGTTGACGGCCGACGCGGTCGCTAACACCACCGGCAGGCCGCCTGCGATCGACGATCTCGATCTGGAGACTGCCGGGGTAAAACGCAACAAGTCCGGGATCGAAGTGAACAAATTTCTGCAGAGTGTCTCAAATCCGGATGTCTTCGCGGCGGGCGATTGTATCGGGCGTGCGCGGCAGCTCTCGCCGATCGCCACCTACGAAGGCAAGACGGCGGCCCACAACGCCACGCACCAAAAGATGCTGGCCCCGAACTACCTGGGCATTCCCAATGTTGTTTTCACGATTCCCGCTCTCGCCAGCGTCGGTTTGACGGAAAAGGAAGCAAAGGGCGACGGCCGGCGCTTCCGCACCGTCTTCAACGACATGAAGGAATGGCGCTCAGCCCGGACAAATGCCGAAACGGCGGCTCTGGCGAAAGTGTTGATCGACGAGAAATCGGGCCGCGTCCTCGGCGCGCACCTGCTCGGCCACGGTGCGGCGGATACTATTCATACGTTCGGCTTCGCCATCCGCTTCGGCCTCACCACCAAGGATCTGAAGGAGTTCATCTACGCTTACCCGACCAACACGTCGGACGTGCGATTCCTGGTGTGAACGGACTCCCGGACGGGCAAAAACGAGGGCCGGCAACGAGGCCTTCACAGCAACCGGAAGTTCACTTCCACCCGGGCCCGCACCGTGACAGGCTCTCCATCCTTCAAGCCTGGCTGAAAAATCCACTCGTCAATCGCCTCGATCGCCGCTTCGTCGAGGCCGAGACCAAGAGGCTGCATGACCTGAATGTTGTAAGCCCTGCCGTCGGGCCCGATTTCAATCTCGAGGACACAAGTGCCTTCGAGTTTCGCCTCGCGGGCTTCATCAGTGTAACTGGGTTCCAACTTGTGCAATACACTGGGCGCTACGACCCCATCTTCCTGGACGCGGTAAACTCGGCGAGGGCCACCTCCCCAGGTAGCCCTACCCCACTTGAAACGGCCCCAGACCGCACCCCCAAGCGGCATTCCACGGAGACCGCCACTGCCGCTACCGTCGTCGGCTGGTAGGTCCCGTTGGGTCATGCGCGAGGTCTCCGGACTTTGCGTGGAAGGCGGCGTTGTACCTTGTAGCGGGAACGACGAGGCGGAAAACCACTGCACTCCCGCGATGAGAACGACCATCAACGCCGCTGAAAGAGCGAAACGAAACTTCGACATCGAAATCTCCTTCAATAAAACCTCGACTCTCTTGGTGATCTGGCGTCTACCCAGGAACGAGGGCGCCAGGGCGATGTTTGGACGGACACGGAGTCGGGCCGCCTCGAGCAAGGCCTCGAGATAGGCCTGGCGCGAGCAGGTCATCTCGACTGAGTCCCGGTCGACAACTTGCTCCCTGACAAGCTGTATTTCCGTGATCAGCCAACGCACCGCCGGGTGGAACCAGAACAGACTGCGAATGCTCTCTTCGAACAGCGTCATCAGCCAGTCGCGCCGCCGCACATGCAGCAGCTCGTGGCAGACGATAGCCTGCTGCGTTTCCATCGACATCTCCGGGAATCGATCCGGCAACAAAACAATTGAGGGACGCCAACCAAACGTCAGCGGGCTTTCCAGCTCTTTCGACAAATACAAATCCGGCCGCACACCGAGCCGGGATTGTAGCCGCGACACCACCTCGGGGATCTCGTGCAGGCGTCGCGCGTTTTCCCGATATCGCCGTAGCCGGAACATGCCGAGCCCCAGCCAAAGCAACCTGACGAGCGCGCCCGCCCCAAGCGTGATGGCCGCCAAATCCAACCAGCGCACCGGCCCCGCAACCGCCATTCCCGCAGCCGCGCTGATACTCACGACGGAAATTTCTACCCATGGCTCAACGGCCGGCTGGACCGATGGCTGCCACAACGGCGCGAGGATGCACGCGGCAAACAGAAGTTGCAACCAAGCCAAACGAACTTTCGGATGTTCAACTCGGAAGGCAACCGGGAGCAATAGCCCCACCGCGATCACGACGGTGATCTGCAGACTGTAGGCGATCAGCGTATCAAGCCACATTAGTGTGTCCTCCGTGCGCCAACGTCTTGAGGTCTAGCTCTTCCGTCAACCCATCCGAAAGTTGATCTCAATCGTTGCTCCCACTTTCACCGGCTTGCCGTCCTTCTTGCCCGGTTCGAACTCCCATTGCTCCACCGCCTCCATGGCCCTCTCATCCAGGCCCCTACCCAGGCTGCGGATTACACGGATGTTGTGGGCCCGGCCGTCCTCCTCAATGACCACGTAAACAACAACCACGCCTTCCAACTTCGCCTCTTTGGCTTCGTCGGTGTACTCCGGGTCAACTCTTTTCAAAGGTCGTGGCGGCGTGACGCCTTTACCCACCCGATAAACGCCGTCCTTCTCTTCTCCCGGGCCTTGCTGTGGGTAGGACCATGCCGTGAGTCCCGTCCAGCCCACAAAAACCGTCAGTATGATCGCTCCAAAAACAACTGATCTAGTCGCCGGCATAAGTACCTCGCGTATCGTGAATCTATGACTTCTTGCGGATAATTTCCTGAATCTGTTGCAGGTCTTTCTCGCTGAGCTGCTCGTCTTCCACGAGCTGCACCAGCAGGGGCCTGGCCGAGCCGTCAAAGACACGGCCGACAAAATCGCGGACCATGCTTTTCACAGTGTCGCGCTTCGGCCGCGTGGCGCGATAAATGTACGCACGCCCCTGCGGTGTTCGTTTCAAAAGTTTTTTCTCCGCCAGGATGTTCATCATCGTCATGATCGTGGTGTAGGCGACTTTGCGCCGCCGGCGCAGGACCTCGTAAACGTCCCGCACGGTAGGGCTGCCGAGATCCCAGACAACCTTCATGATTTCGAGTTCCTGTTCGGCGAGAAGAGAGTTTTTTGACATTCCTGTTCCTAGCGCGCCGGAATCCACTCGGCTCCGCCGCCGGTTGCTACCATTTCCGGTTGGACAGAGATGCCCGCTGGTATCCAGGCGCAATCGACGCGGCGGCCGCGCCGGCAAGACGTAGCGGGGTCCTCCTGAACGCGCAGAGTGAGCTCATCCAGCTCTTCCCGCCGGGCCGCCGCCACTACGGCCATCTCATGGTCGACGTCGCTGACTCGCCGCAGGTAGAGTAGCCGAACATGCCTTGCCGAACGGCTTATCTGGAAGAGCGGCTCCACCGGACGCTGCCGCGGCGACCTCTGGTCCCCTTCAACGGTTTCGGCCGAGCTGAACTCCACTCGAACTCCGCCACTGTGGGGCTTGACCACATAGTAGGCCCTTTCGTACCCCATGAAATCATCTTGCGTTGAAAGCGCGATCGTATTGCCCGAGGACGACTGCTGCAGAGATTGGAGGCGGTACCCACCTGACCTCAACAATGGTGTGACCACCCGCAGACGCCACCCCGGCTGCAGGTCGATGTAAGCCCGACTGGGATGGGCCGCCGTGACAGGCGGTTGCACCGTCCTGGCCGAACACCCGGCCAGCACCGCCGCCACAGCGGCAAGAGAGGCCCGAACCGTCATTACTAATATATTAGTATTAATGAAATAGTAGCGTCAAGGGATTTTTTCGCTTGGTGCTCGTTACGGGAGGAAGGGAGCCAGCTCCGGGCCGCGGTCCCCAGCGAGTGGAGGCAGGCCGAGGTCTTGCAGCAGCCCGGGAGGATTGCCTAGGTTCTCGGCGGCAGGTCGTAGAGAACCGCCTCTTCCCCTTCCTGGGCGACTCTCCTTTCGTAAAGGGCGACGATCTTGTCGCGGCGCGACAGCAAAGAGTCGATCTGCTGGTTGCTGACGTGGCGCCCGATTTCGCGCCTGAGGTCGTCCTGGTTGAGCTTCCGCAAGCCGGTAAGCAAATGGCGTTCGCACTTGGTTTCCTGGAGAGTTTCGGCGCTCTTGAGGTCCTTGTAGAAGCGGAAAGCCCGTGTGTGATCGATCATCCAGAGTTGCCAGTCTTTGGTGATCACCAGATTGCCGAGATTGCGATCGAGATTGTAAATCAGTTGATCGAAGACGCGGACGAGGTAAATTTGCAGGTTCCACGCAGCCGGGTCCGGCGGCTCAACGCCCTTCAGATAGCGATCTTTCTCGGTCATCAGCACATCATCCACCCACCACGTGACCGAAGAACCCTTGCCGCTCACTCTGCGTTCCACGGAGACCGGAGCCCTCCGAAGGCCAAGCAGACGGTCGAGCTTATAAGCGGCGATGTTAAAGCGGTAGCTGTCCTGAAAATTGAACTCCGTGCCCTGCGGCGTTTGGTAAACAGCCTGACGAACATCGATGTTCTGAATGTGGGCGTCGTGCGTGAGGCGGCCGTCGGAGAGTGTGGCCCGAATCGAGTTGGTGATGCCCTCGGAAAGCTCCCGCGTGCGCAGCACCTTCGCGCTCAGCAGAAACTTTTCTTGTTCAGCGTCCGAGAGCTGTTCCGGACTTTCCGCGGGCACGGCTATCAGCCGCCCGGCGGACGTTGCGAGCAAAGCCGCTCCGGGGAGAGCGCATCGGAAGAGTAACTGCCGGCGGGTCATAGGCACTCATCCTCCGGCGCAATGATAGCAGAGCTGCTGGAAAATCGGGAACGCCTGAGAAGTTCTTGGGCTGGCACTGCCGGCCAGGCCCCGCGCCTCAGTAGCGGTGCAGCCAGCGTGCTTTTTCGGCTACCTTGTCGGCGTTCGGAAGGAATGCCTCTTCGAGAGGAGGACTGTAGGGAACGGGTGTGTCAGGCGCGGCCATGCGGACGAGAGGCCCGTCGAGATACTCGAAGGCGTGTTCGCTGATGATGCCGGCCAACTCGCCTCCCAGGCCGCCGGTCAGAGTATCTTCGTGGAGCAGGATGACCTTGCTGGTTTTCCTGGCCGTGGCGAGAACAGCGTCGCAGTCGAGCGGAACCAGCGTCCGCAGATCGACGACCTCGACGTCAATGTCCTCCAGCGCCAGAGTTTCGGCCGCTTTGAGCGCAATGTGCACCATCCAGCCGTAGGTGATGATGCTCAAGTGCGAGCCCTCGCGGCGCACGGCGGCCTTGCTCAGCTCGACAATGTAGTCCTCCTCGGGCAGATCCTCTTTGATGCTGCGATAGAGATACTTGTGCTCGAGGAAAATCACGGGATCGTCGTCGCGAATGGAGGCCTTGATCAGTCCCTTCGCATCGTAGGCGGTCGCTGGCTGGACTACCTTGAGCCCCGGCGTGTGCACGTAAGGCATTTCGGGGTTCTGCGAATGGAACGGCCCTCCATGAATGCCGCCGCCGGCGGGCGCCCGAATCACCATCGGCACCGAGGCCCCCCAGCGGTAGCGGCACTTGGCGGCGAAGTTGGTGATCTGGTCGAAGCCACAGGCCATGAAATCGGAAAACTGCATCTCGACCACGGGGCGAAGTCCATTGATAGCAGCGCCTGTGCCGGCCGCCACAATCGCCGACTCCGAAAGAGGCGTATCAATCACGCGGCGTTCGCCGAAGCGTTCCAGCAGCCCCTTGGTTACTTTGAACGCGCCGCCGTAAATACCGACGTCCTCGCCCATCACGAAAACGGAGTCGTCGCGCTCCATTTCCTCCCAAAGACCTTCGCGGATCGCCTCAACGTAAGTGGTAAGGGCCATCACGCACGCTCCCGCGGTTTGGCCATCATTGCCGATTTGATCATGCGCATTCTCGAAGGACACGGATCGCTTGACAGGGGCGTCAGGCGTTGTAGACACCGTCCTCCAGCGTCGAGGCGTCGGGGAATGGCTGCTCGAGGGCCCAGGCGACGGCCTCATCGATCTCGGCGAGGATGTCTTCGCGCATCCTCTTGAACTCCGTTTCACCGGCCCAGTCCTTCTCGACCATACATTTCTGGAGCCGCAAGATGGGGTCCTTCTTGGCCCATTCCTGCTTGATCTCCTCGGGCACGTAGTCGGCGCTGTCGTGAGCCGAGTGCCCGCTGACGCGGAATGTCTTGCATTCAATCAGGTAGGGTCCGTGGCCGCCGCGGGCGTGCTCGACGGCTCTCTGCGTCGCCTCATACACGGCAATGGCGTCGTTGCCATCCACGGTTTCCGCGGGAATGCCGTACGCGGGGGCGCGGTCTGCGACGTTCTCCACGGCCATTTGTTTGTCGAGCGGCGTCGAGTAAGCGTAAAGATTGTTGTTGCAGAGGTAGACGATCGGCAGCTTCTGCACGGCGGCAAAGTTGAGTCCCTCGTGCCAGTCGCCGCGGCTGGTCGCGCCGTCTCCGAAATAGTTGAAAACGATACTGCGCTCTCCGCGGTACTTCATCGAGAGCGCGATCCCTCCGGCCACGGGCACGCTGGCGCCGATGCTGCTGATGATCGGCAGCAGCCGCCGCCGCGCGCAGCCCATGTGCATGTTGCCGTCGCGGCCGCGCGTTAATCCGCTCTCGCGGCCCAGGTACTGGGCGAGAATCTCCCTCGGCGTCACGCCGCGAATGAGAAACGCGGCCATGTCGCGATGCGAGGGGCAAATGTAGTCGTCGGGTTCGGAAAGAATCGCGCTGCCGGCCGGAATGGCTTCCTGGCCGCGGCCTGTGTAACAACCACCTACGATTTTGCCTTGCCGGTAAAGTTTGAGTTCGATGCGGTCTTCCAACTCCCGCGTCAGGACCATGTAGTAGAGAAGCTTTGCTGCTAGATCTGGAGAAACGGTCTCGAGGATCGGTGCAGTGGCTGGGGCACTCATGGCATTTACGGACGATACCGGAAGATCGTCTGTTTTGCAACTACCACCACTGCTTCGTGGAACGTGGATAAGTCACCCTGTTTCGGAGGCCGAATCGAACCCGTGGCCGCTGCCCGCCGTTCTCAAAGGGATTGCGGGCCTAGGGCTGGATTGGCGGCAAGCCACCTTGTGGACGGCCGTCACGCCGGTCCCGGGTAGCACATTGGAAAGAAAGGGAGAAAGGCGCCGGCACTCTGCTCGGCGGCCAGCGCCCAAAGCGACCTTGGCCTGAGAAGCAGGCCTTAGCTCTTCTTCTTCTGCTTCTGTTGGCCGACGCGAAGTTTCGGTCCGGCAGCCCTGGCTTCGGTCCATGCTTTCCAGTCAAATCGGCCGGTCGCGTCCTTGATGTAGGCGTCGACATCAGCGTCCTTCGGCAGCACGGCGACCACGGTGGCAAAACCCGGGCCGGAGGGATTCTTCAAGCGGTATTTCTTTGCGTTCGGAATAGCCATAACCCTTCTAATTTACCACGGACCAGGTTGGGTTCATGCCCGCTGAAAGCCGCCCGGGCCGGCCGCAGCGGCAGCCGGCCCAAGCAGGAGTCTCACTGGTAGTTGACGTTCTTCAGGCTGAGGATCTGGTAGCTGAGGAACCCGTAGTCGAGGTTCGGAGCGTTAAAGCGCTTTGGCTTTGACGAGCTGCCCACTTCGAGAATGCCGTTCGGGACGCCTCCCGACGAGGTGCTCGGAGGGAGCGCGCTCAACACGGAAGCCGGGACGGTAAACTGACCCGGCTGAACGTTCGCCAAGCAATAGAACACCACCGTCTTCGCGTTCTGCCCGCTCCCAATCGACGAAATGCCCAGAATTTGCACCACCTCGTCGTTGGCGCTTCCGCCGGTCCAGGTGATATTCAACCCTTGAGAACGGTTGATGTTGTTGATCTGGTCCCGGTTGGTCCACGTCAACAAGTTGGGCAGTGTGATGTTGGCGTTGAAGGCCCCAACGTCGGCTCCGCCCGGCCCGGTCACAGTGTACATTCCGGGTTCTAGATAGGGAGGGTCGCCCGCGGGAGCTCCCGGTACGCCGGTCGTGCTGTTCGCAAGAACGGCGGAGTATGATCCCCCCATGACGCGCGGAATCTGCTTGTTGCCCTTCGGCCCCATGAGCGCCAGGGGATTGCCGGCATCGAGCTGCGTCACAGGCACTGGACTTGTGAACGTCTGGCTGCCACTTTGGGACTGGTAGACGAAACAAGATCCCACGGTCAGAAAATCGATGGAACCGACCGATTGGGAGTACCCCTGCACAGGCACCGACTGAAAGGAAGCGAACGCGCTGTCGGTGGTGGTGTCGAGGACAAATCCGCCGGCACTGAGCTTGAAAGAAGTTCGGGACAAACCGATATAGCCGGAGCGAATCGCGTTCTTTGACAAAAGCTGCTGCAGCTCTTGTGTGCTCAACCCGTTTTGAATCGAGCAGAGCCTGCCGCCCTGCGGCGCGACGGAGATCGTGAGATAGTTGCTCGGGATTCCGTCCACAACGACCACGACAGGCACATAGCACCCGTTGATACCCTGGGGGATCCGGAAGATAACTTGATCCAGCGCGGCGCAGCATCCCGATCTGCCGGCATAGATGATATCGCCAGGGGGAACCTCGGTGCCGCCCACAAAGACCCTCACAGAGTTGTAACCCGGCTTGATGTTTGGCAGCGGCCCGGCTGATTCATCACCGGCAACGGGGCCCAGTCCGGTGCCCCAGAGGATGGCGTACTCACCGGGATTGATCGAATTGGACAGGGTGTTGAGAGTTGGCGGCCCCGCCGGGTCGAAGATCTGAACGACCGCCGCGCCCACGCCGGCGGACGTCTGCGCAAAAACGCCGAACGTGCTCTTGGCCACCCTAATCGGCTCGCTAAAAGTCTGGCCGTTGTAGGTGAGCCGAAGGGTACCAGTGCCCACTGGCGTGTTCGAGGGCAGGATCGCGGCCACCTGGCCGCTGACGGTGTACAGGATGAGGCAGTTGACGGTCGTCGACCCGACAGTCACGGTAACAGACGTCCCCCCTAGCGAGGTTCCCAGAGGAAAGTCCGTATCCTGCACGATCGCCGCGGGTCCAAGGTTCGATCCGAAAATGGCAAAGGCCGATCCCTCGGCGATGTCTGAGCCGGGCAAACCCGAAAGAGCGTAACTCGCGACATTCACGATTCCGCCGGAGTTGATGGCGGCCTTGGCGGAATCAAAAAATAGGCTCACGCCTAAAAGCACACATTGAACGAACAAGAGAGTCCGCTTCATATAGGTTGTTTGTTTTTCCTCCGCGCCCGGTTTCCCCCAGGCACAATGGATCGATGTTACAGAAGTGAAATTCAAAACTGCAAATAGGTTCTGGCATGCCGGCAGCGGTAGCGGCACGGGAGGGTACGCTTTGCTACCTTAGAGGCTTCAAGGCGGCCCATGACCCTCGATGAAAGGCTAGGAGAACTTCAAAAGCGCAATCAAGCCAGCCACGACGGCGGCGGCCCCGAGCGCAGACAGCGGCAGCATGAGGAGGGCAAGCTCACCGCTCGCGAGCGCATCGACCTGCTGCTGGACGAGGGCACTTTCGAGGAATTAGACCGCCTGGTCACCCATTCCTGCCACGACTTTGGCATGGATGAGAAGACCGTGCCGGGTGACGGTTTCGTGACCGGCTACGGCCGCGTCGAGGGGCGCCTGGTCTACGTCTTCTCCCACGATTTCACCGTCTTCGGTGGATCCCTGTCGCTCGCCAACGCGGCCAAGATCTGCAAAGTCATGGACTTGGCCATGAAGACCGGCGCGCCGGTGATCGGACTCAACGATTCCGGAGGCGCTCGCATCCAAGAAGGCGTTGCATCCCTGGCGGGCTATGCGGACATCTTCCTGCGGAACACCCTGGCGAGCGGCGTCGTGCCGCAGATCTCGGCGATCATGGGGCCATGCGCCGGCGGGGCGGTCTACTCTCCGGCGATTACTGATTTCGTTTTCATGGTCGACCAGACGAGCTACATGTTCGTCACCGGTCCCGATGTGATCAAGACCGTCACGCACGAAGAGGTCACGAAGGAAGAGCTGGGCGGTGCGCGAACACACAATCAAACCAGCGGAGTGGCGCACTTCCTTGCTCATGACGACACCGAGTGCATCCAGCTTATCCGCGAGCTGCTGGGCTTTTTGCCGTCAAACCATCTGGACGACCCGCCGGTGAGGGCAACGAGCGATCCCGCCGGGCGCGCCGAAGCCAAACTCGACGAGATCGTCCCTGTCGAATCCAATCTGCCCTACGACATCAAGGAGATCATCCGGCTGGTGGCAGACGAAGGCGATTTCCTGGAAATCCACGCGCATTTTGCGCAGAACATCGTGATCGGTTTCGCCCGGCTTGATGGCCGCCCGGTCGGTATCGTCGCCAATCAGCCGGCCGTGCTGGCCGGCTGCCTCGACATCAACGCTTCCGCCAAGGGCGCGCGTTTCGTTCGTTTCTGCGACGCTTTCGGCATACCGATCATCACGTTTGAAGATGTGCCCGGCTTCCTTCCCGGCACGGAACAGGAATACGGCGGCATCATCAAGCACGGCGCGAAGCTGCTTTACGCCTATGCGGAAGCGACTGTTCCGAAAATCACCGTGATCACGCGCAAAGCCTACGGAGGCGCGTATTGCGTCATGGGGTCGAAACACCTGCGCACAGACATCAACTACGCCTATCCCACTGCCGAGATCGCCGTGATGGGACCGGAAGGCGCTGTGAATATCCTCTACCGCCGTGAACTGGCGGCAGCCGGAGATAAAGCCGAAGAGTTTCGCAAAGCCAAAATCGAGGAATTCCGCGAGCGCTTCGCCAATCCGTACACGGCGGCCGAAAAAGGATGGGTCGATGAAGTCATCCAGCCGCGCTACACTCGCCCTAAACTGATCGCCGCGTTGCGCATGCTCGATACGAAAACCGACACCGTGCCCCGTAAGAAGCACGGGAATATACCGCTGTAGGGCCGTTTATTGTAGATAAATCCATCTTCGCCTGACGGGGGTAGAATATCTCTTAACCTTCTCGTCATGGCCCCATTTCTAGTTACTCCACTAAGAACACTATTGGTCGCACTTGCGGCGGTCACCCTCACTGCAAGCGTTGTGCCGTGCCGGATAGCTACCCCACTGAAACTCCACTGGTTGATGGTCGAATTTGGACGTGGCGATGACAAGAATGGAGCAACGCGCACCCGCTCAGATCTTGATCGAATACTCGAGTCGCACAGACGGTGGGCTTCGGGAGAAGCGAATGGCGAAAGGGCGCAACTGGAACGTGCAGATTTAACTGGGGCCGACTTGCGCGGGGCTAGCCTTTCCCATGTCGATCTGACCACACAGGGAGGAGCCATTTGGGGCCGAATGTCGTGGGGACAGGCTGGATGGGGTGAGGCTCCACCCAACGAAGAAGCCTTAGATCGCGCCCTCAGATTGGAAGGAAGAGCCGCTGTCGCAACGCTGTCGCAGAGCCAATTCTTGATTAGCTCGGGCCAGTCGATGATCGGAGAGATGAGGTCCTCTTTCTTGGAGGATGCTGGGGTACGTGGGCTTGGCAAAAATCCCCTATTAGGTGCCGATCTGACAGGGGCAGTCCTTCACAGCGCAAAGCTCCAAGGGGCAAACCTCGCAGGAGTTGAGCTAAATAGCAGCGACCTCTCTCGTGCGGATTTGACCAACTGTGTACTGAGTAACGCAAACTTACAAGAAGCTGAAATCTCGAATGCAAGCTTGAGATCCACTGACCTGCGACTAGCGAATTTTCGAGGGGCAAATCTGACGGGCGCCGATCTTGAAAAGGCGCTCCTCGTAGGTGCAGATCTTAGCGGCGCGAACCTTCAAAATTCCTCCCTCCGCCTTGCAGATCTGCGATTAGCTAGGTTAGGCGACTTGAATGCCGTCGGTGCTGACCTCTATGGTGTTAACTTTGAGCCGCTGAATCCTCCTCCAACAGCGCAAATGGCTTACGCGAAAAATCTACATCACATGATTTGGACCTCCGACCCGGGCCAGCTCGCAGAACTCAAGACCAAATTCCGCGAGCTTGGCTTTCGGAACGCGGATCGTCAGATCATCGCTGCAATGTTTCGTAAGGATGCGACTCCTTGGGAAGCATTGCCATTCGGTTATACCAGCGATTTCGGAGCATCACCAACGCGAGCCTTGTGGCTGGGAGTTCTCTTGTGGCTCATCTGTACCGTCGCATATCTAGCGTTCATGCATGGATCTGGCCCTTCAGGCATATACTTCGTCGCAACCCGCAACAATGGTAGGCAGAAAATGCACCGCGTTCATCTGCGAACTGACCAAAAGCCTCAGGCTTCTTTCTGGCGAAACGCAGTGACTTGGTTGAGGAGAGAGTGGCGACTACTTCGTGCAGCTATGCTTTTCAGTATGATGAGCGCGTTCAACATCGGATTCCGTGACATCAACTTTGGCAGATGGATTCGACTGCTGTTGATTAAGAACTATGATTTGAAAGCGGCCGGCAAGGCTCGGCCTGTGGCGGGTTGGCAGGCACTACTAAGTGTCGGGCTGTTGGCAAGTTTTGTTGTGACCTACTGGGGCCGACCGTTTGAAAACTAGAACTGGATCTCGGTAGGGTGGACGGCTCCCTGCGTAGCAAAGTCAATGTCAAGAACCACAGAGAAAACAGGTGGGCGGCGTTCGCGGCCAAAGCCGAACGGCGCGCCCCCGAAAATCGCAGAGCCCGAAGCGGCGTTCATCGAAGCATTGGTCAAGAAAGGCGGCATCACCTTCGGGCCCACCAAGCCACTTTCCCGGATACCTCCTGCTCGTCTGAAGCCCGGGAAGTCCATCGCCGAGATGGTCGCGGAAGACCGCAGGTAACGCTTCCTTTTCGCTGGGGGCACTGTTACTGCATGGCGGTTCTCATCACCCTTCCCCGCCGACATACTCTTCCGCCACGGGTAAATCCTCGGGGCGGCCGACATCCCGCCAGAACCCTTGTATCGGGTGCCAGCGGAAACGGTCCCCGGCCTGCAGCATCTGGTGAATGGCGTCCGTCAGCTCGTATTCGCCGCGCGGCGAAAGCGGGATGCGGTCAAGTTCGTCGAAAATCCGCGGGCCCACGCAATAGATACCGGCGTTGATCCAGTTGGTGGAAGAAGTGCCTAACGGAGGCTTTTCGACGATCCTCGTAATGAGCGCGCCGTCGGTGTAGACGGCGGCGCCTTGGTGCGGGTCGTCAACGTGCTTGACCGCCAGTACGGCGTCGGCGCCGCCCATCAGCGCAAACATGGAGCGATACGTGGCCGGGTCCACGAGGATATCGCCAAACGTCATCAGCACGGGGCTGGCGCCCGCGAAATCCCGTCCGAGGCGCGCCGCGCTGCCGGTTCCGTCCTGCTTTTCCTGCCGGACATAGGAGAGTTTCAGCCGCTTGGGAGGATGGGCGGCGAAGTGGTCCGTCACCAGATCGCCCCGGTAGCCGATCACAATCAGCGCTTCCTCGATCCCGGCCGTCTCCATCCCTTCGACAACATGAGCCAGCATGGGCTTGCCGGCAACCGGGAGCATCGGCTTGGGACAGTCCTCGGTCAGTTCCTTCATCCGCGTGCCGCGGCCGGCGGCCAGAATCACAGCTTTCGTGACGGTGGTGGTTTTCATGGTGGAGGGTAAATCCGAGGCATCCCGCGGGCACGGCATGGCGTGCCCCTACAGGCGACTGGGTCGAGTCCTCAAAGGAAACTCGTTTAGCGCGCAACTCGGGATCCACGTTTGCGGTGCCCAGTAGGCGGGATGGCCGCCTCGAAAGGCGATTCTAACGCAGTTCCTGGTCGGTCGCGCTGGCCGGTTCATTGCCCATATGCTGCCGGATGACGTTCGTGTGGTCGGTGTAAAACGTGCGTGCGCCTGTCACCTCGAAAACCTGCGGGTCGGCGTTAATCGTGTAGCCGGCCGGTGTACCCACCATGGTGAAGACGTATCCCGAGGAAAGGCCGGTGGAGAGGTCCCCGGGAATCAGATCGGCCGCCGCCGGAGATGGAGTCGCCCCGCCGGGAGCCGGCCCCAATTCGTTCAGCGTGGCCGCGTAACGCCCGTACGTGGAAAAGTACTGTACCTGGGCGGTATTGAGGGTGTACAGGGTTCGGATGGCCGCCATCTCAAAAGCCGACCTCCGCGCCACGGTCAGCTTGGGAATCGCGATCGCCGCGAGAATCAGAATGATCGCGATCACGATCAGCAACTCGATGAGCGAAAACCCTTTTTGGCTTCTCCTTCGCATGACCGTCATCTCCTGGAGGCGCACTTCGACCTTCCATTGTAGAATGACGCTCCGCCCGGGTTCAAAGTGCAGATCTATTTGGGGAAATTGCCTGTGACGCCCGTTCCCCCAAGCAGGATTCGGCCTCTTTCCTTCTTGCAGTACCCTGCGGAACGGGGAGCCCAGCCAGTTTGACGCCTTTCCCAGCGGCCCCGTACAATAGCGGATAGAGTCGAAGGGTAGTGCCTTCCAGGGGCCAGCCCGGCCCTGTCCACCCGTTTTGATCCGATGTTCGACAATCTGACAGAGAAGCTTCAGCGCGTCTTCAAGAACCTGCGCGGAGAGGGCAAACTCAGCGAGCAGAACATCCAGGATGCTCTCAAAGAGATCCGCCTGGCCCTGCTGGAAGCCGACGTTAACTTCAAGGTTGTCAAGCAGTTAATCGAGAACATCCGGCAGAAGGCGCTGGGCCAGGAAGTCCTGACAGCCCTGTCCCCGACCGAGCATGTCGTCAAGATCGTCAAAGACGAGCTGATTGGGATTCTTGGAGGTACAGACGCCAAGCTCCGCTTCGCCAACACGCCGCCGAGCGTTTTCCTGATCGTCGGGTTGCAAGGTTCCGGAAAAACCACCTCAACCGGAAAACTGGCGCGCTGGCTCTCGAAAAACGGCCATCGGCCGCTGATGGTCTCGGTGGACGTTTACCGTCCCGCAGCGCGAGAGCAGCTTCGGGTGGTAGCCGGCCAGATCAAGCTGCCGATTTACACCGGAGAAGCCTCGGAAAGCCGGCCTCTCGAGCTGGCCCGGCAGGCCCGCCGGGAAGCGGCCCAGGCCGGCTGCGACGTCGTGCTCGTGGATACAGCGGGGCGGCTCCACATCGATGACGAGCTGATGATCGAGCTGGAACAACTGAAAAAGGAATTCGAGCCGGTCGAGATCCTGTTCGTGGCCGACGCCATGACGGGCCAGGACGCCGTCAAATCCGCCGAGCAGTTCCACCAGCGTCTGGGTGTAAGCGGCGTGATTCTCACCAAGATGGACGGCGATGCCCGGGGCGGCGCGGCCTTGTCCATACGGCACGTAACCGGCTGCCCGCTCAAGTTTGTCGGCGTGGGCGAGCGTTCGGACGCTTTTGAGCCGTTTTACCCCGAGCGCATGGTGTCGCGCATTCTGGGCATGGGGGACGTCCTGTCGCTCATCGAAAAGGTCGAGGAGACCATCGATGAGAAACAGGCCCTCGAAATGCATCAGAAGATGCTCGACAACGACTTTACGCTCGAGGACTTCCGGATGCAGCTGCGGCAACTGAAGAAGCTGGGGCCGCTGGAGTCGCTGTTGTCCATGCTGCCGCAGATCGGCCCGCTGAAAGAGCTGCAAAACGCCCAAATCGACCCCAAGGAAATGGGCCGGGTGGAGGCAATTATCGGCTCCATGACGTCCCGCGAGCGCCGAAATCATGAGATCATCAATGGAAGCAGGCGCCGCCGCATAGCCAAGGGCAGCGGCACGACCGTGCAGCAGGTCAACCAGCTCCTTCGCCAGTTCCGGCAAGCCCGCGATATGATGCGGTCGCTAAGCCGGGGAGTGAAGGGCAAAAAGAAACGAGGTTTCGGAAACATCAATCTGGACGCGATGATGCGGCCGCGCTGACTGGCGCGTCTGGCAGAACGCCGCCGTGGCTCGCCGCGGACTGACGCCCGCGTCCGGAAGACAGGAAGAAACAGGGAGGTTTTATGCTTGCAATGCGCTTGGCCCGGTTTGGCGCCAAGAAAAAACCGGCTTACCGCGTGGTGATCATCGATAAGCACCGTGCGCGCAACAGCCGTTCGATCGAGACGGTGGGGCACTACAATCCCACGAAAGATCCTATCGAGCTGATGCTTAACGATGAGCGTATCCAGCATTGGCTGAGCGTGGGCGCGCAGCCCTCGGATACCGTGAAGCGGTTGATCGCTTACAAAGCGAACCCGCCCGCTCCGAAAGCCAAGCCCACGAAAGCGGCGGCCAAGCCCGCGCCCAAGGGGGAGGCTCCCGCCGAAGCTGTAACGGCTGCCGCGGCGGCGCAGACCGCTGCCGCCGAAGCTGCTCCGGCGGCCGAGGAAGCCACGCCCGCCGCCGAGGAGGACAAGCCCACGGAGTAACCTCGCCAACGAATCTCGTTCGGTAGGCGCTTGATATAATCGACAAAACGGTTTGAGCAGGTTTTAGCGCGCCTTATCGGACACCGAACCACTTGCTTTTGAGCCTGCGTCCTCCTGGCCGCCAGCGCGGCCAGGGCACGGATGGGAAGAGGCTCGTTGCTTGCGGGTCGACAGGAGGTTTGGGTGGAGGAGTCTACAGATCCGATCGTTCAACTGGTCGAGCTGATCGCGAAAGCTCTTGTGGACAAACCGGAGGAAGTATCCGTCAGGGCCGTGGATGGCGAGCAGGTGCGGGTCCTGGAGCTAAGAGTGGATCCCACGGACCTCGGCAAGATCATCGGCAAGAAAGGGCGCACCGCGAAATCCATCCGCTCTTTGCTGGGCGCGGCAGGCATGAAACTCAAGAAGCGCTTTACGCTGGAAATCCTCGAGTAGTGCCGGAGAACCCAATCCAAGAGCGCTACATCACCCTTGCGGTGGTTTTGCGTTCTCGGGGCAATCGCGGAGAAGTTGCCGCGAAGGATTTGAGCGATGATCCGTCGCGCCGCTTCACGCCGGGAGCGCGTTTTTTTCTGGCGGGTTGTGGGCCGATGCGCGAGGTTCTGCTCGAAAAAGCCTGGCCACACAAGGGCCACCTGATTCTCAAATTTGTGGGAATCGAAGGCATCACCGAAGCCGAGGCGTTGCGTGGCTGTGAAGTGCAGATCCCCGAAGCGGAGTTGGGGCCGCCCCCGGAGGGCGGTTTCTTCTTGCAGGATTTGATCGGACGCCGCATGCTCGATGCCGACAGTGGACGCGAGTTGGGCGTGGTGCAAAACGTGCTCGAAACGGGAGGAACGCTTGTACTGGAAGTCGACGCGGACGGCCGCGAGATTCTAGTCCCCTTCGTGCAAAGTATTTGCGTGGAGATCGCGCCCGGGGAACGCACGATTCGTGTACGATTGCCGGAAGGGTTGGAAGAGTTGAATCCGTGAAATGGTTTTCCATGTTCTCACGCTCTTTCGGCCATTCTTCGACGGCCCTTTCGCTTGCGGCGTCGTGGGGCGGGCGCAGGCAGCGGGGCGAATAGAGATCCACTTTCACGACTTGCGCGATTTCACGTCCGACCGACATCGCACGGTGGATGACCGGCCTTTCGGCGGCGATGAGGGCATGGTCCTGAAGATTGAGCCGGTGTTTCTGGCCCTGGAAAAGATTCGCGCCGGCTGGGCCGAAAGGAAGGCGGTAAACACGCGGACGGTCCTGCTCTCCGCGCAAGGCCGGATGTTTACGCAGGCAACGGCCCGCCGCTTTGCCGGCTACGATGAGGTTGCCCTGCTCTGTGGGCGCTACGAGGGCGTCGATGAGCGAGTCGCTGAGTACCTCGTGGATGAAGAGGTCTCGATCGGCAGCTTCGTGCTCAGCGGCGGCGAGTGGGCCTGTGGCCTGGTTGTGGATTGCGTGACCCGCCTGCTGCCGGGGGTACTCGGAAACGAGGCTTCCAGCCGCCGCGAGTCGTTTGAGGGCGCCGGGGAGAGCGTGGGAATTCTGGATTTCCCTCACTACACGCGCCCGGCGAAGTTTCGTGACTGGGAGGTGCCGCCGGTATTGTTGAGCGGCAACCACGAGGAGATTCGCCGCTGGCGCCGGCGCGCGGCGCTGGAAAAAACGCTGAAGCACCGGCCCGAGTTGCTTCAGATGGATTCGCTGAGCGGAGAGGATCGAGAAATTTTGAGCGAGTTGTCGTCGAGGGACGGCACAACGCTGGAGAGATTGCCATGATCAACAAGGTGATGCAAAAAGTCCAAGATGCACACAAGCGTCAGGATGTCCCGAGCCTTGAGCCGGGAGACACGGTGCGCGTGAATGTCCGAATTCGCGAAGGAGATAAAGAGCGCTTGCAGGCGTTTGAGGGCATCCTGATCGCCCGCAATAACTCCGGCATCAGCGAGACCATCACGGTCCGCAAGGTCAGCTTCGGCGTCGGCGTGGAGCGCGTGTTTCCGCTTCATTCCCCGGTCATCAGCAAAATCGAGAAGGTGCGTGGCGGGGTGGTGCGCCGGGCGAAGCTCTACTACATGCGCGGGCTGCGAGGCAAAGCGGCGCGTCTGAAGGAATCGGCGTCCACCTAACGAACCACGAACGGAGGGAGCGATTTCAGCGCCTACACGAGGTTGCTATCGCGGGTATGGCTATGCCCGACGCACCGTATCGGTGGGGATCGAGTGCCCGCGCACACGGTGACGCACCGGTTTCATCCGCTGGCATGAGTTCCACTGCCCCATCGATGGCTTTGGCACGGCGGGTTCCCCCGCCGGCGCGGCCCAGTTCCCGGTTCGAACAGCGCCTCCGCGCCCAAGGGATGTCGCGCATTGCGGGCGTCGACGAGGTCGGGCGCGGCAGCCTTTTCGGCCCCGTGGTAGCCGCCGCCGTCATTCTTGATCCGGACCGGCCGATTCGCGGGCTTAACGACAGCAAGCAGCTCGACGCAGAGCGGCGAGAGATACTCAGCCTCCGTATCCACGAGCGCGCCTCAGCGGTCTCGATCGCGGGCGTCGATAGCGGCCACATTGATCGTTGGAACATCTATCAGGCGACACGGCGCGCGATGCTGCAGGCAGTTCGCGCTTTGGAACCTCCTCCTGATTGCCTGCTGGTGGACGCCATGAAGATCGAATTGGAAATTCCGCAGAAGCCCGTCATCGGCGGCGACGCCCGGAGCTTTTCCATCGCGGCCGCTTCGATCGTCGCAAAGGTTGTGCGAGACCGTTGGATGAAGCACTGGGACACCGTCTATCCTCAATACGGTTTGGCCTCGAACAAAGGCTATTCCACCCCGGAACATCTGCGCGCCCTGGAGCAGTTCGGTCCCACGCCGCTGCACCGCCAGAGCTTTCGGCCCGTCGCCTGCTGCGCCAAATTTCCCGCCGATCTGCCGCCGGAAAGCGCCTGGGCGAGCTTGCCTTTGCTTGCGGATCTCGGAGTGATGGAGACACACCGCTGATGACCTTCGAAGACTCCCTGTCGGCCACGAGTGATCGAGCCCCCAGCCCCGGGCGGCGCCGGCAAGGCGGCATCCTGACCCACATTTTCTTTGTTCTGTTCTGCCTCGAAATCGGACTGGTGCTTGTCCTGCTGCCCTGGACCTTTTTCTGGGACAACAACTACTTCTTCAGCCTTACCCCTCGCCTTGACGAAATCTGGCTCAGCACCTACCTGCGCGGAGGGGTCTCCGGCATCGGCCTGATCAACCTCTGGATCGGCCTCACCGAAGCTTGGCGCATGTGGCGGTAGGTGCGCGGCCTGCTTGCCGGAATCACTAGCGATCTCAACAAACCGTGGCCTACGCGCCAGCGTGGGTTAGTCGCATCATTGGACGGAGACCATCAACCCCGGCTTGCCGGCCATGTTTAGGTTCCGTGAAATAAGCGGGGACTGCCAAAAGCGCCGATCGAAACGCTCCTGAGCCCAATACTGCTGATCGAGCGACGGTCCTTGATTTTCGAGACAGAGAAGAGGAGACGAGGCCTTTACGCGATGGCGAGGTTCATCGCCCCAGCGCGTTTTTTACCGATATGGAGCAGCCGGCCGATGGAACGCTGCAACTGCTTGAAGATCTGCTCGGGGGATCTGCTGGCGTCGATGATCGTGAAGTTGTACGTTTCCACCATCGAGTCCAGGGCGCGAATGATGCGGGTTTGATACTTCACGAAGCTTTCGAAGCGGTCGTTCCCCATGGGCACATCCATACCGCTCTCCCAATAGTCGAAAGCACCGCGACCCACCACGACGCGCGCCACAAGCTCTTCCGCGGGCGCGCGTAGATAGTAAACGGCGTGGGGAACCAGGGCGATGCCCGCCACTCCCTCCATCCAACGCCTGTCGAGGCCCCGGGCGATCGAACGCGCCATCATAGAGAAGATATAGCGGTCGGTGAGCACGACGAAGCCGGCGCGCAAGGCGGGGATGATTTCGTTCTCCAGCCGGTCGGCGAAGTCGGTCGTATAGAACAACGCCATCGTCATGGGACCCAACGTATGGCCCGTCTTCGCCTCTTGAATACCTTTGCGCGTCAGCGCCGAACGCGCCATGCCTGTATCGACGACGGCGTGGCCCTGGTGCTCGAGCCACAGGCGAAGCTGCGCCACCTGCGTCGAGCGCCCGACGGAATCGGGGCCCTCGATGACAATCAGCTTTCCACGTAATTCCGAGGTATCGATGCCCGGCAGGGGTTCTTTATAGAACTGCAGCGGTATGATTTTGGAACTCATTTTCCCTTCCCATCGGCATACGCAACACCCCGTTGCGTAAACTGGCGCCGATGTTCTTCAGGACGATCTCTCGCATCTGTTGCTGCTGTTCTTCAATCGATTGGGTGGCGTCGATGATATGAAAGCCCACTTCGGCCGCCATCGCTTCATATTCATCGATGATGCGGCTCTGAAAAATCCGGAAGCTCTCTTCGACGTCGCCGCTCAGGCCCAGGTCCATGCCGGCTTCGTAATATTTCAGCGCGCTACGGCCACCCAGAATGCGGTCGAGGGCGACGTCGAGCGGCACACGGAAATAAAACGCCAGATTCGGCCGAATCGCAAACCGATACAGGTTGCGCACCCACTGGCGGCTGACGCCGCGCGCCACGTCGCGGGCGAAGGCGGTGTAGGCGTAGCGGTCTGCGCAAACCACCGCCCCGGCCTTGAGCAGGGGGAAAATATAGCGTTCCATGCGGTCGGCAAAGTCGGTAGCATGGATTAAGCTGAACGTAGTGGGCGTGAACATCTGCTTCTTCTTGCCCCGGCGGGTTGTGCCCCGCACGAGGTCGGAAGAATTCCACTCGCTGAAGGAGACCGCGATCTCTTGCGAGCGAAGCCACTGGCTGAGGAGAGCAAGTTGCGTGGATTTGCCCGAACCGTCGATTCCCTCAACGACGATGAGCTTTCCTCTGTAACGATTTGGTAACAATCGCGCCATCGAGAACCCTTTAGAAAAGGACGTATTATATCATCCAATGTCTTATTATGGTGCCGTGGATATCGGCAGTAACTCAGTGCGCATGCAAGCCGCTGAAGTGATGATAGGAGAGCCTCCCCGGATCATAGCAGAGGACCGCCAGGTAACGCGTTTGGGAGCTTCCGTGTTTCTGGAGGGAGTGATCAGCACCGAGGCGATGCAGCAGACCTGCGAAGTACTGGCTCGGATGGCACAGACCCTTGAGAAGGCGAAGGTTATCGGCACACGGGCCGTGGCCACCAGCGCCGTGCGCGACGCTCGCAACCAGGAAGAGTTTTTGGAGCAGGCCCGCCGCGCGCTCGGCGGGCCGGTGGAGGTTATTTCCGGCCAGGAAGAAGCGAGACTGATTCACTTGGGAGTGCAGTCGCGTTGGCCACATCCCAACGAGAACATTCTCATCATCGACATCGGCGGCGGAAGCGTTGAGATCATTCAGAGCCGCGCGGGCGAGATGACGGCGGGCTATTCCAAACCGCTGGGGGCCGTTCGTTTGACGGAGGTTTTTTTGCGTCACGATCCGCCCACTTCGCTGGAGCTGCGACAGCTCGACGACTACATTCTCGAGAAACTGGGCCCGGCGATTCGCGAAGTCGCGGACGGGCTCCACGACCGGACGATCGCCACGGCGGCAACCGCGGCGGCGGTCGTGTGCGCGGTGCGGAAGGTGCCCCGGTCAAAGCGCGATTCCGTCGATCGCCTCAAAGCCTCCAGGTCGCAGTTGAATGAGCTTTATGAAGTGCTCTCCAAAAGCGATCTGGAACAGCGCCGGAAGATGAACGGCATCGGCCCGCGCAGAGCGGAACTCATCATCGCCGGGTCGGCCGTCTTGAAGAGATTTCTGGAATCGGTCCGGCAGAGCGCCTTGTACTACTCGGCCGCCGGTGTTCGCGACGGCATCATCGCGGACTTGCATCTGCGTGGCGTCGGCTTGGAAGCCGGCCGGCTTGATCGCGAACAACTGCGCGCGGCGCGCGCGACAGCGGAGCGATACGGCGTGCCGGTCAAACACGCGGACAAGGTCGCCGCCATGGCCTCAGCGCTGTTTGAATCACTGCACCCCCTGCATCGGCTGCCGCTGCCAACCGGCCGCCTCTTGCAGGCCGCGGCTTATCTTCACGATGTCGGGCATTTTATTAGTGACACACGGCACCACAAACACTCTTACTATGTCGTCGTCCACTCCGATCTGCCGGGCTTCACCGAACGCGAGCGGCTCATGATCGCCAATCTCTGCCGCTATCACCGCAAGGCCATGCCCAACCCCAACCACGACAACTACAAGCTGCTGACCCCCGAAGAGCAAAGCCAATTGACCGGCATGATACCGTTGTTGCGCCTGGCTGACAGCCTCGATCTGGGCCGCGAGCAGCGTGTGGAAAACGTTCGGGTGCGGATGGAGAGCGGCAAGGTGGAACTGGAACTCGTTTCCTCCGGCGACGTGGAACTGGAGGAGTGGGCCGCCCGGCGGGTTGACTCCGTGTTCCAGGAAGTCTACGGATGTTCGTTGGCGGTTCGCTCATCGAGCAGGGAGAACGCCTAAGTGGCTGCCGACTGCAACAAACAAATGCCCGCCTACGCGGCCTTGCAGGGCGCTGCGCGTCTCGACCGGCTCGCTTATGAGATCGGGCGCACCGGAAAGTCGACAACGCCGGACGCGGTACACGACCTGCGGGTGGGTATACGCCGCTTCGAAAGCTGCCTGCGGCTGTTCCAGGATTACTTTCCCCGTAAGGAAGCCAAGAAGATTCGTAAGCGCCTGCGCGACATTCTCGAATTGGCGGGCCGGGTCCGCGATCACGATATCGCTCTCGACCTTGGCCGTCAGGCGGGCCTGGCGCCGGCAGGCGCTCTGCTGCGCGCCTGGGGGCAGCAAAGGAAGCAGGCGGCCCAGGAACTCACTCTGGTGCTCAGGGCCGCTCTCAAGAATGATCTGTCCACAAAATGGCGCAGACGCCTGAAACTGGGGAAAGGATGAAGAAGAAAAAGCACGCTTGGGCGAGCAGCAAGACCGCCGCCGAGAATGCCCGGCGTGTTTTGCCGGGGCTGGTGGAGAGCTTTTTCCGTGCAGGCCGCAAGGCCGCCGAAGAAGAAGAGTCCGACAAAGCCCTTCATCGGTTTCGCCTTGAGGTGAAACGTTTCCGCTACTACCTTGAGTTGTTTACGTCCTGCTATGGCCCTGGTTTAAAGGAGCGGCTCAACGTGCTAAAGCAGGTGCAGGACTATCTCGGAGCCCTCAGCGACTGTGCGGCAACACAAGGGATGCTGGAGGGCCCCAGCGCTTCGCCGCTGAGAGAGAAGAAGCAGTTGACGGCGTTTCTCGCTAAACAGGGCGTCCAGAAAAAAGCCGCCTTTGCCCTCTATTGGAAGGAGACTTGCGATGCGCCCGGAAAGCTCGAGTGGTGGACCAACTACCTCGAGCACTTCGCCGGCGACCGCCGGGTGAAGCGGCGCAGGCCCGCGAAACGGGTTGTGAAAGCGGGCAAGAAACCGCCCATAAAGACGGAGCCTGCACCAACCCCGGAGCCTGTTCCGCCCGCGGCCCCTACGGACTCATGACTCTTCCGATCCAGTTACTTCGTCAATAGCCCCCGCGAATACATCCAATCAGCCAGCCGCGCCGGCCACGACGAAAGCACGCGATCCGTCGGCGCCAGACCCACACCGTGCGGGCCCCGCTCGTAGACGTGCAACTCGGCGGGCACCCCCGCGCGCCGCAATGCCAGGTAGAAGAGAACGCTGTTTTCGGCGGGGACAACGGTGTCTTCGTTCGTGTGGATCAGGAATGTGGGCGGCGTTTCCGCGGTGACCTGCTTCTCATTGGAGAGATTCTCCGCCAGGACTGGATCAGGACTTTCTCCCAGTAGAAATCTTCTTGAGCCCTGGTGGGTAAATTCCGTCGTCAGCGATATGACGGGATAGCCCAGAATCAGGAAGTCCGGGCGCGAACTCGTTCGCTCATAGGCGTCCGCGGCGGCCGGGTCTCCGCGCTCGAAGTGCGTCCCTGCCGTCGAGGCCAGATGGCCTCCAGCCGAGAAGCCCCAGATGCCGATGCGTCCCGCATCGATGCGAAATTCGCCGGCGTTTACTCGCACATGCCGCAGGGCCCTTTGTGCGTCCTGCAGCGGAGCCGGATGATGATAGCGCGGTCCGAGCCGGTACTTCAGCACGAACGCCGCGACACCGAAGGAATTCAGCCAGCGGGCAACCTGTTGGCCTTCATGATCGATGGCCAGATTGCGGTATCCTCCGCCCGGGCAAACGACAACGGCGGCTCCCGTCGTCCGTTCCGCCGGTGGGAGATAAATGCTCAGCGTCGGCTTGTCCTCATCGAGGTCGCCCTGAGCCGCGGGAGCGCCATCCGGCCACAGCAGCATAGTCTGCGGCTCGGGGCCGCGCGGTTGCGCAAGCGCCAGGCCCGCCGGCAACACAATGGCGGCCGCTGCCAGCATGCTGCAACAAAGAGTGGAAACCAGTGCGGCAAACTTGTTCATCGTTAATCCTCTACTGCTTCGGACCATGGAGCATTCGCGTCGCTCGGCGCGGTTCGTGCACGTCGGCGCGTTGTTGCTCTCAACGTCCCCGGATTTGCAGGCGTTCTAAGGCTTCCAGGCATTCGATCATCGCGCGGCCGTTGTGGTACGCGGCTTTCCAGATGTCGGCCTTGTCGCCGCGCGGGGTTCCATCGGGCGTCAATTCGGCGTGCCACTCGCCGTGCTCCCAATCGACCTGATGCTTCTCTATGAAATCCAGGGTCTGCAGAAAGACTGTGAGGTATTGCTCCTCGCCAGTGATCTCATACATCCGCAGGCTTGCCACCAGTGCTTCCGCCTGCACCCACCAGATTTTCGCGCGGCGGTCCGCCGGCCGGCCAAACGGGCCGCTGTCGTAAAACCCGCCGTTCGCGTCATCGTAGCCGTATTGCAGCGAGTAGCTCATCAAACCTTTGTAGAGACCAAGCAGCGGATAATCCGAGAGGCCGGCGGCTTCATTCGCTTCCATCAGAAGCCATACATTCTCGACGTCGTGACCGTACGAAGCTCGGCCAAACTCCCCTTCAGTTCGCGGTGTCCAGTCCCGCTCATACTTGTCGGAACAAGCGCCCCATTCCCTGCGCACTACCGTGCTGCTTTGAATGGTGATCAGCTCGAAAAGCCGTTGCCGCGCCAGCGGCAACCCGCTGGCCTCATGAAAGGTGGTCAGCGACTCCATGATGTGCAGGTGGGTGTTCATCAGCTTCCACCCTGCCGGCCCTCCCAAATAAGGCTGTGCGCCGGCAGGCGGATCGGTCCAATCGGTGCTGAAAAACTCCATATAGCCGCCGTAGGTGTTGTCGTGTGCCTTGGCGTCGAGCAAGTGGAAGAAATCGACAGCAAAATCGAGGACCTCCTGCTTTGGGCTTGCGAGGTAGTATTCCGATAACGCATACAAAGCGAAGACCTGACCGTATAGATGCTTGTCTGCCTTGGTCTTCTCATTCCCGGAGCTGTCAACAGCCCAGTAAAATCCGCCGTTTTGCGGGTCCCACATTTTCTCGCGCAGAAACCGATAGCCAAGTTCGGCGGCTTCGAGCAGTTGTTCACGGCTGTGCGCCGGCGGTCCCAATCCAGAACGGGCAAGTCGCGCCCAGAACCAGAGCATGCGGCTTTGCGTGACAATCCCCTTGTCGCTCTTGCCGTTCGGCTCGCCCGCCGAGTTGAAGTTGTTCACATAGCCGCCGTTTTCACGATCCAGAGAGCGCTCCATCCAAAAGGGCACGATGTTTTCGTGGAGAATTTTCTGAAGCCGCGCGGCGACAGCCGCATCCAGCATTGGCGGCTCTGTTTTCGTAGTCAGGCCGGAGCAGGAAAGCGCCCCGAGCAATAATACGGCGACCGTGAGCAGAGGGCACCGCTGTGGCAAACTCCACCCAGTAAACCCGAGGTTTTCGCCCCCGCGCCGGAGGTCCTGGGTACGCGACGCGATCTTCGTCATGTTGTTCACTGATGCCCCCTGCCATAGTACCGCTCCTGCGCGAATTCCCAAAGGGACGAAAAGGCGCCTCCCGCCTGTCCGTAGCCGGTGGTCCCGGCCACTACATCTTCCCCTTGCTTACCGAGACCAACCTGGTGTACTCTATACTCGGTAACCGAGGAGAGACTACGTGAGCAAACCTTCCGACCTGGTCCAAGGCACCCTGGACCTTCTGCTTCTCAAGATTCTGGCGCTTGAGCCGCTCCACGGCTGGGCGATCAGCCAGCGGCTCAAGCAGGTCTCAGGCGATGTGCTGCAAGTCAGCGACGGTTCGCTCTACCCCGCCCTGCACAAACTCGAACAGGAAGGCTGGATCACCGCTGAGTGGAAAGTGACGGAGAACGGCCGCCGGGCGAAGTTTTACACGCTCACTCGGCTCGGACGCAAAGCGCTGGAGAAGGAAGCGGCGAACTGGGAACGCCTTTCGGGGGCGATTTCGCAGGTCGTCCGGCTGAACGAGATCTAGCATGAGCCCTTGGCGCTTCATCTACACCGTGCCCCTGCGGCTGCGTTCCTTGTTTCGACACCATCGTGTCGAAGAGGAGCTTGATGAAGAGTTTCGTTTCCACGTGGAGCGGCGCATCGAGCAGGAAATCGCCCGCGGCGCCACGCCGGCGGACGCCCGGCGCGCGGCCCTGCGGGCCATCGAGGGCCTCGAACAGCGCAAAGAGGAGTGCCGCGACATGAGAGGCACACAGTACATCGAGCAGTTCCTGCGAGACATCCGCTACGCCTGGCGTTCGCTTCTCGCGAGCCCCGGTTTCGCCGCGGTCACTCTTCTCTCCCTGGCATTGGGGATCGGCGCCAACACGGCCATTTTCAGCCTGGTGGACAAGCTGTTGCTGGAGTCATTGCCGGTCGAGCGCCCGCGCGAGCTGGTCATGCTCAACCCGGAGGGAATCCGCAACGGGTGGACCGCGGGCCGCATGACTTGGTCCTACTCCTCCTATCGGGGAATTCGCGACCGGCAGCAGGTTTTCAGCGGCGTCCTGGCGGAACGGACCGAAACCGTGAACTTCTCCATCGGCGGCGAGACGCAGAGGGCGACGCAAAGCATCGTCAGCGGAAACTACTTTCAGATGCTGGGCGTGCGGCCGCTGCTGGGGCGCGTCCTCTCGCCCGAGGACGACCAAGTACCCGGCGGTCATCCGGTGGTCGTGCTCAGTCACGGCTTCTGGGCGGAGCGGTTAGGCAGCCGCTCTGATGTCGTGGGCCAAACCGTCCGCCTGAACGGCTATCCGTTCACCGTGGCCGGCGTGAGCGAGAGAGGCTTCAACGGCCTGGAAATCGGCGGGGCGATCGACGTGATTGTGCCCACGTCGATGCTGCGTCAGGTCGTCACCTACGGCAGCGCGTTTGACTCGCGCAGCGCCCACATCTTCAACATCTATGGACGCCTCAGGCCGGGCGTGACGCGCGAGCAGGCAGAGGCGCGGATGCAGCCGGTCTATCTAGGGGAGCTCGAGCAGGATGTGGCGGCGATGGGCGCCGACGCGCCGCGGAATGACCGATGGAGACAGGGAAGATTGCTGTTAGCGGACGGGCATCGGGGGACCTCCGGACTGCGCAACGATCTCGAAACTCCACTCACGGCGCTCATGGTGATGACCGTTGTGGTGCTGCTGATCGCCTGCGCCAACATCGCCGGCCTGCTGATGGCCCGAGCCGCGGCCCGGGCCAGGGAGATTTCGATCCGGCTGGCCATCGGCGCTTCGCGAGGCCGCGTGGTGCGGCAGTTGCTCGCCGAGAGCACGTTGCTGGCGGTGATGGGCGGGTTGGCCGGCCTGCTCGTCGCGTCCTGGACGATCAACCTGCTGGTTGCGGAGACAGGAGAAAGCGCGCAGCGTATCGGACTCGTCATGAACTTCCTAGACACCCGAGTGCTGGGCTTCGCTCTTGGGGCTTCGGTTGCGACCGGCATCCTGTTTGGTCTGCTACCCGCGCTGCATCTCTCACGGGCGTCCGTTGCCTCGAACCTGAAGGCCGGTGTTGCCGCCGGCCGGAGCGGCCAGGTGCGTTTGCGAAAGACACTTGTGGCCGGGCAGGTGGCGCTGGGACTCGTTCTTGTCACGGCGGCCGGTCTCTTTCTCCGAACCCTCATGAACCTCCGGCAGACCGAAACCGGTTTTCGCGTGGACAGCCTTGTTCAATTCAATCTCAATGCAGGCCTCGCCGGCTATGACCGCGCGCGCGCGGCCGCCGTCTTCGGCCGGATCTTGGAAGATCTCCGCGCGACGCCGGGAGTCACAGGCGCAACCCTTGCTGTCGCGCCGATACTCGGCAATGACAAGATTAGTTTCGGGCTGGATGTCGAGGGTTACACGCATGGCGAAGACGAAAGCAGCATCTCCGACGGCAACGCTGTCGCTCCGGGATACTTCAACATGCTCGGGATGTCGCTGGTCCGCGGCCGCGACTTCACAGAAGCCGATACCGCGACATCGCCACGCGTGGCGATCGTCAACGAAACGTTTGTGAAGAAATACTTCCCCGACAGCAACCCTCTCGGCCGCCATATCCGGCTGGGTTGGGGATTGGGAAGGCGCCCTGACTACGAGATCGTCGGCGTAATAAGAGACGCCCGCATCGCTAACCTGCGTGACGAGCCGCGGCGGAATTTCTTTATGCCCTACACCCAATGGGACGTTTTGACCTATGCGTTCTTCTTTGTGCGCACTTCGGGCGACGCGGCGACCCTGGCCGGCCCCGTTCGGGAAGTAGTCAAACGGCACAACGCCGATATCCCCGTGGTCGCCTATCGCACGGTCGATGAGCAAATCGACCGCCTGTTGCGCCCGGAACGCCTGGTGGCATCGCTGGCGCTTGCCTTCGGATTGCTCGCCACCGGCCTCGCCGCCATTGGGATCTACGGTGTGACAGCCTTCGCCGTGGCCCGCCGCACCCGCGAGATCGGAATCCGCATCGCTCTCGGCGCCGAGCGTGCCGGGGTTCTTGGCATGGTCCTGCGCGACGTGGCCTCCATGGCCGCCGCGGGGATCGGTGCAGGCATGGTGTTATCTCTCGCTCTCTCGCGATATGTCGAATCGCAGCTCTACGGGGTCGCGGCCCGCGACCTCCTTACATTCGCCGGCGCCGTCATCGTCCTCGCCACGGTGGCGCTGGTTTCCGGCTGGATGCCCGCCCGGCGCGCCAGCCGCGTCAACCCGGTGCTTGCGTTGCGGCAGGAGTGAAAAGAACCGGCTGCTGGCGGCGGTTTGCCCGCAGAGGTCTCTTCCCTTCCCCGTATCCTCGGAGCGATGGGTTGCCTACGCCACTGGCGTAGTTTTTCCCAGCAGCCCGCGAAGGTTCGAGGCGAAGAAATCCTTGACGCTATGGCGCTTGTCGTCTGACTCAGGAGCGCGGGGAGGCGCCACGGAAGGCTCCGTACCGGTGAGGGTGCGAGCCAGAGTCACATAGGAGCGGCCCAACTCGGAGGCGCCGTCGACGAGACCTCCGCCCAGAGCGCAGAGTGCCGCTTTCGGCCGGCAATTCAGGACCACTTTCCAAGCGCATCTGAGGATGGTATCGTCTTGAAAGATTTGTGAAGAAAGCAACATGGACGGCGACGATGCATTTCTCCAATTCCGATCTTGTCCTTCCGCTCCACCTTGCAGAGGCCGCTTTCCTGGAAGTTCTCCTGCCACGATTTGAACTCACTCGGGAGTCAAGCGGCAATGGAGTCCAACTCCAGGTCGAGTTCGACGGCAACACTCCTGCTATGTGGAATCGCAAGGGCCGGGAGAACGCCCGCCGGAAAATGGCAAGGTTCGACAAGAAGTCGGCTCGGTATAAGGCTGAATTGGACAAAGTACTGCTACAAGGTGAGCCTGGCAGCTTCCACCATAGCGATCCGGGATTCCCTTTCCGCTGGGCCAGCGCTGGTGCATTACCGATCCTTAACCGGGGCAAGAGCGAGTTCTACTGTTTGTTTTATCGCGACATCTTTCCCATTGGGTGGAACATCGCGAACGGCGCCACTGATACCGGTGCGGAACTCCTCGATCCCCTTCAAACTCTGGAACGCGAGGTGGGCGAAGAACTGGTCATCCTCGACAGGAAGGAAAGGAAGCGGTACGTTCTGCGGCCAGATAGAGATACACTCCTGGACAGACCGGAATTTGCGGTTTTCCGCCAGCTCTGGCACCAACAGTTTCCCAAGCTGGACATAGCGAAGTTTCAGACGGCGCAGCTTCCACTCCGATGGGAGAAGGGGCCAGATCAGGTCAAGGTGCGGATGGGTGAGCAATCACGGGAGTTGGACAACTGTTTTGTCAATATTAACGCGGCAGACTTCGGCATCGAACTGGACAGGATAGCTAGGATAACGGTCAATGACAGACTGGTCTTGTGCGACGGGGAGGTGACTGCGGGGCGCGCTCTGAATAGGCCAGTGGGTCTCTTCAATGTCCAGCGCCTTCAAGAGGAAATCAGAGAAGGCCGGACGAGCTTCCGCCCAGACTTCTTCTACCAGGGCGGCGAGCGATACGAGGGGAAAGAGATCAGAAACCGGCTAAAAACCGTCTTGCTTCCAGAAATGGAGACATGGCGATCTAGTCACGATGTTGCTCGTTTCCGGAGGACGGCTGAAGCCGAGAGACTGAACCTCTGTCCAGTCACCAACAGCATCATTCGCAGGCACATGCAGGCAACCCGGTCTGAAGATATGTCGTCGCGTCCCGGCAATGACTATGCCGTGTTCGTGAGTTACGCGGCTCCGGATCAGATGCTGGCTCGAAAGGTATACGAGGCCCTTCTAAGGCGCAATTCACGTGTGTTCTTCGCTCCGGCGAACCAAGATCCAGGGACATGGAACGCGCATGTTTTTTCTGCGCTAGAGTCGGCGCGCATATTCGTCAGTGTTGGCACTCAAGTGGAGCACTTCAACCGGCCGTGGCCAAAGTACGAAGTTGATGCTTTCCACATGGTGCATCTTGGAGAGCCAAGCGCCATGATCATTCCATTTATTGAAGGCGTCTCCCCTGAATCATTGCCTCTTCCCCTCCGGAGCTACAACGCCATAGACTGCAGCGAGTTGGGTCTTGGCCAGGCGATCAAGAAGTTGCTGGCGCTGATACCCGGCACTTGAGAAAAACGCCTCCTTCTCCAGGCCGGTTAGGGTTTGATGCTTCCCGGGGTTCTTTCTACGCCGCTGGCGTAGTCTTTCCCAGCAGCCCGCGAAGGTTCGAGGCGAAGAAATCCTTAACGCTATGGCGCTTGTCGTCTGACTCAGGAGCGTGGGGAGGCGCCACGGAAGGCTCCGTACCGGTGAGGGTGCGAGCCAGAGTCACATAGGAGCGGCCCAACTCGGAGGCGCCGTCGACGAGACCTCCGCCCAGAGTGGCTTCGCGCACGCGCCGATAATCGTTCGGCAATACGGCCGTCAGCTCGCGCCCGACAAGTTCGTGAATCTGCTCCACGCTCTCGAAGGCGTCCGTATAGCGGTTGAGGACCAAACCGAGGCGGCTCTCATCGACCCCCCGGCTAGAGAGTTCGTGCAGTCTGCGGCGGGCCAGAAACAGAGACGTGAGCTCGTTCGTGCAGACAACGAATACCCGGCGGGCGCGCGTCACAAGCGCCTCGGTCGCGTCGTTCACGACTTCAGGCAGGTCAACTACGACCGTATCGTAGCGCGGCGAGACGAAACTTAGCAGCTTTTGGTAATCCCACGGTGAGATGATGGCCACCTTTTTCGCCCTGGCCGTCAAAAGTAGATCAATGCCTCCCGCGCTCAGCGCCAGCTTGTTCCACTGTTTCTCGTCGAGATCGCCGCTGCTCTCGAGGGCGTCAAGGATCGATTGCTCGGGATTGAGTTTCATCTGTACCGACAGGCATCCCGAATGCAGGTCGGCCTCGAGCAGCAGCACCTTCTGCTGCCAGTAATGCACCAATGTTCCCGCCGTATTGAGTGCCGTGGTGCTCGATCCGCTGCCCGCTTTGGCGGGCACGAAAGCCACAAGATTGTCGCGCGCCTCCGCCTTGCGGCGGTCGATCGCCCGCGACACCGCGTGCTGCAGCCCTTTCACCGTAAAAGGTTCCCGCAATATTTCGCAAATCGCCGACCCGCGCGGCGGGTCCGGCAGTTCGGCATCTCTCGTGTAGCCAATAACGCTGCTTTCGGGACGCTCCGCCAGCAGGTCGGCGGCAAAGGCCAGGCCCGGGGAGTTCCGGCTCACTTCCACGAATACGACTTCGGGCGTGTAAGCGTTCAGCAGCCTCAGCAGTTGGTGAAGCTTGGGATACTCGTCAAAAATCTTGTAGACGTTCAGGTCCGGAAATTCCGTGCAACGGCGGTAGAGCAGGTCGGATAGTTCCTTATCCGGCCCGAAGATGATGGATCCCAGCACTAGTTTGTGTCTCCGTTTTCGCTTCGCGGCAGCTTACCTCATCATACGTTGCGGCTGTCTCGGGGCCGATAAGGTACTTACCCTAGTCTGAACCCCAAGTCATTCTCATCCATGGGGATCGAGCCCCGGCGTTCCGCCCGCGGCGCTGACGCGCGCTCAATCCCGCCTCCCTTTCTTTGCAGTATCATGGGCCTGCCATGACCCGAAGACTTGCCCTTGCCGTTCTCTTCGTCCTGACCCTTTCGAGCCTCAGTTGTTCCCGGCCGGGACCTCCGGTCGAGACGGAAGCCTGGCTTCTTGAGCAGTCACAGGCCCGGCTGGCGCAAATGGAGGGAACACTGCCTCTCGATGGCCTCGAACGGCCAGTGGAGGTGCTTCGCGACAAGTGGGGCGTCGCCCACATCTACGCCGAGAACGCGCAGGATCTGTTTTTCGCGCAGGGGTTCACGGCGGCGCAGGACCGCCTTTACCAGATCGAGATCTGGCGCCGCACGGGCGCCGGTGAGCTGGCCGAGGTTTTCGGTCCCGAATTCGTCGAGCGAGACCGTATCGCGCGGCTGGTTCGCTATCGCGGCGATCTAAAGAAGGAATGGGAAAGCTACTCACCCGACGCTGAAAGCATCGCCGGAGCTTTCACCGCGGGTGTCAATGCCTATGTCCGGCAGGCCGCCGACCGGCTGCCGGTCGAATTCGAGTTGCTCGATTTCCGGCCCGGAGAGTGGAAACCGGAACACTGTCTGCTGCGCATCGCGGGCCTGATGATGGTATCCAACGCCGATGAAGAAGTCGCACGGTCGGAGATGGTGGCGAAACTCGGTCTGGAAGCGGCGATGAAGTATCTGCCTACCGACCCCGTTCGCAAGTTTGATCCCGACCCCGAAGTCAATCTCGAAGGCATTGACGGAGCCGTCCTGGCCGGCCACAACTCAGCCATCTCGATCCCTTCCCTCAAGAAGCAGGAAGGCAGCAATAACTGGGTTGTTGATGGGACCCTCAGCGCCACCGGAAAGCCGCTGCTCGCCAGCGACCCGCACCGCGCGGTTGTGCTGCCATCTCTGCGGTATCTCGTACATCTGGTTGCTCCCGGATGGAACGTGATCGGCAGCGGAGAGCCGGCCTTGCCCGGCGTCGCCATCGGCCACAACGAGCGCGTCGGCTGGGGCTTCACGATTGTGCAATACGACCAGGCTGATCTCTATGTCGAGAAGACGGATCCCGCCAATCCAAACCGCTACCTCTACAAAGGCGGATGGCTCGATATGCAGGTTGAGCGGGAGCAGATCAAAGTCAAGAACGCCGCGCCCGTCGAGGTTGAGCTGAAATTCACACGGCACGGGCCGGTCATCTGGGAAGACAAAGCGTCGAATCGCGCCGTCGCGCTACGCTGGGCCGGCGCCGAGCCGGGCACGGCCGGTTACCTCGGCAGCCTGGCCGTCAACCGCGTCAATAACTGGCGGGAGTTCAACGAGGCGATGACACGGTGGAAGATACCCGCCGAGAACATTGTTTATGGCGACGTGGACGGCGACATCGGCTGGATCTCCGCCGGCCTGATGCCGGTTCGCGAAAACTGGTCGGGACTGTTCCCGGTTCCCGGCCACACCGGCAAATACGAGTGGAACGGCTTTCGTCCCGTCAGCGACTTGCCGCAGCGGCACAATCCCGCCGAGCATTTCATCGCCACCGCCAACCATAACATTCGTCCCAAAAACTATCCGCACGATCTGGCGTTTGATTGGGCGGCGCCCTACCGCTTCCAGCGGATCGACGAAGTGCTGCGATCGGGAAAGAACTTCACCATCGAAGACTTCCAGCGCTTGCAACACGATCAGACTTCGCTCCCGGCACGCGAGCTGATCGCGCTGCTGAAGCAGGTCCCCGGTCAAGCCTCGCCCGCAAGTCAGGAAGCGCGCCGCCTTTTGCTGGGCTGGGACACGGTGCTCGACAAGAATTCCGCGGCCTCCGCCTTTTTCCAGGTCTGGCTGCGGCAGATCCGGCCGGCCTATGTCGAGCGGCAAGTGCCGGTCGAAGCGCGGGAGCTGGTTTTAAAGAATGTGACCCTGGAAAGGGCCATTGCTCTGCTCAAAGAGCTGTCCACCGCCGAACGCCAGGCCGTGCTGACCCAGTCACTCGAGGCGGCTGTCACCGAGGCCAAGAAGCTTTTGGGAGAAGACACCGCTCGCTGGCGCTGGGGAACGCTGCACACGATCACCTTCCGGCATCCGCTGGCGAATACCCCTGCGCGGGAAACCGCCTTCAACCTCGGACCCGTCGAACGCGGTGGGGACGGCTACGTTCCGAACTCGACCTCCGGCTCCGGCTACAGTCAGACCAACGGGGCCTCCTATCGCCACATTCTCGATATGGCCGACTGGGACCGCTCGGTTTTCACCAGCACCCCCGGACAGTCCGGTCAGCCCGGCAGCCCGCACTACGGCGATCTGCTGCCCCTCTGGGCGAACCACGAGTACGCTCCGTTGGTGTTCAGCCGCGAGGCCGTCGAGCAAAACACGGCGCACAAGTTGGTGTTGCAGCCGAGGTAAGGAACCTACTCCCTCACGCCGCGCCTCTTTTCCGCCGCGCGCACCTCTTCCTCATCCATCCCGAGATGGTGCGCCAGCTCGTGCCAGAGCGTGTCGTAGACGATTTGCGGAATGTCACGCCGGGAGCGGGCCGAGCGCTCGATGGGCCCTTGAAACAGCGTCACGCGGTCGGGCAGGACCATGCCGTAACCAAAGCCCCGTTCTGCAATCGGCACACCTTGATAGAGACCCAGCAGAGTGTCGCCGGGATCAACGTCGCCCGCTTCGAGGTCCTCTTCCGCCGGCTCGTCCTGAATGAAGATCGCGACGTTTGCAAAGTGCCGCTTGATTTCGGCGGGAATGGCGTCCCAAGCTTCCATCGCGAGCCTTTCGAAATCGTCGCGGCGCATCATCATAAGCAGCTATTGTCATCATAGCGGCTCGCCGGGCGATCCTTTGCAAGGGACAATCTTGGCGCTTCGTTTCCCTGGAATCAGTAATCCGCCTGATATCCCCTTCGCATGAACCTTGGGCGGCATCCTGCATTGCCGCCGCTCTTAAGGAAGAAATGGCGGGGGCCGATGATAACCGCTGGCCCCCGCCGTGGGAGAACTGTTGAAGGGCCAAACGCTACGCGCTACGGACACGCGGTAGGCAGAGGAAGCGCCGCCAGGGCCGCATTTTCGGCCGCGTCGAACCCGCAGTGCGGATGATTCGGGAAAACGATGTTGTCGCAGGTAGGAACGTTGTCCAGACCCAGAGCGTTGCGAACCTTCCAGGCGATGAAGTGATCCGCGCAGGAGGTATCGCCGCTCACGCCCAGACCTCCGATCACTTCGCCATTGCTGTTGTAGAGACCGAGGCCTCCGCCAAAAACATTGACGCCTCCGATCTTCTCGCCCACCATCGGGTCGTTCGATTGCCCATTGTGTTTTGCGTTGCCTTGGTAGGCCACTCTCGGGTCGACCGGATTGCTCTCCTGCAACCCAAACAAACTGGCGCCGGGTTGCACCAGCGGATAGAGGTTAGCGGTCGACAGTGCCAGGTCGTCGAGAGAAAAGGCATTTCCGGTGTTGGCCTTCTGGGACGAAATCACCCGGCTGCCCGGCCATTGATCGCCGCGCTTGGCGCCGGTAAACACCACGGAGCAGACGACGCCGTCGCGATTCACAACCGTGGCCCACATATCGTTCGCGAAGCCGGAGTTGCCGCCGGCCGTGACAACATTGCTGAGAGCGGTTTTCAGCGCGGAGTAGCTTGGCAGCCCTTCGCAGGCGCTGCGATTGCCCTTGTCGCCATCTGCAAGTGCAACGTGTGGAGCGGCCGTGACAACACAAGCCAGAACGGCAAGCCGTATTCCAGGGATGATTCGGTTTCTCATGCGATTGGGGGACTCCTTTTGCAGTACTCAGAAACTCCTCCTGAATCGTACGAAGCCGCGCCCGCCGATGCAATTGAGCCATCGGTGTATGCCGGGTTGCCGAAGTGGTAAGAAGAACCCCCTCGGGCAAACGCCATAGGAAGCCTGAGCAGTCGATTGAGACTAGCGGAACCTCCGGCTGAAACGCCAAACTCCGGGCGGCCTTCGACATCCGCTCTGATATACTGCGTTTGCCTGTGCTCAAAGACCTGCTGACGGAACAACGCAATCCTGCCTCCGCCAACATCGACCGCCTTCCAACGGCTGAACTCTTGCGCGTCATCAATCGCGAGGACCAGAGCGTGGCCCTGGCGGTTGAGAAGGAGATTTCCCGGATCGCGGCAGCCGCCGATGGCATTGCCGAACGGTTTTCCCGCGGCGGCCGGCTTTTTTATCTCGGCGCGGGCACAAGCGGACGTCTCGGCGTGCTCGATGCCGCCGAGTGCCCTCCGACCTTTGGCGTGGCGGCCGGCCGCGTGCAGGCGGTGGTCGCCGGAGGCGACGCGGCTGTCTTCCGCGCGGCTGAAGGCGCCGAAGACCGGATCGAAAACGGCGAAGCGGACCTGCGGGTCAAGGGTTTGCGCGCTGCTGACGCCGTTGTCGGCATCTCGGCCAGCGGCCGGACTCCCTATGTGCTGGGCGGCCTCGCCTATGCCCGGTCGCTGGGCGCGCTGACGGTCGGACTGACGACGAATCCGAATGCGGAACTTGCGGCCGCCGTCGACGTTCTGATTGCTCCCGTCACCGGCCCCGAAGTGATCACCGGTTCCACGCGCATGAAATCGGGAACAGCCCAAAAACTTGTGCTCAACATGATTTCAACAGCCGTCATGGTCAAGATGGGCTACGTGCTCGGCAACCTCATGGTCAACGTGCAGCTCAAGAGTGAGAAGCTGGTCGATCGCGGACGCCGCATCATCGAAGAAGTCACGGGCTGCCGTCCGGCTGACGCGGCCGAGGCCCTCACCGCGTCGGGCAACAACGTGCGGCTCGCAATCGTGATGGTGAAGCTTGGTCTGAGCCGGCAGGCCGCGGAGGAACGACTCGCGAACGCCGGCGATCACTTGTGGGAGGTTCTGAAGACCGGCTAGCAGCAAGGGACCGTCACCAGGGGCCTCTTGCATCGGCCTTCCATCCTGAGCAGCCATCCACGCTTCCCATCATCCGTCATGCCCCTCACCGCGTTCCTCGCCCGGACTTGCTACACGCCCAACCTCCTCGAAAATGCCGTCATCGTTGTCGAGGACGACCGCATTGTCGCCGCCGGCTCTCGCGATGAAATCGACGTGCCCGCCGGCGCCAGGCAGATCAGGATCGATGACGGCTGCCTCGCTCCCGGTTTCATCGATATTCACAACCACGGCGCGGGCGGCCGCGATGTGATGGAAGCCACGCGCGATGCCTTGTCCACGGTTGGCGCGACGCTCGCCCGTTTTGGAACGACGTCGTATTACCCAACCACTCTTACCGCGCCCAGCGAAGACATCGAGCGGGCCGTCGGTTTTCTGGCGGACTACATTGCCGCGGTAGCGAACGATCTAGTCCCGGCGGCGCAGCCGCTGGGAATCCACATGGAGGGTCCCTACCTCAGCGTGAAACGCAGAGGCGTTCATCCGGCCGCGTATATTGTCGAGCCCACACTCGAAGCCTATCGGGCAATCGCGAGCACAGCCAAGGGCCAACTGCGCATCGTGACGATCGCGCCTGAACTCAAGCACGCGCCCGATCTCATCCGCGAAATGGTCAACACCGGCGTGCGGCCGTCGATGGGCCATACGGATGCTACCTACGGCGAAGCGGACCATGCGGCGCAACTCGGCGTCCGCCAGGCCACGCACGTGTTCAACGCCATGCGCCCCTTCGGACATCGCGACCCCGGCGTGATTGGCAAGGTGCTCACCGACGCCCGCATCCAGGCCGAGCTAATCGCCGATGGCGTCCATGTCGATCCGCACGCCGTCGAGTTGCTCTATCGGGTCAAGGGTGCGGCGGGTATCGTGCTCATCACCGACGGCCTATCCGCGGTCGGCATGCCGGAAGGGAAATACCGCGTAGGCGGCCTCGAAGTCGAGGTGGCCGGCGGCGTCTGCCGGCATCAGGGTACCCTGGCCGGCAGCGTCCTCACCCTCGACCGCGCAGTGCGGAACATGCGAGACTTTGTGAATCTGCCCGTCGAAGAGGCCATCCGAATGGCGACGTGGAACCCCGCCCGGCTGATGGGCGTCGATGACCGCAAGGGCCGCCTGCGGACAGGTTGCGACGCCGATCTTGTGATTCTCGATGACGATTTGCAGGTTCGGCAGGTTTGGACGCGCGGCCGGCCGGTGTAACGGCATACGCGCCGGAGACACGCGAAGCGAAATGGATGAACCGGGCCCGGGGCGGCAAGAAACTCATGGATAAATTTGTCATCGAAGGCGGCCACAAACTTTCGGGCGTCATCCCGATCGGCGGCGCAAAAAACGCCGCTCTCCCCGTCATCGCAGCAGCCTTGCTCACCGGTGAAGAGGTCGTTCTCGGTCGCATTCCACAGGTGCGTGATATCCGCACGATGGCGAAGCTCCTGGAAAGCATTGGCGCGGAAGTCGTCATGGAAGATCACCGCTACCGGATCCGCGCGCGGAACGTTGTTTCCCCCGAGGCCCCTTACGAACTGGTGAAAACGATGCGTGCGTCGAGCCTGGTGCTCGGCCCTTTGGTGGCCCGGGCCGGGCGGGCGCGTGTTTCCCTGCCGGGCGGCTGCGCGATCGGCGCGCGTCCAATTCAACTTCACCTTGCGGGCCTTGAAAAACTCGGCGCCAGGATCACGCAGGACCGCGGCTATATCGAAGCCTCCGCGCCGAACGGCCTCCAGGGAACATCCTTCCGTTTCGAGCGCATCTCGGTGACGGGCACGGAGGATCTCATGATGGCGGCCGTGCTGGCGCAAGGCGAAACTCTGCTCGAAAATGCGGCGCGGGAACCGGAGGTCGTGGATCTGGCGAATCTGCTGATAAAGATGGGCGCGTCGATCGAAGGAGCCGGCGAATCGGCGATCCGCATTCGTGGTGTTGCGAAACTAGGCGGCGCGCAGCACGATATTATTCCCGACCGCATTGAAACGGGCACGTATCTGATCGCGGGCGCTATGGCGGGTGGAGATCTGACCGTGACGGGCGCTACGCCCGCTCACGTCGAGGCGCTCACACAGAAGATGCAGCAGTCGGGCGTCGAGATTTCATCCCCGCAGCCCGGCAGTATTCGCGCGAGGGCGAGTCAGCCGCTGCGCGCCGTCGATATCGTTACCAGCGAGCATCCGGGGTTCCCAACGGACATGCAGGCGCAGTGGATGGCCATGATGACGCAGGCCGGGGGCAAGTCGGCCATCGTCGAGACCATCTTCGAAAACCGCTTCATGCACGCTTCCGAGCTGATGCGCATGGGCGCCGACATCACGATCGAAGGCAACCGCGCTCTGGTGCGTGGAAAAACCGAATTGACCGGAACGACCGTGATGGCTTCCGATCTTCGCGCCAGCGCCGGACTGGTCCTCGCAGCCCTGGCCGCGCGCGGGGAAACGGTGATCGACCGTGTTTACCACATCGATCGCGGCTACGAGAGGATCGAGGAGAAGCTGTCGGCCGTGGGCGCCCGCATCCGGCGGGTGAAATAGTCCGAGCCGAAAGCTAGGCCGCCAGAAAGGTGCGCACCGGCGTTCTCTCGGTACGGACTTCCCTGCCCGCCAGTGAGCAAGTCGCGGAGCAACGTTTCCAGCTTTTAGCGCTCTCCGCTTTTTTTTGCCGTGCACTGTCGCATCGGCGCTAACCGCGGTACAACCCCACGCGCTCTTTCACAAGCTGCATCGTTTTCTCGGCAATGGGCGCGACGCGCTCGGCGCCGTCTTTCAAAATCTTGTGCACGGCGTCACGATCCGCCGTCAGTTCTTTGTATCTCTGCTGGATGGGTTCGAGCTTCGAGACGACCATCTCCGTCACAGTCTTCTTCAGATCTCCGTAACGCATATCCGCGAAATGCGCTCGGATCTTCTCGTTAGACCAGCCGCTGAAGGCCTGGAAAATCGCCAGCAGATTCTGTACGCCCGCACCCAGGTCATCGAAGTCGACGGCGGGTTTCGAATCGGTGACCGCCCGGCCGAGCAGCTTCTTGATACGACCAGGGGGGTCGAGCAATCCGATCGCGTGGTTCTCCCCGGACGCCGACTTGCTCATCTTCTGCATCGGGTCATCGAGGCCCATGATGCGCGCACCGACGGCCGGCAACCGGGCTTCCGGCACGACAAGGGTTTCTCCGTAGAGAGAGTTGAATCGTTCGGCGACGTCGCGAGTCAGTTCCAGATGCTGCACCTGGTCCTCGCCGACAGGCACGATGGCCGCCCGGTAAAGCAGGATGTCAGCCGCCATAAGCAGCGGATAGCAGAATAACCCTGTGCTGAAGGATTCCTTCTTCTCCGTTTTGGCCTTGAACTGGGTCATGCGGCCCAACCAGCCGAAGGGCGTAACGCAGGTAAACACCCAGGCGAGTTCAACGTGAGCGGGGACCATCGATTGCACAAAGATAACGGCGTGGCTCGTGTCGATGCCCGCCGCGACGTAAAGCGCCGCCACATCCTCGATCTTCTGCTGTAGGGTCTTGGGGTCCTGGTATTCAGTGATGGCGTGTTGGTCTACGATGCAGAAGATCGGCTCGTACTCATGCTGGATCTCGGACCAGGTCTTCAGCGCCCCGAGATAGTTGCCGATATGGAGATTGCCCGAGGGCTGCATGCCCGAAAAGATGCGTGGTTTCATAGGTATAGCGTCCGAGAGGAACCTGTCATTCTATAGTGGCGGCAGCGCGAGGGACAAGCAAGAAAGGGCGGGGCGATCGAATCCAGCCGCCACGATACACATCCTGCCGCAACCTCGGGCGTGACGGAGTCTAAGGTTCCAGCGCCATCGCGGGATCGGGAAACGAATGCTATATTATTGATGGCAGGGACTTTTGGGAGGTGCGGGTACTAAAATCCCCCGGCAGGTTGAGAGGGCTGGTAGCGAAGCTGCTTCGCCATGGACTTCGATCAACTACATACGTTTTTGGAAATCGTCCGGCTGAAGAGCTTCTCCAAGGCAGCCCAGACGTGTTTCCGAACCCAGCCTGCCATCAGCGCCCAGATCCGTCAAATGGAGCAGGAGCTGGGCACGCAGCTATTTGAGCGGTTTGGCAGCCGCATCTCGCTGACCACGGCCGGCAAGATCTTCGCCGAATACGCCCAGCAGATGCTCGACACCAAGCGGCAGGCCTTTGACTCGGTCCGCGAGCTGGACCGGGTACCCCGCGGGGAAGTCATGATCGCGGCCAACGAGGCCACGTGCATCTACGTGCTCCCGAAAGTGTTTTCCACCTACAAAGAGAAATTCCCGGAAGTGCAGCTGCAGGTGATTCGGTCCTACGGCGCGCGGGCGGTGCAGTCCATCCTGGATAATTCCGTGGACTTCGCGATTATTCAGCTTCCCGTGCAGGAGCGCAAACTCGAGGTCGTTCAGATTCACACCGATGAAATCCGGCTGCTGGTGCCTTCGGACCATCCGCTGGCCGATTCGTCTTCGGTGACGGCTCAGGAAATCGCGGAGTATCCCCTGCTGCTGCCCAAGAGCGGAAGGACGAGGCTGCGCATCAGCGAGTTTATGGAGATGATGGACGACCAGCTTCGGATCTCAATGGAACTCGATTCCAGCGAGATGATCAAGCAGTTCATCATCGCGGGCCTGGGCATCGGTTTCATGAGCGTGACCAACGCGCAGGATGAAATCAACGCCGACGAGTTGCGGGCGATTCCTCTTGCGCCGCTGCCGATGATTCGCACTCTGGGCCTCATCTACCGCAAGGACAAGCCGCTTTCGCGCGCCGCGCTGGGTTTCATTGACGAAGTGGTGGATTTTGCGCGCCGCTCACCCGGGGTGCAGAAAGACCGGGCGTCCAAAGACCGCGCGGTCCTCAATCCCCGAAAGGCATCGAAAGCGTCATGAAGTGGGTGCTGAAAACGTCAACGTTGCGGGTGGTCACAAAAGACAAGGACCGAGTCTATCATTCCATCGAAGATCTGCCACCCGAGACGCAGGAACTCATCCGCGAGACGCTGCGCGGGCCGAATACCGAAACGATCTTTATCGCCAATCAGGAAGCCTACAGCCGCATTTCTGGCCTGGCGGAGAATCTCATGGGCGAAATGAAACCCATGAATCCGCAGGCTCTCACCGCAAGGTCTCCGCGCGGGCCTCGCAGGTGGGTGGCGGTGGCGATTGGTCTTTCTGTTCTCGCCGGGTCGCTGCTCTGGTTGGCCGTTACGCAAATCGGTACACGGTAAGTCCCGAAAGCAATTTGGGATAGAAGTCTGTGGATTTTTGCGGCATGACGCCCCCGGAGAAAGCAACTTCCGCCACCTTCAGCGGCTGCACCGGCCGCATCAGAAACGCAACCTGCCCGTCTCCGTGCCGCACTTCGTCTACGGCGGGATCGAAACCTCGCACGTAGCGAATATTTTTCAGGTCCCGCACGTCTTCTTCCGACACTCCCAGCATCTCCGTTACGAGCACTTTGTGGAGAACGGCAACGTCGAGGGTGCGCTCCGACGGACTGAGGCCCGTGAGGCGGCGCTCGATCTCCCCGGGACGGCCGCGTAGCAGATGCCCTTTTGCATCGCCCCGCAATACGACGCCAATCGCGATCGCCTCCGCCGGCACATCCTGCAGGCGCTTCTGGAGAGCCGGCGGCGAGTCCACCGTTTCGACCTCGAAGGCTTGGCCGGCCTTCTGCAGGAAGCTCTCGGCATTGAAATCCGCCAGGCCGAAAAGCACGCGATGCGTTGCCAGAACGACGAGACCGGGAGCGCGCATGTTGACGAAGGTCATCATGGCTTTGTCGGCTCCCGGTAACGCCGGATTCTCCCGCGAATAGGCCAGCGCGGTTTCATAGCGGTGGTGGCCGTCGGCGATGAGGAGTTTCTTCGCCGCCATGGCCTTCTGGATCCCTGCAATCTGCTTCGGATCGGCAATGCGCCACAGGCGGTGCAGCACGCCGTACTCATCCCTCGCGGAGATCAGGGGCTCCCTCTGCGCTGTTTGCTCGAGTTGAGCGTCAATTGTCTGCGCAGGGTCGTCGTAGAGCATGAAGAGTTGCCCGAAATGCGACTTTGTGCAGCGCGTGAGTTCCAGCCGGTCTTTCTTCGGCCCGGAATGTGTCAGCTCGTGGCGATGCACGACCCTGGCGCTGTAGTCGGAAACCTGCGTCAGACCGATGAAGCCTTTCCGCGTATAGATGACGGCGGTTTCCGGGTGCGCGAACTCCTGGAAGTACGGATACAGCGCCGGCTCCAGGTCTTGCGCGAGGATGCCGCCAGCGATCCACTGCTCCAGGGTTGCGGCCGCCCGCGTATACACATTTTGCGAATCGTCATCCGACGCTTCTTCCTTCCCTTTGTCGAGCCGCACGAAATTGTGCGGACTCAGCCCGTAGTAGCGTTCCTGCATCTGGGGCGTGATCTTGTCGTAAGGCTGAGCCAGGAGCTGATCCGCCGGCCCCGCTTTGGGGGTGTAGCGGTAAGCGCGAAAAGGGAAGATGTTTGCCATGAAAGTTTAGGATAGCGAGCGTTCCAACGGTGTGTCGAGGTTGTGGTGTCGGGTTTCAATCCGGACGCTTGTGGCGGGGCGTACCAGGAGCACAAGTCGCGAACATCGCCGTGACCGTCCCCAGGAGCGCCTGCTCACGAAGCGGCCGCGCGGGTGCGCTGCCGTCGTCGAGCTTTCAGGATGTAGGCTTCGGCATCCGGGGTCTTGCATCCCGTTTCCCCGTGATCCACTTCGACCTTGCCGATTCTGCGGGCCGCGGCGATCGCTTTCTTTTCGAGCGCGCTGTTGCGAATGCCGATGGCGATTAACGCGGAGTTCATCGCATCCCGCACGCGGTTCTTGCTGGTGTGGATGGTACGCTCGATCGTTTCCAAATACGGCAGGAAGTAGCTATCCGGCAGAGATTCGTTGCTCCGGGCGATGCGGGCCAGCAGCATCCAGCCGGCGCGCCCGCTGAACTCCTCTTTCGAGCGTGTCCACTGCTCCATCCGCTTTTGGGCGTGCGCGGTCTTCTCGACAAAACCGGAAAAGATATCCGTGACCATGTAGCTGTTCAGATCCTTCTTCCAGCTCTCGAGCAGCTCCCGGTCGGCAGCGGCAGGGTCAGCAATCATTGCCGCCAGAACCCGTGCATCGTCGTTGCCTGACGCCCAAAGCTGTTGCGCAAGCTCGTGATCCGTTTTGATCTCCTTCTTGAGCTGATCGAGGTTGGCGAAGCTAACGCCGAACAGGTTCTCGCTGGCGCCATGCCTGCGATAGATCTTGCGGTTTTGGGCTGTGCCCAGCGACTCAAGGCGGCGTAACATCACCCCGGCGGTCCTGCGCGAAGTCTTGGGTTCCGAGGGTGCCGTTCGCCTGGCCATCGCGCTGTGGAAGGAATCTAGAGAGTTACGGAGGATGTCGCCCCGGACGGGGAGCTAGAGGGCTGAGGGATAGCCTTCGCGAAGGCGTCCGGAGGCGGGCTCCGTATCGCCGGAATCCCGCGGCTCGCTCGACGCTTCCGATTCCACCTGCGCATCAAGTTCGCGCGTCTCACGCCAGGTATGGACGATGCGGTGAATCACGGTGATATTCGACAAAATGGCGATCACCCACAGCACCTGGGCCATGCGCCCGAAGAAAGCGCCGATCATGATGAGCACGATTCTTTCGGGGCGCTCGAGGAAGCCGACCTTGCAGCTGGCGATAGTGTTCTCCGAACGAGCCCGTGTGTAGCTGACCATGACTGAGCCGGTCATCACAACCGCCGTCAGAATGATGTAGAAGAAGCGGTTGATGCTGGCGTAGTAGACCAGCAATCCCATCAGCAGGATCAGATCCGAATAGCGGTCGAGCACCGAATCCAGGAAGCCGCCGAAACGTGTTACACGATTGCTTTCGCGCGCTACCGGGCCATCCACCAAGTCGAAGACCGCGCCGCAGAGCACGACCACACCCGCCGAGACGAACTCGCCCCGCGAAAACAGCCAAGCGGCCACGGCGTTGATGGCGAGACCGATGGAAGTCAGTACGTTGGGGTGAACGTGGGCGCCCGTGAGCACCCGGACGATGCCACCGAGCACGATGCCGAAAACGGAGCCGATCTTGCGGGTCAGGGCCATCGGCTAAGCCTTATCCTCCGCGCCTTTCGCCGCGCCGTCCGGCTCCTCTTGATCGTGCATGGTGGTGAGCTTGAGGATTTCCATTTCGCGCAGGCCGCCGGGCGTCCGGAATTCCGCTACGTCGCCCTCTTTTTTGCCCAGCAGGGCCCGGCCGATCGGCGATGTTGTGGAGATTTGCCCGTTGGGAGCATCGGCTTCTTCGCTCGTAACCAGCCGGATCGTCATCTCCTTGGCGTTGTTGATGTCATAGACTATCACGGTCGAGCCGAGGCCGGCGACGTCCCGCGGGATCTTCGTAAAGTCGATCATGCTGAGTTCGGCGAGCCGTTTTTTGAGTTGCGCGATCCGAGCGCCAACCAAGTCCTGGCGCTCCTTGGCCGCGGAGTATTCGGCGTTCTCGCTCAGATCGCCCAACTCCCGGGCTCGCTGAATCTCCTTGGGGAGTTCGTTGTGGAGTTCGTACTCCAGGGTTTTGATCTCCTGGCGGAGTTTTTCGACAAAATCGAGGGCCATGGAGGCTTTCTCTAGGGAATAAAAATACCGGCGCCACGAAGGCAAGCCGGCCGACGGGTCCAGAATCCAAGGAAGAGTCGCGCCATGGGCAAAGGTTCGCCCCCGGGCCGCTCCAACCCCCATTATAGACCAGCGCCGCCAGGCTGGTGCGGGCGCGGGAACTGCTGTTATTGCTTTCATTTGCCAGCCTCTCGCCAGCTAGAGGCACCGCCTTGGTTGGGCGATAGCCCCGTCACTTGGAACCTCCCCCCGGACGTGGCTGTTGCAGCGATCCGTCTACTTCGGCTTCTGACCTTGACAGCCTGTTCCGGCGCTGCTATTCAAGAGCAGGTGTATTGGCGCCGCAAAATGAAATTCCCCCCGAACGTCTCAGTGATCGGCGGTCTGGCGGCCGCTCTGATCGCCCTCCCTCTGCTGGGTCAGGATGCCGAATGGCATCACTGGGGCGGAGATCCCGGTGGCACGAAGTATTCTTCCCTGGATGAGATCAACAAGGAAAACGTCGGAAAACTGCAAGTCGCCTGGACCTACGACACCGGCGATTTCAGCGACGGCACGAAGTATCCATCGCGCTCAGCCTTCGAGGCGTCCCCGCTGGTGATCGACGGCGTCATGTACGTTCCCACCGTGTTCCATCGCTTGTTGGCGCTCGATCCGGAAAGCGGTGAGAAGCTTTGGGAGTTCGATCCCAAATTCGACCGCACGCAGCGCGTGAATCTCTACACGAGCCGCGGCGTCGCCCATTGGAGCAGCGGCGGCCAAAGGCGGATCTTCTTGGGCGACCAGATGGGCCGTTTGTTTTCCGTGGATGCCGCCACGGGCAAGGCCGATCCGGCGTTCGGCAAGGGCGGCATGTTGGATCTCAGGGAAGGCGTGATGGGCAATTACGCTCATCTGCAATATGGGCTGACCTCGCCTGTCGCCGTCTGCGGGAGTGTTCTCGTCGTGGGAGGCTGGGTGACCGACGGCGAGCCGCAAGGTCCCAGCGGCGACATCCGCGGCCTTGATGCCCGCTCGGGGAAACTTCTCTGGCGTTTTCACACTGTGCCTCGTCCCGGAGAGTTCGGGCATGATACGTGGGAAGGCGACTCATGGAAAGATCGCTCGGGAGTCAATAGCTGGTCGATCATGAGTGTCGATGAGGAGAGCGGTCTCGTCTTCGCGCCGCTGACCTCGCCAGGCACGGATTTCTATGGCGGCGACCGCAAAGGCGCGAATCTCTTCAGCGACAGTGTTGTAGCGCTGGAGTGCGAAACCGGCAAGCGCCGCTGGCACTTCCAGACCATTCATCACGACCTGTGGGACTGGGACCTGCCATCACAGCCCTCGCTGGTGACCGTGCGCCGCGCCGGCCGCGACGTGCCCGCTGTCGCGCAAGCAACAAAAACCGGATTCATCTTTCTGCTCGACCGGCTGATGGGCAAGCCTCTGTTCGATGTGGAGGAAAGGCCCGTCCCCCAAGGCGACATTCCCGGCGAGCAATACTGGCCGACGCAGCCCTTTCCGGCGAAGCCGCCGCCTTTCGCGCGGCAGTCGATGACGCGGGACGAGATTACCGACGTCACTCCCGAATCGCGCGCCGAATGTCTTGAGATGGTGAAGGACGCCATCGTGGAGGGTCCGCTCTTTCGACCCATTCAACGCAAGCTGACCGTGATGTTTCCCGGCACCAACGGCGGATCAAACTGGGGCGGTACGGCGTTTGATCCGTCCGAGGACGTTCTCTACGTCAATTCCATGGACGCCGGCGCCTTTTATCAGATGGTCGAACGCCCCGAGGGATCTACGATCCCCTTCCGCAGCCGCGGGACGAAGTACGGACGGTTTTGGGACTCGAACCAATATCCGTGCCAGAAGCCGCCCTGGGGCTCGCTGACGGCGATCGATCTCAATTCCGGGGAATTTCGCTGGCGCGTAACGCTGGGCGAGTTTGACGAACTGACGAAGCGCGGCATTCCCAAGACGGGAACGCCGAACCTCGGCGGTCCGATCGTCACCGCGGGAGGGCTGGTCTTCATCGCGGCGACTAACGACGGCAAGTTTCGCGCCTTCGACAAGGACACCGGCCAGGAACTCTGGATGACGCGCCTCCCCGCGAGCGGCCACGCCACACCCGTCACCTACAAAGGGAAAAAGACCGGCAAACAGTTCGTCGTGATCGCCGCCGGGGGCGGGAACAAATATAACGAGAGCTTCACGGGCAAGCTGGTCGCGTTCTCGCTGCCATGAACGACCAAATCTGGTTGTCACCGAGCACTAGCGTTGGGCCGGCGGGTCAGGCCGTGTGGACTGCCGCGCAATCATCTGCCAGCCCTGCGGTCCTTTGACCCAAGCGGTCAGCACCAGAAGATGAATGACGGTCACGTTGCCGCCGGACTTCTGGTGGTAGTCAACGAGGCCCGTCACGAATGCCGTGTCCCCATGCACGGTGACCTTCGTATCACTGAAATTTACCGCCTGATAGATCACCTGACTGTTGACGATGTGGTCGATCGACTGCTGTTTGGTCTCAACCAAGCCACTGGAGTGGCCATAGGTCAGGTCCGGATGAAGCGTCTTGTCAAAAAGGTCGCGGTCCTTTTTCATGACCGCCTGCTTCCAGGTGTCCATGGCGGCGAGCACTTCTTTTTCGGCCACGGGATTGGATTCCGCCTGCGCCGTACCCGCAGCCGCCACGAGGAACAAAGCGAGCAAGAGTAGTTTTTTCATAGCCACAGCCTGTAACACATGAGTCAGAAGCGAGTCAGAACACGCCCAAAAGCAATCGAGGCTCGTTTAGTAGCCCCTCTTCATTTCCACTACGTTGTGCAGTTGTTCGCCCTTGGCAAAGCGGGCGATGTTTGCTTTTAGAAGATCCATTCTGCGGGGAATCTCGAGATCCGTCTGCGTCGCGATATGCGGCGTGATAATGACGTTCTCGAAATTCCACAGGGGATGGCTCGCCGGTAGCGGTTCGGGGTCCGTCACATCCACCCCAGCCCCAGCCAGGCGCTTCGAGTCGAGCGCTTTGACCAGCGCGCCCAGGTCATACAGCTTGCCCCGTGACACAGCGATGAAATAGCTGCCGCGTTTCATCAGCTCGAACTGCTTCGAGCCGTACATCTTCTCGCTTTCCGGTGTATGGGGCGCGCAAACAAACACGACATCGGCCTGTGGGATCACTTCGTCCAGCCGGTCTGGATAGACAAACCGATCCACCACCGGACTGGGTGGCAGTTCCTTGGGGTCAACGCCGATTACCTTCATGCCGAACCCCTTGGCGCGCATGGCGACATTCGAGCCGATGCTGCCGACGCCGATAATGAGTGCGGTCTTATCCTGCAACTCCAGCAGGCCGTAGTCCCGGCGCTCCCAATTGTGGCTGGGCCGGTTGGCGATGAAGTGCGTCATCTGGCGAGTCAATCCGAGCAGCATCGCGAAGGCGTGATCCGCGATGCCGGGGCTGGCGACGGCCCGGCCGTTCGTCACCACGATCTTGCCGTCGAGCAACTCGGGGTAGCGATAGGGTTCGACGCCCGCGCTGACGATTTGCACCCATTTGAGCTTCTTGCCCGCCTGGACAACCTCGCGTGTCGGGCCGCCGATGAAAGCGTCGGCGTCCGCCACGGCCTTAAGTAACGCGTCCTGCCGCGCCTGATCGGGAGCGTCCGCGGTGACGGCGGTCACCTCGTTCGCCACCGGGGGAACGCCGGCGACAACCCGCACGTTGGGAGAGACTTTGTCCAACTCCTCTACCTGCTGTTGTGAGAAGCCGACGGCCACAATCTTCATCTGCTGCGCGCAAACAACACTCGTGGTAAGCGCAAACAGGATAATCAGTCTTTTCACGGTGGCAACCTCCTTTGGCTCGTATGGGGCCTCCGCGACTGGTTCTCTCGGCCCGCGCCGTCAGTGTAGCGCCATAGCGGACTTGGAGCAAGAGGGCGGTGAATCCATGGTTCGGAGGTGGTTTGAAGACGGCGGAGACGGCCGCCGCGCGTCGTTCAGTCGCCTGCCACGGGCTGGTCCACCGGCTTCTGGGTGTGGCCGTTCGTTGCTCTTCCACCACTGCCGGGAAGAGCGGCCGTGCCGGTGACAACCTTGAAAGGAGAGGAGTCTCCGTTGGATACCTCCTCCTCGCGGCTTGTGCCGTAAATGCTGAAGGGCTGGTTATCGTTCATGTGAGCCAGCTCTTCGAGGCTTGTGTTGCGATGCTTGCCGATCAAGCGGGGCCGCTTGGCGGGGACGGTATTTTCCTTGTCCCAGTTCAAGTAGAGGTGGTTGCTCAGCTGCTCTTCGGAAACGCCCGCGAAACGCATGGCAGGCCACTTAAACTGCTTGCCGTGCACCCACTTGCCGCGCGCGTGGTAGAAAACTTTGGTGCCCCAGCGGAAGTACACCCGGGAGCGGTCGCGCATTTCGCCGAAATCGCGGCTCTGCATCCAGGCGGTCATGATGAATTCCCACTGCAATTGCGTGAGAGCCTTCGCCTTGAGCGCCTTGCCTTCGGCCATACGCGTGTCTTCCAAAGGCGTGAAGATCGAAGGCACGTAGAGAATCTTGCTCTTCTTCAGCCGATGCAGTAGGTCGAGAGTCTGCCGCAGGTCGTCCTCGGTCTCGTTCGGGAGGCCGACGATGAACGTGCAGACCGGGAACCAGTTGTTCTCGTTGAGAATGCGTATTCCTTCGACCACGATCTCCTGCCAGTCGCGGATGTCGAATGGAAGCGATTTGCCCGACATGGTGAGGGCCGCCAGGCGCGGCGATCCGGTTTCGATGCCAATCAGCGGCGCCAGGAAGCGGTTATCGGAATGCGTCGAAAAGCGATTCCGCAGCGCGCTCTTGGGCAGCAGAATCTTTGACATCTCTTTGATCAGATGAGGATTCACCACTGCCGGCGCAATTGTGGCGTGGGAGAGGGGCAAATAATTCACACCCGGCTCATTGGCCACGGTTTCATAGAAATGCAGGATCTTGTCGGCGTTGGGAATGTAAAACGGCGCCGCGGCCCCGTAGATAAAGATGTCCTCGGAAACGGGGAAGATAATTTGTCCGCCGTTGTGCGTGTTGGCCCGAACCCCTTCCAGGAGTTTCTCGGGCGGCACGGAAATGCGGGTTTCCAACGTCGGCGAGCAGAAGGCGCACTGCCGGCCGCAACCGCGGTTCATTTCCACAATGCCGTAGGTGGAGCGCTTGTGAGGCACGACCAGCTGCTCGATCGTGGGCTCGGGAGCCTGCACCAGGCGCGGCAAATCTTCGCCGGCCTCTGCCTTCCGGAATAGATCGAGCACAACGCCTTCCGAGCGGCCGTTGATGATGCAATCGACGCCCAAACGTTCCGTGGAGCCGGTTTTTTCAATTTGCCAGGCTCCGGCGCCTCCAACGATCACCTTCGGCCTGTATTTGCGGATCGCCGGGTGCAGATAGACGCGCTCACTCTCGGCCGCATTGATGGGTCTCGCCGTGCTGCCGAAGATATTGCTGTAAACACCGGTGGAGAACGCCGTTCCGATCGGGTTATGCGCACCTACTCCAACGGCCACCGTCTTAGGACCGACGAACTTCCCCAGGTCGTCCGGATGGCAAACCGCCACGTCTTCTGGCGGATAGTGCTGTAACAGAATGGCTTCAACGACGCGCACGCCGTACGGCATGACCATGGCAGTGCCGTCGGGGTAGCGAGGCTGCTCAAACTTATTCTTGTAGAGGAAACGCGGCACAAAACGGGCGGGTGCGGAAGCATACACCATCTGCTTCCACGGGCTGAACGCCTGCTCCGTACTTTCAGTGTCGGGCGCGGTGAGGACGAACTTAACCCCTCGCGGGTCGTACGACATGAGCCTCCTCCGAAAACCTTTGATTGTACCCTTTTTGGACAAGAGGCAGAGCGAAAAATGCCCCGAACGGTCAATCTGGGGTTTGTGCCGCCCTAATAGGCATTCTGCGGCGGACCTCCACTGGGAGGCCTCTCGCTCGGACTCTCCCAAGGACGGTGAAGCCGTTTGCGATCCCACCCGTCGGACTTCCACAGCGGCGCCGAAAGTATCGCGCTTCACAGTTTGGGAGCAGTGCAGCGCCTAGCTGCCAGTGCCCGCGTTCCGCTTCAGGTTGCTTCAGGGGCCGGCGGCGTAGCGTCACCCTCGGCTACGGGCTGGTGCGCGGCCTCAGGCGGCTTAGCAGCTGCGGGGGCGGCCGCGGGGGTTTCCGCAGGCGCTTCCACGGTAGGCGGACGTTTGTCCTGCTCGTCCGTGGAAGGCTCGGGACTCGCGGGCGAGGCTGCCGCTTCGTCCGGCGATGGCTCGTCAAGCGGGGCCTGGGCAGGAGGAGGGGATTCCGGAAGACTGTCCGCAGGTTGCCGCAAGGTGCGTCCCAGAAACGTCAACTGAAACGTGTGCGTCTGTTCCCAGTTGAAAAAGAGCTGCTTTTCGTGCAGGATGTCCCGCGGCCGAACCGGAACGTCCGCGCCGATTTTGGGCAAGCCGAGCATGACCTCGATTTTGCGCTCCTGACAGGAATTCTTGATGCGCCCAGCAACGACATTGAGAATTTCCTGAAGCCCGCTGGTCTGGGTCTCTTCATCGATGTCTTCTTCCTCGCAGCCCAACATTAGCCGTACCAGCCCGCGGGCGAAGGTCTTCTGGCAGCTTACCTCTACTGTGAGTTCGAAATCTTTCCTCGCCGAATCCAGGCTGATTGTTCCGAAGAGATCGAAGGCGGGGTCAGCCGGGGCTTCCGGAACCGAAGCAGGCTCTGCCCCTGTCATCATTCCCAGCGCCTGCCGCAGCGCGGTGTAAATCTCCGGCTCGATTGAAGATATCCACGACAGGATGCCGTGCTCCGGCGCCGGCCCCCCGCCGAGCAAACCGATGACGCTCGAGGCGAACGCTTCCGGGACGAACGTGCGCGCCACCGTGCCGTCGATGCGGTCTTCCTGCGCCGTCTCGGAGGGAGAGTCGGTGAGGGCATAAATCGTCACCCTGTGGCGCTTGGCCAAGTTGTCGATCTTGTCGAGCAGGAAAGACAACCGGTCCCCCGCCATTTTGGGCGAGATCAAGAGGACGTCCGGTTTGAAGCGCAGCATCTTCACAAGGACTTCGCCGGTTGTCTTCACCGTCTCGGTGCTGAACTGCGCGCTCAGAGCGGCGGCGGCGAACTCGAGAAAATTGGGGTCCGTGTCAGCCACCAGAATCCGAGTTCTTGAAATGTCGACTTGGCTGGATTTTTGCCGGCGCTTCTCCATGATCCGCGCGAATGCGGCCTCGAGCCGGGCAATCACGCGGTCGTGCTGCAGCGGTTTGAGCAAGAAGTCCGAAACGCCCAGGGAGATGACTTCGCGGACTTTGGCCTCGGACCCCACAGCCGAGGCGACGATGACTTCGAGATCGGATTGGGCCGGGTCAGCGCGGATCAGCGAAAGCATCTCGATGCCATCGAGGACCGGCATGTTGAGATCAAGAATGACGAGGTCAATACCGCCGGCGGAGAGCCGCTCGAGGCCCTGCAGACCGTTTTCCGCTTCCGCCACATCGGCCGACGTTGAGCGGGCGATCCAACGCTTCAGCAGGTGGCGGATGGTGGGCTCGTCATCCACGACCAGAATCTTTATGCCCTGAAACTCGTCGAACACACACGATCCCCTACGGTTAGAATTCGGCGGACTGCCGGCAGACTGTTAGGCGGGAATGACATTGGCGAGGCCTTCGACCGGTGGAGGCAGAGCCTTTCAAGGACGAGTCCGGCAAAAAGCGGCTCGGGGAACTCGCGCGGGTTCTCCACTCACGGCGCGACATCCTGGCCGGTCCCGGGTTCCATTTCGGCGGCGTCTTTGGTCAGAATCACCACGTCGACCCGCCGGTTCTTGGCACGATTCGCCGGCGTATCGTTGGGAGACAGCGGCGCATACTCTCCGTAGCCCGCGACGGCGATACGGCCGGCGGGAATATCGTAGTTGTCCCGCAAAAGCTTCAGCACACTGATGGCGCGGGCGGTCGAGAGCTGCCAGTTCGACGGGTACTTGCTGGTATGAATCGGGGTGTTGTCGGTGTGCCCCTCGAGCCGGATTTGCCCGGGAATGCGCGAGAGCGCCTCGGCCACTTTCGTCAGAATGACGAGCGACTCTTTGCGTAGTTCGGCCTCCCCCGAGCCGAAGAAACCCGATTCCCGCAAGCTCATGACCAGGCCGCGGGGCTGCAACGAGAGATCGATCTTGCCCTGCTGAATTTCAGGCATCAGATCCTGGCCGAGTTGCTCGATGGCGGGCCTGAGTTCGGCCATTGTCAGGGCCACCGGCATCTGCGGCGGGCCTGGCGCCGGTATCTCGGGTTGATGCGATAGACCGCGTGCTTTTCCGCCAACTTGCCTGTTGTGTTTGACGTACGATTCGAAGTTCGCCGCAAACGATTCCATCTTCGTCTGGTCGACCGTGGAGGAGGCGAACAGGACGACGAAGAAAGCGAACAGCAGCGTGACGAAATCGGCGTACGATACCAGCCAGCGTTCGTGATTCTCTTCTTCGGGCCGTTTCTTTCGCACGCGGGTATTGCGCCGGCAGGACGCCAAGCCGGCCGCTCTCGACTACTTATCGGCCGGATGAGCGGAGTCGACAGGCGGGGGCACAAACAGTTTCCGTAGCATCGATGTAGCGGGCTGTGGACAACATTACAAGATTCGTGGATGCCGTCGAGCGCTCAAAGAGCCGTCGCGTCAGCGAATCTCCAGAGGCCGCGGACGTTGAAGTGAAAAGGAGGGATCGTTGTTCAACGCGCACCGCGTGCCGCGGCTCTCGACCGGCAACCCCTTGCCGGCGGCTTACATTTGGTTGAACAGGAACCAGAGAAGGATCAGCCCGCCGGGAACTCCCAGCAGCCATGCAAGCAGGTATTTCATAGGAGACTCCTTTCTTCCACGAGGCACGGCATGCCCCGCTCCCCTTCGACTCGCGCGTGAGGTTTCCTGTTGCAGTGAAGAAAAGCGAGCTATTCTCTTTTCTCCTTCAGTTTCGAGCCGCAAGGCCAGGGGGATGGTTCTGCTCACAGAGAGCCGCCAGAAAGCCAAAAAATTGGGTTCGTTTGGGTTCGTTTTTGGAATTCGGTATTGCAAGCAAAGGGACAATTGGGTTCGTTTCGCGATTTTTTTGTGCGAGAAACGAGAAGCGAGCGGCGAGTAACGGGAAGACAGGTGGGGAGGAGGCTGCGGGGAGTACCGGAGCGAGCCGTTCGCTAAGCACCAGCTGAACAGCAGCCAAGGCAGGCCGTTCCCCTTACCCTTGGCGGAGGCTTGAGATCGTCGTCCGGCGGTCATCGGCTCCATGTTAACCGCAGTGAGCCGGGAAGAAGAGGAAGGCGAGCGTAAGATGTTGATACTGTGAGCCGATGAAAAATGGAACCGCAGTGATCGAGGGACAGGTCCCGTTCCGCAAGAGAGAGTGCCGGCGACTATTTTGGCGTAGTCGGGATGCAAGCGCCCCGAACCACGGAGGATGAGGGAGCCCTAACAATGTTTCAAGCAGCACCATCACGTTGCCATAGCGGCTCCGCTTCTGGCACAAAAGGACCTCGGCTATGTGGAAGACCCTGTTATATCAGTCGTTCTGGGATGTGACTCGTCTGTTTTCGGTTGCGATACTGATCTATCTGAACGGGCTAGGTCAAGTAGCCGATGCCTGCACGATTGGTGTGGGCGAGGTCAACGCACGGGGGACGAAGGCCGAGACCGAGAAGAACGAAGGTCAGGGTGAGGTTCGCTTCAGAATCACGAGTGTGGGCTGCCCTTCGGAAGGATCGAACCAAGTGATGGTCGGGGCGTTGCCCCTCGACGAAACGGGTACGCTGCGCGTCACAGGCTGGACTGCAAACCCGATAAGCGTTTCTGTGCCAGCGAGCGGCATCTCCAGGCGTGAGCAAACTCTTGAATTCAAGGCTTCAGGGAGCGGCGGTGTCAAGTTTCAGGTATCGATCACTGCCTGCAACGGACAGAGCTGCGGCAGCCTGGGTTGGGAAGGCGTTCCGAATCATGTCCAGACGAATGTAGTGTCGTTTTCTCAAGAGCCGAGCCCTGAAAAGAGCTAAGAAACCGAACGTATCAGACGGGAGCGCGGTTCTCAAAAGTTGGGGTCCGCGCTCCCACCTGCTTCGGGCAATCTCAAAACCTACTACCGCGTACCGGCTCAACTTGTCTCCCAGGTCAATTCCGATCGTTTTTTCCTGCTGCCGCTTTCCTCTTCTACTATTCTTCTTCATGGCTAGTTCTCCTTAGCACCGTATCGAGTGCGTTCCAGCAGCTTACCGCTGCTCAAGGTGAGCCAGCCGTCTCATCTCATCTGTCCCCTTCGTTCGGATGTCGCCAGGAATCGCGGTTTGCAGGCGCAAACAACGCCGCACTCCTACACGTGGGCGGACACGGAGGTGCGCCCCTATCAGAACGTGCGCGCGGGTGGAGACAATCTCTGAAGTCTATTCGCCGATCCCAAACGCGAAAAACCCCAGCGGGCCGCCAATGGCCACGTATTGTCTGCCGCCGACCATGTAGGTCATAGGGGACGCCCACCAGGCCTGGTTGAGGTGAGCCTTCCAGAGAACGTTGCCTGTCTTGGCGTCCGCGGCAACGAGCGCTCCGCTTTCCTCGCCGAAAAAGACCAGCCCGCCTCCAGTCGATAACGTTCCCGAGGCGCTACGGCCTCCGTCGCTCAACGGAAGATCCCAAACCTTGTTGCCGGTTTGCGGATCGATGGCGCGGATGAATCGCCGGCGTTCCCCAACGCCGCTGGCCGTGCCGCCGAAGAATCGCTGGCCCATTTGAAACTCCTCGTCATTTTTGCGGTAAAGAGAGCAGGACTCCGTCGTGCGGACGTAGAAAAGTTTCGTGACGGGATGATAGGAGGCGGAATACCAGTTGGTGCCGCCGCCCATGCTCGGGCACACAACGACGCCCTCTTCGGTGGGATCGGTGTTGGGAAGGACAACCGGCCGCCCGTTCGCGTCGATTTTTTCGGCCCAGGTTTGCTTCACGAACGGTTCCGCAAACAGCAGCTTGCCGTTGGTACGGTCGAGAACGTAAAAGAACCCGTTGCGGTTGGCCTGCATCAGCAGCCTACGCGGCCGGCCTTGAAACACTTCGTCTACCAGGAGCAACGGTTCCTGCGCGTCCCAATCGTGCGTGTCGTGCGGCGTGAACTGGTAATACCAGACGAGTTCGCCCGTTTTGGGGCGCAGCGCCAGGACGCTGTTGGTGTACAGGTTGTCGCCCAGGCGCTCGTCGCCGTTGAAATCGGGGCAGGGATTGCCGACCGCCCAGTAGACGAGATCCAAAGCGGCGTCGTAGCTGCCGCTCATCCAGGTTGCGCCGCAGCCGTGCTCAAGGGCTTTGCCGACCCAGGTCTTGGCGAGTTCTTCGCCCGGCAGCGGGACGGTCCAAAAACGCCAGGCCCGCTCGCCATTGGAAATCCGGTACGCCTCAAGAAAGCCGCGCACGCCTTCCTCGCCGCCGGCCACGCCGGAAATGACGAGATCGCCGACCACCAGGGGCGCGGCCGTCGAGCTGTACTGCGCCTTGGTGTAGTCTTCCATCACGGTGTCCCACACCTTTTCGCCCGTCCAGCGGTTGATGCCGAGCATGTGCGCGTGGTCGGTCGCAAAGAAGAGCATGTCGCCCGACACGGCCACTCCCCGATTCGCGCCACCGCCGGCTTCGCCGAGCAGTCCGGGCGTTTGCGGCTCGCGGTACTGCCACAGCTGGCGTCCCGTGGCGGCATCGAGCGCGTTCACCTGGTTAACGGCGGTGACGTACATGATGCCGTCGACGACGACAGGCGTTGACTCGATCCGCGGCACGGCCGGCATGGGGAAGAACCACTTCAGAGCGAGGCGGTTCACGTTGGCGGCGTTGATTTGATCGAGCGCCTTGTAGCGGTTCGAGGTGTAGCCGCCGTCATAGAACGGCCAGTCTTCCTTGGGTTCGATGGGCGATTCGCGGTAGGCGTCTCCCTCGCGCGTCAGCAGACGGATCTTGCCGTCGGGCGTGCGCATTTGCGCGTCGAACATGCTCTGGTTGAGGATCAGCCCTTCCAGAACGGTACCGTCCTTAAGCGTCAGGTTTCCCGGCCGCGGACCTCCCTGGCCCCGGAATCGGAACGGAGGCCGCAAGGTGCGCAGGTAAGAAACCAGGTCGGCCATCTCCTGCTCTTCCAACGGGTGCGGCGGCATGGCGTTGCGGCCGTCATGAATGAGGCCGGAAATTTCCTCCGGCGTCTTCGAAGAGACAAACGCGACGATCGCCGGACCCCGATCGTTGCCGTTGCCGTCGCCGCCGTGACAGACCGTACAGCGGGCCACAAAGGACTTCGCGCCGAGCACCGGCGTCCCTTCGGCCGCGAACATGGCGCCACACGAAAACAGCACAAAGAAAGCCAGCCTTCGCATATAAAAGGTGATTATAACAGCGCGTCTGGAGCGTCCCAGGGAAGTAAAGAGCAACATTCGCCCTCCGGAGATGAGCGACCATCTTCGCTTGCGTGCTGCCAGGCCGGAGGGGGCGTTCATGACGTCTATCCAGCCATTGCCGGTGCGAGGAAATACATCGACCTGTGCGAACCAGCAGGACCGAGACAATATGCCATTGGGTCCGCCCAATATAGGCCGGTGGCCCTGCCGGACCGGAAGCAAGCCGACATTCAGAAGCTATCCGTCTGATAGGGGAAAACCGCCCCGCAATTGGGGAGATATCTCTATTCCCCGGGCCGCCGGGCACACGTAGTATCGGATACGTGACAAACGAACTTAGGCAACGGATTGGTCTTGGTTTGACAGTGGCGGTTGCGATCCTTGGCGTCATTGGAGAGATCCACGACACCCCTCTGATGGCCGCGGCAGTCGCTTCCGCCGGACTACTCTGGTCCAGCCGGGAGCGGCGCGCCTGGCTGATGGCAACGGTTCTCGTGGCGGCAGGCCTGTTCTGGTCCCGCCTTGATGGTTGTCATTGCTCGACTTGGTGGCGTGGAACGATTGTGTCCTCCAAACTGGCCGGGCAAATTCCCTATGTAGAGTGGAACGATATTTCGCGCGCCGTTTTTTCCAGGTGTGATTCGATCTGCACTCCCCGTCCTGAAGTGGCGGACAGTGTCCAGTGGCTCGAAGAAAAGGTTGTTGATGACCGGCAATTCGACCAATATGAAACAGCATTAGGCAAGTTTTGGATTATCCGACCGGGGAAATTCATCCTCACCTGGATGGTGTGGGAGATGCTGTCCCAGTCGGACTATGAAAGCGGCGAAGTGAAAATTCTCCCTGGCGACACAGTAATCGATTGCGGAGCGCACATCGGCATTTTCACACGGTTCGCCTTGCAGCGTGGCGCAAGCCGCGTCATCGCCGTCGAACCCGATCCCGCCAATATCGCCGCATTCGAAGCCAACCTGGCTGAAGAGATTGCCTCCGGCAAGGTCATCCTGGTGAAGGCCGGCGTTTGGCATGAGAACACGAGACTGGACCTGTTTGAGCCGGAGGCCAATTCCGGGGCCAACAGTTTCGTGCCTACTTGGGAAGTAGGATCAGCCAGAGTCTCCGGAGTACCCGTGCTACCCCTCGACGAGATCGCGCAGAATCTTCAACTGGATCGGGTTGACTTCATCAAGATGGATATCGAAGGGTCGGAGCGTCATGCGTTAAGAGGCGCGACTAGCACCCTCAAGCAATTCAAGCCTCGGATGGCCATCTGCACGTACCATTTGCCCGATGATCCGGCTGCCATCCCTGAAATTGTGACAGCCGCCCGGCCGGACTACTTGATTCACGGAAAAGACGTTGAGTTTCACGACGACCATGTCCAGCCGAAGGTCCTGTATTTCCAGTGAAACTCGGTCGGGTTTCGCGCTCGCCTTCCCGGCCGGAATGAGTCTGCGCAGCTAAGGCGTCTTGTGGAAAGGCCGCCGGACCGACCGCGATCCGCCGCTCCCCGGGCGCCGGAACAACTCACGAAGGCCATCGACGATCCGCTGATTGCGGCTTCTTGTCAGGTTGTTCACTCTGGCGATGTACTCCGAGCGCTCTTTGTTCCAATCGTCGAAGGAGTCCGTTTCGGAAGGATCGAAGCCTTCCACGCCGCCTGTTGTGAGGGTGATGGCTTGTCCGTTGCCCGCGGCCACGGGCGCGCCGTCATGGGCCAACTCGGCCTGACCTTGAATGACGTGCAGTTGGGCGCCGTTTTCCGAGTAGACGTTGAAGCGGTATTGCCCGCGCTTGTGCAGATCGATTCGGGAGTCTCCGTGCGCCAACCGGATCGGTCTGGCTTCGGAGCCGCTGCTCCAATCGATGATGGCCGAGCCGGAGAGCAACTCCAGCCGGATGTTGGTGATATCGTCGGAAAGCAGCCGAATGGAACTCTGACGGCCGACTCGCAGGACGCTACCGGGTGTGAGGATGACCTCGCAACGTCCGTCCTCTCCGGTGCGGAGCACTTCGCCTATACCGACCCAGCCAAACGGGGGGCCGTCCCGGCTCAGTTCCTGATCCTCGACGAGAACCTCACCGTCAAGATGATGCACGAGGCCCGCGCGCGTCGAAACAACGAACTGCGCCTGCGTCGTTACGGCCATCATCGGCAGCACAACGAGGGCTGCCAGAGAGCGTCGGAACAAGGGACGCCTCCTTCAACGTAAGGCCCGTCGCGGGGTTCTTAGGCGGGTCCATTGTACTCCCTGAGGCCGATGGCCGCAAGCACCCCGGAGAGCACTCCTTGCGCGGATTCGACAGTCCGCGGCCGGTCGGACGCTCTCGCCAGTAAGAAGTTTGAATCAAGCCGATAAAAACAATCTTCTTCGCGTGGCTGAGGCTGTGCCTTATCGTAGGACTAGTTTGCGCGACCAAGTGTCGAGGCGCGGACGGCGTGGGAGGAGGTTTCTGATGAAGGCATTGACGAGAATGGTGTTGGCCCTGGCATTCATGGCGGCATTGGGTACAGGCGGCTTGCAGGCGCAGAACCAAAAGGACTGGAGCATTTCCATCGATAACAATTTCACGAGCAAGTATATTTGGCGAGGCCAGAACCTGGCCAATACGGCTTCGATGCAGCCGGGAATGACCTTCTCTTATAAGGGCCTTTCTCTCTCGTCGTGGAGCAACTTCGCACACACCGCTTTCGGCGACAGCGACGTGCTGGGCAATCACTGGACGGAACACGACTTCACCGTCGATTACGGCTTTAATCCGAGCGAAAAGGTTTCCGTGAACTTTGGTTTCATCAACTACGCGTTTCCAAATCTGACGGAAGGACGCTACTCGAACGAGATTTACGGCAGCGTGGGCTTCGATACGATTCTGCAGCCGACGTTCGCCGTTTACGGTGACATGCACAACGGCGACGGCATGTATTACAACTTCGGCATCGGCCACGGGGTAGACCTAGGCAAGGGTGTGGCACTGAACCTGTCCGCCTCGGTCGGCCTCAATCAGAAGCAGTGGATCGACATCACGGCCGTCAGCGACGTGGTGCTGGGCGTTTCCGTGGATTTCCCGCTGGGCGGCGTGGTGACCATCTCGCCGTTCTACAACTACATCACCGGCAACGACAGCCTGAGGACGTGCGCCGGCTGCATTTACTACACCGGGTCCATTGCGGGCGCAGCTTTGAATATCAGCTACTGAGATTTCCCCATTCATTCCCTTCGTGAACGCCAGGGCTGGGCCATGAGCCCGCTGGGGCGGCCACGGCGAAGCCGTCTGCGGGCGGTGGGAGGAAGGGTTGCGGGCCGGACCCGATCCCGACCCCTGTGCATGGAACAGGCCGGCGCATTACAATACAGCCGGTGAAAGCGTTTGTGGGAAGCCGCTTCCGCCTGAAGCGCGCTGCGGCCAGACGGGCGTCTCGTGCAAACCGGCCGCTTAAGGAGAGATCTCCGTGGCATCAACAAGGCTAATCTGTCTGGGATTGCTCATCGCGGGCGTGTGCCTGGCGCAGAACGAGCAACAACGCACCTTTTATATCCCCAAAGCGGCGCGGCCGGCCGGCTATCAAGCGCCGATGAAACCGCACGTCCGCCTGGCCGATTTGAAGGCCAAGCACAAGGGCGAAGCCGATTGGAGCGAAGTTGTCATCAAGGACACCAACTCGCTCGGCAAGATTATCTCCGCCGCGCCGGGGTCCAGGTACGAGCGGCGCCTCTATCCGGATTCGCCCGCCTGGTGGGTCGTGATCGAGGGCCAAGTCCGGTTTGAGATTGAACAGCCCAACGGGGAGTTTGAAACCTTCGAAGCGCGCAAAGGTTCGTATGTTTTTGTGCCGGAGCGGATGCTGCATTCCCTGGAGGTTGTGGGGACGCAGCCGGCCGTGCGCTTCGAGGTCACGCTGTACGCGGCGACTCCGGTTTTCGAGAAGGTCGCGGATGCCGGAGCTGAGAACCTGGCAGTGCGGCTGAGCACCGGCATGAATCCGCTGGATGTGCCCGACCCGGACGGCAAGCCGTGGGCGAACCATGTCAACGTCTACGACCTGGCCGAAGAGAACAAGGACCGCAAAAATTGGTCGCGGCCGGCGATCCGCAAGAACCGCGCGCGCGGCAACTTCATCTGCGGTTTCGCGAATTCGGAGCCGGAACTCGTTCCCTTCAATCGCGGGCACTTCCACGCCGACTTCGCCGAATTCTGGATCGTGATGCTCGGGAAGCTGCGATGGATCATCGAAGGTCAGGAACCGTTTGTCGCCGAGCAAGGAGATATTGTCTACGCGCCGCCGGCGACGTTTCACATCCCGCAGTTTTATGGCCAGAACGGCCTGAACTGCCGGTTAACGAGCAGCACCTTCCCCAGCGCCAACCACCTGTATGACGCGAGTCAGCAGGGCGGCGAATAAGAAGGGCTTCCAGCGAAAGCCGGCGGAGTGGCTCGTAATCAAGGGATGTCGTAGAGCCGGGCGGTTTAGTGCCGGCCAGTGGAATGGTCGAAATCAACGCCAACCGCCATTGGACCGCCTTGCTTTCTCTTGCGAATCAATTTGTCGGGCGTTCGTAGAGCCTGTTCCCTCTCTTCCTCCCGTTCGAGATCCGTTTTTGGACGAGAGTTCCGCGGTCCGGATTCCTCCGGCTCGGGAGTGATCTTGTGCGACTTTGACATAGGCACCTCCAGAAGGGAGATTCCCGCAAGCATCGGCCTGTTACAGGCTCGCGGGGTAACGCTACGGCTGCTCCGTTAGTGTAAAATCGCCGCATGCGATACGTTGCCCTTTTTGCCGCGACGGCGGCTGCTCTGTGCGCGCAGGCTCAAAGAGCCAACCCCGTCGTTGTCGAGAACGAACAGGTTCGTGTTCTGAAGGTCGTGGATGCCCCGCACCAAAAGGGCCGGCTCCACGAACACACGATGAACCGCGTGATGATTTACCTCAACGACGGCAACATTGTCCTCGAGTATCAAGATGGGAAAATCGACGATCAGAAAGTGAAGGCGGGCGAGATGCGCTGGAGCCCCGCTGGCGGCATGCACACCAGTGAGAATCGCAGCAGCGGCCCGGTCGAGATCGTGGAAATCGAACTCAAGTCGAAACCCGGCGGGGCATCAAAGCCGGTCACGGCGGCTTTGGATCCGGTGAAGGTCCACCCGGCAAACTACAAAATTCTACTCGAGAACGATCAGGTTCGCGTGGTGCGGGCGCGGCTCGACCCTCACATGAAAGTCAAGCAGCACGAGCATACCCTCAATCGGGTCCAAGTTTTTTTGACGGACTTTTCCGCAAAGGTGAAGGCGGCGGACGGCACGATGAGCGAGATCACGCGCAAAGCGGGTGACACCGCTTTCTCCGGTCCCGCCAAACATGAAGAGGAAAACCTGCTGGCCACAGCAGGCGAAGTCATCATGGTGGAGCTGAAGAAGTAGGACCGCCGACGGTGCTCACTTCATCAGGAAGTGGAAGAAAAGCACCGCTCCAAATACGACAGCCCCGCTCAGCATGCAGAAGGCAACCTTGTAGAAAGAGATGCTCGCGAGCTGCCGCTGGTTCTCCTCTTTCAGCTGTTGCAGGGCGCTGGTCGCAGCCTCGTTGTTGGCGGCGGAGTTTGGCCGCGCCGCCGGGGGAAAATCCTCATGCAACCGGCGGTCAAGAGCGGCCAAGCGCTCCTCGACGGTCTTGATGGATCCGGCCCAACGCCGATCGAGTTCAGCCTTGGAGCGCGCCTCCAACTCATTCACCGCCTGCTCAATGAGCCGGGGCAGCCGCGCGGAGATAGCGCGCAACTGCAGGTCCACCGGGTCTCTGCGCCGGTCAATCTTGTGTTCGTCCTGGGCGCCGATAGGACGAGTGGGATAGGCAAGATCGGAGCGGCGCTCCCACGTTTTGGGGCTGGGCGGTTCGGCAAGAACGGGGCCGGGTTTCTGCTCTTGCGTGGAATTCACAAGCCCGCCAGGAGCCGTGGCAGGCGTCAAGGAGGCGGGGCCGTTCTCGATTTGCTCGGCAAGCTTGTTCAAATCGTGCCGGTCCGCTGGATCGGCGCCGATCGCCGGCGCATCAAAAATGAGCGGGGCCGGAGCCGCCGCCTGTTTCGCCTTTCTTGCTGCTCGCGCTGCGCTGCGTGATGACATGAGGCGTTACTCGACCCAACAACCGACGAATGTTTGGGCCCTTTGGTGACGGACACCGCCCGCCGCGAGAGTCCTTATGGTTATGACCTGCTCGATCAGGCTGCGTACAGTTGCACTGCACGAACCTCAAGACATCAGTGTTCCGTACATGCTTGCGCCTGGCCATCAGGTGAGTTGCTTAGTCCCTTTTGAGATCCCTCCTACAGACGCTTGCAGACAGCGATGGCGGCCGAAACCGACGACCCGCAAGTGCCGTCGCTGCATGCATCACCGTCCATGTGCGAAAGGACGCATTCCGATGGAGCAGTTGCTGCCTGGCGGAAAAAACTCTTGTTGGATGACGCTTCCAGTGGGCCGGGCGGCGGCCTTCCCATTAGTGCCCCTAGTGTATTTCCCCAATATCTGCAGGTAGTAGGACCAAGCCACACTGGACCTGGTCAGACGCTTCTGTCTGTGCGCTTCAACGCCACCGCTGTCCATGCCCGCCTCATCGGACCAGAGCCTCTACGCCTGTCTTCGCTCCCGCTTTCTGCGGAAAGGGCTGGAAGACGTCGCGCGCATCCAGAATGAACTTCCTTCGGAAAGCGGCGAGGGTCCCATGACCGCCGTGGTCGAGGACTGGATGGGAGGCGCCGCGCTGCTCGGCTACCTGGAAATCAACCAGCGGTCCCTTGAAATCCGTCAACTGCTTCGCCAGACCGACATCGAGGATGTCGATGCTCTGCGGCAGAAGCTGCGGGAAATCAGCGCGGCCTTCTCGCAAGCACAGCTCGAATACCTGCAGGGCGGCGAAGCGCTTGCGTGGGAAATCGCATCGTCGTTCCAGTCCAAAAGAATCGCCCTTGTGGGGTTCGCGCCCGGAGACGAGTCGAGAATTGCGCGCGAGTACGAAGCACGGCAAGCTGTGGTGCAAACCTTTTCGGACGGTCCCGCCGCGACCGCTGATCCCGCTTTCGCAGCATCCGACTTGATTGTGCTGTCGCTGAACAGGGAGCTGGACTGGGCGTTCTGGAAGACTCTGCGGGCGGCTCAGCGCAAGGCGGTCTTGCTCGTGGAGTGCTCGGGTATCCCAATGCCGGCTGTGGAATCCATCCCCTGCCGGTCGCAAGACATTCTGCTGGAACCTTGGGACACGCGCGAACTTTGCCTGCGGTCGTTCCGTCTTCTCAGCGCTCCGGCGCCCCCCGCGGAAGCGCCGCGCCCTGTATCGGAGCGTTTGAAAGCCGTGGCGAAGTGGATGACCGGGCGCGCTTTCGTGCTGGCGACCTGGGCTGGCTTTGCCGGTTTTGCCGCCTATGTCTTCATCGAGACACCAGTGCCGGAACTGGTCAAGGCCATCGCCTGGCTCGAGGAAGTCACGCGCTGGTATGTCGCGATGTTGCTTGGTTGGATGATCTACAACGTCCTGCTCTATCGCTGGAAAGGACCGCGCCAGATCAGTCCGAGTTCCGGACTGGACGTTGCGCAGGACCAGCTTGGCAAACCGGTGGTGCTCACACGAGGCACGACACTGGCGGATTCCCACCTGGTGGTCGATATCGTAGACGGCAAGAAAGTGTACAGCGCGTTTTTTCCGCGGTCTTCCGGACCGGCGAAACCAAACTGACGGTGGCATCTTGAACTGGGTTCTGGACTCGATCACGGTGATTGAAAACAGCCACTGGTATTGGCTGGCTGTTCAGTTTTACGGCATCTATCCAATTGTGACGAGCCTCATCTGGATCGTTACAGCTCTCATCTACTACTATCACCGCGATCTTCGAGGAGATTCCCTGCCGGAGAAGCAGGAGCTGCCTTTTGTCAGCATCCTCATTCCCGCCTACTGCGAGGAGGCAAGCATCGCCCGCTCCCTCGAGGGTTTGGTGCGGCTGGACTATCCCAATTACGAAGTCATCGTCATCAACGACGGTTCGCCCGACCGCACAGCCGAGAAGGTAAAGCCCTTTCTGATGGATCCGCGGGTGCGGTTCGTCGACAAGCGCGTGAACGAAGGGAAAGCGATGGCGATGAACGACGCCATACCGTGCGCGCGCGGCGAGTTTGTACTGATTATGGACGCCGACTCCATTCCGGATCCCGCGATGATCCGGTACATGGTGGCGCACTTTCAGCATCCAAATGTCGGCGCGGTGGCGGGCAATCCGCGCGTGCGCAACCGCTCCAATCTGCTGGCCAAGCTGCAGGCGGTCGAGTTCAGCTCGGTCATAGGATTGATGCGCCGGGCGCAACGGGTTTGGGGGCAGGTGATGTGCGTCCCAGGCGTGTGCGGCCTGTTCCGCAAGTCCGCGATTGTGGAAGCCGGCATGTACTCGCCGGGTATGGCGACGGAAGACATCGACCTCACCTGGAAGTTGCAGATGAGCGGCTACGATGTGCGCTATGAAGCGCGCGCGCTGGTCTGGATGGAAGTTCCCGAGTCGATCAAGGTCCTGTGGAAACAGAGGACGCGCTGGGCGTTGGGGCTGGGTCAGGTGCTGCGGCGTCACGTGCGCGTGCTTTGGACGCGCCGCTTCCTGCGTCTGTATCCGATTTTCGTCGAGAGTTTTCTTTCGGTCGTATGGGCTTGGATTTTTGTCTCGCTGACGGCCTTCTGGATCTTCTGTTTCGCCATCGGTCACAACCCGCTGGGAGGCTCACTGATTCCCAACTATTGGGGGCTATTGCTGTTCCTGTGCTGCCTGCTGCAATTGAGCTGCGGTGTATGGGTTGACTCCAAGTACGATCCCGAACTGCCGCCCGAGCTTTACGTAAGCGTGTTCTATCCAAGCTTCTACTGGATGCTCATGGCAACCAGCAGTTGCCTCTACACCACGAAGGGGATGCTTCGCCGGCTGGACCTGAAGTCTCCGACGCGCTGGCGAATTCAACGCTCTCAAGATGCGACGACTTAGCTCAATCTGGCGGGGACTGATGGGGCCCGTCTGTGCCACGGCGCTCTTCGCTTCCCTTTTCGCGGGCACCGGCGCGGCCGCGGATGAGCAAGCTTGGCCGCTCGCCGATCAGGCGCGCGAGCTGGCCCGCTCCGGTTCCGCCGAAGCGGCACTGCCGCTCTACCGCCAAGCTCTCAAGCTTGCACCCGGCGTCCTGGAGATACAGCGGGACTACGCAGTGACGCTGGCCTGGGCCGAGCGCTTCGCCGAGTCCAGCGCCCAGTTCCAACGACTTCTCGAGGCCCAGCCGGAGCAGCCCGAATGGGTGTGGAGGGAAGTGGCTCGTGTGGAGTTGGAGTCGGGACGCCCTGCCGCGGCGCTCCCGTTTCTCGAGAGGCTGGTCGAGAGCGGAGACGAGTCCGAGAAGACCTTGGCCGGCAAGGCGCTCGCTCTTCGTAGGATGGGCCGTCAAGAGGAAGCACAAGCGCTCTATCGGCAGGTCGCCGAAAAGTATCCCGAATCTCCGGTGGGAACGGTTGGCGTGATTCAATCGCTGGCGGACCAAGCCCGATTTGTGGAGGCGCTTGCTACGGCGAACCTAGCGCTCGACGCACGTCGCGGCGATGCCCATGTTTTGCACGCCAAAGGCCAGGTTCTGAACTGGCTGCGGCGCTATGACGAAGCTCGCGACGTGTTCGAGAGTCTGCCACGGGAATCCATCGATCAGGCGGCTATGAGCGGGCGGCTCCTGGCGATCTTCTCTTTCGCGGACGCCAGCCCGTTGGTGCGCAATCTCTCGTGGATCTCGGAGAACCTGGCCGGCGCGCCGGATATCACCCTGCCCGACCCGCCTTTCACGCTGCTTGCCAATCCATTCGATCTGGAGCGGGCACAGGCCGATGCGCCGTGGGTTTACGCGGACCTGGCGCGTGAGCTGGCTCGATCGGGTGCGACGGGCGAAGCACTGGCCCTCTATGCCATGGCGCTTAACCTGGCTCCCGAGGAAATTGCTTTGCGGCGCGACTACGCCGTTGTGCTGGGATGGGCCGAGCGATACGCCGAGGCCGAAGGGGAATTTGACCGCCTGCTAAGGAGCGACCCAAACCCGCCCGAGTGGGTTCTGCGAGAGATGGCGCGGACAAAGCTTTTTGGCGGCAACCCCAAGGGCGCCATAGCGGTGCTCGACCGGATGATCGCTCTCGGCAATACGTCCGAGGAAACGCTCAGCCGCAAAGCGCTGGCACTGCGATGGAGCAACCAAAGCCCCAAGGCCGAAGATCTGTATCGCCAGATCGCTGAAAAGTATCCCCGCTCCTCGACGGGCATCATCGGCATCATTCAGGCGCTTGCCGACCAGAACCGTCTAGACGAGGCCATCGAGCTGGCCAATCGGGCGCTGCGCGAAAGGCCCGGCGACTGGCAGATTCTGAAGGCCAAGGGACAGGTGCTTAACTGGGCCGGCAGGCATTTCGAAGCGCAGCGCGTTTTCATCTCGATCCCCGACGATCACATCGATGACTCAGAGGTCCTGCACGGAAAGGCGCTGGCCGCCCGGTGGGGCGGCGATCCGGTGACGGCGCGCGACTACGCCCGGTCGTTCGCCGAAAAGTATCCGGATGATCCCGAGTCGGAAAAGCTTCGGCGCGAGCTGGATTTGGAATACGGCTCCTCTTTCGATACGTCGTTCCGCATGGTCAGCGACAGCCAGGGTTTCGTCGATCGCTCTTACAATCAGACCTTCTCTTTTCATGCCACGCCGTCGCAAAGCTTTCACGCCGGCCATCAATACCGGCGCTTTTCGCAGGACGGCGTGCTCGCCTGGAACCGCTATCAAGCCGGCTGGTCGGGCAAGATCCACCGGCGGCTGAGCGGGTACGCAGCCCTCTCTGACGTGGAGTACAGGCACAACCGCGGCGGCCGCCGCTGGATCGGGGACGCTTCGTTGGCGTGGAAGGCGAATGACGAACTGCGGATTTCAGGGGGCGGCGGTTCGATTGCGATGGACGCGTTTCAGGCCGTCAACAATCAGCTCACGGCCGGGTTTTTCTACGGGCAGGCCGCCTGGCAACCCGCGCACCGCACGTATTTCGAGGGGCGCTTCTCGCAATACCGGTTTACGGACCAGGTATTGCGCAGTCATCTCTCCGGTTCCGCTCTCCAACGTATTCTTTTCAAGCCGCGAGTACGCTTGAGCGCCGGCTTCAGCGCGGAAGCCCTCTGGCATGAGAGAGAAAGCTCCAGCTTCTACAGCCCTTCGTTCTTCCAAGCGAACCTGGGGATGCTACGGGCCGAAGGGAGACTCATCGCCGGGTTCGACTACATCGCGGAAATCGGCACGGGCATCCAGCGGGAACCTTTCTTGCCGAAGCAGTATCCGCTGGTCTTCTCCGGCGTGCTGGCAAAGAGGCTGCATCCGAGCCTGCGGCTGCTTCTTGAGGGCGGCTACAACTCTTCGTCCATTAGCCGCGTGAATCCTAACGGGCCGGCCTATTCCTACAGCCATGTGGCGATCAGTCTACAGTCCCGCTTCGACTAGAGCCATGAGCAACCCGCACCAGCCAGGACATCGCTCCGAAGCCGCGCAGGTTGAGCTGCACTCGCCGCTGTCGTCAATCGCCACTCCATGCAATGAAGCTACTCCAATCGTTGCGATATGTCTGCTTGGAATGGGTCTCCTGCTTCCGGCCCGGCCCGCGCTTTCCGAGAACGTCGAACCGGTACGGCCTGTCCGCAGCGTCGCCGTCACGTTCGACGATCTTCCCGCCGCAAAGGCGGCATTCCCGCCCGCCGAAGCCTGCGATTTCCCTGCTATCGAACGCGCCACGCACCGGCTGCTGAAGGCAGCCAAGACGCACAACGCACCCCTCGCCGGTTTTGTCAACGAGGGTAAGAAATGCCCGGAGTGGAAGCCGGAGGCGTTCAACGCCCTTCTCGACGCCTGGCTCGATGCGGGCGCCGAACTGGGAAATCACACCTATTCGCACGTCGACCTCTACAACACGACGCTGACGGCGTACAAGGCCGATATCGTTCGCGGCGAGGCGGCTCTCGGCGCAGCGCTGGAGAGGCGAGGCAGGAAAGTGCGCTTTTTCCGTCACCCCTATCTTCACTCTGGGCTGGATCCCGGTGTGCGCAAGGACCTGCGCCGGTTTCTGGAGGGGCGCGGCTATGCCGATGCTCCTGTGACGATCGACAACCAGGATTGGATGTTCACCGAGGTTTACGCGCGGGCCAAGGGGCGGCACGACGAAAAAACCATGGCTCTGGTGGCGGAAGCCTACCTCCGCTACCTGGATGAGCTGTTCGCCCACGCGGAGCAACTCTCAACGCAACTGCTCGGTTATGAGGTGCGCCAGATTCTGTTGATGCATACGAGCGCCCTGAATTTTGAGCACTTTGACGATATTGCGAGGACGATCGAGCGGCGCGGCTACCGTTTCATTTCGCTGGAAGAAGCCCTGGCGGACAAGGCCTATGGAGAGCCTGTGCCGCCAAAAGGGTCGTGGTTGCGAGGATGGGCCGCCCGAAAAGGCAGAACGCCGCGCCCCGCTCCGCGCGTTTCGGCCTTTCTGGGCACGCTCTATCGCGATTACCCGGCGGCGCCGCCGGCGACTCCGGGAACCGGGCCTATCGATCGCATTGCGATTGCCAACCGCGGCGAGACAACGGACACAAATGTAACAAGATAGCGAGCCCCCTGGTCTGGCGTAAGAGACTTCGTAACAGGACTTTTCGTGAATTTCACGCTTCATATTGTTCGAGAACCGCGCTGTGCTGTTGATGCGGGAGGCCAAAACAAGGCTGTGACAGGAATGAGCTAGTACTTCAGTTTCGGTTGTAACCGAACAGAATGAACCCATGGGACCATTCTCAAAAAATGTGGCTCGGGGCATCATGGAAAGTATCCTAAGTCACGCCCAATAAGGTTTCCTCATGAAAAAGCAGCTTCATCCCTCACCGGCGCAAAAAGGATCCCGTATCCGTCTGTCTTGCGCCAGCCACCTGGGGCGGCGCAGATTCTTTTCGCCGGAAGTCGTCTACGCCGACAAAAGGCATGTCGAAGTACGGATGCTGTTTCCCCTTCCGGTCGGGTCCCATGTTGAACTGGCGGCGGGCAGCACATCCGATTCGTCAGCCGTTGGCGGGCAGGCTGAAGTAGCCCATTGCCGCTGCGGCAAGGGCGGCCTGTTTGAAATCGGTCTCCGCCTGGCAGCGAGCCGCGCCAAGGCCCATGCGGCCACGCGGGTCTGACGTTTCCTTACCCAATTTGAGTGCGCTTTCCCTTGGAATCGATTTATCCGCTTTCCGCTGTTAAGCTCTCCCTTTTTTTAAGGCGAAAAGACCCCGCCGCAAAGGCGCCTTGACAATGTACGGTTTTTCCCCGTACACTGAATCACCAAGCGATGCCCAAAGCAGCCTCAACGAGAAAGGACGAACGGTACGAATTTCGCCTGACCAGCTCCGACCGGGCCCTGTTGGAACGGGCAGCGGAACTACGGGGCATGAAGTTCAGTGAGTTCGTCCTGCAATCCCTCAGGGAGCGCGCCGAAAGCACGCTGCGCGAGAACGATATCATTCTCCTCACAGGCGAAGATCGGCGAGCCTTCGTCGAGGCCCTGATGGCTCCTCCCGCCTTGAACCGCAAGCTGAGACAAGCCTTCGCGCGCCACCTTGAAGCGGTGAGTTAATGGTTTTCGAGCACCTCGGGGCTCACCATGATCGAGAAGCCTTTTCTTGCGGAGTTTCGGATCTTGACAACTACTTCCACAAGTACGCAGGCCAAAATGCTCGAAAAGGAATAGCCGCCGTCTTTGTCCTTGTGCCCGAGGCCGGCAGCCGGACAGTTCTGGGTTTTTACACGCTCAGCGCCACAGCTGTTGACGCTGGTAAGCTGCCCAAGGAGTTTCTCAAGACTCTGCCACGATACCAGCACCTGCCGGCCACCCTGATTGGCCGTCTCGCTCGCAGCCTCCGCAACCCCGGCCAAGGTATCGGTGAGAAACTTCTGATCAACGCTCTCCGACGCAGCGCTGAAAACAGCGCCATTATTGGCTCGCTGGCGGTCGTGGTGGATGCAAAGAACGACGTAGTGAAAGACTGGTATCTGAAATATGGGTTCCGGGAATTGAAGGAACACCCTAACCGCCTATATCTGCCCATGCAGAGCATCAAGGATTACCTCGGCAGGACCGGCGAAGAGAAGCCGGATGGAGGCGGCAGGACTGGGAAATCGAACGACTGAGGCCAACCGCACTCCTCCTCACGCTTCCGCCGTCCGTACGTCTAAGATTCCCCAAAAGGCATTCAAATCGGCCCTGCTGTGACATTTGGCCGGAACAGTTCCAAGGAAAGGCACGTAGTATACGGATGGGCCGGCCGCGGCCGGAGGATCGCCACGCCATGGAAACCTTCCTGCAGGACCTAAAACACTCGCTTCGCATGTTCCGGCAGAGCCCCGGCTTCACCTTCGCGGCCGTGGCCGCCTTGGCGCTCGGCATCGGCGCCAACACGGCGATCTTCTCGGTCGTCAACGCCGTCCTGCTGAAGCCTATTCCGTTTCCCGATCCCGACCGCCTAGTCATGCTGATGAACACGTCAGGCGAGAATACTTGGCCCGCGGCGTCCCCGGCGAAGTTCCAGCATTGGCGGTCGCAGGAAAGCGTCCTGCAAGACACCGCCGCATTCCGTGAAGGTGTTGTGAACTACACCGGAGGGGTGCTGCCGGAACAGCTACGGTCGGTGCAGGTCTCCGCCGACTATTTCCGCCTGTTCGGCGCCCCGGTGTTCCGCGGCCGAACCTTCGCTCCGGAAGAAGACCTGCCCCAGGGGCCGAAGACCGTAGTGATCAGCCATGGCCTTTGGGTGCGGCGCTTCGGCAGCGATCCGAACGCCGTTGGCACGACCATCTCGCTCAGCGGCGACCCGCACGTCATCATCGGCATTGTCGATCCCAGCTTCAACGTGTCGGAATTCGGCCCGGCCCCCGAGGTGTGGACGGCTTTTCAGCTCGACCCCAATACTACGGACCAGGGCCACTATTTCCGCGTGGCCGGGCGCCTGAAGCCCGGCGTCGCTCTCGAGCAGGCGAAGGCGCAATTGAACCTTTCCGCGGACGAGTACCGGCGCAAGTATCCCAACGCCATCCAGCCGGAAGAAAGCTTCACTGTCCAGCGCTTTCGCGAGGCGATCGTGAGCAACGTGCGCTCGTCGCTGCTGGTGTTGATCGGGGCGGTGAGTTTCGTGCTGCTGATTGCCTGCGCTAACGTGGCAAACCTGCTGCTGGTGCGCGCGACAGGCCGCAAGCGCGAGATCGCGATTCGCGCGGCTATCGGCGCCGGACGGGGGCGCATCATTCGCCAACTGCTGACGGAAAGCATGTTGCTTTCCCTGGCGGGCGGCGTACTCGGCCTTGCCGTCGGCGTGGCCGGCATTCGCGCCCTGCTGGCCGTGAACACAGCGGGCATACCGCGCATCGGCGAAAACGGCGTACTGGTCGGCATGGATTGGCGCATTCTGTTGTTCACGGTGCTGATCTCGGTGGGCACGGGGATTCTGTTCGGCCTGATACCGGCGCTGCAAACGTCACGGACCGACCTCAGCTCCACGCTGAAGGAAGCCGGCGGCCGTTCGGGCTCGGGCTTCCGGCAGAACAAGGCGCGCTCACTGCTCGTGGTCAGCGAAATCGCCCTGGCGCTGATTTTGCTCGTTGGCTCGGCGCTGCTGATTCGCACGTCGATCGCCCTTTATAGCGTGGACCCCGGCTACGACACGAAAAACGTCCTGACGATGCGGATGTCGCTGACCGGACCGCGCTTCCTGAAGTCCGAGGGCGTGGCGCAACTCGTGCGCGACGGCATCGAGCGGCTGAGCGCGTTGCCCGGTGTCGAATTGGCGAGCGCCACGTGTTGTGTGCCGCTGCAGGGCGGCTATAGCCTGCCCTTTGTGGTGGTCGGCCGGCCTCTGGAGAAGGGACCCAATCACGGCGGGGGTGGCTGGGCGACGGTTTCGCCCGGGTTCTTCGAAGTCTTCAAGATTCCCGTGAAGCGCGGCCGGTCATTCAACGACCGCGACGACAGCACCGCTCCGCCCGTGGTGGTTATCAACGAGACCATGGCCAAGCGCATCTGGCCCGAGGGCGACCCGCTCAATGACCGCCTGATCATCGGACGGGACGTGATGCACGAGTTCGCGGCGGAGCCCGAGCGGCAGATCATCGGCATTGTCGGCGACGTGCGCGACGGCGGGCTCAACAACGATCCCGGTCCCCGCATGTACATTCCGCAGTCGCAAGTGCCCGCCCTTGTCAACGCGCTCAATGTGCGGTTGACGCCGATGGCCTGGGTCATCCGGACGAAAGTCCAGCCTCATGCCCTCAGCAGCGCGATTCAAGAAGAACTGCGGCAGGTGAGCGGCCTGCCTGTGTCGGATATCCGCTCGATGGACGAGGTGGTCACGATTTCTACGTCACGGCAGCGCTTCAACATGCTGCTGATGACGGTTTTTGGATGCTCGGCCCTGTTGCTGGCGGCGATCGGCATCTACGGACTGATGGCCTATTCGGTGCAGCAGCGCACGCAGGAAATCGGCATCCGCCTGGCGCTCGGCGCCGATTCCGGCAAGGTACGGAACATGGTGGTCTTCCAGGGGATGAGCCTGGCCCTGGCGGGAGTCGCCGTCGGCGTCGCCTCGTCGCTGGGCCTGACGCGCTTCATCGCGAGTCTTCTCTTTGGCGTGCAAGCCTGGGACCCGGTTGTGTTCACGAGCGTCCCCCTGGCGCTGACACTCGTCGCCCTGCTCGCTGTGTATCTGCCCGCCCGCCGCGCCAGCCGCGTGGCGCCGGTGGAGGCGTTAAGGTATGAGTGAGAAGGCTTGCCGGACTAGCGTGCTGGGGCGCCCTTGACTTGCCACGTATCCATTCAAGCACGCCAGCTTAAGTCCAGACTGAGTCAGGTTCTGAAAAGCAGCACGGCTCAAAAATCTTGCACGCCTCACCCCACGCGCTCGTCTTTCTCTCGGAGGTGCGTTGCGATGCGAAAGACCAATCTACCCCTCGTCCTGGTAGCGCTGTTGGCGGGCTTTACCGGAGGACTTGTCTCGAACTGGTTCGGTGCCTCGGTGCTGGCGCAAACAAGTCTTGATGCTCGCGAGTTCCGGCTCGTCGACGTAAATGGAAAGCCGCTCGGCCTGATTTCGGCAGTCCCGAAGATCGGAGGAGCGATTCAACTGTTCGACGAAACAGGGAAGCTGACATGGGCGGCTCCGGAGGCGCCGGTAAGAGCGCACCCGCTCACGAAGCCGTAGTCCCGGCCGCAAATACCGAGCCCGACCAAGCGGTTGGCGAGCCAGTATGCCCGGCACCCAAGCTCCAGCCGGACTGCAATCAGCCCGAGTAAATCCGCGTTTGCAGCTATACAAACAACTCGACGGTAAGACCCAGGGAGCCGGCGGCATCGGCCATTCTGCCATCGGAGGTAGCAAGTGTATCCGCTCTGAGTTCGCGGGCAATCGCGAGATGGAGGGCATCGAGCGCTCGGAGGGAGTGCGCTCGCAACTCGGCCAATAGCTCGATCGCGGCGACCGCATGAGAGTCCTCAAGCGCGCAAACCGACAGCAGACCTACCTGCATCTGTTGCTCCAATGCTTCGATCGCCAGCCGCTCATCGTTGCAATCGATGTCCCCGGCGCGACGACGGCGGGCGAGAAGGCAGCGCAGCTCCAATATGGTAAGCGTGCTGATGGCAGGCGGCATCGGCTGTCGGCGGAAGAAAGCCCTGAATTTTTCCGAGGCCGGTTCGTTGAGATACATTTTCGCCAACGCGCTTGTATCCATATAAAGCGAGTGGATCATCGCTGGTCACGATCTTCACGGATCAGGATTTCGCTTGGCGTCAAGAGTTGAGGCATTCGCTCGCCAACGTCCGTACGGGAAATGTAACGCTCCTTCAGTGCCGCCCGGCAAATGGCAAGTTCCTGGGTCGGAGCGCATGCACCGGCGAGTGGCTGGCCCTTGCGAGACCAACCCGCGTACCACTGGTCTTGGCACAACGACGAGCGTTGCCCGGGTGGCGATGTCACCAACTCCCAACCCTGCGCCCTCCTGAGTTCGTCGCGAAGTTCCTGAGCGGCCTGCGGGTCCGTCGAGTACGATGCCAGCCTCCGCAACTCGCCGCTCGGCAGCCGCTCCTGCAGACCTTCCGCGCCGGAAATAACTTCATAGCCCAGCACGTCTCGAGAGATCTCGACGTCCAGAGACGTACCAGCTTCGCGTTCGAGGACGCGCCTGCTGGCCGTCCCGGCGGCCGTCTTCCAGATCAAGAATCCCTCCAGGTCGTCCTCGCGCACGCGCCAGTGCTTGCCGGCTTTGCAGGCGCGCAACTCACCGGATTCGATCCAGCGATAGACGGTCCTGCGAGTGACCTTCAAGTGGCGGGCGATCTCTTCCGGGTCTAACAAACGAATCGACATCAATGACATATTATGTCTTATATTATCATATAAACTGCACGAAAAATGGTTCTACTCCCCACCTTTCCGTTTCTCTCTAACTTTCTGATTCCAAACGGCTCGCCCTGGTGTGACCCCGCCCACCGCCTCCACCGCTGTTGCGATCAATCACGGACTTCGCCGTACGACCAACCGGGAGGACAGACGCTTTGGCACCAAGGGCGGCTTGAGTGATCTAGCGGCTTCTCACGGAATCGCACGAGAATCAGCAAAGAAAAGAATCGCTAAACGAACCCTTTCGCACCTCTGTTTGGAACGCTTCGCCGCGAAAAACAAATCCAAGCAAACTCAGTTTTTTTGGCTTGTCGGGTCAACCGATCCAGGCTCCGCCGCTCTTCTTACTCCCGGCGGTGCCTGGGTTTCGTTGCCCATTGCGGCTTCGTTGTATACTCTCAACTACCAGCAACACCAAAATCAGCAATCCGCGGGGGGATCCATCGTGAAGACCATGCTTGCAGCGACGGCCCTACTGATCCTGGCCGTGACCGCTCTTCCAGCGCAGTCCTCCTCTCCTGCCTCTTCCGCGCCCGCGCCGGACTATGCCTTCTTCAAGGAAAAGGTGCAGCCTATATTCCTCAAGAAGCGCCCGGGGCACGCGCGTTGCATCACCTGCCATTCCCATCGCGTTCCGCCCTTGCAGCCACTTTCCGAGGGCGCCACCACCTGGAATGAAGAGCAGTCGCGGCAGAATTTTGAGATTTGGAAGCTGTACGTCGTGCCGGGCGAACCCTTACAAAGCAAGATGCTGCTGCATCCCCTGGCGAAGAGCGCCGGCGGCGACAGTTTCCATGCCGGCGGCAAACATTGGAAATCCCAAAGCGATCCGGAATGGCAGACTTTGGCTGCCTGGGTGCTCGGCCGGACCAACGGAGGCTCAAAATGATTCGTTTGATGCTTGGACTGTTTGCGGCGGCGTCGCTGCTCACGGCGGGAGAGGCTCGCGTTCTCCAAACAAACGCGGCCGGCGACAACACGCATGTGATCGACCCCGCCACCAACACCGTGGTCGGAACAATCGAAGACATTGAAGTGCCTCACGGCATCGTCATCGCGCCCGATGGCAAGCGGATCTATATCACCAACGAATCGCTGACCACGCTCGACGTTGTGGATGCGAAGACCCTCAAAGTCACCAAACGGATTCCCTTGAGCGGCCGCCCTAACAACGTTGATGTGGCGAAAGACGGCTCACAAGTTTACGTCGGGATTGCGCAGGCTCCGGGCGCGGTGGATGTGATCGACACCAAGTCGCTCACGAACGTAAAAAGCATTCCCGTGAAGGGCGCCATCCACAATGTCTACGTGACGCCGGACGGCAAGCACGCCGTTGCCGGTTCCATTCCGGAGAAAACGATCAGCGTGATTGACACGGCCACGAATACATTGGCATGGACGCTGACCTTGGATGCCGGTATTCGTCCGATGGCCTTCACCTGGAATGCCGATGGCTCCACGAAAGAGATCGTTGTGCAACTGTCGGACTTTCACGGCTTCGCGGTCGTTGATTTCGCGGCGCGCAAGGAGGTCCGGCGCGTCACTCTTCCCGACCCCCCCGGTCAGCACAAGGATCTGGAGGGCCTGCAAGGTTCGCCCGCGCACGGCTTGGCCATTTCACCGGACGGAAAGACGCTGTGGTCCACGAGCAAGTATTATCACGCCATCATGGCCTACTCGCTGCCCGATTATAAGCTGCTCAAAACGGTGATCGTCGGCAGCCATCCGGACTGGCTCACCATTCCACCGGACGGCAAGTACGTCTACGTCGCGAACGCCGGCGACGATACCACCGCTGTCGTGGACAGCAAGACCATGTCGGTCGTCAAGACCATTCCGGTCGGCGCGGTGCCAAAACGGAACACCAGCGGAATCCTGGCAATGGACTGACTCTTCCGGCCCCGCGAAGGGCCATCCAAATCAAGCCAAGAATGCGAACCGACGCCCGTGGCGCCCTGCGCCACGTCCGAGGCAGCCGCCGAGGACACCACGTTCATCCATGGCGACGCGGGAGCCGTGGGTCGCGCCCAAAGGAGCGATGCTCTGAAGGCGGCGCCGACGGATGACCGTACTGGTAAACATCCCGTCGAGTGCACACGAGGGTACCCATGAGTGATCTCGAAAAAGCAGTCCGGCAGTTCTGCATGCTCGCCGTTGTGATCTCTCTGACGGCGGCTTCAGCGCTATCTCAACAGCAACGCCCGAGGGTCCGGATCGCCATGGTCATTGACGGACCCTGGGAGCAGAACGATGAGATCCGCCATCGCACCGAAACAGAGATCACAAGTCTGCTGCAGCGCGAGTACGACGTTCAGTTTTCGGCGGACAAGCGCATTGTCGCCGATTGGACAGCGCCGGCGGTGAAGCAGGCGCTTGACCGCCTGCTCGCCGATGACGAAGTAGACTGCGTGATCGCCTTAGGGGTCATTGCTTCCAACGAAGTAGCGCGGCGCGGCCCGCTTCCGAAGCCGGTTGTCGCTCCCTACGTGCTGGATCCGGCGGTCCTCGGAATCCCCTACGACACACGGGAACGCCGGGTGGAGGGCCGGCCCATCCCCGAGAGCTACCACGTCAGCGGCGTGGAGAACCTCAGTTATATTCGCGTCGATCGGAACATGCGCCGCGAGGTATCCCGGTTTCTGGAAGTCGTGCCGTTCAAGAAGCTGACCATGTTGGCCCTGGACGCGCTGTTTGAGGCAATCCCGGAAGCGGGCGCCAATCTTCGCCGGGAACTCGGACCTTTGAACCTTGATGTTACGGTAGTTCGAGTCGGGGTCGATCTGGACCGGGCGCTCGCGGAGATTCCCGCGGATACCGAAGCTGTCTACGTTGGCCCGCTGCTGCAGCTTTCGAGGACCGATTTCGACCGGCTGGTGAAAGCGCTGATCGATCGCAAGCTACCGAGCTTTTCTCTGTGGGGCCGCCGCGAAGTCGAGCGGGGCTTACTTGCGGGACTGGCCTTAGAGCGGGATTGGGATCGGATCACAAGGCGCATCGCCCTCAATTTGCAGAGAATCCTGCGAGGAGAGCGGGCCGCTGAATTGCCCGTTGATTTCGACCACCAGGAACGCCTAAGCATCAACATGTCTACCGGACGCGCCATCGGCGTCTGGCCGAATTGGGCTCTCATGACAGAGGCTGAACTGCTCAACCCAGTGCGGCAGACGGCCGGGCGCAGTCTGTCGCTGTCGAAAATTGTTCGGGAGGCAAGCCAGGTCAACCTGGACCTGGCTGCGTCGGACCGCACAGTGACTGCAGGCCTGCAGTTGGTCCGCGAGGCGCGCGCCAACCTTCTGCCACAGGTCGATGTGTCCTCCCAGGCCACCTTTATCGACAAGGACCGCGCGGAAGCCAGTTTCGGCCAGCAGGGGCAGCGTCAGATTTCCGGTTCGCTTGGCGTGAGTCAGCTACTCTACTCCGAAAGTGCGCGGGCAAACTACGATGTCGAGCGCAGCTTGCAGAATCTGCGGGAGGAAGAGCGGGCACAACTCCGCCTGGACGTGATTCTGGAGGCGGCCCAAGGTTATCTGAACGTCCTGCGGGCTAAGACCGCCGAACGTATCCAGCGCGAGAACCTGGCCGTGACCCGGAGCAACCTCGAGCTGGCCATTTCGCGCCGTGATATTGGGTACAGCGGTCCTGGAGAGGTCTTTCGCTGGGAAAGCCAGATCGCGACCAACCGCCGCGAGGTCATCGAGGCGAACGCCCAACGGAATCAAACGGAGATTGAAGTCAATCGCATTCTCAACAAACCACTGGAAGAGCCGTTCGAGACCGAGGAGAGCGCTCTTGACGATCCTGAGTTCGTCGTGAGTTTCGAGCGGCTGCAGGCCTACCTCGACAATCAGGAAAGCTTTCGGATCTTCCGGCGGTTCATGACGGCCGAGGCGTTTGAGGGTTCGCCGGAGTTACGGCAGCTGAATGCCTCGGTCGCGGCGCAAGAGCGAGCCCTGTTGGCCGCGCGGCGAGCTTTCCATGTTCCCACTGTGGCCGTTCAGGCCGACGTAACGGGCTACAAGAACGGCGGCGCGGGCAGCGGCGGGCCGGTGGTTCCTCCCGAGTTTCAGAATCTCATTCCGGGCAGCCCAAACGCTCTGAATTGGAGCGTCGGCGTCGGCGTCTCTCTGCCGCTGTTTCAGGGCGGCGCGTTGCGAGCGCGGCGGTCACGCGCGGAGATCGAGCTGGACGAGCTGGTTGTCCGGCGGGAAGCCGCCCGCCAGCGCGTCGAGCAGCGTGTACGGTCGGTTCTGCATCAGGCACAGGCCTCCTTCGCCGGTATCCAGCTTTCGCGTGAAGCAGCCCGCGCCGCGCAGGAAAACCTCGATCTTGTGACCGATTCCTACTCGGAGGGTCTCGTGGACATCGTGCGCCTTCTCGACGCGCAGAATCAGGCCCTCGTGGCGGAACTGGTCGCGGCCAACGCTGTGTATGACTTTTTGATCGACCTGATGAGCGTGCAGCGTGCTGCCGGCCGGTTCGACTACTACCGCTCAGGTGAAGACCGGCAGGTTTTCTTGGAGCGCCTCGATCAGTTCTATCGGGAAGAAGGTTATGTGCCGCGGATCCGCTAGGGGCTTTTTCCGCGCCTCGGTTCGGTCGCAACCAAAGGGGGAGATGATGACACATCCCACAACCCGTTTACTTGCAGTACTGACACTTGGGGTCTCCCTGGCGGCGTGCCGGCCGGAGGCCGAACAACCTCCACCGGCAGTCCGCCCAGTGCTCTATCAGAAAGTCTCTCCGACAGGCGGTGTTCGAGAGCGGACCTTTTCAGGCGCCGCCAAGGCGGGCGTGGAGTCCGATCTGAGCTTCAAGGTCGACGGCACGCTGGAGCAACTCGGCGTGAGGATGGGGGACGCGGTCCGCCGGGGACAAGAAATCGCTCGGATCGATTCCACCGACTATGAGCTGCGCGTCGAGGACACGGAAGCTTCCCTGGCTCAGGCTCGCGCCCAAGCGGTCCGAGCCCAGGCCGACCTGGCCCGAATTCGGGGCCTCTACGAAAGGGACAACGCGTCGCAGGCTGATTACGACGCTGCGCTGGCTGCCGCCGACTCGTCGCAGGCCAATGTGCGGTCCGTGGAGAAGAAACTCGAAACCGCGCGCCGTCAGGTCGAGTACTGCACGCTGCAATCTCCGGTTGACGGCACCGTCGCCGAAGTGCCCGTCGAGGTGAACGAGAATGTCCGCCAGGGCCAACCCATCGCTCGAGTTACCTCGGGCCTTCTGCCGGAAGTGCAGATCGCCGTTCCAGAGATCCTCATCGGGCAAATCCGCCAAGGGCAGGCGGCCGCGGTCAGGTTCGACGCCTTTCCCGATCGCGCCTATCGAGGGATCGTGACGGAGGTCGCCCCAACCGCAACCGAAGGCCTCACAACCTACCCCGTCACGGTGCGCCTCAACCGTCCCGACAGCGACATTCTGCCTGGCATGGCAGCGGAGGCGGCGTTTCAGTTCGGCGAAAACGATTCCCGCACGCGCTATGTCTTGCCAACACATGCGGTCTTGCAGGATCGCGAAGGCCGTTTCGTTTATGTTGTCAATCGAAGAGACGCCGAGATCGGTGTTGTCGAGCGGCGCCCCGTCGTGGTCGGGGAACTAGTAACGGACGGTCTCGAGGTCTTCGAGGGACTGCAGGATGGAGAGCTTGTTGTCACCACGGGCGCCGCGCGCATTCAGAACGGCCAGGAAGTCAAATTGACCCAGGACTCGGCGATCTGAACGGGGGACTCATGGACTTCACACGATTCGCGATCCAGAATGACCGTGTCACCATCACCGCCGTTCTCCTGGTCTGCGTCGCCGGTGTGATGGCCTTCTTTCAACTGCCGCAGGCGGAGGACCCTGGATTCATCATCCGCACGGCGATGATTCAGACGCGCTTCCCGGGCGCTAATCCCGAGCGCGTCGAAAACCTCGTCACCGATAAGCTCGAAAAAGCGATCCAGCAACTCCCGCAACTCGACACCGTTCGGAGCACCTCACAGACCGGCCTTTCCATCGTTTTCGTCGACATCAAGGAATCCTATACCGATATGCGGCCGATTTGGGACAACCTGCGCCGCAAAGTGGAGGACGCCGCGCGCGAACTGCCTGAGGGAGTCATCGGGCCGTTTGTCAACGATGAATTCGGGGATGTTTTTGGAATCATCGTCTCGATCACCAACGGCAGGACCCAAGACAACCGGCCGGAACTCGGCTACGCAAAGATGAAGGATATCGCCGAGGCATGCCGCGACCAGCTATTGCGCCTGGAGGATGCCGCCAAAGTCGACATCTACGGCATCCAAGACGAGCGCGTGTTCGTGGAATACAATAACTCGCGGCTTGCGGAACTGGGGTTATCGGTCGTGCAACTCCAGCAGATCCTGGAGTCGCGAAACATCATCATACCGGGCGGGAGCGTCTCCACCGGGATCGAGCGCATCGAATTGGAGCCCTCGGGAAACTTCGATAGTATCCAGCAGCTCGCTGACACAGTGATCAGCGTTCCCGGGCGTGAAGGACTTCTTTACCTTCGGGACATTGCCGAAATTCGCCGTGACTATGTCGATCCGCCAAGAACGATGATGCACGCCGGCGGGTTGCCATCGCTGGGCCTAGCGATCTCGATGAAGGAAGAAGGTAACGTCGTGTCGCTCGGCCAGCAAGTGCGCGCCCTTGTCGACGACTGGAACCGCCGGTACCCCGTTGGAATTGACTTCGATATCGTCGCCTATCAAACGGGAACCGTCCAACGCAAAGTGGACGAATTCGTGGGCAATGTGGGGCAGGCGATTTTCATCGTGATCGGAGTGATGTTGATCATGATGGGGCTGCGTACGGGCCTGGTCGTAGCGAGTTTGGTGCCCACAGCGATGCTGGCCACGTTACTGATCATGCAAATGCTTGGATTGAGCCTGAATCAGATGACGTTGGCGGCGCTGATCATCGCGCTCGGCATGTTGGTGGATAACGCGATTGTCATGTCGGAATCCATCATGGTGCAAATGGCGGAAGGCAAGCCGCGAGTGGAGGCTGCAGTTGCTTCGGCTGCCGAGCTGCGCATACCGCTGCTGACTTCATCTCTGACAACCGCGGCGGCGTTTTTGCCGATTTACCTTGCGGAATCGAGCACGGGCGAATACACAGGTGTCTTGTTCACCATCGTCACGGCGACACTGCTGGCGTCCTGGGTCCTGGCGCTGACTATCGTTCCGCTGTTGTGCGTGATGTTCCTCAAGGTGGAGCCTCAGCCAAGCGAAGATACCTACAACTCGCGCTTCTATCGCATGTACCGCGGCGTGCTACTGGGTTTTCTGCGCTTCCGGCTGCTGTCGCTGGCCGCCGTGATCGGTGTATTCTTTCTGGCCATGTCGGGCATGGGCTATCTGCCTAACATTTTCTTCCCGCCTTCGGACACACCGATGTTCAGCGCGGAGATCGAGTCGCCTGTGGGTACCGCGATCGAACGCAACGATCAAATTGTCTACGAGATTGAGGCGTTCGTGCGGGCAGAGTTGGCGGCGACTGACGCCAGGCCCGAGGGGGTCACCGCCTGGTCGTCGTACGTGGGCCAGGGGGCGCCGCGCTTTGTTCTAGGCTACGCGCCGCAGCCCAACAACCCCGAGTATTCCTTCATGCTGTTCAACGCTACTTCGCGGGCGGTGCTGAGCGAAATTATTCCAAAGCTGGAATCCTTTTGCCGGGATCACTTTCCCGATGTCATCGCTACGATCCGGCCGTTGCAGCTCGGTCCTCCCGTTGACAACCCTGTGGAGGTGCGCGTTTCCGGTGACGACGCGCAGACGCTGTTTCGCCTGACGGACGAGCTTAAAATGAAGCTCGCCGCCATGCCCGGCGTCCGCAACGTAGGCGACGACTGGGGCCAGCGCACCAAGAAGATTAACGTCAATATCGATGAGGCCCGTGCCCGCCGAAGCGGCATCACCAATCAGGACATTGCGATTTCCCTGCTCTCAGTTCTCAGCGGCTACGATGCCACGGATTACCGCGAGGGCAACGAGATTATCCCCGTTGTAATGCGCTCCGTGGCGGCCGACCGGCAGGATATCGGAAAGCTGGAAAGTCTCAACGTCTATTCCCAAACCACGGGCCGCGCCGTGCCGCTCCGCCAAGTGGGCGAACTCGACGTCGAGTGGCAGCCATCGAAAATCTATCGTCGCGGCACCCTGAAAAGTGTCGAAGTCTTTTGTGACCTTGAGCCGGGGGTCACGGCCGCGGATATCACGGGTGAGTTGGGCCCATGGCTCTCCGGACAGCAAGCTTCCTGGCCGCTCGGCTATGTATGGGAATTCGGAGGCGAACAGGAGACGTCAGGGAAAGCGAATGAGTCTATCGCGGCCAAACTGCCCATCGCCGGATTGATGATCGTGTTGCTGCTGGTCGGACAGTTCAACTCGATCCGGCGTCCGATGATCATTCTGCTGACAATCCCTCTCGGTATGATCGGCGTCATTCCGGGTCTGTTGATCACCGGGTCCTACTTCGGGTTCATGACGTTGCTGGGCGTGATCTCGTTGGCCGGCATTGTCATCAACAACGCCATCGTGCTGATCGACCGGATCGAGATCGAGATCAAGCAAAACGGCCTGGAGCCGCGCCGGGCTATCATCGAGTCCGCGCAGCGGCGGCTGCGGCCGATCTTGCTGACTACAGCGACTACGGTCGGCGGGCTGATTCCTTTGTGGCTTGGTGGCGGGCCGATGTGGGAACCGATGGCGATTGCCATCATCTTCGGCCTTTCATTTGCAACAGTGCTGACGCTGGGTGTCGTCCCGCTGCTCTACTGTCTTTTCTTCGGCGTGAGCTTCAAAAGATTTGACTACGGAGCGTAGCCGGTTCGCCTACGTTCCTGGACTTGGCGCGCAAGCCGCCCGCAGCCGGATGGGGCATTATCCGCAAGACGCAAGGGCGTTCGTACTGATTTAAAAGGGGATAGTGGCGGGCGTGGAGGGACTCGAACCCCCGACCTACTGGTTCGAAGCCAGGCGCTCTATCCAACTGAGCTACACGCCCGCTGTTTCAATCATCGACGCGCCTTGATGGCGCTGTCAACTAAGTGGAATCTTCGGCCGCGCGCCGCAGCACCCGCGCCCTGTAGAATCCCCCGAGGAGAGTGTCTGCGCCTCACGTCAGGCACCCGGTTGCTGACGGGATTGCCTGGAACGGACGAAATCCCTCCGCGAGCTTGCCGGGCCGCTGCCTCTGCGTGCCTGGCTCGCCGCGCGTCGAGGAAGACATAAGGATGTTGCCGATTGAACACTCCGGCGGATCTCTAACACCGCGCTAAAACTGGAATGCGAGAAAACGTTTGAAGAACGGTGTGGCGGATCGTCTAAAAGATCGAAACGGGTTCGGGCACAGAAAAACAGAAGGAGCAGCAAATGATTCAATTGAGAGGAATACAAAAAGACCCTTTGGCATCTCGCGGAAAAGAACGCCGTCCTAGGCAGTCATAGAGCCAGCCACTGCTTGCGCGTGGCGGGCTCGCGCGTCAGCATTCTCGACCAGCGCCTGCGCCTCCAGAAAACGCCCCTCGGCCTGCAGTTCGGCGGCTTCCTCGACCAAGCGGCGCACATCTTTGTTGAGTTCCAGTTTTTGAAGCCGAAGGATCTCGGCATCCAAGGTTTGTTCTGTCATAGCAGCTCAGACCACCAGACTAGTGTAGCGCTACTTGTGAGAATGAAGACATGAAATCTTTCGTTGAAAACAGACTGCATAGCCAGTCGCATTTCCAAACGGATTGCGGCGGTTGTGTTTTGAGCATTGATGCAAAGCCGTGCTCTCTTCGTAGATGGACTTCACCGGTGATAGACTTCGATACACGGAACCTTAACCCATGGCTCACCGAAGCAACACGCAGAAGGCCGTGGAAGATAGTTGTCTATCTCGATGCGCCACGTTTCCGCTGGGAGAAACCTGATGCTCCGTTTCCTGCTTGTTCTCTTGCTTGTCACGATCACTTACGGCCAGCGCAAACCTGGCAATCCGTTGGAGCATCTGCCCAAGAATGTGGAGGTGCTGACGCACTTCGGCGAGAGAGCCGACATCTCGCCGGACAACCAGCACATCGCGTTCATGAACAAGAGTTTCGGCGACGCTTTCACGATTGATCTTGCGCAACGCCGCATCCGGTGCCTGACATGCAACGTGCCGGGCACGGCATTTTTGCGCGTGATGCACTTCGTTTCCGCCGACTACATCCTGATCGGTCCCGAGCGATTCAGCGACATACGCACCGGCCGCCAGCGTGAAAACGAATTGTGGTTCCTCGGCAAACAGCCTGGAGCGAAGCCCGTTCGCTTTGGGCAGAAGGTGAGCGAGGGGGCCGCGATTTCAAAGAAGAGCATGAAGATCGGTTTTTCGGTGGTTAGCGCGCAAGACCCAAGTCTGAGTCCCGAGCAGTCGCAACTCTTCGTGGCGGACGTGGAGGTTTCCGGGGGCGCCGCCCGGCTTGTCAACAAGCGCATGGTCTACGAAAGCCGAAGCAACGATTGCCGCATCGAGCCACAGGACTTCTTCGACGACGACCGCCGCATGACTTTCACCTGCTACGAACCAAAAGGGCTGGCCTCGGTGATGGTTCTGGACCTCGGAACGGGAAAGGCCGAGAACATGTCGAAGGCGGCGGGCACTTACAACGAGGTGGAGGGCATCATCCCCGGCGGGCAGTACACGCTGGTCGAAGCCGACCGGCAGGTGGAACAGCTCGGGGGCGCTCACGGCTCGGGGAATATCGACATCTGGAAGCTGCGCCTGGACGGCTCCGGAAAAGACTTTGTGCGCCTGACTCATTTCAATGACTACGAAGGCGGCAAGGCATCGAACCCGGTGGTTTCCACCGACGGCCGCTTCATGGCTTTTCAACTCGCCCGCACGACGGACGAAGCAGGCGTCGGGTACGGGATCCTGCTCTACCACTTTCAATAATCCAACAGAGCGTTCCGCCTCAAGGGTGCGCCGGGAGATCCCGCGCGCGGCACTTGTGGTCTGCACAACCTACTTCGAGACGCCGATTCAGATATAAGCGGCAACCTGGCGCGGTTCCCCAGGGGCGGCGGTGTGAGGCGCACATCCTTCCGCTCAAAGCGAACCGCTTTCGTACGGGTTTCCGTCCGGCGGCGCATACTCCCGGCAGGCCGGAGTCTTCATGGTCGTTTCTCCCTACGTGCTTGCATTCGAACTCGGCGCGGCCACAATTGGCGCGGCCGTGTTCGACGCAAACCATCGCCGAGTGGGCGAGGTATATACAGCGCCCACCATGGCGCGACAGCTCCTCATTGTGACGCTCATGAATCTGAAGCGGGCTGGCGAACAGGCCCGCCAAATGGCGGGCTGCCAGGGAGCGCCTCTGGCCGTTGGTATGGGAGGGGCTGGAAGAGTCGATCCGCGGCGGGGCTGCCTGTCCAGTTTGGAGCCCCTGCCGGCATTGCGCGATTTCGCGATTGACCGTTTCATCCGGGACGAGTTTGGAGTGCGTCTTTTTCTGGAAAGCAATGCCAACTGCGCTACGCTCGCAGAAGCGCTCGTGGGCGCGGGCCGCGGCCACGCGGTCGTGCTCGGCACGACTCTCGGCGCCGGCTGCGGCTGCGGTATCGTAATCAATGGCAAAATCTATCGCGGAGTCAGCGGGAACGCGGGCGAGTTGGGCTATTGCTCGCAGGAGGGCGAACCCCTCCACAGTCTGCTCTCGACTTCCGGCGTCGGGCATTTCTATCGGCGGATTACCGGCAGACCGGCGCCGCACCCCGATGAGCTGGCCGTTCTGGCGCGAAGTGCCGATCCAGCCGCGCTCGAGACGTGGCGTTCGTACGGGCTGGCCGTTGGCCGGGTGCTTGGATTTGCGGCCGCCGTCGTGGACCCTTCTATCTGCGTGGTCGGTGGCGGCGTCGGCCGCTGGCTGACCTTGTTTCGCGAACCGCTCGAGTGGTCGCTGCGGGAAAGCCTGCCGCCGGAGACGGCGGATCGGATTCGTATCGCGCCCTCGCAACTGGACAATCTGGCGGCGGTCACCGGGGCGGCGAAATACGCCTTCCAAAGGATCGAGCAAAATAAGAAAGTACCCCCGCATGACCAAAGCGCTGCTATTTGACCTCGGTGACGTCATTGTCGGACTCGATTTCGATCGCGCCTATCGGCGAGTCGCTGGCCTCAGGGGAGGCCCCGTGGACGGCGTGCCCGCGCTGATCCGGGAGGCCAACTTGGCCGACCCCTACGAGCGCGGCGAGATCTCCAGCGCCCAGTTCCATCGGGAGTTTTGTGGCGCCGTGGGTTTGGACCTCTCCTACGGCGAATTCCGTGACCTCTGGGAAGACATGTTTCAGCCCGAGCTCCTGGTGCCGGAATCGTTCTTTGCGTCTGTTCAGGGCAAGCACCGGCTAGTGCTGCTGTCCAATACCAACGAGATTCACTTCGAGGCGATCCGCCAGAGGTACCCGGTGCTAGACCGTTTTGACGACTTTGTGCTTTCCTACCGTGTCGGCGCGATGAAGCCGTCACCGGCGATCTACCGCGAGGCTGTGCGCACCGCCGGTTGCCTGCCCCAGGAGTGTTTCTTTACGGACGACAAGGCGGAGAATATTGCCGGCGCGATGAGGGCCGGTCTGGACGCCGTGCTTTTCGAGGGCTGGCTGAAACTTGGAGAGGATCTTCGTCAAAGAGGCGTGCTGTAGAAAATGGTGAAGACGCTCTTGAGGACGCGCGCACCAAAGAAACGGGCCCTCAATCAACGAGGGCCCGGACCAGGACGACTCAACTGTTCAAATTCGGTTGCGGCACCAAGCCTGCTCTGACCACAAGGCGGTTTCAGGCCTCGCTCCGACGGGCCCGCGTAATCTGGGAGCCAAAAGCCGAAGCTGCTTGCAGGGGAACGAAAGGAGACCCGTTCAGAATGTGCGGTAGCGCGATCCGCGCCTATCCCACCGCTGACAACGCTTTCCGCCTGAGGGCAAGACTCAGAGGGAGCCTGCTTTGCTGGTCAAACTGGCCATCTTGCTAAAGATTACGTTGATGCTATTCGCGATCGGCGGCAGGAGCGCGCCCGCAGCCACGGCGATGAACCCGGCCAGCAACGCGTACTCCACCATGTCCTGCGCGTGTTCCTCGGAACCGAGGCGAACGACCAATCGACGCAGTCTGTTCATTGAGCTTCTCCTAGTCCTTTGATGCAGGGAACAACCGACGGGGCGGGACCCGCGCTCGGCCCGCCTTCGGCATACGACACCCGCCCTGCTGGTCGTAAGGCTACCGTTTAACCAGGATCTTAATAGAAAAGGCTAGGCAATTGAGGGTGGTTGAGGCAGATCGGTACGAAAATGATGCTAACGTACCCCTGCTGTACTATAGGTACCACAATGCGCTGGATCGAATCGCCAAATCTGCCGGGTGAAGGACCTAGGATTGGGCGGAAGTCTCCGAGTCCGAATCCCATGGTGGAGCGCTTTGGGCCGTTCAGAAAACCAATATAGATATGGAGTTTCACGAGGGGTCACGAGGCTTTGGCCGCTTCACCGGACGCGCCGCATTCGTTCCAGTACGCCGGCGTCTTGCGGCCATTCGTCGCGATCATACCGTTTTCTGCTTCACTGACGTTAGGATACTGACGTTACAAAACTGGAGGGCCAACGGCTTGCTTGCGGTGAACCTGCGATGGAGATTTCTCCTCGTGGCAGAAGATCAAATGAACCCTCGCTAGTGGAATGCCGCCCCCCAACCGGCACGGGACCGCCTACCCGAGGCCGCAGGAGAGAGGCGATATGAAAGCGGGAGCCAGCACGTTGGAAAGCTAATCGCGGGCGGAACTCAGAACTCGAGCCTGGTACTCCGCGGCAAGTTGCCGCGCCTCCAGCTTTTCAGACTCCGACATTAACGGCGCAATCGCCTCGATGCCGCGCCGGGACATCTCCGCGACCTCCTCGTCGGCCGATTGAGCCGCCTCGCTCAGCCAGAAGTCAGCCTGGGCATAGTCGCGAGGCAGGCCTCCGCCGTTGGCGTAGATCACACCAAGGTTGTACTGCGCCCGGGCGTCCTCCTTTTCGGCCGCTTTGCGGAACCAGGAGACGGCGACCGCGATGTCCAGGGGAACTCCGGCACCCTTCGTATAAAGCAGGCCGAGGTTGTATTGGGCACGGGCGTGGCCTTGCTGGGCGGCCTTGAAATACCATTTGGAGGCTTCCACCAGGTCAGGGCGGACGCCTTCGCCACGAGTGTGGAGCACCCCAAGCGCGTATTGCGCTTCGGATGAGCCGTGCAGGGCCGCGAGACGGATCCAGCGCCGCGCCTCGTCATCGTCCTGAGGCAGACCATCGCCCCGCTGGTAGAGAAGCCCGAGATTGTACTCCCCTCGGGCGTCTCGCTTCGCGGCGAGCCGACGGAACCAACTTGCAGCGGCGCCGAAATCCTGCGGAAACCCTTCGCCTTTCGAATACATGACGCCGATGGCGAACTGCGCTTCGAGGTCGCCCTGCCGGGCCAGCGGCAGCAGATGCGCCCGGGCGGTCTTGAAATCGCCCGACTCGTAGGCGCGAAGTCCGGCCGCGAGATCATCCGCCAGGAGAGCCGGCGCGGCGAGGCCCAGAAGCAACACGGCCGATGCCAGCGCGACACCACGCCACGGCGCCGTGCAAGCCGGATGGTCAGCAGCGAGAGTCATCGGCGTTCCTCCTCATCCCGCGGAGTGATGAGAGCGACACCGAGAATGTTACACGACTAATGCTTTGCTGTCACTAATTTGTTGCTAATAAATTGCGGTTGTGTGACGGATGGGGCGGGCGTCGAGAACCCGTCCGTGGGCGGCCTATGATTCCTGTTCCTTCGGTAATTGCAAAAATGCAATAATGAAATGAATGGCGTGGGTCGTAGAACTGCTCAACGCCCACGTTCGAGATGAGCCGGAAGCCTCGTCCGCGGACATTAGAACGCGTTTTCGCCGCATCGTCGAATTGATTCAAGACCACGGCCTGGAACAGATGCGCGAGCCGCATGTAAAGCATCTGGAAGGACGTTTGTGGGAAATGCGGATGAAGGGGAAAGGCGTGATTGCTCGCGCGATCTATGTCACGACGAGCGGGCGCCGTGTGGTTGTGGTCCGCCTGTTCGTCAAGAAAACTCGGAAGACGCCCAGGCGCGAAATCCGGTTGGCGTTGGAACGAGCAAAAGAGGTGAATGAGCAATGAGCCGCATCCGGGTTGACGACCTGCACAAGGAGTGGCTGAAAGACTCAAACTACCGGCGCGAGTATGAAGCGCTGGAGGAGGAGTTTTCGCTTGCCGCGGCTCTGATCGAGGCACGGACCCGAGCCGGCCTGACGCAAGAACAGGTGGCCCGGCGAATGAAGACCACGCAGGCGGTGATCGCACGGTTGGAAAGCGGCGGAACCAAACCCTCGACTCGCACTCTTGAGCGTTTCGCTGCGGCCACGGGATCGCGTTTGCGTATCCACTTGGAACCAAACGGGGCGAGGCGATGAGATCCGGACTAGATCGGCCCTGTTGGATGACTTCAGCGATTCCTTAGTTGTAGGCATCGCCTACCCCAACTCCGCGGGGCCTCCGGGGCGTTCGTGCTTGCCTAAGGGGTAGTGCTCTTCGAGCCAGCTTGTGAGCAGATCGAAGGCCTGCCGCGGCTCGTTGGCGAACTTGAAGAGATCCCGGTCGGCGGGGTCGATTGTCCCCAACTCTTCCATGGCGTCGAAACTGATGACCTTGTTCCAATACTCCGAGCCGTAAATCATGACCAGCATCTTTTTGCGGAATTTGTTCGTCTGCGAGAGCGTGAGGATCTCCATCATCTCGTCGAGCGTGCCATAGCCGCCGGGAAACACGATCAGCGCCTTCGCCATGTAAGCGAACCAGAGCTTGCGCATGAAGAAGTAGTGGAAGTCGAAGGACAGATCCGGCGTGATATACGGATTGGGGCTCTGCTCCATCGGCAGGCTGATGTTGAGGCCGATCGAACGCCCACCCGCCTCGGAGGCTCCACGGTTGGCCGCCTCCATGATGCCCGGACCGCCGCCCGAGCAGACAATGAAACGCTCTTCCTCGCCTGACACTCCCATCGACCACTTTGTCAGCATGGCAGCCAACTGCCGGGCGTCTTCGTAATAGCGGCTGCCGGCCTCACACTGCAGCGCCGCCCGCACCTGCTCGGGTCCCACGGCGGCCTGGACTTGTTTAGCGGCTGCTTCGGCATCGCAGAAACGCGCCGATCCGAAAAAGACGATCGTGTCTCGGATCTTCTCTTTGTGGAACCGGCTGCGGGGCTCCAGGTATTCCGCCAGCATGCGAATGGTTCGCGCCGCAGGGCTGTTGAGAAAATCGAGATTCTTGTAAGCTTTGACCGGCATCTTGGCCATGAGGCGCTCTGTGGCTCCTTCCGCCGACCCAGCGGCTGTTTTTCTTTGGAGTGACCCTTCCGGCGGACAGCAGCGGCGCCGTTGCTCAAAGGTCGAGTGTCGAGGCGTGCTCTTCGACATCGGCCTGGGAAACGATCACGTCGGTCTCGCCGCCGCCCAACACGCCGGGCCGGTCAAAGGCCCCGAAGAGGGTCATCTTGACCACGGCGTACTGCTCGGGAGCGGTCAAAGGGCGTTCATGGGACCGCTCCCAGTCTTCCAGTACCTGCCGTCCCAAAAACACAGTAACGGGGAATCGGCTCTTGCGGTCGGTCGTCACACTGAAAACGTGATCGTGCCCTTGCTGCTGCCCGCGGCGGCTCTCGCGATAGCCCTCGTAGAAATACTGGTAGACGTAGCCGCTCTCGGCCGAGTAGGTTTTCTCGCGGCGGACAGGCCTGGCCCCGCGCAACGGCTCGGGCTGGCGGGATCGGCCGGTGAGGCGTTGCAGCCAGCGCATCATGGGAAGGCCGGGCCGTCCTTTGCCTTGGGAAATTCAAGGGGCGCCACATCGAGACCGAGAGGCGGCGAACCGAAAGGCATTTTCGATCGGGTGGAGCGGCGTGACGAAATGCTGGCGCGGAGAACGCTGCCCGGCGCGGGTTCGACGCCGCGGGACGCTGCGGTTGCGGCGCTGAGGCTACTGGCCGCGGTAGCGTTGTTCTCGGAAAGGATCACCGTACATATGATAGCCGACTTGTTCCCAGAAACCCGCCCGGTCGCTCGGCATGAACTCGAGCGCACGAAGCCATTTGGCGCTCTTCCAGGCGTAGAGATGAGGCACCACCAGCCGCAGTGGCGCGCCGTGCTCCGCGGTCATGGGTTCGGGAGCATGCGTGTCGGCAAGCAGCACGTCCTCGCGCAGCAGGTCTTCCAGGGGAATGTTGGTGGTGTAGCCGCCATCACCGTGGGCCGTGACAAAATGGGCCTCCGGTTTGGGAACTACTTTTTCGGCGATGTCGCGGAACAGGACGCCTTCCCACTCATTGTCGAACTTGCTCCAGGTGGTCACGCAGTGAAAGTCGGCTTTGACGCGCGTGCGGGGCAGAGACTTGAACTCGTCCCAAGTTAAGCGGAGCGGCTTTTCCACCAGCCCCCGCACCGTCAGATCCCACTTCGCCGGATCAAATGTAGGGATAGATCCCTCGTGCAGCACGGGCCACTTGAGAGTCAGATACTGGCCAGGCGGAAGCCGGCCTTCTTCGCGTTGCGCCTGCTCCTGTTTCTTGCGCTCAGTAGAGAAGATCACGGCGGTTCACATTGGCAGTGATGAAGCGACATCAATCCGCAGGGCCGACATCTGACGCTTGCGGCGTCACAAACCGTCTCCCGACGTAGAAGGTCCCGCCGGGAGCAGCATATTCCACTGGCGCGAAGATCGAAGCGCTCCGGGCGCGAAGTAAACTGTAAGTCTAACATGGCAAAAGACGTCCAGAGCCTGTTTCAAGAGGGCATCGAACTCTTCAATCGTTGTGAGTTTTTCGATTGCCACGAAGTACTCGAGGAGATCTGGACGCCCACGCGACAACCGGAACGCTGGTTCTTGCAAAGCCTCATTCATTTTGCCGTTGGCTTCTACCATCACCAGAATGACAATGTGGTGGGCGCCACCCGGCAACTAACGAAGGGGTTGCGCAAGATCCAGGCCTACCTCCCCCGATGGGGCGGCGTGCAAACGGCGGAAATCGAGCGGGAAGTCCGCTACTGCCTTGACATTATTGGAACCGGGGGGCGAGTCGATTCGTTTCCCAAGATTACGCTGTACGGAGCCTACGAACCCGGCAGCGCGGCCTTTCCGGCGAAACGCACTTAAACTATACTGGGACATTGCCGCGGACGAGGAAATACCTCTGTTTTGCAGCAGTTCGGGAGAAGGCCGGCATTGCCGCCGACTCTACGGCTCCTGAGATTGCATGTCAACCTATCCCCGCATCGCTACGTTCAAGAACGTCGAAGCGTTTCGCAACCATGCCGCCTCGCTGGGCCTGGCTCTCGAATGCGATGACCAGATTGAGAGGGCGCCGGCCTCTCCCTTGGCCCAGTCTCTCGACGTAGACCGATTTCAAATCGGTAACCGTTTTGTGATTCATCCCATGGAGGGATGGGATGGCGAGGCGGACGGGCGGCCGAGCGAGCTTGTCCGCCGGCGCTGGCGCAACTTCGGACGCAGCGGTGCGAAGTGGATCTGGGGCGGCGAGGCCATGGCGGTTGTTCCCGAGGCCCGCGCCAATCCCAACCAACTGGTGATCAACGCCCATACCCGCGATGGGCTGGCTTGCCTGGCGGATGATCTCCGGGAAACGCATCGGCAATCTTTCGGCTCCGCGGATGACCTGCTGCTGGGATTCCAACTGACACATTCGGGGCGGTTCAGCCGCCCCTCGAAGAGCGGCCCAGAGCCCAAGATTCTGTACCATCACCCGCTCCTGGACCGGAAGTTCGGGATCCCGCAGGACTATCCGGTGCTGAGCGATGACGAGATCGAGAGCATCATCAGTTGTTTTGTCGAAGCGGCTGTTATCGCGGAAAGTTGCGGCGCCGGGTTCGTGGACGTCAAGCACTGCCACGGCTATCTCGGGCATGAGTTCCTGAGCGCCCGCAGCCGCTCAGGGCGCTACGGTGGCTCGTTCGAGAACCGCACCCGGTTTCTGCGCGAGATTGTCGCCGGGATTCGCGCCCGGACAAGCCGGCTGAAGATCGGGGTCCGGCTGAGCGCCTTCGACTTTGTCCCCTTTCATCCGGACCCCAGCCGGGGCGAAGGCAAGAAATTAGGGCCCGGCATCCCCGACGATTTTTCACGCTTTGTTCCCTATGAATACGGCTTCGGCGCCGCTCCGGAGAATCCTCTCTGCTACGACCTGAATGAGACGGAAAACCTGCTCGATCTTCTCGAGAAGCTGGATATTCGAATGTTGAACGTTTCCTGCGGCAGTCCTTATTACAATCCTCACATTCAGCGGCCGGCGTTGTTCCCACCTTCGGACGGCTACCAGCCGCCCGAGGACCCGCTCGTGGGCTGTGCCCGGCAAATTGAAGTGACGGCGGCACTCAAGCGGAGCTTTCCCAGCATGATCGTTATCGGGTCAGCATATTCCTATCTGCAGGAATACCTGCCGCACGTGGCACAATGGGTCATCCGGACGGGCCGGGCGGATGCCGTAGGACTAGGGCGGATGGTGCTGGCGTACCCGACGCTGCCCAAGGATGTGCTCGAGGACGGCATTCTTGATAGCAAACGGCTCTGCCGCACGTTCAGCGATTGCACCACCGGTCCCCGCAACGGCCTTTTTTCGGGCTGCTTCCCTCTGGACCCCTTTTACCGAGGGCTGCCGGAAGCGGAGCAGGTCAAGAAGATCAAGGCCGACTTTCGGTGAAGAAAGGTTTCGGGGCCGCTCGAATCTTTCGGCCAGCGCGCCTTGCGATGCGTGTTGCGCAACGTTACAATGACGGGTCATGTGAGTTTCCTGGGGCGGGAAGCGCCCCTGGGGCTCGCGCGAGAGCTTTGATTTGGAACTCGCCCGGGCTGCAGTTGCGCACCCAGGAATACGAAGGGCCCCGCCGCGGAAGGCAGGCGGCCAGGAACGCCATCAGGAACGCGTTCCGTTCTTTTCCCGATGAAGGAGGATTCATGAGGTACGGACAGGTTCATGCAACGATGAGATCGACTCTGCTATTGCTGGGCGCGATCGTTCTCGTTGGCGGCTTCTTGGGCTGCAGCAGCGAAGCTCCGCCCCCCGAGGCGCCCCCGAAGGCCGCGGCGCCCGCCTTTCCTCCGCAACTGGACAGCTATGCCCCGATGGAAGTGCCGGCCGACAACCCCATGACGCCCGAAAAGGTCGCGTTGGGCAAGCAACTCTACTATGACAAACGCCTCAGCGGCGACGGCCAGCGTTCCTGCTACGGTTGCCACCTGAAGGAGAACGGTCTGACGGATGGCAAGCCAGTGGCGATCGGTGCGTTCGATAAGCCGCTCACTCGCTCGAGCCCGACCATGTGGAATATCGGCTATCACAACGCCTGGTATTGGGACGGCCGCGCGGCAAGCCTGGAAGCGCAGGTCAAGGGTGCCTGGAGCGGCGGCAACATGGGCGCTTCCGGTAACGCAGGCGCTCCGAATATGGAAGCAGTTTGCGCCAGCCTGGACGCGATTCCCGGATACCATGACCAATTTCAAAAGATTTTCGGCGGCGGCTGCACACCCGATAACGTGGCGCAAGCCGTGGCGTCGTTCATGAGAACGATCGTTTCCACGGATGCGGCCTGGGTGCGCTTCCGCAACGGCGACACGGCGGCCCTGAGCGAAGAAGCGCGGCGCGGCTGGACGGTTTTCAGCGAGAAAGCCAAGTGCACGAACTGTCATGACGGCGTATTGCTGACCGACTTACAGTTCCATAACGTCGGCATCGGCATGGAGGCCGCGAATCCCGACCCGGGACGCGCGAAGGTGAGCGGTGATCAGAAGGACACCGGCGCTTTCAAAACACCGACTTTGCTCGACATCAGCAAGTCCGCACCGTACTTCCACAACGGCAGCGTCGCCACGCTGGAAGAAGCGGTCGATATCATGCTCCAGGGCGGCAAGCCAAACCCCTACCTGGACGAGAAGAATCTGGCGGACGCCAAGAACGCCAAGCTGACTGACGCGGAGAAGAGCGACCTGCTGGCATTTTTGCGCGCTCTCGACGCGAACTACACGATTGAGGAGCCCGCGCTCCCCTAGGTTCCCCTCTCCACAACTCCGCGGGAAGGCAAGGCCCGGCTTCGTGCCGGGCCTTTCCCTTTTGTTTCACCCAAGGAAATACGTGGGATTTTGCAGCTTTCCGGGCTTCGCTGCCTTTGGCATCCGGGCCTGCGGGATAAACCTTGATACGTTGTGGGACAGAGCTTGCCGCGCGGCGTTCCGCGATGCCCCCTTTGTTACACTTGAGGAGTTGGGATCCTGCGGGACGAACGTTTCGCTTGCTCCCTTAACTGCCGATGGACGGCAGTCCCCAGGGAATAAGGTCCACCACAATCACGTATACCCTTCTGTGGAAAACCAGATACCTACCCTCCCAGGGAAACGTCGGCGAAAAAAAACCGTCTATTCCATTGAGGCTTCCCGCCGCTGAAGGAAATTCCAGGTGACGACAGGAAAAAAGATTCTGTGGGGAGGCCTGGGCTTTGTTGCGGTTCTCGCCGCTCTTGGCGTGTACCGTTCCGCGCAGCAGGCGATCGTCAAAGTACAGACAGAGCGGGCTGTCAGGCGGAACCTGGTTTCGGTCGTCACCGCTTCAGGCGAAATCAAACCGCGCAACTACATCAACATCGGCGCGAACAATATGGGCCGGATCACCGACATCAACGTCGCCGAAGGGGACCAGGTCAAGGCCGGGCAGACACTTGCGAAGTTGGAGACGGTTCAACCCGCCGCCGATGTGGCGGCGCAGAAGGCAAATCTCGATCTGACGCGCTCGGAGCTGGCGGCATCGAAAGCCAATATCCAGGCCAACGAGGCGGCGCAGGAATCGCAACGCGCTTCCCTGAAACGCGCTGAAGCGGAACAGGAGCGGGCCAAGATTAATTTCGACCGCGCGGCTGAGCTGTTCGAGGCGGCTTTGATTCCGCGCCAGGATTACGATCAGCGCCGGGCGGACTACGAGGCCGCCCGGGCGGCCGTCGAAGAGGCCAAGGCCCAGATCGAACAGCTGAAAGCACAACAAAAGCAGTTGCAGGCACTGACCGCATCGGCGAGCAACCGCGTAAACCAGGCTGAAGCGCAACTGCGCCGCGTGAGCGACGTGCTGCAGAAACATTACGCTGTTTCGCCGATCGACGGTGTGGTGACCAATCTTCCGGTCCGCGTCGGCGAGACAGTGGTACCCGGTATTCAGAACTCCGCGGCCAGTTTGATCATGACCATCGCCGACATGTCGTTGATCACGGCCGAAGTCAAGGTCGATGAGACGGACATTGTGACCGTCAAACTAGGCCAGATTGCCGACGTCAGCATTGACGCGGAGCCAGACAAGAACTTTCGGGGGCGCGTGATTGAAATCGGCAACACCGCTATTCTGCGGAGCACCGGTGTAGCCGCGTCCCAAAGCAACGTTGCCAGCCAGGAGGCCAAGGATTTCAAGGTGGTGGTAGCGCTGGACGATCCTCCGGAAGGCATTCGGCCCGGCATGTCATGCACGGCGCGCATCACCACGGCCACGCGCGAGAACGCGCTGACCATCCCCATTCAGGCGGTAACGGTGCGGATGGCTTCCGACTTGGGGCAGGCGCATAACCCTGCCAGCGCCACCGCGGCAGCGGAACCAGCCGGGCGGGACCGCGAAGTGGAAGGAGTTTTTGTGATTGCCGGCGAGCAAGTCGAGTTTCGGCCGCTCAAGATCGGCATCACCGGAGCCAGTAACGTCGAGGTTCTGGAAGGGCTGCGGGAGGACGACGAGGTTGTCACCGGCAGCTATCAGATCCTGCGTACGATCCGCGCGGGCACTAAAGTGAAAGTCGAAAACGCGCAGCGGGGCGTATAAGAGAACGAGGGTTAATTACGGCATGGCCAACGCAATCGCTACTGAAGAAGAGAGAGTCGGAGAGCAACTCCGCCGCGACGGAATTGTCATTCGCACGTACGACCTGTGGAAGACCTACACCATGGGTGATCAGGAGATCCATGCGGTTTCGGGCGTCAGCATCGAAATCCACAAAGGCGAGTACGTGGCGATCATGGGACCGTCGGGATCAGGAAAATCCACGCTCATGAACCTGATCGGCTGCCTCGACACGCCGACCAAGGGGCAGTACTACATTGCGGGACGCCTGGTCAGCAATCTGAACGACGACGAACTGGCTCACATTCGCAACAAGGAAATCGGATTCGTCTTCCAGACCTTCAACTTGCTGCCGCGATTGACCGCTCTGCAAAACGTGGAGCTGCCGCTGATTTACAGCGGCATGCAGCCCGCCGACCGCTTGCGCGAGGCGCAAGGCGCCATCCAGCACGTAGACCTGGTGCAGCGCATGTACCACAAGCCCAACGAACTTTCCGGAGGACAGCGCCAAAGAGTGGCCATTGCGCGCGCACTGGTCGCCAACCCGTCGATCCTGCTCGCCGATGAGCCTACCGGCAACCTGGACTCCGCCACGGGTATCGAGATCATGGCGTTGTTCGATCAGCTGCACCAGCAGGGCAACACGATCATTCTGGTTACGCACGAGGCAGACATTGCCACCTACGCGCACCGCGTGATTCACATCCGCGACGGCAAGGTGGAAAAGGACGAAAAAATCAAGTAATGATCCGCCCCGTGCCGCGCCGGCCCAGATTGTTCCTGACATTCCTGTTTCTACTGGCCGCCTTCCCGGCTTGCGCCGAATTCCTGTGGGTTGCCGTCACCTTTGAAGATATCGGCTGCGTTTCATGCGTCGACTCGCTGCAGGGGCGGCTGGCGCGCGTGCGCGGGGTCGAGAAAGTCGAAGTCGATGCGGCGAAGCGTACCGCCACGCTGCATCTGCAGCCGGGTAATCGGGTGCGGCTGGGGCCCCTGCTCTCCCGCATTACTCAGGACGGCACGAAAGTGACCGGTGTTGTTGTCAGCGCCCAGGGCACAATCGAATCGACCCAAGAGGGCCTCGCTTTCCAACCCTCCGGCCTCTCCCAACCCTACCGTCTCCAGCTCCCTCCACCAGCCAAGATCGAGCCTCGTCCCGGAGCGGTCTACTCCATCCGAGGAACAGTCGAAGATGCCGGCACCGGCGAGCCTCTTCTGAAGGCGGAATCCGCCTACGAGCGCCACAAGCCGGAGTAGGGCCTCAAAAAAAACGAATGAACGACGAAAGTAGTGTAAGTTATTGCTACCATTGTAGTTACAAGATAAATACATTACTTTCAACAGGTTGTGGGCGCATCTCCCTCCAGAATTGACTTGTTGCCGTGGTGGTTCCCTGATATACTGGGGCCGGTTTTTTGGGGCCGAAGTCGCTTTGTTAATCGTTTTTTAAGACCGCCGAAGGAGTGCCGGGGGTCAGCAAGCCAGAAATCGAAGCGCTTCTCGTCTCAAGCCCTGCATCAGGGCGTTCAAAAGCAAATTCAGGAGGGCTTTATGCACAGTTTGTCTGCTGGTCAGAGCCGGCAGCCGGCGTCGCATCGCGTTGGGGGTCTTGCAGGCCGCCTCGCGTTGGTGATGCTGCTGTTGGCCTTGGCATTTGCCTCCGCGGCGTCCGCTCAGGACCTGCGCGGGCGTGTACAAGGGATTGTCAGCGATGCCTCGGGTGCTGTGATCCCGGCCGCAAGGGTGACCTTGCGAAACGTGAACACCAGCATTGAAGTCGTCCGGTCCACCAACGCATCCGGCCAATACGTCTTCGACTTCGTCTCACCGGGCACCTATGAGCTGCAGGTGGAGAACGATGGCTTCCGCACTTTTGTGCAACAGAACATCCTTGTTCAGACACGCGCCGACGTGACGATCAACGCGCGCATGGAGTTGGGCGCCGTGGCCGAGACCGTGACGGTGGAAGAAACACCCGTCGCGGTGAGCTTTAACCAGACGACGATGGAAACGACGCTCGACACGAAGATGGCCAACGAGCTGCCTCTCATCAACCGCAACCCATACATGCTGCTGCAACTCGATCCAGCGGTCAACTATCGCGGCGGTAATGAGACCAGCCCTTATCATCACTGGGCGGCCAGCCAGATGGATGTCGGCGGCAACACATCTTACAAGAACAATGTGCTTCTCGACGGCGTGCCGCAGCTCGTGGGCGCCAAGGGCACCTATGTTCCCGCGATGGACGCGGTGAGCGAGGTCAACGTGCAGCAGAATGCCGTGGACGCCGAATACGGCCATTCCGCGGGCGGTATCATCTCGCTGCAAATGAAAAGCGGCACGAACGATTGGCATGGCACGGCTTACTATTTGGGCCGCAACCCGGTGTTCAACGCACGGCCGAATTCGCTGAACTCAACACCGTCCATCGTGCGCCGCAACGTCTGGGGTGTGACCTCGGGAAATCCGATTGTGCGGAACAAGGTCTTCAACTATTTCGCGTACGAGGGGCAGAACACGCGCGAGCCGATCACAACGCAGCTCACGCTGCCCACACAGCTCGAGCGCGGCGGCGATTTTTCGCAAAGCTTGAACCGCAACGGCGGTCTGCGGCGGATCTATGATCCCACCACAACGGTGATTACCGGCTCGAATACGTCGACGCGCGACCCCTTTGTGAACAACAGGATTCCGTCCAGCCGGCTCGACCCGACGGCCCAGACGGTGATGAGCGAGCTGTGGGATCCCAACAACGCCGGCGACAACGCGGCCGGATTGAACAACTTCCGAACTACCTTTGCTCAAACATTTGAATACTACAACTTCTCCAATCGAACGGATTGGAACATTAACGACAGCGTCAAGGTCTTCGGACGTATCAGCCGTTTCCATACGATTCAGAGCGATCCGGATTTCACCAACGGTTCGCCGCTGCAAAGGAAAGCCGGCAGCGCCCGCCACACCTGGCAGACGTCGGGCGACGTGGTTTGGACGATCAACCCGACGACCGTCTTCAACGTGCGCGGTTCGTGGTCCAAGATCAATGACTCGTTCGCCGCGCCGGACGTCGAGATCGGAGAAGCGGGCCTGGAGAAGCTTTGGCCCGGCAACAAGTGGTATGCGTCGCATATCCGAGATATTCCGGCGATCTACCACCCCGAGATGGATGTGCGCGCCGAGTCGCGCTCTCAGCTGGGAAGGTACGGCTTCTGGTTCCAGGAACCCAAGACCTACAACTGGGACGTCAAGGTCTCCAAGCAGGTGGGCCGTCATTACGTGAAGGTCGGCCACCAGTACCGCGCTCAACGTGTCGAGGCGGCGCGGCCGCGCGGCATCCAGTTCCGCTTTGATCCGGAGGAGACGGCCAATACTATTTTCGGCCCAAGCATTCAAACCGTCGGTCACGCCTACGCTTCGATGATGCTTGGGACCGTGGGCTCGGGCATCGTTCAGACGGTGCCAATCAACCGTCCAGAGACGGATGTGCTCGGCTTCTACGTGCACGACGACTTCAAGATCAACCAGCGCATCACGTTGAACATCGGAGTCCGTTACGAGTACGAGGCGGCGCTGAGCGACCCGGAACGGCGGCTCTCCCGCCTCATGGATTTCAGCCAGCCGTTGCCCGACTTGCAGGCCGCGATGGGGCCCTTCCCGGCCGAGGCTCTGGCGCTGCGCACACAGCCCGTGGATATCGTCGGCGCGTGGATTTTCACGGACGACAGCCACCCCGGAGCGTGGGATGCGCAGAAGAACATCATCCTGCCTCGCGCCGGTTTGGCCGTGCGGTTGAACGACCGGACCGCGCTGCGAATCGGCTATGCGCGCTATGCCATACCGCCCATCCAAGGCCGTGACGCGGTAGGCAACCATTCCTACGTCGACGTTCTCGGCAGCACGCCGTACCCGGGTTTCACGGCCACCACCAATCCCCTCAACGAACTGGAGGGTATTCCCAGGGCCAGGCTGGGCGATCCCTTCCCATCGTCGGGTGCGACTTCGAATCCTCTGATCGAGCCTCGCGGCAAGGAAGCAGGTATCTACTCGGTAGTGGGAAGCTCTGAAGGACTGTTCTTCCCGCAAGCGTTCCGGCAGGGCATCAACGACCGGATTAATGTGTCGTTGCAAAGGGAGATCTGGAATCGGGTTGTGGTGGATGCAACCTACTTCACCAATTTCGGCCACAACATTCCTATGAATATTCAGATCAACCGCACCGACCCGCGCATCGGTTACGCCAACGGGTCGGCCCTGAACCAATCCGTGGACAACCCCTTCTTTGGGCTGCCGGGCAACATTGTCCCGGGCGACCTGGGGAATGCGAAAAAGGTCTCGGTCAACGACCTGCTCCGGCCCTACCCACACTACGGGGATGTTCGAGTGCTCGGAGAGGGCATCGCCGGAAACCGCTACAATGCCTTCCAACTCAAAATCCAGCGGCCCTTCGCCAACGGCTTCAACTTCCTGTTGGGCTACAACTACAACCGGGGCCGCACCGAGGATTGGTACGACGATGTGGATGAGTTCGACCAGAATCTGACTTATCAGCGCGATCCGTTGTCGGGCCAAACGCTGACCTTCGCCAGCATTTACGAGCTACCTTTCGGCCAGGGCCGGAAGTGGGGCTCCGATATGCCGGCGGTCGCCGACGGGATTTTCGGGGGCTGGTCGATCAGCGGAATCTATCGCTACAACAGTGGATCGCTGCTCGATTTCCGAGGCGCACCGGCGGTTGTAAACGGGGACCCCACTACGGGTAATTCCACGCGCGAGCGATGGTTCAATACAGACGCTTTCTCGCGCCTGCCGGCGTTTACCCGCCGCGCGAACTCATGGTTCTTCGATAACCTCCGTGGACCGTTCTACTCGAATCTCGATATGACGGTCAGCAAGAATATCCAAATCACAGAGCGCTTGAAGCTCGAAGTCCGGATGGAAGCTTACAACCTCAGCAACAGCTTCATGGGGGCCAATCCGAACACGAGCGTCACCAGCGGCGATTTCGGCCGCATCACGAGCCAGCTCAACACGCACTCGGGCCGCGAGTTCCAATACAGCGCGCGGTTCATCTGGTAGCCTGCGTCAACAAACAACCTTGAAACCTAAGCCGCCGTCCGCATCCGCGGGCGGCGGTTTTCCTTTGCTCTGGAGAGCGTCTGGCCGGTTGCCCTTGATCTATGGGCGATTGGCCAGGTGGCACACCCCGCACAAATATCTACATCTGTAGTTTCTACTATTACTATAGATGTAGTTGCATTAATTTACCCTGGCGCCGGCAAATCCCTCCGATATTCTCTTGTTGTGATACAAGTTCCCTGATATACTAAGGCCGGTTTTTGGGGCGGAAGGGGCTTTGTTAATCGTTTTTTGAGAGAAGGGGACATGCTGCTGATCGGTTGAGGTCTGAAGCAAGCGCTCCCATCCGCTCTCTGGTTTGAAGTCAGAAAATAGCCAACCATTTAGGAGGGGTCCTTCTTATGCGCAGTTTGTCTGCTGGTTACTCCCAGCAGCCAGGACGGCTTTCGGCCACGGGTTTGTCTGGCCGTCTCGTGCTGGCCACGCTGGTGTTGGCGTTGCTGTTTACTTCCGCCGTTTCGGCCCAGGACGTGCGGGGCCGTGTACAGGGGATCGTCACCGATGCTTCCGGCGCGGTGATTCCGGGCGCAAAAGTCACCTTACGGAACGTCAACACGGCCGTTGAGGTTTCGCGGTCGTCGAACGATACCGGCCAATATCTCTTTGACTTTGTTCTACCTGGATCCTACGAGATGAGGGTGGAGAACGAAGGCTTCCGAACATTTGTGCAACAAAACATCCTGGTGCAGACCCGCGCTGATGTGACGATCAATGCCCGCATGGAACTAGGGGCCGTCGCCGAGACCGTCACGGTGGAGGAAACGCCCGTCGCCGTGAGCTTCAACCGCACGACGATGGAGACGACGCTCGACACCAAGATGACGAACGAGCTGCCTATCATTCACCGCAACCCCTTCCTGCTGTTGCAGCTCGACCCGGCGGTCATTTACCGCGGCAACCAGGAAACAAGCCCGTATCACCACTGGGCTGCCAGCCAGCTTGATGTGGGCGGCAACACTTCGTACAAGAACAACGTGCTGCTCGACGGCGTGCCACAGCTTGTGGGCGCGAAGGGCACCTACGTTCCCGCGATGGACGCTGTGAGCGAGGTCAACGTACAGCAGAACGCCGTGGATGCCGAATACGGGCACTCCGCGGGCGGTATCGTCTCGCTGCAGATGAAGAGCGGCTCCAACGAATGGCACGGCTCCGCCTATTACCTGGGCCGCAACCCGGTGTTCAACGCCCGGCCGAACTCCCTGACGTCTCAGAAGTCGGTTGTACGGCGCAGTGTCTGGGGCGTGACGACAGCCAACCCGATCATCCGCAACAAGGTGTTCAACTTTTTTGCCTACGAAGGCCAGAACACACGCGAGCCGCTGACGCTGACGCGCACGCTGCCGACCGATTTGGAAAAACGCGGAGATTTCTCGAAGAGTTTGAACCGCAACGGCGCTGTGCGGGAGATCTACGATCCGTTCACCACCGTCACCACGGGCAATACCGCCACGCGCGACCGGTTTACCAACAACGTGATTCCGACAGCCCGTCTGGATGCGACGGCCCTGAGGGTGATGGAGAACATGTTCCAGCCCAACAACCCGGGTGACAATGTGGCAGGGCTGAACAATTTCCGGTTCACGTATCCGCAGCAGTTCAAGTACTACAACTTTTCCGACCGCGTCGACTATAACGTCAGCGACAACGTAAAGGTTTTTGGACGCATCAGCCGTTTCCACACGGATCAGGTTGATCCGGACTTCACCAATGGCTCGATCCTCCAGCCGCGGGCCGGAAGCGAGCGCCATACCTGGCAGACCTCGGGTGACGTGGTCTGGACGATCAATCCGACGACGGTCTTCAACGTGCGCGGGTCGTGGTCGAAGATTACCGATCGCTTCTCGGCGCCCGAAGTCGAGATTGGCGAGCGAGGCCTGGAGAGGTTGTGGCCCGGAAATAAGTGGTACACCTCGCACGTCCGCGACATCCCCACGGTCTATCACCCCGAGATCATCGTCAACGCCGAGTCTAACTCCAACTTCGGCCGTTCCGGCTACTGGTTTCAGGAACCGCAGACCTATAACTGGGACGTGAAAGTCTCGAAGCAGGCCGGCCGGCATTATGTGAAGGTCGGGCACCAATACCGCGCCCAGCGGGTGGAGGCCGCCCGTCCTCAAGGCATGCAGTTTACCTTCCGCGCCGACGAGACAGCCAATACTTACCTGGCGCCGAACACCGCCACAATCGGCCACGCCTACGCCTCGATGATGCTCGGCACGATTGGGGCCGGCCGTGGCGTTGCGACGGTTCCGATCAACCGGCCCGATGTCGATGTGTACGGCTTTTACGTCCATGACGATTTCAAGATCAATCAACGCGTCACCCTGAATGTCGGCGTTCGCTATGAGTATGAAACCGCCATGCGGGATTCGGAACGACGGCTGTCACGCTTCATGGATTTCGCGCAGGGACTGCCGGACCTTCAGGCGGCGATGGCCCCGCTGCCCGATCAGGCCGCTGCCTTGCGCCGCCAGCCACTGAGTATCGTCGGCGCTTGGATCTTTACGGATGACAACAACCCAGGGACCTGGAATCCGCAGAAGAACATCATTCTGCCTCGGGCCGGGCTGGCCATTCGCCTGAACGACCGCACCGCTCTGCGCCTCGGCTACGCAAGGTACGCGATACCCCCGATCCAGGGACGCGACGCGCTGGCCACGCACCAGTTCCTTGATCCATTGGGCAGCACGCCTTACACAGGTTTTACGGCAACAACGGGACCCCAAAGCGTGCTTGCAGGGATTCCGAGAACGTTTCTTGCCGATCCCTACCCGTCCTCGGGCACCAACGCGAATCCACTGATCGAGCCGGCGGGCAAGTCGAACGGTATTTACGCCGCCGTCGGCAGCGGAGCCCCGAACGACGGACAGTTCTTCCAACAGAATTTCCGGCAGGGGATCAACGACCGCTTCAACGTTTCTTTGCAGCGGGAGATTTTCAGCCGGATTGTCGTGGACGCGACGTACTTTACGAACTTCGGCCACAACCACCCGGTCAACCGGCAAATCAATCGGGCTGACCCGCGTATCGGCTATGATGCGGGAGCGGCTGTCAACGCCAGCGTCCCCAATCCGTTCTTCAATCTGCCCAAGAACATCGTGCCGGGCGAGCTGCGAAACCAACGCAACGTGTCCGTCAGCCAGTTGACCCGGCCGTATCCTTACTACACGGACATCTCCATTCTGGGTGAGGGTGTCGGACATCAACGCTACAACGCGTTCCAGCTCAAGATCCAGCGGCCGTTTGCCAATGGCTTCAATTTCCTGATCGGCTACAACTACAACCGCGGCAGAGCCGAGGAATACTACGATGATGTGGACGAGTTCGACAGCAGGCTAGGCTACCAGCGCGATCCGCTTTCCGGTCAGACTGTCACGTTCGCCAGCATCTATGAGTTGCCTTTCGGCCGCGGCCGGAGATTTGGCAGCGACATGCCGAGGGGCTTAAATGCCGTTTTCGGTGGCTGGGCTGTCAGCGGCCTCTATCGCTACCTCAGCGGCCAGCTGCTGAGCTTCCGGACAAACTCGGCCGTCGTTAGCGGCGATCCGACGGTGGACAATCCCACTCGCCAGCGCTGGTTCAACACGGATGCTTTCACCCGGCTGCCGGCCTTTACGCGCCGGGCCAACCCGTGGATCTTTGACGATCTGCGGGGACCTCACTTCTCGAACCTCGATATGACCGTCAGCAAGATGGTTCCTGTCACCGAGAGGTTGAAGTTGGAGATCCGGATGGAGGCCTACAACCTCAGCAACAGCTTCATGGGGCAGAACCCCATCACCGACGTCACCAGCGGCAGCTTCGGCCAAGTGACGGCGCAGCTCGTGACCCACTCGGGCCGCGAGTTCCAGTACAGCGCGCGGTTCATCTGGTAGCCGCGTAGCGAAAACCTAACAACCGGGCCGCCGTCCGCTTCCAGCGGGCGGCGGCTTATCTTTTTTGGGAGGGGAGTTCGGGGTAAGATCTCGGGCACACGCCTGCCGCAATGAATTCATGTCCCGACGCCGAACGCGGTGTCGGATTCAATTGCTACGCCAGAATCGGCTTTACGACTTCGCCGTGCACATCGGTGAGGCGGAAGTGACGGCCCTGGTATTTGAAGGTGAGTTTGGTGTGATCGATGCCGAGGCAATGCAGGATGGTCGCATGCAAATCATGCACGTGCACCGGATCCTTCGCGATGTTGTAGCTGAAGTCGTCGGTCTCGCCATACGTCATCCCCGGCTTGATGCCGCCGCCGGCCAGCCACATCGTAAAGCAACGCGGATGATGATCGCGGCCGTAATCGTCCTTCGCCAACGTCCCCTGGCAGTAGGCTGTCCGGCCGAATTCCCCGCCCCAGACGAGCAGCGTGTCCTCGAGCAGGCCGCGCTGCTTCAGGTCGAGAATCAGGGCTGCTGAAGGCTGGTCGGTGTCGCGAGCCTGGCCCACGATCTCTTTCGGAAGCTTAGTGTGCTGGTCCCAGCCGCGATGGAACAACTGAATGAAGCGTACGCCGCGTTCGGCGAGCCTCCGCGCCAAAAGGCAATTGAAGGCGTAAGTGCCGGGTTGGCGCGCCTCCGGACCGTACAGCTCGAAAATATGCTCCGGCTCGCTGGAAAGGTCGGTCAGCTCCGGCACTGAACTTTGCATGCGATAGGCCATCTCGTACTGCGCGATGCGCGTTGCAATCTCGGGGTCGCCGAAATCCTGCATCTTGATCTCGTTCAGCTTGCCGAGGTCGTCAAGGAATCGCCTGCGCTGTCCGTCGTCGAACCCCGGGGGGTTCGACAGATAGAGAACGGGGTCGCCCGTCGAGCGGAACTTCACACCCTGATGCCTGGTGGGGATGAAGCCGCTGCCCCATAGCCGCTCGGCGAGCGGCTGCCCGCCGCCCGGTTGGCCCGAGCCCTTCGACGTCATCACAACGAAGGCGGGCAGATCCTGGTTTTCACTGCCCAAGCCGTAGGACAGCCAGGAGCCGATGCTGGGACGGCCGGCGAGCTGAAATCCCGTCTGGAAGAAAGTGGTTGCAGGGTCGTGATTGATGGCCTCAGTGTAGAGAGATTTGATGAAGCAGATATCGTCCGCGACCTTGGTCATGTGAGGCAACAACTCGCTGAGCCAGGCCCGTGACTGCCCGTGTTGCGCGAACTTGAACATCGAGGCGGCGACGGGGAACTTTGTTTGCGTTGCCGTCATGCCTGTGAGCCGCTGATTCTGTCTGATGGAATCGGGCAGCTCCGAGCCGAAGCGTTCCTCGAGCTTAGGCTTGTAGTCGAACAGCTCCATCTGCGAGGGCGCGCCTGACTGGAAGAGATAGATGACACGCTTGGCTTTCGGCGCGAAGTGAGGCAAACCGGGTAGACCGTTGCCTGACGCAGCTTCCGTTCCTTCCGGCATCGCCTTGAGATCGCCGTGAAAGAGGAATGCCAGCGCGGCCGCGCCGATGGCGGCGCTGCCGCGGCCAAAGAAATGCCGCCGCGTCATGAGCAGCGGGTATTCCAGTCTCGGATCCATCGTTCACTCCTTAGTGACCGTTTCGTCGAGATTGAGAATCAGGCTGGCGACGGCGGAATACGACGCCAATTCCGGCACGTCGAGCGACTCGTTGCGAGGTGACTCCCCTTCGCTCAAGAGTTTGAGCGCGGCGTCGCGATGGGTCTGATACTCGTCCAGATACCGCTGGAAACTGTTGAGCAGAACCTCGCGCTCACGTTCGTTGGGCGGGCGGGCCGTCGCCAGGCGAAAGGCGAACTCGATTCTTTCCGCCGGTGAACGGCCGCCTTCCAGCATCATACGCTCTCCTGTCTTCCGCGCGGCTTCCACGTAGGTGACGTCGTTCATCAGGTTCAGCGCCTGCAAAGGCGTGTTGGTACGCGTGGCGCGGACGACGCAAGCTTCGCGGCCCGCCGCGTCAAACGTCATCATGAACGGCGGCGGAACGGAACGCTTCCAATACGTGTACAGGCTGCGACGGTAGAGTTTCTCTCCGTGGTCCTGGGGGTAGTCGCTCTCATCCTGCATTTCCTTCCACAGGCCAGCCGGCTGATACGGTTTGACCGAGGGCCCTCCGCGTTTTTCGACAAGCAGCCCCGAAATTGCGAGCGCCTGATCGCGCACCACTTCCGCGGGGAGCCGGAACCGTGGCCCCCGCGCCAGGAGGCGATTCTCCGGGTCCTTTTCCAGCAGTTCCTCGCTGGCTTTGGAGGATTGCCGATAGGCGGCGCTGGTCACGATTGTGCGGATGATCTTCTTTACGTCCCAGCCGCTATCGACGAATTGTGTAGCCAGCCAGTCCAGCAGGTCGGGATGCGTCGGCCACTCACCCTGCGAGCCGAAGTCCTCGACAGTTCTCACAATTCCCGCGCCGAAGAATGTCTGCCAGAGACGGTTGACCGTCACTCGCGCCGTGAGTGGGTTTGCCGGATCGACGAGCCACTTTGCGAGTCCCAGCCGGTTGTTGGGCGCGCCGCGCGGAAGATCGGGAAGCACACCGGGCACCCCGGGTGCGACCTCTTCGCCGGGTTTGTCGTAAGCGCCCCGGATCAGCAGGTGCGCCTTCGGCGGTTCCGGCCTCTCCTCCATTACCATCATCGTCGGAAAGCTCTCGATCAACTTTTCCCGCTCTTCCCGAACCACCAGCAGGTTGCGCCAGGCCTGCCGGATTTCCTGGGGAGCGTGGCCGCTCAGGAATCCCCATTCGAGCTTGCGGGCCTGCGCCGGTGAGCGCTCCGCCTGCCGCATGCCGGCAATCTGGTTCAGCGACGTCGCCGTGGCCAGCACCGCGGCTTCCTCCGCCGTGAGCGGTTCGTTGTAAACCCGCACATCGTCGATGTATCCCTGAAACCGCTTGTCGGGGCCGCTCGCGCCGATACGAAGGGGTTCTTTTACCCGGATCGTCTGATTCATCTCATCGACGATGAACTTGATTTTTTCGGCCTTGCCATCGACGTAGATCCTGATGCCTTCCGCCAGGCGCGAGCCGTCATAGCTCATGGTGATGTGGTGCCAGCGATTCAACTCAAGGGCCCGCTCGGTTTCCACCCGCAGGCAGTCATCAAGCCAGCGGTGGACAAGATTGGCTTGGACTTTGCCACCTTCGAGATAGATGCCGTAACCTTTGTAGCCATTCGACTCGGCGTCCGTCTGTTGCGTAGTCCGCGTGACGATCGGGCCGTCGAGCGCCGTGGGATAGATCCACGCTGACAGGCTGAATTCGCTGTCAAACTCGAAGGGTGCGATGTCGCCGGCGTCGATGAAGCGCTTGCCGTCGAAGCTGGCGGCTTTCCGAATGGAGCCCGAGGCGAACTCCGGCTCCCCTTCCCGCCAAGCGGCATTGGGGGCATCGCTCCCTTCGGGAAGATGAAGGCCGGCGGAAAGATCGCCATCGAGAGCATAGTGAGCGACGAGACCGCGCGTCACCGACCAGTCGGCGCCTTGCGCCTGAGCCGCCTGCCGCTCCCATTGTTCCTGCGCTTTCACCGCCTGCGGCCGCAACTTGGAAAAAATCCGTTCTGCCACGGAGATGCGTCCTTCGAGGGCTGCTAATTCGGCGCGCTGTTCCCGAGTCGGCGCAGGGATCATGGGTGGCGAGTTGCCGTATTTGAAGGCCTTGCCACGCTCCGGAATATTGTTGAAATAGGCGAAGAACTGATAGAACTCCTTCTGAGCGAGCGGGTCGTACTTGTGGTCGTGGCAACGCGCGCAGCCCAGCGTCAGCCCCAGAAATACCGTGGATGTTGTCTCGACACGGTCGACAACGTACTCAACCGCGTACTCCTCCGCGATGATGCCGCCTTCCCCGTTGGCGCGGTGGTTGCGGTTAAAGCCGGTCGCGATTTTCTGATCAAGAGTAGAGTTCGGCAGTAGGTCGCCGGCAATCTGCTCGACGGTGAACCGGTCGAACGGCATGTTCCTGTTGAAGGCCTCGATCACCCAGTCGCGCCAGCGCCACATGTAGCGCTCGGCGTCTGTCTGATAGCCGTTGGTGTCGGCGTAACGCGCGGCGTCGAGCCAGCGCACTGCCATGCGCTCGCCGTAGCGCGGCGACTGCAGGAGCCGGTCCACCACTTTTTCGTAGGCATTCGTCGAGCGGTCACTGACGAAGGCATCGATTTCCGGGAGTGTGGGGGGAAGGCCTGTGAGATCGAGCGTCACGCGGCGAATGAGCGCGGTGCGATCGGCTTCCGGCGACGGCGCCAAACCCTCGCGTTCCAGATGCTCGAGCACGAAAGCGTCAATCGCATTGCGGCCCCAGGCCTTGTTATTCACAGTTGGAAGAGCCGGGCGCTTGGGCGGAAGAAAAGACCAGTGCTTCTGCCATTCCGCTCCCTGGTTCACCCATCGCGTCAGGATGTCGATTTCCCGCTCCGTCAACCTGGCGCGCCCCATATACGAAGGAGGCATGCGGCGAACGGGATCGTCGGAGGTGATGCGCGCGACGAGACCGCTTTTCGCGGCGTCCCCCGGCACGATGGCAAAACGGCCGTCGCCTAGGTCCTGCCTGGCCCCAGCCTCCGTGTCGAAACGAAGTTTAGTTTTACGATTCGCCTCATCGGGGCCGTGGCAGGTATAGCACTTATCCGAGAGGATCGGCCGGACATCCCGGTTGAATTCAACGGCCGAGGAGGAGTTTTCCGCGGCGGACAAAAGTCCCACGAAGAGAAGCAAACCGGACAGCAACAAAACTGTCCGCAAGCTGCGTGTGGAATGGCTGGATGGCAGGTTCATTGCGAAATTGCGTCTCTTGATGCGAGGCTCAGCAAGCCAATGCTAGCAGCTAAGAGTCGCCCGCGGAGACCGCTCGTTGCGCTTGCCACAAACCGTGGCACAGGTTCGACGGGAGATCAGCGCCCGACTATCTTCTTCCTAGAGTAGGGCTCCTCGGAAGTGTCTTCAAGACAGCAGTCCCGAGTTGCACTCTGTGAAACTCTAGCACCCGGCTCCCCCTGGGGCATGCGCCTGATTATTATATGGTTACGAGGCGTACCCAGGGGGCCCCTGCCGCCCGGGTGGATTTTCGGGCTCGCCCTGGAAGTTCACGAAGCAAAACTCCGCATGGGAAAAAAATCACAGCGACCCGCCTCCAACGGCCAGTATGTCGTGCGCTCGGTGGTGCGAGCCGCCGAACTGCTTCGAGCGTTCCAGCATGATGGGGAGTCCCTGCGCTTGACGGACCTGGCGCAGAAAACAGGACTCCACAAGACTACGGCTTTCCGGCTCTTGGCAAGTCTCGAGGCCGGAGGCCTCGTGTCGCGCTCCGCAGCGGACCGCTATCAGTCCAAGGTCAGGCCGATCCAATGGAGCGGCCTGAAATTCGGGCTGGCGGGCCGCATAAGGGGATATCCCTTTGCCGAGGAGATTCTGGACTCGATACACCAAGCCGCGGAGAAAGAAGGCATCGACCTGGTGTTTCTCGAGAACAGGCATAGCGCGAAGGCGGCGTTGGGCAACGCCGACAAACTGATTCGAGCCGCCGTCCACCTCGCTTTCGTGTATCAGCCCGTCTATGAGATTGCGGAGGCTGTTTCCCAGAAATTCGCCGACGCCGGCGTTCCGTTGATCGCGATCGGTTTTCCTCATCCCGGCGCCACTTACTATGGCGCCAACAACTTTCAGGCCGGCTTGATGGCGGGCCGCGCGCTGGGGCGCTGGGTCAACCAGCACTGGGAAGGGCAGATCGACGCAGCGCTCATCCTCAAACCGCCGAAGATAGCCCCTGTACCGCAATCGAGGCTTGTGGGCGTCGAAGCGGGCATCCGCGAAACTCTTCTAGAGACGCACCATTACGGCGTGGTCGTGCTTCACGCGAAGTCCGATTTCCTTGCCGGACTGGCGGCTGTACGGCGTTACCTTCGCGCCCGCAAACCGAGAAAGGTGTTGATCGCCGGCATGAACGACACCACCGTCGTCGGCGGCCTGCGTGCCTTTGAGGAGGCAGGTCTCGCGGACAACTGTGTAGGAGTGGGACACGGGGCGTCCCCGGATGGCCGCGCCGAGCTGCGCCGGCCGCTGACACGACTGATCGGCTCGGTGACGTTTTCCCCCGAGAACTACGGCACAGAGCTTGTGGCGCTCGGGCTAAAGGTTCTCAGCAATCGGCCCGTACCAGCCGCCGTGATCATCAAACACCAGCTCGTGACGCCCGAAAATGTAGACCGCCTCTATCCGAACGACGCGCTGCGAACGCCGAAAAGTCCGGTGGCTGCGACCGGGCAGCGGCTCAGATGAGGCAGGACAGCCCCGCTCCAACCGCAAGGTGAAGACACCTTCTGCTCTCTTTGCCCACCACGTTCCCGATCTGGTCCACGTAGCCCTTTCCGACGGTTGTGCCGGCGCCCACATCACAATCCAAATCCCCAACCCCTGCCGGGCGCCGAACGATACTGCAAAGCCGGCCGCGAAGTGAGCAACTGCACCGCAATCGTCCATCCAGAGGTGTAAAATACTTACTATTCTTAGCCGCCAGGGGTCCCGTCCGCTTCCACCTTACACCACGAAATTACAAGCGAATGAAAGTTGCTTTTCGATATTTCTTTTTGTTTGTCCTGCTGACGGCCGCTTTCAGCAGCATCGGAGGAGCGCAGGATCCCGTCACGATCACGAGCGCTTCGCCTCTGCCGTCCGCGACGGTGGGGGTCCAATACAGCTTTCAGTTTCAGGCGACTGGGGGAGTCTCTCCTCCGTATATATGGGACTTGACGGACCCGTTTTCGAGTCCGGCGCCGCCTGGGTTAACCCTCGATTTTACAGGCATCCTCGAAGGAGTACCGCTTGCGGTCGGCCAATTCAGTTTCGATGTGTCCGCCTCCGACTCTATGGAACAAGGCGGCGAAACAAGAACCTTCGTCCTCAACGTCCTGGAACGCTTGGCCATTGTGACGCCTTCGCCGCTGCCGGCCGGAACGGCGGGCCAACCGTATCAGGCGGCGCTCGCGGCGACGGGTGGCGCGGCGCCTTATTTCTGGAGGGTTCTGGCGGGACAACTGCCGCCAGGGTATTTCATCGATTCGCGAACCGGCGAGATCAGGGGCGTCACCGCGCAGCCGGGCGCCTTTGTGGCCGAGATTCTGGTGCGCGACTCCGAGCAGAGGTTTGCCACCAAAAGCTTGTCGCTCACGGTGCAAGCCGCGCCGCTTGGCATTCTGCCCGACCCGCCGCTACCGCCCGCGTTCGTGGGCCAGGCCTATGCCCTCTCGCTGATCCCCACAAGCGGGAACGTAACTTCCTGGTCCCTCATCGCGGGCTCTCTGGCGCCAGGCTTAACGCTGGGATCGACGAATGGGCAGATCAGCGGTGCACCTTCCAAAGCAGGCACGTTCGTGTGGACAGTTTTGGCGGTGCGGGCCGATGGGGCAACGGCGGTTCGCGAGTACTCGATCCAGGTGCAGGGCGATCCGGCCAAGCCGCCGGCAGTCGACTTTTCGCTCAGTCCGCTGAGCTTCAACTTCTCTTCGGGCAGCGACCCCGCGGTCAGAGGTTTGCAGATCCGCAATACGGGCAGCGGCATTGTGCCGGTGAGCCTACAAGCCGGGACGCAGAACGGCGGCGGATGGCTCAGTGTGACACCCAGTGAAGGTGTCGTGACGGCGGCCGAACCTCTCGACGTGCTTGTGCGAGCCGACCCCAGCGGACTCGACGCCGGTTCTTTCTTTGGCAGCGTCAACGTTACGAGTGATGTGGCTCCTAGCGCGTTGCAGGCCGCCCTTCAGCAGTCCGCGGCTGTTCCGGTGGCTCTTTCCATCAGCAGCCGCAGTCAATTTCTGCGGTTGTCATTCACGGGGCTCACGTTTACTGCCGTCCAGGGAGGAGGCAATCCGCCGGCGCTGCCGTTTGACATCATCAACGACGGCTCGCAGCCCATGCTTTTCACCGCGGCGGCCGCGGCTGTTCCCAGCGCTCCGTGGTTGCGCGTCAGCGCGGCCCAGGGGACGGTGAACGCCAAGGCCCGAACAACGTTGTCCGTCGCCGCCAATCCGGGAAACCTGATCCCCGGAGTGCACTTCGGAGTCATCGAGGTTCAGGCGAGCGGCGCGGCGGGAGAAGTTCGCCTTCTGACCGTGGTGCTGAATCTGCTGCCGGCGGGCAGCCGGCCTCCTCCCGTGGTCGATCCCCTCGGGATGCTTTTTGCGGGGACAGCAGGAGGAGCCGCGCCGAAGGCGCGCACTGTTGTTCTCTCGAATGTCAGCGCAACGCCTGTGGACTTTTCCTCGGTACGATTTGCCGAAGGTATTGTTGATGCGTTCAGTCACTCTCCAGCAACAGGGCGGGTCAATTCCGGGGAACCGTTGGAAATCACCATTCAGCCGAATACATCAGGCCTCGAACCTGGCGTGTACCGGTCACTTCTAAGGCTGACTTTCACGGACGGCACGCGCAGGACGATCAGCCTTGTACTCGTGGTCGGTCCCGCTCAAACTTCGACATTGACAAGAGCGGCGGCTCTCAACGGCTGTCCGTCGAAACTGGAAGTTGCGATCGCCTCCTTCTCAGGCGGTTACCCATCCTATGTGGATGCTCCGGCATTCCTGCGCGCGGAAGTAGCGGACGATTGCGGACAACCGTTCGTGAATGGATCGGGGCGAAGCGTGCGCGCCGAGAGCGCGGGGCGGACCGTGTTTCTCGAGCACAAAGGAAGCGGGACCTGGGAGGCAACCCTCGACTTTCAGATTTCCGCACTGCAAGCGGTTGAGGTGAAGGCCCAAGACATAAGTCGATCGCTGCTCGGTCAGGCCACCACGGCCGATAACATCCAACCTTCGTTGGCCGGGCGTCCGAAGATCAGCGCGGGCGGTGTGCTGCAGGGCGCAAGCTTCTCGGCGGCGCCGATGGCTCCCGGCAGCATCATCTCGATTTTTGGGGAAGGGCAATCGACCAGCCCCACCGGCGAAGCCGCCACTACGCTGCCGCTGCCGCAAACCCTCGCCGGCACCAGAGTGCGCGCGGGAGGTGTGTTCCTGCCGCTCTTTTATGCATCGGCCAACCAAGTGAACGCCAGCCTCCCTCTCAGCTTCGGCCCGGACAGCGGACCGCTAAGCGTGATCGTTTTCCGCGGAAGTGTCCCGTCCGATCCAGAAGAGGTGCAGTTCGGGGCTGCCCGTCCCGGACTATTCACTCTCAACGCCAGCGGCTCGGGAGAGGGCATCTTTCAGGATGTGAATTTCCGGCTGATTAGCAACACGCTGCCGCCCGCGCAGAATCCCGGAGGGAGAACTGGAATCAAGCCTGGCGAGCCGGTCATCCTTTATGCAACCGGGCTCGGCGCCGTCACGCCCCCGGTTCCCGCCGGACAACCGGCCCCCGCCGACCCGCTGTCCACTGTCAATGCCAACGTGGAACTCACGATCGGCGGCCAGCCCGCCGTGATCGGGTTCAAGGGTCTTACACCCGGTTTCGTCGGCTTTTATCAAGTGAATGCCATCGTTCCGGCAGGTCTTGCTCCTGGAAACGCCGAGGTGATCTTAACGGTGGATGGTGTTCGCAGCCCGCCGGGAGTGACGCTGTCCATCGAGTAGAACGGAGTACAGACTTATCGGATAACGGGGGTCCTCCACGCTCGATATAGTTGCCTGACATTCTAATGGCTGTTGCGAGCGACGTTCTCCTTCGCCCGCAGTCCGCGTTCGGGCCTCGCGTGCTGGCAGAGATCGTCTTTTCGCCTAATAGTCGTTTCCATTTTTCCCTCTTGTTTCGGTTTCAGCCTGCCTGGCGCGAAACAGCAGTCGCATCGTTCGAGCGACTCGCGGCGCGGGGTTTCCTTCCCTATCTTGCAGCGGGACTCTTTCCGGTGTGCCTGCCGCTCCTGGCGATCTGCTGGCAGGGGACTCCCGAGCCCATGATGCGTGATGAATTCAATCACTTGCCCTTGGCTGACACCTTGCTACATGGTCGCCTGGCCAACCCTCCTCACCCGTTTTGGTCCCATCTGGAGACGATCTACGTGCTCCAGCAGCCCGCGTACCTCGGACTGGCGCAAACGGCCATCATCGGCAGCGGGTTTTATGGAGTTGCGTTAGCGGCCTTACTGCTCACGGAGCGCAGGATGGACAGGCAGTGACACAGCGCGGAAGCTACCGGTGAGGGCTTCAGGTCGGCTGGCTGGGAGTGTGGCATCGCAGAGCGGGCGCGCGAAGCGTCACTTCACGCGCCCGCTAAGTGCCATTGCTGCTTTGAATGCTGCGAGTCCCTGACGGCTTAGAAACGAAGCTGGAGGCCGAACTGCACCAGTCGTGGCTGGTTCAGTGCGGCGGTGACCACGCCGAACTGCGGCGTCCCCAGCGACGATCCAGGGTCGGCGAATTGAACCCGGTTGAGCAGGTTGAAAAATTCCGCGCGGAACTGAAGCCCCATCCGCTCGGTCAGCTGGGTGTTCTTGAACACCGAGAGGTCCCAGTTCGCGATGCCATGGCTTTGCAGCACGGGGTCGGTGCGCGAGGCGCTGCCGAAAGTAAAGGCCGTGGGCTGGGCGAAGGCTGCCGTATTGAACCACTGGCCGATGCGGCTTTGCGCCGAGCCTTCAATTTCCGTATTGGAGCTGATCACGTTCGGCCGTGAGCCGCCGCCAAAGGAGTTCGTGAGGTTCGAGGATGTTGACAGTGCCAGAGGATAACCGGCCTGCAAGGTTGCCACGCCGTTGATGCCCCAACCGGAAAGGATCTTGTCGGCGAAGCCGCTGATGTTGCCCAGAAGCATCTTCCCTTTTCCAAAGGGCAGATCAACTACGTAACTCACCACAAGACGCTGCGGCGTGCTAAAGCTGGCCAGCGATTTTTCGAGTTGGAGATTGCTGGGGTTCTGGACGCCGCCCACCGAGCGGCCGGCTTCCAGCCATGAGGTCAGCGTGTCGGTGTTGCTGAGCAGTTTTGCCCAGGTATAAGCGACCTGTATCGTGCCGCCCGAGGTAAACCGCCTGGCAACCTTTAACTGCAGGGCATTGTAGGTCGAATCTCCACTCTGCGCCGCGGCATCCGACAGGTTTAGGAACTGCGGGAAGGGACGCAGAAGCTGCCCCCTTGTCGTGGTCGCGCGTCCCAGCTCGCCCGAACTTGCGGGAATGGCCCCGAAGAAGGGATTGGGGACTGTTTCGAGCAACGCGGAGCCCAGGGCCATCTGTTGCTCGGAAATTTGATTGACCGCGAGCTGAGAGAAGGATAGGTGCGTGGCTTTCGACCCTGCGTAACCGATGTTGAACACCAGGCCCTCTCCGACTTGGCGCTGCACCTCCAGGTTCCACTGCTGTACATAAGGAGTCGGCTGGTTTGGAATCGGAGCCCGGAAACTGCGGCCTTCAAAGTCCCGTAATCGCGCTATATCGTGTCCTGACGGGGCAATCAGGCCATTCGGAAAGGGGTTGCTCAGAGTATCGACGGGCGTCAGCCCGCCGTTGATGGACGTCACCATCGTCGTCGTAGCGGCGTTAACCGGGGATTGGAAGGGCGCCATGCTATAGCCGATCTGTTCCGAGGACACCCAGGAGAGACCATAGCCGCCGCGGACGACTGTGTTGTTGGTGAGGCTGTAGGCAAATCCGAAGCGGGGCGCGGGCTTATACTGCTGCGAGCCTAGCTGATGCCGGTCGGGATAGGCCGGCGAGTTGACGAGGGCCATCTGCCCCCGCAGGTTCAAACCAACCTGCTGGCCGAGCGGGTCGACGGCATCGGGCTGGAAGACCGTGATGCGGTCGAACTTTTCCGCAAACGATCCGATCAGGTCCAGGCGAACGCCCAAGTTCAACGTCAGTTTGTTGGTCATCCGGAAAGAGTCAGCCAGATAATAACCCTGGTAGTACTGCCTCGAATCCGTGAGTGCGGCGCCCGCCAAGCTTCCGTTCGCCGGCGTGCCGAGCAGATAGGAGGCGAATGAGTACCCCGTGTTCCCGGGGCTCAGCGGATTGGCAGCGGTGAACAGATTGCTGAAGCTGAAGCTGCCGGCCGCAGTGTTGCTCTGCACGAAAATCCAGTCCCAGCGCCGCGCTTCACCGCCGAACTTCAAACTGTGGCGGCCCAGGATCTTCGTCACGCTGCCGGAAAGGGAGTAGTGATTATTGATGCTCTTGATGAACACGCCGCTGAAGGTGGAAAACCCGGATACCGCCGGCAGTGGCGCCACCGGCAGAGTCACTTCGCGGGCCAGGGCGGCCCATGCCGGACCGTAGATCGAGAGATCCGTTCCAGTCTGTTGCGGCTGGAAAGCGTGCAACGCTCGCAAGTAGGAAGCTCGAAAATCGAGAATCGTCGTCGGACTCAGCGTGTAGGTGTCGCCGAAGACCAAACCCTTGGCCCCGAAGAGACTCTTCAAGCCGCCGAAATTCTTCCTGTAGGGATCAAACGGAAGGCTGTTGCCATCCCACCATGTATAGCGGGCGAAGAGGCGCTGCTTGTCGCTGACGTTGTAATCGCCGCGGCCGTTGATTTGATTTTGGTTTCCACCCAGGCTGGTGTTGCCGACAAAGTTGTTCGCGTTGCCGGAGAGATTGGGGTCCCCCCAATTGTTCATGAGCACCTTGGCCGTGCCGTCAATCCGGGTGGCTGGAATCCGGTTGTTCACGAAGGCCTCGCGCGGCGACGACTGGCCAGCAGGACAAGGCTGAACGCCCTGCAGTCCGCAGGTCGTATATGGATCGTGAATGGCCGGGAGACCTGAGAAGTCTCCGGCGCGCATCGCAGCCGTCGGTACGGTTGCGAGCGTGGGTCGGCCGTTCCGGAGGCCGAAGCCTTCCCAGGAAAAGAAGAAAAAGACCTTGTCGCGGACAGCAGGTCCACTGGCGGTGACTCCGTACTGGTTTTGCGTAAACGCTGAACGCGAAACGCCGGAACGGTTGTTAAAGAAGTCATTGGCATTCAGAGCGCGGTTCCGCAGGTACTCATACACGCTGCCGTGAAGCTGGTTTGTCCCCGATTTGGTGGCCATGTTGACTACGCCACCCGAAAACCGGCCAAACTCCGGACTCACACTATTGGTCTCGACCCGGAACTCCTGGATGGCGTCCTGGGTCGGCACAAGTCCAACGGAGTTGGCATTGTTCGTATTGGTGGGTGCGCCGTCTAGATAGAACGCGCTTTGATTGCCCATGCCGCCACCGATTTGATAGTTCCCCCAACCGGTGTTATTGGTGAAGGTGCCGCCCGCCTGGTTTCCCAGCGGACTACCGGAGGTCGCCCCTTGCGGCACTACGCCCGGCGCCAGTGCGATCAGGTTCAAGGGATTTCGCCCATTGAGCGGCATGTCCTGAACGATTCTGCCTTCCACCACTTGGCCCAGTGTCCCCGTTTGCGTCTGCAGCAGAGGCGTTTCCGCCGAAACTGTGATCACTTCGGCGATGTCGCCGATTTCCATTAAGGCGTCGATGCGGAGTGCGGCCTGCACCTCAACCCTGATGGGTTCGCGGCTGTATCGTTTGAACCCGGCCATCTCGACCTCCAGACGGTAGTTTCCGGGAATCAAATTAACGAACTGATAATGTCCGTTAGCGTCCGTTTCGGCTACACGCCGCTCGGCCGTTCCAATGTTGCTCAAGGCCACCGCTGCTCCGGGCACGCTGGCGCCGCTGGAGTCGCTGACTGTGCCCACCATCGAGCCATAAGAAGTCTGGGCGGCCAGCGGCAAGGCTGACAGGGCCAGGCAGACCAAAAAGCACCAGAGTCCTGCTGTGCGAGCAGCCGAACGCCGGCAAACTGAATTCTTCATGGATTCTCTCCCGTTTACTCGCAGTTCTTCTGCGATTTGAAGGTTGTAAAAGACCCCGGTCGCCGGGCACCCACCGGGCAACGGCCGTTTCGGGGTGCGGATTGGGGATAAGATTAGTCCTGTTGACTATCGGCTACAAGGCCGTGACGGTACGTGTCGTGTCATCTCATGCGGTCTTCCACGGTACGAGAGTGGTTGGACGGCGCTAGAAGAGCACAACTTATCGGTATCGATGCCGGGCTACCGCCGAACGTCTGGGCTGCCTCATTGAAAAGGCTCGATCCATGCGACCCTGGGCGCAGCGGGGAACCCGCTCCTGGGGCGCCTGTGATAGACTGTGACCGCATCGTTCCCGAAAAGGAGCGGCGTCGTCCGGAATGTCCGTGGTTTCAGTAACGCTTCGCACTGCCTACGCTGCCTTCTCACCCAAGACGAACGAAGAGCAGCTGAAAGTCCGCGAACACCTCGAGCAGATCCTTGTAAGCGCTGTCTTTCGAAAAAGCCGGCGGTACGCCAGTGTCCTGAAATACGTTGTCGAATCGACCCTCGACGGCAACGCCGATCAGCTCAAAGAGCGGACGATTGGCGTCGAAGTATTCGGCCGCACTCCCGATTACGATACGGCAACGGACCACGTTGTCCGGAGCGCCATAGCGGAGATTCGAAAGCGGCTGGCGCAGTATTACCAGGAAGAAGGGAATACCGCCGAGATAAGGATTGAACTACAGCCGGGATCCTATGTGCCGCAGTTTCAAATGGCTTTGGGAAGCACTGCAGCTCCGCTGGATTCCTTGCCATCCGTTGCACTGGAAGACGAGCCGGCGTTTGGGTTTCCCGACGTGGCCCCAGCCGGCCGCCCCTCCTGGACAGTTCGCCGTTGGTTTGTGGTGCTGGGAGTGGCCGCCGCCGCTTTAGCCACCTATCAGATTTTCGCCCGCCCGACGGACCCTCTTGACTCCTTTTGGCGGCCGGTGTTCTCGTCAGCGAGGCAAGTGCTGGTGTGTATCGGGAATTTGGACCGCGCCCGAGGGGGTGCGGCGCCGGAGGAGGTGAACAGCGCGGAGGATCCCCTTACGGTCCGGCAATTCCATCGTTTGCCCAGTCAAACCGTGCATCTCTTCGATGCGATGACCATGGCTCGATTTGCAGGCCTGCTCCAGACTTCGGGAAAGCTCTACCGCATCGAGTCGCAGACGGAAGCGACTCTTACCGACCTGCAAAACGGCCCGGTTGTGCTGATCGGCCTTCTCAACAACGACTGGACGGAGCGGCTGGTCGGCCAGCTTCGCTTCGTAGTTGAGCGCCCGGCTCCTGGACAAGTTACGATTCGCGACCGCAGTAACCCGTCACAGAACGACTGGTCGATGGATTATTTGACTCCGCTGGCGAATGTCACCAGAGACTACGCACTGGTCATACGGGTCCTGGATCCGAAGACCGGCCAGATGGTCGTGACGGCGGGCGGCATTTCGGTCTTCGGCACCCTCGCTGCCAGCGAATTCCTGACCAACCCGAACGAGATCAAGAAGCTCGATGCCGTGGCGCCGCACGGGTGGGAGCACAAGAACGTTGAGATCGTCCTTTCCACCGAAGTCATCCGGGGGAGGCCCGGCCGCCCCACGATCGTCGCGACCCACTTCTGGTAGGACATTGGGGTCCCGGCAACGGGGCATTCCCGTTTCCTTAAATGCGTGGATCCCAATTTCACCGGGGATGCCAGGAAGGCTGAAGATGACACGGCATGTACGATCATAGGCCTGCCGTCGACCAACTGCTGGTACTTTCCCTCGCTCAGGTATCCACGTGACCAACCAGGGCGGACGCGAGGTCCGCCCGCTGAAGCGATCAGCAGATATCCGGGTCGCCGTTCTTGCGGCGCTCGGCGGGGCTCAGAAACCCGATCGGGCGACTGCCCCGCATTTCAATCACCCAGGCGATCTGCTGCATGTCCCACAAGCCAGTCGCGTTGCGGTCCTGCCACTGATTACACGCCACCACGGGGAACGTGACCTGACCCTGCAGAGGCCCACAGCGTTTGATTTGCTGCGTCCCCGCAGGTCCTTCAATGAGCGTGACAAAACTACAGGACCGGCACAGGTCGATGCTCGGGCGCGTTCCCTGTTTGACCTTGATCTGCATGGTGCTTCCTTTCCAAAAACTCTTTTGAGCAGGTTGGACAGACACTTTTCCGAATAAAGGCCGGTATTTAACGTCAGCCATTTCCGTGCACCGGCTATCCGTGATATGGCCGATGTGCTTTGCGCCGAGTGAATCAGGATGCAAGCGCCTGCCAGCCTGGCCGCCTGAGTGGGAACCCGAGGTGAAATGCAGGGAGTCTCCCGATACTTTCCAGTCCGGGGATCACTCTTGCTTCGTGCGCTTGGATCGACTCGAACCTGTTGGTTTTAAACTAGTTAACAGCCTGAAAAATGGGCGGGGGTAAGCTTCGAACCGGCGAGGAGCGAGCCACCCCGTTTGCCATTGTTGGTGAGCATCTGGTTGTTCATTCCCCCTTCCGTTCGAGTTTGGAGACAGGAGCAGCGCTCACGCTCAACTAAGCACCACCGTATAGAGGGTAACGCAGGCCGATAGGAAAATCAAGAGAAAAATCAGCGAAAAATGAAGAATTTTTCTTGCGGCTGTTCACAATGCCGCGATAGCCGCAGCACATCCAGGTTCGGGGTGCGCCACACAATCTCTCTGCGCCGGCGGGCATGCAACAGGTATACAGGGACGCTGACCAGCCTAAAACAAAGAATCCTCTGAGGGATGTGTTCGAGGTGCCAGCAGCTTCAGACGCCCCAGTATTCCTCGACGTTCTTTGCGAGGGACTTGTCGGTCTCGGCGAGGCGCAGCAGCTCCAGGCGCACGGAATCCACCAGCGCGTTCCAACTCGCTTCGAGCACGTCGTCGGAAACGCCCACTGTCGTCCAGTTGCGCTTGTGGTCGCTCCATTCGACAAGCACCCGCACCTTGGCTGCCGTGCCCTTGTTGGGTTCGAGGACACGCACTTTGTAATCCACCAGCCGGATGTCGGCGATCGGTGGATAGGTGTGCGACAGACACTTTCGCAGGCACTCCGCCATGGCGTGGAACGGGCCGGATGCTTTCGCACTGGCGCTGTGGGAACCGTCGCGCGCGCGCACGCTCATCTCCACCTTGCACTGTGTGCGTTTGCTGCCGGTTTTTTCGGACACAATCTTCATGCTTTCCAGCTCGAAAAAGAAGTGATCGGGCTGCATCACTTCGCGCACCAGCAGCTCGAAGCTGCCCTCGGCGGATTCCAGCTCGTAGCCCTCGTACTCCATCTGCTTGATGCGGTCGAGCAGTTCGCGCCGCGCGCCATCGTCGAGCAGCTCTTCCAAGCCCTTCTCTTTCAGCTTGAAGAAAATGTTGCTGCGGCCCGAGAGGTCGCTGATCAGGACACGCCGCTGGTTGCCAACTAGTTCCGGTTCGATGTGCTCGTAGGTGGAAGCTTCTTTGAGAACCGCGCTCACGTGAATGCCGCCTTTATGAGCGAAGGCGCTGCGACCAACGAAGGCGCGATCGTTGGGCAGAGACAGGTTGGCCATCTCACTGACGAAATTGGCGGCGCTGGTCAGATGCTCGAGCTGTTCGCGGCCGATCGTCGTATGCCCGAGCTTCAGTTCCAGCACGGGTATGATCGAGCACAAATTAGCGTTGCCGCAGCGCTCGCCGTAGCCGTTTATCGTGCCCTGCACATGCGTGGCACCGAGTTCAACGGCCACGATGCTGTTGGCAACCGCCAGCTCGGAATCATTGTGCGTGTGGATGCCGATCACACCGTCAAACCGCTGCCGGACTTCGGCGAAAATCTCGCTCATCCGTCCCGTCACCGTACCACCGTTGGTGTCGCACAGCACCAGCACGTCGGCGCCGGCTTTCTTGGCCGCTTCGAGCGTGCGGAGCGCGAAATCCGCGTTTGAGTTGTAGCCGTCGAAGAAATGCTCGGCGTCGTAGATGACCTCGCGGCCCTGATCCTTGATGTGCTTGACCGTTTCCGCGATCATGGCGAGGTTCTGTTTCTCGGTGATCTTGAGAGCACGTTCGGTGTGCAGATCCCAGCTCTTACCGAAGATCGTCACGACGGGGGTTTGCGCCTCGAGCAACGCGCGCACGTTCGGGTCCGCTTCCACTTTGTTGCGCGGGTAGCGCGTCGACCCAAAGGCGGCGATGCGGGCATGCTTCAGCTCGAGTTCTCCGGTCCGTTTGAAAAACTCCTTGTCGCGGGGATTCGATCCGGGCCATCCGCCTTCGATGTAGTCGACGCCCAGCTCATCGAGCTTGCGGGCAACCGAAAGCTTGTCGTCCACAGAAAACGATACGTTCTCCCCCTGCGTTCCGTCACGCAGCGTTGTGTCGTAGATGAATACTCTCATAGCAATCCCCGAAAGCTATATGGGGCGTCACCGCGATTTGCGTCCGTATCAGTCAAGGGCCATGGCGCTTGCGGTGCGCTCAACGTGGTGACCGCCCCTCCGAATTTAGTCGCCTACTGCCGCCGGCGCCGGTTCCGCCTGCGGCGTTCCCGCGGCCTTTTTCTTTTTCAAGAAGGTCATCATCTCGCGCAGTTTGGCGCCAACCTGCTCGACCTTCTGGTCCTGTCCCGCCTTACGCATCGCCAGGAAGTTCTTGCGCCCGTTGACGCGGTTCTCGTCAATCCAGTCCTTGGCAAACTTGCCCGACTGTACGTCCTTCAGTACCGCCTTCATGGTCTCGCGAACGCGCTGGTCGATCACGCGCGGGCCGGAGACGTAGTCGCCGTACTCGGCCGTGTCGCTCACCGAGTACCGCATGTAGCCCAAGCCGCCTTCATAAATCAAATCGACGATCAGCTTCAGCTCGTGCAGGCACTCGAAGTACGCGATCTCGGGCTGGTAGCCCGCTTCCACCAGCGTCTCGAACCCGGCGCGGATCAGCTCCGACGCGCCGCCGCACAGCACGACCTGTTCACCGAAAAGATCGCTCTCCGTCTCTTCCTTGAACGTCGTCTCAATGACTCCCGCTTTCAGGCAGCCCAAGCCCATGGCATAGGCGAGCGCCTGTTTCTTGGCGTTGCCCGACGGGTCTTGATGAATGGCCAGCAAGCCAGGCACCCCGACTCCTTCCGTGAACAACTCGCGCACGCGGTGTCCCGGCGCTTTCGGCGCGATCATCGAAACGTCAACGTTAGCCGGCGGTTTGACCTGGTCGTAGTGGATATTGAAGCCATGCGCGAACATCAACGTGTTGCCCGCGGACAGGTTCGGCGCAATCTCTTTCTCGTAGATATCCCGCTGGATATGGTCGGACACTAGAATCATGATCACATCAGCCGCTTTGGAGGCGTCCGATACAGTCATCACCTTGAGGCCCGCTTCTTCGGCTTTGGCCCAGGAGGGGCTGCCTTCATACAAGCCGACCACGACTTTGAGGCCGCTGTCTTTCAGGTTCAACGCATGCGCGTGGCCTTGGCTGCCGTAGCCGACAATCGCGATGGTCTTGCCCTTGAGGTCATTGAGATTTCCGTCTTTCTCGTAATAACTCGTTGCCATTGGTTCGCTTCCTTCTCTCCAGAACTGGTCTCTTCGTTTGCTTCGTGGGAAACTTTGACCGCTCCCCGTTTACGGCCCGGTCTGTGCGGCGCGCGTTTCGCCGTTGCTTCAGATCTTGACCGGCACCGCCGTCTTCTCTCCGTTGCGGACCGCTTCGGAAAAACCGCTGTGCTTGTTCGCCTGCGGCGATCGCGGCATGGCCATGGCGCCGGAGCGAATCATCTCCACCTCGCCATAGTTGTGCAGCAGACCGATCAGCGCGTCGAGCTTCTCGCTTGCGCCGGTGACCTCCAGCGTGTAAGAAGCCGGGGCCGCGTCCACTACCTTGGCGCGGAAAATGTCCGCCTCCTTCAGCAGCGCCGCGCGCATATCGGGCGTGACCTTCACCTTAATCAACGCCAGTTCGCGGCACACCGCCTGCGACTCGGTCAAATCGACTGCTTCCACCACGTTGACCAATCGAGTGATCTGCTTGATGAGGAGCGGCCGCATCACCGGGTCGACATCGGCCACGATCGTCATGCTCGACATCGCCGGGTCCAGCGTTTTCGCTACGGTCAGGCTCTCGATATTGTAGCCACGCGCCGTCAACACGCCCGCCACGCGCATTAGCGCGCCAGGTTTGTTTTCCACAAGTAACGAGATGAGCTGTTGCATAGTGAATCAATCTCCCACAGCCACCGGCCTCGGCGGCTGCAAAATCATTTCGTTCACGGCCCCTCCGGAAGGAACCATGGGGTACACGTTCTCTTCCGGCGAAACCTTCACATTGAGCAGATACGGTCCCGGCTCGGCCAGCGCCTGCTGCAGCGCCGAATCGAGGTCGCCCGGCTTGTCGATCGTACGCCCCTTGATGCCATACGCCGCGGCGAGCATTTCACAGTTCGGGAAGCAGTCCATTTCCACCGAGCTGTAGCGGTGGTTATAGAAGAGTTCCTGCCACTGCCGCACCATGCCCAGCCAGCCGTTATTCATGATGATGATCTTCACGGGCAGGCCATTGCTGGCGATCGTCGCCAGTTCGGGGATGCTCATCTGAAAGCCGCCGTCGCCGACCAGCGCGAAGACGAGTTTGCCCGGATTCGCCACCTGCGCGCCCATCGCGGCGGGCAGGCCGAAACCCATGGCGCCGAGGCCGCCGGAATTGACCCACAGACGGGGTCCATTGAAGCGGAAATACTGCGCCGCCCACATCTGGTGCTGTCCAACGTCCACCGAGATGATCGCGTCCCCGCCCGAAATCGCGTCCAGCTTTTCCATCAGATACTGCGGCTTGATTTCGTTTTCGTCGTAAGGGCGGGCGTAGGGATGCTCGCGCTGCCAATCGCGGACTCGCGCCATCCATTTGGCGCGCGCCTGGCGGTTTTCCGCGCCGAGCGTGTCCTTCGTTTCGCGCATGCGTTTGTTCAGCTTTTGCAGCACGTGCTTCACGTCGCCCACAACGCCCACATCAGCGCGCCGGTTTTTGCCGATCTCGGCCGGGTCAATGTCCACGTGCAGCACCTGCGCGTGCGGCGCAAATGCATCCAGCCGTCCGGTCACGCGGTCATCAAACCGCACACCCAGGCCCATCAGGCCGTCCGTCTCGGTAATACCCATGTTGGCGGCATAGCTGCCATGCATGCCCAGCATGCTGATGTAGTTGGGATGATTCCACGGAATCGCGCCCAGGCCCATCACGGTCAGCGCAACCGGAGCTTCCAGCAGTTCGGCGAACTCCGCCAGTTCCGCTGAGGCGGTTGAGGAGATAATGCCGCCCCCAGCGTAAATGTAGGGACGCTCCGCCGCCCACACAAACTTCAGGGCCGCTTCGATCTCTACATCGTCGGGATCCAGCCGAACGGCATAGCCTGGCATCGCCTCCATTTCACGCGCGGGGTGATACTGTGCCTTGCCCGTGAGCACGTCCTTGGTCACATCCACCAACACCGGCCCGGGCCGCCCGCTGGAGGCCACATGGAACGCCTCGTGAATGATCTGCGGCAGCTCGTTGATGTCCTTGACCAGGTAGTTGTGTTTGGTCGCCCCTCGTGTGATGCCGAAGGTGTCGGCTTCCTGAAACGCATCCCGGCCGATCAGAGCGCTAGGTACCTGCCCGGTGATCGCGACGATGGGAATCGAATCCATGAGCGCATCCACGAGTCCCGTCGTCAGGTTGGTCGCGCCAGGGCCCGATGTCGCCATGCAAACGCCCACTTTGCCCGACGCGCGGGCGTATCCCTCGGCGGCGAAGCTGGCGTTTTCTTCGTGCCGGACGAGGATGTGGCGCAAAGGGTGATCGTAGAGTACGTCGTAGATGGGCAGCGTCACTCCGCCCGGATAGCCGAAGATGACATCCACACCCTCTTTCATCAAACTTTCCAGCAGAATCTGCGCGCCTGACATCAGTGCCATAAGCTTTTCCTTTTCTCTTGGAATCCGTGATTCTAAACCTCTCGCCGCCTCATCACGCTGTTTCGGTCTCTCAATAGCAAAAAAGGCCACTCACCGGTCTGTCCTGCCCCGGTTCGTGGCCTCTGAAGAACTGACTCAGAAGCCCTCACCCGGGGCCGGATACGGCGACAATAATAATTTCGCCGATACGAAGTACGGCTACGCGGGGTGAGTCAGCTTCAACAGTGGATGGAGAGGATGGAGAGCTAGCGGGGGCAGCAGCGGAAGTACAGCGGCGCAGTGGGCGGCATGCCCGATGGCGCCACGAGGCGGACTCCTTGGCCCGCCGGCTCTTGGATGGCTTGGTGCCTCTCATAGAACCTACTATCCGCAGGCTGCGACATCGATCTCGCAGCGGCCACTATCTCTCTAGGATATCAACATCAGTGTACCCAGCCGGAAAGGCGCGGGTCAAGCGGCGTCCGATGGGCCGCCCGAGAGCAAGAATTGCACGTTCCAGCGGCTTGCTTCGGCCGGCGGCCGCGCAAGTCGCCGCGGCCAAAGTACCGGAAGTTCGAGCCTTAGCCGAACAGCGCCGAAATCTCCCGGTTGCCGATGATGGCCTTTGCCGCGAAAGGCTCGAGGTAGTAAAAAGTGCGGCCAGAAGGAGTGCCTTCCACTTTCTTGGTCCAATCAATGCCCATTGCCGAGTAGATGGTGGTGGCCACGTCCTCCATGTAGATCGACCGGGGCACGTCCCAGCCCGAATCCACGACTTTGGCCCCGATCTCGTCGGTCTTGCCAATGATCTGGCCGCCCTTGACGCCGCCGCCGGCAAACAGCCCCGTATAGGCGTATTGGTAGTGGTCCCGGCCGTTCAGATAGGTGATGTCGCCGGGTGTGCGCCCAAACTCTCCGAGACAAACGACCATTGTTTCTTCCAGCAACGTCTTCCCGTCCGAGCGGGTGCGGGTGGCGAGGTCTTCCAGCAGAGAAGCGAGCGCCGCGTCAAGCTCCACCGACTTCTGGTAGTGATTCGTCTTGCTGTAGATGTCTTTGTGGTGATCCCAGCCGCTCTGCTCCAGATAGACGAAATGCGTTCCCGCATCTGCCTCGACCAGGTTGCGGGCCAGAATGCAGGCGTCCCCGATGTTGGTCTTGCCGTAGCGCTCACGGTCCGCGGGGTCGATGTGGAACACCTTAGCGCCGCGCGAGTCCGACATCAAACTCACGGCGCCTTCGTAGTGATTGTGATAGTCACGAAAGGCCTTGCCGGCCAGGGAGGAATCGTTGCGCAGGCGTTCGTCAAAACTCTTGAGCATTTCCCAGCGCCGCAGAAATTCCTTCCGGCTGGCGTCATCGATTGAGTAGGCGCCCAGCCCCGTTGTCGTATTGAGAGAAAACGGGGAATACGTCGCGGGCAGGAAGCCGGAATTGATCAGGCCTGCCTGATTCTCGAGCACATTGATAGCCGCATAGGTGGGGAGCGTATCGGTGTCGCGGCGACGGCCGGCGTATTCGTAGGCCACCACAGAGCCGACCGCCGGTATCTCTTTCTGGAGCGCCGGATTCAAGGCGTGGGCGGACTGCACGTAATAACAAGCGCGGCCGTGTACACTATCCCACGCTTCCAGCGATCGCACCAGGGCTACGCGGTTGAGCTGCTTGGCCAGGTTGGGATAGAGCGACATGGGCCACTTCACGCCCGGCTGGACTTCGCGAACATCGAAGTCCGGCGGCGTCCACTTGCCTTCCTTAAGATCCCAGGCATCCACGTGCGATTGGCCGCCGTTCAGCATCACGAAAATCACGAAGCGTGCTGATCCTCGTGGAGCCACGCTCGTCTGGGCGCTCACGTTGGAAGGCTTGAGCAAAGGAAGAAACCAGTAGGCGGCGACAGAGCATGCACCGGTGCGAAGCACCTCGCGCCGCGTCAGCAGATTGTCCGTCAAATGAGCCATGTTGCGCTGCCTCCACTCCAACAGGATGCGTTGCCGCCGGGCGGCCTAAAAGTTGTGGACGAATTCGACCTTGTTCACCAAAAGCCACTGCAGGTCGACCCAGCCGTCTTTTCCTGGGGTGCTTGCCAAGATCCGTTCGGCGTCCGCCATCTCTTCGGCCGTGGGGTTCCGGATCAGAAAACGCTTGAACAACCTCGCAATCTTTTCTTCGTTCGAGATGGGTTCCTCGAGCAGGCCCGCCAGGTAGCTTCCCGGCGCGGCCTGAATTTCGTGCTGCACGAAAGGACTGTTCATCAGCAGAATCGCCTGCGTGATGCTGCCCTCGTTGCTCCGCTCGGAATACTCGCGGTTGGGTTGCCCGAAGGACTCCAAAAAGAAGCGGACGTCTTTGAGTATCGGGTCGCGGCCGCTCATGTCCTCCGGACCGTGGGCCTCCGTTGCGTAGCGGGCGCGGTGGTCCGTTCCCCGCACAATGACCTCGTTGTAGAGGCCCGTTGCCTGGACCAGCGCGTCGTGAATCTCTTCGGCTTTCAGCCGCCGCGCAAACTTACGTGCAAAATACTTCGCGTACGAGGCCTTCCACTCACCCGGAAATTGCGATGAAAGCTGATAAGCGCTGGACTTTGTGATCAGCTTAAGAACCTCGGCGAGGCTGTAGTTGTGCTCGCGGAAATACTCCCCCAGGGCGTTCAACAGCTCCGGATGACTTGGCTGCAGCGCCCATGGGCCGGCCGGTGGTTTTTCCGGGTCGGTGCGAGCCAGATCAAAGTCCAGCGGGGGATCCACGATGCCGACGCCGAACATCTCCGACCAGAGCAGATTTACCGTTGCTCGCGCAAACTGGGGGTGCGACGTGAGCATCCGCGCGTACTCGGCCCGCAGGTTTTTGTTCGGGTCGGGACGCTCTCCTGTCAGGAGGAACACAGGCTCTACCGGCCCTTCTCCGTTGCGCGGGATGCGAACGACAGTCGTCGCGGAGGAGTCGTAGCCTTCCCCAAACTCATCGATCGAGTATTCATCTTGCGTGGTAGCCACTTCCACCCGGCGAAGAACGCGGGTCTTGCCGAAGAAGGCCGCCATCTGCCAGAGCTCCTCCCGCTTTCGCTCCGTCAACCAGGAGTTGATTTTCTCGAGGTGGTTCCGGCCGTCGTGGCAGGAGACACAGTTCAAGTCGATGCCAAGAAAGTGCTTGGCCGTACCGATCGCCAATTCATCGGACGTGTCTTCGTGCACGGTTTCTTCGCACTTGACGCCGATGACCACGGAACGCACCAGATAACTCGCCGGCCCCACGAACCAGTTGGACGCCGCCGTCGTTGTCAGCATGTCATGGACCATCAGACTGTAGGGGCGGTCCATCTGGATGTTGTCGTAGATCCAACTATAGAAAAGATTCTTGCCGTTGTTGCCGACGCGATTGCCCGAACTCCGGAAAAGGTCCGTCAACAGATAGGTCCACTTGGCGTAGTAGCCGGGAGTCTTCACGAGCTGATCAATCAGCTTGTCGCGTTTATCCGGATCGTTGGAGGCCAGAAAGGCCTCCAGGTCCTTTTCGTACTCCACCGCCGCCGGAGCCCGGTTCCGATACTTCGCCTTGAGGTTTTCTCCATCCTGCGCAACGCGGCCGGTGAGGTCGATGTGCACGCGCCGGAAAAACTCTTCATCGGAAGAAAGGGGAGCGTGGGGAACGCCATCCTTTTCCATCTTGTTGAAGATGTAGTCATCAATGATGTTCTTCCGCGTCACAGGGCGGGCCGGTTCAGCCGCCCCCGAGGGGCGCAGGCGTTCGGTCAGCTCCGCCGCCCGAGCGCTGTTGTTCGCCGGCGCAACCGGAGGATGACCCTCGGGCAGGCGGGGTTCCTGCGCGGCGGCCCTGAAGATGCAGCAGCCGATCAGAAGCGACAGATAGAACAGACGCATGCACGACCTCCTCAGATCAACCGGCCAGCGGGCGGCCTTTTGCGGGGTCAATTCCACGCCCGGCCGGCGCCTGCGAAACAGCGAACGGCACCATTCTACAACTCTACAACGGCGCCGTCCGCCTTTCGACTTGTCTTCCCCTGCCTAGCTCCTAGGCGGCGCGGGACAGCGCCTGGCCGGACGCTGTCCCACGAGGCGCCTAGAAAGAGTACTTCGCTGCAAACTGCAGAATGCGCGGGTCACGCGCGCTCTGGATACGGCCGAACACGTTCGAGTTCAGGTTGTTGGCCGGATTGTTAAAGTTCGTGTGATTGAAGATGTTGAAGAACTCGAAGCGCAACTCCACGCGATGGCTCTCGCGGAATCGGAAGCCCCGGTTCAAGCTCATGTCGACGTTGAATAGCCTTGGCCCCACCAGGGAATTGTATCCGGCGTTTCCGAAAGTACCCGGCGCGTTTCGAGCAAACGCCGTCGCATTGATCCACTGCAGCGAATTCGTGTCCCGAAGGTAGGGATCGCCGATGACGTCCGGACGATCCTGCCCCACTCCTGACAGAGAGGCGTCGACCCCGGTGACCGGAGTGAACGGGAAGCCGCTCTGCGCCGACAGCAGGAAAGAGTAGGTCCAATTGCTGAAGACGGCATTCAGGCCCCGATTGGCGAACTGAGGGACCTCGTAGATAAACGTGCTGACGAAGTTGTTCCGCAGATCGAAGTCGCAAACGCTGCGGGAGCCGTTCCGGTCGAAGGGGTTTTGGTATTGATTCCCGGTGACCCTGTTGCCGATCGGCTGCGCATTCTGCAAGCAGTGAGACCAAGTGTAGGAGGTCAGCAAGGTGAAGTTATTGCTGAAGCGGTGCTGCAGGGACAATTTCAACCCGTTGTAGTTCGTGTTGATGCCATCGTCGAGGCGCGTGATCGCCGAATAGAAAGCCCCGGCGGCCGGATTGAGCAGATAAAGCACCCGCCGCTGGTTCGTGTTCGCCACGGTCGCCCCCGGCCCGAATAGAGCGGGGTTTGCCTCGATGGACGAGCGATAGTGAGTGGCCTTGTCTCCCATGTAGGTGGCCGTGACAAGCCAGTCCTTCGCTAGTTGGCGCTGTATGCTCAGATTCCATTTCTGGGTATACGGATGGGTCAACTCCAGCGGGAAGGTGATATACGCACCCTGCTGGGGGAAAATGGCGTCCTGCGCCGGTGGATACGCGAAGGGGAACGGATTCCCGCCCGGATAACTGGAGAACGGAGCAACGAAGCCGCCGCTAGGAGCGCTTAGGTTGATTTGGTTGCCCCAGGGCGCGGCGTTGGCCCAGTCCCGGGCGGTGAAGGACATGGGCGTATCAAAGAAGATGCTGTAGGAAGCGCGGATGCTCGTGTTTCCACTGCCTGTCGGATCCCAGGCCAGGCCGAAGCGGGGCGCGAAATCAAGATACCGGGATTTCGCATAGGAGCGCGGGATGCCGGGATCGCCGTGATAGAACAGGCCGGGAGGCGCGTTGCTGTAAAGGCTTGTCTTCTGGCCCGCAACAAAGGCGTCCTGCGAGAAGTACTGGCCGCGTCCGGCAATATCGTATTGCGGGGTTTCCGGCTCCCAGCGCACACCCAGGTGCATGTTCAGCCTCTTGCCAACTTTGAAATCGTCCTGGAAGTACATGCCGAAGTATCTTTGGCGCAGGCCTATTTCCGCCAGGCTCTGCTGGATGACGGAATTGGGCCGGCCGAGCATGTAGTCCGCCAGCGATTCATTGGAAAGAGAGCCGTTGAACGCAAAGGTTCCATTGCCTCTTTGCACGTTGCGCTCATTCATCTGCGTCTTGATCAAGGAAGCGCCGAAGCTGAAGTGATGGCGGTCCCGAATCCAGTCAATATCGTCCGCCCACTGCCACTGGTTGCGGTGGAAAATCGACGGGGCGTTGGACCCGCCGCCCATGGCGAAATGATTCGACACGGACAGGTCGATATAGTTCGGGTGGATGTTGAACATGTTGACGCCCACGGAAACGGGACTCGGCATACCCGGGGCGACACCGCGTGTCACGGCCAGCCGGGAATAACTCATGTGAAACGAATTGAGCAGCGTCGGAGTGAGCGTGAGCTGGCTCGCCAACACGGCGGCCTGCGCTCGCATCTGGAGGCCCGCCCGCGTGGTATTGAGCAGATTGTCCTCGAAGAACGGCGGATTGTCATTGTCCGCGATGAAGTAGCGCCCGAAGATCGTGTGTTTCGAACTCTGCTGCCAATCGCCGCGAGTCACAAACTGATATTCGTCGATAGGATTGCGGATCGAGTAGACCAACCGCCCGCAGGGATCGCCCGAGGTGGGAACAAATTTCAGCAATTCCACCGACGGCCTGGCGAAGAGAGTCGGACTGATGAAATTGTTCGGAAACGGCTGCCGCGTGCCTGGATCAATGATGGTGCGCGCCACACCGTTGGACTGGCAGCCTGCCGAAGCCAGCGTGCTGAAGTCGCCGTTGAGCGTGGCCTGCGTCGGGACGAAAGCAATGGAATCAGGCGGCGCCGTCCGCTCCGTTGTTCCCTGATACCCTGCGAACACAAACACCTTGTCCCGCTTGACCGGTCCGCCGGCCGTGCCGCCGAACTGATTGCGGCGCAAGGAGTCCTGCTTGGCGGCAAAGAAGTTGCGTGCGTTGAATTTCCCGTTGCGCACAAACTCGAAAAGACTGCCGTGGATTTGGTTGGTGCCGGATTTCGTGACGACATTGACCATGGCTCCGGCCTGCACGCCGTTACGGGCCGAAAGACCGCCGGTTTGCACGCTGAATTCCTGCAGCGCATCCGGGAACGGGTACGGCATGTTGATGTTCGAGTGTGTGTCGCGGTGGTCGGCGCCGTCCAACAGGTAGTTGTTCGCGTTGCCCTGGCCGCCCGAGACGGAGACAGGGGCCGCTGTGGGCCAATCATGCGTGGTGATGAACCTGTTAGCCGCGTTAGGCGCTATCGCCGCGCCCCCGGCCAGCAAGATGAGGTCCGTCGCCTGCCGTCCGTTCAGGGGCAACTGGACAATGCGCATCTGGTCGATCACCTGAGACACCGATGTGTCCTGCGTTTCCACCATCGCCGCGTCCGCCGTTACTTGAACTTCCTGCGTTACCGCGCCCACTTGCAGGGCGACGTTGATCTGAACGTTGTTCCCCACTTGCAGAATGATTCCGGTCTGTATATGCGTTGCGAAAGACGGGCTGCTCACTTCCAGCCGGTACGGTCCAACCGGCAGATTTGGCAGCACGAAGTAGCCATCGCTGCCGGTCGCTGTTGTTCTGATCCTGCCTGTGTCGGTTTGAGTCACCGTCACCTGCGCGCCCGAAATCACCGCGCTGCTGGCGTCGGTCACCAGTCCGCGGATTTCCGCGTTTGCAACTGCCTGGGCATGGGCCCGGCCGGCAGACCATAACGCGAGGATGGCCGCAGCCATCGCTGTAGCAAAAAATCTCACGCTCATATTGTTCCCCCTCGATGCATCACGAGACGTTGTCCAAATACTCCCGTTAGGGTTCCCAAGCTTCGCCTGCCTCCGACGGTACTGAACTGAAGAGACAAGCGGTCGAGACTTCCCAACGGAACCCAGGTGCACGCAGTCGGCGGAACACAATCCGCCGGCCGCGCCGCTGTCAACCCTTACTCACCTGGTAACACCTGACTTGCCGGCCCCTTAGGCAAGATCAGCCAATAATAGATTATAGATTGAGTGGCCGTCAAGTCCTATTTTTGTGGTTAATCCTTGGGGTTTTCCTTCCCCATCGCGAATGGCGGCCGTTTGGACTTGAAAGCGCTTGCAGCCGGTCGTTCCCTCATCGACAGTTGACCGAATGGAACTTCACGTCAGCGGGATGGAAGAGGAATCGAGGAAAGAGTCCAGAATGACTATGGCGGCTGATAGGAGTCAGCCGGATTTTCGAGATGCGCCTCTGCGTTCTCGTCCGATCGTCGACACCATACACTACCGGAAACGTCGAATGTGCCGATTCCTTTGAAAGAGAGACGCAGCTTGAGACCAACGTGTTCGGAACCAGCGCTCTTCCGGCAACGTAACAATGTTTGTGAAGCATGGTGTTCGCGCTGGACGCGAACGGCCTGTGGAAGGAAGCGCACCTGATGTGGGCAACACCCAAGTAGTCCGCGGCAAACGAACGGGCCGAGGGCGGAGTCTAATCCTGAAGAGAAAGCGATGCGATATCGGCTGATGTTCGCGGCAAAACTCCTGGGCGTGGCGGGCATTGCCGCCATTGTTTGGGTTCTTCTTGCCTACTTCCTGCCCTTCGCGCCGCGAGTCTCGCCCTGGCAGGCTCTGAGCTACCTTTCCTGGAGGCTCCCCTGGTCTCTGACCATAGGGGCTTTCTTTGCTTTCGTCTGTGGACTGCTATTCCTATCGTGGCGTGACCACGTATACCGCTGCCGTGTGTGCTGCCGGCGGCTTCGCATGCCGGTCACACACGGATCGTGGTCGCGTACGCTCACCGACCGCCCCAATACCGAATACATCTGCTCGTACGGGCATGGCAAGCTCTCTGTCCCGGAGAACCAGCTGACCGGCTTTGAAGCTTCACACTGGACCTTCTACGGCGACATCTGGCATGAGCTGTTCCGGAAGACGCCCGTCGCAGGCGCACGGTAGCTTCTGTGTGAATTTCACGGGAGTGTGTTCCGCCGGCAATGTCCTTGCTCGGATGTTGGATAGCCAGCGGAACAGCCAGACCGCACGGAGAGCTTGCGAAGCTCCTCTTTCGAACATCGTTCTTGCACAGCGCTTCCTGTCTCGCTCGCTTACACATTTTTACAGAGCGCTACGTACCGTTTCTCACCCGTTCCGCATCCAATAGTTCGTGAACATGGGAAACGTCGGAAAGTGGCCACGGACCGACAGCTGCTGTTGAAACGCATGATCGAGATAAGGAGGGTGTCATGAGGAATTACCTTCGGAATGCAGTTTTTGCTGCTGCTTTGGCGGTGGCCGCTCTGCCTGCTGTTGCCGCGACGGGATCCGCGAGCGATCTATCATCGCTTGAGCGCCAGGTACGCCACGAGATCGTCATGCTGCCGTTTTTGAGCGTCTTCGACGATCTGCAGTTCCAGGTGAACGGCTCGACCGTGGTTCTGTCGGGTCAAGTGGCGCGGCCATCGCTGAAAGCATCGGCCGAGCGGGCCGTGGCTGGGATCGAAGGTGTGAGCGGCGTCGAGAACCGCATTGAAGTGCTGCCCACATCGTTCCACGATGATCGCCTGCGTCTGGCCGTTCTGCGGTCAGTTTACGGGAACTCAGTTCTTAACCGTTATGCGCTGAACCCGAATCCGAGCATCCGGATCATCGTCAAAAACGGCGACGTAACCCTTGAAGGCGTGGTCGCCCGCGAGATGGAGAAGAACGTTGCCTATATCCAGGCCAATGGTGTGGCGGGCGTATTTTCGGTGACGAACAATTTGCGTGTGGAAAACGCCGGCTAACCCTTCACCAGCCCAACCAGGGCTGCGGCGTAACTAAGCCCCGGGCGGCTCTCTCCGCCCGGGGTCTTGCTTTTTGTAGGGTCGTGGAAAGAGACAGGATGCCGGCCGGCGTCACGCCTGCATCGTTTACTTCTACTTCGCGTACGGGTGGTTCCGCAGGATCGTAAAGGCGCGGTAAATCTGCTCCGCCAGCATCACACGCGCCAACTCGTGCGGCAGCGTCATGTTTGAAAGTGCCAGCAAGCGGCCAGCGCTGCCCCGAAACGCATCCGAAAATCCCTCCGCGCCGCCCACGAAGAAAGCGATATCGCGCCCTGCCGACTCGATCATGCGGGCAAACTCTTCCGAGCTGAGCATTTCGCCCGCGGGGTCCAGCACCACGCGCAAGGCGCGATCCACCTGTTTTTCCGCTTCTTTTTCGCTCTTGAGTTGTACGGCTTCAAAGCGGCAGAAGCGGCTGATTCTGCCGCCATAGTCTTCGGCAAGAAGGTTCGCCTCGCGGCTGCGCGGCTTGCCTATGTAAAAGAGTGTGATTTTCAAAGCGAGGGCCGGGACAATACGAGGAATCGCGGACTGCTTCAAGAACGACGAACCCGCGACCGCTCAGGAATACTCGTCCGCGCGAGCCACGGCGCAAGGCTTCAGGCTGCTTCAGGCACGGGGATGCGCGGCGCGTTTTTCCACAGCCGCTCGAGATTGTAGAAAATACGCGCTTCGGACGAAAAAACGTGAGCGACAAAATCGCCGTAGTCCAGCAGAACCCAGCCGCCGTTGCTGTAACCTTCGATGCCGATCGGCCGCACACCCTCTTCCTTCAGAGCCGTTTCAATCGCGTCGGCAATGCTCTGAACCTGGCGCTGGTTCGTCCCCGTGCAGATCACAAACTGGTCGGTGAACGAACTAACCTCCTGGATGTTCAGAACGACAATCTCTTCGGCCTTTCTCGCCTGAGCGGCCCGAACCGCTACCTCCCAATCAGCCATCCAAACCCTTCATCTTTATGTTTTGGTCCAAACATCATCTTAACGCCAAAAGCCATCCCGCCGTTACAATAAAGTTGGTTGGAACATGGCTGTAACACGTCTTCTCCCGCTGCTTCTGGCGGCCGCAATCGGGTTGCCGGGGAGCCCACCTGCCCCGCAAGCGGAAGAGGAACGCGTTCGTTCGCTCGTGGAGGCCGGCGCTCTACCGCGAGCCGCCCTGCGGGAAGCCCAGAAGGCGCAGGAGAAGGCTCGCTGGGAGCAGGTGCTCCGCGATACGCTCTTCCAGAAGGATATGCAGGCCTCGCAGATTTCCACCATGCTCGAGGCAGCCGAGAAACTGCGGCAGCTCGCGCGCGATAACCTTTCGCGGGCGCTCACCTTGGCGGAGGCGGGTGTCCTGCCGGCCGCCAAACTCACCCTGGCGAAAGAACAGGCGGACCTGGCGGAAAAGCAGTACGCTTTGGCTCAATCGCGTTCCGAATCGCTCCAGGCGCTGGCCGAGATCGCGAGGGCAGAGAGCCGCCTGCGTGAACTCGAAGAGGAGGATCTGGCATTCCACTCCGACGGTTCCGAAGAGTGGGTGCTTTGGGAAGAGGACCTCTTCGCACTCGACGCGGCTTTTTTCCAGGAGTTCGGACACGTCCTACCTTTCAGCGCCCAAGGTGGGACGGCGATGCACCGCTCCCTCGGATTCGATCACAGCGACCGCTTCGACGTCGCCCTGCATCCGGACTCACCCGAAGGCGACTTCCTGTTGCAGCTCCTCGATAGTTGGGGCATTCCTTATATCGCGTTTCGCAGCAGCGTCCCCGGCCAATCCACCGGACCGCACGTCCACATCGGTCCCCGCAGCGAGCGGATACCGCCGGTGGTCGAGCCCTGATCGGCCCGGCCGGATCAAACTCGGGGCGGCCACCGTCGGAACAGCCCCGTTTCCTCTCCGCTCGCAGTATTCTGATTGAGATGCCTCAGGCGGCCCCCTCCGGCAAGCGGCTGGCAGACGACCCGCTCAACCAGAGGCGCTTGGCGCTCATCTTCCTATCCGCAGTGCTGGCCGCCATCACCCTGACGGTTTTTCTCGCTGCCGCCGGACGCCCCGAAGCCATCGCCTTGTATGCCGCCTTCGGCCCGTTCTGCCATCAGCAGATCGAGCGTACCTGGATGCTGGCGTCGCATCCGCTGCCTGTTTGCGTTCGGTGCTTCGGATTCTACGCCGGGGCCTTGGCCGCGACCGCGCTCGGCCTGCGCTTCTCGATGCGCCTGCTCTGTATCTCGGTGGGATTCGCCTTGGTCACGTTCATCGCCGAGATCGCTGCTTTTTGGACAGCGCCGGGCGCGCTCCGCTGGCTGAGCGGTGTTCTCCTCGGTTGGAGCTTGGTCTCGCCTCTCGCCGGGACGGCTCAGCGGCGTTCCGAGGTACTGCGGAAAGCCTGAGGCCGTGATGCGTGCGGTACATCCTCTCCTGCTAATGTAGTGAGAGCCTTCGGGCGAAGCCTCGGATGACTCCCCCCGAAATCACCTGCACCTGCGGCGCACGCACGCCGCCCAACGCGCGCTTCTGCCATATGTGCGGCCGGCCGCTGCAGGAAGAGCCGCAACCGCCGGTGGAAGACCGGGAGGATCTGCGCGAGACGCTGCCGAAAGCGGCCCTGGCCGGGCCGATTGCGTTCGGCAACCCGGATGCCTTGCGATCCGCCTATCTCTCAGCGCTCCTGGCGTCCCTGCTGTCGAGCGTGCCCCTTCTTGCTTACCTGTGCTTCGTCTGGTATCCGGCGGCGGGGTTCCTTTCGGTCCACAGCTATCGGAAGCGTATCGGGGAAGCGCCCTCCGTGCGAGGGGGCGCCAAGCTCGGCTGGATCACCGGCGTCCTCACGTTTGCTATTTCGCTGTTGCTGGGTGCGATCGGCAGCCTGCTGCCCAACCGCGGCACCAGTCTGAACGATTTGCTGCGCGAACAGATCGAACAGATGCCCGGCCAGGCGGAACTCAAACAGCAGTTCCTCGAGCTTCTCCAAAACCCCGTTGCGCTCGCCGCGATTGTTCTTTTCGGTCTCGTAGTGAGCTTTGTGATGACCACCAGCCTCGCGGTCCTCGGTGGCGCGCTCGGGGCCAGAGTGCTGAGGAAGGACTAGCAGCTATTGAGTAACTTCTGGCTATTCCTGAAGGCGGCTTTTAGCGCGCGCTTTCCCCGAAGGGTATGAGCTTCAACTCGAGATTCGCGGAGGAACCCTCGGTGATCTCGATTTTCCGTCCTTCGCCCTCGTAGTCACGCAGGAAGTCGGGGTCCTCCCAGGCGCCGCTTTCCACAGCCTCCCAGGCGAAAATCTCATACTTGCCCGGCGAGATGCCGCGTAGGGTAAACACGCCGCTTTGATCGGTGGTTGTGCTCTTGAAGAGGTAAGTCTGCTGACGCCGCTGTTTTTCGGGAACCAACACCACGGATGCGCCGGCGAACGGTTGCCTGCCTTCCGTGACTACCGATCCCGAGAAGCGCCCCCCCTTCGGACTGACGGTCAGTTCCAGCCGGCCGGAAATGATTCCCGACGTTGGGTCCAGACCGGTAGACAAAACATCCTGACCGGCCAGTTGCGCCGTCTTGAGGTAGAAGTCTTCCGGCGCGCCGGAAAGCTGAAGGTAGAAGGTCTCGGGCGGCACGTTCCCGATGACAAAGTCGCCATCGGCATCCACCATAGCGAACCCGCCCCCTTGGGCAAACAAGGCATTCGCCGCAAGAGGCCGCGCTCCCACCCGAATCCGCGCGCCTTCGAGGCTGACGTCTCCCTCAATCCGCAAAGAGCCTTGCAGTCTGACGCCGGGGCTGACATTGATCGTCAGACCCTGAATGTCTCGGTCGCCTATCTCCACCGGCAGCCGGCCATACGCGCTATTCCCGCGATCAAGCACCTGTGCGACGAGAGTGTACGATCCCGGCAGTACGCCCGAGATTTCAAAAGCGCCATCGGCGCCCCGGGTGGTCGTGCGGTTCAGGCCGGAGAAACTGGGCGCGATACGAGCGTTGCGAGGCAGCAACACAAGGGCTGTATTGCGCCTTGTGGCGCCGCCTGTAGCCTGCTCAATGACGGTTCCTGTAATCCGCGCCGTGCGGAACTGCCGCGTCTGGACGTCTATACCTTGCAACTCAGCGCCAGCGACCAGGTCGACGGGGACAGCCTGATCGACCTCGGCGACGCCTGGGTAGTAGATAGGAATCTCGATCTCCATCGCCGGCGGCGCGACCCGACCTCGGCGGCCCCCGGGGAAGCGGCCTTCTCTCATACGGTTGACGCTGATGAAATAGCGCCCGGGCTCGAGACCAAAAATCCGGTACTCGCCCCAATCGTTGGTGCTGGCCTGCCCCAACTGCGTGAGCTGCTTCTTCCCTTGCACATAGCGGAAGCCCATGGCGCTGACACCGACCCGCTCTAGGGGTTCGCCATCGTCATCAACGACCCGGCCGGTGATGACACCGGCGCGTGTTAAGCCCACTACGATGTCTCTGACCTGCCGCCCCGCTTGGACCGTGAGGATCGTTCCCGGCCGGCCCGGAGCTTTCTGGCCGTATTCCGAGCGGGCGTACCGGCTCCGCTCGGCGTAAAGGCGATAGCGCCCAGGAGCGAGGTTCAGGATCACAAAACGGCCCTGCGCATCGCTCGTGCCTGTTGCCGAAGACCCGCCCTCCTGCAGGCTGCGAAGGAGAAGACGGGTTTTACTCAGCGGCGAGCCACTGACGCCATCGACAACCATACCGGCCACCGAACCTGGGGTCGCGTCAGCGTCGGCCGCCGTCTGAGCGCACACAACTGCCGCAAACAAACCGCAGAACAGCGTCATCGCCGCGCTTTTCGCAAGCAACGTCAGCCTCATGAGTTATGCGTGCCCGAACATACTCGTTCGACGCGTTGCGAGGAAACAGGTCATTGCCGTGTTAGGCGCACAAAGGCCCCGCAAGGTTGCGCCCAAATTGTGAAGCGGCGGGCGCGCTCTCCGCAGTCACGCAGGCCGGGAGCTTCCGTCCTCCCATCAGGCTAGTCGGGCATCTGAGAGTAGCGTTTCTTACAGAATTTGTCGAACGGGATGCCTCCCTCAGCCAACTGCGTAAATCCGCCCCTGAACCACTTGGAAACCGGCTGGCTTGCTGCTACACTAGACGGTCCTGTAATCCACTAGTCCTGTAGCGCAGTAAATTGTCCCGTCCTAGCTGATGTGGCTTGGGATCGAGGAAGGAGTTACCCACGTATGGCGTTCCTTCTGGCGGTGGCCATCTGGCTGATCTGTATCGCCCTGTCCGTCCCCTTCATCACCCGCACATGGTGGTTCCCGGAAGCGATCACAGCGCACGGCCAGGGAGTCGATTCGCAGTTCATGTTGACGCTAGTCGTAACCGGCGTCATTTTTGTTTTGGCCCACTTCGCGCTCGGCTATGCCGTGTGGAAGTTCGGCGGTAAGCGCCACGGTCCAGCCGCGCACTTCCATGGCAACGAGCGATGGGAAGTCTTGTGGACGACTGCGGCGACCATTCTGTTTGTGGGCCTCACTTTCATGGGTTACTCGGCGTGGGCCGAGGTACGGTTTGCCGATGAGCAAACTTACCCTCCCGAGCCCGACCGAATCATTGTCGAAGTCACGGGCCAGCAGTTTGTTTGGAACATGCGCTACCCGGGACCGGACGGCAAATTCGGGCCTCTCGATATCAAGCTGATCAATGACGCCATGGGCAACCCCCTCGGCATCGACCGGGATCACCCCGACGGCAAGGACGATATTACCGTTCCTCGCATGACAGTGCCCGTCAACCGTCAGGTAGAAGTTTTGCTCCGCACGAAGGATGTGCTGCATAACTTCTTCGTGCCCGAGCTGAGGATCAAACTGGACACCGTCCCCGGACTGATCGGGAGCTTGCGGTTCAAGCCCGAAAAGCTAGGGTCCTTTGAGATCCCGTGCTCGGAGCTGTGCGGCCTGGGGCACTACAAGATGAGGAGTTTCATGGACGTCGTGGAGCCGGACGCTTATGAGGCTTGGCTCAAGGAACAGGCGTCGTATTTGCAGTAGCGTGGCGCCCGCTGGAGCGCCTTCCGTTTGTCAGCCCCTGTTTTGTTCGCGGCAGGAAATTGGGAACGCGGCAGGAGAGTTTAGGAGAGTTGATCCATGTCAGAGGTTGCGGAATATGTAGAGGTGCACCGGCATCCGGAGCCCCAGTCGTTCATCTCGAAATACATCTTCAGCATTGACCACAAAGTCATCGGCATTCAGTACATGCTGCTGGCGATCGTGGCAGTGTTTATCGGGATGTATTTGTCGCTGCTGGTGAGGATACGGCTGGTCTGGCCGACAACCGCCTACGGCTGGATCCAGGCTCTGCACCCCATCGGCGCGCCGGACGGCGTGATGACTCCCGAGTTCTACCTCGCGATGCTCACCATGCACGGAACCATCATGGTCTTCATGGTGTTGACCACGGCGCCGCAAGGGGGCTTCGGCAACTATATTCTGCCGATTCAGATCGGAGCGGCCGACATGGCCTTCCCCATTCTGAACATGCTCTCGTTCTGGACGACTTTCGCTTCGTTTGCCGTGTTGATCGCCGCTTTCTTTGTGCAGGGCGGCGCTCCGATCGCCGGCTGGACCGGTTATCCGCCGCTGAGCGCGCTCAATTCCGCCGCTGTCAACGGTTTCGGTCAGGACCTTTGGATCACGAGCATTGCACTGTTTTGCGTGGGTTCGCTGCTGGGCGCTCTAAATTTCATCGTGACGACATTGCAGCTTCGCACCAAGGGATTGACCATGATGCGGCTGCCTCTCACCGTATGGACCTGGTTTGTGACGGCCGTTCTCGGTCTGCTGGCGTTCGGCGTGCTGCTGGCGGCGGGCATTCTTCTGCTGCTGGACCGGAACCTGGGAACGAGCTTTTTCATACCCGGCGGCTTGGTGGTGAACGACCAGCCGGTCGATCATAGCGGCGGCTCCCCGATCCTTTGGCAGCATCTCTTCTGGTTCTTCGGCCACCCGGAGGTCTACATCGCGATTCTGCCCGGTATGGGCGTGACCTCGCACATTCTTGCCACCTTCGCGCGCAAGCCGGTATTCGGGTACAAGGCCATGGTCTACGCCGTTTGTGCCATTGGCGGGCTGGGATTTGTAGTTTGGGGCCATCACATGTTTGTCAGCGGCATGAGCCCCTACTCAGGCTTTGTGTTTTCCGTCCTGACCATGTGCATCGGCGTCCCCTCGGCGATCAAGACCTTCAACTGGATTGGGACGTTATGGGGCGGCAGGATTCAGTTCGTTTCCCCGATGCTCTACTCCATTGGTTTCGTTTCGCTTTTTGTCACGGGCGGCCTGAGCGGCATTTTCCTGGGCCAGCCGACAGTGGACCTGTTCTTCCACGACACCTATTTCGTGGTGGCGCACTTCCACCTGATCATGGGCGTGGCCGCGATCTTCGGGATGTTCGCCGGGGTGACGTTCTGGTTTCCCAAGATGTTCGGGCGCATGATGAACGAGGGCCTCAGCAAGGTTCATTTCTGGGTGACCTTCCTTGGCGTCTACTGCATCTTCGGGCCGATGCATTATCTCGGCCTGCTCCCGCATCCGCGCCGCTATGCGGAAACAACAGGTGTGGACTATCTGGCGGCGAACGGGGCGAACGAGCTGCAGCACTTCATCACGATCGCCGCGATGTTCACCGTGACGATGCAGCTCCTGTTCCTCGTCAACTTCCTATGGAGCCTGTTTAAAGGGAAGCGGGCGGCGTCCGACAATCCGTGGAATGCGACGACACTCGAGTGGACGACCCCGACACCTCCTCCGCACGACAACTTCGGCGGGAAGATTCCGTCGGTCTATCGCGGGCCGTACGAATTCAGCGTTCCCGGAGCAAAACGCGATTTCATCATGCAGACAAACTCCGATGAGATGGCATTCGGGAAGGCCTCCGGCGACTGAGTTGATTGAGTAGAGCAAATGGCTACGACTCTTACGCCGCCAAAAGGATCCGCGCAGCGGGAAGCGGAGATTCGCCGCCCGTCCGCCGGCGGGGGTGGCTCTGGGAGAGGCGGCCGGGACAGCGGTGACGGCGGCAACGGAGGCCGGGATGATTTTGACCCTCGTCTGGCCGCCGTGCAGCGCTACAAGCTCGGTACATGGATCGGCATGGGCGGCATCGTCATGGTTTTCGCGGCTTTCACGAGCGCCATGGTGGTGCGCAGCGGAATCAGCGGTGATTGGCGGCCTTTTCAGCTGCCCGGAGTTCTTTGGCTCAGCACGATGGTTTTGCTGGCCAGTAGCTTTTCGCTGGAAAAAGCGAAACGATTGATGCGCCGCCAGCTCTATGGCGGGCTGAGGCGCTGGGTGGGCGTGACGGCGATTCTAGGTGCGGTGTTTCTCATTTTGCAGTACGCCGGCTGGGTGCAGTTGGCCGCGCGCGGCATCTACGTGGCGTCGAATCCGAGCAGTTCGTTTTTCTACGTCCTGACGGCCGCGCACGGGTTGCATCTATTCGGCGGGGTAATCGCGCTTTCCTACGTTGTTTACCGCGTCTGGCGCCCGGCGGTGTGGATCACGAGGGAAGCGGTTGTCGAGTCGACGGCCCTGTATTGGCATTTCATGGACGGGCTTTGGGTGTATCTGGTCTTGTTGCTCGCGTTCTGGAGGTAAAGCTTCATGTCGGATGGTCATGCATCACATGCGGTAGCTAAAGCCGGTTGGGGCGGCGGCGCTTCGCCGTTCGCCGTCGGCGACAAGAAGCTCGGCATGTGGCTTTTCATTGTCTCGGATGCACTCACGTTCTCGGCGCTGGTCATGGCTTACAGCTATGTCCGGGTGGCAAACGACTGGCCCACGCCGTTCGATTTCTATCCGGCAATCATCTTTTCCTCCGTGATGACCTTTGTGCTGCTCTCGAGCAGCTTGACGATGGTATTCGGTGTGGACGCGGCGCACAAGGGCGACCGCGCAGCGACCGTGAAGTGGATCATTGCCACCATGGCCGGCGGCCTGGGGTTTATCGTGCTGCACATGAACGAGTGGATGCACCTGATTCACGATGGCGTGACGCCCCTGCAGAATCCCTGGGGAACACCGCTCTTCGGCGGAACGTTCTTTACGCTGACCGGCCTCCACATGACGCACGTCGCCATCGGCGTCATCTATCTGGGTGTGGTCGCCTGGGGATTCGGCAAAGGCAAGTATGACGGCGAGGACGTCGAGGTTTGCGGCCTCTACTGGCACTTCGTCGATCTGGTCTGGATGTTCATTTTCCCGATGGTCTATCTGATGTCCACCAAGGTTTCCTAAGAGAGAGCGAACCATGAGCGCAGAAGCACAATCGCACCGCGGACTCTTCATCAAAGTCTGGATCGGCCTGCTCGTTTTTACGCTGATCGAGATCTGGCTGGCCTATATCCATTTCAGTGTCCTCGTGATGCTGACGCTGTTGATGGGTCTTTCGCTCGTCAAGGCGGGCATGATCATGGCCTATTTCATGCACCTGCGTTTCGACAAGCCCGGCCTTTCCTGGCTTCTGGTTGTGCCGCTGGTGGCGTGCATTCTGATCATGGTCGGGTACTTCTTCCCTGACAGCTTCCGCATTTTGGAATACGGCGTCGTGCGCATACAATAAAGGTCCTATGGGCTTTTTCCGAAACCTGGTCCTCTGGCTGGCCCGCTCCCTCGCGCTGGCAGCGCTGGCGATGATTGCCGGCGCCCCGGCCTGGGCCCAGTGCGCCATGTGCAAAGCCGCGGCCGGCAGCCAGAAAGCCTCGGCAATCCTGGCCTTGAACAAAGGGATCATCCTGCTAGGCATTCCCCCCGCAGCCATCATCCTCGGCATGGTCTGGCTCACGTACCGCTATCGAAACTCGCCGCAGGACGTGCGTACGCCGGTCAATCACCACAAGAAGCGCTAGCACCCGGGTTCACGGTGGCTTGGCAACCCATCCGCCCTATCCCTCAAGGTCAGTGCGCCGTTTTCAGAGCGGTGTGGACGGGGCGACTCAGCGGCCAAGATCAACCGCAGTGCAAGTTTCCAGATCATGAGGGAACGAGCGGTGCAAAAGGCCTTCTGTTTCGATCGCCACTTCCGGGAGCAGGGGTTCGGCGTCCTGCCTTGACCGACATCCACGGGCACGCCTGAAGCCGCTATCCTGATAGTTTCGACCGCTATCCAAATGCGGCAACACGCGTGAACCCCATTCCCCAAACGCAAACCTCCTCGCAGAGACCCCTGGGCCGCGCCAGATCGTTTTTCGGCCGGCAAGGTCCGCTGAGCCAATGGCATCCGGACTACGAATTCCGCCCCGGCCAGCTTGCCATGGCCGAGGAAGTGGAGGCGGCGCTGGCGGAGAAACGGCACCTGCTCGTCGAGGCCGGCACGGGTACCGGAAAAACGTTGGCGTATCTGGTCCCAGTCATCGCTAGCGGCAAGCGTGTCATCGTTTCCACCGGCACGAAGAACCTGCAGGAGCAGCTCTACTACAAAGACATCCCGTTTCTCGAAAAACATTTGGGCCGCGAGTTGAACGTGGCTTACATGAAAGGCCGCGCCAACTACCTTTGCCGACAGAAAGTTTATGAAGCCGAAAACCGGCCGATCTTGACGGGCCTCGTCGAGATTGAAGACTTCGCGATGATCCGCGAATGGGAGAAACAGACGGAAACGGGAGACCGCGCCGAGTTGAAGAAGCTGCCGCAGGACAGCTCGGTCTGGGCGAAGATGGATGCCCGCCGCGAGTTGTGCTCCGGACAGAAGTGCCAACAGTTCGACCGCTGCTTCATCACCTTCATGCACCAGCGGGCGGCCGAAGCCGACATCATCATCGTCAACCACCACCTGTTTTTCGCCGATCTGCAACTGCGCGAAGACGACTTCGCTTCGATCATTCCCGACTACCAAGCTGTCATTTTTGACGAGGCGCACGAGATCGAAGAGGTGGCCGGGCAGCACTTCGGCATTCAGATCAGCAGCTACCGCTTTGACGAGCTGGTTCGCGACATACAGAACGCCGCTTCACGGATGGAGTTCGGCTCCAAGGACTTGACCCGCGCCTTGGACGCTTTGCAGGTTCGGTCGCATGCGTTCTTCGCGCTTTTTGAGTCGCAGGATGGCCGCAGCGGTTTTCAGAACCGCGACAAGTTCGCCGAACTCCACGACAAGGAATATTCGCTGCTGCTGAATGCTTTTGAGCTTGTCGACACGCAGCTCAAGCTGGTCACGAAACAGGTGGACGAAATCATTCCCCTGCAGCGCCGCGTTGCGGAACTCAGCAAGGAGCTTCGCTTCCTGATCGAGGGCGATGACCAGCGCTACGTCTATTGGATCGAGCGGCGAGGCCGCGGCGTTTTCCTGCAGGCGACGCCGATCGACGTGGCGGAACTTCTGGCGGAGCGTCTTTTCAATCAGATCGACACCGTCATTCTTACTTCAGCGACACTGGCAGTGAACGGGAAGTTCGATTTCATGCGTTCCCGGCTGGGCATCAGCGACGCCCGCGAGCTTGTCGTCCCCGGGCACTTCGACTGGCAGGAACAGGTGCTGTTTTACGTGCCGCCGCGGCTGCCCGATCCGCGCTCGCCCATTTTTGTGAAGGCGGCGGCCGAGGAAATCCTGGGCCTGCTGCATCACACGCGTGGAAGAGCCTTCGTGCTTTTCACCAGCCACCAGCAGATGCGGGCCGTGCATGACATTGTTTCCTTCGCGCTGCAGTACCCGGTGCTGCTGCAAGGAAGTGCCCCGAACTCGGCGCTGCTCGATGAGTTCCGGGCCACGGAAAACTGTGTTCTCTTCGGGACATCGAGTTTCTGGCAGGGGGTAGACGTGCCGGGCGAGCAGCTCAGCTGCGTCATCATCGACAAGCTGCCGTTCGCGGTGCCCACCGACCCAGTCGTGGAGGCGCGCATCAAAGCGCTGCGGAAGGACGGCAGGGATCCGTTCTTCGAGTATCAGATTCCGCGCGCCGTGCTCTCCCTCAAGCAGGGCTTCGGCCGGCTGATTCGCAACCGCAAGGACCGCGGCCTGCTGGCGTTGCTCGACAATCGCATCATCAAGCAGCGCTACGGCACCATCTTCTTCAACAGCCTGCCGGAGTACACATTCACGACGACGGTGGAAGATGTGGCGGGCTTTTTCGACAGGGAGTGAGAAGGGGAGTTCCGGCTCTGACCCGGATATCCCGCGCAACCCGAGGTATGATGAAGTTATGGAATGGCCGGACCGCATAGTCGCTGACCCCGACATTCTGGCCGGCAAACCCGTGATTCGTGGAACGCGGATCGCCGTCGAGCTGATCTTGGAGTTGCTGGCTGCCGGCCAGTCGGAGAAGGAGATTCTCGCCAACTATCCCGGCTTGACCCGCGAGGACATCCTGGCTTCGCTTGCCTACGCCCGCTATCTGGCGCACGAATACAAAGCCTATCCGACCACTGCCTGAATGAAATTTCTGGCGGATGAAAACTTTCCTGGTCCTATCGTTGAAGTGCTCATTGGCCAGAGCCACGATGTCGTTTGGGCGCGCGAGGCTTGTCCCAGCTCTAAAGATTCGGCGTTGCTCGATCGAGCGGAGACCGAGGGCCGAATCATTCTGACGCTTGACAGGGACTTCTGGCACTTGGCGTTGCAGCGAACGGACGCTCTCAGGCAATCGGGAGTCGTTCTTTTCCGAGTGCACCCAGCCACCCCGCAAAACCTAAGGCCGCTCGTAGACTCCATGCTTGAAGCCAGACATGACTGGACACAACATGTCAGTGTTATCACCCCTGAGGGCATCGAAATGTTCCCTGTGGGAGGACTCGGGTGAGTTCGGCGTCCGAGCCTTAAATTCGCATTCCCCAGTCTTGGCGCTACGTCCACCGCGGAATTTGACTTCAGATCTGACCCCGAACTCATTACCAAAGCCAGATTTTGATCTCCCGGTCTGAATCCTTCACGTGGACTAGGTCTCCTGAGACCCCTCCGAGCGCGGATAGGATATCGGCGGGATGTAAACATCGGCCATCGGACCGGTCAAGAAACTCTTCGACCGCCTCCACCGGGACGGCGACGTGCACTTCTTGGTCTGGGGCGGAAACATCCACGACGAGGTCCACACCGGATTTCGTCACCAGCACGCGCTGGTCTCTCTCTTCGACACGAATCAGCTCGGCGTCGCCGATGTTTTTCAGTTCCCTCGTGACGGCCCGCAGCAAGGGCAGAAACTGGGCGAAATCCTTCTCGCGAATGTGCCGCGCCTCGTCGGGCGCGAACTGAAGGGCGGCTTGCGCCACCGCCAGGGGCACAGGGACCCATAGGCGCAGGCCGTCTGGATCGCTCTCCCGCACGTCGACGATCACGTACTTCGCCATCGCGACCAGCATGAGCGGGGTCAAAAGGACGGTAAGCAGAACTGCTTTCTTCAGACCCATGGCTTCAGCTTCGCTCGTCGATCCAGATCCGGACGTGGGTATCGCCGTCCTCGACTTGAATCAGCTCGCCTCGCTTGGTCTGCAACCGCTTGATAGCGGCTTCGAGATTCAGCTGTGATCCCTCGCCTTCGAGCAGGGCGTCCACGACCTCCAGGGGGACCGTGACACGAACCTTCGACCGTTTACCGGAAAGATCGTCCACATGGATCAGGATCTGACCGCCATCGCGCGCGATGCGGACCCGCTGATCCTTTTCCTCGACTGTTACGAACTCCGCGTTTCCCGCCGCACGCAGTTCCTGCCAAACGCGGCGCAAATCCGCAACGGAGATGTCCGCGTTCTTCAGTTGGATCTTGCCACCGCGGATGTGATCGCCCATGTCGCGGGGCATGACCCCGGCCGCGGCCTCGACCAGGGCAAGAGGCAGGTTCACCTGCACCTTCGTGGCCTTGTCGCCCTGCTCCTGGACATGCACGTGAATCCACGGCCGCTGCTGCGCAGCCAACGGACGCACAGCCGGCAAAAGCAGGGCGGCTGCGATCAAAGTCGTACAAAGTTGCTTCATCATTTCCGAACCTCCCCAGAGAGGCGGCTTGTCCGGACCCAAACCGGCCGTCCGGGCCGCCTTTCGCAAAGAGATACGGAACCGCCCCCGGAGAAGTTCGCGGGAGCGCTTAAAAACCTCGGGAAAATCGGAGACAGCCTGGCGTGGTCGAGACAAATGCTAGCGGCTTTGCCTTGCCGTGGCAGCCGGCGGCTGATAACTGCCGGGCACGCTGCGGAACGGGATGGCGATGCGGTTCCAGCCGTTGATTGCGACGACGGCGAGGGTAAGGGGGATCAACTCCTCCTCGCTGAACTGGCTTCTGACCTGCTCGTAGATCTCATCGGGTACGCCGTTGTCCGCAATCAGAGTGAGCGTTTCCGCCCACTCCAGAGCGGCCCGTTCCCGCGCGGAATAGAACGGCGTTTCCCGCCAGGCGCTCAGGCCATAGAGCCTTTGTTCCGATTCACCACGGACGCGGGCATCTTTCGTGTGCATGTCGATACAGTAGGCGCAGCCGTTGATTTGCGAGACGCGGGTCTTGACCAGCTCAATGAGAGAAGGCTCCAGGCCCGATTGGCGCACGTGGGTCTCCAAAGCCATCATCGCTTTCATCGCTCCCGCAGCCGCCTTTTGCGTTACATCAATTCTTGGTTGCATACGTTCACCCTCCAGAGAAGTGACGAAACCGCTCCCCGGTTTGTGACAGGCCGGGAGGATTCGTCATCGGCGGAACGCCTGCCCGAAGGGCGGCGCGGCGCGCCGGCAGGCGCGAGAACAGGGGGCCTGCTCGCAAAAGCCAAAAAATTGGCTTTGTTTGGGTTTGTTTTCGGAGTCCGGTGTTGCAAACAAAGGGCGAATTGGGTTTGTTTGGCGAATTTTTTTGTTCGAGAAGATTGGGAACCACCGGTGAACACGGATGTACACAGATGAGGGACGGAACTTGTGGCATCCGAGCGTCGCGGCTGAGATCCATGCAAGTGTAAGCGCTGTCTGACGGGTACCTCCCGGTTCGGGTTGCCGCAGCGCGGTGCGGCAGCATCGCGATGAAGGATGCAACTTCGCGGGCACGGCATGCCGTGCCCCTACCTCAGGGGAAACGTGGTGATTGCCGGCGGCGGTCATCAGTTCCATCCTAGGCCTCGCGGATTGGGGCGAAAGGGACCGGGGAGCGTAAAGTGTTGATGGTGCAAAGACAGAAAAGACAAGAGCGCCGTGATCGCGTGTTGCTCCGTTCGGCTACGGAAACGCCTCGCGCGGTAACCGCGGCGAGGTGAGCAGGATTCGTCCCCAGGCAGTAGACGAGAATGCGGATGCCAGCGCGGCGCGCCTGTTCGCTCAGCAGCGCACAGTAGGTTTGGCGGTCGTGATCGTCGAAGAAGATGGCTTGGCGGTTGTTGCCCCGCTGTGTGAGATGGTGCGGTTCGCCCACCGCCACCACCCGAGCCAGTCGGGCCATTGCTTTGCCGCCAATCTACCATACCGATTCACTCAAAAGTCGTAGCCTGTCGCCGACTTTTCCAAGAGTCTTGGCCTGTCCTCAATTTTCCGACGCCACCTCAGTCGAACCCGAGCTTCCTCATGAGAGCGATGAAGTCTGCGTCACCAACATAGTTCTTGAACGACGAATCGGTGCGCGGGTCAGGCATCTGCTCTCCCTTCAAAACGTGGGTCTTTTTCTGAAAGGCCAGATCCAGATTCGCGAGCATTTGTGCCTTGTTGCCTTCCTCCGCAAAGAGACACGCGAGATTGTAATAGTTCAAGGGATAGTCGAGGTCCTGCTTGATGGCCTTACCCAGGAGACTGCGTGCGTCTTCGAACCGTCCAACGATACCGTACGCCATCGCTAGCTGGTCCGCTACGATCCGGCGTTGGTCCGTTGATAGAGGTAGCCCGCCTTTTTCAAGAGTCAACGAGATCTCAAACGGCCGGATGGAATCCTCATACTTCTCCAAGCGGAACAGTGCCAGCCCAAGCAGAATGTGCGAAGGGATATCTCCAGGCCTGCGCTTGGTTAGTTCAGAGAAGTCCCGTGCTGCCGCGGGGTAATCCCCGGAATCGAATTCACGCCTTGCTTGTTTCTCTAGCGCTTGCTCAGCATCCACACGCTGCGCAGCGAGCCAACCAACGAAATAGCACGAGGCCATCGTAGCGATTAGAAAAGAATGAATCGTCCGCATTTGGATCGATCCTCCCCGGCGCCATTGTTTGGTCGCCACTGGACCATACCCATTCACTCAAAAGTCGTAGCCTGTCCCCGACTTTTCCATCTGTCCCCGACTTTTCCTTCTTCATGGCTGGTTCTCCTTTGCACCTTATCGAGTGCGTTCCAGCAGCTTACCGCTGCTCCAGGTGAGCCAGCCGTCTCATCTCATCTGTCCCCGACTTTCTCTGACTTTCTCTGTCCCCGACTTTCTCATACATTAAGCAAGGACTCGTCAAACCACACATCGATATGGTCACCGGCAACCAAGAATCTGCAACCCGGAGGGAGGCCAAGGAATCGTATCGCTTCTGGGCAGCGATCAGAAAGATGCTGGGTATGCAATGGAGCGAAGAAGGCCGGGTCTTGTGAGAGTTCCTCTCCGCACCAGATGTACCACCCATTCGTTTCCCCTGTTGGTGGGTGTCTGAGACCGTTTATTGGCATCTTTCCTTGGGTCGCGATAGCGAAACCCAACTTTGATCCCCGATTGCTCGGAACGTAGTCAAAACCTCTTTCCTCGCAGAAAGCCCGCTGCATTGATGATGTAGTTTTATCAATGTCTGTCATCTCAGACCTATGGTTGCTGGCCACCTCGCTGCTCTTCCTCAAGCCGCTGGCGCTGCTTGCGAGAGTATCTACTTAGATCCGCTCCCTGACGACTCGAGCATGTCGGACACTGGGGTTGCACAGCATCCGGCTGGCGCATTCGGTTCTTGTCAATGGTCCCAGTTTCGTAGTGCTCTCGGACTAGCGGTTTCTTGTGGTCTGCATTCATCCTTAGAATTGGGGGACAGGCTACAAATTTCGGTGTTGAGGCGGCCGCCCCCGACCGCGACTGGCCTACCATTCCCTGCCCAAATTAGTAGCCTGTCCCTCAATTTCCAACTTTGTTTTAGGCTACAGAGGCAGAGAGTTTTTCAGCAAGCTCCTAGCCGATCCCCGATTTTCTTGATTTTCTTAAGACATGACGGACGTGTGCTCTTCGATAATAGTTTTGATGATCTCCGGGTCTCCAAGTCCTTTGCCGATTCTAATCTTGTGACCGTCGTTCATCTCGAGAACCGTTCGGTTGAATTGCTCACGAGATGATCTGATATCAGCATAGTCATAACGTCGTACCTTGCCAACGGCATTCCGGTGAATAATTCCACACTTCGTGAATCTGACGCACAAAAGCCTTCCCTCAAGATGAGCCAGAGGAAAACAAATCAGTACCAGCGGCGCTGCAACGCGATGTTCCAATCCGAGATCGCCCCAGCCTGCGACGAATGCCCAAGTGAGGATCCCACAGACGGGTGGAGTCAGCCATACGAGGAACACTCTAAACAGTCCACGATGACGTGCTTCGTACAGTAGCTCCTCTTGGGGATACAACTCCTGCGTCATAGGAGGCCAATAGTGCATCGAGTGAACTGCTGAATCGTCACGGGATCGTGCAATCGTCACCCCCGCTAGGGCATTCGGGTACATCCTTGGGTGCTGGCGGCCCTACAAAACGGTCCGGTGCGACTTTGGTAGGTGGAGTCGTCCTGCCCGATTGACCTCCGCTCAGCACCCCTGTGAGCGCAGCCTCCGCCAAACCAACCGCCAATGAACCTACTTGCGTCGGAGTCAACGAAAGAGCTGCATTCTTGGCGACGCCACTGGCAGACAGGGGATCAGTCGAAGGATCTTCGTCCAACGCAGCTTCAGCGGCCCCTGTAGTAACTCCGACTGTTACTAGTGCGGCGGAACCAGCAACAACTCCTTGCCCCGTAACTACAAGCAGACCACCCGTGGCACCAACTGCACCACCTCGGACTGCTGCCAATACTATCTTGCGTCTATCGAAATCCTCGGGGTTTTGAGCACCAGCTGCCTTCTGCCTAGCAATCTCACTAACGGCACCTATTGTAGCGCCTGCTGCCCCGCCACCAAGAACAGCCGTCGTGACAGCGATCGCAGTAAGTGTGACGGGCTCCCGGCCGTCGGGGTCCACATAGACGAAGGGCTGATTCAGCGCGTACGGGTATCGATTCCAAGACTGCGGCTTCTTCGGGTCGGCGCTCGCACGCGATGGGTCTACTGAGAAGAACCTCCCCATCGGGCTTGCGTAGTACCGTGCAAGGAAGTAGTCGAGGTTCGACTCCAGATCCCGTTCCTTGGCGGTGAACTTCTGGCGGAAGGAGGTGATGCCGTAGCCCAGGACCAGGTTGCGCTGGCCGGCCGCCGAGGACGCCTGCAACTCCTCGCCGAAGGGCGTGTAATCGTGGCGTGAAACCACGGCGCCCGTGCTGTTGGTGACCAGGCGCGTTGAGCCCAGGTGGTCCGTCGTGCGGTAGAAGCGGCCCGCCGTGCCGGAAGCCGAAGCCGTCGTGTATTCGGCCGCCAGGTTGCCAAAGGCGTCGTAGACGAACACCGTCGTCTCGCTGCCCTTCACCTGTTTGACGCGGCGCCCGTCGCCATCGTAGTGATAGGTCACGGTCGTCGAGCCGCTGGTGAACTGCGTCTGGCGGTTCTCGGCGTCGTAGGTCATCGTCCCGAGAAGGGGATAGGCGGTCAGGTTGCCGCCCGCGTCGTAGGACACGCCCGTGCCGGTCAGACGGTTGGTTGCCGCGTTGAACTGGCTTTGCTGCGTCGGCGTTGTCACGTGCAGCGTGAGACCCGTGTTGCCGCTCACCCACATGTTGCCGAAGCGGTCGTAGCCGTAGCCGAAGCTCCAAGCGCCGCCGCCCGAGCCGCCCGCGGTCACGGTCTCGCCCACGGTCCCGATGCGGTTCACGCCGTCGTAGGTGTAGGCCTGCGAGAGCTGCATCGAGCCCCCAGCCTGTTTCGGCATCGTCATCGTCTGGCTCATGACGTTGCCGTTATTCGTATTGCTTGCCCCGTAGCCGAAGGCCAGGTTCAGCAGGTCGCTGGAATCGGCGCAGTTGGTGGTGGCGCTGGCGTTGCCGCTGAGCCGCATACCCGCCGGCTGCAAACGGTTGTTGTAGCAGCTTTGCTCGAGCTTGTTGCTGCCGAGCAGCATCTGCTGCAGCGCACCGTGCGGCGCGTAGGTCATCGCGGAGGCGTAGCTGGTAGCGGTTTGTCCGGCGGCGGCCCCGCTGAGGCCCGTGGGGCCGTGGTTGGAACAGCCCCCCAATTTTTACGTTGCAGTCGGCGCCGTAGGCGTATTCCTGGCCGGTTCACGGCCCTAAGGTACGCCCGGAACGCTATGCTAATCTTGAGGATCGATTATGCACGGGAGACCCCGCATCTGTCTGCTGGCGGGCGTTCTGGCGGCGACGATCGCCTGGGCGCAGACGCTAAGCATCGAGGAATACCAGCCCAAGTCCACCTTGGTGGTCGCCGAGCACCCGGTACCCCGCGCGAAGTATCCCGTCATCGACGTCCATAGCCACCATCGCTCCAACGCTTCCGCCGAAAGTCTGGCGCAAGTTGTCAAGGAGATGGACGATCTCAACCTGCGCGTGCTCGTGAACCTGAGCGGCGGGTCCGCCGAGCGGCTGAAACAGACCGTCGACAACTTCAAGGGCCGCTACCCCAAGCGCTTCGTGGTTTTCGCCAACCTCGATTTCCGGGGCATCGACGATCCCGAGTGGGGCGCGAAAGCGGCGGCGCAGTTGGAGCAGGACGTCCGCAACGGCGCGCAGGGCCTGAAGTTCTTCAAGAACTTCGGCATGGAAGTGAAGTACCGCGACGGCCGCCGGATGCCGGTCCATGACCCCGCGCTTGAACCCGTTTGGCAGACCTGCGCGAAGCTCAAGCTGCCGGTGCTGATTCACGTCGGCGAGCCGGCGCCGTTCTTCGAGCCGCAGGACCGCACCAACGAACGCTGGCTCGAGCTGAAGCTTCACCCAGGGCGCGCCCGGCCGCCCGACGAGTACCCTTCCTTCGAGACGCTGATGACCGAGCGGGACCATATGGTCGAGAGGCATCCGGGCGTCAACTTCATCATCGCCCACCTGGGCTGGCACGGAAACGATCTCGGCCGGCTGGGGCGCCTGATGGACCGCTATCCGAATTTCTACACCGAGGTCGGAGCGGTTTTGGCCGAGTTGGGACGCCAGCCTTTCAGCGGCCGCGCGTTCATGGTGAAGTATTCCGACCGCGTACTGTTCGGCAAAGACACGTACCGCGCCAGCGAGTTTCCCTACTACTGGCGCGTGTTCGAGACGCGGGACGAGTACTTCGATTATTACCGCCACTATCACGCCCATTGGAAACTGTACGGCCTCGATCTGCCGGATGACGTATTGAAAAAGGTGTATTACAAGAACGCCCTGAAGCTCATCCCCGGCCTCAGCTCCGACGGATTCCCGCCCTAATCCGCGGCCTCCGGCATTGCCATGACCCGAAGCGCGCGCACTGTTGCAGTTCTGCTGCTTATCACGGCAGGGGCGCTCTCCGCCGGCACGCGCTACGAAATTGACCTGGCTCGATCGTCCTCGGGATCGCTCGACGTACGCATGGAAGCCACGTGCGAGCGGGCGGAGTGCGATTTCCAGATGCCCGTCTGGAACGCCACCTATCAGGTGCGCGACTTCGCGCAGTATGTGACCGGCTTTCAGGCCCGCCAGGCGAACGGCAAGACGCTGGCCGTTCGGAAACCGAATCCTTCCGTGTGGCGGCTGGCGGTTGAACCGGGCCAACGCGTGACGGTGACCTATCGCGTCCTGGCGCGCCGCCCTGGGCCCTTTGGCGCGTTCGCCGGCGCCCGGCATGTTTGCCTTAACCTGGCGCAGGTGCTGACGTATCCCGTCGACGCGAGAGACAAACCCTTTGCGCTGCGCTTCGTAAACGCACCGAAGACCTGGAAAACCGCAATCACCCTGGACGAGAAAGAAGGCGCTTTCGAGGCCGAAAACTACGACCGGCTGGTCGACACGCCGGTTCACCTTTCTGATTTCGAAGAGACAAGCTTCGAGCACGCGGGGCGGCGGATTCGCATCGTTCTGGACAGTCCCTCGAAGGAACACGACATCGAGACGCTGCGATCGGAGGCGGAGCAGATCGTAGCGGCCGCCACGGAGCTTATGGGAGACGCGCCCTTCCCTTCCTACACGTTCGTGTATCACTTTTCCGATGACGGTGGCGGCGGCATGGAATACCGCAACGGCACGAGCATCCACGTGCCGGCGAAATGCCGGAACTGCGGCCTTTCCGAACTGACGGCGCATGAATTCTTCCATCTGTGGAACGTAAAGCGGATTCGGCCCCAGTCGCTCGAACCCGTGGACTTCACGCAACCCAACATCACACCTTCCCTCTGGTTCAGTGAGGGGATCACGTCCACCTATGGGGCGTTCCTGCGGCTGCGCTGCGGCCAGCTCAGCCGCGAGAAGTTCTTTGAGCACCTGACACGGCTGATTTACGACTACGAAAGCCGGCCCGCCAGCCGGGAGCAGTCGGTCGAGGAATCGAGTATTGAGGCCTGGTTCGAGCGATATCCGGACTACGGACGCCCGGAACGCAGCATCTCCTACTACCTGAAGGGCGAGATGATCGGATACCTGCTCGATTTGACGATTCGCCACAAGACGGCCAATCAGCGCAGCCTCGATGACGTGATGCGATTCCTCAACCGGGAGTACGCGCAACGGGGCAGGCCTTTTGACGATACGGAAGCGCTGGAACGGGCGGTAACCGCGGCTGCCGGCGTGGATATGGCGTCTGTCTTCCACGACCTGGTGCGCTCCGCCGCGCCCATCGATTGGAGCCGCTATCTGAGCTTTGCCGGCTACCGGCTGCAGCCGCACCAGCAGGACCGGCTCGATGTGGGCTTGCAGTTCACGAACGTGCTAGGAGTGGGCGTGATGGTTTCGGCCGTTGAGGCCGGCACGCCCGGGGAGGAAGCAGGATTCCGGGTGGGAGACCAGGTGATGCGGCTGGACGGGCGAGACGTGGTGAGCGCCACGGCGGGCGGGCAGCTTCTGAGCGAGGCGGCGGGGGGCCAGGTCAGCGTGGCGATTGAGCGGGACGGCGCCGTGCAGGTGCTGAATCTTCGTCCTCGAACCACACGCGACACGTTTTATCGGATGATAGAAGTAGAGAAGCCTTCAGCGCTACAGTTGGCGGTGCGGCGCGGCTGGCTCCAGAGGCAAACCGAGCAGGGGCGAGACGGCGCGCCCGGCGCGCACCTAAGGGAAAAAGCGCCTGGCCGGAAGGGCGAAATTGCCAGGCGGCCCTGAGGGTGGATGCGCTAGCATCAACGCGGCAGATACGTGACAAGTCCTTCCACAGATGAACTGCTTTCCCTGGTGGGCCGCGCCCATCGCCGCGTAACTCTACAGTTGACGCTGCGCGAGGGGCTGCTGGCGCTGAGCGCCGGGTTGGCCGGGGTGACGGTTCTGTTGGCCGCGGGCACCGACTGGTTCCCCCTGCCGCTGCTGGGCGTTTGCACTCTGGCCGGCATCGCAGCAGGCGCCTACCGCTGGGTCCGGCTGCATCCGACGCCCTACCGGGTCGCCCAGCGACTGGATACCGTCTGGGCGACCAACGACCAGATCTCAACCGCCTACTATTTCAACCAACCGGCCGGGCAGGGCGGCGACATCGCCGAAGCGCAGGCCCGGCTGGCAGCGGCTTCGACGCGCGGCGACCTTGCCGGCGCTCTGCCTTTTCAGATTCCGATGACGGCGCTGACCGCGGGCGGTTTGTTGTTGCTGTCGCTGGCGCTCCTGGGCCTGCGCTACGGCGCTGATCCCAACCTATCGTTCAGACCGCCTGTGTCGCCCATCCATTTGCCGGGTCTTTCTCCGGCTGATCCTTCTGATCCCGAGAACGCGCAGCGCGAGTTCGCAAGGCTGCACCCGAAGGATACCGAGGAGTCAGCCGAGTCGCTGACGGAGCGCGCGGCAAGCGATTCCGACGGGTCGCGCGAGGCCCCGCCGACGATTCAGATGACACCGGACGGAGACCCCGCCGGACAGTCCCCGGCGGAGGATGGTCCCGCACCGGAGGTGGAAGGCTTGTCACTGGACCCGGAGCAGGGGGATCCGCTGGCGGGAGAGCCGTCCGATCCGGGGAAGTCGGATGGCGGCAGCGCGGATTCGAAGGATGCGAAGAGCAATAGTTCGCCGGAGGGACCCAACTCCAGCCCCGAGGCCGAGCGCTCCAACGATCTGCTCTCGCGCTTACGCGACGCCTTTAAGGATTTGATTTCGGCGCTGAACCGGGACCAGCAGCCCGGCGCCGCCGACGGGGAACAGGGATCGTCCAAGAGCGCCTCGCAGCAGGCTGGAGAGAAGGGAGATTCGGCGCAAGCGGGCGGAGAAGACGGGGAAGAAGGCCAGGAGGGGCAGGGCGCCGAGGGCGACGCCGCATCTTCGGAGAGCGGTCAGAAGGCGGCACAGGGCAGCTCGCAGGGACCTGGAGACCAGCCCGGCAGCATGGAGGCGGGATCTTCGTCCGCGGGCACGGCCGAGGGATCGAAAGAGATCCTCGCAGCCGAGCAACTCGAAGCGATGGGCGAAATCTCGAAGCTCTTCCAGAAACGCGCCGAGGAAATGAGCGGCGAAGTGCTGATCGAAACGGAATCGGCGCACCGGCAGGCGCTGCGCACACCCTACCAGCCGACGGATTCCACCCACACGGATCGGGGCGGCGTCGTCGGACGCGACGAGGTGCCTTTGGCCTACCGGGATTTCATCCAGACTTATTTTGAGAATTTGCGAAAGAGCGGAAAAGACTGATGCTGATGTCGGAACAGTTTGTCCAGGAAGTAACGCAGCAGGTCCAAGCGATCCGTGACGAAATCGGCAAGGTGATCGTGGGCCACGAAGACGTCGTCGAAGGCGTGCTGGTGGCGCTGATCGCGGGCGGGCACGTGCTGCTGGAAGGCGTGCCGGGCTTGGGGAAAACGACGCTGTTGCGCACGCTGGGCCGGGCTATGCATTTACAGGACTCGCGAATCCAGTTCACGCCCGACCTGATGCCGGCCGACATCCTGGGCAGCGTGATGATGGAAGCGGACGCACTCGGTTCCAAGAAGCTGCACTTTCATCCCGGCCCGATCTTCGCGCACCTGGTGCTGGCGGACGAGATCAACCGTGCCACGCCGCGCACGCAATCCGCCTTACTCGAAGCGATGCAGGAGCGCACCGTCACCAATGGAAACACGACTTACCCGCTCGAGGACCCCTTCCTGGTGATGGCGACGCAGAACCCGCTCGAGATGGAAGGCACCTATCCGCTGCCGGAAGCCCAGCTCGACCGCTTCATGCTGAAGCTGCTGGTGGGCTACCCAACGCAGGGCGAACTCGAAACAATTGTCGATCGCACTATGGCGGCCGAGCAGCCCGCCGTGCATCAGGTGATGGACCGCGAGCAGATTCTCGAGGTCCGCAGGCGCGCGCGCCAGGTGCTGGTGGCGCCGCATGTGCGGGATACGGCCATCAAGCTGATTCTAGCGACGCAACCCGAGCAGAAGGATTCCCACGCGCTCGCTCGCAAATACATCCGCTACGGCAGCTCTCCGCGCGGGGCGCAAGCGCTCATCCAGGGCGGGCGCGTGCGCGCACTCATGCGCGGGCGGCTGAACGTCAGCATCGACGATATCCGCGTGCTGGCGCTGCCGGCGCTGCGGCACCGCATCATCTTGAACTTCGACGCCCACGCCGACGGCCAGACGGCCGATACGGTGCTCACCGAGATCCTGGCCTCCATTCGCACGGAAGGGTAGCGGATCAGACAGTCAGCACGTTCTCGCCGATCGATGTTAGACACCGGCACAGATCGTTTGACCGGGTGCGGGCTCGAATTGTGGTGAGTGTCTCCCGAGGGCGTCACTCCTCTCGAAGGGAATGCAGGGGATCGAGGCGCGAAGCGCGGCGCGCTGGGAAATAGCCTGCCGCGAAGGAAACGCCTGCCAGAACTACCGCAGCAAGGGAAAGTATCAGGGGATCGGTGGGGGTTACACCATAAAGGAAACTGGCCACGTAGCGTGTTGTCGCGGCGGCGGCTGCGATGCCGAGTGCAAGGCCGGTGCCGATCAGGATCGCGATCTCGCCTAGAACCATTCGCATTACCCGAGTGGGATCCGCGCCCAATGCCATGCGGACTCCCAGCTCATTTCGCCGACTTGCGACGTTGTACGACATCAAACCGTAAAGGCCGATCGCGGCCAGAAACAGGGCGAGAGCGCCGAAGAGCCCCGAGAGCATCGCGAGGAGTTTCTCGCGCGAAATCGAATCGTCAACCTGGCCGGCGAGCGTGGTGAACTCAACTGACAGGCTCGGATTGATCTCCTTGATTGCGGATGTTACGGCGGGGATCAGGCTGGCCGCGGCGCCACTCGCCACGCGCAGCTCGTAGTTCGTGAGCGGGAGTGGCCTGGGTTCCTGGCTCCAGGCGATATAGGCCGTGGGCGGGATTTCATCCCGCAGCGAACCGTACTTCGAGTCCTTGACGATACCGACGATCTCGATGGGATCACCAAGTCCATTGCCATCCTGAATGCGAAAGTATTTTCCCAGTGGGTTCGCTTCCCGGAAGTATTTCTTGACTAGTGCCTGATTGACAATGGCGACTCTCGGCGAGGTGGGCGTGTCGCGGCCGTCAAAATCACGCCCGGCGATCATTCCAATTCCGAGAGTCTCAAAGAACGCGCTGCTCACTTGATTGAAATAGACCGTGGCATCGTCGCGGGATCTTGCCGCAAGACCTTCGATCACTAGTTCGTCTCTCCACCAGGCAAGGCTGATCGGCGTGATATTGGAGGCGCTGGCGGATTGCACGCCGGGGATCGCGCGCAACTTTTCGAGCATCTCCTGGAACACGGGAAGGCGGCGCTCTGGAGCGTAGTTGCCGTTGCGAAAGTCGGCACTCATGAGAAGCACGCCATTCCGCTGAAATCCCGGATCGAGCGATCCGAGTGTCGAGAATGTGGAGAGCATCAGGCCGGCCACCACCACTAGCAGCGATGACAGGGCCACCTGCGCTGTCACAAGCATTTTGCCGAAGGCAAAACGTGAACCTCGAATGACTCCTCGCGTGTTCGCTTTCATTGCCGCTTGCGGTTGGACGCGCGCGCTTTTCCAAGCGGGCGCCGTGCCGAACAGCAATCCTGTGATGACGGCAATCCCCACGGTGAACGCGAGCACTCGGGCGTTCAGCGCCAGATCGAGATACACGTCCAAATAGGCCACCAACAAACTAGCACCCCATTGGGCGAACAGAATTCCCGCCGCTGCGCCGATGAGCGACAGGAGCAAACTCTCGGTGAGCAATTGACGAATGAGGCGGCCTCGCCCCGCACCGAGCGCCACGCGAATTGCGACTTCTCGCTGACGCGCCGTACTTCGCGCCAGCAGCAGATTCGCCAAGTTGGCGCAGGCAATCAGCAGAACAGCGCCGACGGTGACCATCAGAACGATCAGCGCCTGGCGATATTGAGTTCGAACATATGACAGCCCGTGGGCGGCGCTTCGTGTTTCGAATTTTCGTTCAAGGTAAGCTTGCTGGTCCTCGAGCCGCCAGTTCTCCGGGAGCGTTACCCGAAAGATCTGGGGCGCGAGCAGATTCAGACGCGCAGTAACCTGGCTCGGTGAGACATCCGGTTTCGGACGGCCAATGACACGCAGCCATCCATAAAAGCTGCGCTCATCAAAGATGCTGGCTTCGGCGTTGAGGATCTCTTCCGCGCAAACGGGTACGAAAACGTCAACCGAACTGCCGACGTGGATGCCGGTGAACCCGGGCTCCGCGACACCCACGATCTCGAAAGGATGACTGTTGAGAGAAAGCGCGGCGCCAATGACATCGGATCGGCCGCCAAATTCCCTTTGCCAAAATCCATGGCTGAGAACAGACGAGCCGGAACAGCCACGCTTGTCATCAGCGGGCGTCAGCAGGCGACCGAGCATGGGGCGTACGCGTAGTGTGTCGAAGTACTGCCCCGACGCATAGACGCCATTCGCAGGTCGCACCTCACCACCCGGGGCGAGATTGAATGCCCAAGGACAGTAGGCGAAGATTTGCGAAAACGCATCTTGCCTGTCACGCAGCTCTTCCCAGACCGGATTGCTGAAGCCTTCCGCATAGTCCTGCTCGCCCATCGTCACCTGCAACAGCTCTTCGGGGTGACTCACAGGCAGCGATCGCAACATGACCGCATCGATGAGGCTGAAGATCGCGGTATTGGCTCCGATACCCAACGCAAGGGACAGAATCGCCACCGCAGCAAATGCCGGATAGGTGCGCAACGCACGAGCGGCGTAGCGAAGGTCATTCGTGATGGTGGAAAGCATTCTTTCCCGGATCGCCGTGCGGGCAGTACCTGCGATCCGCGGCGCGCACGGCATACTCCCGCAATAGTGCCACAGCAGGTAAGAGGAGTTCCAGCCTGCGGCGGGTAACTCGTGTGTAAGGATGGCGAAGCTACTTGGGGACTTTGTCGGGGTCTTTGGGGGCGTGGGTGGTGATGCCCGACACGATGGATCGCGAAGCCGGGGGCAGCTTCATCACGGGCGTGATACCGGCCGCGAACGACGTGGCTTTTTCCGTGAGGCGCGCCACGATCTCCGGATGAGCCGCCGCCACGTCATGCTGCTCGCCGGGGTCCTTTTGCAAATCGTAGAGCTGGGGCTTCCTCAGTCTTACGGGGTCAGACGGCTGCCCCATCGCGTCCACATTCCGGGCGATCAAGTGCAGCTTCCAACCGCCGGACCGGACGGCAAAGACCCGGCTGCGAAAGAAATAGTAGAAGTCCTCATGCGGCGAGGGCTGACTTCCCACGAGCATGGGCAGGATGTTTTTGCCGTCGATGACGCGGTCGGCGGGAACCGGCACGCCGGCTGCATCGAGGAACGTCGTGAAGAGGTCCATCTGGCTGGCGATACCGTCCCGCACCTTGCCTGCCGGGATCTTCGCCGGCCAGCGGGCGATGAACGGCTCCCGCATGCCGCCTTCCCAGGTTGTGCCCTTGGCGCCCCGAAGCGGGCCGGCTGATCCACGCGTCTTCTTGCGGCGTGAGGCGTTCACCGCGGCGTTCTGATCCACGCCTCCGAGATACGGGCCGTTGTCGCTGGTGAAAACGACAAACGTGTTTTCGTCGATGCCGTTCTCCTTGAGGGCCTTCAGTACTTCTCCGGTGCTCCAGTCAATCTCTTCGATCACGTCGCCATAAACGCCGTAATCCGACTGTCCCTTGAAATCAGCCGATGGCCGCAGAGGAATGTGCGGCATCGTATGGGCCAGGTACAGAAAGAATGGCTGCTCTTTGTTTTCGCGAATGAACTTCACCGACTCTTCCGTGTAGCGCCGGGTCAGCGTGCGGACCTTGGCCGGCGACTCGATCGGTTCATCGTTGCGGAAAAGCGCGATGCGCGGCCAGTTGATCACCGGCACGAAGGTCATGTCGTTACTGTGCAGCACCCCAAAGAAGTAGTCGAAGCCGTTTCGCAAAGGCCGGTAAGGCCTGCGGCCTCCGAGGTGCCACTTGCCAATGATGGCGTTGGTGTAGCCCACTTCTTTCAAAGCTTCCGCCAGCGTGATCTCCGATCGTGGAATGCCCCACTTCTCTTTCGGAACCAAAACGCGCACCAGCCCCGAACGGAGCGGATAACGGCCGGTCAACAGGGCGACGCGGGCCGGGGTGCAGGTCGGCGCGGCCGAGTAGAACTCGGTCAGGCGAACGCCGTCGGCAGCCATGCCATCGAGGTTGGGCGTCCGGATGGACTCATGCCCGTAGACACCCAGGTCGCCGTAGCCCATGTCATCGGCATAGATGATGACGAAGTTCGGGGGACGATCGGCGGCGCGCGCCAAAGCGCAGAAGAGAAACACGCAGGCAACGAGGTTTCCCCATCGCATGGCTCGGCAAACACTCATCGCAGTTGTTCTCATGCTAGTCCGCCGCACACCGGAATCCCAAATTGTTCAGGCCCGTGTCGGACGTTGTTTTCTGGCGCGCGGCGACACGATAGCCCTGGCAATAGTTCTCACTGCACATCCAACTTCCGCCGCGATGCACCTTCTCTTTGCCTTCAGCCGGCCCTTTCGGATTGCGGGCTGGAGAACGCCGGTAGTAATCGGGCGCGTACCAGTCGGAGACCCACTCCCAAACGTTCCCGCTGATGTCGTACAGTCCGTACGCATTGGCGGGAAATTGCTTCACCGGCGCCAGACCGCCGAAACCGTCGCGGCGCTCATCGCGGAGGGGGAATTCACCCTGCCAGAGATTCGCGGCCGCTTTTCCATGCGGTTCGAGATCGTTGCCCCAAGGGTAGAGAAGCGCGTCCTTGTGTCCACCGCGGGCAGCGTACTCCCATTCCGCTTCCGTGGGTAAGCGCTTACCGGCCCACTTCGCGAAGGCGCTGGCATCGTTCCAGGAGACGTGGACGACGGGATGATCTTCCTTGCCGTCGATGTTCGAGTCCGGACCGCCAGGATGCTTCCAATCGGCGCCCTCCACAAGGGACCACTCGCCTCTCGCCACATCAAACACGCCGGAAGACCCTTCTTTTTCAGATTCGGTGACGTATCCCGTGACCCGCACGAAAGCGCCGAAATCGCGGTTCGTTACTTCGGTCGCGTCAAGGTAAAAACTATCGACCGTGACGGGATGCGAAGGACCCTCGAAGGGGAACCCGGTATCGGCGCCCATGGAAAACTCGCCGCCGGGGATGAGCACCATACCCGCACGCGCGGAGGGCCGATCTGTGGAACAACCTAGGAAAATCGATACAAGGATCGCCGGCCCAAACGCAGCCGTTGTGGATTTTAAAACCGGGCGGCAAAACCTCACGAACACTTCTATTATAGCGTCTTGGAGCGCACGGGGCGCCCAAAGCCTTGTAGAGCGTTCCAACGCGCGGCAAGCGGGAGAAATTTCCGGAGTGCGATCTACGAAGCTGCGAAAAAACTGTCCTGCGACTGGCCGCAGGCTCCTACATACCCTGCTCAAACACCACGTCCACGGGGATTCCGGCTGATCCGAGACGATCGAGGTCCTTGCGTAGAACGGGTCCTATCTGGCCCATTTCCCGAAAAAGCCGGGAAACGCCGTCGTAGTCTCCATCACCCTGCAGGCGAAGGATCTTTTCCGAAAGCGCATCGACGGCCTTCTGCATCTGCGCAAAGTTCACGCGGTACATGCCCGTAGTTCCATCCCGCGAAAAAGCGCCTTGCTGCTGGAAGAAATTGAACCGCACGAGATTCGCGATGCCGTGCGCGCTGGATGCGCCGAAGCGGATGGAGCGGAAAAGCCCTCCGAGAAACGTGACATAGTTGTCCATCAAGTCGGAGTCGCCTAATTCGCCCCGCGCGTGAAGCTGTGTGACCATGTGCAAACCGAGAATATCGGCTTTGCCCTCTTCCAGCGCGGAGGCGTTGTCCCGAAGCGCCTCGCGCACGGTGCCCTTGCCGGTGAGCGTATTCTTGATACCCAGACCATGGGCGACTTCGTGAAACATGGTGTTGGCGAAGAAGGCATCGAACTGAACGTGCTGGCGCTGGTCCTCGGCGATGAGCATAGCGGTGATCGGCACAAGAATCTTGTCGAACTTCGCCCGCATGGCGTTCTTGAGCTGCAAGCGGCGCGTGCCCTTGCGCAGTTGCACCTCTTCGTCGTTGGGCAGGTTGATCGCGATAGTCTTCGAACCGGCGTTGGCATCGCCAGCGTAGTAGAGCGCGTCGTAGGCGTTGAGATCGGAATCCGTGCCGGGTTTTTCCTGCTTATATTTGTTCTCGATGGGCAGGCTTTGCTGCAGAGAAGGCAACAACGACGCGTATCGCGCGAGGCGGGCGCTCCAATCCCTGTCTTTCACGAGCACATAGGCTTCATAGGCGGCCTTGTAGCCGAAAAGCCGGTCTTCGTAAGTTTCGATGGGGCCGATGACGACGTCGACGGTGTTGTCTTTCATCTCCAGCCATGCAAAATCGCTGGGCTGATAGTTGTCATCGACGAGCGCCTGCGCGCGCAGGATGAGATAGCGGCGGAGCGCGGGGCTGGCGGCAAGTTGCGCGGCCTCTCGCAGCTTTCCGGCCGCGATAGCGAGCTGTTCCGCAAACCGTTCATGATAGGGCTCGGCGCGAAGACCGCCTTCAGGCGTCCGCACCACAAATGAGTACAGATCTTTGAGCTGCTTTCCGGCTTCCGGTGAGGCCGCGGCGGCCTCGAACTCTTCCTTCGTCATATCCGCCGGATAGAAATTCGCGCCAAGCGGCTTCGGCCCAACGCGGGGCACAAACGGCTCATCGCCGGCCAAGCGATCCCACGGGCCATAGTTGATTTCGACGTACTCTCTCATATCAGGGTCGCCGATCGACGACAGCAGCTCATCGCGGTCGCCGTACGCCTGGGCCCAGAACAGCTCATCCATCACCTTGGCTGCTTCCATCAGGATGGGAATCATGCGCTGCTCGTTTTCCGTGAGCGCGCTCATATCGGTTTCAAGCCGAAAGGTTGTGTACTTGGCGAGATTCGTTTTCATGCTGGGCATCGGAGGTGTGGCTTCGTCCGTGCTTGTTTGGCAGGCCAGACAGGCCGCGCCAAGGACGATCAGGCCGATCGAGCCGGTAAGCTTCCTGGTCACGAGGCTATCGTAGCGCAAAGAAGAGCGGCGCACCGGAAAAAGCACGGCCGGCTTTGACGGAGGGCGCTTCGACTCGAGGGAGCGAAATGCACGAGCGCGACGACTTGAGGTGGCCGCCGCGCTCCGGGTGCGCCGTTGAAGAAAGGCGGGTCGTTCGTTTTACCGCGGCCGGCTCCCTGCGAAGAACCGGCCAAGCGCCGGACACCCGCCCGTGTCCGGCGCCTGACGGTTACGCCTCATCTAGCCGCGGGCTGTTTTGGCCTTGGGTGTAGCGAGGTATCCTGTGACGCGATCCTTGGCAATCCCAGTGATCACGATTTCATAGGGCTGACTTGAGCCGGAGGTATAGAATTGCACCGGTTCGTTAAGGTTCTTTTCCCTCTTGACGACCGTGGCATCGTCCGCCAGCACCTCCAGCGTATATTTGTTTCGTTTGCTGTCGGCGGCCCGCAGCCGGAGCTGGATGTCGCCCACCTTCAACATGTCCTTGGACTTGCTGAGATCAAAGGCGATGCGGTTCCGCTCATTCAACCGGCGCAGAGACGCGATGCTCTCTTGATGGCCCGCGATCTGTTCGTTCATGGCACCAAGGTGCTCGACGGTTTGGCTGAGGGCCGAGTGGGTGTGCTCGAGCTGCGCCTGGGTCTCGCCGACTTCTTCCCGAACGGCATCGACCTCGCTGCTCACCTCATCCACGCGCTGCCGGGTTTGCAGCGTCTTGCCGTCTACCGAGCGAAGCTCGCCCAGCAACTGCTCCTGCTGCTCACGCTGCTGCCTGGAAACGTTCTTGGCAAGCCACGCGGTTTCGTTGCGTGCCTGCGCCTTGGCCGCCTTCGCCGCGTCTTCCAGCGCCGCTTCAATTTCGGTTCGCAGGGCTTCGACGTCACGATGGGTCTTGCCCGAGCTTAACGCCGCCGACTCCCGCGCCTTCGCGACTTCGCTCTGGAGGCTTGTTTGGAAGGTGCCCGCGCTTACTTGCAGCCTATTGACCTTGGTGAGCAGGTAGAAATTCGCCGCCCCCAGCAGGACAAAACCGGCGATCACCGCCGCCGTCTTTCCACGCCCCGATGTTTCCTTGTATTCAAACTGCTCCGTTGTCTCGTTGAACATGTGATTCGTCCTCCCGATACTTCTTTCGCGTTTCCGCTTTGCTCCGCCCGGGGCGGCCGGCGATACGCACCCCAAGAAGGCAATTGCTGTGCCAAACGACACGGACGCGCGCAGGAGGACAAGAAAACAAGTAACAGGTTGAAAACAGCCCATCAAAGGATCTCCGGCGCTATCTTGCACTCTTCGCCGCGCGCCGAAGGGATGTATTTTGTATTGGCCTCGAGCGGTAAATATTGCTCACAGGCAAAGGTTTTGGGGCAGCGGGCCGCGAAAACATCGGAGGGGACGCGACTGCCCGAAGGAGTGTTTTTTGGGAGGCTCCGGCCCGCTGTGGTATATTCGTTTCCCCGTGTCAGCGGATCGGAGCGACAAAGCTCCAACTCGAGCGGGAGCAGCCGTTGTATTTCGCAGAGGCGAACGCCGTACCCGCATGAATTCATGCGGGCGCGAATCACCGTGACCGTTGCGGAGCCATTTAGGGAAGGAGGGTACCATGCTCAAGGAATTTAAGGAATTTGCCATGCGCGGCAACGTGATCGACATGGCGGTCGGCATCGTCATCGGAGCCGCCTTCGGAAAGATCATTTCATCCTTTGTCGCCGACATTCTGATGCCGCCGATCGGCCTGCTGCTCGGCAATGTGGACTTCTCGGAGCTTTACGTCAATCTGACGGCGCAGCAGTATGCCACTCTGGCGGAGGCCCAGGAAGCAGGGGCGGCGACGATCAATTACGGCCTGTGGCTGAATACCGTGATTGACTTCACCATTGTGGCGTTCGCGATTTTCCTGGTCGTCCGGCAAATGAATAAGCTCAAGAAGAAAGAGGCGGCTGCCCCGGCCGCTCCTCCCGCGCCGTCGAAGGAAGAAGTGTTGCTGGCGGAGATTCGGGACTTGCTCAAGGCGCGGCCGTAAGGGTAAGGGTGCAGCTGCCGGGAACCGCCTATTCGGCGGGTCGCGCAGTCCAGGCCAAATAGGCCTGCTCCTCAAAGTCTTCCAGTGCGTCCACGAAGAAGTGGTCGGCCGCTTCGATCCAGACGATCTTCTTGGGTTCGGCGGCAGAGGCAAAGACCGATTCCATTTTTTTGCGCGCGCCGTGAATATCGTTGGTGCTGTGGAGGAAGAATTTGGAGCAGCCGCAGTGGCTCAAAAAGTGCCAGTCGCCGTTGTTCACCGGAGCACCGGCGGCCAGGCACCGCTCGAGGCGCACGTCCCCGCAGGCGACGCGAAGCGCCACGCGGGACCCGAACGAGAACCCGCCCGCCATCAGCGGCAGGCCAGGATACCGCTCGCTCATGTAGCCTAGCGCGGCGCGAAAGTCATCCTGCTCCCCCTTGCCTCCGTCATGCGCGCCCGCGCTTTGCCCCACGCCCCGGAAATTGAAACGCAGCACGGCCGCGCCGGACCGCCTAGCCGACCGGGCCAGGCGAAACACCACTTTGTTGTGCATCGTGCCGCCATAGAGGGGGTGCGGGTGGCAAATGACGGCGGCCCTTGTGACGCGCTCCTCGCCGCCCGGACCTTCGTGCAGGGCCTCCAGCCGCCCGGCAGGGCCGGCAATAAAGGTAGTTTCGAGTAGTCGCGCCATCGTGCTGTAAGGCCCATCGGAGCGGCACGGTGCGAATCGTCGTCGCCGTCCCTGGCGGTTTCCTGTCTTCGACGGTCCCCGATACGTCCGTGGTTTGTCAAGTTCGGGCACAAGCTGGGGGATGTCGTGGGGGAAGCAAAAAGGGGCGAAGGCCGAAGCCCTCGCCCCTAGGACTGAGGAGAGAACTGAATTAGCGCCGCGCCATCTGCGACTTCGGCGTCGCCAGGTAACCGACAATGCGGTCCTTTGTCACTTCGTTGACCACGATCTCATACGGCTGGCCGCCCCGGCCTCCCATATAGAACTGAATCGGCTCGTTGATCGTTTTGAATTTCTTCTCGATCCGTTTGTCATCCGCCAGGATGTCAATGGCGAACCGGTTGTTCTTCCACTCGGTGTTGCGGAGAGTAACCTGAATATCACCGACACGAGTGGGCGTCTTGGCTTTGGGAATATCGAACTCGTAGTAATTCCGTTCGCCCAAGGCTTTCAAGGCGGCAAGTTCTTCGCCGTTGGTGGCGATGCGGCCGCTCATCACACCGAGATCGCCGCGAACCTGCCGGAAGTCCGAGACGACGGTCTCAAGTTCCTGTTTGTTGGAAGCCACTTCTGTCTTGACGCTGCCGACGTCGGTGCTGACGCGTTCAATCTTGGTGCTGGCTTCCTCCTGAATCTCGGAGATGCGCTCAGCGATCTGGTTGCGCTGCTCTTCCTGCTTCGCGGCCAGATCCTGGGCCAGCTTCTCAGCGTGCTTTCTGGCATCCAAGCGGGCCTTGCCGACGGAAGTCTCGGCTGTCTTGATGGTGGCGGAAAGCTGCTCCCGAAGATCTTCCAGCTCCTTCCGCGTCTTGCCCGTGTCAAGCGCGGAAGTCTCGCGCACGGTACTCATTTCGGTAGCGAAGTTGCTGCTGAGGTCGCCGACCTCGCCGCGAACGTTCTTCAACTGCCAGAACAAATACCCGTTGCTGGCGATCAATAAAGCAATTGCCACGGCGGCGGCAATCATAAAGCGTTTGAAGCGCTGATCCGAATCCGTTGTGTAAACTGGCGTCTCTTGCATGGTTTCCTCCTGGAATGTTGAACCCTTCTTCCCTTCTCCGTAATGTTTCCCACTCACGGCTGATTCCTGCGAGTTGTCGACGGACCCATGGAAAGCAGGGCAAGGGCCATTCTTTGGGAATGTCGTCCAAACGCTTTATTTTCAGGGGCTAATGCACTTTTGCCAAACAGGGCGGATGCCAGTTTGCGGAAAAATCTTCGTACTGGGAATGGGTAGGAAATGCCCGATGGATGCCACAAGGCGGAAGTATCCGTTTCCGGCGCGGCCTGGGCCACAAGAGCTGATGATAGGCGGAGAATTTCGCTGCTAGTTGCTGCGGTAGTTGGTGAACTGCATGTCAATGTTGAAGGTCTGCGCCTTCAGCATCGCAATCACCTTTTGCAGCTCATCGCGGTCCTTACCGCTGACGCGCACTTGGTCGCCCTGAATCGAAGACTGCACTTTCAGCTTTTGATTCTTGATGAGCTTCACGATTTCCCTAGCGTGCTCCATCGGAATGCCTTGCTGCAGCGTGATCTCCTGCATCACGGTGGATCCCCCGGCTTCCTGCACGTTGCCGCGAATCAGACCCTTCAGCGGAACCCCGCGCTTGACGAGCTTCTGGTCCAGCACCTCCACCACAGCGCGCAGGGTGAAATCGTCCTGGCTTCGCAGGACGATCTTCTTGTTGGCCTGATCGAGTTCGATCGTGCTCTTGGAGTTCTTCAGGTCGTAGCGGGTCGAAACCTCTTTCTCCGCCTGATGAATGGCGTTGCTGACCTCCTGAAGGTCAATCTTGGAAACGATGTCAAAACTGTTCACGGCCATAGCGCTGATATCGGTTTCTCTTTCGAGTCGTTCCTATTCCTTTCGAAGCGCATCGAGGACACGCTCCGTCACCCGGTCGATGAGAGCGGGTGTCATGCTTTCAAAAACTTCCGTGACGGCGGCGCGGACTTGCGCGCGCCGCTCGGCTTCATCGCGATCGGTCTGTAAGGCGCGTTCGACGAGAGCCGCGAACGGATTGGCGGCGCTTTTCCCGCCGCTCTCGGGCCCGTCCGCGATGGGGCGTGTCTCCATCGCCGGCCGCTTCAGTTGGGATGCGAACGAGCGGTTTCCATCCGGCAGTCCGACGGCCAGATTCTTCCGGGCGGGCGGTTTTTCGCCCATCTGCTCCAGCAGTGAACCAACGGCGCCGATCAGTCGTGTTGCGTCCAACGGCTTTTGCAGCAGTCCGTCGGGCCGGGCCTGCTCCGCTTTGGCTTGATCGAGCGGCTCCAGGGGCCCGCGCAACAGCACAACCTTGATGTGCTCCATCTCGGGATGAGTTTTGACGAAGTGGCAGACTTCATATCCCGAAAGACCGGGCATGGTGATGTCGGCAAGAATGAGCGCGGGATGGTTCTCCGACAAGTAGGCGAGGGCCGCATCCCCATCAGCGACCGTGACCACGGTGTGGCCTTCCTGGCTGAGGATCTCGGTTCCCATGCGCTGGGCGTGGGGATTGTCGTCGGCAAGAAGGATCGTGCTCACGTAGAATTGCCGGGCCGGTCTCGGCGGGCACACCGTCCGGGCGAAAAAATGCCCGGTTGCCGACAGGGCCAGTCCTATCTTAGCGGTTTCTACGGCTGGTTCTGCGGCGTTTGCGGCTGAGGCTGGCCTTGCGGCTGGTTCTGCCCGCCGCCCTGGTTCAGCCGGGCGTCCGGCTCGGTATCGAGTTTGCTGGGGCCGGTGATGGTCTCGGCGGAGACCTCGGCGGTCGGCTGTACGGCGGCCGACGGTGTGATCCCCGGAGGCGTGGTGGGCGCCAGAGCGGTCATGGCGGGATCGCCCGCCTTGGCGGCCCAGCGCATGTTGGGGCCGGTTCCAAACAGCCCGAAGACCTTGCCCAGCGTGCCCTGACTCTCACGCATGCTGAGGTTGTACTTCATCAGCTCATAGCGATCGGGATCGGTATCGGGGATTTCGCGGTTCGCGGCAACCAGCTTCTCCTTGGCTTGGTCAATATAACCGCTCAAGGGATAATCGCGCACAAGCTTGGCATAGGCCTGCAGGCTCTGCTCGGAAAATTGCTGCCCCATTTTTTCGTAGGTGTTGCCCAATACCCACAGAGCTTCATCGTTGCGGCTGTAGAGCGGGTAGTGGTCACTGACGGTCTGCAAGCGGTTCGCCCCTGCCCGATAGCTTCCCTTAAAAGTGTAGAAGGTGCCGACCCGGAACTCGGCGTCCGCGATCACTTCCTGCACGTCGCGCAGCATCTGCTTGGTGGGGTCCACGAAGCGGCTGTTGGGGAATTGCACCAGCAACTGGCGGCATTCCATATCGGCTTTCAGCGCATGAGTGTTGTCACGGTCGGAGGACTGCATCTGGTCGTAGTGAATCTGGCAGATTTTCATCTGCGATTCCGCCGACTCTTCCATCGTCGGAAAGAACGTGATGAAGTCCTTGTATTCCGCCTCCGCCTGCGCCAAAGCGTGCGAGGTTCCCTCGCGGTACCAGCTATCGGCGATCGCCAGCTTTGACTTGGCGATGTACTCGCTGTCCGGATAGGTATTGATAAGGGTTTGCAGCGTCAGCCTTGATTGCTCGTAGCGATGCTTCTCGAGATCCCGAATGGATCGATCGAAAAGGATCTTGTCCGGCTGCTGGGAGTTGTTGGCGATCGGATTGTCGTAGGGATCGCGGCCGCAACCGGAAAGGAGGGCTAAGGCCAGACAACCGGCAAGGAGGTATGAGGCTGGCGTCGGTATCGATTGACGAAATTGCATATTCAAATCCTTAAGCGCGGAGTAGGTGCGCCTGCTCCATGGCCTGGCGCATCGCTTCTACCTGGGCCGCCGGGTCGGGGCTGCCGAAAATGCTCGAGCCGGCGACCACAATATCACACCCGGCGCGTACAACCTCCTGGACGTTGTCGAGGTCGATGCCCCCGTCCATCTCGATATGGAACGAGAGCCGGCGCTCGCGGCGAATCCGGTCGAGCTGGCGCGTCTTGTCGAGCGTGGCCGGCAGGAATTTCTGCCCGCCGAACCCTGGATTGACGCTCATGACCAGCACCAGGTCCACCATGTCCAGAACTTCCTCCAGCGTGCTTACCGGTGTCGCCGGGTTGATCGTAACGCCCGGCAGCACGCCGTAGTCGCGGATCAGCTGCAAGCTGCGATTCAGGTGGCGGCAAGCCTCCTGATGGATGGTCAGCCGCTGCACGCCGGCTTTCACAAAGTCGGCGACGAAACGGTCCGGCTCCTCGATCATCAGGTGACAGTCCAGGAACAAGTCCGTTGCCCTGCGGATGGAGCTGATCACCGGAGGCCCGATCGAGAGATTGGGGACGAAGTGGCCGTCCATCACATCCAGGTGGACCATTTCCGCCCCACCCCGCTTTGCCGCCTGAATCTGCTGGTCAAGGCGGGCAAAGTCGGCCGCCAGGATGGATGGGGCAATCTGAGCCATGACTGAGGAGCGCTTCGGCGTAGGGAAGTCCGCTGGGCGGTGTACTACTTCCTCCTACCGGGCGCAGGTAAGTATCATTCTATCATTTGCTTGGCACAGCCTTGCCACCAGCCAGGGCGCCGCTCCTGACAATTTTGCAGGCGTAGAACCCGTCGCCCGGGTCCCGGCCCGGCACCCTGTCTAAATACGCTTCGGCCCGGAAATTGGTTCTTCCGGCAAGCACTTGGCCGACTACAGCCGCATTTTCCTCAGGTTCCAGAGAACAAGTGGAATAGACCAGGACCCCTGCCGGAGCGAGGGCGCCCAAAGCTTGCTCCAGGATCCGAGACTGCTTGCGGGCCAGCTCCGGAAGGTCGTCGGGCCGCAACCGCCACTTAATCTCAGGGTTGCGGGCCAGGGTGCCGGTGCCGGAACAAGGAGCATCGACGAGAATCCTGTCAAATTCACAGCGAAAGGGCAGGGGCAATTGCGCGTCAAGAGCCACGAGTGAAGCCGGCATCGTTACCAAACGCCGCAAGGTTGCCAGGCGCCTGGGATGGAGGTCGGCAGCCACCGCTCCGCCGGAGGCTCCGCGCTGCTCCAGAGCCTGGCTGGTCTTGTTGCCGGGAGCAGCACATAGGTCGAGAAAGCGATGCTCCGGCCGCAAGTCCAGGAGCGGGACTACCATCTGCGACCCGAGGTCCTGAATACGGATCCGCCCTTCCCGATAACTTGCCGCAGTCTCCGGTTTGCCTCGCTGGAGCTTGCGGCACCAAGGCAACTCCGTGGGCTCGGTTTCAATACCGTCTTCCGCCAAGCGGCGAAGAGTTTCTTCGGCCGGAAAGCGGGCATTGAGCCGAAGGTAGGTTGCGGGCGGCGTGACATTCGCCTGCAGGAGCGCCTCGGCGGTTTGGCCGCCAAAGTGGCGCTTCCAGCGCTCCACCAGCCAGTCTGGGTGCGCTTGCGCGGCCGTCTGGGCCGCCGCGGGACCAGCGGGCAGTTTCCGCAGGACGGCGTTGACGAAACCGGCCGCGGACCGCTTGCCTGCCTGCTTGACGAGTTCCACGCTCTCGGACAAAGCGGCGTGGGGAGGCACGCGGTCCAGAAAGCGCAACTGATAACAGCCCATGCGAAGCGCCGTCAGAACTTCGGAGTCAAGAGACCCCAATTTCTTGCTGGAGGCTTGGGCGATGAGAGCATCGAGCGCCCCTCGCCAGCGGAGGCAGCCCAAGACGATTTCGGACGCCAGAGCCCGGTCACGCTCGTCGATCCGGCTCATCAACGGGCTGGCATGGAGCAGTTCGGATGAGTATGCGGCGTCGGTTTCAACACGCAGAAGAATCGCAAAGGCAGCCTTTCGAGCCGGAGAAATCGGCATGCAAACGCTACGATAACAGAGGGCCCGCGAGCAAGACATGAATCCCGCAGCGCGCATCAGCCGTCACATGCCATAGAGCCGCATGGGCGGGGAGAGCGCGCGAGCCGCGTGCTATAATGCCGCTGAAAAGCGCGCCCGCACGCCCCTGAAGACCGGCTCCGAAACGATGGGCGACAAAGTGGAGATCACCGTCGCGAGCGATACGCGTTGGCTTGCGCTCATTCGCCGCGTGATTGACGAGTTTTGCCAGCAGGCGGGTCTGGACGCGCGGGAACGCCACGCCGTGACGCTCGCTGTCGGCGAGGCGGCGGCCAACGTCATGAAGCACTCGTACCGGGGGGATGATTCAAAGGAACTGACCTTGGCCTGCCGCACCGCCGGAGACGGCATTGAGATTGAAATCCGCGATGAAGGCGAGCCGTACGACCCTGATGCGCGGCCGCTGCCTCCGCCCGACGAGTTGCGGGCCGGCGGCCGGGGGGTTTACCTCATGCGGGCCATGATGGATAGCGTGGAATACCGGCGCGACGGCGCCACCAATTCCGTCCTCTTGCGCAAAATGCTGAAGACCCCGGTCAAGAACTGAGCAGTCATGGAAATTAACGTCAAGCGCGACGGCGCCTCTTCGGTAGTCTATGTCACCGGCGACGTCGACCTGCATTCCTCGCCGGCGCTCCGCGATACCGTCCTAGAGCTTTTTCAGAAACGGGGCCAGACGAAAGTGGTTGTCAATCTTTCCGGCGTCCAGTATGTTGACAGCTCCGGCATCGCAAGCTTGGTGGAGGGTCTGCAGGAGGCCAGAAAACGCGAGGCCCGGTTCGTTCTGGTGGGACTCAACGATGGGCCAAGGCACGTGCTGGAGCTGACGCGGCTGCTGAACGTTTTCGAGATTGCCGCAACCGAGGAAGAGGCTGTGCGGTGACGGGCGTCCGACGGCTCTGACTCTCTTTTTTCCACTGTCGGTTGTTCCGGAGGCGAATTCCCGTTCCATGAATCCTTTCGAGGCGGTCGGCAGAGGCACCATCGAGCGCGTGGAATACATCGGCGGGCTCACCATTCAGTTTTGGCGGGGCCTGCTGGCCTCCACACGCGTCAATCCATTCACCGGAAGCCGGCTTCGCTGGCAGACCACCATCAAACAGATGGCGATCGTGGGCGTGAACGCCTTGCCAGTCGTCTGTCTCATCGCGGCCTGCACCGGCCTGATCATGGCCCTCACCGGCGGCGCGGAATTGCGCCGCTTCGGCGCACTGCGTTTCGTGATTGACCTGGTGGCCGTGAGCATCACCCGGGAATTGGGTCCGCTGATGACAGCGATCGTCGTTGTGGGGCGTTCCGGATCGGCGTTCTCGGCAGAGATCGGCACCATGGTGGTTACCGAGGAGGTCGACGCCTTGCGCACGATGGCGCTGGACCCGGTGGAGTTTGTGTTGGCGCCCAAATACCTTGCCATGATGGTGATGCTGCCCTGCCTGACGATCGCCGCCGACACAGCGGGGATTCTGGCCGGCGGCATTTTCATCTATTTCACGCTGGACATGGGTCTTTGGATGTATCTGCGCGCCGCGGCGGAAGCCCTGGTATTAAGGGATATTGTGTCAGGGCTAATCAAAAGCATCGCCTTCGGTACGATCATCGTCCACGTCGGCTGTTACGAAGGCTTTCATGTTTCGGGCGGACCTGAGGGCGTGGGCCGGGCGACCACCGCGGCGGTCGTGAAGTCCATTTTCCTGGTGGTCCTGGCCGACCTGCTGTTTACCGCGTTCTTTTATTTCTTCTGGTCATGAACGTCCCGACTCCCATTCCCGCGCAGAAGGAGAAAGCGGCCCGGCTTCCGGAGCCGATCATCTCCGTGCAGAATGTCGTGGTGCGGTACGGCCGCAAGACGATTTTGGACGAGGTCAATCTTGACATTCTGCCCCACGAAGTCATGGTCATCATGGGGGCCAGCGGGTCCGGCAAGAGCACCTTGCTGCGGCACATCATCGGGCTCGAGAGACCGCTATCCGGGCGGATTGTCGTCAAGGGCGTGGACATCGCCACCTGCTCGGAAAGGGAACTCAACGATATTCGCCGGGTGATGGGCGTCTCCTTCCAGAGCGCGGCGCTTTTTAACTCCATGACCTTGGCCGATAACGTGGCTTTGCCTCTGCGGGAGCACACTAAGCTGGCCGAGCCGACGATCAAGCTGATGACCCAAATGAAGCTGGCGCAGGTCGGATTGGCGGAGGCCGAAAACCTCTACCCGGCGCAACTCTCGGGCGGCATGCGAAAGCGGGCGTCGGTTGCCCGGGCCGTCGCCATGGATCCCGAAATTCTTCTCTTCGACGAGCCGTCGGCGGGCCTAGACCCGATCATCGCCGCCGAGATCGACGATTTGATTCTTCATCTGAAACGCGCCTTCAACATGACCATCGTAGTGGTGACCCACGAGCTGGCCAGCGCTTTTTCGATCGCCGACCGCATGTGCATGCTATACAAAGGAAAGATGCTGAAGGTGGGGACGAAGGAAGAAATCCAGAGCAGCGACTTGCCGCGCATCCGGCAGTTTCTCGATCGCATCCCTGATAAACAAGTGGACGATGAGCCCTCGTACCTCAACAAATAAGCTGGGCGGAGTGATTTCCCATGAGTAACGAAGTCAAAGTCGGCACGTTCGTCATTACCGCCCTCATCATCTTTATCGTGACGTTTATCCGCGTTGCGAATGTGCAGCTGCGAGGGGAACGGGTGCCCTACAATACGTACTTCAAGCACGCGGGCGGCCTCGAGCCGGGCACAGCGGTTCGTTTTGCGGGTTTACAGGCCGGCGTGGTCACCGACGTCAAGCCTGCGACCGAGGACCCGACTCAGATTGAGGTCTCGATGGAGTTGAGCGACTCGATCCCGGTGAATGAGCAGTCGGTTGCGAAGCTCGCTGCGCTGAGCGCGCTTTCGGAGAATTACCTCGAAATCACGCCGGGCACAAAGGAGGCCCGGCGGCTGGAACCCGGTGCGACGATTCCTTCGGAAGAGGTGGTCACGCTCAGCGATATCACCCAGAAGATCGCGGATACGGCCCAGACGGCCACGGAGCTGATGAAGAGCGTGCAGGAAGACTTCGACGAGATCTTCGGCGAAACACAAGTTTTGCTTAAGAACCTGCAGGAGCTCACCGGGGAGAAGAACCAGCGGAGCGTGGAGCAACTGCTGGCCAACAGCAATCGCATGATCGAACAGCAGATGCCCAAAATTGACCGCATCACGGATCAAGTCACGGATGTGCTGGCGAAAATCGACAAGCTGACGGTCGATCTACGGGAAGTAGCGCAAAACGCCAACGACACGGTCAAAAACGTGAACCGGACCGTCGACGAGACCCGCGAGCCGATTAAGAAGGACCTGGCGGAACTCGAGGCGACGCTGGCGCGCACGCGTTCCGTCATGGAAGACATTCAAGCCATCGTCGTGCTCAACGAGCAGAACATCAGCGAGACGATGGAAAACTTCCGAGTGGCGTCGGAGAACGTCGAGCAGCTGACGGACCAACTCCGCCAGCGGCCCTGGAGCCTGATCCGCGTGCAGCCCAAACCCGACCGCCAAGTGCCGGTGCCGGCGGCCGCGGGGGCGAACCGCTAGTCCCGATACGCCCCACGTCTTTGAATCGCCCGGCCGTTCCTATAGCCGGCGCCAGTCAATCCCTTCCGCTTCCTCTGTGTACGGTCGCACACCCGGAGCTGCCGCAGCGTCGATTCTGCCGGTAATACCGGAGCGGCCCCTGTGTCCACGAAACAGGAGGGTAGCAAGATGACCCGTACATACCAGAGCAGATCGTTTAGGCTTTTGACAATCCTTCTGGCAGTTCTGTTTTTCGGGTCGGGCGTTTCCAAAATGGCAGCGGCTGACGCACAGGTGCAGGACTTCAGCAACTGGGGCTATCCCATGTGGTTTATGTACCTGACCGGCTTTCTGGAAGTCGTTGGTGGTCTGCTGCTAGCTTTGGCGAGCACGCGGTTTATCGGAGCCCTCGCGCTGAGCTGCGTGATGCTCGGCGCCGTTGCAACTCACATTGCGTTTGGCGAGTATGCCATGGCGATCCTGCCGACGGTCCTGTTGGGGCTGCTTATTTGGATTGCTTCCGCGTCAAGCCGGCCGGTGCTTTTGGAGTCCCCCGCCGCCCAGAGTCGGCGCCAGGTGGAGCACCACGGCCATCGCGTCTAGGAGAGAGGATTCGTTCCTGTAGCGGCTTGGGCAGGCCTTCCGCTCCCTTCTCGATTCCACGCTTGCGGCCTGGCGCGCTGACCCGCAACACCATGATGCGATAATGGGTTCTCGCCATGGCCGCCAAACGTTCCCTGACCTACGCTGACGCGGGTGTAAGCATCGGTGAAGCCGACCGCGCCACCGCCAAAATCAAGCAATACGCGCAACGAACCTTCAACCGCAACGTGCTGGCGGGCATTGGTTCGTTCGGCGCGGCGTATGCCATTCACAACACGGGCCTGAAGCGCCCCGTGCTGGTCAGTTCCGCCGACGGGGTGGGCACTAAGCTAATGCTGGCGTTCGCGATGAGAATCCATGACACGGTGGGACAGGATCTGGTCAACCACTGCGTGAATGACATCGCGGTGCAGGGCGCGCGGCCTCTATTCTTCATGGACTATTTCGCAACCGGCAAGCTGTCGGCGGCGGTCACGGCCCAAGTCATCAAAGGTCTGAGCAAAGCATGCACGGAAAACGGCTGCGCCCTGATCGGAGGCGAAACGGCCGAGATGCCCGGCATGTATCAGCCTGGGGAATACGATCTCGCCGGTTTCATAGTCGGCGTGGCCGACCGTGCGCGGCTGATCACCGGTAGCAAGATTCGCGCCGGAGACGCACTGGTGGGCCTGCCTTCGACGGGCCTGCACACGAACGGTTACTCTCTCGCTCGCAAGCTGTGCTTTGAAGTCGCGAAGTATGAACCCGAAACGATCGTTCCAGAAATCGGTGGTCCGATCGGGGCCGAGTTGCTCAGCATTCACCGTAGCTATCTGCGTCCTTTGCAACTGCTCGCCGACAACGATTTGTTGCGCGGCGCGGCGCACATTACCGGCGGCGGCATCACGGATAACACGCCGCGGATGCTGCCCGAAGGCGTGGGAGCGCGCGTGCGCCTGGGAACATGGCCGGTGCCTCCGGTCTTTGAACTTTTCCGGAAGATCGGCCGTCTGCGCCAGCCGGAACTCTTGCGCACGTTTAATATGGGGATCGGCCTGGTGATGGCCGTGCCCGCGCGATCGAAATCGCGGGTACTTCGGCTACTCGAAGAGATCGGCGAGACGCCGTATGTCATAGGTGACGTCATCAAGGGCGCCCGCAAGGTCATCTACGAATGAAGAGGCTAGGGGTGCTGCTTTCGGGACGGGGATCGAATTTCGAAGCCATTGCCGACAACGTGGCCGCGGGCAAGATTCCGGCCGAGATCGCCATTGTCATCAGCAATAAGCCCAACGCGCGCGGCCTGGAACGGGCCCGCGAGCGGGGCATTCCCGCGGAATGCATTCCCTCACGCGGTCTGGAGCGCGAGGAATACGATCGCCGGGTTGTAGCCCTGCTTCAGGAAAAGAAGGTCGATGTCGTGTGCCTGGCGGGGTTCATGCGGCTGCTGAGCGCCTATTTCGTCGAGCAGTTTCCGAACCGCATTTTGAACATTCACCCGTCGCTCTTGCCGTCGTTTCCGGGGCTGGAAGCGCAAAGTCAGGCGCTCGAGCACGGAGTCAGGATCTCCGGCTGCACCGTGCACTTCGTCGATGCGCGCCTCGACGCCGGGCCGATCATCGTGCAAGCAGCAGCGCCGGTGGAGGACGACGACACCGACGAGACGCTTTCCGCCCGGATTTTGAAGGAAGAGCATCGCATCTATACGGAAGCGATCAACCTTGTGCTGAGCGGCAAGTTCCGCGTGGAAGGCCGCCGGGTGATTCGCTGCTGACCAGTTACCACCAAGATTCATGAAGCTCACGATCGACGAACAATTGACTTACCTTCGCAAGGGATTCGCCGAAATCATCCGCGAAGAGGACTTGAAGCAGCGCCTGATCGCCGCCGAGAAAGAGGGGCGCCCGCTGCGCGTGAAAGCGGGTTTCGATGCCACCGCGCCCGATCTGCATCTCGGCCACACAGTGGTCATCCGCAAGCTGAAGCACTTTCAGGACCTGGGCCACACCGTCATTTTTTTGATCGGCGACGGGACGGCGATGATCGGCGACCCTTCCGGCCGCAACGTGACGCGCCCCCCAATGACGCGGGAAGAGATTCTGATCAACGCGGAGACCTACAAGCAACAGGTTTTCAAGATCCTTGACCCCGAAAAGACGGAGATTCGCTTCAACGGCGAATGGCTGCTGCCACTGAAGTTCGAAGATATCGTCCGGCTCTGCTCTCACTACACCGTGGCGCGCATTCTCGAGCGCGACGATTTCAGCAAGCGATATCAGAGCAACCAGCCGATTTCGATTCACGAGTTTCTTTACCCGCTGACTCAGGCCTACGACTCAGTGGCTCTGAAAGCCGATGTCGAGTTGGGCGGCACTGATCAAAAGTTCAATTTGCTGGTCGGGCGCGAAATCCAGCGGGCCTATGGACAGCCGCAACAGATCGTAGCCATGACGCCGATTCTCGAGGGCCTCGACGGCGTGCAGAAAATGTCGAAGTCGCTCGGCAACTACATCGGCGTCACTGAACCGCCCGAGGTGATGTTCCGCAAAGTGATGCAGATCAGCGACGAGCTGATGTATCGCTACTACGAGTTGCTCACCGACATGAGCGTCGGCGAAATCAAGGCACTGCGGCAGAAGGTTGATTCGGACGAACTGCATCCGATGAAGGCGAAGGCGGATCTTGCCGCCCGCATCGTCGCCGACTTCCATTCAGAGGATGCCGCGAAGCAGGGCGCCGAGGCGTTCCGGCGTGTGGTGCAGCAGGGTGAAGTGCCGGAAAACATCCAGGTTTTCCCGCTGCCCGGCGAAATGCGGGGAGAATCGTCCATCCGTATCGACAAGTTGCTGCGCGAGATCGGGCTGTGCAGCTCCGGCGCCGAGGCCAACCGCAAACTCAAGGAGGGGGCGGTCTCGGTAAACGGCGAGAAACATAGAGAGATGAGCTACACCGTCGATCCCGCCGTCAAGGATCTCACCATCCAAATGGGCAAGAAGTGGGCCCGGGTCACGTTGGCGGATTGATCGCCTGCCAGCGGTCGAGCGGGTTACGCGAACAGTTCTGCGGCTGTGATGCTCACTCCGAAACGAGGAACAGCGAGGGCAGAGACGGACTCGAGACCGGCCTCGGTCCAAGCGTAGATCTTCTTCAACCCAGGGTCGACGAGCCAGACGTTGGGTACACCCCAGGTCCGGTAGTCTTCGAGCTTGCTCACAATTTCCGTGTGCCGGTCGTCGGGCGAGACGATTTCAATGACGACGAGAGGCGGTGTCGAAGGGACGTCCTCTTGTGGATCGTCGAGGCCGAAGACGGCTACGTCGGGAACACGATAACGAGTTGCGGCCAGCTGCAACCGCAGCTCCGGATAGCAGAACAACGGCTGCGTCTTTGCCAGTAGGCCGAATAGTAACACCAGCCGGCCCTGGACTTTGGCGTGTTGTTTATCGCCCACGTTCCTTTCGACAACATCTCCGTTGACGAACTCCCGGTCGGGACCGTCGTAGCTCATCTGGAGATATTCTTCGGGGGTAACGATGGTTTTGGTGGCCATCAGCCTCAGCTTATCACGGCCGGTTTGACTCCGAATGGCTATAGGGAAGTAGCGTGCCGCGCTTGCGGGCCTTCGCCGCGATTCAGCTCGTAAGTACCCGCTCAAGCCGATAGAATAGTTTTCTACTCCAGGCCCTTGGAGCCTGTCATCGGAGGAGTAACCGTTTTGAAGCCTTTGATTCCAGTGCGCAGACTGCTCTTCATTTTCGCGCTGTCCTTTCTGGCTTTCGCCGCGCAAGCGCAACAGAAACCGGCTGCCGACCTGTTGCTCATCCTCGACGCCTCCGGATCCATGTGGGGCCGCGCGGGCGGCGAAATCAAGATTGCGACGGCGCGCAAAGTCCTCAAAGACCTGGCGTCACAGCTCCCCGCCGCGTCTCAGGTCGGGCTGGTTGCCTACGGCCACCGCAGCGAAGGCGATTGCGCCGACATCGAGACCGTCGTGCCGATGGGGCCGCTCAACGCCGCGAACCTCGTTGGCAAAGTCGAGGCGATCAACCCGAAAGGCAAGACGCCCCTCACGCAATCCATCGATCACGCTCTGGCGGCCGCGAAGGGCCGTGACAAGCCCACCACGATTGTGCTGCTCAGCGACGGCCTCGAAACGTGCAGCGGAAACCCTTGCGCGGTGGTCCGCAAGGCGAAGGAGAGTGGAGTCAACTTTCTGCTACACGTAATCGGGTTTGACCTAGGCAAAGAAAATGTCGCGCCGCTGGAATGCGCCGCGCAGGCCGGCGGCGGCTTCTACTTTCCGGCGGCGAACGCTAGCGAACTCTCGGCGGCGCTCGAGCAGGCCGTCGCGGTAACGGAGGAGGCCGGCGCCAGCGTGCTCTCGGTCAAAGCTGTGCTGAACGGCCAACTCAAGGATGTTTCGATCGGTGTGATCGATACGCACACGGGAAAACAAATTGCCGGCGGCAGAACTTACGAGGCGGCGGAGACGAATCCGCGGCTGCTCCGGCTCCCCTCGGGGACGTATGATGTCCAGGTCCGGGCTTTGGGCCTGACCGGCGACCCGCAGCAGAACTTCAAGGGTGTGACGCTGGCCAAGGGGCAGACCGTTGAGAGAATCGTAGACTTCTCTTCGGGATCCCTGGCAGTGCACGTGCTCCGTAATGGCGAGCTTTCCGACGCAACCGTCACGGTTTTTGCGACGGGCACGCGGACCCAGGTAGCGGGCGGCCGGAGCTATCGCGCGGCCACCTCCAATCCGAAGGTGTTCGATATCACCCCGGGGGTTTACGACGTCCAGGTAGGGTCGGTCGAAATCGCGGGCGGAGCCGTGCAGCGATTCGAGAAGGTCGAGGTCAAAGCCGGAGAGCGGGCTGAACGCAAGGTGGAGTACCAGAGCGGGGAATTGCTCATCGGAGCCAAGCAGGGAGCAAACCTTGTGGACGCCACGGTTACGGTTCGTTCTGCGGGGAACCGGCAGGAGGTCGCCGGTGGCCGTACTTATACCGCTGCAAGCTCGAATCCCAAGCAGTTCACCTTGCCTCCGGGGCGTTATGTGGTTTCCGTCGCGCCGGTGCGGCCCGCGGGGTTAGGCAAGAAAGAAGTGGAAGTCGAAGTTGTCGCGGGAAAAGCCGTGGAGCAGACGGTGACGTTCTAACGGGTGGGCTTCTGGGTACACCCGCGATCGATAGTCGGGAACAAACCAATTGCGCCGGAAGAAGGCCGCGGACCTGCAAAAACGGCTCGATCCGCGCTACAGCCCCAGGCAGTCAATACGCCCGCAAAAATTCAGCCACGCTTGCCTGCTGTTTCTCTCTCAGCGCGCTGCATAGGCGAATGTTCTCCAGCGTTTCCGCCAGCGTTTGCTCGCCGCCATTAAAGTCCTTCATCCGAGGTCCGAAAAATGCTTCCAGCTCTTTCGCTGCGGCCTCCGAGCAGAATACATTTCCCACGCTGGCGGGTAATCGCGCGCCCAATTGAAAGCCGCCTTCGGCCGGCAGGCGTTTGACGAGATCGTCGAAGTGTTCCTTGACAAAATCGAAGCGCATCCTCCGGATGACGGGCGTTGCCTGCGAAGCCATGAGGATGCCCAGACTCTCACGAATGTCGAACTCTTCGGCCAGAACCAGGCTCATAGCCTCCCGCGCGATCTCCGGATCGCGAAATGATCCCAAGGCCGAATAGAGGTTGAGGCGATCCGTGCGGCTCTTGGTTTCGCGCGACGCTTTGAGATACCGGTCGAAGAGATCACGGTCGCCGTGATAGGCGGCTGTCGACAGAACCGCCGAGACGATGTCGGGCGGCAAGGCCCGTGGATCCTCGAGCCAACGAAGCGCCAGCTCGCGGGCTTCGCCTGCCAGTGCCGAATCCTCACCGCGCGAGGCCACCAAAAAAACCAATTGGGTGCGAAGCAGGCGCGTCTCCGCATCCTCCCCCTGACGGGGCATCCATCCGAGCTCATGGGCGCGAGAGCCATAGGCCGTGCGCAGGAACCGCACGTAGTTCCCCTGTAAGTCATCGCCGGTCATGTGTGGCCAGATTTGACCGAGAATCCGTATGGTCATCACGACGATGCTGCGCTGCGAATCACCAGCCAACTCGGGAACCAGCCGCAGCGCAGTGGCGCCGTCGACGGTTCCCATTTCGAATCCGGCTTGCACATCGCCGATGACGCTGAGCCTTTCCGTGGAGGGGAGTGCTCTGCCTCCGTCCGCAAGCAGCCGTTCGAGAAGACCGCCTTTGTATGCCACATGGTAGTAACCATCGCCATTCGCGTTGGCTGAAATCCAGGCGGGGCAACCGTCAATACCCGCCAGGGGCCACTGCGCTTTTGCCTCCGCAAGCAGAAAACATTCGCGGCGCTCCGCGCCCGAGGAATCGAATCGCATGCAGACGGGGATCATCCACGTCTGTCCGGTGCTTCCCGTGGACCCCACGGGCAGAGACCGCTTCTGCTCGAGGTGCACCATGGGCGGCCGACCCTCGGCACACTCCAGCGCCACGGAAATCAGCGGCACACCGCCCTGGTTGAGAAAGCTCGAGAAGGCCGTACTCAGCTGCGCCTTGGAATCGGCGCTTATTTCATCGAGAAAGTCGCCGGAGGACGCATTGCCCCAGGCGTAACGCTTCAAATAGCGCCGGACGCCTTCCCGGAATTCGTTCTCACCCGCCCAGGCTTCAAACATGCGAATCACGGCTTCTCCCTTGTTGTAGGTAATACGGTCGAAAGCGCTCATGATGTCGCTGTAGGAACCGATCGGATTGCGGATACGGCGCGCCGAAACGAGACCGTCCTGGCCCATGACGCTCAAGCGCGAACGAACGGCATCAAGATCTTCGTTCCAGTCCGGTTTCTTGCTTTCTACAAGCTTGGAAGACATCCACGAAGCGAAAGCTTCATTGAGCCAGATGTCGTCCCACCACTTCGGCGTTACCAAATCGCCGAACCACTGATGTGCCAGCTCATGAGCGCAGGTGGAGTAATAGGCGCGTTGCCGCTGGATCGAGTCCTTTTCCGGTTCGCTGAGCAGCAGCGGTTGAATGTAGGTGACAAGGCCGGCGTTTTCCATGGCGCCGAACCCGAAACCCACGGGGATCGCGATGCTATCGAGCTTCTCGTAGGGGTAAGGCACGCCGAAATAGTCCTCGAGCCATTCGAGAATTTCAGGCGTCACGTCGGCGGCATATCTCGCGTGGGAAGTTTTCCCTCGCGGGGTGATGATGCGCACCGGTGTCTTATTGCGCCCGGCGGCCCGCGCTTCGACAGTTTCGAAAGGCCCGACGGCAAGAGCGACCAGGTAGCTCGGCAGAGGCTTTGAGGGTGCGAACTCGAACGTGCGCAGGTTATCCGTACCGGCGCCTTCACTCCTCAGGGGAGTGTTCGAGAAAGCTGTCAGACCGTTCGGCACATTCAGAGTGATCTGCCAGGGAGTCTTAAAGCCCGGCTCGTCAAAGCACGGAAAGGCGCGGCGCGCTTCGAACGACTCGAACTGGGTGAGCACATACCACTCGTCGCCGTCTTTCGCCTTGAAGATGCCGGCCGTGGTCCTTTCATTGATCTTTCCGCGATAGCTGATCTCGAGTTTCGCTTCGCCCATTGCCAGCGGCTGAGAAAACGTGAATCCCACAGTGTGGTCGTTGCCCGCGCGCACCACGGCCTCCCGGGATGCGCCCTCCTGCTGCAACGCCGCTTTCTCGATCGTGAGATTCGTCGCGTTCAGCCAGAGCAGGTTGGTTTCCCGGCCGATCTTCAGATCGATGACAAGGCGTCCCTGAAATTCCTCGGCCTGCGGATCGATGGTCAGCTCGGCGGCGTAGCGCAAGGGAGCCGCACGGTCGTCCAGCCGCAGCGCCGGCGGATCCTGGGCGGGCAAAGGCAGAACAGCCAGCAAAGCAGCCCAAATGCAGAATATCCAACGGGACCTGGACGGGGTGTTCATGGGGTTTCCTCGCGGATTCACTTCATTTCGGAAAGAAGCCCCAGTTTAACCGATGTGACACGCGCGCACCGGCGTTATTTGTGCGAGATAACGATACTCTGGATGCCGGGCCGCAACGTATGCAATTCGCTCCGTGAGAAGCCGGCATCGCCGAACATGCGCTGATATTCCGCGAAGGTGTAGGCGTCCCCTTGCGGGGTAGTGCCCAGCATCATCATCGCGAAAGACGCCGCACCGGGCGGCGAAACGCGGTCCTCATTGGGAACGAACTCCAGCGTGACCACCCGGCCGCCGGGCTTGAGAGAGGCTGCCACTTTGCGCAGCAGCGTCTCACAGGTCGGAATATCGAAGTGGTGCAGGAAATTTGTCAGCAGTACCGCGTCGTAGCCCGTGCCGAAATCCGTTTGGAAGGCGTCTCCGGGCAGTGCGCGATGCCTTCCGGCGACACCGAATCGGGCGGCATTCTCCGTGGCGACTTCGAGCACCTTGGGCCAGTCGAGCGCCACGACTTCCAGGGACGGATTCTTCTGCGCCAGTACGATTCCAAACATACCGTGCCCGGCGGCGATGTCGAGCACTTTCGCGGGCTTGCCGGCGTCGAAGGAAACGAGGCCGGCGATCTGCTGCGCCGGCATCATCATCAACGGGACCATGCTACGTGCGAAATCGACCCAGACATCATTCTCGGGAGTTACCGATCCCTGCCCATCGAGAATCGTCGTCCCTCGGCGGATGGTTTGGGCAAGATCGGCGAAGGCGTCACGCAACGTCGGTGAATGCAGAAACTTGAGTGAGCCGCCGAGGTAGGCCGGCGAGCCGCGATCGAGAAAGAGGGCGCTGCCGGGAGTAAGGGCGTAGCGGCCTTCCGTTTTCGTAAGAAAACCGATGATCGTGAGGTAGTCGCAGAGAATGCGCGTGCTGCGCTCGGGCGTTCCCATCTTCGCGGCGGTCTCAGCAGCGGTGAGGCTGCCTTTGCCGATGGCGCTGAAAAGGTCAAGCTCGACAGCCGCCTTCAGCGCCGCCGTGCGCTGGTGGGCATTGGCCGTTTCAAAGAAGAGTTCGGGTGAGGGTTGCGGAGTGTTTGTCATAGTGTTGGCCGCTGGGGCAATCCTCCATTTTGGCAGGTCACATTGCGGGGGTGGTGGACCCGCCGGGGGCCCGGCGCCTCCTCCAGGAAGCAGAACTGTACAGCCGCTGCGAGTAATTCAGCAGCGGCCAATCAGGAACAAGAACTCCCGATTCGGCGCTTCAGCGTCCCTCAGCCACTCATGGGTCCACTTCATGCCGGCCATGACGTTGCGCTGGTAGTCGAGTTCCACGACCTGCAGCAGCTCCCCGCAAGATTCAATGGCTTCGTTGAGTTCCTCGGACGTGGCCCGCCCTCCGGAGCTGTACGACAAGATGATATACCTCGACCGGGTCGCGGCAAGCAGCTGGCGAATCGCTTCCACGGCGACGAACTTGCCGCCGGGACCTCTTCTGAAATCTTCGAACGGAGAGTGAGAGAGCGTGTCGGAAGTATCGGCACGACGGTTGGCCCTGCCAAAGAGAGCGGGTTGATCATGCAAGCAAATGGTCGTCCACACATGATAGTAGGAGGCGTATCTGACACGCGACGGCGGCATCTTCTCGTTGTTTGAGCCGTAAGGAGGGTCGTAATAGGCAAGGTCCGCCTCGACCCTGCCGGTCACGTCAAAGATGTCCGCCCGTTCGACGCGGTGTAGATGGGCGCGCTCGCCCCCCACAGTAGCCGGCACCCTCAAACGAAGTGTCTTGTGAGAACGAGGAGACCACTCCCGAAGATACGAAGCGAAATGCCCGAGTGTGCTATCCACCTGATCGAGGGCCAGTATCAGGCTTGTCAGCGCCACGCACTTGGCAACCGGATCCAGCGAAAGTCTCTCGATCTCCTCCCGAACCGCATCCAGCTTTCGCGTGTTGTGAATCTGCCAGGGACGTTTCGCCTGCGCGTTTCCGGTGGAATCGCCGCCATAGAACTGCGTGAACCAGCCGTCCCTGGGCGGAAGGGAATTCACGTGTTCCACCAAAGCCTGGTACTCCCGCGGGGACTTTCCTTTGAGGTAGCACCTGCCAAACACCTCGGACCAGACGGCGTGGTCATTGCACACTACCTCGTAGCCGCATTGCGCAAAGGCCTGCGATACGCGGGTCGTGCCGGAAAAACCGTCGAAGACCGTTTTTGCGTTTACCTTGCGGGCAAGTTGGAGAATGTGAGGAATGAGCTTGAGCTTCGAGCCTGCATACTTGATGCCCTCGGTGCGAGGCCATGCAAAGGCTCGGCCAGCGGTGAAGGGCTGTGCTGGTGCTAGTGCGATCATGCCCCGGGATGCGGCCTTCGTCCGAGGATATCGCCTTTTGACCCTTGCTTGCGCCAGCTTATAGCCGGCCTACCGGGCAAAGGGAGGCAGGAAGGAAATCCTTACGCGGCGCCAAGCGAAGCCGCCAGGATTCAGCCTAAGGCAACTTGCGCAATGCGATTCCCGCATCCTGCTCCCACGCCGCAAGCACACCACCTGCGGGAAGGGTCGCGAGGGCCGGCATGGCTGCTTTCTCCGACAGCACCTCAGTCTTGCCATCAACCCACAAGACGAGTTGCGCGCCTTTCACCCAGAGAGCGTAGATCCCGTCTTGGCTGGCAGCGACGGCGACATCTTTCCCTTCGCCGAGCCGCACCTCAGGGCGTCCTGGCTCCGCCATATAAATGTCAAGCTCACGCCGCCAGACGGTCATTGTCCGGCCGTCTGCGTGTGTCAGGCCTCCGCCATCCATGGGACAGGCGTTGAGCATCCAGGTGCTCTCGCCGAGCTTTTCGGGCTTGCCGAAGGACTGCCCTCCTTCCGCGGACCGGAGGAGGTACATATCCCGTGCGCCCTTTAAGGCGTTTCGCCACATTACGTTCAGCGCCCCACTGTCGGTAAATGCGGCAGAAGGGTGGCAACATTGGCAGATTGTTCCGTCCGGCGACTCGTAGAGCTGCACGTTTGCTCCCCAGGTGGCTCCAGAATCTTCCGACCAGGCGCCATACAACCGTGTGCCTTCCCGGCGCAGGTCGAGCCAGGCTGCAAATAGTCTGCCCTTACTGTCGGTGGCCAGCGAGTGCAGGCCCTCGCGCGCCGCGGCAGGAACGTCGTTCACGCGCACCGGCTTCGACCAGGTTTTGCCGCTGTCCGTCGATCGCCAGGCAAAGAGATCGCCGTCGGAGGGAAGGCCATGGGCGTGCGGACCGGTTGCCGCCGTATTGCCTGTGACCGCCGTGACGACGATGGTTCCCTTGGTGATCACAACGCGCGGGCCGCGATGCCTGCTCAACGGGAGAATGGGAACTTCGGCCACCTTGACCGGATTGGAAAAATCCTTACCGTCGTTCGTGGAGGTGGCGACATAGATGCCGCCTCCAGAGCCGTAGGCAAGCGCCACCAGATCTGCGGAGGCGGCGAGCTGCGGCGATCGATACGGAACCTCGGCGGAAGGAGGCGCCAGGTAAAGAACCGCCAGTGCAAGTACGGCAAACATAGATTGACCTCCACTCAAAGGTCCGCGGGGAGCGGCGCGCGCCGGCAACTCCCCGCCACCAGTCAGAATCGCAAGCGCAGACCAAACTGCAGCGTTCTCGGATCCGACACGGAAGTTACCTGCCCGAAGGTTGGCGATGGATTCGTGGGGTATGCCCCACTGCCGAACACGCTGTTGTTGGTGACGCCATTGAAGCGATTGAGAGCATTGAAGGCCTCAACCAGCCCTTGCAGGGTCACGGTTTCCGAGATCCGGAAGCTTCGGCTGAGCCGCGCGCTCAGGTTCACAAAATCGAAACCCTTTCCGGCGTTACGGCTGATGAACGCTCCGTTCACCATGGGCCGGGCCGATGTGCCCTGAATCGTACTGGTTCCGGTCGTAATGTTGAACGGCAGCGCCGAGTAGTACTGGAACATGCCGCTCAACTCAAATCCGTTGACGAGATGTTCCCAGGCCGTCGTAGCATGGGCCATCGAGGAATGGACCGTTCCCTGCAAGACCAACCGATGGCGCTGATCGTCGTCAGAGCGTCCATAGTCCTGCCAGATGTTGTAGTGGTCGATCGGTGAGCTGAAAAAGAACTCGCCGACGTTGTTCAGCGACTTCGAGTAGGCGTAAGAGACACGGAAGCTTCCCCACTGCACCGGCCGCTGCACGAACGAGACGTGCAGGGCGTTGTAGTTGGAGTCCGCGAGGGACGAGTACTGCGTGTTGTTGGCGTAGTTCGGGTTTGGCCGGCACCCGTTGTTACCACCTGAGGCCACACAGGTGGGAACGTTCTGATTGATGGATGCGATCAGGTGAAGGCCGCGCAAGTGCTGATAGCCGACACTCAAGGTTCCCTTTTCTCCAATCTGCTGTTCGATTTCAAGGCTCACCTGCTGGGAAAAGGCGTTTTGCAGGTCCCGATCCATTGTCGTGAGACTGACCAGTGTCACCAATGGAACCGCCTCGTTCAGGATATTTGGAAACGTGGGCGCGCCGGTTTGCGCGGGAGAGAGGCTGACGGAAGTTTGACGCAGGTTGTTGAGGTCCGTCGTATTCCCGGCCGACAGGAGAGCATTTGCGAGCGCCCGCAAGGGCACCCGATCGTAAAAGAGGCCCGCACTTCCTCGAACCACCATGCGCCGCGATTCAAACGGAGACCAAGCGAAACCCAAGCGCGGCGAGAAGTTGTTCGTATCCGTCCTAATAGTGTCGAGATACTGTAAGTCGTATCGCAGACCCGCATTGAGGGTGAACCGCGGGTTCACTTTCCACTCGTCCTGCACATAGAAACCGGCATTGGGATTGCTTTGCGATACCTCGGTGATGCCGAACGTCTGCGTAAAGCCCTGGTTGTTGTAGGTCCCCGCGAGAAAGTTCGCCAGCGACGAGAAAGAGTAGCTGCCTCGAACCGACCGGGGGAAGCTGATTTTTGTGTCATTGAACAAAAAATCCGCGCCCACGCGGAGGGCATGCGCGCCTGCCTGGTGAGACAGGTTGTTCACAATTTCGTATAGCTTGTTCTCGCGCCCGGCGGGAGAAAACGACAGCCTCCCAAACGAGGCGACGCCCGAAATGCTGACGGCCGGACCGGTGAGATCGCTGGGCGGCGCTTGCAGGTTGCTGTAAGTGAACTGGCCTCGCGTTTCCAAAATCGTCCTCGACGAGAACGCGAGAATGTTGCTCACCGCGACGGTCTGGTCCCTGTTGTTCAGATCGGAGGAGGCGCTGGGCGCGCTCAGGCCGCCGGCGCCTCGCGAATTGGGGGCGCTCACATCGTAGAGGCTGTATCGAATACTGAACTGATCCTTGGAACTGAACTGGTGGTCCACTTTGCCCAGGAGATTGATGTTATGAACCGGGTTCGGATAGAGACCCGTGGTGATTTGCGGACCTTGATAGCCGGACGCGCGCAGCCGGGCATTGATGGCCTCGACATTGGCGGGCAAGATCGTGGCCAGTCCGGACTGATTGAGTAGGCGCTGCTCGAAGTTCCCGAAATAGAAGGTACGGTCGGCCACGACCGGCCCCCCGAGACTCGCGCCGTACTGCGCCTGTGTCAGCGGGAGCTTGTCATGCGAAAGCGGGTTATTCGCGTTGAAACGCTGATTCCGCAGGTAGCCATAGAGGTCGCCGTGCATTTCGTTCGTGCCGCTCTTGGTGACAACATTGACGTAGCCGCCGAGAGCGCGCCCCAACTCGGCTTGGCCGCCTGAGGTGACCACCTGAAATTCCTGGACGACATCGAGGCCGTAGAAGATGCCGCTGACTCCCGCGGCGTCGTCATTCGCGGAGAGGCCATCGACGATGAAGCTATTCGAGAAATTGCGCTGGCTGCCGACGGAGATGCCCTGGCCAGGAACCGCTGAGGTCTCGGGAAAGAGCTGCGTGCTCCTCGTGTTGGTTGGCGAGACGCCGGGAATCAACAAGGCAAGATCGAGGAAGTTGCGCCCGTTGAGAGGCAGGCTGCGGATGTCGGACTGCAATACCGTCCCCGCGATCTGGCTGCGCGCCGCTTCGAGAACCGTGGCCTCATCGGTGACCGTGACGCTCGTCTCCTCCGTAGCGATGGTGAGCGAAACTGGCAGCTCAAAGGCTGAGCCGATGGTGAGTGTCAGCAGACGGGTGGCGTCCGCAAACCCCGGCTGCCGCACAGTGATTTCATACGGCCCGACCTTCAGATAGGCGAAGCGGAAACGGCCCTCTTGATCGGTCGTTGCGCTCCTTGTCAGATTGGTGTCGACCTGTCGGGCCGCAACCTCCGCGTTTCGGACGACCGCTCCTGATGGATCCGTCACGCGACCGCTGACGCTGGCGGAGTTCGTCGTTTCCTGCGCCAAGACAAACGTTGGCGATAACAATGCGAACAATACCAAGATGGCTCTGGTGATGATGAATGGTCCCTTCATATTCCCTTCCAATCTCTCCTCATGGTGCAGGCAGCCTTGTGCAGAGCCGCGTTGGTTTTCGCTCGAAAAATCCCGCGCCAATCAACGGAGGGCAACGGGAAGGCAGCTTCCTCGGGATTCATGATCCGAGGAGGCCGCGAACTGGTACCCGCGAGGAAGAACCAGATGGGCAAGGCTGCCCGCCCGCTCCCGCGTGGTACGGCGGCGAAAAAGGAATGGGACTACGATTCAGGAGGTGGTGTCGGAGGAGAGGCTTGCAGGGAAAGGTGAGATCCCGGATCGATGGTCGGCGCTGCTTCAAAACGAGGATCGCGAAGTGGCTCCGCCGCGAGGGTCGCCGTCAAATAGGGTTCGCCCTGCGAGAGCAGCATAGGCGCCTCTTTACCGCAGCTCGTCATGACGCATTCCGTGGTGGAGGCCGGAGCCTCACTGTCCGGCTGCGACACAACACGCTTCACGAGCGGCGCTTCGCCGACTGGTTCCCGATGGCAAGCCGCGCCTGCCGACGCGGCTTCGGGCGCCTGATGGGAGTGCTCTCTGGTTCTTTCGCAGTGGGCCTTGCAGGTGCAATCGGGGCCGTGCAACAAACACTGCTGAGCGGCGGGTCCGTCAGGGGAGAGTGCGATTACGAGCGGACGGAGGGGAACAATACCCAGGACGAGACTGGCCGCCAGGAGAACACCGCCAAACTTTTTTCTTCCAAGCATTGCGGGAAAAGCTCAGCTTACCACCGCTATCTTCGCACTTGCTGACGGAAAGGTCACGGCTCGAACATAATGCCAAGCCGCAGTGCGTTGTCCAGGGCGGGAAGCGGCTGATTCTCTTGATGATAATGCAGAATCCCAGATGCCGTCTGATACACCAGGGCGCAAGCAATGGGGCCGGCCCTCGCCGGAAAGGTCAGAAAATCCGCAGGCTTTTCACGGCGACTGTGTCGCCCTCAATCTTGCCCTCAATGAGGACGACGATTCCTTCCTCCTCTTCTGTTTCCTGGAGGGCTGCAAGCGCTTTTTTGTCCCCCGCGGCGTCGAACTTCAGGAACTTCCCATCTTCCGTAACCACACCGAAACCGCTGGCTTGGCACTTATCCATAAGGGCGCACTTTCTTGTGTGCCGCTCCGCCGCGGCGTAACCCCGTTTCTCGATGCCCGCAGCGCAGGTCTTGTCCACGAGGATCCCGTCGATTGTTTCGGCTGCCAAGGGCAGAAACATCGCCAGCAAGCCGATAACAAGGAAGATTCGAATCACGATACTTCTCCTTCGGAAAATGGCGCTTCTTGAAAGGACCCGCCTAGCTTAGCGTTAGGTTCGACGAAAGTAAAGGATCAGAGGCAATTTTCCGGAAAGTCCCGGCCGGAGGCGCTCGTGGAAGCAACCACCACGATTCGTGGTTCCGCCGAATCAATAGCTTGACGAATATTTTACTCCTTGACGCGAAGCGTGGTGACTATCCAGGGAAGAGAGTCTGATCGACGATAAGAGTCGATCCCTTTCACGCCAGCCGGCCGGCGCCTACTTTACGAAAGACAACCTTCAGTTCACGGCGCCATTCCGCGCTGACACCGATTCTTTCGATTTCGATGTGGGGTGAGAAGTATCGCAGGATGACTTCGGTGGTGGGATGAAAATCGAACGCGGGAGACACTAGAAGGATCCGTGGAGGAATTTGGGCGATCTCGACGCCGGGGAAGTATCCGCGTTTTCGGAAGCTCTCCTGCCGCAAGTGCCAGTGCACGCGAATCCAATAATCGAGCGCCTGCATTGGCAAATGTGGATCTTCGCTCGCCTTGATCTCGAGCAGCGCCAGCCTGCCTGAGCGGTCACACGCCAGCAGATCAATGATGCCGCGGTCCGCGCCGGCCACTGCGGGCACCTGGCTATAAACAGGAGCGGGAAGCAGGTTCCCATCGATGACCGGGAACTCGCGCCGTACCTGGGATTCAAGCCAGCTTTCCGGATGCCGGCGAAAGAGCGGGTTCTGCGTGTCAATAGCGTCCGCGGAGCGGAATCGCGCCAGCTCCTGTGCCAGCCGCAGAACCCGCCGGAAAGAGGTATCTGTCACAGGCAGTTGTCTTTCGAGTCCGGCCGTCATCACACCGCGTCCGGCAAGCGCAAACGGCAATCCTCGCACGCGCACCGACAGGAGCCCGTCCGGCCGCGCGATCGTCTCAACCCCAGCGACGGCGCGGAGTTGGCGGAGCCACCCCGCTGCCGGTTCAACCGGTTCCGAGGGAGGCAGGCAGGGGTGCAGCTCCGTTGTCAGGTTGCCGTGGTCGCACACGTCGACCGTTGCTTTCGCCTGAGACTCGGGCAAAAAAACCTTCAAGCCGCGCAGGACCCGGCGGGGTTGGCGGCTTCGCGCGAAGTCAAGCCAGATCAAACCGAACGTGAGCACACGGTCATAACTGGGCGCGTCGAGGCCCGCCGAGGCGCCGATCACGGCCCAGGCGTCCTGCCCGGCGGTAAGTACCGCGCGGCTGTAGAGGGGCGAAAGCGTGTGCTCGAGGTCCGGCGATGTCGTGAGGCCTTCGATACTCCAGTCCGGAAATTGCCGCCGCAACATCCTGCGCAGTTGCTCGCGAAAGCGAGCGGCGCCGCCGCCCCGCTCCAGATCCGGGCTCCGCCGAGCCCGGTCCACAAGGGAAAGCATGATCTCGCCCTTGCCGAATGCACGGGCGTGAAGATCCAGGCGTCCGCGCAGGGGTTGTTCGACCGACGACACCCGCCTGACCACATTGCCGCCGTCGCCCCAGACGTGGAGCAAGCAACCCGCGCCCTGCGGTTCGAGCGAATAGCATCCCGGCAGCACGGCGATCGGCTCGTCGCCCGGTTCCATAATCACAGGGTCCTTGCAGCCTTCGAGGAACCGGCGAATGACTTCAGCGGTCTCCCGCGGTGACGAGCTGGGGTGAACCGCAGCTTTCTGTGCTTTGAAGCCCATGAACTTGCTCCAGGAAAAAGGCCAAACCGAACTGCGACCGCGAGGGAGCGGTTTTGCGTAGCCGACTGCCTTCCTGAGGAGCGGCCTGGTTTGGGATCGCCGCGGGCGAGACGGACACTCGAATAGGCAGCCTTAGTGGCCAGGCCTCGTCGGTCCATTCTAGATCGCCGCCGTATAAAGAAGAGCCAAATAAAAGTGGGAAAAGGGGACAGCTTTTTTCCGGGGCCTACGCAACCTGCTACCTGGGAATTCGATTCCAGCGAGAAAAACGGCTCTCCTGGACTTCGCGTGCGAAGCAGATCCCCGAGTAAGAGGGCCGGGCTTGGAGCATGGCTTGACGAGAATCTGAACGCTCGGCTATACATCGATCGTGAAATCATCGAAAAAGCCGGGTGCGAGCCAAGGCCAGCCGGCATCGGAACTCATCTCGAAAAGAATCGCCGACCTTGGGGACTGGCGCGGGGAAACCCTCAGCAGAATGCGCAAGCTCATCAAGGAGGCAGACCCGGACGTCGTCGAAGAGTGGAAGTGGATGGGCACTCCGGTTTGGTCGCACGACGGCATCATCTGCACCGGCGAATCCTACAAGAAAGTCATGAAGCTTACCTTCGCTAAGGGCGCGTCTCTGAAGGATCCGGCCCGTCTGTTCAACTCGAGTCTCGATGGAAACACGCGCCGCGCGATCGACATCCACGAGGGAGAAGAAGTTAACGAGTCCGCCTTCAAGGCGCTCGTTCGCGAAGCGGTCGCCCTCAACAGTTCCGGCAAATTGAAACCTTCAAAGAAAACGAAGTCCTAGCAGGTGAAAAAAGGGGACGAAGCTTTTTCTGAGAGCCAAAGCACGCCGTTTTGGTCCTAGAGAGAAAAATCAGGGTACGGCGACCGCGATCGAGAAGCTCAGTTGATTCCGAGATACTTCACGGTGGTAAACCGTCTCCGATTTTCAAACCAAGAAAAGCTCCATCCCCTTCCCCCAAGAAAGATGGCTATCGCCAACGCATTTCAGCCGTCTTAGGAAAGGGCTGCCATGCCTCCGCGCGCCCGGCTAGTATGGTTCATGGCGCAGGAGCAGTGGCAGAGCGGCGTGGATCCGCAAGCCCCCCGCCAAGCCGCCGAGGTGGAAGCCGGCGGTGTGGGCAGTTCAAGGAGAGGTTCGAAACGTGAGGGCCGGTTCTTTCCTGGATACACTCTGGCAGGACATTCGCTGTGGCATCCGCACCGTGGTCACGCAGCCGGGGTTCAGCCTGGTAGCGATCCTCACGCTGGCCATCGCCATCGGCGCGAACACCGCCATTTTCAGTTTTGTCGACGGCGCGCTGCTCAAACCTTTGCCTTACCGCGATCCGGGCAGCATCGTCATGTTGTGGGAAAAACCGCCGGGGAGCGACCGCAATGGCATCTCGACGCTGAACTTTCTCGACTGGAAAGCACAGAACACCGTGTTCGAACACATTGCCGCCGTCAGCGGAGCGCCGTTCACACTCACGGGCAGTGGCGACCCACAAGAGTTTCCCGCCAGCACGGTATCAGCTTCGTATTTCGAATTAATGGGAACCCGGGCCTTCCTGGGCCGAACCTTCGCTCCAGATGAAGATCAGCCTGGAAAGGACCAAGTCGTCGTTTTGACCAATCGCATGTGGCAAAACCATTTCGGCGGTGACAAGGGTGTTGTAGGCCGCACACTGACGTTCAACAACAAACCGTACACCGTGATTGGCGTGCTTCCCCCGGGAATTTACGACCGAAGCAGGAGCGACCTGTGGGCGCCCCTGGCCTTCACGCCCGATCGCATGACCCGCGACTTCCATTGGTTTCGCGCCTTCGCCCGTCTCAAACCAGGCGTTACCATCGAGGAGGCGCGCGCTGAGATGGACGCCATCGGCGCCCGGATCGCCGAGACCTATCCCGACATCAAGAAAGGCTGGGGCGTCACTGTGGACCGCTTTCTGGACCGAATCGTCGGCGACCAGACGCGCCAATCCCTCTATGTGCTGCTGGCGGCCGTCGGCGCCGTTCTGCTCATCGGCTGTGCGAACCTCGCCAACCTCATGCTGGCTCGCAATGCCGTGCGGTCCCGTGATGTCGCCATCCGCTCCGCTCTCGGCGCCGGCAGGATGCGGCTCATCCGGCAAATGATTACTGAAAGTATCGTGATTGCCGTTGCCGGGGGCATCGCGGGCATTGCCTTGGGTTACGGCTTGATGCGGGCGATGAAGTTTGCCATGCCGCGTTTCATGCTGCCCGCGGAAGCCGACGTTCAGATGGACTGGCGCGTGCTGCTGTTCACCCTCGCGGTCGCCCTGCTCACGGGAGTTCTGTTTGGCCTTGCGCCGGCGCTGCAAGCCACTCGCGGCAGCACCACCGGGATGCTAAAAGAAGGCGGCCGCGGATCAACAGCCGGGGCAGCCCGCCACCGCTTGCGGAGCGCGCTGATCGTCAGCGAAGTAGCGCTTGCCTTCATGCTGCTCACCGGCGCGGGACTGCTGATTCGCAGCTTCCAGCGTCTGCTCGATGTCGATCCAGGTTTTGAAACCACCAATACGATCGCGATGGGCCTGCCCAGAGTCATGGCCGAGGATACCGACGGACCCAAGCTCCACGCTTACTATGCCAGCATCCTCGAACAAGTCCGCGCCGTGCCGGGCGTTCGCGATGTGGCGACGACCTCGGCCTTGCCAATGCGCGGTTGGGGTTTCGGCATGCCCTTCCGGATTTCGGGGAAGGAAAGCGGCGACCGCGCTGCCCGCCAGGGGTGCTTTTTCAAGATTGTCAGCCCCTCTTATTTCCGGACGATCGGCATGCGCCTCAAGAGCGGCCGGCTGCTGGAGGAGGGTGATCTGGCCGGAGGCGCGCCCGTCACCGTCATCAACGAAACGATGGCCAGGCGTTTCTTCAAAGAGGAAAATCCCCTGGGCCAGCGCATCATGATCGAGCAGATCGTGACCGGAAAAACCGAACTCGGCCCCGAGATTCCCTGGGAAGTTGTGGGCATCGTGGCGGATGAGAAGGTTAATTCCCTCGACAGCGAAAGCCCAGGCATCTATGTACCCAATGCGCAAAGCCCCATCGTCGGCGCCTCGCTCATCGTCCGCGCGGCGGGCGATCCCGCCCGGCTCGTTAAGGCTGTGCAGGGGGCGGTGTGGGAGATCGATAAGAATCAGGCTCTCTCCAACGTGATAACCCTCGAGCAGATCAAGTCGGAATCGCTCGGCTCGACCCGCCTGCGCACGGGACTCATCGGTGTGTTTGCCGCCATCGCCTTGGCCTTGGCGGCGGTGGGTGTGTACGGTGTGATGTCGTACTCGGTGGCGCAACGCCGCAACGAAATGGGCATCCGCTCGGCGTTGGGAGCCGATTCCAGCGACCTGGTTCGGCTGGTGGTGGGCAACGGGATGCGAACCGCTTCGCTCGGGTTGGCGATAGGGTCGCTCGGAGCATTCGGCCTGACGCGATTTCTGGCGAGCCTGCTTTACAACACCAGTCCCACCGACATTCCCACCATGGTCGCGGTTGCCGCCACGTTGGGCGGCGTTGCCATACTGGCTTGCTACATACCCGCTCGCAGGGCTACGCGAGTGGACCCCATCGAGGCTCTACGGAGTGAGTGAGGCAAGGCGAACGCGGAGGATCGAGGAAATACCCGTCCCTCCATCTCGAAGAAGCCGCGCCGCGACAGAAACATAGGCTCCAAAAACAAAAAGTCCCGGTGACCCCTCACCGGGACTTAGTTTTCACACCCCTCATCCCCACCAACAGGCGGTGGAGGCAACCCCCAACAAAGGTCTGACTGAACCCCGATCAGCCGACCTGTATTTGAACTCTTCAAGAAGCAACCGGAGCGCCAAACCCAATGTCACTTTAAGTCATTGGAAATAATAGTACTGTCTACAGCACCACTGACTGGTGAATACAAAAACTCATAAATCGATCGCAAAGGCTATCCGTAAACCTGTAATCGCGTCTCTTTGGAAGTTGCAGTAATCCGCTAGAATGCCAGGTAGCTCGGACTCCGAGCCCCGGGGTGGAATTGGTCCCTGTTAGACATACGCCTGAAACCGGCTTGGTGCGGTACGCCACGGTAGGCCTGCTCCTGTTGGGAATACTTACCGCGCTGCTCGGAGCGCTGCTACAGCCGTGGTTCCTCCGCGTAGGCATCAGCACGCTCTTAGCCGGCCGGTGCTTCCTCGTGCTGGGAGCTGGCATTCTAGCGGGACTGCTGCTGGGGTCGCGGTTGACGGTTTCCGTGGAACGGGCCGCGCGGTCGGGCTTCATAGCGTCGGGCGCTTTGGCGGCCGCAGGCCTCCTCATGCTGGCTTTCCTGCAAGGCACGGCGGCGCTGCTGCCGTCGCTCCTGGTGCTGGGGCTGGCCATCGGAATGCTGGCTCGGACCCTAGCGAGCGTCTACCTCCGCATGTTGACGCCCGGGCGAAGCGCCACGATCCTCAATCTTTCGGGATTTTCCTGGGGCGCTGGTTCCGTGGCGATTTGCATCGCCGTCTGGGCGGCCATCAATCATCTGACCCTTTTCCTTGCGTTGCTGTCGATCTTGCCGGCCGCGATGGCGATCTCCGCGGGGCGAAGCGGGCTGTTTGAGCACTGGACGGCCAGCGCCAGCACGTTCTCGCTGGACTGGCGCGGAATGGCTCAGCCCGTCACCCTTCTCATTGCGGTCGCCCTGCTCTTTCAGGCAGCGATGCACTGGGTTGTGGCGGGTTGGCTCGCGCTTTACCTGACTCGCAGCCTCGGAGTCACGGCCGGGGCGGCGCTCTGGACGTTGGGCCTTTATTGGTGCGCCCATAGCTGCGCACGCGTGGCCGCTTTGCGCCTTCCGCCACTCGAAGAGCGGGCGCGCACTTTGCTGTTGGCGACGCTGTCGAATGTAGCGGGGTCCGTATTCCTTCTGCGCAGCGCGGACCTCTCGGGCATTACCGCAGGCGCCTTTCTGCTGGGGGCCGGCACGGGGTTTCTGTATCCGCTGACCGTCAGCGTTGTCGTGAAGCGCTACCCTTTCTACCACCCAGGTTTCCTGAGCGCGCACGTCGCTGTCTACCTGGTGGGGGGAGCATTGGCGGCCTGGCTGATCGGCCCGCTGGCGGAATCCATGGGGATCGAGGTGGTGATCTGGTTCGTCCTAAGTTCCTCCGCACTCGTTTTTCTGCTTCTGGCGGTATTCTTTGTGGAGTCGCGGCTTACGGCCGGAGCGATGGCGCTCGAATGAGTTCCGTGCTGAACGGACTGAGTCGGCTGCCCGGCAGGCAGCTTGCGGTTTCCTGGCGCCCCATTTGAGAATGAGAGAAACTCACTGGAAGCTTCGGCTCCGGCCGTGTGCGCCGGTGCCGAGCCACCGCCAAAGCGCTGTCTGCGCGTCCTCTGATCACTCCAACTTTCCATGACGGCCCAATCACGGGATCCTAAATACATCGCGCTGCTGGCGCTGGTCGCCGGAACGATTCTGCTCGTGGGAAATCTGGTTCGTCCCGGCCGGCAGCAGTCCAAAGCCTTGCAGAGTGTCCCGACCCAGGCGGAACGAGTTCGTCTGCAGCGGCTGACGCAGAAAGGCACGCTGGAAGACATGGTGGCGTATTTTGCGGCCATCGCCGCTGAGATTGCCCCCCGGATAGTCCGCATTACGGCTGCCGGAACAAGCGGCCTGGTGTGGGACGCCGAAGGTCTGACCGTAACGTCCAACGGGCCGCAGCAGGCAGCTCAGGCTTCCGTGCTGGAAACCGAGGGGGCGGGCGGCATTCCCGCGGACTTGGTTGCCGCGCCTCCCGGCAGCCCGGTTGCGGCCTGGCGCGCCAGTTCGAATCGCCAACTAGTTCCTTCTCCGCGCATTCCCGTGGTGCTGCCCTATGTGGGCGAGTGGATTGTCGCGGTCTGGCGCGGTCCCGACCGGCGGCATGCTTTCGCACCGGGGCTTTACCTGGGCTTGAACCGTTCGGAGTGCGGGGGAAGGGAGATTGAGGAGATGATGTCGAATATTCCGCTGTCCGCGACGATGGCGGGGGGTGGCCTTTTCGATCAGGATGCGCGTTTGCTGGCCCTGATTGTCGAGTGCGGCGAGCGTTACGCCGCCATGGCCGTCGAAAGTGTTGCCAAAGCCGTCAACGACGGAGCCTCCTTTCAGGGCCGTCTGCTGACGCGTTACGGAATGCGCATGACCCAGCCCAGCGACGCCGAGCGCAAATACTTTGGAGATCAGAAGGGTCTTGTGGTGAGGGAAGTGTGGCAAGGGTATCCGGCAGACGCGGCGGGGCTGAATCCCGGTGATCTTATCATCGAGCTGGACGGCCACGCGGCGCAGTCCCCCGAGGACCTGCACGCGCTTGTGATGCCGGTCTCCCGCGAAACGTTCGAACTGACAGTTCTCCGGCGCGGATCCAAGCGCAGTTTGAAGCTGCCCGTCCGGGTTTCCGCGATGCAGGCGGGCGGCAGCGCAGCCTCAGCTGAAACAGGTGTGATCCTGGCGGCGGCGCCGCGGGGCCTGCGCATAGACGCCGTTGTTCCCGGGAGTCCAGCCCATCAGGCGGGCATTCGGGCGGGAGACCGCGTGCTCGAGGTGGATGACCGCGCGCCCGCCACGGCGGCCCAAGTACAGGCCGCTCTTGGGAGCGCGGATGCCCGCTTCCTGGTCCTCGAGAAGGGGCACAGGAGGTGGGGCGTGCTGATAACGCCCTAGCCCGGATCGAGCGCGGCTACTGACAGCAAAGCTGGAGCTTCTGTTCTAATTCGGTGTGGTCAAGTTCGAGAATGGGCTGCCGGCTGGCCTCGAGGATTGGTCCCGGAGGATGTCCCAGTTCGCCAGGCAATCCTGTTTCCTCAACATCTGTGGCCGGGAACAGAAGGCGCAGGGTTCGCTGAGGCCGGTACCAGGGAACCTTGAAGCGAAGAAGATTCGCCACGCTGCGAGTGGGGTTGAGCAGAACGCGGAAGAAACGGATGCGCGCCTTGCTGTGCGACCGCTTCTCCAGGCGCTTGATCACGAAGCGGTCCAGAAAGTCCTCGCCAATCATCCAGCCGAAGCCGCCGACAGGGGTGATGATCAAATCCACGATCCCCATGGTCTTGGCGGCTTTCCCCACATTGCCGATCGTCGCCTCGCTGTAGGGCCCAAGCTCAAATTGGGTGCTGTAAAGTGTGGCAAAACCTAGCGCCTTCAAACGGCTCTGCCAGTATTTGCGGGACCGGCCAAACTCCAGTTCTTCGGCGCCGGGTTGATTATGGATGAACACAAAGCCGGAGGACGCACCCTGCATGGGATGTGCAACATAGTTGGTAAAAATGCCGTCGCCGTCGCCCCAGCCTGCGAGTCCCTTGACCGAGCGGCCGTAATCCTTGAAGAAAGGCCCTCCCAGTTCGCTGCGGGTTTTCTTCTGTAGCAGCCGCACGCCGTGTTGCACGCTGAGGAAACGGGCGGATTCGCCGGTCACCGCCCTCCATCGCGTTCCGCCCGAAGTCCCCTGGCCGTCGCCGGGAGCGAATTCCTCCACGCCGATGATGAGGAACGTTTCGGTGTAATCGCTCCGCGGGATGGAAGCCGTCAGAAGCGGCATGCAGCACAGTACAACCACAGCGGCGGCAAACCGTGCGCCAAATTTCATCACGGACAATTCCCACTCCTCCTGACCGTTCGGCAGTTACGCCCGGCCACGACTTATTTAGAGGCGCTTGGAGGCAACAAAGTTACCATTCCCGCTATAGGGGACCGACGCGCGCCCATAGTCCATGATGGTCGGAAAAGGGCACGGCTGCAACCCCGGCATCGTAGATTCGCAGGTCGCTGAAGAAGATCCAGTCGAGTTTAAGCGGCAAATAGGCGAAGGTGCGGCCGGTGCGTTCAAAGGGCGTGGTGTAACCCTCCGTCCGCAGGACGTCTTTCACGGCTCTAGCCTGAAACTGCAGATAGGGCAGAGGAACCACGTGCCGAATCCAAAGAAAATTCGCGGTATTGAAGTCACCACCGATGATTCTTGGTCCGTCGAATAAGGCGGCCGACGCGAGGATGGGTTGTAACTGGCGCAGCCGGTCTCCCGTGTTGACGCGGCTATCGAAGTGGACGTTGAAGACGCGGAGCGAACCGTGGGGCCCTTCCACCGTAACACCAAGCCCGATGCGACACCGGTTCTTGAACCCGAGGTTATGCTGCACAAGCGGGACGATTTCGCCGTCCCGGAGCGGCAGGCGGCTCAGGATGGCCAGTCCGCGCACTGAAGCCGGGCCCGTGCGGTCGGCGGGCGCAAACGCTAGTTCGTAGCCCAGGCGCCGGGCCAACGATACCGGCATGCCGTCGGGGAGGCTCTCGGAGTAAACGACCTCCTGCAATAACAGCACGTCGGCCTTGAGCACTTCGCCGGACCGGCCCAGGTCACGGATGACGGTTTCCAGATCCGTTTCCTCGGCCATATTAAGCGTGGCGACGATGAGGTGGTCCGTTGGGGCCGCCGTAGTGACGGCAAAGCTCCGCTCGACGAGCGGAAACGCCTCACAGGGGACATCGATGGGAAAGGGAACGGCGATGACCAGAGTCACTGCAGCGAGGGAGCCGATGAACCAGTCTCGCTTCATGCCCCCTTATACTACGGCAGCCCTGCCTCAAATGTTTTGATCCTCACGGCCGCGGTGGGATCTACCCTGGGATGCCGCCGGCGGAATGAAACGGGTGTGTCCTCCAGGTGCTCTAACGATCTCTTGCCGTTCCGGAGCGGAGCCGTTCAATGCGAATTGCTCAGATCTCACCGCTGCATGAAAGTGTGCCGCCGAAGCTGTATGGGGGCACCGAACGAGTCGTTTCCTACCTTACCGAAGCGCTCGTCCGGCGCGGACATCAGGTCACTCTCTTCGCCAGCGGCGACTCCGTAACCGCCGCCGAGCTTCGGGCGATATGCCCGCAGGCTTTGCGGCTGGATGAGAACTGCCGCGACGGCCTGCCTCATCACCTGCTGCTGCTCAAGGAGGTCATGCGCGCTAGAGCGGAATTCGACATCATTCATTTCCATACGGACTACCTGCACTTCCCGCTATCGCCCTGGATACGCACTCCGCATGTCACGACCCTCCATGGCCGTCTCGACCTTCCCGATCTCGTCCCGCTCTATCACGAGTTCCCGTTGGTTCCTTTGGTTTCGATTTCCGACTCGCAAAGGAAGCCGCTCGCGTTCGCGAACTGGCGGGCGACGATCCATCACGGTTTGCCGCTCGACCTTTACCGGTTCCATGAGGGCCCTGGCCAATACCTGGCGTTTTTGGGCCGCATATCTCCCGAAAAAAGGCCGGACCGCGCGATAGAAATCGCCATGCGCGCCGGATTACCTCTTAAGCTGGCGGCAAAAGTCGACAAGGTGGACGCGGAGTACTTTGACAACCGCATCGCTCCGCTGCTGGAATCGCCGCTTGTCGAGTTCCTGGGAGAGATCGGCGAGTGGGAGAAAGATGAGTTTCTTGGCAATGCCAAAGCGCTGCTGTTCCCTATCGATTGGCCGGAGCCATTCGGCCTGGTGATGGTGGAGGCCTTGGCTTGCGGTACGCCGGTGATCGCCTATCCCTCGGGCGCGGTCACCGAGGTTCTCGAAGATGGAGTAACAGGGTTTGTCGTGGACTCGATCGAGAAGGCCGGGGAGGCGATCGAGCGTCTTTCTACCCTGTGCCGCCGCACCTGCCGCCGGCATTTTGAGCGCCGTTTTTCCGCCGATCGCATGGCTCGCGACTATGAAGACATCTACGCGACAATCGCAGCCAAGGCGCCCGTCCCCGCCGGGTGCGGACCGGAGGAGGATCCCGAGTTTGAGCGAAGTTATTCGAATCAAAGATCAATACTACGTCCTATCGAATTCCTCTCTGGCCGACGAACGCCGACGGGTCCTCAAGCAGGGTGAGACGTTTGCCGTCTTTGACAGGCACGGCGATATTCAGCAGGTAGGCTTAGGGGAGCTGGGAGTCTATCACGAAGGAACACGCTTTGTGTCCCGCCTTGGTTTGCGCATCGGGCAGGGTTCGCCGCTGTTGCTAAGCTCCACCATCAAGCAAGATAACTCCGAGTTTCTCGTCGATCTCGAGAATCCCGATCTGTATGATGGTGACCAACTCCTCGTGCCGCAAGGCACCTTGCATATTGCCCGGTCGATCTTTCTGTGGCAAGGGCGCTGTCATGAGTGCTGCGAAATCACCAACTATGGGTGTTCCCGAGTCGAAGCCAGTCTCACGCTCGAATTCGGCGCGGACTTCGTTGACATCTTCGAAGTGCGTGGTACGGCCCGGCCGCGCAGGGGCGATCTTCTGCCTCCTCAGGTCGGCGCCGACCAAGTGACGATCCGATACAGAGGTCTGGACGGAGTGCTGCGGGAGGCCTGTTTCGCGTGCTCACCCGCGCCGGCGGAAATGGCGGCGTCGAGCATGCGGTTCCAACTTTCCATCCAGTCGAAGCAAGCGGTGACTCTCTACTTCACCGTTACCTGCTCCTGCAGCGGCGCCCGAACATCGTCGAGCTACGGCGCGGCCCGCGATCAGGCCAGCGAGGCCCTGCACGCCAGCACTCTCGACGAAACGGAGATCTATACCTCCAATGAACAGTTCAATGACTGGGTGAATCGATCCTTTGCCGACTTGCGGATGATGGTGACCGACACCCCCGACGGCGCCTACCCGTTTGCCGGAGTGCCTTGGTTCAGCGCGCCTTTTGGCCGGGACGGGATACTCACCGCGATGGAAGCGCTGTGGGTAAAACCCTCCATCGCCCGAGGAGTGCTGTCCTTTCTGGCCGCTCATCAGGCGAGGCAAGTCGATCCTGAGCGGGACGCGGAACCAGGGAAGATCCTGCACGAGCGGCGCAAGGGAGAAATGGCCGCGCTCGGCGAAATTCCTTTCGGCCAATATTATGGAAGCGTTGACGCCACGCCGCTCTTCGTTGTGCTCGCCGGGCGATACTACCAACGAACCGCCGACCGGCAGTTCATCAAGACAATCTGGCCGAGCATACAGCGAGCGCTTGGTTGGATTGACGTGTGGGGAGACGTCGATCAGGACGGCTTTGTCGAGTACCACCGCCACAATGAACGTGGGCTGATGAACCAGGGATGGAAGGACTCGGGCGATTGCATCTTTCACCGGGATGGGCGGCTGGCGGCCGGATCCATCGCTCTTTGCGAGGTACAGGGGTACGTTTACGAGGCGAAAAAACTGGCGGCAACTCTGGCCCGCGCGATGGACGAAGAAGAGAAGGCTGTCGAACTTGAGAGACAAGCGCGGGATCTGAGCGCGCGATTCGAGAGGTCCTTTTGGTCCGCCGACCTCGGCTGTTACGTCCTGGCGCTGGATGGCGAAAAGAAGCCCTGTGAAGTGCTTGCTTCCAACGCCGGGCATTGCCTGTTTTCCGGCATCGCCGGGAGCGCGCGGGCGCTGCAGGTGGCCAAGACTCTGCTCTCGGAGGATATGTTTTCTGGATGGGGCGTGCGCACGATTGCAGCTAGCGAGGTTTCCTACAACCCGATGTCGTATCACAACGGCTCGATCTGGCCTCACGACAACGCCGTCCTGGCCGCGGGCCTGAGCCGTTACGGACTTCGCGAGGAGGCGGCGAAGATATTCACCGGGCTTTTCGATGCCAGCCTGTTTGTGGATTTGAGCCGGCTTCCGGAGTTGTTCTGCGGATTCCCGCGCCGTCCGCGCGAAGGACCCACGTTGTACCCGGTTGCTTGCGCACCGCAGTCTTGGGCCGCGGCATCGGTTTTCTTACTTCTACAGTCCTGCCTGAACCTAGAAATCGACGCCCGCGCACACCATGTTTCTTTTGAGCATGCCGTATTGCCGGACTGGCTGCCGGAAGTCACCATCAAGAACCTCCGGGTCGGCGAAGCCTCGCTGGATCTCCGGCTTCATCGCCACCCCGACGACGTGGGGATCAGTGTGTTGCGGCGTTCAGGCCACGTGGATGTCGTCACACGAAAGTAACGACCGTTTCTCGGGTGCCTTCACTCGCGGCGTTTCTCTTCGCGCGGGACTGGCTCCATCCGCGCCACCAACGCCTTCACGGCATCCAGGGCCAACACGGCCGCATGTTTAGACTCATTCGAGAGTCCGCCGACGGCCCGTTCGACCTGCTCGCGGGTGATGGTAGCCGCCTCCCGTCCCGACCTGCCGGCAAGTAACTCGGTGAGAGCCGATCCTACAGCGATCGAGGCGGTACAACCCCGAGTCAAATAGCGGACTTCGGCCAACCGTCCTCTCTCAATCCGGGCCGTCAGCCGCAGGATATCGCCGCAGACGGGATTGGACACCTCCACCTTGACGTCAGGATGGTCGAGTTCCCCGGCGTTGCGGGGATTCTGAAAATGATCGAGAAGCCGCTCGCTATACACCGCTTCCCATTGTAGCGGCGCGGGCACGGACGCCTGCGGCATCAAGCCCGAAGCTGGTCAGCCCACGGATGCCTGGGCCGGTTTGAGCCAGCGGCGAAGCACCTGTGTCACCTCTGCCACGCGGACCGGCTTAGCCAGATAGTCGCTCATTCCGGCGGCGAGGCACTTTTCGCGATCGCCTTCCATGGCGTTGGCGGTCAGGGCGATGATAGGCACGTCTCCTCCGCCCGCTTTACCACGGATCTCCGCCGTAGCGGCGTATCCGTCCATGTCCGGCATCTGACAGTCCATGAGCACCAGGTCGTGATGTCCGGCTCGAAAGGCCTGTACGGCGTCACGGCCGTTGTTCACGGTTTCCACCGTGCAGCCGAACTTCTGCAGTATCCGAGTCGCAACCTTCTGGTTAACAACGTTGTCTTCCGCGAGAAGAATGTGGGCGCCGTAGTGGACTGCCTTCGCCTGAGGGGAATGCGCGAGATGCCGTGCTTCCACGCCGGCGCCGCCGAGCGCCTGGGCGATTCTGCCGGTGAGTTCCGAGGCCCGGACGGGCTTGATGAGAAAGTCGGCAAACCCTGCTTTGCGTAGTGTTTCACGGACGCCTTTGTCGGCGGAACTGAGCAGAATCATCGTCAGGGATGAGGAAAGGGAACGATCTTGCTGGATCAAACGCCCAAGCTGCTCTCCATCGGTAACAGGCATCTGATGATCGATGATCGCAACCTGGTAGGGAGAGCCGCTGCCAGCCGCCGACTTGAGTTCCGCCAAGGCCTCCCGCGCGGACTCGGCGCACTCGCAAACCATTTGCGCGGCGCGAAGTTGTTCCGCCAGTATCCGGCGGTTGACCGGATGATCGTCGACCACGAGCACCTTCACACCAGCCAGGGCTGCCGGCGCGGGAGCTGCGGCGGGTTCGGGGTCGATAGGAAGGGGCAACACGAACCAGAACTTTGATCCGGCTTCAGGACGGCTCTCCACATGCAAGCTCCCTCCCATCAGCTCCACGAGGCTGCGGCTGATCGCCAGACCGAGACCCGTGCCTCCGTACTTCCGCGTGGTGGAGGTGTCAGCCTGCGTGAATTTCTCGAAGATGTGCGTTAGCTTGTCGGCCGGGATCCCAATGCCGCTGTCCTGCACCGAGACACGAATCATTGCCTGCCCATGCCGAATTTCGCCGCACTCGACCGTGACAATCACCGATCCTGCTTGCGTAAACTTGATCCCATTGCCCACCAGGTTTGCGAGCACCTGCCGGATGCGTCCGCTGTCGCCGATCAGATGCCTTGGGGTGCCCTGGGCGTATTCGACAATCAGTTCGATGCCCTTTTCATCCGCTTTCTGCGCGAACAGGCTGGTCGTGGTTTCGATCACTTCACGAAGGTCGCAGGGAGTGAGGTCGATCGCCATCTTCCCGGCCTCGATCTTCGAGAAGTCCAGGATGTCATTCAAGACGGTTAATAGAGCGACTCCAGACTGGTAGATCGTCTGCGAATACTCCCGCTGTTCCAAAGTCAATTTGGTTTCCGACAGCAACGCCGCCATGCCCAGCACGCCGTTCATGGGAGTCCTGATCTCGTGGCTCATATTGGCCAGGAACTCTGACTTCATTCGAGAGGCCGCGAGAGCCTGGTCGCGTGCTTCGGCCAGTTCGCCGTTGCGTTGTTCCAGCTCTTGGGCGGCAAGCTTCAGGGCCTCCTCGCTCTTCTGAAGATCCGCCGTACGCTGCCGGACTTTTCTTTCAATATCCTCGTTGGTTGCTTCGAGCGCCGCTTGCTGGTTTGCCCGCTCCCACATCTCGCGGCGTCCTTGGCCGCAGGATGAGATGAGAAAGAGATCCTCGAAAACGACCCAGGCCGCGTGCTCCACTGGACGCCACGGGCTGGCCACGAGCACACCGAACACCGACTGCGGCCACCAAATGCCCCGGACAAAATGATCGGCGGCCACAACGATCGTGGCGGAGACGAGCACGCGCCAATCCCGATAGAAGGCCAAAAAGGCGAGTGAGCCGAAAACGTGGAAATGGGTTTCAATGCGGCCGCCGGTTAGGTGAATCAGCAGAGCGCCGGCCAGCATCTGTCCGATCGCAATCACGTGCCGCGTCAAGGGCTGGCCAGGCCGCGCGAAGCCCAGGTAGGCCGGCAAGCCGCAAATCACCGCTCCAAGAAACGTGGCCGCCCAGATGTGGATGTGAACCTCGCTTTGGGAGCCATACCAGGTGCGGGGCGAAACGAGCAGGGCGACAACGATCCCGGCCATCCACTGGAAGACAAACAGTCCGGCGAACAGGCGGTCGGTCCGCTGCGTCAGTCGCAGGTCGAAGGAGTCGTAGAGCTGTTTGGGCCGTGGGCGCTCGCCGGAGGGTTGAAGGTTAGGAGACATCGCTACTGCCGGTGGTCATTCTCCCTGGGCTCGCGCAGCGCGCAGCCGAAGACGGGCGTACTGGCTATCTGGGCACGGCCGCTCTGGGCCAGCGCTATGACGGCCTCCCGGCCTGTGCTGCTTCCGGCGTGTCCCCGTGAACTCGTGATTCCTCCGCTAAAAGCAAGCCGCCCATGTACGTCGTAGACCAACACGTGACCGGAGGCCAAGGCGCCGAAGGCGCGGATTTCGGCTCCACCCGCGTCGGAGATGACGTCGGCCGCCGGTATCATTCGGGCCTGGTCCCAAAGACCGCTCCTATAGTCAAGGGCTTCCGTCCAGAGAAAAACCACGTGGATGTCCAGCAATCCTCTGGTTTGGGCGGCAATAACTGCAAGCTCGCCCAAGGTGGAGCGAGTGCACGGGCAGCGGGGATGCGCCAGCATCACCAGCGTGGCGCGGCCGGGGTGGCGCTTCAGCGCGGTGTGCGAGGGCCATCTTTCAGGAGGTGAGGAAGGCGCGGCCGGCGTGCTGCCGTAGTCCAGCAAACGCACCATGCCGAACGTTGCCGCGATCAGCCAGAGCACTGACAGCGCTGACAAGCCGCGCACGGAAGGGGAGACACCAGCCATCAACGAGACTCATCGGCTGTTACGGGGCCGGTCTGACCTGAGGCCGGCGGCGCAGTCATTGGATCATCGCCAGCCCTGGAGAGTTTGGCCGGGAGGCCGGTCTTCCGCGCCCGCCCGCGGGTCATCGAAACGGACTACGACTGAGCTTGAGTTGGAGGGGAATTCGAGGATGGCAGCTCGAAGAAGGCAAATTCGAAAAGGGCGCTACTTGCGTCGTTTGGGGCTGATCCCGGCAGCCCGCATGGCTTCTGCCAGAATTTTGGGCGGCCGGCCGCGCCGAGGCCTTCCGATGGAAAGAGTTTCCAGCATCCGAATGACCTGGTCGAGGCGCACCAACTCCTTGCGCAACTCGGCGATCGCCCGGTGGATTGGGCTTTCGGGCATGTGAGCATACCTCCTGCAACTGCTTGCTGATCGGCCGGTCTTCCGGGGGGCTTTATGCCGCGCCGCCTAGGGTGTTCCCGCGAGGAGGCCTGCGCCGGCCGAGCGAGGCTGGTCCGGGTTCTTCGCAGCCCTCGAATTGGACCCAGCGGAATGAGGCGAGACGAGTGAAAAAAAAGAATAAAGGGGATCACCCGGCGGGCCGATAAAGCAATAGGGGACTTCATGTCAACGCAACCGAATCCACCAGCTACGGGGAAAGAGGCGTCTGTGATCGGCGAGGGCAAGCCGTGGGCCTTAAAGTCGCTGCCCCCCTTCCCCGCCGTGGCGCTGCAACTGCTTGGCCTGCTCGACGACGACGAAGTGCCGATGAAGAAGGTGGTCGACCTGCTCAAGATCGACCCGGCGCTCTCGGCGGAAATTCTGCGCGTCTCGAACTCGGCGCTTTACGGGCTGAGCCGGCGCATCGACAGCGTCTCGCACGCCATTGTGGTGTTGGGTACCGAGGTCGTCAAGCGCCTGGCCCTGACGGTGGCTTTGGGGCGCTTTTCGCAGAGCTTCATCCACAACCAGGGACTGCGCGTTTGCTGGGATCACAGCGTCGCCACGGCGCTCGTCGCGGAGCAACTGGCTCAGGCGATGGACCAGCCTCGGGACCGGGCCTATACCGGCGGGCTGCTTCACGACGTCGGCAGACTGGCGCTGCTGGCCTGCTATCCGGTCGAATACGGAAACCTTTTTGAGGTGGCGCGCGAAAACGGCTTCAATGAATTGGAGTGTGAGCGGCAGCTCTTCGATATTGACCACTGCGGCGCGGGCGAGTGGCTGGCGCACAGCTGGAACCTGCCGACGGACTTCGTGGAAGCCATCGCGCACCATCACACGGCGGAGCTGAACGATACCTCACTGCTGTCCATTGTGACCGCCGCTAACGCCATCGCTGACGCCATCGGATTTGGCGTCGTTCGCATGCCTCCGCAATCGGCCGTGTCCGACATCCTCGCCAGGCTGCCCATAGATGACCGCGATGGGATGATCACGAAACTCGAAGAGTTCCCGGCGGAGATCAAGACCACTATTGGAGCCGTGACCCCGGCTTCCGGTCCGCGCCGCTAGGCGCAATGATCTTGGGCGCCCTCGGCAGCCCTACATCGCGAAGGGCGCGGGTGTGAAGCACAATACAAAGATGATCGCCAGGGCGATCCCGATTCTCTGCCTCCGCCGGTCAAGCCGCAGCGAATCGTTCAGCGTGGGCGGATGGGCAATGCCCATGAACCAAAGCAGAACGAGCATCACGGAGTAGTGGAAACCCATCAGGAGAGTCACGGCCAGCAGCAGCAGGAAGGCGACCATCGCCACCAACCGGCTTCTGCGCCCGAGAAGTGCGTAGCTGACGTGTCCGCCGTCGAGCTGGCTGATCGGCAGCAGGTTCAGGGCCGTGACAAAGAGCCCCACCCAACCGGCGAAGGCCGCGGGATGCAGCAGCAGATCCATGTTTTCGACTTTGGTTCCAAAGACGAGCCACTCCAAGGCCTGAAACAGCAGCGTGTCACCGAGGATCATCGCGTTCGTTCCCTCCAGGCTTACTCGCTCGGAGAGCGCGATGCCCACAAGGGTGATCGGCAACGCTACGAGCAAGCCCGCGATCGGCCCCGCCGCGGCAATGTCGAACAGGGCGCGCCGGTCCGGAATGAAGGGAGACATCCGGATGACCGCGCCCAGCGTGCCCAGAGGCGGCAAGGGCATGGGTATGAAGTAGGGCAGGGTGGCTGGAACCCGGTGGTACTTGGCAGCGAAGTAGTGCCCGAATTCGTGTGCCGTGAGGATGCTCAACACGCACGCCGAATAAATCGCTCCCTGAGACCAACTGCCTGACCCGAGCCAGTACGCCGTCACCGTTGTCACCACGGTGAGGAGGAAGAGCAGTATGTGCAGCCAGATCTTGGGTTTACGCGGGCGCGGCGGTTCGTAAGGGAGCGGCCGCATCCCGCCGTTCCAGCTCGCAGGATAGGAACCCGGATCGGGAACCAGCGGTGGAAATGGTGGCGGCTGCCCTGAAGCCATCGTCTTCTCAGATTACGACAAAAGCAGCGGGCCTGCCCTGCTGTTGCTCTTTAGGGGCGGCTGCCCCGCCCTTCGGGGCGCCGATGGCGTTAGGCTTTTCGGGGTCGACTTTCGGTGCCAGATCCACTCCCGCCTCAAGACTTCCCCTAACACGGTTACTTTCAAGGTGAATCACGGACGTACCACGGGAGCGGGGCCGTTTGGTCCGTGACCGTCGCCCTGCCGCCGGGGTCCGGCAGCGTAAGACTTTCCCTGCTTCAAACCGATGGGAGAGGAGAGCATCAGAGATTCTGACGGCTCCCTCACAGCGAGAGGCCGCAGAGGTTTAGCCTTCGCGGAAACCGCGTTTCTCTTTCACATTTGGTTTCCGGCGAATCGTCGCTCGCCTCTGCTCATTCCATGTTTTCGATCATCGGAATTGTCATTGTTTTGGGCTCTGTCTTCGGCGGCTTCATGTGGCACGGAGGGGATATGCATGTGCTGGTGCAACCCTCTGAGTTCCTCATCATTTGGGGGGCGGCCATCGGGACTTTCGTCATCGCCACGCCGCTGCCGGTCATCATGAGAGCGTTGAAGGGATTGACCAAGATCCTGAAAGGGAATCCCTACAACAAGAAGGTCTATTTGGAAACCCTAAAGCTCTTCTATGACATTTTTCAGACCGCCCGGAAGCAGGGCATGATGAAGCTCGAGCCTGACGTCGAAAAACCGGAAGAAAGCGAGCTGTTCAAGAAAAACCCAAAGTTCCTCGCGGATCACCACGCCCTGCACTTCGTTTGCGACACCCTGCGCATGGCGATTACCGGCGGCATCCCTCCCTTTGATCTCGACCAGATGATCGATGCCGATCTGGAGGTGCATCACGAACACAGTCATCAGCCGATCAGTTCTCTGACCACCGTGTCGGACGCTTTGCCGGGGCTGGGAATCGTGGCCGCGGTGCTAGGCATCGTGATCACTATGGGGTCGCTCGGCGGCCCACCCGAGGAACTCGGGCATAAAGTGGCGGCGGCGCTCGTGGGAACCTTTCTCGGCATTCTGACCTGTTACGGGTTCCTGTCGCCCCTGGCCAACGCCATGGCAGCCGTTGACGCCGCCGAAGCCGGCTACTACCGCGTCCTGAAAGCCGGCCTGATCGCCTTTATCAAAGGTCATCCTCCAATCATGGCGGTGGAGTTTGCCCGCCGTGCGATTCCCCACGGCGACCGTCCCACGTTTAGCGAGATGGAAACTTCATGCAAGGAAACAGCGAGTCCGGCGTAGAGCAGGCGCCGATCATTATCAAGAAGGTGTCGGGCCACGGCGGCCACCACGGAGGCGCCTGGAAGGTGGCGTTCGCCGACTTTGTGACGGCGATGATGGCTCTGTTCATGGTGCTGTGGCTGATGAACGCCAACCAGGAGGAGAAGGAGGCCATCTCGGCCTACTTCAACGACCCCAAGGGATACGCAGACAGCGTGGGCAGCGGCCAGGCCGGCAGCGGAGCGGGCATGAGCGTCGGCACCGACGATATGGATAACCTCGCCGACAAAATTCAGGAAGCCATGAAAGGAATGCCCCAGTTCGACACGATCAAGGATCAGATCGCGATGACGGTTACCGGCGACGGCCTGCGCATTGAACTACTCGAGACCGAGAAGGGGATGTTTTTTGAAAGCGGCAGTCCAGCGCCCACCGGCTCCGGCAAGCAGCTGCTTGCTCTCATCTCCCGCGAACTGAACAAGTTGCCCAACAGAATCATCATTGAAGGGCATACCGATTCTCATCCGTTCCGGGGCCGTTCCGACTATTCCAATTGGGAGCTCTCCACGGACCGGGGCAACTCAGCACGCCGGATTCTCATGGAAAGCGGCGTTCCCGAAGAGAGAATCGTGCAGGTGCGCGGCTTTGCCGACAGGCAACTCCGCAAGCCGGACGCTCCCGACGACCCCTCCAACCGCCGCGTCTCTCTGATTGTCGAGTACCTCGACAAGCCCAAGGAACCAGAAGCGTCGCCAAAGGACGGAGGGCATGGTCGCCCGTCCGGACACGGCGAAGCCTCAGGGCATGAGGATCGCGTGGGAGGACACACGCCAGCGGAACCCGCGGCCGGCGCCGAAAGCCAGTCAGGGCACTAATTAAACGCCCCGCCGAGACGGGACAAACTCGCTAGCGCTCCAAGTTCAGCCGGCGCAGCAGAGACTGAAAGCGCGGGTCGGAGCGCAGCGGCTCAAACACCGGGGTGACCTTGGCGAAGGTCAGGCTTCCACTGCGCTCCTGGTAGGCGCGGTCGAGCCAGGCAAAGGCGGCTTCCTTATCCCCCAACATGGTGTATAGCGCCGCCAGATCGGCCGCCAGCAACCGCGAAGCGACCGGATCCTGGCCCAGGCGCCCAAGCCTTTCCCGGGCTTCCTCTTCCCGGCCAGTCGTGATCAGATACGCGACAAAGGCAGCCGGATTGCGTTCGCCCTGCGCGCCCACGGCCTGCCGGAAGTACTCGGCGGCGGCGGTGCGGTTACCCAGGCTGTAGGCGGCATTGCCCAGCCACCGGCGGACGTTCGGGAAATTGGGGGCCAGTTCGAGCGTCTTTCTGTACCACTGTGTTGCTTGCTCGTATTCGCCGCGAAAATAATACACGTCGCCTACGTTGAGATTCACCGAGGGCGAGAGCGGGTCGAGATCCCTGGCCTTTTCAATCTCGGAGAGCGCTTCGTCGAGGCGGCCCTGGGAGCGAGGCCCACCATGGCATAAGCGTGGTGTGCGGTTGCTGAGCCGGGATTCAACTCGATCGCCCGGAGAAATTCCCTCTCGGCCGCATACCAGTTCCAGTCGTAGCAAGCCTGCACAAACCCCAGCGAGGCGTGGGCCTGATCGGCATCGTCGTCGAGTTCGATGGCGCGCTCCGCCGCCGCCCGCGCCAGGGGCCAAGTCTCGGAGGGGGCCGCCATACCGAACAAAGCTTTCAGGCCGTAGGCGGCCGCAAGACCGGCATGCGCATTCGCGTAGGAGGGGTCCAGCTCGATCGCCTTCTGGTAGAAGTCGATGCCTTTGTCGATGCTCTCCGGGCTCCATTGAAAGGCCAATTGGCGGGCGCGAAGATACGCTTCGTAAGCTTGCGGATTCACCGGCCGCACGGGCTGTGAGCGGCGTGCGTGGCCGCCCAGTTGCGTTTTCACTTCTCTGGCGATGGTCTGGGCAACATCTTCTTGCAGAGCCAAAACATCGGTTAGGTTGCGCTGATAGCTTTCGGCCCAGACGTGCTCATCGGTCGCCGTGTCGATCAACTGGGCGGTGACGCGTATTTCCTCGCCCACCTTGATCACCGAACCTTCGACGATCCGGTCGACATTCAGTTCGCGGGCGATCTCACGCAGGGACTTACCGCCGCCCTTGTACTGCATGACAGAAGTGCGGGAGATTACCCGAAAATCTCCTGTCTTCGCGAGGTCCGTGATCAGCGCCTCCGTCATGCCGTCGGCAAGGTAGTCCTGGGTCGGATCGTTCGAAAGATTCGCGAGCGGCAACACGGCGATGGAAAGCGGCCCGCCTCGCGAACTGGGCGCCGCCCCACTCGTCCGCGGGGCGCCCTCGTTGTCGAGGGTGCGCCAACCCACAACTCCCGCCGCGAGCGCGAAGAAGACGATCGCCGCCGCGATCATGGTTCGCCGCCCCGTACGGGGCCCGAGGCTGGGCTGAGCCGCGGCGCTGCCACCGGTGAGCAGCGTGTTCTGCAGGGCCTCCAGATCGGTCAAAAGGTCCTCCATCCGCGCGTAGCGGTCGGAAGGCGATTTGGCCATGGCCCGATAGATGATGTGCTCGAGCGCCTCCGGCATGTCGGGGCGGCTGGCGCGAGGGGATCGTACGGGAGTATGGATGATGTCGTAGGCGATGGCCGCCGGGTAGAATCCATCAAATGGAAGCAGGCCCGTGCTCAACTCGAAAAGCACCACGCCAAGGGAGAAGATGTCGGACCGTGGATCGACGCTGAGGCCCTGCGCCTGTTCCGGGGACATGTAGGCCGCCGTGCCCAGCAAGTTACCCTGGCCCGTGATGCGGGCGGCGGCATCCCAGCGGGCCACCCCGAAATCGGTGATCTTCAGGATGCCGTCCTCGGTCAGAATCAGATTGTCGGTCTTGACGTCCCGATGGATTACACCCCGGCGGTGCGCATGCGCCAGCGCGCGCGCGGCCTCGATCCCATAGCGGAGAATGTCTTTTACCGGGAGCTGTCCACCCTCGGCGTGGCAGCGCAGAAGCCTTTCGCGCAGCGTGCCGCCACCTAGGTATTCGAGCACCAGAAAGGGCTTGCCATCGACCACGCCACGATCGTGAATCGTGGCGATGTGAGGATGGTTGAGCGACGAAATCGCTTTCGCTTCCTGTTCAAACCGAAGGGAATCCTGAGTGGACGAATCGCCGCGGGCGGAGAGAACCTTGATCGCGACCATGCGGTCGAGGTTTTGGTCGTGCGCCTTGTACACGACCCCCATGCCTCCTTCTCCGAGGCGCTCGAGGATCTTGTAATGGGAGATTGTCTCGCCGATCATGTCAGCGCCCCTAGGGCTGCGGGACGCGAGCATTCCCGTGGCGCCGGGAGGGGCGCCATGGCTTGTGCCGCTCGTGCAACGCTTTTAGGATAGCTCCCCGCACGGGCCGGCGCACGCGGCGCCAAGGTGCGTCAGACGTGCCCGGCGAGGAAGACGGCTCGTCGAAACCTAGCCGAAGGTACTGTGTCCGACGAGGCATCGCGGGCGATCGACATCCTTGTTGGCAAAGCGGAGGCGCCCCTGTTCCCTTAGCCGGCAGACCGGGCGCACAGGGCACTGCCTGAGGGAAACTACCGGCGCAATTGCAAGCGGACGGACTGCTAGAGGGCTTTCTGAAGCGCTTCACCGAGGGTGCCGACCGTTTCCGGCTTCGACCCCTTTCGCTCAGCGCCCACTTCGACGGCCTCACCGTCTTCTTCCCGCCGGCGCTTTTTGCGTCTCGGGGCGGCGGTGGCGCTTCGGGCGGCGGTAGCCGGCCTTTCACCCTTCGGGTGAGCGGTTTTGGCGCGAAGCAGTTTGCCATCAAGAGGAGCCCGATTGAATCGGCGAATGATGGCGTTCATTTCTTCTTCGTTGGGGGCTTCCACGAAAGCGTAGCCCTTCGACTGCTGGGTCTCGAAGTCGCGGATCACGCGGATCCCATCGCATACCAAGTCGCTGCTATCGAGCCAGGCCCGGATGTCGTCTGCTGTTACCCATTCCGGTAAATTGCCAAGATAAATGTTGTGACTCATTCAGTGAGAGAATCCCTGCGTTAGTTTGGTGTCTTCGTCCGAATACTGACACGTTTCCAAAAGGGGGAAACGATAAACAGGGAGGGTTGTCCAAGGATAAAGACTACTTGAGTATAGCATACGGAGATGACATGACGGCGGTTGCGGCATACGCACGCAGCACCACCGAACCTCCTCGGGACGCAGCTTCTGTTGGCCGGGAGGCTTTAGCGCCGGGGATCGCGCGGAAGCCGATGGTAGAATCGGGCATGTTGGCGGCAACGTTTTTTGGACCGTTCCTTGCATGCGCAGCGCCGGCTCGTTCTTCCATAACGCTCGGCTTCCTACGCCGACCCTTGGTCCGTTCGCGCTCCAAGTCACTCCAAGGGGAAAACGCCGTTGATCGAGCGTCCCGGACGCAGCTGCCCACCGTCCCTAGCTTTTCCAGATGATCTTTGTTCGCGGCGCCCGGCAGTTGCTCACGCTGCGTGGGCCGTCACCGCGCCGCGGCATGCAACTCCGCGATCTCGGGTTGATCCCCGACGGCTCGGTCCTGATCGACGGCGAGAGGATTCGCGAAGTGGGGAGCACGCGGCGGATAGAGAACCTGGCGGCGGCTCGCTCGGCCTTCGTGATTGACGCCACTGGGAAAGTCGTTCTGCCCGGTTTCGTCGACAGCCACACGCGCCCTCTGTTCACCGCGCCGGCCTATCGGGAACTCGAAGGCCACGGCGTTGAGACGCACACGGCGGGGCTCGGCACCGAGCCGCAGCGTGCCGCCCGCCTTTTGCAAACAGTCTCGCCGAAGCGATTGAGGCTCCGGGCGCGCCGCTGGACCCGGCACTTCGCCGCTCACGGCACTACCACCATCGAAACTCGTTCCGGCTGGGGCGTGAGTCTGCCGGAGGAGATCAAAAGCCTGCGCCTGGCACGCAGCCTGCATCAGGATCCTCTCGACATCGTCTCCTGCTTTCTGGCCGCCGGTGCCCCTTCCAAAGGGCGCTCGGATCAGGATGAAGCAGTTGAGTACCTCGCGGGCATCGTGCTGCCTGCGTTGCGGCGCCGCCGGCTGGCTGCCTGGTGCGCCGTGGGCTGTGATTCAGGCGCTTTCGACCTCGAACAGAGCCGAAAGGTCCTCGATACCGCTCGCCGCCTCGGTTTCCGGCTGAAGGTCGAATCCGGCCACGGCGTACACTCGGGCGGCGCGCGGCTGGCAGTCGAAGTGGACGCCGTCAGCATCGACCATGTCCAGTTCCTGGAGCACGACGAAATCGAGCTCTTGGCCCGCTCGGCGACGCTTGCAACCCTTCTGCCTGCTCTCGTGTACTATCGGGGAGGAAAGCACTATGCCCCGGCCCGCCGGCTGTTGGATGAGGGGGCGGCCGTGGCCGTAGCCACTGGTTTCGGTCCCGACTCCTGTCCGGCCTTAAGCATGCCCACGGCGCTTTTCCTGGCCCGGACCCATATGCGCATGTTGCCGGAAGAGACGATCAGCGCGGCCACCATCAACGGCGCAGCCTCGCTGGATTGCGCCCACAGGCTCGGATCGCTGGAGCCTGGCAAACAAGCGGACTTAGCCATCTTCGACGTCGCCGACTATCGCGAGATCCCCCACCATTTCGGCGTGAACCTTTGTGTGATGACGATCAAGAGGGGTCAGATCATTCACGATTCGTCCGGGTCGGCAGCCAACCTTGCCCTGGAAGTTGCCGGGCCCGCCGGCCCGAAGGCCGGCAGGCCAGGGGTCCGCGACAGCGAAGAGAGCGCGAGTGAGGGGCGCAGTTTTTCCGACGGTCCTTCCCTGGAAGCTGCGCACGCTCCTTGCACCGGCCCCCTCGGGGAGTGCGCGGCATGAAAGGTTGGGTCGAGTGTGTTCCGAACTTCTCGGAAGGGCGCGACGAAAGGGTGCTCAGGCGAATCCGTGCGGCGTTGGAGGGTTGCCCAGGTATTGTTCTGCTCGATGAGACAGCTGACGCTGATCACAATCGCTCCGTCTTTACCTTCGCGGGCCCGGAGGAGGCCGCCGGTGAGGCTCTACTGCGGTCCGCTGCCGTTGCCGTAGACGCCATCGATCTCACAACACACCGCGGCGCGCATCCGCGGATCGGAGCCTTGGATGTCGCCCCGTTTGTAGCGCTGGAAAACACGCCACGGGAAGAGGTTATCGACTTGGCGCACCGCGTGGGCGGGGAGCTTTGGAACCGTCTGCGCGTGCCCGTCTACTTTTACGGCGAGGCGGCGCTGCGCGAAGACCGGCGACGGCTCGAAGTGATCCGGCGTGGCCAATTTGAAGGGCTGCGGGCAGTTCTGCCTTCCGATGCGAGCCGCCTCCCCGATGTTGGGGGACCGGGACTGCACCCCACGGCCGGCGCGACGGCGGTGGGTGTGCGCAAGTTTCTGATCGCCTTCAACGTGGAGATCGACACCGCTGATCTCACTTTGGCCAAGGAGATTGCCCGGCGCGTACGCGAGTCCTCGGGCGGGCTGCCGTGCGTGAAGGCGCTGGGCCTAGCATTGCCGAGCCGAGGCTGTGTGCAGGTCTCGATGAACCTGACCGATTTCGAGCAGACGTCGCTTCCCGAAGCTTTTGAGGCGGTGCGAAAAGAAGCAGAGAGTTTGGGTGTCCTCGTGGCCTCGAGCGAAATCATCGGACTCGTGCCGCGCAAGGCGCTCGAAGGCTGCTCCCTCGAGTCACTGCGCCTTGAGACCCCCAGGCGTAGTTTTGTCCTCGAAGACCGGCTGGCCGAGGTTTCACGATGACGAATGCAGGCGCTGACGATGGGACGTCGCCGTCCAATCCCCCGATTCGTATCGGCATTTCTGCTTGTCTGCTCGGCGAGGCCGTGCGCTACGACGGCGGTCACAAGCGCGACCCGTTTCTGACCGGTGTGCTGGCCGAATACGTTGAGTGGGTGTCCGTCTGCCCGGAACTGGAAATAGGTCTCGGCGTGCCGCGCGAGACTATTCAACTCGAACGCAAGAACGATCTGATCCGGCTCGTGGGAACCAGGTCGGGCACAGACCACACGAATGCAATGAAGCGTTGGTCGCGCCGGCGGCTGGCGGAACTCACCAAGGAAGACCTCTGCGGCTACGTCCTCAAGAAGAATTCGCCGAGCTGCGGCATGGAGCGGGTACGCGTTTACGACGAGAACGGCGTGCCATCGCGCACAGGGCGCGGTCTGTTTGCGGAAGCGCTCCTGGAACGCTTCGGCAGTTTGCCTGTCGAGGAGGAAGGCCGCCTGCAAGACGCGAAGCTGCGCGAAAACTTTATCGAGCGCGTGTTTGCGTACCGCCGTTTGCGAAATTTATTTGCCGAGCGCTGGACAGCCGGCCAAGTTGTCGCTTTCCATACAGCGCACAAGCTGCTGTTGATGGCACATTCGCCTTCGGCGTACCGCTCTCTGGGCAAGCTTGTGGCGGCGGTGAAGAAGACGGACCGGAAGGAATTCCGAGCGGAGTATGAACGGCAATTCATGGAAGGCATGAAAGCCATAGCCACGCGCGGCCGCCATACCAATGTGTTGCAACATATGCTCGGCTACCTGAGGGGGCATCTGGACAAGGCATCGACCGAGGAGTTGGCCGGGCTGGTCGAGGACTACCGCCAGGGTCTTGTGCCGCTTGTCGTGCCTTTGACGTTGATTCGTCATTACGTGCGGCTCTTGGGGATCGAGTATCTCCAGGGGCAGGCATACCTCGAACCCCACCCCAAGGAACTCATGCTGCGGAATCACGTCTAGGCCCCCCAGAGCGAAAATTTTCCACCTAACCTAACCGATGCCCAGACGTCTCTATACCCAGAGGCCTGAGTATGCCCAAGCCTGACTCTCTCCAAGGTTCGCTCGATCTGCTGGTTTTGAAGATCCTCTCGCGGCGGCAGCGCCTGCACGGCTACGCCATCATGTCTGCCATCCGCGACATCTCTGGAGATGTCCTCCATGTCGAGGAAGGTTCGCTCTATCCGGCGCTGCACCGGATGGAGGAAACCGGTTGGATTCGCGCCACCTGGGTGACGAAAGACAACGGGCGACGGGCGCGCCTGTATGAACTGACCGCGGCCGGCAGGAAGCAACTTGGCGCCGAAGAGTCGCGCTGGCAGGCGGTGACTTCGGCGGTAAACCGTGTTTTGAGGACGGTCTGATATGTCGTTGTGGTCGCGCATTACAAACGTGATTCGCCAGGATCGTTTGCACCACGAGATCGACGAAGAACTAGCGTCGCACCTCGAAGAAGCCATCGAGCAGGGTCGTGACCCCGTCGAAGCCCGCCGGGCGTTCGGCTCCGCGCTGCGGCTTCGCGAAGAAAGCCGTGACGTCCGGCTCATTGCGTGGCTCGACTCGCTCCGCGATGATACGGTCTTCGGCTGGCGGCAGCTCCGGAAGAGAAAGGCGACCTCCGCCGCGGCGATCCTCTCGCTCGCCCTAGCGATCGGAGCGTGCACATCGGCGTTCCGGTTGATCGACGCCCTGCTGCTGCGGCCGCTGCCTGTTGCAAATCCTGAGCGCCTCTACATGGTCGCCCGGGAAGGGATCGATCCCGCCGGCAATCTCAGAATAGGTGAAGCCTCCGAATATCCCTTGTTCCGCCAGATGCGGGCGGCGGTGAAGGAGGAAGCAGAGTTAGTCGCGATTTCGTACGCGAACCGTGCCGACCTGACCTACGGCTCCGACGAGGAAATGGAGAAGGCCTACCGCGAATATGTTTCGGGCTGGATGTTCCCTACCTTTGGCCTGCGGCCCGCGGCGGGGCGGCTGTTCACCGAAAACGACGATCTGACACCAGGCGCGCATCCTTACGCCGTGCTCTCTTACGACTACTGGACCCGCCGCTTCGGCCGGGACCCGAAAGTAATTGGGAGCGCCTTCCGGATGGGCAACAACGTTTTTGAGATCTCTGGCGTTGCCGAAGTGGGATTCACAGGCACCGAGCCCGGCGTCTTCGTCGACATATTCATCCCCACAATGATGCATGAGGGAGTCACGCACTCAGACTGGAGCTGGTTCCGAACGCTAGCGGTCTTGAAGCCAGGCGCTGCCGTGGAACGCGTTCGCTCGAAACTGCAACCGATCTTGCGAGCCTTTCAGGAGGAGCGGGCGAAAGTATGGACAGGGCAGACAAAGGCGTTCATCGAACGATTCCTCGACCAGACGGTGGTACTGGAGTCCGCAGCCTCGGGTGTCTCCGGGACACAAAGGGACTATCGCCGTTCGTTGATCGTGCTCGGCGCGTTGGTCGCTCTGGTGCTGCTGATCGCTTGCGCGAACGTGGCCAACCTGATGACGGCCGAGGCCGCGGCGCGAGCACGCGAGACGGCGCTGCGGGTCTCGATCGGCGCAGGACGATGGCGCTTAGTGCAACTCGTCCTCGTGGAAAGCGCCTTGCTGGCGACTCTCGCAGCCGTGGTCGGCGGTGTCTTCGCCTGGTGGGCCGCGCCAGTTGTCGTCAGCATGATCAATCCACCGGATAACCCGGCCCGCTTGTTTCTTCCGGCGGACTGGCGTGTGACTGGATTCGGCCTGGCGCTGGCCCTTAGCGTGACGTTCCTGTTTGGTCTGGCGCCCGCGCTGCGCGCCTCCTCCGTCAGGCCGGCCAGCGCGCTCAAAGGCGGCGATGACCCGCACTCGCGGCGACGCTTGATGCATGCCCTGATCGCCGTGCAGGTTGCCTTCTGCTTTATCGTGCATTTCGCGGCCGGCCTGTTCGTCGCCACGTTTGAGCGGCTGGCGAACCAGTCCACCGGGTTTTCCGCGGAGAGGCTTCTTGTTCTCGAGGCAGTTGCACGCAGTGCACAGCCGCCGGCCGTGTGGGACCAGGTCTCTGAACACCTGCGCGAGGTTCCCGGTGTCGAAAGCGTCGCGCTGTCTGGGTTTCCACTCATGGGCGGGAACGGCTGGAACGGATTCATTTGGGTCAACAGCGAGCCCACCGACGTGCTGTCTTACTTCCTGGGTGTCTCCCCCGGCTGGACGGAAACGATGGGCATTCCCCTTATCGACGGCCGGCCCTTGCACGCAAACGAAACGTATCCCGGTGTCGCGATCGTCAACGAAACTTTCGCAAAGCGGTGCTTTGGCGGAGAGAATCCCATTGGCATGTGGTTCGAGAAGGAAACAGGGAACGGCATTACGCGCGACCGCTTCCAGGTTGTGGGTCTCGTCCGCGATGCCCGCTACCGCAGCATGCGCGAGCCCATCACGCCGACGGCTTACGTTCCCTTTCATTCGGTTGACAGCGAGGGAGCATTGCAACTGAAAACGTCGGGGGCGTTTATGGTGCGTACTTCCAGTCCGGACCCGCTCGCATTGGCATCGATCCTGCGGCAAGAAGTGTCGAAGGCCCGTTCCGAATCCCGCGTCAGCAACCTCCGCACCCAGCGGGAGCTGGTCTTGTCGCACACGGTTCGCGAGCGCCTGCTGGCAATGCTGGCGCTGTTTTTTGCGGTTGTCGCGCTGTTGCTGGCGGGAGTCGGCCTGTACGGCGTGCTCGACTACTCAGTGCAGCAACGCCGGCGCGAGATCGGCATACGCATGGCAATTGGCGCGCAAGCCGGCGATATCGCGCGGCGCGTGAGCAGCGACGTACTCACGATGGTGCTGCTGGGAACGTTTACCGGGCTGGCGCTCGGCGTGGCATCACTGCGATATATCGAGACGTTGCTCTACGAAGTGAAAGCCACCGACCTGACCATGATTACACTGCCGGCGCTGACCATTCTGGCGGCAGCGTTACTGGCCGCGCTGCCGGCCGTGATCCGCGCCGTGCGAACCAACCCGGTCACGATCATGCGCGCGGAATGATCATCTGCGGCCCCCAGCTTCCAGGAGAGTGTGGGGAAAAGCTCGCTGGAAGAGCTATTGCGGCAACCCTTCGGGCAGTCATTGCGATTCGCACCCGTCGACTAGCATGCCTATGCCGCTGGAGAAAACAGGCTGAATTTGCAAGTGGCCGGGGCGCGGGATTGGTGATATAGTACGCTCGTGCTCACGCGCCGAAACTTCGTGCTGGCCCCCCTGGTGGCTCCCATGGCTCAAGCTGTTCACGCGCAATCCACCCCTTCCGGCAGGATGCAGCTGTGTATGCATCAGAATACGTCCCGGGAAGCGGGGTACCGCGGGTCACTCGAAGGTTGGGCCAAGGCAGGGATCAAATACGTTGAACTGAACGACCGCGTGCTCGACGGATTTCTGGAGAAGGACACGTTGGCTGCGGCAAAGCGTGTGCTGACGGATCTGGGACTGACACCGGCGTCCGGGGCAGCGGTCCTGCCGGACATTTGGATTCCCGGCACGGAGCGAGCGGCCTCCCTTGAGACTTGGCGAAAACGGTGCGACCAGTTCTCCACTCTTGGTCTGCAAAGGATCTACTCGGCGTCGACCACAAGCCGAAAGGTTACCGCCGCAGACTTCGCGGCGACCCCGGACTGCATCCGCGAAACGGCGGAAATCGCCAAAGAGTACAATCTCACGGCGATGATCGAGTTCACCCGCACATCCACTCACCTCGCCACGCTGACGTCAACGCTCAACGTTATCCGCGCGGCGGCCCACCCCAACATGCGGCCCATGCTCGACTTCTTCCACTTCTGGTCGGGACTCAGCAAATTCGAGGACCTGGATCTGCTCCAGCCGGGCGAACTGGCGCATGCGCACTTCCAGGATTTGCTCGACACACCCCGCGAGTTGATTGATAACAATTCCAGGCTGATTCCGGGCGACGGCATAGCGCCCGTCATACGAATCCTCCAGAAGCTGGCGGAGAAACAGTACGCTGGGGCGCTTTCCGTTGAGTTGTTCCGCCCCGAGTTTGTATCGGGCGATGCCTTCCAGGTAGCCTCTGAGATCCGCCGCAAATGCGAAGCCGTCATGGGACGGGCCGGAGTTCTCTAGGCTGAGGGTTTCGCCCCGATCAGGCGGAAGGCTCACCGCATCCACCGTCTGAGCATCACGAAAAAAGGGCGTACTGGCCAGACAGCCGGTACGCCCTTTTAATTTGGTGTGGAGCCGGCTTACTTTGCCAGCGGGTCGGGCCGGATCTGGAACTTCACGAACTTGCCCTTGGTCCCCTTTCCGCCTTCCGTGTGCCAGATGTAGTTCGTGCCGTAGTTCGCCCATAGCCCGCGGCCTTTCCAGCCGGCATTTGGATCATCGATGCGGCCGTCCAAGCCCCGCGTAAAGAAGCCGAGTGGATAGGGCACGCGCAACGTGGTCCACTCTTTTGTCGACGGGTTCAAAACCAGCAGGGCATCGGAATTGGATCCGGTGGCAATCGGCGTGTTCGCGCCGAATCCTCCGACGTTGAATTGGTCCACCCAGTTGTAATAGTGGAAGTCGGCTCCAATGTCCGTGCCCTTCAGTTTCGGGCCATCGGTCGGATAGAGGGTCCAGCCTTCCCTGCACTGGCTGCCATCGGCCTTGCCAGGACCGTTCAGGTCCTTGCATTTGCGAAGGTCGAAGCTGGCAAGATGGCTGCTGGCGGCCAGACCGGTCCAGACAACGCCATTCGTGTCGATATCGATCCCGCGCGGATCGAAGCCCGGCTCCGGAACGCGGAAGACCTGGGTCTTGCAGCTGGATGGAGCGTTGTTACCGCGCTGCATGCGGACAATATATCCGGGAAACGTCTCCGAGGCGCCCCAAACGGAATCATCCACGGGACTCGGAATGACCGAGTACAGGCCGAAGGTGATCTGGGTGTCGAGTTTGGGATCGGGTCCCGCTTCTCGAGCAGCGGCGCCGCTGGCCCCCTGCGCCTGCGAATCATCCACCCTGTAGAGCGCACCTTCACGGCCTTGCACATTCCAGGGCTTGGTGATTACGCCGTCACCGTTTGTATCGACCACGAGCGGGCACCAACCGACCGCCTTCTGCTCATCTTTGGTTTCGTCATACACCTTGGTGTCGACCCAGGCCATCCCGGGGCCACCGCCATTGAAATAGACCGTTTCATTGGCATCATTGTCGAATTGCAGGTGATGGGTGCCAAAGCATGTTTCTATGAGCGTGAAGGTTCGCGTGCTGGGGTCGAAGAACGACGCCTGCCGGCCACTCTGCCGGGGGGTGTACCATGCGGCGAACTTGTTAGCCGGATCGCTGCACCAGGCCGGATTCTTATCGCGGATCTTCGACGTAAGCCACACCCGGCCCTTGCTGTCGAGCATGGGGTTGTGCGGATCAGCGGGGTTGTAGGGAGGGTTGGCCCAGATATGTTCGTTGCCGAAATACATCGAGGGTCTCATCGGCGCCGGAAACCGCGAAGGGACCTTATCCCTGGGCTCACGGGTGGGGATGTCCATCTCGAAGGTGTGGTTCTCTCTCGGGTCCATCACAACGAGCTGGCCGTGTCCGGCGCTGGCCGCATACACGCGTCCGCCCGCGTTCACACTGGGGCGATTCTTGTCGGTGGAGGCCAGATCGTGCATGAAAGTATGGTCGCTGCCCACATCCCAAAGAGTTAACACCAGATTGCGCTCGATGCCTTTCGGGCGGGGCGGCGCCGGTGGCACCGCACCTTTGGCGATACTTTCCGACCAAGCGGAGAATACCTTGAGCGACGGATCTTTTCCTTGAATGTTCAACACGCTATACATGGAACTCCCGCGAACTCCCGTGCCGAGACGCCAATCCCAGGCCTCGGTGTGTGTCTTGAGTTCGGGCTTCGCTTTGAACACGTGGTCCACATCGCGAGTCTGCTGGATGCCGAGTTGATGGCAAAAATTGCAATCCGACTTGAGGGAATTGATCCAATGGTTCTGGGTAAGCATGGTAGTCCCCATGCCGTTGCCCTTGGCTCCCGTGCCGGGGAAAAGACTCTTGTCCGGCGGCTCCAACAGCGACAACCAGTAATTGCCCGGATACACTTTTGCCGCCTCCTGGGGAGTCTTCGCCACGGTGGCTTTGAGCGTAATCGGGCTGGTGGTCGCCTTCGACTCGATGGGCGCTGAATCGACCAGGCCGTACCCTCTGACCCAAACCTTGTAGTTCGCGTTCGGCAGCTCGGGCAACATGAACCGGCCTTGATCATCCGTGACGACGATCTTGACGAATTTTGTGGAGAGATCATTGGTCTCGGCAATCACCCAGACGCCGGCTTCAGGACCCTGGGGGCCTTGCACCGTACCACCGATATAGCCCTCTGGTCCGGCCGCCGGACTCTGCTGTGGACTCGGCGGGCCGGCGGTCAGTCCGGCGGCCAGCAGGGCGCTGAGTCCAGCCCGAATCACGAGACTCCTCCCTCGTGGGAGCGTAGGCGTTCTCATAAACGATCCTCCTCTGAAATGTGTTCCAGGCTGATCATGCAGCCAGCGCTATTTGCCGAATGTACACGACGGCAACACAGCGCCACAAGTTACTCTTCCAGCACCCACCCGGGAATGCGGAAGCCACATCCTGGCTGAGACCGGGCTGGGGAGCATCATAGCATCGCGCGGCGCGGATCGGGTAGCGGAAACAGTGGGAAAATCGTTTAAGCGGCAGCGAGGCGCTGTCTTCAAAGCCCGGCGCCCAGGGCCTCCGCTCGTCGAAACAGGCTCTTCGTTTTTCGTTCTGGGAGCTTCTCTACCGGCGGGACGTCAGACTCGCCCCTACTCCCTGCTCGGGTTCTGACAGGACCTCTCGCCGGACGGCTCTCATGCGATAATCTCGGGCGTACAGGAGGACCTCGCCATGCCGGATTTCCGCTCCATCGCTATCAGCCGCCGCGATTTCGCACGTGCCGCCTTCGGTGCGGCCGCACTGGCCGGAGCACCGGCCCTGGCCGCCAACAGGCCTCTGGAACCGTTGAGCCCGGGCATCAAGATCTCTCTGCAGATCCCCAATCCATTCGAGGCCGACGACCTCACGTTCGCCAAACAGATGGGTGTCGACTACGTCAGCATCCCGACGTCGGGCGGTACTTATGAGGTTTTCCGCGACTTCAAGGGCCGTGTCGAGTCGGCTGGCTTGAAAATCGCCAATATCGGCAATTCCAACGTCCACAATATGCCCGAGGTGACTCTGAATCTCCCGGGCCGCGACGAGAAGATCGAGGAATACAAACAGTACCTGCGTAATCTCGGCAAGGCAGGCATCTACTATACGACCTACGCGCACATGGGCAACGGCATCTGGAGCTCCGAGCGCGAGACGACGCGCGGCGGCGCGCCCGCCCGCGCTTTCAAACTCGAAACGGCCAAGGGTTACTGGGTGGGCAAGGTGTTCGAGCCACCGCTGAGCCACGGGCGCAAGTTCACCAAGGAAGAGCTTTGGGAAAATTACACCTACTTTATCAAGCAGGTTGTCCCCGTGGCTGAGGAGGAAGGCATCCGCATCGGTATCCACCCCGACGACCCGCCCGTGCCGGAGCTCGGCGGCGTCCCTCGCCACATGTTCGGCACCTATGACGGCTACGTCAAGGCGCTCGAAATCGCCAACAGCCCCAACGTCGGCGTCTGCCTCTGTTGCGGCACGTGGATGGAGGGCGGGGACGCCACCGGCAAACCTGTGATGGAGGCGGTCCGCGGATTCGCCAAGATGGGCAAACTGTGGAAGATTCATTTCCGCAACGTCACCGGACCCATCCCGTACTTCGTCGAAACATACGTCGACGACGGCTATACGGACATGAAGCAGCTCATGCGGACGCTGGTGGACGTCGACTTCCGCGGCATTCTCATCGCCGATCATGTGCCGCAGATGGTGGGCGACCGCAAGACCGGCTGGGCTTACAGTATCGGCTACATCAAGGCGCTCTACGATATGGCGCGGGATGAGAAGAAGCGGGGATAGAGGTCAAGAGACAATTCCAAAAGCTGGGAGTTGCGATGGGACAGCAACTCAGGGAAGCGCTTTGTCGAGATAGGCCAGGTACGCCGCCAGCAGATGGTAAGTCTGGTAGTAATCGCTCGCCTGGATGTTGCTCAGCTCGTCGTCCCGCGTGTGCAGCAGCCGCAAGTGTTTCTGCTCCAGAGAGTGGATGCTGAGAACCGGAACGCCTGCCTTCTTGAAGGCTTCCGAATCGGATCTCCCAACTCTCTCCACATTCACCGCTTGCAGCGGCGCTCGCAGGGACGCAGCGATGTCCCCCAGCATCGCGACGAGTCGAGGGTCGGCCTCGCTGAGCCAGACCTTCGTGAACGATAGGCCCAGAACGTCGAGGTTGATCATCGCCCGCGGCAATGGCGCTTTTTCAGCCTTAAGAGTCTTCACGTAGAACGCAGAGCCCCGCAGCCCCTTTTCTTCAGTGAACCCGACAAAGACGAAGGTGTGCTTCCTCGGTACGTTGCGAAGACTCTCAAATAGGCTGGGGAGCAAGCAGGCGCCCGACCAGTTATCGGCAGCGCCGGGACTGCCGAAAGCCGTATCGTGATGCGCCCCCACCAGAATGATCGACTGGGTCTCTCCGGGGAGCGTGCAGATTACGTTCGGCTGCTTGGAGCCGGCCACGGCCTGCGCCGCGAGCTGCCCTTCCGCGCAACCAGCCGCTTGAAACAGAGCTTGTAGTTGCTCCCGCCGCTTAGTGTTGTCCTGGCTGGCGGTCTTGAGGCGCGCCTCTATTACCTCGGCGCCTAGACGGGTGAATCGTGCCGTTTGCGCGGCGGCATCATTCCCAAACAGCAATAGGACAAACAACAGAAGGACGCAAGAGGGACGCCGTAACGGAACCATAAAAAGGGACGAGAAAGGCCGGCTAATACCGTTAGCGAATCTTAGCAGAAACGTCTGTTGAGGGACCGAGGGGAGCTAAGGGTTGCTTGGCCGGTCACGCCGGCGGTCGGCCTGACCTAGCGCCCGGACGATCCGCGCCAGCAGCAGCCGCTGTAGAGCCAGCGCCAGTCCGAACGACAAGAGCAAGGTTGTTGCCACCACCGTGACCGACCAAATGCTGTACATACTCTATATGTCGCAAGCAGCGTTCCAAACCGGCCACTGAGGGTTTTACTGACTTTCGCCCCGGAAAACTGCTGCCTGCAATCTCATCGGCTCTTTGGTTGAGAACTTTTGTACCAGTGCGCCGTGAAATTCCTTCTTGGTTCGCGCAGGTATCGCATCCCGGCGCGATCCCGGCAGTTGCCTCCGGCTAAGGCAGCCATCGCAACGACTGCCGGGACCCCGGTACTACCACCGGCCTTCCAGCCGGCCCAACAACTGCGCACTGTGAGATCCCAGACGCCGCTGTGTGTCATACAATGAATCCGGGCATTCCAGCCCGGCGTCAGAATGGAGGTAGGATCTCGAGGCGCCGCCCAGGAGTGCGGTCGGTTCCCTGCTCCCCGGATGTTTCGCCCTGGGCCAAAACCCCGCTAAGCTGGTGGTGTCATGTCGGACAAGCCAAAAGCCGCCGCTACCCTGAGCGCCGTGATCGTCGACGACGAGCAGTTGGCTCGCGAGGAACTGGCCTTTCTTCTGAAGTCCTTCCCTCAGGTGGAGGTCGTAGCCACGGCCGGGGACGGCCTCGAAGCCTTGAAGCTCATCGAGGAGCACGAGCCGGATCTCGTCTTCATGGACGTGCAAATGCCGGGTCTCGACGGCTTAAGCGCCGTGCGCAAGCTGATCGAGAGAGGGGCTGACCTGCCGCGCTTCATCTTCGCCACGGCCTATGACCAGTATGCCGTTGAGGCATTCGAGGTGAACGCGGTCGACTATCTGCTTAAGCCGATCGAGAAACAGCGCCTGGCCATGTCGATCGAAAGAGCGCAAAAGCTTGTGGACGCACCGGCGCCCTCCGAGGACAGCAACCGCATGCAGCAGTTGCTGGAGCAGATTCAGACCGGCGCGCGCCAGCGCACCAAGCTGCTGCTGAAAAACAGTAACCGCCTCTTTCTCGTGGATGCCGACGATGTCATCTACGCCACCATCCAGGACGGCCTGATCACCATCGTTTCCAACTACATCGAAGGCCACTCGAATTACCGCACCATTGAGGAGTTGCAGTCAAATCTCGAACCCAACACCTTCTGGCGGGTGCACCGCTCCTATCTCGTCAATATCAACAAGATCAAGGAAGTGGTGCCGTGGTTCCGGTCCAGCTATCAGCTTCGCATGAGCGACAAGAAGCAGACGGAGATTCCGGTCAGCCGGGCCCAGACTAAGCGCCTGCGGCAGCTATTTAAGCTGTAGGGAAAGCTGTCAACCGTCAACCTGTGCGCGAGGGATCCCGAACTAGCGGATCTCCAGAATCTCTTTTTCTTTGGCTCTGCTGATCTCGTCGATCTGGGCGATGGTTTGATCGGTCAGCTTCTGAATCTCGTCCTGGCTGCGGCGTTGCTCGTCTTCGGAGATCTTCTTGTCCTTCAGAAGCTTCTTTGTGGCCTCGTTGGCGTCGCGGCGGACGTTGCGGGCGGCCACGCGATGGTTTTCGACGATGCCATGCAGGTGTTTGACGAGATCCTTGCGCCGCTCCTCGGTAAGCGCCGGGATCTGCAGCCGGATGACCTTGCCGTCATTGGCGGGATTGAGCCCCAGCTCCGAAGCCAAAATGGCCTTTTCGATCACCGAGATCTGAGAGGGGTCCCAAGGTTGGATCATGATCATCGAGGGTTCCGGGATGCTGAGAGTCGCCACCTGGCTGAGAGGGCTGGGCGTGCCGTAGTAGTCCACTCGTATGGAATCGAGGATGCTGAGCGAGGCTCTTCCGGTTCGGATGGATCCGATCTCGCGGCCCAGGTCCTCCACGGTCTTCTTCATTTTTGCCTTCGAATCGTTCTTGACCTGATCAACCGTCTCCCCATGAATGTGCGACATCGTTCTTCACCTCAGCTAACGAGAGTTCCAACTTTCTTGCCCGCGACGAGTTTTTGAATGTTGCCGGGCGTGTTGAGATTGAACACCACCACCGGCAAATCATGCTCTTTGCAGAGGGAAATCGCCGCCGCGTCCATGACGCCAAGTTCACGAGAGAGAACGTCGGCGAAAGAAATTTTCTCATATCGGCGCGCTTGGGGGAAACGCGCGGGATCTTTGTCGTAGACGCCATCGACTTTGGTCGCTTTGGCCAGCAGGTCCGCCTCGATTTCGATGGCACGCACCGAAGCGGCCGTGTCGGTAGTGAATAGAGGGCTGCCGGTGCCGGCCGCAAAGATGACGATCTCACCCTCTTGTAGAGCCTTGATGGCGCCGCGGCGCGAAAAGCGAGGCGCAATCGGATCCATGGCGATGGCGCTCATGACGCGGGCCTTGATCCCGAGCCCCTCGAAAAGGTCGCGGAGCGCAAGCGCGTTGATAGCCGTCGCCAGCATCCCCATATAGTCCACGGTGATGCGCTGGATGCCGCCGGAGCCGGCGTTCACCCCGCGAAAGAAATTGCCCCCGCCCACGACGAGACCGAACTGCACTCCTGACCGGCCGGCGGCCGCGATCTCAGCCGCGAACTTCTTCATGAGGCCCTGATCGATGCCAAAACCGGCTTGGCCGGCAAACGCCTCGCCGCTCAACTTGAGCAAGATCCGCTTGTATTTCGGCATGGTTTGGCTCGGAAACGGCGCCTGCCACGTCAGGGGGCTGCCGCCGGACTCGTCTCCAAGAAGACGGCCCCCCCGGGCCAAGCTTTTGATTATAGGCGGTATCCTGCGCGGAAGGCAGCAGGTCAGTGGGTTAGGCCGCAGGCACGGCTGCCGCGGGCTCGCCGCCGGCCTCGGCCGATTCCTCTACCTCGCCCACCTTGAAGCGTGCCATGCGGCTGACGCGAATGTTTTCGCCGAGCTTGGCGATCTTTGCGGTGATGATCTCGCCGACGGTGGTCGCGTTCTCCTTGACGAAGGGTTGCTCGTAGAGGCAAATCTCCTCGTAGAACTTCGCCATGCGGCCGTCGACGATTTTGTCGACGATCTTTTCCGGCTTGCCTTCGGCCAGGGCGCGCGCGCGTTGGATCTCGCGCTCCTTGTCGATGGCGTCTTGGCTGACGTCTTCCTTGCGAATGAAGCGCGGATCGGTGGCGGCGATATGCATCGCGATGTCATGCACCAGCTCGATGAATTCATCCGTGCGGGCGACGAAATCCGACTCGCAGTTGATCTCGACGAGCACACCGAGCTTGCTGCCCGGGTGGACATAGGTGCCGATCAGCCCTTCGCGCGCCTCGCGCCCGGCCTTCTTGCGCGCGACGTCGATGCCCCGCTTGCGGAGAGCGGTTTCCGCGTCGGCGACGTTGCCGCTGGACTCCTCGAGAGCCTTCTTGCAGTCCATGAAGCCGGCGCCCGTGCGCTCGCGCAGTTGCTTAACCATCTGTGCGGTGATCTCCGCCATAGTCTGATCCTGTCCTGTGTGTTGCGATTTGGGTGTTCGGGCGGCCGCGCGGGCCAAGCCCTGAGATTATTCCGTCCGGGCGGGTGCTTCGACCAAGGCGGCCTCGTCTCCAAGGCCTGCGTCGCGGCCCCCGAGATCGGATTCGTATCCGGAGGGGCCTTCTGCGTTGCCTGCGGCGCCTTCGGATGCGCCCTCTGCGGCCAATCCCTCGCCTGCTCCCCCGGTCTCGGCAAAATGATGTTCGCCGCCTGCCATGTCCCGGCCTTCGATCACCGCGTCAGAGATCTTGCTGGTGAACAGCCGGATCGCTCGCAGAGCGTCGTCATTGCCAGGGATCACGTGATCGACCACATCAGGGTCGCTGTTTGTGTCCACCACGGCCACAACCGGGATCTGCAACTTCTTGGCTTCCCGAACAGCAATCTCCTCGCGGTTCGAGTCGATCACGAACAAGATGTCGGGCAGGCCAGGGATATCCTTGATGCCGGCCAGGTTCTGGTGCAGGCTCTTGCGCTCCCTCTCGAGGCGCGAGATTTCTTTCTTGGACCGGCCTTCGTAATGCTCGTCGTTGGCCCAATGCTCCAGCTCTTTGAGCCGTTTGATCGACTTCTGGACCGTCGTCCAATTCGTCAGCAGCCCGCCCAGCCAGCGATTGTTGACGTAATACATCGAGCAGCGGGCCGCTTCTTCGGCGATAGCCTCCTGGGCTTGGCGCTTGGTACCCACGAAAAGAACCGTCTTGCCGCCGGCCGCCATATCGGAAATATAACGCGCGGCTTCTTTAAAGAGCTTGAGGGTCTTCTGCAGATCGATGATGTGAATGCCATTGCGTTCGCCGAAGATGAACTCTTTCATCTTCGGATTCCAGCGCCTGGTCTGGTGCCCGAAGTGAACGCCTGATTCGAGCAATTCCTTCATTGTAATTTGCGGCAACTAAGCCTCCTTTGCTTGTTCCTCCCGGTGAGCTTGCGGCTCACGTTTAGGGCCGGCCGATCCAAGCGGGATTTGGCCTGCCCCTGCTGCAACTATTCATCCTGTGCTCCGGCGGCCGCTGAGGATTATGAAACGGCCGCCAGAGGCGCCGGCGCTAGCGCTTCGAGTATTGGAACCTCTTGCGCGCCCCGGGCCGGCCGTATTTCTTGCGCTCGTGCTTGCGCGGATCGCGCCGCAGGAAGCCAAGCTTCTTGAGCGTGGGCCGCAACTCCATGTTGAAGTTCTGCAGCGCCCGCGCAATGCCCATTTTGGCCGCGTCGGCCTGGCCTGTTTGCCCGCCGCCTGCCGCCAGAATCAGCACGTCGAACTTCCCCGCTGTCTCGGTCGCCAGCAAAGGCTGACGCACGCTCGAGCGGTGGCTCTCCGACGGGAAATAGTTTTCGAGCGGCCGCCGGTTGACTTCAATCACGCCCGTGCCAGGACGTAGAAATACTCGCGCCACGGCTGATTTGCGGCGCCCTGTTCCCAGATACTGTTGTGTCGCTGCCAATGTCTTTTCCTTGCCTTGCTTACCGCGTTTCTGTTCCTCGCCCCCTAGAGCTGAACCGTCTCGGGCCGCTGCGCTGCGTGGGGGTGCGCCGGGCCGACGTAAACGCGCAACCGCTCTCCGATCTGTTTTCCCAGTTTGCTCTTGGGCAGCATGCCCGTGATCGCTTGCTCCAGCATTCTCTCCGGAAACTTTGCGCGCAACTCGCGAGCGGTGACCCGCGTGATGCCTCCCGGATATCCGGAATGGCGATAGTACGCCTTCTGATCTTCTTTGTTGCCCGTGAGCCTAACCTTCTCGGCGTTGATGATGATGACGTGGTCGCCCGTCTTGAGAAACGGTGTGTAGTCAGGCTTGTGCTTGCCCATAAGCAGCATCGCCGCCCGCGTCGCCAGCCGGCCTAGAACCTGATTGTCGGCGTCCAAGACGTACCAATTTCCGCGCACATCGGACGCGCGAGGCACAAACGTTGCCATCGTTCAAACGCTCCTCTTCCGGGAAAACCCAACTTGTCAATGCCAACTTGACCCTGAGGACAAGCCAAACCGTCAGGCCCTGGGAAGAGCCTCAAGGTGAGCACCGAGCTTTCCAAATAGTCTAGCTCACTCCCGCGGGCGGTGTCCACGCGCCGGGGAACTGGGATTTCGGGTGGAGGAGGCGACCGATGGGGCCCAAAATCAGCCGTGAAGATCCACGCCCAAACGTCCGGCCGGGGTGTGCGGATTAGCCTTGGGCTCTGGCTGGCGGCAAACGTGGAAGGGCGTCACCGCCGGTCCGGGCCGAGCCTCGCGGCCTGTCATCTAGCTCTCCGCGCCAGGATTGGATGCTGTTGACCTGTAATAAGAAAACCTCAATCAAAACGGCCTGGACTTCTCGGTAGCTGTGTTATAATCCGCTATCCTAAGGTTACGGTGTAACCGGACTCTAGCGAGGAGACATCAGGAATCATGGCGTACGTTATCGCTGAACCCTGCGTTGGGACTAAAGACACTGCCTGCGTGGACGCCTGCCCGGTGGACTGCATCCACCCCAAGAAGGACGAACCGGACTTCGCCACATCCGAGATGCTTTACATCGAGCCTGACGAGTGCATCGACTGTGGCGCATGCGTCCCCGTGTGCCCCGTGTCGGCGATCTTCGCGCTTGACGACCTGCCCGAGAAGTGGAACGAGTTCACCGCGAAGAACGCCGCCTACTACGGCAAATAGCCGGTCACCCCAGTCCCGACGAATTTGCGCCCTCCGGCGCGGCTTTCAGCGCCGCCGGAGGGCACTTTCCTTATTTGTTTGCAGGCCGGTGGCGTAGCTTCATGATGCCTGCGCCCGCGCCCTAGTTCTTTGGAAAATTCGGGTCGGCTTTCACTTCCAGCATTTGCTTGGTGTGCCTTTCGCTGTGGGCGGACGTGAAGAGCACCCACTGGTATCCGTCCAGTTTCTGCCCGATCGGGGAGTCCACCACGTGGTCCCGCAGATCAGGTGTGGACTTGAGAAATTCCACGGTCCGTGCCCGGCTCTTCAGAAAATGGTCGAGCGCCTCCTGCGGCTGCCAGCGCCCTGTTGGGACCAGGGGGTCTGGGGCTGTCGCCTTCTGACTGCGGTCGGGAATCACTTTCAGAACGAACTGGTCACCGGCTTTGTAATCTCTGTCCGCGGGACCCGCCGGCGCACTCATCACGTTTTTTGATGTGTTTTCGAACAGAAAGTCCTCGGAAAGAGCGATGTGCTCCATGACCTCGGCCACGGACCAGCGGTCCGGCCCCGGTTTGAATTTCCACTGGGCTTCGGAGAGTCCCGTCGTTGCCTCGATCACGCCGGCGCGAGTCCGCTCGAGTTGGGCCAATCCTTCCTTTCGATCGCCGTCGGTTAGGCCGGCCGCGCCGGCGACCGCTGAGAGCGCTAAGACAGCCAGCGCCAGCCGCGGGATCGCGTGGCGGCGCGAGTGTTTGCGAATGGTGGGGGTTTTCATCAGTTTTCCTTCCTTGTTGTCGCCGCTTCCCGCATTCGAGGCGTCACGCTAACTGCCGTCCGGCGGTGCGGTCCTTTCCTGAGCTTCTCACGTCTGCCGGCGCCCCTGCATCCCAGTGGCCCGTCACGGACGTAAAATCCTCTCAGTTTCCGGGAGGGTGTAAGGAAAACCGCCGCAGCCGGAACGTCTGGACCCAGGAACAGGAACGGTCAGGGCCTGGCGATCATGAGGGGAATACTGATCATCAGGGGTGCGCTTGGATCCGCGTCCGGAAGCCAATAGATCGTTTGCGGCTTGGGGTCCTCGTGCACAAGGGCGCGCTTCCGCGCAGCCACCAGCACTTGCTCCGATTCCATGGGCAACCCTTCGCCGGCATCGAGGTCAAAGCGGCTGGCTAAAGCAGCCCATTTGCTCGTCCATTCGTTCACCTGCTCTTGCTTCAATGGGACGGGAGTCAAGCTCGCATTCCGGCCCACACCAATGCCGGGCAGAGGCTCGTCGGAAATGAGCACCAGAATGACCTCGGCCTCCTGGTCCGGCCTCGATCGTGTCAGCGTAAAAAACGGCGGCGTGTTGTCCGTATCGGGAATGGTGAGCAGCACCTTCTCGTTCACGGCGTTGTCGCCGTTGAGCAGGCGGCGCGTCGGGAAGATCAGCGTAGGGGGGCTCAGAGAGCCATCCGCGTACTTGTCCTGGTACAGGATGTAGAGATAGCCCTGCCGCGGCGCCTCGATCGTTATTCTCAACCGATCGCCCTCGTGGAGGGGCGTATTGGAATTCACGCGCGCGGGCGTCAGAAACCCGTCGCCGTCCCGAAATTTGACTTCATCCCCATCCTGCGAGGGGCGCATGCGCCAGATCGTCACACCGAGCATGCTGCCTTTGGCTTTCTCTTCTTCGACGGTCCGCAGATCCTGCGCTGTCACTTCGGGCCGGACCGCAGGCCGCGGCCTAGCCACATCGGCCGGCCGCAAGGAGGCCTGTGTATCGGTTTTGGTGTAGCGGCCCGCTCTGAGCACATTCATCCAGCGGCTGCGGACGGTGGCTTGGTTGGTTTCACCCCCGGCCGTCGCTTGCGCGTGTAGGGTGGGGGATGCGAGAAGAGCGAAGGCAAGAAGAATCGAATGCCAGCGGCAGACCGAACTTGGGCGACTCATAACCGCTTCTTTCCACGCCCGCGCGCGGAACGGCGTTCCCCAGGGGTCACCACAGGCGTGGAGTCCCCGCAAGGACGTGCCGGGAAGTTCTCCGAGCATTTTACCGAGCGGAGCGCCGGGTAGGTGAGGGCTTGCTGCCATCGGCGCCTTGCAGCCCATCGAGTTGCGCTTGCGCATTCGGCGCAACGTTGCTGTTGGGATACTTCTCGAGCACGTTGCGGAATTCAGTGGCAGCCTCGGGAAGCTTGTTTAACATCACCAGCGCCAGCCCCTTCTTGTACTGCGCGTCTGGTGATTTCGTGCCCTCCGGATACCTCTCGAGGACCATGTCGTAATTCCTGATCGCGGCATCAAAATCGCGCTGCTGATAGGCGATGTCGCCGGTGTAGTACTGCGCTTCGGCAGCTTGGCTGCCCTGGGGATAAAGCTGCAGGTACTCCTGGAACTGCTGGCGCGCCAAATCGTAGTTGCCGCGGTGAAAATCCGAAAGCGCGCTGTTGTAGAGGGTCTGAGCCGAACTGACAGCAGCGTTGGCGCCGGGACCTCCGGCTTCTCCGGAGGGTGGGGGCAAGGTTGTCAGGTGGTTTTGGATGTCTTCGATCTGCTGCTGCATCCGGCCGAGGCGGGTGTTCAGCGCCTCAATGGCATCGCGCAAACCGCCGACTTGGCCTGAAAGAGCGTCTACCCGGGTGCTGATCGAGGTAACCGGCTTAACAACCGAGTCGGCCTGCTGCGTGACGCTGCGCTCGATGACCGCGATTGCCTGATTCAGTCTGCCCGTGGTCTCCAGGTTCTGCTTGATCAACTCCTCGAGCACGGCCATGCGTTCGCCCTGCTGGCTTTTCAACTCGCGAACTTCCACTTGCAGGAGGGCGAGGTCGCGTTGCATCTGCATGACCTGCTGTTTGCTCTGAGGAAAGGCAAGGCCGCTGGAGAGCAGCGCCAGCGGCAGCAACTTCCTCATGAAGAGCGGTAGGATTTGCAAATGCGGCCTCCTTCTTCCGAAGCGGTGACACTGCATCGGACGCAAAAGTGCGAGGCGCGGTTGCCCCGGCCTCGCAGCGTACGGTATTCCCGTTTACATTAGCAAAAAAGAAGGGGGTACGGCATACTCATCCGGGGTATGCCGTACCCTTGATTGTCCAGCCGATCGGCCTACTATTGCGCCGCCGCGAAGTGCGCCCGGCGGTTTCTCTGCCAGCAGCTCTCATCCGACTGCGTGCATTGCGGCCGTTCCTTGCCGTAGCTGATTGTGCTCAGCCGCCCGGCGGGTACGCCCAGGTTCAAAATGAAGTCCCTGGCCGAACTGGCGCGCCGGTCCCCAAGCGCCAAGTTATACTCGCTGGTTCCCCGCTCATCACAATGTCCTTCGATGACAACGCGGGCGGCGGCGTGCTCGCTGAAAATGCGCTTGAGTGCGTCCGCGTTGGAGCGCAACGTGGATTCCGCATCGGAGCGAACGTCACTTTGGTCGTAATCAAAGTACACATCGCTAAGAGTGCGGTTCAAGACGTCGCGCCAGTCCTCCGCCGGTGCAGGCGGTGGCGGTGGCGGTGGCGGCACTCGTACCGTAACGGTTGTGGTGGCGTTTCCATCGCCTCCGGGGCCAGTCACTGTAATTGAATACTGAGTGGTTTCCGTGGGGAAAACTTCACGGCTGCCATTGGCCGGGACGGCGCCAATGCCTTGGTTGAGCGACGCGCTGGACGCGTTGCTCGATGACCACCGTAACGTCGCCGATTTGCCACGGTCGATGGAACTCGGTTCCGCGGTCAAGCTCACTGTCGGCCTTGCCGGCGGTGGTGGTGGCGCTTCGACCGGCGGTGGTGGTGCCGGTGGTGGCGGGGGTGGTGTTCGCTTGCATCCAATTGCAAGGAAGACCAGACAGATGCTCAGTAATACCAGCGCGATATGACGCTTACGTACCATGTTGAACTCCTACGCCTCCAGGTTTAGTTGAAACTCGCTCTTCCTCAAATAGTAATGGAACTAGTTGAAACTCCAATCATACCAACTCTTTGCAACAGTTTGTGGGAACTTTTTGGGGTTTCGACGCCCGAAAACGCCGACCTTAGCGCTTCCCCCACGTCGGCGCCGTGTTGCGCCCCTGGGTGGTCAGCCTCTGAAGCTGCGTCCCGTCCGCGCGCATGGTCCAAATCTGGGTACCCCCGGAGCGGTTCGAGGTGAAGACCAAATGCGTGCCGCTGGGCGACCAAGAGGGACTCTCATTCCTGCCGGCGCCGTACGTCAACTGGACCAGCGTACCTCGGGCTACGTTGGCGACGAAAATGTTGTAGTTGCCTGGCTCAAATCCGCGTGTCCAGGCGAAGGCCACGTTTTCGCCCTGCGGATCCCAGGATGGCTGCACCGCATCGCCGCCCCCTTGCGAAAGCATCCGCACGTTCGCTCCTTCGTTATCCATCACGTACACTTGCGGGATGCCGGTTCGACCCGAAACAAAGGCAATTTCCGCTCCTGTCCTCGGATTGATCGCCGGATCGACATCAATCGATCGAGAATACGATACCCTGCGCAAATTCCTGCCGTCAAGATCCGCGACATAGATTTGCGAAACACCGCTCGCCGTGGAGGCGAAGGCAATCTTTTTTCCGTCCGGGAAAAAGCTGGGCGTAGCGTTCATCGATGCATTCTGGTTGTAGAAGGTCAACCGCCGGTTCGTCTCCAAGGCGTGGAGGTAGATCTTCGGCTGCCCCTCCACGTACGTGGTAAAGGCGATCATGTCCCCCTCCGGAGAAATGGCGGGCGTCATCGTGATGTTCTTGTAGCTGGTGAGTTGCTTCTGGTTGCTGCCGTCGTACTCCATCGACCAGATTTCCTGCGACCCGGAGCGGTCGGAGACAAAGTAAACCTTTGTGCCCGCCAGCCCCAGTCCGAGGCCCAGATTCTGCAGGATGTCGCGGGAAAAATCGTGAGCCAGTTGCCGGGCGCCTTCCGTGTCAAGCGAGGCGAAATACCGCTTGCCGAAAATGTGGGCGCTGCTGAGGTTATCGGCTGTGGAATCATAGAGATATCCGGCCAATACCAGCCGCTCGTTCGTGACCTCCAGAGAGCCGAAGACGAGATAGCGGCTCTGCACGGGCGGCACTGACCAACCCGTCAGCCACAATCCTCGCGCGCCCGGGTCGTCGGGCATGCCTCTCTCGCCGGCCTTCAGGTCCTCGGGACGGCGGGGCGCCGTTCTCGGGTAGAGGCTCTTGGAAATCATCTCGAACTGGGCAGAGGCGTCCAGGTCGTTCCACAGCGTGTTGTTGAACGTTGTGACGTGGTCTCGCGCGTCAGCCGGCCCCGGAAAATCCGGGACGGCCAGACGGGGCGATTGCTGTGCGCCGGTGACAACGCGGCTCAGATCCGGCTGCTGCGCCACCAGGACCCAGGCCGTCAACGCGGCGAGGAGGAGGTATAGGGTTCTCGAAAATGATTTCTTCATTGCAATTGAAAAGTAATCTCGACTTGGATGGCACGTTTGCCGATATCGCGTGGCAGGGGACGGAAAGGATTCGTATTGGTGACGGCCCGCAGGGCGGAAAAGTCCATCGAACGATTGCCGCTGCTCGACACAATGCGCGGATTCTCGATGGCGCCGCTTTGCGTAATGGTGAACGAGACAATCGTGCCTTGGGAAGACGAGCCGCTGACCTGGCCCAGCGCCCGGCTCCACTCCTCCGCCAGCCGGCGCTGCAAGGCATCGGCGTACCAGCCGAAACGCGCGCCGAACGGACTGCCTGTGCCGAAGCCAACGCCTCCAGTGCCCCCCTTCGTTTGCTGGCCCGTCAACAGAGGCGAGTTCAGCCGGCCGCCGGTAGAGGATCCAACCTGGTTGGGCGGTGTGGGAGGCGGGTTCTTGCGCACCGGTGGGGCCGTCTTGCGTTCGGCCACTTTCTTGGGCTCACTCTTGGCCTGCAGCGGCACCGCTTCCGGGTCATCCTCGGGGGCTTTGGCCGGCGGTTTGGGCGGTTCCGGAACGGCCGGGACATCGTGCTTGACGGGATTTGCGACCGGATTCTCCGCGCGCGTCCGCGAACGCGGCAATGGTATCCCCTGAGTAATGTTGACGGAGACGGCCTGACCCAGCTGGCCGTTGGGGTCGCCCAGCGAGATGGGAGCATTCCACAAGGAAAACGCCGTGGTCGCGACGAACAAAGCCGTGTGGCAGGAAACGGAGAGTATCAGCGGGCTGCGAAGCCGCTCATGCTGCTCCAGGGGATCAATTCGTGCCGTCATGGTCTGCGCGGATTACGCTCCAGCGGTTTGGTGATCATGTGGACCTGAACTCTACCCGTTCCGCACTCGGCCATTACCTGCGCCAGCACTTCCCAAGGCAGGCGGGCGTCGGCTCGCACGTATACTCCGGCATCCTCACCTTGTCTTTGCTTGAGGCGCGGCACGATGTCATACAGCGACACGGGATCGTCGTTGAGGAACATCGTTCCATCGGAGGTGATGTTCACAAAGTCGAGATCCTTGCCCGTCGCCGCGACTTCGCGCGTTTTGGGAACATCGATCTCGAGGCCGAACTCGACCACGCCGGCGGTGATCATGAAAATGATCAGCAGCACCAAAACAACGTCAACGAACGGCGTGACATTAATCTCAGCGATCGAGTCCTCTTGTTGTGGCCCGTTCAGGTTCGAGAACGCCATCGGCTTCTCCGTAGTTGCGCTCGGCGAGATTGAAAAACTCCAGGCTGAAGTCATCCATCCTGGCGCGGATCTCGCGGATGCGTTGTGAAAAATAGTTAAAGAAAATCAGGGCGGGAATAGCGGCGAACAGTCCAAAGGCGGTGGCGATCAAAGCTTCTGCGATGCCGGGAGCCACGGCGCGCAGCGTTGCGCCGCCGGCGTTGCCCAATCCTCGAAAGGCCTCGAGAACACCCCAGACCGTGCCGAACAGACCGATAAACGGAGCGGCCGACGCGGTGGTCGCCAGCCAAGCCATGTTGCGCTGCAAATGGGCGATCTCTTCATTGGCGCCGAGTTGCAGGCAGCGTTGCAGCGCCGCGGGATTACGCAGGCGGCTGTAGCTGTTGACCTGCCGGGCGACCTCTTCGTACCCGAACTCGAAGACGGTGACCAGCGGCGCCGGCCGAAACTGCTCGCTGACGGCGTTGAGGTCGGCCAGTTGCTCGACACGTCGCAGAGCCTTGAGGAATCGCTTGTCGTTGATACCAGCCCGTTTGAGCAGACTGATCTTCGAAAACGCAATGGTCCAGGAGAGGATCGAAAACCCCACCAGGAGCAGAACGACCGCCGCGACGAGCGGCCCCATGTTGAGGATCAGATTGACCAGGCTGGTTTGGTCAAGCGCGCCGGAAGCCATCGCATCCTCGGCGACCTCGATCGCTTTGGACGCCTGGGCTGGGTCGGCTGTTTGCAGCAGTGCGAAAAGACTCTGTGCTATCACAGGATCTCCTTACATATTCGTAGACACGTATTGCAGTCTCGTCTAAGCAAAGGCCCGTCGGGTGCGGGAAGTCGAATCAAGTTCATTGTCACCGGCCTGCTGCGGGGCGCCGGCTCAGGAACTTCGACGGCCTGTCAGAAGAATGCCTTCCGAGCCGGTTTGCACCAACTCAGTACTCAAAATTTAACACATATAATGTTCTAGTTGGAATCTTGGACGGTGCAGGCGTGTGGTTTGTTTCAGTCTTCGGAGGACGGACGTGCCGATGGCGCCGTGCGGCGTCCCAGCCCCGCCGGGAAACCCCGGCGCGGTGGTAAGTGATTGCCCGCACGAAGCCGTCCCATCAGGGTAGTAGTCCGGCAATAGGTGGCGTCATACGATGTTACAAGAGCTGGATATCGAAAACTACGCGGTCGTCGAAAAGCTGCGTCTTCGCTTTCGGCCCGGCCTCAATCTGCTCACCGGTGAAACTGGGAGCGGGAAGTCGATCGTTGTGGATGCGCTGTCGCTGCTGCTTGGGGCTCGAGCGGCAGCCGAGGTGATCCGCTCCGGCCACCAGAAGGCCCGCGTGGCGGGCATTTTCGACGCGGCCAGCACGCCCGCGCTCACGGAAATGCTTTCGAACGGCGGCATCGGCCTGGAGCAAGGGGAGCTGATCGTGGAGCGCGAAATCTTGGACAACGGCAAGTCACGCGCCTACGTCAACGGCCGGGCAGTCACCATCAGCTTTCTGCGGGATCTCGCGCCGGCGCTCGGTGATATCCATGGGCAACACGAGCAGCAGGATCTCTTTTCAGCCGTCACGCAGCTCGCGATGCTCGACGCCTTCGCCGGGACGACCGAGACAGCCGCGCAAGCCGCTGACATTTTCCGGCGCTGGCGGCAATGTGAGAAACGCCTCTCGGAATTACGAGGCAACGAGGCGGAGCGGCTTCGTTTGCTGGACCTCTATCGCTTCCAACAGCGTGAAATCGAGGACGCCAAACTCGAGCCCGGCGAGGAGGAGCAGATCGAGCAGGAGCGCCACATCCTGCAGAATCTCTCTCGCATCCAACTGTCGGCCGCCGCGGCCTATGACGCTCTCTATGATTCCTCGGTCTCGGCCGCCACGCAGGTCAAGGCGGCGCGCCGCGCGCTCGAGGAGCTCGAACGGGTCGATCCCGCGGTGCGGCCTCTCCTCGACGGTCTCGAAACGGCACGCGCGCAAATCGAAGATGCTTCGTTGGAGATTCGGGATTACCTGGACCGGCTTGATCCCGACCCCGACCGGCTGGAGCGGATTGAAGATCGCTTGGCTGTGATCGACAAGCTGAAGCGAAAGTACGGCGCAACGCTGACCAACGTCGTCTCCTACGGCGAGGAGGTAGCCCGCAAGGTCGAGGATCTCGCGTCGAACGATCGCGCCATCGCGGAGGTGGAGAAGCAACAAAGAGAAGCCGCGGGCGCTTACGAAATGCTCGCGGCGGAACTGTCTCGAAAGCGGCGCGACGCGGCCGCTAGGCTACAGGCCCAGGTGGGGAAGGAGCTGGCTTCGCTGGCCATGCCGAAGGCCAGTTTTGAAATCGCTGTGGAGCCGGCTGAGCCCGGTCCGGCGGGCTGGACCTCCTCGGGAGCCGATAACGTTGCTTTCCTGGTTTCCGCCAATCCGGGGCAGCCGCCGCGCCCCCTGGCGCAGGTGGCGTCAGGCGGTGAGCTTTCTCGAATCACGCTGGCGCTGAAGACATGCCTGTTGGGGGGATCGGAAAAGAAGGGGCGCGCTCCCGCCGCCTCAACGCCCCGGACGCTGGTCTTCGACGAGATCGATACCGGTGTGGGTGGGCGGGTCGCCGAGGCCGTGGGAAAGAGACTCAAGGCGCTGGCGGAAAGCCACCAGGTGCTTTGCGTTACTCACCTGCCGCAAATCGCCGGGTTCGCCGACGCTCACTATTTCGTCGATAAGAAAGAAGGCCGGGGACAGACCTTCGCCTCGGTCGTTGAGCTGTCTCCCGCGGAGCGAGTGGAAGAGCTGGCCCGCATGTTGTCGGGCGCGCAGGTGACCACCGCCGCCGTCGAGCACGCGCGGGAGATGATCAAGACCGCGGGCAAGGCGGGCTAGCAGGTGTGCGTGCTGCTACTCTGAGGCATCGCCCCGCCCCTCACGCTGTGCCCTCGATGACCCCGAAACTTCATGAGCATTCTTGATTCCCTCGACATGGACCACCTTACGGCCACGGCTCGCGAGGCGGGCTCGGCCATCATGGAGGTGTACGAAACCGATTTTGATGTCAATCGTAAGTCCGATAAGTCGCCGCTGACCCTCGCCGACTTGCACTCACACGAAACCATCTCCTCGCGCCTGCGGCGGCGCTATCCCGGCGTGCCGATTCTGTCGGAAGAAAGCACTGAGCAGGCCATGTATGAGGTCCGGAAGAAGTGGTCTTCTTTCTGGCTCGTGGACCCACTCGACGGCACGAAGGAGTTTGTGAAGCGCAACGGACAGTTCACCGTGAATATTGCGCTGATCGAAGGATCGCGGCCCGTAGCGGGGGTGGTCTACGCTCCCGCCTTGCGTTTGCTCTACCACGGGCGCGAGGGTGAAGCCGCCCTCAAGATCGAGGATGGCGCTACGCCTGTTTCGCTTACGCGCCCCGCAAAGGCATCGCAGGACCGCCTTGTGATCGCGGGCAGCCTTTCGCATCCCACACCCGAGATGGATGCTTTTCTCGCGGAGCAGCGGCTCAAGTACAAGCAGGTCGACTTCGTCGCGATGGGCAGCTCGTTGAAGCTTTGCATGGTTGCCGACGGCCGCGCCGATATCTATCCGCGCTTCGGCCCGACGATGGAGTGGGACACAGCCGCCGCCCATGCCGTCGTCAACGCCGCCGGCCGCAAGGTACTGCGCTGGGGATCTTCCGAAGAACTCACCTACAACAAACCCGATCTGCACAACGAATGGTTTGTGGTGATTTGACTCGCGCTGTTGTCGGCGCGCAAGGAGTCCTCCGGTGGCAGGCGAGCAGAAAACAGGTGACTTGTGCTAATATGACCATGATTATATGACCATGGTTAAAACTAACAAGATCCCGGCTGGCAAGTTTAAGGCGCAGTGCCTCGCTTTGCTCGATGAGGTGGCCCTCACCGGTCGTGAGCTGGTCGTGACCAAGCGTGGAAAGCCGGTCGCAAAGGTCGTTCCGGTAGAGAAATCCGAACCGCCTTCCTTACTCGGCAGCGTCCTCTGGGAGGGAGACGTGCTTTCGCCCATCGAAGAAGAATGGGACGCTGTCAAATGATCGTCGTCGATACGCATGTCCTTCTGTGGTGGAAGAATTCGCCGCAGAAGTTAGGGCGCAAGGCAAGAAGCGAATTGGAAAACGCCGCAGAGGTCGGAGTATGCCCCATTTCCTGTTGGGAGTTGGCGATGCTTGTGCAGAAGCAACGCCTACGTCTGGACCGCGATGTGCTTGTGTGGCTGAAACAGGCATTGGCACAACCGACTACACGACTTCTTCCCCTGCTGCCGGAGATCGCTGTTCTGGCTACAGGGCTTGGCGCTGAATTAACTGGCGATCCAGCCGACCGCCTCATCGTGGCGACGGCACTCCATTTTCGATGCCCGCTGGTGACGGCCGACCGGAGGCTGCTCGCGTTCCGCCAAGTGCAAGCCGTCTGGTAGACGCCGCAGATTGTCGCATGGGACGGACCGGACTCTGCCGCTAGGCTTGGTTTTCTACCCGCTTGAAATTCAGCAATACCTCTCCCAGCCGGTCATCTTGCGGGTAGGGATGTCCCAGGTGCTGCCGGAAACCCTCGGCGTACTCGCAGCCGGATTGCCTGCCGAGTTCCGCGCTCCAGCGGCGCGCTTCGTCGAGGTATTCATCCATGCCGTGCTGCGCGCGCAGCCATTCGCGCTGGCTCTTGTGGCAGGCCAGCATATCCATCTTGAGACCCATCACGTTCGACACGTCGATGTAGAGAGTGCTGGGCACGGGCAGACCGAGAATGTCTATGCCCGCGGCCGGCGCCGCATAGTAGAGATGGGGAATCGCCTCTGTCGGTGAGTACGCCGGACGCTCGCCGGTATCGAAGTTCGGCGCCGACGCGCCAAAACAGGCGTTGCGCACAACCAGGCTTGTGAACTCGTGATCGGGTAGGTAGTCCTGCGGCGAATGCGTGATGACGATCGACGGGCGCGCCAGCCGCACGATCTCGACCGCGGCTCGAATGGTTGCGGCATCGTAGGTGACAAGCAGATCCCGCCGGTCGGCGCAGTGATACGCAGCCCGGACCTTGGCTGCGGCTTCGCGCGCTTCTGAAAGACGGATGCTGGCGATCTCGCCGGCGCCATGCTGTGTGCTGCCGCAGTCGCCGGGCGTCATCGTCGCGATGTGGATCTCAAAGCCCTTCTCCTGCAGTAGAGCAAGGGTTCCGCCGCAGAAGATCTCGGCATCGTCCGGGTGCGCCATAAAAGATAGCGCGCGCTGGGGTCTCATTCTATCGTCGGTTGTGGGCATAGCTGGGTCTTGCAAAATGAATCGGCTGCGTATTCGCCGGCTCGCATGGGGCAACGACATCCTATCTGAAAGCGCCATTGTGGCATAGGAAGCAGGTCAGCCTCACCCGCCGCTGGACCTCGAAACCCTTGATTCCCCTCGCTCTGAGCGCCTCTCAGGAGCAGTTGCCCCCGGCCGGTTGGCCTCACACCCCTAACCTTCGCCTGCCGGGCCCGTCTAAGCTATTTGCAGGTAGCCAGGGTGGAATCGATCGGCGTGGCGAGCCAGCCTGGAGCGGCCCCCTTTAGCGAGGCAGCTCTGATCCGGGCCGCCCAACAGCGGGATCATGACGCGTTTGAACAGCTCGTGCGGCTGCACGACCGAAGTGTGCTCCGCTTAGCGACGAACCTGTTGCGCTCGGAAGAAGACGCCCGCGACGCCTATCAGGAAGCCTTCTTGCGCGTCTACCGTCGGCTCGATACGTTCAATTTCCAGTCGAGCTTTCACACCTGGCTCTACCGCATTGTCACCAATGTCTGCCTCGACACTCTGCGCCGCAAGAGCGTGCGCAAGGAACAAACGGTCCGGGAGGATCTTGAGAACCCGGGGCCCAGTATTTTCGAGAAAGCCCCGGATAGCCGCGCGGACAGCGATCCCGACCGCGTTCTCACAGGGCAGCAACTTTCGGCGAGCATTGATCTCGCGATGCAGGATCTTTCTCCTAAGGAGCGCATCGTTTTCGAGATGAAGCACTACGAGGGCCTGCGGCTGCGGGTGATCGGCGAAATGCTCTCGATGAGTGAAGAGGCTGCGAAGAACTGCTTGTTTCGCGCTACCCGCAAGCTGCGCAAGGCGCTGAAGGATGTGGAGTCATGAACTGCGATTGGGTGAAAGGCAACATCACGCTGTATCTCTACCAGGAGTTGTCCGAAGCGGAGCAGGACGCCATCGAGGAGCACGCTGAGACTTGCGAGGGTTGCTCCCGCGCGCTGGCGCAGGAGAAGCGGTTTTTGCAGACTCTCAGCAGCCGCGCCCCCGCCGCGGCGCCCGATTCCCTGCTGGCGGAATGCCGCCACGACCTGATGCGTTCGGTCTATCGCGCTGAGCGGACCGGCAGTTCTGGGCGGTTCGGACTTTTCGCCTGGTGGCCCGAAGTTGAGCGCGTGCTCGCCTCTCTTTGGCGTCCGGCCTGGCAACCTGTCGGGGCCCTGGCCCTGTTGCTGTTAGGGTTCTTGGGCGGACGGGCGTTCGACGCGAACGCGCCGCGCGGCAGGGCCGGGAATGCGCCGCTGGAAGCGTCCCTTGTTCCGGCAGCTCCCCTGGAATCCGCGCTGGCAGGCATTCAGTCGGTCGCGATTAATCCCGAGCAGAACCAGGTTGAAATCGTCGTGGAAGAGGTGACCCGCCGGAAGATTATCGGGCAGCCGCAGGATCCCAATATCCGGAAGCTGCTGCTCTCGACCGTGCGAGGCTATCCGAACTCCGGCGTGCGGCTCGATACCATGGACATCCTGATGCGCCGCGTGGGCGACAGCGACGTGCGTGAAACGCTGCTCGAAGCCATGGTGGAGGATGAAAATCCCGGCGTCCGCTTGAAAGCTCTGGAGGCGCTGCGCCCGCATAGCGACGATCCCTCTGTACACCAGGCTCTGGTGCGCGTGCTGCGGGAGGACATCAATCCAGGCATGCGGATCCATGCGATCGACCTGCTGACCCAGAATCCCAGCCGTGACTTGGTCGGCGTGCTGCAGGATGTGATCGACAGCGAACGCAACAACTACGTGAGGTTGCAGTGCAGCCGCACGCTGCAGGAACTCAACGCCTCCGTGGACCGGTTCTGATGAGAAAGCGAAACGACATCGCGGCTGCCCGCGGCCGCAGCAAAGCCGAAGTGAGGACCCTCCTCGTCGGTGCGGGGACGCAGCAGCCCCTAGACCCTGGTGCGTCCCTGCGACATAGGTGGGCGGCTTCCTCATCGCCCCGAGTCAACCCTGCGCTCGCCACGCGTTTCCGGGCCCCCCGGCGGACACCCCTGGCAGTCCCATCGCTGATACTCCTGGGGCTGCTCGTGACGGGAAGCTCGTTGGAGGCGCAGATCCGCCGCGAGGGAAGGTATTGGGTCCAAACCGAAGAAGGTTCGGTGCCGGCCGGCGGACGCTTGCGCGTCAGCTCCACCGGAAGCATCACCGTGCGCGGCGGCGCTTCCGCGCAGCAAGTCCGCTACCACGTGACGAAGAAGGTCCGGGCCGATAACCAGCAGGAGGCCGAGCAGCTTCTTCGCGAAGCTCGACTCACAGCCAACCGGCAGGGCAACGTCGCTGTGATTGCACTCGATAATCCGCGCTGCCGGCGCTGCAGCTTCTCGGCCGACATGACGCTCGACGTGCCGAAGGATACGCAGGAGACGCTTCTCGAAACCCAGGGTGGTCCTCTCGATGTGTCCAATGTGGACGGCCGGGTAAGAGGGGAAACGGCCGGCGGGCCGATCTCTTTCCGTCAGATCGGCGGAGCTGTTTCCGCTACAACGGCGGGAGGCCCCATCGTGCTTGATGCGATCGGGGGCGTCATCCGGGCGGAGACCGCCGGTGGCCCGATTTCTCTGAATGCCGCCGATCGAGACGCCGTGCTGACGACGAGCGGCGGCAGTATTTCGGCCAAACAAGTCAAGGGTACGTTGCGGGCGGAAACGGCGGGCGGTGGAATTTCGGCTGATGGCGTGGGCGGCGATCTTATCGCGGGCACTTCGGGAGGTTCCATCCGTCTCAGCGACGTGAAGGGCTCGGTCAGGGCCAGCACCGCGGGTGGATCGATCCACATTTCTTCGGCCCCCTCGGGCGTGCGGGCGGAAACCGCTGGAGGCGACATCCAACTGACGGACGTGGCGGGCGCGGTGATAGCGGCGAGCGCCGCCGGCAGTATTCGCGCGCAATTCCTTGCCGGACAAAAATTTGGGGCTTCGACGCTGGAAACGAACGCCGGCACGATTGCGGTGTGGCTGCCGGCGAATGTGCCGTTGACGGTAGAGGCAATCGTGGATCTGGCGGACAGCCTGCGCCATATCGAAACGGAGTTTGATTCGATCAGCGTCACCCGCGAAGGATCGCGGTTTGGCCCGAGCATGTTGAGGGCGAGAGGCGAGATTAGTGGCGGCGGCCCCTTACTGAGAATCCGAAACACCAGCGGGCGGATTCAGATTCGGAAGCGCCCGTGACGCCGCGGCGCCGGCGGGCGCCTTCCGGCGCCGCTGGAGGAGGTTGTATGCGACGAATACAAGTTTTCTGTTGGACGGCGCTGTTACTGACGGCCGGTACCGCGACCGCGCAGCCGGAGTCCCCTGTGCCGGTTCCCGCCCCGCAAGGGCGACCCGGCAGTCCCTTCCAGCTGTATTACGAAGCGCCCCGCGTCGGTGGCAGCTATCTCGGCGTCGGGCTGGGGGAGATCGACCAGGCGCGCGCCAAGAATCTTGGGCTGCCAGAACCTTCCGGCGTGGAAGTGACGAATATCGACCGCAAGGGCCCGGCGGAAGCGGCGGGGATTCAGCGCGGCGACGTGATTCTTGAATTCAACGGCCAGAAGGTCATGGGCGTGGAGCACTTTGTCCGGCTGGTGCGCGAAACGCCTGTTGGCCGCAAGGTGGCGATGAAGATCTTTCGCAGCGGATCTTCGCTCAACCTCACAGCCGAGATCGGGCGCCGCGAATCGCCGACGGTTAGCTTCTTCGGTCCTTGCGAGGATGGCCAGGAAAACTGCATCGATATCCAGATTCCCAAGTTCAATTTCCGGGCCCTCGATTTTGACATCCCCCGCCCGAACTTCGTGGTCAAAAACCGGGGTCTGGGTGTTGAGATCGAGGAAATCGACGGCCAGTTTGCCCAGCACTTCGGCGTGAAGGAAGGCGTGTTGGTGCGCTCGGTGGAGAACGACTCGCCCGCCTCCAAGGCGGGATTGCTGGCAGGCGACGTCCTCGTATCCGTCGCGGGCAAACCCATCCAGGACGTGAAAGATGTGCGGGACACCCTTCGCGCCACGCAATCCGGCGCGATCAGTCTGGAAATCATGCGCAACAAAGGAAAACGCACGCTGCAGCTTGAAACAAACCAGCCGGATCCGCAAGAGCGTGGTTTTCGCGGCAGACCCGTAGGGGCGAAAAGCGGCGAGCGCCTCTAGGCAGTAAACGACCAGCAAGGGCGGACTTCGGTGTCCGCCCAGGTTGTGGAACCCCAGGCCTGTACCTGGGGCACAGTTTCCTCGCGGCGCGCAAATTCCTTGGAGGGGCGTAGCAGGCTACGCCCAACGTGTGACGCAATGTCGAACCGGGTAGCGCGGCTTGAGGCGCTTCTCGTGGCTCGTTTCTCGCCTCTCCTCCCTTTGCGAGAGAATAGTCTGATCGATGCCCGAGTTGCCTGAAGTCGAAACCATCGTGCGGGGGCTCTCCCGTCACGTCGTAAACCGCCGCATTCAGAATGTGGAGTTCCTGTGGCCGGGGCTGGTAACCGGGGACGCGGAGGAAGCCACGGCGCACCTTCGCGGACAGCGGGTCACCGCTCTTCGGCGGCACGGCAAGTACATCGTCTTCGAGTTGCAGCGCCGCCGCAGCAAATCCTGCCTGGTGGTGCACTTACGCATGACCGGGAACTTCATCGTCGGAGGAGACCCCGGCCCCCACACGCGCGCCGTTCTCCATCTGGAAGGCGGGCCGGCGCTGGTCTACCACGACATCCGGAAGTTCGGACGATGGCAATGGTCCGAGCAACTGCCGCACCGGCTGGGCGATCTCGGCCCCGAACCGCTGGAAATCTCCCAAGAGGACTTCGTCCCCCGGCTGCGAGCTCGCCGCGGGATGGCCAAGGCGTTGCTGCTGAACCAGGAGTTCCTGCGCGGCCTGGGCAACATTTACGCTGATGAGGCGCTCTTCCGCGCCCGTATTCACCCCAGAGCCGACAGTGCGAAGATCAGCAAAGCCCGCGCCGCGGGTCTTCACGCCGCTATTCGCAACGTGCTATCCGAAGCAATCTCGCAGGGCGGCTCCACGATCAACAACTACGTCAACAGCGAAGGGTCGCAGGGTTATTTCCAGCTCCGCACCGCCGTTTACGGCAAGACCGGCGAGCCTTGCAAGGTCTGCGCGGCGCCAATCAGGCGCATCATCGTCGCCAGCCGCTCGACGCATTTCTGCCCGCGCTGCCAGCGGCGCTAGCTCAGCCTCGCTTGCACCTCTCCAAAAGCCGATGCGCAGTCAGGAGCCTCGGGTGTCCCTGTAATGTTTCAAACGAATGGTCTGTTTTGATCACCGGAACCTCAGTCGCAAATGTCGAAATGCCGTGTAGCCGCACGTGTTCATTCCGAAGCCGGAACGATATCCGGCAGCGGTAAATAAACCACACAGGGAGGACATCATGAAATACGCTCTACTCGTTCATCAGTCTCAGGAATATTTCGACAAACGCAATGACGCGGCTGCTATAGCAGCCGGGAGGGCCTACGGAGAAGCTCTTCAGGCCGCCGGCGTCTTTGTGGGCGGCGCGGGATTAGAATCGCCGCGGGCCGCGACGACGGTCTCCATTCGGCACGGAAAGCGGCAAGTCCACGATGGCCCATACGCCGAGACAAAGGAATTCCTCGCCGGTTTCGGCATCATTGACGTGCCCGACCTCGATGCCGCCCTGGAATGGGCCGCGCGTCATCCGGCGGCCACCTACTCCCTTGTCGAGGTACGTCCCTTGCTGGGATCGCATTTCGCGGTCGGAGGCAGCAAGACTTCCGGATGAGGGACTCGGCGACACATGCGGCCGTGGAATCAACCCTGCGGGGTTCGTACGGCCGGCTGATCGCCTTTCTGGCCGCCCGCTCGGGTGACGTTGCCGGCGCGGAGGACGCGCTCGCCGACGCCTTCGTCGCGGCGTTGGAGCGGTGGCCCCGGGACGGCGTGCCGCAAAAGCCAGAAGCGTGGCTGCTGCACGTCGCCCGGAACCGCCTGATCGATGCCGCACGCCGCAGTCAGGTGCGGCGAGATTCCGAGACCTTTCTTCAGCGAATCGCTGAGGAAGCGCAGACTGTCGCGGCGATGCAGGATCATTTCCCAGACGAACGCCTGAAGCTTCTTTTCGTCTGCGCACATCCGGCGATTGATGCCGCCGCGCGCACGCCGCTGATGTTACAAGCGGTGCTCGGCGTTAATGCCGAGCGCATCGCCTCTGCATTTTTGGTATCACCCGCAGCAATGAGTCAGCGGCTGGTCCGTGCAAAAAGCAAGATCCGTGACGCAGCAATTCCCTTCCGCGTGCCCAATCCGCCGGAATGGAATGAGAGAGTTTCCTTCGTTTTGGATGCCATCTATTCCGGCTACACGGCAGGTTGGGAGAGCCTGAATGAGACCGGTTCGACTCTTCACGCTCTTACCTCGGACGCCATTGCCATCGGGCGGACACTGGTTCAATTGGTGCCAGCTGAACCTGAAGCTCATGGTCTACTTGCGCTCATGCTGCATTGTGAAGCTCGCCGTGCCGCGCGCTACACAAGTGAGGGCGAGTTTGTACCCCTCGACCAGCAAGACACCACCCATTGGTCGCAGCCAATGATAGAGGAAGCGGAGAAACATCTGCTGACCGCGTCGGCGTTCAGGCGCATGGGACGCTATCAACTGGAGGCAGCCATTCAATCCATCCACGCCAATCGGGCCAAAATCGGATGCATCGATTGGACTGAAATCGCCTTGCTCTATGAGGGGTTGGTGCAGTGCTCGCCCGGGATCGGCTCGATGGTTGGCCGAGCCGTCGCTTTGGCAGAAGCGGGCCGGTCGACGGACGGGCTTACCGCGCTGGAAAAGATTCCGCCCGAGCGAGTTGTCAACTACCAGCCCTACTGGGCAGCGCGTGGGCATCTGCTGCAACTCCTTGGCCGTAAAGAGGAGGCCCGTGAAGCGTTCACCCGCGCCGCTAGCCTGACGGATGACCCGGCACTGCGTGAGTACCTTTCAGACGCTCCATGCGAGTCCGTTGAAACGAGCGAATGAGAATGCGCTGTTCTCTTTGAAGTCGCGGGACGCGCAGCAACTGTACTAAGCCACCTACGGAAATATTGCCGCCTCTCCGTCGACGCTCAGCCGACGCGTTGTTCAGTCCACGCTTATGCAGCGGCCCTCCGCCCGAATCGGCCTCCGTAGAGAATCGCGAATAGACCGGAACAGGATGGTCCTTCTTTTGCCCGGCTTCAGCAAATCGAGTAGGATGAGTGGCAAGGCCCCTGCCGGAAAGTTTTGTGGCGCGACCCTGGGGCGCTGAGAGTAAACATGAAGAAAGTCCTCGCAACGGTGATCTTTCTCATGCTGGCAAGCTGCGGCACATCCAACGAGACAGCGGAAGACAAGATCTTTCCTTATCCCTACGCCGTTAACGACCTCGAGAACGGCCTTCGCCTCGTGACGGTTTCGACTGGCTATCCAAACGTCGTGGCGCTCTACATCGTGGTCAACGTCGGCTCGCGCAACGAAGTGGAGCCGGGACGTTCCGGCTTCGCGCACCTGTTCGAGCACATGATGTTCCGGGGCACCGAAAAGTATCCGCCTGAGAAGTGGGAAGCCATCATGCAGGCGGCTGGGGCGGAGACCAACGCCTACACGAGCGACGATCGGACGGTCTATCACGCCGTCTTTTCCAAGGACGACCTCGGGCCGATTCTGGAGCTGGAAGCAGACCGCTTTCAGAATCTGAAGTACACCGAGGAGCAATTCCGCACGGAAACCCGCGCGGTGCTCGGCGAATACAACAAGAACTTCGCCAGCCCGATGCGCAAGCTGGAAGAGATCGTGCGCGAGACAGCCTTTACGGCTCATACGTACCGTCACACGACGATGGGATTTGAGAAAGATGTGGAAGCGATGCCGGAGACGTACGACTACGGCCTGCAGTTTTTCGACCGCTACTATCGGCCGGAATACACAACCATCTCCATCGTGGGCGACGTGAAGCCCGAGGAGGCGCTGCCGCTGGTGCAGAAGTACTGGGGCAGTTGGAAGCGCGGAACGCATAAGGCGGCCATTTCACCCGAGCCGCCGCAAGAAGGGCCCAAGAAGGTGGACTACAGGTTTCATGCACCCACGCTGCCCATCGTTAACATCGCCTTCCACGCTCCGGCGTATGACGACGAGATCAATGACTCGGCCGTGCTCGACGTCATCTCGTTCCAGGCGTTTTCTGAAAACTCAGCCCTTTACAAGAAGCTTGTTGTCGAGGAGCAGAAGGTAGAGACGCTGTTTCCGGGCTACTACGATCACGTCGATCCTTATCTTTTTGAAGCGACGGCCATGGTGAAGGACGCCAAAGACATCGAGTACGTGACCACGCAGCTTCTCGAAACCTTCGAGAAACTCAAAAATGTGGCGATCCCCTCCAACGAACTCGAGAACGTCAAATCGCACTTGCGGTACCAGTTTGCCCTTGGCATGGACAGCACGCCCGCCATCGCCGGCACGCTGGCGCACTACCTGGGCCTGCGCCGCACGCCGGAAACCGTCAACAAGCGGTATGAGTTGTACCGCAAGGTGACGGCGGAGGACGTGATGCGCGTCGCCAAGAAATACTTCGTCGAAAAGGAACGAACCATCGCGACCTTGAAGTTTGAGCCGGAGACGGCGGAGGTGAGGCCGCAATGACAAAGCTTTTGCTGGCTGGATTTCTTCTTGCGCCCTTATTCGCCGCTATGCTCGTCGCCCAACCCGAGACTCTTCCGCTGCCGAACCAATCTCCATTGGTGACATTCCGGATTCTTTTCAAGACGGGATCGGCCAGCGATCCGGCGGGCAAGGAAGGCGTTGCGGCTTTGACGGCTGCCATGCTCAGCAACGGAGGCAGCCGCGAAAAAACGTACGACCAGATCGTGGAAGCGTTGTTCCCGATGGCCTCTTCGGTTTCTTCGCAGGTCGACAAGGAAATGACCTTGTTCGAGGGCACGACCCACCAGGAGAATCTCGAAGCTTACTACGCGATTCTGCGATCGCTGCTGCTCGATCCGGGCTGGCGGGAGGACGACTTTCGCCGTATCAAAGACGAGATGAAAAATTCCCTGCGCCTGCGGTTGCGCAGCAACAACGAAGAGGAACTCGGAAAAGAATCTCTCTATCTGCAAATCTACAAAGGTCACCCCTATGGCCACCATAACGCCGGCACCGTGGCTTCTCTCGATGCCTTGACGCTCGATGACCTGAAGGCCTTCTACAAGGCAAACTACCAGCGTGGCAACGTGGTGCTCGGCCTTGTCGGCGGATTCTCGGAGCCCTTTCTGCGTAGGGTTGAGTCCGACTTCAACAAGACGCTCCCCGATGGCGCGCCGCAGCCGGTTTCTCTACCGGAGCCGCAGCGCGCGAGCAAGTTGCGCATCAGCATTATTCAAAAGGAGACGCGGGCGACGGCTATTTCCCTTGGCTTTCCGATTGCCGTGACGCGTTCGCATCCGGATTGGCCGGCCCTCAAGCTCGCGGAATCGTACTTCGGACAGCACCGTTCCAGCAAAAGCTATCTCTTCCAACAGATCCGCGAGATTCGCGGCATGAACTACGGTGACTACGCCTACATCGAGTACTTTCCGCGCGGCATGTTTCAGTTCAAGCCCGATCCGAATCTGGGCCGCCGCCAGCAAATCTTTCAGATCTGGATTCGTCCCGTCGAGCCGCAAAACGGACTGTTTGCGTTGCGAATTGCCCTATACGAGTTGAATAAGCTGGTTCAGAAGGGCATGTCGCAGGAAGACTTCGATTCCACCAAACTTTTCCTCTCGAAGCAGGTGAATCTCTTGGCCCAAACGCAGAGCGACCAGCTCGGGTACGCGCTCGACAGCCGCTATTACGGCATTCCACCCTTCACCAACTACTTCAAAGACGCGCTCGCGGAGCTGACGCTTGAAGATGTCAATCGTGTGATCCGCCAGCATTTTCGTTCCACGGACCTTGACGTTGTGATGATCGCCAAAGACGCCGAGGGCCTCAAAAAGGCCATCGAATCGGGCAGGCCTTCGACCATTCAATATGTGACGCTTCCGCCGAAAGAGGTTCTTGACGAGGACAAGCTTATCCATCGCTACAAGCTCGATGTCGGCAGCATCGGGATAGTCCCGGTGGATACGATTTTCGAGAAGTAGCGTATGCGAACGTGGTACAGTCGCCTGCGTTTCGCGCCGGCTGGAAATCCCTTGAGGCCCATTCATCGCCTCGATCGCGGTTGACCGGCGTCTGGGTCTCCCGCCTCGACGTATTCCTCGATGGCTTCTCCGACTGCATGGATCATCGGCTGCGGCTACACCGGCCGCCGCGTGGCGCGGCGCTTGCTCGCCGCCGGCATCCCCGTCACCGCGACCACGCGTGATCCTGATTCCCTGCGGGACCTCTCCGCGCAGGGCGTCAAGGTAGTGCGCTGGGATGCCACCGAGCCGCCAAGTGTGGAAACCTTGAGGAACGCAATGGCGCCGGGTGTGCGTGTGCTTCTCTCCGTGCCAACGCTGCGCGGACCGCATGGACTCGATGACCCGACGCCGCGCATCGTGGAAGCGCTTGGCGATGCGCCCTCACGTGTTGTCTATCTGTCGACGACCGGCGTTTACGGCAGGGCCCGCGATGTCGACGAGACCACGCCTCCGGCTCCGGCGACAGAGCGGCAGCGATTGCGCGTCGAAGCGGAGCAAGCGGTGAGGCGCGGCCCTTGGTTATCTCTTGTCCTGCGTCCGGCGGCGATCTATGGGCCGGGCCGGGGCGTGCACGCCGCCCTACGCGAGGGGTCGTTTCGGCTCGGGGGCGATGGATCCAACTTCGTTTCGCGCATTCACGTCGACGACCTGGCGACGCTGGCCGAAGAAGCACTGCTGTCGGATCTCACCGGCGCTTTCCCTGTCGCCGACGAAGAACCCTCCACCTCGCGCGAAATCGCCGAGTTCTGCGCCGAACTTCTTGGTCTCCCCCTGCCCGCATCCGTCACCGAGGAAGAACTCAGCGAAACCCGCCGCTCGGACCGCCGTGTGGACGGCTCCGCGATCCGCCGGTTGTTAGGCGTTGAACTTCGTTACCCGTCGTTCCGGCAAGGGATTCCGGCGGCGCTGAGAGATGAGAAAGACCAGATATAGACTGGAACTGCCATTTCAAAAGACGGAGCCGGCGGTAGGGAAAGCCCGAAGGCGTGCGGAGTATTTGCCTAGGCGCAAAACTTGACCCGCACCGCGCAGGTGCGGCAGTAGAACAAACAGCGGGTTGATCAACGGCTCACCGCAAACTCATGTCCGCGGGGGAAATGTAGCGGGGGTTCTCGTTTACTTATACCCGCGCGATCAGCTTCGCCAGCAGGGCGATGCGGTCCGGGATACGATCGATTAGGATGCTTTCATGAAGCGCGTGCGCCCCTTCGCCCACAGCGCCGAGGCCGTCGAGCGTGGGCGCACCGAGGGCGGCGGTGTAGTTGCCGTCCGAGCCGCCACCGACCTGCGTCTCGTCGAGCGTCACGCCCATCTCGCCCGCCAGGCGCTGGGCCAACCGGAATAGCTTTGCAGTCGCAGGACCGCGCTCCATCGGCGGCCGCCGCAAGCCGCCTTCGACGACGAGCTTGGTCCGGCGGTCGATGGGCCGCAACGACCGGAATTTCCTCTCCAATCCCGCGGCGTCGGCCGCCCGTGGCGCCCGCACATCGACCTCGGCGAAGGCCGTTTCGGCCACCACGTTCGATCGCGTTCCTCCTTGCACGACGCCGGGGTTCACCGTGACGCCTTTGGCCAGGTTGGTCCATTCCGATACGCGCAGCAGTTGGCGCGAGAGTTCGACGATGGCGCTGGCCCCCGATTCGAAGTCGAGTCCCGCATGCGCGGCCCTGCCGGTGACGCGAATCGTGTAAGATCCGCCGCCCTTGCGTCCCGTCTTCAGCTTGCCGTCGAGCCCCGCGCTCGGTTCGGCGACGAGCACGGCATCGCTGCGGCGGGCCTCGGCTTCCGTGTAAGGCCGTGATGTCGGACTGCCGACTTCCTCCTCCGAGTTCAACTGCAGTACGAATCGTTTGGCGACCGGTACGTCCAGCTCGCGCAGCGCTTCCGTGGCGAACACAAAGAAAGCCACGCCGGACTTCATGTCAAACACACCGGGTCCCCATAGCTTTCCGTCCGCTTTGCGAAAAGGCATGCGCTGGATCGTCCCGAGCGGCCAGACGGTATCGAGATGGCCCAGCCCGAGCACCTGGCCCTTCTTGTTCCGGCCCGGCAAGGTAAACTCCAGACGCAGATGGTTGCCGTAAGCCTTCTGGCGATAAAGTTTGATCTTGGCGCGTGAGGCGAGGCTGTCGGCCACGAACTCGACAGCCCGGTCCACCGAAACCTTGTGCTCGGTGGGCGATTCGATCTCGACGAGGCGCCCGATCCAATCGATGGCGGCGGAAAGCCGCCCGGTCGTATACTTCAGGAGCGCATCCATAGGGGGAGTTTTCGCAAGGGTAAAGCGCGAATCCTCTGGTATAATACGCCTTCTTCCAATCCTGTTGCCGGTGGCGCCGTCCGCGAGCCTGTCGTCTTCTGCCGCCGGCGAGCTTCTTGTTTCCATGCTGGATATTCACCAGATTCTTCGGTTGTTGCCGCACCGCTATCCGTTCCTGCTGGTGGACCGTGTCCTTGAGATCCGTCCGGACTTCATCGTGGCCATCAAGAACGTCACGGCCAACGAGCCCTGTTTTCAAGGGCACTTTCCAGAGCTTCCGGTCATGCCCGGGGTCCTCATCATCGAATCGATGGCGCAAACCGGCGCGGTTCTGTTGCTGAGCATGGGCGGGAAAAACGGAGAGAACTTCGACGATAAGCTCGTGCTCTTCGCCGCGATTGAGAACGCGCGGTTCCGCAAACCCGTCGTGCCCGGCGACCAGATGCGCATTGAGGTGAAGGTGCTCAAGAACAAGGGGCCGGTTTGGAAGGTCGAGGGCCGCGTCACGGTGGAAAACGTTCTGGTGGCCGAGGCCACGCTGATGTGTCACGTTGTCGCGAAACAGGCCGTCGACTCCGCCGCGAAACCTGCGCCGTCCTCAGGTGGGCCGGAGGCCGGGTAAGTCACTGCATGGCCGTCCATCCCAGCGCCATCGTCCACGCTAAAGCCCGTATCGCCGAATCCGCCGAAATCGGCCCATTCTGTGTCATCGGCGAGGATGTCGAGATCGGCGGCCGCACGCGCCTGCTGGCCCACGTCTATGTGGAGGGCCCTATCACGATCGGAGAGGAGAACGTTTTCCAGCCATACTCGACGGTGGGCGTTGCGCCGCAGGACCTCAAGTATCAAGGGGAGCGCTCGCAAACCCGCATCGGCAGCCGCAATCTCATCCGCGAGTTTGTAACCATCCATCGCGGCACGGCCGGAGGCGGATCTCTCACCTCGCTCGGCGACGACAATCTGCTGCAGGCCTATGCCCACATCGCGCACGACTGCCACGTGGGGTCGCACTGCATTCTGGCGCACGGCGCCACGCTGGGCGGCCATGTCACCGTCGAGGACTGGGCCGTCGTGGGCGCGCACTGCGGCGTTCACCAGTTCTGCCGCGTCGGAGCGCATTGCTACATTGGCGGCTACAGCGTGATCACACAGGACGTGCTGCCTTACTCGCTGGTGGTTACCGAGCGCGGGGCGCAACTGTTCGGGGTTAACAAAGTCGGCTTGGAACGGCGGGGATTCGACAAAGAAGCGATCCAGGGCCTTCACAAAGCCTTCCGGATTCTGACAAAATCCGGGTTGAACACAGAGCAGGCCGTGGAGCGGATTCGCGAGGAAGTCCGGACGGAGGAGACCCTGACGCGGGTGCTCGAGTTCATCGCGAGCGCCGAGCGAGGAATCGTGAAGTGAAATACGGCTTGATCGCCGGAGAGGGCCGCTTCCCGCTGTTGGTGCTGCAGTCGGCCAAGCAGCAGGGGCATGAAATTGTGGCCGTGGCGGTCAAGGAAGAAGCGTCCGCCGAGATCGAACAATGGGCCGATCGCTGCTATTGGATTTCGCTCGGCGAGCTTTCGAAGCTGATCAAGATCTTTCACGAGGAAAAGATCAGCGAGGCTGTGATGGCCGGGCGGGTGCGCCACTCGCGCATCTATTCGAACATCCGGCCGGACTGGCGCCTGCTGAAGCTGCTGACATCTCTGGCGCGCAAGAACACCGACTCGCTGATCGGCGCGGTGGCGAACGTGCTGGCGGAAGAAGGTATTCAATTGCTGGACTCGACGGCCTTTCTGCAACCCTTCATGGCGCCAGAAGGTCTGATCACCAGCCGCAAGCCGAGCGACGAGGAATCCGCCGACATCGCTTATGGGCGGGAAGTCGCGGCGGCGCTGGCTGGCTTTGACATCGGCCAGACGGTAGTGATTTGCGAGAAGGCCTGCGTGGCGGTGGAAGCCATGGAGGGCACCAACAACGCCATCGAGCGCGCCGGACAGTTCAGCAACGGCCGGCGCCTCACGGTCGTCAAGGCCGCCAAACCGCGCCAGGATATGCGTTTCGATGTGCCCGTCGTCGGCCCGACAACAATTGAGAAAATGGCGCAGGTCCAGGCAACAGCACTGGCCGTTGAAGCCGGACGGACCTTGTTGATCGATCGGGAGAAGCTCATTGAGTCGGCCGATCGGGCTCATATCGCGGTGATAGGCTATGTCCGAGCAGAGCACTGAACAGCGGCCCCAGCCGCAGCCCTCGAAGAGAACCAAGGTCGCTGTCGTGGGCGTCGGGTCCTTCGGCTGGCAGCACGCCCGTGTGCTTGCCGCGATCCCCAACGCCGAGCTTGTGGCCGTGGTGGATTCCGATCGCGACCGAGCCGCCGCCGTGGCCCAGGAGTTTGGCTGCAAGTCGGCCACGGACTTCCACTCGCTGGAAGGCAATGTCGAGGCGGCGGTCGTCGCCGTGCCTACGGCCCAGCACGCCAAAGTGGGAACGGCGTTGCTGGAGGCAGGCATTCACGTGCTGGTCGAAAAACCGATTGCCTCCGACCTCGCGTCCGCCCGTCGGTTGATCGACACAGCCGCCAAAAACAATCGCATCCTGCAAGTCGGGCACCTCGAGCAGTTCAATCCGGCCGTGGAGGCGGTGCATGCATTGGCCGTACTGCCGCTGTTCTTCGAAGTTCACCGGATGAGCCCATTTGCGCCGCGAAGTCTCGATATCGACGTGATTCTCGACTTGATGATCCACGACATCGAGATCATCCTGAGTCTGGTCAAGAGCCCAATCGAGCGTTTCGAGGCGACGGGGTTGCCGATCTTGTCGGCCAAGGCCGATATCGGGAGCGTCCGCCTGATCTTTCAGAACGGCTGTGTGGCGAACCTGACCGCCAGCCGGGTTTCGGTCGAGAGAATCCGGAAACTGCGCTTTTTCCAGCCGCGTCAATACGTTTCGATCGACTACTCCAGCCAGGAAGGGGCCGTTTTCGGAGTCGATGAGGAGAACCAAATCACGAATCAGGCGCTCGTCATCGAGAAAGGCGAACCGCTGGTGCGCCAGGCGCGAGCCTTTTTGGAGACCATCGAATGCCGGAATCTACCCCGTGTACCCGGCGAGGCTGGCCGGGACGCCCTGGAGGTAGCGCTTAGAATAGTAGAAGAGATGGAGCGGCACTCGCGCACCGTGGCTGAAACGGTCGCTTCCGAGAGATGGTGAAAGACGAACGTGGCAAGGAACCGCATCTCCATCTGCTGCTCGAGGACTACGATAAGCGATCCCAGCAGCGGCCTGGCAGCGCTGTCACCCGGCGGTCCGAGTCCCAAGCTGATCCACTCCCTATTCGCCTCCTGATCGAGGATTACCCTGGCCGGACCCGTGACTGGCTGGCGCATGCCACTCCGCGAATCCCGCATTGGGACGAGCCGAAGACCCGGCAGGATGCCGGCCAGCAAACGCTGCATCTCCTTCTCGATGACTATCGCCCGGGAGCGGACTGGCCGGCGGGGAGCGCGCCGAAGGCAACCATCGCCACCAACGGAGCGGCCTCGAGAAGCGCGGCGGCTCACGCCAATGGAACCGCACGGCCGGTGGTTTCCTCAGCGCCTCAAGGCGATGCAACCGGCCCCGACCTCGAGACGCATTGGGAAGGCCGATCGGGCGCGTTGCGCAGGCGCAAGGCGCTGGCGGCTTCCCTCGGGGTTCACGGCGTCTGGATCGTGCTTCTGCTGTTGCAGCCAAGGGTGCTGCCCCTGCCGGCCGAGTTGGTGGACCCCTCCGAGGTCAGCCAGGTCACCATCCTGGCTCCACCCGATTCGTTCCTGCGGGAATTGACGCAAACGGAAGCGAATAAGGGCCCGGTAACGAACCGATTCCAAGGCGCGGAAGAAACCCCTGTGCCGGTGTTGCCGCGCAAGGAAGCGTTGCAACCTCCACCGGACATCCGCCCAGCCGTGCCTCCGCCCCCAGCGGTTGAGAAGCCGGAGGGACCGCCGTCGCTCGAACCGAAGACGGTTCCACAGATCGCCACGGAGAAGCCGGAAGAGGCCCCGGCGGCGAAGAGCCCGACGCCCGGTGAATTGAGCCAGGGTACGGAATTGGCGCGGGCCCGGCGGCCCAACGAGCTTCCCGCGCCCCGGCGGCCGGCGACCTCTCCGGAAAAGCCCAAGCTGGAATTGGAAACGCCGCCCGCCACATCACCCGGCCGGCAAGGGCCGCTCGAGTTCGGCAGCCTGACGCTCAATCCACGGCCGGGGCAGATGGTCGAGAACGCCATTCAGGAGTTGTCCCGCAATGGAAGCACGGGCCGCCAGGCGGTCGGGGATGACTTCGGCACCGGCGGCATCGCCGGGCAATTGCCGCCGTCGCCGGGCAACACCGGCAGCAATATCGAGCTGCTGAGCGACCCGCAGGGCGTGGACTTCCGGCCGTATCTGATGCAGGTGCTGGCGGCAGTGCGCCGCAACTGGTACGCCGTCATCCCGGAAAGCGCCCGCCTCGGTTTCGTGAAGGGCCGCACGCTGATTCAATTCGCCATCGTCCAGGACGGCCGGGTTTCCAAGCTCGTGATCGCCACGTCTTCGGGATCGCAGCCTCTCGACCGCGCCGCCGTCGCCGGCATCAGCGCCTCGCATCCGTTTCCGCCGTTGCCGGCGGAGTATAAGGGCGCCGACGTCCGCTTGCAGTTTTCCTTTCTGTACAACATCAAGACGAAGTAAGGGGTCGGCGGACCTTTGATCAAGCCGACTTGTCAGAAAACAGAGCCGCGCCCGTGAGGGCGCGGGCCCACGGGCTGACGCTCGCGGCTCCGTAGCGTTGATCACGGGACAGTCGCAAACAAGCGTCACTTCTGTGCCTTCCGCTCGTGCCGCGAAATCCAAAAATTGGGTTTGATTGGTTGCGTTTGCTTTCGCTTGCCGGCGTTGCAAACAAAGGCTCCATTGGCTTTGTTTTGCGAAAGTTTTTGTGTGCGAATCTGCGTTTTTTGGACGTCCCGAACGGAGGTTGCATTCGCCGACATGAAACGGCTCGCAAACCGGCGACGAGAGTGCATTTCGCCGTGGGCGGATGCCGTAACGGGCTTGTCGGCCGGGACCTCTTGTCAGGCTGATGTGAGCAGAAATGAGCAGGTTTGAGTAGTTCTACGCGATAGTTGCCGGGCATGTGATCTGGTCCGCCTTGTCCGATTCGAGCATAGCCCGCGGATTCAAGCGAAACGGGTGTTTGGCACGTATGTTGTTGATCTGGCGAGAACGCAGAGTTGTGACTGGCGGGACGGGTTTGAGGTCCTGCCTCTCAATAGTACTGTCTCTACAACCTTCCGGGTCGAACCGAGTTCTTCCTTGACATGTCTCGTATGTTCACCTATTCTGGTGAACATGATCGTCACGCCCTTCGCAAGAGAGGTGAAGAGGTTGCGAGCAGAGCGTGGCCTCGCGCTTCGAGACTTGGCTTTGAGACTAGGGAAAAGCCTTGCATATCTCGCCAAGATCGAAGTGCAAGGCGAGACACCGACGCCAGATCTCACGTGCGAGATAGCTCGTGCGCTCGATGTAAGTCCGACCCATTTGCTTAGACTTGCGAAGGAAACACGAATATCGAGCATCACGCGCGACATCGACTGGCAATATACCCAGGCAATACTGGAGCACACAGATGCTGTTCAAGGCCATGCAGACCAACAGATAGACAAGCAAGGAGAGTACAAGATGGCAACGGTCGTGAGCATGATCAATATGAAAGGTGGAGTCGGCAAGACCACACTTGCCATGCACCTAGCCCATGTTGCGGATTCGATGAATCTGCGAACACTTGCTGTTGACCTAGATCCACAATCTAACTTGAGCCAGGCTTTGATGGGACCGAAGGAATACGTGAACTACCTGGCGGCGCAGAAACCGACCATAGCGCAGATCTTCGACGGTTATGTCCCGACCGACTCCCGGAACGGGTCCCCGCGATTGCTTGATATCAATGAGGTTCTCGTTAGGAAGGCGGGCTACTGGAGTGATAGCACTCTCGATTTAATTCCAAGTCGACTCGAACTCTCTCGGTCTTTAAAGAATGCCCAAGGGAAGGAGCGCCGACTGGCCAAGGCGCTCGCGCGGCTTGGAAACGACTACGATCTTGTCATTATTGACTGCGCACCAACTGAATCCGTCCTGACCGAAGCGGCGTATTTTGCCAGCCGTTACCTCATCGTTCCAATTAAGCCAGAATTCATGGCTACCATCGGCCTGCCACTTTTGGCAAGGTCCCTCCAAGAGTTCCGTCTCGAAAACGACGACCACCGCATCGAAATCGCCGGCTTGGTGTTCGTCCACTCATCAAGCTACTCGGCGGGGCCTGAGGGTCAGCAGTCGATCGAGGACGTCAGCAAAATCGCCAAAGAACATAAGTGGTATATCTGCGAGAACCAAGTTTGTTACTCGGCCTCTTATGCGAAATCGGCACGTGAAGGGGCTCCGCTTTCGCGGACGAGCTACGCCAGAGATTACGTTATTCGTGGCTTCAATAGTCTGGCAGCCGAACTGTTCCAGACCATTGGCGTCACACCGGTGAAAGCGTGAGCGACAAACTTCTCGATATTGAAGTGCGATTGCTATTATTGCGGCACGGCAGACCTAAGGTGCTGCAGGCCCTCGCCCGCTTATCTGAGCAGACCATCGAGGACCTCGAAAAGCAGTTGCGGACAGCGGAGCAGAAGCCAAGAGTAAAACGGTCGAAGTCTTCCACGATGGATCTGCTCGCTTCTGAATGCCAGGAACATCCTGAAATCGCTGAAACGTTGCGCGTTCTAGTTGTCGCTTTCGAGAACCGTACCTTTTTGCCGCACCTGCGCGACGTGCAACGATTTCTTGATCGTATCAGCGTGTCCTCTGAGAAGCTGAGATCACGCGCCGCCGCAGCACCATTCCTGATCCGCGCGCTTGCGAAACTTCCACCGGCCGACCTCGCGCGGCTAGGTGTCACAGATAAATCAGTGAGCGAGAGCGATTACTCCTTGCTCGCACGTGCAATTATGAATTCACCAGCGACGAAGGGGAGTGATTCGACCGAAGCGGAAGATAAAACAACAGGTTAAATGGATTTTCTCCGAAGGGTTACATGCAACTAGCGACCTCACCTTCGGTCTCATATGTCTCATATCTGTCGCCGCCATGCAGCACAGTGGGTGATTCCCACAGTCACGGGGTAGGACCGGCTCGTGTTCTTCACAGGTCTATAAATCTCAAGAGTGAGATCCCATAAGTGGAGTTAATCTTTGAGATGACGCCTAGGGAGATGTAAGAAGAATCCCGGCAGCAATGGCATAGCCGGGATCGGATTTGGTCTGCCGTATGCGAAGGGTAATTGCTACTGATTTCGGAATCTGGCCAGCCTTCGGCGATCTGTCAAAGGTATCTGATCGGATGGTCGAATCGCCCGAGCAGCGTGCGGCGCTTGCGAACTACGTATTAATGTACGACCAGATCATCATTCCAACCGGCAATCTCCAAATACTGCCGGTACTGCGATTGCTGCTGGGCGAAGCTGTTTTCGACGAACTTATCCAAACCAGAGCTATAGTGCTTACTCGCTACAATCGGTGGTTTGCGTATGTGGGGAACGGTGGAGGCATACAGTTCTTCTCGGTCGGCGAGAGTCCCAGTATCCAGGAAAAGCGCCCGCGTCTCGGCCTTGGCTATTTCATGCCACTAGACGAGGCGATTGACTCAGCAATTACACTGACAAATCCACAATCTAATTCAAAGCGGCGTGTGGAATTGCGACGTATGCTTGCAGAAAACGCTGTGGAGTTGCCGCTGGGGAAGATTGCAGGGAATCTTAAAGACGAGACGTATAAAGACATTCTTGGAAGTCCCCACCTTCAGCGACTCTTTGCACTGAGAAACGCCGGACGGTCGATGGATCGACTGGTTGGAATCGAGGCCAATCAGATGAAGATCTGCGATCCTCACACTCGGCCCGACCCGAATACCCCTGAGATCGAATCCGTTTTGCACGTGGCCTTTGAAAACTTCGTTTTGGGCATCGGAGTTCATACTGAAGCGAGCGAGATCACAGGCGACGAGGGAACGCTAACCGTACTTCGGGCTAAGGGCGAAAGATTTGGTGCGGCCGTGAGGGGACAGCGAGCGTTTGCACAGATTCAGAAGCTCAGTGGAGTGCCGGACATAGGGATGGCTTTTGCGTATGGTCAGCTTCGGCCTAAAGATCTCCTCGATTTGAGGTACTCGAAACACTGTCAAGCCTTCCGAGACTGGTTTGGTGGACTGTCGCCGCTTGGATCGGCGGACGAGGCCGTCAGCAGCTACGTAGCGTCACTCGGCAAGCCAAGTTGGATCGAGTCTCTCCCAGCCAAAGCGCTACGATTTGCCTCTACAACAGGGTTGAGTGTTTTGGAGCCTGTTTCGGGCACAGTTGCCAGTACGATCGACAGCTTCTTCTTGAACAAGTGGTTCCCCGGAAAGTCGCCGCGCCTATTTTTGAAACAGGCCAAGGTTCTGCTCGAGAAAGAGCCGATGGTTCGGGCACCCATGATGAGAGGGAGCAATCGAAACGACCCGTGTCCGTGTGGCAGCGGTAAAAAGTATAAGAAGTGCTGCGGAAGATGAACGGGCGCAGCGCTTGGGACAGTCCCCCGATTTATTGCCGAGCGATCCAGTGGCACTGGCGGCGGATTCAGTGTTCCCGCGAGTCCTCACCGCTCCCTGACGGTCACGGCTCCGAGTCTGTTGTGGGAGGGATTGGATCGTGCCTCCGCATCTGCGTGTGCGAGCAACCGATTGTGCGGACGACCTCTGTATTCGCCCGATCCCGGGCGTCGCGATGAGTCGCGAGGCGGCACGCCAGGGGTTTGCGGCACAAGGGGAACACACTGTCCCTATCGCACGGGCTTGAGCGTCACCGTGGCGTTGTAGTCGGGTACGCCGCCGAGGGGATCGATGTGGCCATGGGGAATTAGAGAATTCAGTTCGGGCCAGTGGCCTTGCAAGGTTCCCGGGGCTACGGGAGCGACGAAGGCACGGCCGCGGTATTGGCCGTACTCGTTGCTAACGTCCACTGGATCGTTGGTCTTGAGCCCGAGCCTCGCAGCGTCCTGCCGCGAGACAAAAATGTGATCGCGCGCCGCGCCGGTGAGAGGGTCGCGGTGGTGCTGGACCATCGAGTTGAACTGCTTGCCGCGGCGCGTGGCCAGCACGAACCGGTTTCCGCTTTCCGCCGCGGAGACAGCCGAGGCCGGTGGCGGGGGAGCGACCGGCTGAAAATGCGCCTTGCCGTCGGATGTCGCGAACTTGCGGTCGGCGCACAACATCGGTCCGCCCCATTGAAACTGATCGCCCTGCTCGCGTAAACCGGCTATCAGGGAGTAGGCCGGAATGGAGCGCGCGATGTCCTCACGAATGGCGGCGCCGCTCGGAAAATGCACCTTGCTGTAGTCGTCGGGTTTCACGGCGCGCGCGAAATCGAGCAGCATCTCCCATTCCGAGCGCGCCTCGCCGACATCGTGGCCCGGAATGTAGGGCGAGAAGATGACGCGCCGCTCGGTGGTCGTTTCGGTGCCGCCGTCTTTCTGCTCGTAGCGCGTGCGAGCGGGCAGCAGGTAGACTGTGTCGGCCGGCTCCACCAGCATCTGCGACGTGACGACGATGTCGCTGTGGATGCGCAGCTTGATCTTTTCCAGGCCGCCGTGGATGCGCCGGGGCTGAGGCATCGTTTCGAGAAAGTTTCCGCCGATGCAATAGAGGCCGTCGATGCCGCCCCGGCAGGCGACTTCCAGCGCCTCAACCGTAGCCAGGCCGCTCCGCGCGGGCACGGGGAAGCCCCATAGTTCCGAGAAAACACGCGCCGTCTCTTCGTTGATGGGCAGGCCGCCCGGCAGGGCCGTGGCGTAGGCGCCCATCTCCGCGCCGCCCTGCACGCCGGAATGTCCGCGGATGGGCATCATGCCTGTGCCAGGGCGTCCGACATATTCGCGCAGTAAGCCGAGATTCACGATGCCTTTGATGGTTTCGGCCCCGTGCGAGTGCTGGGTGATTCCCATCGACCAGACGAAAATGCCGCGATCGGCCTTAGCCATCTCGCGGGCGAAGGTTTCCACCTGGTTGAGTTCCAGGCCGCAGGCGGCGAGGAGATCGCCCATGGGTTGCGCGTCGAGGGCTTGCTTGAGACCGCCGAAACCCGTGGTGGCCTGTTCGATGAAGTCGTGGTTGACCCAATCGTTCGCGAGCAGCACTTTCTGCACCGCGTTGACGAAAGCCAGATCGCCGCCCACCTTTACGAGGAAGGTGCGGTCCGTCATCTTTGTGCCGAACAGAGCGGAATCGAGATTGGACGGCACCCAGTAACGCTGCATACCCGGTTCACGATAGGCGTTCACCAGCAGGGCGCGTGCGCCGCGTTTGCGGGCCTCGGCGAGATATTTCATCGCGACGGGCTGGTCGTTGGCCGGGTTCGAACCGAAAAAGACAATCAGGTCGGCCTCGTACCAATCCCTATAAGAGCAGGTGGTGGCGGCCACGCCGAGCGTCGTTTTCAGTCCCGCCGTGGAAGGCGAGTGGCAGAGCCGCGCGGAGTTGTCGACGTTGGCCGAACCGAGGAAGCGAGCCACTTTCTGTGCGACGTAGTAGACCTCGTTGGTGATGCCGCGGCTCGTCAGATACAGGAATGTGCGTTCGGGGTCGAACTGCCGCCAGAAGTGGCCGATGTCTTCCCAGGCCTGGCTCCAGCCGACGCGCGTGAATCCCGGCTCTCCTCTGAGGCGGCGCATGGGATAGCCCAGCCGGCCCATTTCGCGCAATTGGCGGGAGGTGCGGTCTTCGAGCCGGCTCACGTCGGCCAGGCGGTTCGGATCGAAGGCCGGCATGGTGTTGAGCCGTAACAGCTCCAGGCGCACCATGCAGAGGTGCGTGCCGGAGATCGTCCAATCCCGCAAGCCGCTGGTGCCAAGCGCGCAGCCGTCGCAGACGCCGCGCGAGAGGACATCCCAGGCGTAGCGAAAGTTATCTTTATTCTTCCAGGCCACGCGCAGCATTTCGAGAAAATGATGAGGCTTGGTCTCGCCCAGCCCAAAGGGCACGGCGCTATAGGCCAGATCACCGAAGGAGCGAGTCTTGCGAGGCATCGAGGCTATCGTAGCCTATCCGGCCGGGGCGGATCGAGGGTAGTGGGGCTTTAAGGACCCACTACCGGATCGAGCGAACGGTGTTGCGTCCTTCCGCCACGTTTTGCGCTGAGAAAAACAGGGCCCGTTAAGGGCATTTCGCACGAGAAATAATTCCCTGGCGGACATCCGTGAAAATCATCGCTTACAATATGGCTAAGCGGTGCCGTAAATTTGACCGCAGAGGCAGCAACCCATCGGGCTTGCCGCACAGATGGCTCGGTTCTCCATCCCCCCTTAGGCAGTATGAAACCAACGAAGGTACTGGCCGGAGTTTTCTGCGCATTTTTGTTGGCGTCGCCGAAGGGAGCCATCACGCAGGGTCTTTGCACAATCGATACCTTCGCCGGCGGCGGAACGAGACCTATACCGAACGACGGCGTGCCGGCGAAAGAAGCTTTGCTGGGCACGCCCTACGACCTGGTCGCTGACTCCGCAGGCAACATTTTCTTTACGGACACCACCACGGATCAGGTGCGCGTGATCCGTCCTTCTGGCACTGTCGAAACATTCTTCGGTCCACAACTTATCTCCAACGGCAGTCTTGGTGACCCGCGCGGGCTTGCGATCGACGCGCAGCGGAATCTTTACGTGGCCGATTCCGGGCGAAATTTCATCTTGCGAATCAGCCCGAGTGGAACGGCGACTATTATTGCCAATCAGTTTGGCTACAACTCCTGCAGAGTTTTCACTTGCGGGGACCGGTTTGACGCGATCGACGCCACCGTGCCACGCCCCCACGACATCGCCGTGGACAGCCTTGGAAACATTTACGTGGCCGACGACAGCTGGGGGCCGAGCGACGTTGATCCCACGGGCATCCGCAAGATTACGCCGGACGGCAAGATTGACTCGCTTCGGCGCCCGGACGGGCGCCGGCTCGATCTGTACCCGGCGGACGCCATCGCCGTTGACTCCCAAGACAGACTGATCGTCGCCAACCGTTGGGGAGTGTATCGTGTGAATCCGGGCGGGAATGTCGAAACGGTCAAGGGTGCATCAGAATTTCTGGACATAGTCGGCGGCATCGTCGAAGACAAGCAGAGCAATCTCTACTTCAGTGAACCGAGTTTTTTTACTTACCTTGATCAATCCCACCGCATCCTGAAGCTCACTCCCGAGGGTTCTTTACGAACGATTGTCGGTTTGGCGAGAACGCTGGAGCTGGCGGGTGACGGCGGGTCCGCCCCGCCTGCCTCCATCCGCTACCCCCGGGGCTTGGCTATCGATGCGGCAGGCAGTTTGCTCGTCGCCGATGCGGGAAACCAGCGCCTTCGAAGGATCTCCGGACCCGATTCCTGCCCTTCCGAGTCGCTTCCGCAGATCAAATACGGGGGTTTCACCAGCGGGGCAACGTTCCACCGGGTAGGACCCGCGCCCGGCCTCATCTTCTCGATCTTCGGCACGCGGCTCGGACCCAAAACGTTGCAGCAGGCCGGTTTTGGGCCCGACGGGCGGCTGCCGACCGAACTCGCGGGTACGCGCGTTCTGTCCGATGGAGCGCCCGCACCGCTACTTTTCAGCCTTGACTCCCAGGTGGGAGGCGTCGTGCCGTTCGCTGTCGCTCAGCAGGGTCGAGCGATCGTGGAGGTTGTTTATCGGGGAACCAAATCGGAAGCCCTGCTCAGTTTCGGAAGCCCGACTTCTCCGGGTATCTTCACGCTCGACACCAGCGGGTCGGGGCAGGCAGCGGCCCTGAACCCGGACGGCTCCGTGAACTCGGCGCTTCGTCCGGTGAAGCGCGGGGCCTACGTGGCCCTCTACGTGACCGGTCTCGGACAGACGAATCCACCGGGCATCGATGGCCTCCCCAATCAGGCTCCGTGGGGGCTGCCGCTGCAACCGGTCAGAGTTTTTCTCGGAGAGTACGAGGCGGAGGTGCTTTTCGCGGGCGCTGCCCCGGGCCTCGTTGCCGGCGTTTATCAGGTGAACGTCGGTATTCCAGCGGATCTTCCTGTTGCCGGAGCTGTTCGCGTAGCCCTACGAGTCGGCGAAGTATCCATCAACAATGCAACAATTGTCGTTGAATTCTAGACGCTCCAGTCGCTGCGTGTCGCCGCGCCAGAAGATCAAAGCATGGACCGGACGCGCTGGATCGTTTGAGCACCCCACGCCGACTTGCTACCATGCTTGATTCCGGGTCGTGATGCCAACGATGTGACCGAGTGTGCCCCGGACAGTGTCCAACTGGCAAGCATATGAAACCGATTGTACGAAAAGCCGTGTTTCCCGCAGCCGGGTTGGGGACGAGGTTCCTGCCAGCGACGAAGTCCCAGCCGAAAGAGATGCTGCCGCTGGTGGACAAGCCGATCATCCAGTACGGCGTCGAAGAAGCTCTGGCAGCCGGACTGGAGAATGTCATCATCGTCACCGGCCGTGGAAAAACCTCGATCGAGGATCATTTCGATGTCTCCTTCGAGTTGGAGCAGTTGCTGGAATCGCGTGGAAAAGAGGAAGAGCTGCGGCTGGTGCGCGAAATCTCCGATTTGATCCACGTCTCTTACACGCGGCAGAAAGAAGCGCTCGGGCTGGGTCATGCGGTCGGTGTCGCTCGCGATCTGGTAGGCGACGAACCGTTCGCCGTGGTGCTTGCCGACGACGTCATTACGGCCAAGACGCCGTGCCTCAAGCAGTTGGTCCATGTCTATAACCAACTGCAGGCGTCCGTGATTGCCGTTATGGAGGTGCCGAAAGACCGTATCTCGGCCTACGGCGTGGTGGATGCCCAGCCCGAAGAGTTCGAAGGCGGGACGGGCCGCCTTTTCCGGGTGCGCGACATGGTGGAGAAACCTCCCGCCGACAAAGCGCCCTCGAATCTCGCCATCATCGGCCGCTACGTGCTCTCCGCCGGCATTTTCAAAAGCCTCGATGAGATCACACCGGGCAGCGGCGGGGAACTGCAGCTGACCGACGCCATCAAAAAGTTGATGGAGCGCGAGCCGGTTTACGCCTACCGGTTCGAAGGCACCCGCTACGACGCGGGGGACAAGCTGGGATTTCTGCAGGCCACGGTGGAGTTGGCGCTGGGGCGGAAAGATCTCGGCGAGAAGTTCCGCAGCTACCTAAAGACGCTCAACCTCTGACCGGCAGTGCGCGCCCCACGGCAGGCAGCGCCTCCGGGAATCCGGTCACAGCGGGTTGGCCGCGCATTTTAGACGCCTTCAGGTATTTCCCTCACATCCGTAGGGCAACTTGGGGCTGGTAAGGCTCGCCATTCCCGCGTACGATAGTAAAGAGACGATACAATCGAAAGGGAACGCGTTTCAAGACACCGGCGTAGTATCTCATGATGCCTGTTCTGCTGAAACATGTCCGGCGTTGTGCTTTTGTTGCACTCCTGCTGTTCGGGCTTGCGAACGGGGCTGTCCCCGATGACCTCTCTCGGCTGAGCCGCCGGTACGTCGAGAAGGGCAAGCCGCAGGATCGAGCCGAACTTCTCAGCTACATCCAGAAAGCGCCGTCCGCGGACGCCAAAGCTCTGGCGCAGTTCGCCCTGGGCATGGGCGACTACCGCGGCGGATCTTTCGCACAATCGGCCGCGGCGCTCGAGCAGGCCGAGGGCGTGGCGGAGCTGCGGGACTACGTGCGCTACTATCGCGCTCGCAGTTTCGCCGGCGCGGATGACTTTGCCAAGGCCGCCGAGCTCGCCGCCGGCTTTCCGCAAAAATTTCCCCAGAGCCTTTTGGCGGGGGATTCCCTGCGGTTGCGCGCGGAGAGTCTGATCCGCACTGGAGAGACCTCGGCTGCCGCCCAGCTGCTGGAGGCGTCGCAAAAGGCCCTTTCCGAGCCAGTGCGCTTGTTCCTGCTGGCACGCACGCAACTGCTTCGTGGAGAGCTGAAGACCGCCGTGAGCACCTACCGGCAGGTCTATTACAAATATCCGTTTTCCGATCAGGCCAGTCCGGCCGAAGAAGCGTTGAACGATCTGCGGCGCCGCTTGGCGGCGGAGTATCCAACCGCGCCCGCCGCTTGGCGTCTCGAGCGCGCGGACGCTCTCTTTGACCGGGGCAGGTATTCGGACGCACGGAGCGAATACTCACAGACCGTGGAGGCGCTCAAAGGCGGTGACCGGGACCATGCAAGAGTCCGGATGGGAGCGAGCGACTATCGAAGGTCCCGCACGAATGAGGCCTTCCTGTGGCTCTCGAAGCTCGATGTGACCGACGCCAAGGCGGACGCGGAGAGGTTGTACTATCTGGGGCAGTGCGCCCGGCGCAAGAAGCTGATCGACCGGTTTATCGGGACGGCCGAAGAATTGGGCCGCAAGTACCCGCAGTCGCCCTGGTACGAGGAGGCTCTCTTCTCCATCGGGAATTACTATCTCCTGGAGAATGATGGCCGCAAGTATCGTGAGTATTATGAGCGCGCCGCGGAACGCTTTCCCAAGGGAAAGTATTCGGATCTGGCGCAGTGGAAGGTTTGCTGGCGGGCCTATTTGGACGGCGATCCGCGGGCGGCCCAGTTGTTGCGGGAGCATCTGGAGCGCTACCCGAATTCCTCCAACCGGTCGGCTGCGTTGTATTGGCTGGGCAGGCTGGCGGAAAAGGACGGCGACACTTCCCGGGCTCATGCGATCTACTCCGCGCTGACGAAGCATTTCCCGCTGTACTACTACAGCTTCCGGGCCGCTGAGCGCCTATCGGAAATCAAGGCTCCAATCGCCGCCGCGGGAGCGGCGGACGGTATTCCGTTTCTCAAGAACCTGCCGGGCCTTCCGGCGGTTGCGGACAAGCCCTCGGCCTCGACCGCGCGGTTGTTGACGAGGGGACGGCTCCTCTATCAGCTTGGATTGGACGATCTTGCGGAGCGGGAACTGCGCGCGGGCGACTATCGCGGCGCGGACTCCCATCTGCTGGGGCTCGAACTGGCGGGGCAGAAGGTGCAGCGTGGCGAGCATCATCGCGCGCTGCGCTACATGAAGCTTTACGCGCAAGGCTATCTGCGGTTGCCTTTGGATACGATGCCGCGCGAGTTCTGGGAGAGCTTGTTCCCCATGCCCTTCTCAGAGGATCTGCGCTCCCACGCGTCCCGCCAAGAGTTGGATCCTTATCTGGTGGCGGCGCTAATCCGCCAGGAGTCCGAGTTCGACCCTGGGGCGCGATCCCGCGCCGGGGCGCGCGGCTTAATGCAGATCATGCCGGCCACGGGGCGGCTGCTGGCGCGCAAGGCCGGTGTCAGCCCGTTCTCCACAGGGAATCTCTACATGCCGCAGTTGAGCCTGCGTTTAGGCACCTTGCACCTGCGCGGCGTGCTCGATCAGTTCCAGAACAGTCTGGAGTACACCTTGGCCGCCTATAACGCCGGCGAGCATCGCGTGGTGGAGTGGGTCACTTGGGGCAAGTTCGAGGAACCGGGCACGTTCGTCGAAACGATTCCCTTCACAGAAACCCGCGAGTACGTGCAAAGCGTTCTCCGCAACATGGCGGTTTACCAGGCGCTCTATGGCGAGCCGCCGGGACAGTCGACCCCCTCGCGGGCGGCGCTGGGCGCGGAAGGCCGCGCCGCGAGATAGCCGCACGGCGCTGTAGCAACAAGGGCAAGCAAGGATCTTCGATGCCGGCTAGCCCGGCATGTGGATCTGGATCGTTCCCAGCGCCCGGTCAACCGTTCACGAACCGTTGATCCACTCCAGGGCGGTGCGCAGTTGCAGTTATTGGCCCGTGGGTACTTTGCGCCGCAGCTCGTCGAAGAAGTTCAGCAGAAACGTCAGGTGCGTGAGCGGCTTCTCGCCCTTCGCATCGTCCGCGACGAACGCCGCGAGGCGCTTGCCGTCCGGCGCAAGATCGTAGTTGGGAAAGTAGGCAGTATTCAGCAGGCGAGTCTCCGTCCACACCCGAGGTTTCGCCGCCGCGAACGAGTCGCCTTTGGCGGTGTAGCTGACGGCCATCACGTGCTGGTCCAAGGTCTCAAAAAGAAGTGCACGCCCGTCGCGGGACCATCGGGGAAATCTACCTCCGCCCGCCGAAACCTGCCAGCGTCCGCCCGGCCCGGGGAATGGGCGGATGTACACGTCATAGGTCCCCGATTCACTCGACGTATACGCCAGCCAGCGCCCGTCAGGGGAAAACTCCGGCTCGACTTCGATGAAAGGCGTTCCCAGGAACAGCTCCGCTTTGCCGAGCCGGACCTCAACAGCGCCCTGCCCGGGATCGGCTTCGACAGCCATTGTGAAAATATCCATGCTGCCGCCGTTCCCGGCCTGGTAAACAGCCAGGCGCTTTCCGTCCGGCGAAAACGAATATGGAAATTCCAGGGGTTGGCTAACGGTCAGACGCTTCGCCTCGCCTGATCCGTCCGAGCGAACCCCGTACAGCCCGGGGGCCGCCGGGTTGGTGGATCGGAACACGATGTTGTGCCCGTCGGGAGTCCACACCGGCCAGCCATTCAAGCCCGGCAGGAAAGTCAGCCGCGACGGAGTGTCCCGGTCCAAGTCCTTCACCCAGATGTCTGCGCCCTGGCCGTTGCCCATCGAAAACGCCAGCCGCTTGCCATCGGGTGAGAAACGCGGCGAGCGGTATAGGCCGGGCGGAGCGTGGAGCGGTTGTGTCTTGCCGGAGCTGTCTATCCAGGAAATCGACGACGCCGACTGTCCTCCCTCCCCGGAGAGGTAGACGAAAGTTCCGTTTTGCCCGAATGCAAAATCCCCGCCAGCTACCAGGGTGCTGCTGACATCCTCCAGAATGGGCGCGGCGGATCCCATGGAGGCCAGATGGCCGGAGTCGAAGGGCACGGCGAAAAGAGTGGTTTCGTTCAGGTAAATAAGATGTCCGGTCCCGTTCGAGCCGGTTGTCTCGGCGAGATAGTGGGGGGAAAAGCCCCCTCGCTCAATCGTCTTCCGCTCGCCGGTCTTGAGGGAGATCACCTCGATATTCGCGTCGTCGTAACCCGTGCCTGTCTGGGCGGCCGCGGTAAACAGGATCGCCTGGCTCCCCGGCAGAACGTGTGGCCAACGGTGGGTCGCTTCGCCGGAGTTGAGTGTTGTCACTGGTACAGGCGTCCCGCCGCTGGAAGGGACCCGCCAGAGGACGCCGGTGTTATTCAAAGCCGCGATGATGTTGCCATCGTCGCCCCAGCTTCCTCCATAGCCCAAGGGCGCGTCGCACAGCGTGAGCGCTGCGCCGCCTTCCACCGCAACCTTCTTGAGTTTGCCCTCGGCGAAGAACCCGATCCAATCGCCTGCCGGAGAAAAGAACGGGGAATAGGCGTTCTCGGTACCCGCCAGTGGCGTGATCTGGCTCTGATGCAGCAGGCGGGTGTGAAGGCGCACCTGGCCGTCCGCGCCACGCAGCGTGATTGCCAGGCGCGAGCCGTCGGGCGAAAGGGCCAGCATGTTTCCACCGAAGCCTGCAATGACGTTGACCCTCGCCAGCGGCGCGTCGGGCGCAATCTCCGCGTTCAGGCGAATCAGCGGGCGCGACGGCGCAGGCGGGGTGGTGCTGCTGTACCAGCCCACACCAGTGACGAGGAAGGCGATAGCGAAAGCCGCTGCCAGCGCCTGCAGCGCTCGCTGTCTGCTCTGTTGCACGATCACTGCACCTGGCGGCAGTGTTTCAACGGAGTTCACCGCCCGGCCCGGCGTTACGGCTGCAGGCACGCCAGCAGTTAGGTTCGTGGCTCTCAGAATCGCCGAGCGGCCCGACTTGAGTTTCTCCTGCAGGTTTTTCAGATCAACAGCCAATTCGCCGGCGGTCTGGTAGCGGCTGTCGGTATCCTTCGCCAGACACTTGCCGATGATCCATTCCAACTCCATCGGCACGCCCGTACGCAGGGCGGTGACTGGCTCGGGTTCTTCGCTGGTGATCGAGTACATTACGGCCCTGTCGTAATGGCCCTTGAACGGCCGCTGGCCGGTGATCATCTCGTACAGAACAACACCAAAGGCCCAGATGTCGCTGCGGTGGTCGACGTCCACGCCCATGGTCTGCTCCGGCGACATATAGGCGACCGTGCCCATGGTCTCGTCCATGCGAGTGAGCTTGGAGTGCTCGGCGAGCTGCGCCAATCCGAAATCCATGATGGTGACCAGGCGCTGCGATCCTGCGCCGGTGACCATCACATTGGCGGGCTTGATATCGCGGTGAACGATCCCTTTCCCGTGCGCGGCCTGCAAACCCTGCGCGATCTGCTGGGCAATGTCGAGAGCTTCATCGAGTTTTAGTGGAGCAGCGGCGATCCTTTCATCGATGCCTTGGCCCTCGATGAAGGCCATCGCGATGAAGGTCCTGCCCTCGACGGTATCAATCTCGTAAACGGTGCAGATGTTGGGATGGTTGAGCGCAGCGGCGGCCTTGGCCTCGCGCTCAAAACGCTTTCGGACGCTGTCATCCAAAACGAGATGGGCGGCCAGAAACTTGAGCGCGACGGTGCGTTCGAGCTTGGTGTCTTCGGCCTTGAAGACGACACCCATGCCCCCTTCTCCGAGCTTGCCGGTGATTTTGTAATGCGAGATGGCTTCGCCAATCATCCGGGAGAGGTTCCGGCTAGCGAGGGAGTGCAGGCCCGTGTCTGGTCCCGCCGCTGGTCAATTGTAGCCCAAGGGTCATCCCAGCGCACGATAGCGGGCGTTCTACGCGAAATAAGCCGAAATCTCCTGTTTTGCGGAAGTTTCGCACCTAACGGGCGAGTATAATGAGCGGAGTATGGGTGAAGCCAGCGTTTTTTGGCTACGAGTAACCTTGTTGTTGTACTCCTTCGGACTTTGGCACGCCCTGGTGACCGTGGTGCGGCGGCGGCAACGGCTTTTCAGGCTGGCGCTGGGGTCGATCTCGCTAGGCGCGGTCTTTCATTTGGTTTCTCTGGTCGAGCAAGGGCTGGCGCAAGGTAAGTTCCCTGTTATCAATCTCTACCAGATGGCGTCCCTGATGGGATTCCTCATCACGTGTGCTTTTCTGGTGGCCTACTGGCGGTATAAATACGAGAGTCTGGCCGTCTTCGTGTTCCCCACCGTGTTTTTGCTTACAATGGTGGCCAGCCTTGGGAACCCGGTCGAGTCGCTAGCCGGGCGTTCGCTGGGCGCCTGGTGGTTGTCAGTACACGTTGTGCTGATGCTGTTGGGCTATGCGGCTTTCACGCTGACCTTTGTGGTCGGCGTTATGTATCTTATTCAGGAAAAAGAGCTTAAGTCGAAGAAGCCACGGGCATTTTACTATTGGCTGCCGCCTCTGGGGAAGCTGGACGAGATCGCCTACCAGACGCTCGCCGTTGGCTTCGTTTTGGTGACGCTTGGGCTGATCTCGGGCAGCTTTTGGGCCTTTGTCGAATGGGGAGCGAATTGGGTGGTTGATCCCACCATCGCACTCGCATTCGTAACCTGGGCGATCTATCTCGCCCTTGTTTTCAGCCGGCTGGCAATCGGCTGGCGGGGCCGGAAAGCGGCGTATTTCTCGATTGCCGGGTTCTGCTCGGCCGCGCTCACCTGGATCACCAATAGCGGCGTGCATACTTTCATGAAGCAATGAGCGTTTTGCTGCTAGGTCTTAGCCACAAGACAGCGCCCGTCGAGGTGCGGGAGCGGTTTGCGTTCGCCAACGGCGAGACCGAACGGCTCATGGGTCGGCTTCTGCAGCAGCCGGGCATTGAAGAAGCGCTCGTCCTCTCGACCTGCAACCGGGTCGAGTTTCTGGTGCATGCGGACGTGGACTCGGACCCGACAGAACGACTCTTTTCTTTTCTGACGGCCGAGGGACGAACGGAACTGGAGAAGGTCAAGCCGTTCTTCTATCGCTACACCGACCAGGACGCCATCCGCCACTTATTTCGTGTGGCGTCGAGCCTCGATTCCATGGTTCTGGGAGAGCCGCAGATCCTTGGTCAAGTGAAAGAGGCCTACGGGGCCGCCAAGGCGGCGGGCGCCGTCCGCGGGCAGCTTGATTTTCTGCTGAACAATGCCTTTCGGGTAGCGCGGCGCGTTCGCAATGAAACCGGCATCGGACAGATGGCGGTTTCGGTGAGCTACGTGGCCGTCGAGCTGGCGCGCAAGATCTTCGGCGACCTCAAGGGGCGCTCGATTTTGATCGTTGGCGCTGGGAAAATGTCGGAGCTGGCGGCGCGGCACCTGCGGCGGGCCGGTGCGGCGCATGTTTATGTGACGAACCGGACTTATGACCGCGCGGTCGAGATGGCAGCCCGGTTCGATGGGGAAGCGGTCGTCTTCGACCGGCTGCTGGAATTGCTGACCCAGGTCGACATCGTTATTTCTTCCACGGGCGCTTCGAACTTCATCATCACGAAGAATACGGCCGAGGCTGTGATCGCCGCCCGGAAAAACCGGCCGATCTTCCTGGTGGATATCGCCGTGCCGCGCGACATCGACCCGGAGATCAACACCATCGACAACATGTTCGTCTACGACATCGACGATCTGCAGCAGGTGGCCGAGGCCAACTTGCGGGAGCGGCAGCGGGAGGCGGACCGGGCCGAGCAGATCATCGACGAGGAAGTCGAGAAGATGGTGCACCGGCTGAAGACGCACGAGGTCCGGCCGACGATTGTCTCATTGCAGGAGCAACTCGAACGCGTCCGTGTGGCCGAGATAGAGCGTTTTCGCAGCAAACTGGGGCCGTTGACCCCGGAGCAAGAGGAGACGATCGACAGCTTGACTCGCAGCATGATCAACAAAATCGCCCACGCGCCCATTTCGCAAATGAAGCAACTCGCCAGTCATCCCGATGGCTTGCACTTTATCGAGTTTGTGAAGCGAGCATTCAACCTGAAAAAATGAAATCTCTAGTCATCGGAACACGCGGTTCAAAATTGGCCCTCTGGCAGGCCCACTGGGTGGAAGAACAGCTTTCCGCCGCAGGTATTCCTTCGCGCATTAAAGTCATCAAGACGACGGGCGACAAAGCCAGCGAAGCTACTTTGGCCAAGCTCACCAGGACGACCGGCACCAAGGGCGTCTTCACCAAGGAAATTGATCAGGCGTTGATTAAGGGGACGATCGACATCGCCGTCCACAGCCTCAAGGACTTGCCCACGGAGAACCACAAGCATCTGGCGATCGCCGCTTACCCGGAACGAGGCGATCCCCGGGATGCCATTGTGGGGTTTCCCCTGAAGGAGCTGCCGGAAGGGGCGAAAGTGGGCACGGGCTCGTTGCGGCGCATGTCGCAGTTGCGGCGTCTGCGGCCCGACGTGCAGGTGCTGGAGATCCGCGGCAACGTGGACACGCGTCTGAAGAAGCTTGAAACCAAGAAGTACGACGCCCTCGTGCTCGCGGCCGCGGGACTGCATCGGCTGGGACTGGAAGACCGCATTACTGAAACGCTCGAGCCGGCCGTGATGTGTCCGGCGGTGGGCCAAGGGATCATCGCCGTGATGATTCGCGCCAAGGATGACGCGATCCGGGCCGTACTGGCGCCCCTGAATCACCACATGACTGAGATTGCCGCACGCGCGGAACGGACACTGCTGGCGACGTTGGGCGTGGGTTGCCAAGTGCCGCTGGGCGGGCACGCCGCTCTGCAAGGGGATCGCTTGCGGCTCTCGGCAATGGTCGTCTCCGAGGACGGCAGCAAGCTCTTTTGCCGCGTCGTCGAGGGCAGCCCGACCAACCCCGAAGCGCTGGGCGAGGAAGCCGCCAGAAAGCTACTGGCCTTGGGCGCAGCCGAGATCATCGGCGGGCCGGTACGCGCCGTGAAGGCGTAGAACAGGCCGGCATTCGGCCAGGGCCGGATTGCCCATGCGTGGTCCGCTACTCTAGTGTTTGCATGTCCTCTGAGCTTCCCTCCCCTGCTCCGGGTGTGGTCTACCTGGTCGGCGCCGGACCCGGCGACCCGCGCCTCGTAACGGTCCGCGGCCTGCGCCTGATCGAGCAAGCCGACGTGATCCTCTACGACAATCTGGCGGCGCCGGGTTTGCTCACGCACGGGCGCCCCAATGCGGAGACTGTTTACGTCGGCAAAAAGCGCGCCAAACACGCCAAGACTCAGGAAGAAATCAACAGCCTCCTGATCGGCTATGCCCGCGCCGGTAAGAAGGTAGTCCGGCTCAAGGGCGGTGACCCGTTTATCTTCGGCCGCGGCGGAGAGGAAGCCGAAGCGTTGGCGGTGGCGGGAGTTCGGTTTGAGGTAGTTCCTGGGGTGACCTCCGCGGTGGGCGTGGCGGCCTACACCGGAATTCCCCTCACCGACCGGCGTTTCACCTCCGAAGTGACCCTGGTGACAGGCCACGAGCCGGAACAGATCGATTGGCACAGGCTCGGGCGGCAAGGAACTCTGGCGATTTTCATGGGCCTGACGAATTTCGGCGACATTGCGCGCCGCCTTATGGAGGCCGGCCGCGCGCCTTCGACTGCGGCAGCGGCCGTTCGCTGGGGCACGCGCGGCGACCAAGTGAGCCTTGACGGCACACTGGAAAACCTCGCGGACAAGATTAATGAAGAAGACCTGAAGCCGCCCGCGCTCATCCTTGTCGGCGAGGTTGTGGCGTTGCGCCAGCGCATCAACTGGTTTGAGCGGCTGCCGCTTTTCGGCCAGACCATCGTGGTGACCCGCGCCCGGGAACAGGCCGCAGCCCTGGCGGAGCCCCTGCGTGAACTCGGGGCCAACGTGCTGGAGCTGCCGACAATCGAGATCCGCCCGCCCGATGACTGGGCTGCTCTTGATCAGGCGATCCGCGAGATCGATCAGTACGATTGGCTGATTTTCACCAGCGCCAACGGCGTTCGCTACTTTACGGCGCGCCTGGACGAAGCCGCGAAAGACTTGCGTGATCTGAAAGCTCGCATCTGCGCGATCGGACCGGCGACTGAGGCGAGTGTGCGGGCCCTGCATCTGAAAGTGGATCTTATGCCCGAGGAGTATGTCGCCGAGAGCGTCCTCGCCGCTTTTGCAAAGGCTGATCTGGAAGGCAAGCGAATCCTGCTGCCACGGGCGATGAAGGCGCGAGACGTGATTCCCGTGGAGCTGGGCCGCCGTGGCGCGCGGGTGGACGTTGTGGCGGCCTATCAAACCGTCATCCCCGCGAGTTCCGCGCAGCGGGCGGCCGAGATGTTTGAAGGGGAGCGCAAGCCCGACTGGATCACCTTCACCAGTTCCTCGACCGTGACCCATTTCGCCGGGCTTTTCCCGCTGGACAAATTGCGGGGAGTGCGGGTGGCGTCGATCGGACCCGTGACCTCGGCCACGGCTCGCGAGCTCGGCATCGAAATCCATGCCGAACCCCGCGAATACACGGTGGCCGGGCTGGTGGATGCGATCGTCGCGGCGCAGGCGAAAGTAGCGGTGTGATGCCCTCATCGCACCGGGAAAGACACGCAAACGTACGCTAAGATAGCCTCTTTCAACAAGGACAGATCTTTCATGGCGAGCCAAGAATATCGAATTGAAAAAGACAGCATGGGCGAAGTGCGCGTGCCGGCGGACGCCCTCTATGCAGCGCAAACGCAGCGCGCTGTCGACAACTTTCCCATTAGCGACTTGCGTTTTTCGCGCACGTTCATTCGCGCGCTGGGCCTGGTGAAGGGCGCTGCCGCGGCGGTCAACGAACAACTCGGTCTGATGGAAGCCGACATGGCGGCGGCGATAGGCAGCGCCGCCAAAGAAGTGGAGCAAGGGCTGCACGACACCCATTTCCCGCTGGATATCTTTCAGACCGGCTCGGGCACCAGCACCAATATGAATGCCAACGAGGTGATTGCCACCCTCGCCTCGCAGAAGCTGGGACGCAAGGTGCATCCCAACGATCACGTCAACATGGGCCAGAGCAGCAACGACGTGATACCGACGGCGATTCACGTGAGCGCGTATCTCGAAGTAGCGGAAAATCTGTTGCCGAGCCTCGAACATCTGCAGAAAACGATCGACACAAAGGCCGAGACAGTGGATCACGTCGTGAAAACGGGCCGTACGCATCTGATGGACGCCTTGCCGATCCGGCTGAGCCAGGAATTGCACGGGTGGAGCGGCCAGATTGAGCAGAGCGCCGCCCGGATTCGCGCGAGCCTGCCGCGTGTTTCCGCGCTGGCACTGGGCGGCACGGCGATCGGCACCGGCGTGAACGCGCATCCCGAGTTCGGTCCGCGGGTTGCGAAGACGTTATCGCAGGTGACCGGCCTGCCTTTCGTGAGCAGCCGCAACTTCTTCGTCAGCCTCGCGACGCAGGATGCGATTGTCGAGCTCAGCGGCCAGCTCAAGGCCGGAGCGGTCGCGGTGATGAAAATCGCGAACGACTTGCGGTGGATGAACAGCGGGCCCCAGGCGGGCCTTGCCGAGATTGCCCTACCCTCGTTGCAGCCCGGCAGCAGCATCATGCCGGGGAAGGTGAATCCGGTGATTCCCGAGGCGGCGGCGATGGTGTGCGCCCAGGTCTTCGGCAACGACGTCACGATCACAGTGGCGGGGCAGGCGGGCAACTTCCAGTTGAACGTGATGCTGCCGATCATCGCCCACAATGTTTTACAGAGCGCGCATTTGCTGGGCAACGCGGCGCGGGTACTGGCCGACAAGGCCATTGCCGGGTTCACCGTCAACGAGGAGCGGATCGCCGATCTGGTGGAAAAGAATCCGATTCTGGTGACGGCCCTTAACCCCGTGATCGGTTACGAAAAAGGCGCCGCGGTAGCGAAGAAGGCATATTCCGGGGGGCGGAAGCTGAAGGATGTGGCGCTCGAGATGACGGACCTCAAGCCGGAGGAACTCGACCGCTTGCTTGACCCGCGCCAGATGACCGAAGGCGGCATCGCGAAGTAGAGTTCTTGCGAAGCCCCTGGGGGCGCAGAGCTCTTTTGCAAGCCCTCTAGCCGCCGGCGCCTTTACAGTTTTCTTTCCGGCAGCCCGGCCAGCAAATGCTTCTGCACCTTCCCGAGGGCGTTGCGCGGCAACTCATCGACGAACACGAAACGCTTGGGGACCTTGAAGGACGCGAGACTCTTTCTGCACGCGGCCTCCAGGGCGGCGGGATCAGGAGATGCACTCGCGTCACCAACGATAAAGGCAACCGGGATCTCGCCCTTTACGTGGTCCGGCGCGCCGGCCACGGCGGCACTCGCCACACCCGGCTGTTGCTGCAGAAACTCCTCGACCTCGCGCGGATAGATATTGAATCCGCCCGAAATGATCAGCTCCTTGCATCGGCCCTGCAGCGTGTAGTAGCCATCGGACATCCGCAGGCCGAGGTCACCTGAGCGGAAGTAGCCGTCCTCGGTGAAGGCTTCTTTCGTCGCCGCAGGGTCACGCCAATAACCGGCAAACACGTTGGGGCCCTGGATGAGCACCTCGCCGGTTGCTCCATCCGCAACATCCCCGCCGCTTTCCGGGTCGCGCAGGCGGATTGACACCTGCGGCATCGGCAAACCCACCGATCCCGGCCGCCGCTCGCCTTCGTAAGGGTTCGAGGTGTTCATCAGCGTTTCGGTCATGCCGTAGCGCTCGAGAATTACATGGCCGAACAGGCTGCGAAACTTTTCCAAAGTCGCGGCAGGCAACGGCGCCGAGCCGGAGACGAACAAACGAATGCCCTGGCCGATTTCCTTTGCGGCGGCGGGCGGTGTCCGCAACAGGTGCTCATACATCGTGGGCACGCCGAAGAAGACGGTGGGCCGAAAGTCGAGCAGGTCGTCCACAATGGTTTCTTTCCGGAAGCGCTCCAGCAGTCTCATGCGATATCCGAGGGCCAGCCAGGTGTGCAAGCCGTTGCCGAGACCGTGGACGTGAAAGAGAGGGAGAGGGAGCAACAGCCGGTCCTCGGGCGTCATCCGCCAGCACTCGGCCAGACTTTGCGCGTTGGCCGCGAAGTTTCCATGTGTGAGCATGGCGCCCTTGGGTTGCCCGGTTGTTCCCGAAGTGTAAACCAAGGATGCGACAGTGTTGTCGTGGAGGTCCATCCGCGGCGATTCGTTCGAACGTCCTGCCGTTAGCTCTTCCAGGTCTTCCACACGCCACTGCCGGATCGCCGACCCGTCCACGGCAGGCTTCACGATCTCATCGGACTCCCGGCGGGAGAAAATTACTTTCGGCTCGGCGTCGTGGAGGATGTGGGTGATCTCGCGCTCGCGGTAGAGGATGTTGATGGGGGTGAAAATCATCCCGGTCTTCACGGCCGCCAGGTAGATTTCGATCAGCTCGACGCAATTCTTCAGATAGACCGCTACGCGGTCGCCGGGCCGCAGACCGTCTTCCAGCAGGCGATGGGCCAGACGGTTGCTGCGTTCCTCGACTTCGCCGAAGGTGTATTCCTTGCCTTGAAATTCGAGGCCCCCGTGCTGATGGCGCCGTCGCAGTGATGGTTCGAAAAGGGAGGGCAGATTCATGCGAAAGACGTGGGATCAATGATAGCGGGTTTGCGGTGGCGGGTGGGTCAAAACCCTCGCCGCAAACAGGTAGAAATGCCCTCGCGTGCAGAAAATGCTCATATTGTGGGAAGACGTATACAAGTGAGTACACTGTGACAGAAACCCTTTCCATTCGGATCGATGCCGCGACAAAGAGACGCCTGGAGGCTCTCTCAAGACAATCAAAACGTTCGAAGTCGTTTCTTGCCGCAGAGGCGATCGCAGCTTACGTGGAATCCGAAGAGTGGCAGCTCGCCGAAATTCAGGCCGGGATCGCCGACCTGGACTCCACCCGGCCGGTGGGTCATGAGAAGGTCTCAAACTGGCTCAAATCCTGGGGTAGACCCGGTGAAACAAAAGCACCGCGATGAAGGTTGTCTGGTCCCGCCGGGCAGTTCGCCATCTAGTATCCCTGCGAGAGTACATCGAGAAAGAATCTGAGCAGAGCGCCGCACTCGTCGCCAAACGCATTCTCAGAGCGGTTGACCTTCTGGAAACCCAACCTGAAACGGGTCGGCCTGGCAGAATCCTCGGAACACGCGAGCTTGTCGTGCCAAATACGCCTTACATCATTCCGTATCGGGTTAGGCACAAACGTTTGGAACTGATCGCCGTGCTTCATAACCGATTGAAGTGGCCTGAGAGCTTGTAGCTTTCCGGAGATCTCCGGCCCCTCTGCAACCTCGCCGTAGTCGTATTTCGCTAGCATGGGAGCATGTTGCCCCGGCGTATCCTTTTCCAAGCCGCCGTCCTGCTCTTTGTCGCGTCCGCCGCGCTTTCGGCGGCTGACCGGCGGCAAACGGAAAATCTCATTCTCGTAACGGCCGATGGTTTGCGGTGGCAGGAGATGTTTCGGGGCATCGACCCATTGCTGATGAACGCCAAAGAGACCGGTATGGAAAATGCAGCCGTTTTGCGGGAAAAACTCTGGGCCGAATCGCCCGAGGAACGCCGCCGGCTGCTGCTGCCCTTCATTTGGAATGAACTGGCGCGCCAGGGCGCGATACTGGGCAGCCGCGACAAAGGCAGTTCTGTGCGCGTCACCAACCGCTATCGCGTTTCGTACCCGGGGTATGCGGAGATCCTCACCGGCCGCGAGCAGGACGAAGCAATCCAGGGTAATGACCCCATTCAAAACCCGACGGAAACAATGCTCGAATTCGCGCGCCGCAAATGGGGGTTGCGGCCCGGGCAAGCCGCGCTCTTCGGGTCATGGGAGGTCTTTCGCGAGATCGGCGAACACCGGCCCGGCTCCGTTTTCATCAATGCCGGCTTCCGCGCCCTGGAAGCACCGGATCTCTCGCCGCGCCTGCGCGAGCTGAGCCGCATGCAGTTCGAGCTACTCACCCCGTGGCCGTCCGTCCGCCACGACTACATCACCTTCGAGATGGCTCTCGAGTACTTGAAGACGAAGCGCCCGCGCATGATGTACGTGGCGCTGGGGGAAACCGACGATTGGGCCCATGACCGCCGCTACGATCGGGTGCTTGAAACGGCAGCCTACTTCGATGAGTGCCTGCGGCGCCTCTGGGAAACCTTGCAATCCATGCCCTCCTATCGCGGCAAAACCACGATGCTCGTAACCACCGACCACGGGCGCGGCCAAACTCTGGAGAACTGGCACGGCCACGGTCACAACGTCGAAGGATCGGACTACATCTGGATCGCAGCGATCGGTCCCGATACACCCGCCGCAGGGGAAGCCGCGTCGACGCAGGAAGCCTTCCAGCGTGATATAGCACCGACGCTGCTGGATCTCGGCGGCCTGGACTACCGCGAGTATGAAGGAGTGCAGGGAACTCCGATAGGAGCCCTTCGCAAGGACTAGGAAGTCGCGAAAAGCGACTTGACGGGGCAGTCACCGTATTTCGCGTTAGCTAATCTCGCCAAAAACGGCCACTTACGCGAGAATGTCCTGGACGACTTTCCCGTGCACGTCCGTGAGGCGGAAGTCGCGGCCCGCGTAGCGATACGTGAATTTTTCGTGATCGAAGCCGAGAAGATGGAGCAGAGTCGCGTGGATATCGTGCACGTGGACTTTGTTCTCGGCCGCCGCGAAACCGAACTCGTCGGTCGCGCCGTAAACGGTCCCTTTCTTCAGCCCCGCGCCTGCCAGCCACATCGTGAATCCGTAGGAGTTGTGGTCGCGGCCGTTGACCATGCCGGAGTTCGCGCCCAGGTCGGGCAACTCGACGGTCGGCGTCCGCCCAAACTCGCCACCCCAAATGACGAGCGTGTCTTCCAGCATGCCGCGCTGCTTCAGATCTTTGAGTAAAGCCGCAATGGGCTGATCGCACTCCCGGGCCAGGCGCCCGTGATTCGCGCGAATGTCGTCGTGGCTATCCCACGGCTGTCCCGCGCCGTGCCACACCTGGACGAAACGCACGCCGCGCTCAAGCAAACGCCGCGCGATCATCATCTGCCGCGCCTGCACACCCTCGCCGTACATCTTGTGAATGTGCTCGGGCTCCTTTGTCAGGTCGAAGGCGTCGTCGGCTTCCATCTGCATGCGGTAGGCCAGCTCAAACGATTGGACACGCGCTTCCAGCAAGCCGTCGTTCCGCCGTTGCTCCTGATAACCGCGATTCAACTCCGCCAGCAGATCCAATTGCTGCCGCTGGTCGGCGGCCTTTGTAAATTTGTTCTGGATATTCTCGATCAGCTTCTCGATCTGCGTCTCTCTCGTGTCGATGTGAGTCGCCTGGTAGGCGCCCGGCAGAAAAGCCGAACGCCAGTTCTGATTTCCCTGTGTCGGCAGCCCGTCGGGACACAGCACGATGAAGCCGGGCAGGTTCTGGTTTTCCGAGCCGAGACCGTACGTGACCCAGGACCCAAAGCTGGGCCGGACCTGGCGCACGTCGCCGCAATTCATCATCATCAGCGACGGCTCATGGTTGGGAATGTCGGTATGCATCGAGCGCACGATGCAAAGATCGTCCACACATTCGCCCACGTGAGAGAAGATTTCGCTGACCTCCGTGCCGCTCTGGCCGAACTTCCGGAACTCGAACGGCGAAGGGAAAGCCGCTCCCGTGCGGCGCTCGGTTTTCAGCGTGATTGGAATCGGCTTGCCCGCAAACTTCGTGAGCAACGGCTTCGGGTCAAAGGTGTCGACATGCGATGCGCCACCGTTCATGAACAGGTGCACGACGCGCTTGGCCTTGGCGGGCAGCGGCGGGATCTTAGGCGCCAGCGGATTGATATCGCCCACCGGCGCCGCCAGCAGGCTCCCGCTATCGGCGAGGAGCGCCTGCAGGGCCGCGGCGCCCATGCCCATGCCACAGCGCGAAAGCATTTCACGGCGGGTCACAAACAGGTCTTTGTGTTTCATTCCAACCTTCCTAATCCACAAACGCGAACTCGTTCGTTTCGAGCAGCACTTGCGCGTAGCGTTCCCAGGCGGTAAGTGGCTCCGGCGCGGGCCCGGTGAAATCGTTTTTCGCATCCCAGGTCTGCTCGCCGCTCTTGATGACCGGGGCCCAGCCGAACGTATCATTTTCCGGATCGGAGCGCCCGTCAACGATGAAAGCGATCGTGTCGCCTTTTTCAATCTTGATGCCGCCCAGCCGGGTCTCAGCGCTGGAGCCATTCACGTTCCAGGAAGCCAGCTCTCCGTGGCGGCTCGACACGACGCGCCCGCGCACGCCATCGCCATACGGCACCGCCGGCTGCGCGTGCCGCAGCGTGCCCTCGATGCTCAAGGTCCCCGTGACCGGGCTTACCCAGCGGCGGATGACAGCCTGGTCCGGCTGTTCACCTGGTTCGCCGCCCGCCGCCCGGAGCATCGCCTTCCCAAATCTGGCGGCGGGTAGCGCGGCGCCGCCCTGCCACTGCTCCGAGCTATAGATGGGGAACGTCTCAAACGACAGTATGTCGCCGGTCTCCGCCCGGTACTCACCGGCGCCATACTGCCACGGCGAGGCGGGGGTTTCCGCAAGCGTTTCTCCAGCGCCACTGGAAATGAATTTGAGGCCCGCATCCAACTCCCACGCGGCCGGAGCGCGGCCAAACACAAAGCGATAAAGCTGCTCAATCCTGGCGGCGGGTGCAGCGGCCGCGGCGACCTCGCGCCGGGCCACCAGATGGCGTGCCTGCTCCGCGACGAAGGGGCTGTTGAGAAAGAACAGCGCCTGCTGCGGGACCGTGGTGACGAAACGCATCGGCGCATGCTGGTCGGGCGAAGCGAAATCAAACGAGCTGAGCAGCGATGGAATTCGTCCGCGCTCGATGAAGCCGTACACCGACCGCCGCGGCACCGATGGTTGCGCCGTCAGGGAAAACGGCACGCCGCCCGCCGTCAGATCGAGGCGTCCGGCCGCCGCGAGCATCGAGTCACGCACGCTTTCAATTTCCAGCCGCTGGCGATTCATCCTCCAGAGCAGTTGATTTTCCGGATCGGCTTTGCGGGCCGCCTCGTTGTCGGCGCTCGATTGGCGGTAGGCGGCCGACGTCATGATCAGGCGATGCAATTTCTTGAGCGACCATCCCGACTCGACAAACTTCACAGCAAGGTAGTCGAGCAATTCAGGGTGCGTGGGCGGATCGCCACGGAAACCGAAGTCGCTGGGTGTCCGGACCAGCCCAAAACCGAAGTGATGCATCCAAACGCGGTTTACAATAACGCGCGCCGTCAGCGGATTCGCCGGATCGACGATGGCGCGAGCCAACTCGAGGCGTCCGCTCCCGTTCTCAAACGGTTTGCTATCGCTGCCCGATAGGCATGAAGGGAAGCGCGGCGGCGCCAACTCGCCGGGATTGTTCGGATTGCCGCGAATAAACACGTGGACAGGATCAGGATCGGGCACATCCTCCACGGCCATCGCGCGCGGTTCGGCACCATCGTAGGCAGCTTGCGCGAGCATGGTGTTGTAGCGAACGCGAATCGAACGTGTGTTGTTGCTGTCTCCCTCGGTGTAGATCAAGTCGAACTCTTCTAGAGGCACATCCACGGGGGATCCCGCTCCGCCAACGACAGCGCGCAGCTGCTCGGCCGCCGGCTCATCGAAAGGCTGGGGCTGATCGTGCTTCTTCAGAAGAGCAGCGTAGGCGTCGGCAAGATCCTGCAGCGAGGTCAGGGGTTTCGCCGCAGCCTCGGCCTCCACCAACGAGTGTCCAGGAGCGCTGCCGCGTACAGTGGGCCACCTGTCGGAAAACTCTTTGTCCGGAATCGCCGCCGCGGTATGCCACAGGCCGAATACCGGGTCGCCGGACGCTTTCGATTTCTGCAGATATTTTCGCCAGCGGGCCAGCATATGCAGATTCAACTGGCGGTCGCGGACAAGTTCTTCGATCTCCGGGTTGCTCAGGCCTTCTGCATCCCGCGCCGCCACAAGGTACTCGGCTGTTTGCGATTTAAAGAACGCCATCATTTCCGCGTTGCGGCGCACCCGATATTCGTGATCGGCCTCGCGAATGCGGGCCAGCCGTTCCTGATAAATCGCCTGTTTCGCCGAAGTCGCACCCGGTTTGCCGAGCAGCGGCAGGTCCTCGGGCTGCCGGATGTTCGAAAGAATCGAATAGAGCGAATAGTAGTCTTTGGTGGGAATCGGGTCGTACTTGTGGTCGTGGCAACGGGCGCAAGCGACCGTTAGCCCAAGCAAACCCCGTGTGGTCGCATCGATACGGTCGTCAACCGTTTCGGGGTAACTCTTCGGAAAGTCACGCCCAAGCCGCAGAAAGCCGAGCGCAGCCAGGTGGCGAGGGTCCGCTCCCTCGATCTTGTCGGCTGCGAGCTGGTAGAGAACGAATTGATCGTAGGACAGATCTTCGTTGAGGGCGCGGATGACCCAATCGCGATACGTATAGGACCAGGGATAGCGCTGTCCGGCGTTGACCGAGTCATTCACTGAATCGGCGTAGCGCGCGACATCGAGCCAGTGCCGTCCCCAGCGCTCGCCATAGCGCGGCGAAGCGAGCAGACGATCGATCAGCCGCTCGTAGGCGTCGGGTGATTTGTCGCCGATGAACGCCGTGACTTCCTCGGCGGTGGGCGGCAGGCCCGTTAGGTCGTAGGCCGCGCGGCGAATGAGCGTTTCTTTTGCGGCTTCCGACGACGGTGCCAGGCGTTCGCTTTCCAGGCGGTTCAGGATGAAGCGGTCGATGTCGGTTCGCACCCATTTCCGGGCGCGCACCGAGGGTACCGCCGGTAGCGTGGGCTTTTGAAGGGACCAAAGCGCGGGCCGGGCCTTGCCGGCCGCCGTTTGCTCCCTGGGAAAGGGTGCGCCTTGGCGAATCCAGGTTTCGAAATCCGCCACAACCTCCGCCGGAAGCGGGGTGCCCGGCGGCATCTTGAGATTCTTGTCCTGGTAGCGGACGGCGCGCAGCAGCAGGCTGCGGTCGGGGTCGCCTGGTTGGAGGATCGCACCGGATTTGCCGCCCTTCTGGATGCCGTGGGCCGAATCGAGCAGCAGGCCGCCCTGTGGCACCGCGGCCGCCCCGCTGTGGCAAGCATAACAATGCGTCGCCAGAGCGGGCCGCACCTTTTTCTCGAAGTGGTCGAGCGCGGCATCCTGGCCGGCGGCCCCCATCGCGAACACGGCAAGCGCGGTTCCTATCCGGAAGAACATGCAGTCCCCTCACCCGGAGCGGCCCGATCCTGACCGGTCTCCGGCTACGGGCCAGTATATACCAGCATTATCGCCCCTTGACGCCGCGACGGGAAGGTCGGCCGACGGTTGGTCCAACGATGGCGGTTCTCGGTCCACCCCACCTTTCCTATTGGCCGGCCAGTGCATGCAAGCGCTCCAGGCGGCGGCGAATTTCCCGGCCGACGCTCTGGCGGCTAAGCAGCCGCTGAATGTCCGCTTTGCCGGCCCGGGCTATTTCTTCACGTCTGGCGGGATTGCGCCTCACAACCCGCAGGTGCTCCACGGCATCGGCAACGGCGGGATCGGCCCACTGAGCCGTGGTGGGGTAGGGGTCGCAATTCGGGGGGACGGATACCAGCCGATAACCGGCCAGAAACGAGTTCGCGGCGGTCATGAAATCCATATTGCCGGAGTAGCCCGTGGCGATCACCGGTTTTCCCAGATACATCGCCTCGGCGATCGCCAGCCCAAACCCTTCCGCGCGGTGAAGCGAGACAAAGCAGTCACAAGTTTGCAACAGGGCGTAGACGTCAGACCTGCTGATGACTTTGTCGATGAGGGTAACGCAGCGGCCCGCGCACGCCTCGACAAGCGACCGCATCGCGGCTGGATTCTTCTGGCCATTGCTGACCTTCACTACGAGATGGCTCGTTTCGTCCTTGCCCAAAGCTTCCACGAACGCCCGAACCACGGCTAGCGGGTTCTTCCGCTCGAAAACGCTCGCCATGTCAAAAGCCGTCAAAACCAGAAACGCATCGGACGGCAAGCTAAAGTAAGTTCGGCCTCTGGCAGGCACATCCTCTATTTCGACGGCCGGCGGTATGCACACAACCGGCACGGGTGATTGGCGGGCGATGGCGTTTTGGCTGAAACGGCTCAGCGCCCAGATCTCATCGAAGTAGTCGAAGGATCGAGAAAATCGTTCCGGGAACTCGTCGATCTCCCAGCACCAATAGCCGATGTTGTATCGTCCGCGCAGCAGGCCGGCATCCAGGGATGGCAGTATCAAAGGAGCTTGATCCGCATTGATATGGACCACGTTCACCGGATAGATACCGGCCTCGTCCCCGTCACTCCGCAAATCTTGCTCGCGACGGGCGCCTCCATCCGCGACTCGTTTCACGGCCGTAGCAACACCCGCTGATTGCGCGGCTCGAATCGTTGTCCTGACAACCTCGCCCACACCCGTCTCCGCGTCTACGTATCCAACGGCATTGATACCGAAACGGCCGTCCGCACCCAAAATGCGTGGCCCACCGGATGGCGCCGTCGTGGCCGCTGTGCCCGCGTCCTGCCGGGCAAGCGCTCGTGCAGCCCGCAGTCCGGCCGCCGGTCTGCCGTTGCTCAAAGGGCCGTAAGAGGCCGGGCGGCGTTGCGATGATCTGCGAGCCGACACCGAATAAGCGGCGAGTTTTGTCCGATGCCACCAGGAATGAAGTGGCGTCGGCGCGCCGGCGAGCAGGCGATCCCATTCATCCACAAACGGCTGACAGGCGATGTCGTCGAGCTGATACTCGCACCGCCCGTAACTCAGTAGCCAGTTCAGATAACGCAGGCTGTCACGGCCCCAAGCGTCCGGGAACGCCTGCCGCAGATCCAGGCGGGATTGATAGATATAGTGGCTTAGCGTCGTCGGTTGAGCAAAGCTGCCGTTAGGGCTTCGTTCGTCCCGAATGACCGGCGCACCCGCCAGGGCTGCGGATGCGGCGGGCGTATTGGGCGGCGCGGCGCTGCCTATCGCGCCAGCTGACTCCGACTCCCCCAGCAGCTCGCGGACAGGGGTCAAGAAGATTTCCGGCAACCGGTATTCCGACTTCCCGGAATTAAGCATCCAACGGAGAAAGCGCTGCCAGTGAGCGCCAAATACCTCCGGCATCGTCACTTGTAGATCGGTCCTTAGCTGATAAATCCGGTAGGCCAGTCTCGTGAGCGAGTTCCTCCCATCCGGCCCCCGAATGATCTCGTTCCAGGTTTCCACGAATGCCTCAAGCCCTGCCGGGGAGAACGGGTCCTCGACCGCTTTCTCCAGAAGTGGTTTTTGCCGAAGGATGGCCCGAGCCACCGGCGGAATCCGCGTTCCATCGTCGAAAAAATCGTAGGCGCAGGGCCACTCCCGGCATGCCGCAAAGCCTTGCTCGACAACCTCCTGAGCGTAGGAGCGCACCACAAGGGACCCGTCTCCCAGCGCCGATGTTCGAAAGCGGTTCTGATGCCGGGAGAAGCCCTCGGGGTCGCAAGGATGCAGGCCGCTGAAATGGAAGAAATAGAGCGGCTCTTCCTTGACCCAAAACTCCGCGCCCCTCCTTTCGACTGGCCGCCCATGAATGTTCCAGTAGGCTACGTTGAGTCCGGGGTGGTCGCGAAGGATCCGCACACGCGCAAACATGCCTGGTACAAGATCAATCCACCTTTGATCTACAAACAGACCCTGGCTCAGGTCGATAACACACTGGTCACGGACATTCCGCTGCCACCAGCGGAGAAACGATCGCACATTTTCGCCGTTGCTGAGCGCGATGAACCCCAGGTTGTAGGAACCTGCCCGCAGGATGTCGAGTTCGTTGGGCCGCAAGGCATCATCGATGGGTTCCAGAAGATGCGGCGTCAGAAGGATGTCGGATTGAGCCAGCGCCTCTGTTACGGGATCCAATGCGTGGTAGATCTTGATGTCGGGATCCAGATAGATGATTCGGTCCAGTTCGTAGCGATCGAGCAGCATCTCCAGCGCATAAGGTTTGATCCCGGTACTGAGTTCCAGGATGTCGTACTTGAAATGAAACCATCGGGACCGCGGCAAGGGGATAGCCGTCGACGCCACAAGGAGGAAGTCTTCCTGTTCAGGATCGAAGTAGCCGTCGGCCTGGTCGGCGAGAATCACGATCCGGAGGAAGTCGGGGTGGTGTTCGCGCACCGAACCCATCAAGACACGCGCGTACGGCAGGTAATTTTTCGCAATGATCGTGCAGACGGCTGTTTTCACAAGGTATGACGTGGACTGGAGCGACGGTGGTGCGATTACTCCCCGCCGGGACTTCCTCTTTCAAAGTGAATTTCGCGGCGGAGTCAAGGCGCCCCGACCAGGCTGTTACGCGCAGGTAATTTTATTTCATCCCCCAGCGCCCGGCAATCCGCTTCCACCATTTCTCGAACCAGGTGCTCAAAGCCGACGCGGCTTTGCCAACCCAGCACACCCCGGGCCTTGGCGGCCTCTCCAACGAGCAGGTCAACCTCCGCGGGCCGGAAGAATTCGTGGTCCACGGCCAGGTAGTCATTGGCGTTCAGTCCGACGAGGCGGAATGCCAACTCCGCAAACTCTCTGACGGAGTGAGACTGGCCCGTGGCGACCACGTAGTCATCCGGTACAGGCTGCTGCAGCATGAGCCACATGGCCTGCACATAATCCTGGGCGTGGCCCCAGTCGCGCCTGGCTTCCAGGTTGCCAAGACGCAGTTCCTTGGCCTTCCCGGCGACGATCCGCGCAACACCGGCGCTGATTTTCCTTGTGACAAACTCATAGCCTCGGCGCGGCGACTCGTGGTTGAAGAGGATCCCGCTGGAAGCGTGCAATCCATAGGCCTCGCGGTAGTTGCGAGTCAACTGAAAGCCGGCGACCTTGCTGATCCCGTAAGCGGAACGCGGATGAAAAGGAGTGCGCTCCGTTTGAGGCGTCTCCGCCGCCTTGCCGAACATCTCGCTGGTGGCCGCGAAATAGAAACGGCACTTCGGCGCCACCTCCTTGAGGGCCGCCAGAACGTAATGCGTGCCGTTGATGTTGGCGTTCAGGGTCGAGAACTCATCGTCGAACGAGTAGCTTACGAAACTCTGTGCCGCAAGATGGTAGCATTCATCCGGCTGGCTTTTCTGCAGCACGCGAAAGAGGCTTGGAAAACTCTCGAGGGACCCCGCGTGCAATTGCAGGCGCGGAGCGATATGGGCAATGCGTGTCAGCCGGTGCGCCGGGTCCTCGAGAGCCACGCGCCGCACCAGCCCATGGACTTCATAGCCTTGCTCCAGCAGGAACTCCGCCAGGTACGATCCGTCCTGCCCCGTAATGCCTGTGATAAAAGCTCTCTTGCTCATCTGCCACTCGCGCGAACCAAGACGGCGATTTGTCAAATGGTAGCAATATCTTCGGGCGGACAAGGCCGGCGCGGGAGTTCCCCGTCTGCTGCCGGCCTCGAAAAGGTTGAGGTGGAGAGTGGGATCGAGGCTGCGATCCGTTTAGGGCGTGTACGCAAGTCCGACCAGGGGCGTCACTCCGCCGCGGAGGCCCCATTGTTTGGTTTCATGACATTAGACAAAGGAGGCGGCGCCACCAGAGTAGGCTCGCGGTGTTGGCTCCCGGCCGGCCAGATAGGCCTGACGTCAAGGGTTCAAATCTATCGAAGGCTTCGTTGCTGAAAGTTTGGCGCTGGTTTAGGTTTACTTACTGGAAGCCGAACGAATCCCCACAACCGGAGAAGTCGTGACGCTGCGGCGGCCGTCTGGAAGGCGGAACTCTAGATGCATCCCGATTCCAATGAAGTTCATCTTGAGGGCCGACCCACCCCAGGTTGAGCCGTCAATTTTCACCAGGACCGGCTCGGAGCAAAAGGTGGGATGACCAGAGATGAGCGCATTGCCCTCGCCTCGATTCACGATCCGGTAACAACGGTTGTGAGTCTCGACCGCCAGTTCCTGTCCCTCGGCGAGGTCGTCCAAATAGACGCCGTCTAATTCGTTCGATACCGTAATCCTAGTCGTTTCCACTTTCGCCCTCCGGCACTAACAAGGCAACCGGAGCGCCAAACTTTGCCCTCCACAACCTCACCTTGTGTAACAGGTTCCCTACCAGGCACTTACGTGCGATAACTCTCCGGGGCAGCGAATCATCCGCAACTGCTCGGTGAGGCTGAGACTGGGAAATTTCACCCAGTGGCAAAGCGAAAACTTCCCCGGGGGTTCCCGTGAGCAGCGGAGCGGTAAACGGGATCGAGCCCGCCCTCTACCCCTCATACACGTCGGTCGCGGCGCGAGGCGCTTTGTCGACAAGCACGCGCGCGATGTGCACGCCGAGGCAAACAGTGACGAGCGTCCCCAACCCGAGCAGCAACGCCGAATACGTGAGGATGCGCGGCAGGTCCTGGCCCGTGTGCAGCCAGGGCGAAGTGGCGACGAGGGTTTCGATCAGCCACGCCGCTCCCCCCATCGAAATAACGATCCCCACTGCAAGCGCCAGTTGGCGGGCGACCAAAGCGCGGCGAGGTGGCGTGCTCCTGCCGTGGAGAAGGGCCCAACCTTCGCGGATGGGCATCCATAGCGCGCTCAGAATATAGAAGAGGCCGCCGATACCGGCGCCTGGAATTCCAGCAGTCATGTAATTTAGTGTCCTTTTTCGTAAACGCGGAAGCTCTTCCTGGCGATCATCTCGGCCCAGAAAGCCCGCACGAAGAAAACGGCGTTAATGGTTCGTAGCAGGAAGAACGCCGGGACGCTGGCGAGAGCCTTGCCGATCTCCCGGCGAGGGGCGGAGGCCGTGATTACCGGGACCAGCACCGCCGGCACGTCGATCGCGTAGCCCACCAGCAGCCAGGGCGTGAAGACAACCGCCGCCAGCGGAAGCAGGAAGAGGTAGATCAGGGAAGCGACAAGCGCATCCCAAACTTGCACGGCCACGGCAATTCTCAGGTAGGGCACGTGTACAATGCCGCGCCAATGCAGCATGATGTTCTGCACATAGCCGTGCGACCAGCGCTTGAGCTGCTTCCTCATGAAACTGAAATCGTGCGGTTCAATCGGGTAGGACATCGCTTCCGGGACGAATCGAACCTCGTATCCCCGTTCATAGAAAGTCCAGGTCAGATCCATGTCCTCGGCTAACGTGCGGGTGGACCAGCCTCCGATGCTCATCAGGAGGTTTGTCCGGTACATCGAGAAGCATCCAGAGGAGATCAGAGGCTTGGTGTAGTAATCCTGGATTTGCTTATAGAAGGTGAAAGCGAAGAGGTACTCGATGTAACGGCCGCGTTCCCAGACGGTTTGCACATGGCGCGGTAGCACGAATCCGCAGGCGGCGGCTACGCCTTCCTGGTCAAGCGCGGGGGCGAGTTTCTCAATCGCATCAGGAGCAAGCGTGGTGTCGGCGTCGATCGCCATGACCCAGGGAGCTTTCACAAACTGCAGGGCGTAGTTTTGCGCGCCCGCCTTGGAGCCTGTATTCCTGGGGGGACGAAGCACGGTAACGCCCAGCGACCGGGCGACTGCGGCGGTATCGTCCGTCGAGCAGTCATCAATTACGATGATCTCGGCCGGGCCAAGGGTCTGCTGCTGGAGGCTGCGAATCGTATCCGCGATGCTGGCAGCTTCGTTATACGCAGGGACGAGAACGGCGAGAGGCAGAGTCCTCGCGGGAACCGTCTCGGGAGGTCCGCACGGAGCGGCTTCTAAAGTCAGAGGCATATGTTTGGTCTACGGCCGGCCACACATAAGTCATCAACGGCCTCCACCGTTGGACTTGCCGGCACGTTTTTAGGGCCAGGACCTCGGAATCCATAGGGTTCAGTCTCATCACTACACCTCTCCTTCCCGAGTGCAAACAACACTAAGCGCTCTTGGAGGAATGGTTCTTAGGTGGAAAGGGAACGACTTCGGTGACGCTGAAGCCAGGGCAAGATACCCTTTACAGGAAGGACATTCTCTAGAACCTGCTAAGACAAGTATAGCCTATCGTGCCGGGCGTCCGCTCCAGAACCCCAATCGGATCGTAAGTTATTGAACACATGGAGCGGGAGACGGGGATCGAACACGCGACATTCAGCTTGGAAAAAAATCAGCGTGGCCGGACGTGGGCAAGCTACGTCGGCACCAAGGGCAGGCGCGAGCAGCACCAATACCACGCCCGGGCAGTTCGGGAGATCTTGTTTCTCCCAGTCTGCAGGGCAGGCCCCGGACTGGCATACCCTCGACTTTCAATGGCCCCAGTCCTAGAATGGCGGTGCTGCAAGATCTTGCGGGAACTGGGATTTGAGATGGTCGTGTGCAAAATCGGTCGCTTCTGGACCGGCTCTCGTCCCCTGCTTGATTACGGCGCTTGGGGGCATAGAGGGAAGATGAGAGTCTTTTTCGCCTTCACCGCTGTGGCAGCGCTGTGGGCAAGCCTACTTCAGGCCCAGGGCGTCATCACCACGGTGGCAGGCAGTGCCCGCGTGTTTCGAGGAGATGGCGGGCCCGCGACGCAGGCAGGCCTTGTCCGCATCGGCGGTTTGGCTCTACACGGTTCCGGCGACCTATACGCGGTTGACTCCGATAGTCATGTGATTGTTCGTGTTTCGCCGGACGGGACGTTGACGGTCGTTGCCGGCAACGGGACCACCGGCTATTCCGGAGACGGCGAGCCTGCCACGAACGCGGCGCTGGCGTTTCCTCGCGATGTCGCCATCGATCCGGCAGGGAACGTGTATATCGCGGATACGGGGAACCGCCGCATTCGCCGCGTCGGAATCGATGGCATCATCCAAACGGTCGCCGGTACTGGAAATGTAGGATTCTCGGGTGACGGAGGACCCGCCACGAGTGCAACTCTGACTTTCCCCGAGGCCGTCGCCGTGGATGCGACGGGAAATCTCTTCATCGGCGATACCGGCAACCATCGCATCCGCCGGGTCGGTCTCGACGGCGTCATCCGAACTGTCGCCGGCAACGGGACAGCAGGCTTTTCCGGAGACGGTGGGCCGGCCACGGGCGCCTCCCTCGCCAATCCGAATGACATCGCTGTGGACACGGCCGGCAATTTGTTTATCTCCGATACCGGCAACGCCCGGATTCGCCAGGTCAGTCTCGATGGCGTCATCCGGACGGTCGCCGGCAGCGGCGCTCCAGGTTTTTCCGGGGATGGCGGCCCCGCCGCCGGCGCCGGTCTCACGGCCGGAGGTGTTGCCGTCGACATGGTCGGGAACCTTTTTGTCGCCGACAGCGCCAACAACCGCGTCCGCCGCATCGGCCTTGATGGGGTCATTCGAACGGTCGCGGGCAGGGGAACCGTCGGTTTCGCCGGTGACGGTGGACCCGCCACAAACGCCTCCGTGCAAGATCCGCAAGGTCTTGCCGTCGGTGTGGGCGGGGGCATCTACATCGGCGACACGGCGAACAAGCGTATTCGCCGCGTCGGCGCGGACAGCATCATTCAGACCGTTGCCGGCAACGGGAATCCTGGTTTTTCCGGGGACGGTGGACCGGCCACGAGCGCCTCGATAGACCCCGCCGGTGTTGCTGTCGATGCGGCTGGAAGCTTGTTGATCGCGGATATCGGAAACCGGCGCGTCCGTCGGGTCGGCCCCGATGGAATCATCCGAACGGTTGCCGGGGACGGGAATTTCGGCGTTCTCCGGGACAACGTACCCGCGACAACTACCAGCCTGGAAACGCCGGTCGACGTCGCCGTAGACGCCGCCGGAAACCTGTTTATCGCGGACACCAACAACAACCGTGTGGTCCGCGTCGGTCTCGACGGCGTTATCAGAACGGCCGCCGGAAACGGGGCCCTGGGCGTTTCCCCGAACGGCGGCTCCGCCACGAGCGGTCCTGTCTCCGCCCCGCGTGGCATTGGCACGGATGCGGCCGGCAACCTTTACATCGCGGCCAGCGATGGTTCGGATCACCGTGTTTATCACGTGACTCCCGGCGGCGTGATTCGAACAGTCGCCGGCAATGGGCCCGGCGGTTTTTCGGGAGACGGAGGACCCGCCACAAGCGCATCGCTGCTGTTTCCTCGCGATGCCGCGGTGGATGGGGCCGGCAATCTTTTCATTGCTGACAGGGATAACAACCGTATTCGCCGAGTCACGCTCGATGGGATCATCCGGATTTATGCGGGCAATGGGATGCAAGGCTCGTCCGGCGATGGCGGAGCGGCCGCCAATGCCTCTCTATTTTTTCCTCATAGTGTCGCTGTGGATACGGCGGGAAACCTTTTCATCGCGGATGTGAACAGCGTCATTCGCCAAGTCACCGCCGACGGCAATATCCGAACCTACGCGGGCCGTGGTCTGCAAGGGTTTTCCGGCGACGGCGGCCCGGCGACAAACGCGGCACTGGGGATGACCGGCGGTCTGGCGGTGGATGCGGGCGGCAACCTGTTTATAGCGGACAAGGGCAACACCCGCATTCGAGCCGTCCTCGCCACGCCCCCGCGGTTCGACGAGCTGGTTACAAAGCAGATCAGTCTGCGTGCAAGAAGCGGCGGAGCGCCTGTGGAGGCCGAGGCCTTATTTCTCGGTGCATCCGCGACGAACCTGCCGGTCTTGAATCCGGCGGCTGTCTCCGGGGTTTCCTTCTCCACCAATACTTCGGCGGGCGCCTCCTGGCTCCAGGTTTCGCCGCCTTCCGGTGTGACGCCGCGTCTGCTGCGCATTACGGCCGACCCGGCGAGTTTGGCGCCGCGCAGATACGAAGGGACCATCACGATCTCCATGCCTCATGCCAACCCGGCGCAGCAGATGGTAGTAGTCGCGTTCACTGTCGATCCTGCCGCGGCGCCTGCGCTGAGCGTCGACGCCAGAACCTTCTCGTTTACCTACCCCAGTGGGACGCCGGCTCGTCGGGAGAGCTTCCTCGTTTCCAACACCGGCGGAGGGAATCTGCCGTTCACCGTGCGGGCGCAAACCGACTCCGGCGGCAACTGGCTCAGTGTCACCCCTGCCGCGGGAACGGCCACACCGCGCAACGCCGTCACCATCGATGTGACCGCGAATCCCCAGGGACTTGCTGTGGGAACTTACACCGGCCGTGTGATTATCGAGGCCCAGGCCTCCGGCTCACCCGCTGTGATCGCGATTACGATGACGGTCAGCGACAGCAACCAGGCCATCTTGCTCACGCAGACCGGGCTGTCGTTCAAGGCGGTGCAAGGGGGCGGAATCGTCCCGCCGCAAACCTTCGGTGTGGTGAATCTGGGCCGCGGCTCGATGAGCTGGGGCGTAACAACCTGCACGCTGACGAACCTGGCCTGCGGCTGGCTGCGGGCGACCCCCGACGGCGGCTCCAGCGACCCGGCGGCTCAAGTGCCGCAGGTCACGGTCACGATCGATCAGAGCGGCCTGTCGCCGGGCAACTACTTCGGACTGGTCGAAGTACGCGCTGGGGGAGCGGCGAATACACCCCAGGTGGTCACGATCTTTCTCGAAGTCCTGCCTCGGGGGTCCGACCCTGGCGCGGCCCTGACAGGCAATCAGTTGAGTTTCACGGCAACGGCGGGCGCCGGCTCGCCGGGATCGCAGGACATCTTCGTCTACAATGTGGCGGCCGCCGCAAAGTCCTATCGCAGCGGCGGCGCGATCGATACAGGCCGCCTGGAAATTCTGCCCGGAGACGGCGCGCTGGATCCACAGAAGCCGAGCCGCATCGTTGTCCAGCCCGTTCTCGAAAACACTCCTCCAGGTGAGTACAAAGGGAGTGTCACGTTGCAATTTTCTGATGGACGCGTGCGGGAAGTCGCCCTCCGGCTGGTGGTGCGCGAGGCAGCAGGAGTTACCCTGCGGTCTCTGACACACGGGCCGGCCTACGCCGGGGAGAACTGTGTTCCAGGACAGCTCTTGCCTGCTCTGCGGACTCTTCCCAACGGATTCGCTGTCTCGGCTGGTTGGCCGGTGGGGCTTCAGGTCGAAGTCAAGGACGACTGCGGCAACCCCATCAATGACGGCACGGTGGCTGTGAGCTTCTCGAACGGCGACCCCGAGCTGGGGCTGACTTCACTCAACAACGGCCGGTGGGACGGCACCTGGCAGACCAATCCGCGAGAGCTTTCGGATGTCCTTCTTCAGATTGAAGCCGTGTTGCCGGAGCGTGGCCTGCGCGGCACGACGCAAGTTCGCGGGGGATTGCGTTCCTTGCAGCAGGCGCCCACAGTGCCCGACAACGGCATTGTGAGCGCGGCGGTGAGTATTGCGCATCAGCCGCTGGCACCGGGCAGTCTCGTCTCGCTCTATGGCGAGCGGCTGTCGGAAGGACGGGCATCGCCGGACAGCTTACCGCTACCGAATACGCTTGCGGGCACGATTGTCCTGATCGGCGGACGCCCGATGCCTTTGCTGTTTGCGAGCGACGGGCAAGTGAATGCCATGGTGCCTTACGATTTGAACATCAACACGAGGCACCAGATCGTGGTCCGCCGCGGACCAACCTACGCACGCCCGGTCGCTGTCAACGTAGCGGCCGCGCAACCCGAAATCTTTCGGCTCAACGGCACGCAAGGCCACATCTACCGCTTCGACGCCGGAAGGCTCATTCTCGCGGATGCCGCCAATCCCGTGCGTGCCGGAGATGTGATCGTGGTCTTTTGCGGTGGTCTGGGGGCGGTGAATCCACTGGTGGCCGCCGGCGAGGCAGCCCCAGGCGCGGAACCCCTGGCGAGGACCGTGAACCCGGTACGGCTGACCATCCGAGGCGTCGAGGCCGCAACCTCGTACACGGGACTCGCTCCCGGCTTCAGCGGCCTCTATCAGATCAATGCCGCGGTACCCTCGGGTGTCACTTCCGGAGACGCAATCCCCGTCCAACTCCAAGTTGCCGGCCAGACGAGTGAGGTTGCTACGATCGCCGTGCGGTAACCATCGGAGGATCTCAGTCGGCACCTTCAAGACACGTGGCTAGCATTCGTTACGCAGCGACAAACCCGCCTGAGACTTTCGGACCGCAAGGAAACTGCCCTGGTCGGGCCGTCCGCTCACCTTTACCCAACTGCTGGAAGGTGACTGTAAACTACTGAAAAACTTGGAGCGGGAGACGGGGATCGAACCCGCGACATTCAGCTTGGGAAATTGCCCGTGGATTGAAAATACAAAATTTAGCGTCCACGGCACTGAACCTTGGCCACCTAGACCCACCGAATTTCAGCTTCGTTGCTCCTTCACTCCCTGTAGTGGAGTGATAACGGAGTGTCAGAGTTAAAACCCATCAGAAGTCGTAACAGGCAGCGGGACAGTCAGCCAGCCATCCGGCTACCGAGTACTTTCCCTTTGTATTCAAGGAGGATTGATCGTGCCAAATACCAAGACTAAGGCCGAACTGCAAGACGAGCTCGATGAGGCCAACGAGCGGATCGACGAGCTTGAATCCAAGCTCGAAAACATCAGGGGTATCGCGGACTCCGAAGACGAGGACGACGAAGGCCACGACGAGGACGAAGACGATTCTCTAGAGGACGAAGATCCAGACGACCTGGACTGACCAGGGCCCGTCGGTGTGGGCAAGGATGGCGCAAGGAAGCGAGCCGGGTCACGGATCGCGCCTTGCGCTATCGCGCCAACAACTGTCCGCCGCCGGGCCGTCAGATCTGCGCCTTCTGCGGCTCCGCCCGCAACGTGGAGATTCATCACGTAGACGGCCACGAGGAAAATACCGACCGGCGAAATCTCGCCTGGGCGTGCCGAAGCTGCAACACCAAGATCGGCCTCGTATTCAAACGGGTCGGTCTGGGCCGACGCATACGTCAGTTCAACCCGGGCTCCGAAGGGGCAACCTCTCTAGGTCAGTGGGTAACCGCCGTTTTGTCGATGAAGGGCGAATCAGATGATATGAACGTTGAGGACGCTGTCGAGATGATCCGGGCTACGCCGCCCGAGCGTCGATCCCGATTCGCCCAAGAGATCTGGCGAACTCGCCGCGAACGCGGTACCGATCGTCCGGTTCCCTTCTAACGTTCCTCAAAACTCTTACCCCGAGGAGTCCGGTCCGAATCTCTCGGCTACCAAGCATGACCGCTGGGCGATCCCAGGCTTATCCGAATAGCGAATGTGATTTCACGCCATGAGCACCCTTCGTCAAACCAACGCTCCATTCGTCAAGTCGTTGTCAAAGCATCGCGTAGGATTCGTCCTGACTTCGATGTGTTCATCAAACATTCGTCAAACAACCATCAAAGCGGAGGTGCGGTATGTCTGATAATTACTACCGAACCGGCCAAGCGGCCAAGCAACTAGAAGTATCGTCCTACCAGATCCGGCGATTATGCGAGTGCGGGCTGATCGACGCTGAACTGACCAGCGGCAAGCAGTGGCGGATTCCCGCCTCCGAGGTCATTCGCCTGAAGAGGGAAGGTGTGCCCCCTATCCCTCAGTTGCTTCAGGAGCCAATGGAATCTGTGCCGATACCGATTCCATATCAACCCAATGGCCACGCAGTCCGGCCTGAAGATCCCGAGGACGACGACCCAGAGGATCTATACGGTCCGCCATCCGAAGACGTTGTCCGTTCGGCAGAAGACGTTACGATCACCGAAAATCTGTTGAAGAAACGGAAGCTCGAACGGGATTTCGAAGAGGTGGAAGACTTCTTCCGTGAGCGGGAGCAAAAGCGGCAAGCCGAGCTCGCTGCCGCACGAAAACAGGCAGTCGAGGTCCAGTCCCAGAAGCGTCGCCGCGAATGGCGGGACGAATGGATCACCTACGGTCTCAACTCGGCCCCATGGGGAACACCCAAAGAAGCCGAGATCCTGATCCACGAGGCAATCGAGGATGCTTTGTCGAAGCTGGACCCCGATCAACCTGTACATCTGGTCAGGCGCTTGGTGGACGGGGCAGTCGAAAAGGGTCTTGCACCTTGGAGGCAAGCGGAGAGCCGTGAGAAAGCGCTCGAAGCGGCCCTTGATCGGCTTCCCTGGGCCGCGAAATACATGCCGGACTTCGCCGACCTCAAACGGCTGGCCTTGAACTTTGCTGCTGAGGCCCTTGACCGATTGAAACCCGACGCGACGGATTGGGAGATGCGGGAATCGGCAAAGCAGGCGGTCCAGCCCGTGCTGCACGAATGTGAACATCGCGAGGCATGCCAGAGGGTTCTGGCATCCATCAGCCTGCCAGGAGCAACCTCGGAAGAACTTCAGGACGCCACCGACGCAACTAGGGAAGCTTTGGCCGAATTGCAGGTCGGTGCGAGTCAGAGACAGTTGGAAAAGGCTAGGGACACGGCCCTCGTTCCCATCCAAAGGACGCTCGGAGAACGAGAGGAGCGGCGGCAGAAGCAAAGACAGCGAGAGACCCGCCGATTTGGTGCCGAACTGCGCGTAGGCTTCTACCTCGATCACATAAAGACCTACATTGAGGAGGAATTCGAATTCGCTGGGGGCTACTCCGAGCTCGGTAAGGAAGCCGATCGGCTCCGAGAACCAATCCGCAAAAGCCTTGTGGACGAGCTGACCGAAAACCCCGATATGACGGCAAGTCAGATCCGAGAATACGTCGAAGAATTGGTCGAAGAGCTTCTCTGAAAGCACGTGGCGCGCCGAGGGCGTACCGAACCCCTCTCCCATTTGTCGTCTCAGATTGTTTGAACCGCTTGAGCTGCGCAAGACCGTCGGACTGACCCCAACGGGGCATTTCTTGCCGCTACGAGCGTAGCCCAACTGACCTCGCTGTAACAAAAGTCTGAAGGTCTTCGCCGAGCAGCATTCTAGGTCCCGTGTTTTCATAATCTTAGCGCTTCAACAACATACCTCGATGCTTTTCCTGTTGACTTTTTCTGAATCGAGGCCTAATATCCCTTAAAGGCCAGCGGACCCGACAAATCTGAAGGACATGTGGCTAGCGTTAAGCGGGGTAAGAACCCGATAAAACGTTATGATTCCTTCCGGTTTGAGATCAATGGTGATGTTTCCGCTCACAGTCGCGCATTTTTCCTCTACCAATAGGCGCGGAAGCCCACGAACTACGCAACCGGGAACTTGCATTATCAAGCTGGCGGCAATTTCTCTGGACGGGTTCCGGTCTCTCGAATTGGCTTGCCAGCACCAGTATGAACCAAGAGCATCCTAGTCAAAGCAGTATGAGTGATCCACAAGGGCCGCCCAGCACACATGGGGGCATCACCGCTTAAAGCTTCCCTTAGGAGAAATCAGATGACAGTATTCTCGAAGCGATCAAATAATGCCCTAGTCCTCACGACGAGATTGGCGTTGGTGATTGTATTGCTCGTCGCCCAACTCGGAGCTACGAAGATCGTTAACTTCACGGCTCAGGGTGTGAGTTGGACGATGACTACTCAGTACATCGGCGATGCCCTGACGAAAACGGGCCACTGGCTGTATTCACCGACAGTGATTCTTCCCGACAGTGTGACTGGTAACCAATATGTGATGTTGATCGCCATGAACGAAACCCCAAACATTTCCAACCAACGAGATGTCGTGAGGAAATACACGTCATCCGGTCCAACCGGCTTCTCGCAGGAGCAGGTTATCTTGCGAAGTAGTGACACGGACAACATCTGCGATATGATTGGGCCACGAGCCGTGTACGACGCAGCCTCACAAAAGTGGCATGTGTACCTACAGGCACGGTTTAAGGTAGGCAGCCAATGCCCAGAAATTAACCACATCGTCAAAGCAGAGGGGCCGAGTCTCACATTGGGCGGATTGCAGTGGGTTAAGGACCCAGGCAACAATAACGCAAAGAAAATCCTCACTAGTTCCGGCGGTGGAGTCGGCATTGGCGAAGACCATCAATGGTTCCGATGGTCTGGCTGGAACAATTTCATGGGGCCCTGGAAGATTCAGGCTTTTTTCAATAACTGGGACTTCATGCCCACTCCGGGTAGCTTGTTCTCGTATCTGTCGCAGGACGGTTCGAACGTGCAGTATTGGTATGGGCCGATCAATCAAGCCTATGTCACTCCTCAGAATCCGAACCTCCAACCCGTTAGCCACTATCCCGATATTTTCATGGGCGACATCTACGATACAGCGTGGCGCGGCGATCCAGGCTTTGGGTTTCAATCTCATTGCAGGTCCGGGGCCAACAAATTTCAGTATGCTGGGGGCTTTGGGTTCTACGATAATCTCTTTAACTATTCGACGGTTTCAGGCCCAAATGTAAGTCCTAGCGCGACTGCAATTGTTTTCTCTGGTTCCAGCACAATCGAGACGAAATCGTCGAACACGAACGGTCCGATCATGTTTCGCCCACGGGCCGGAAGAAACATTTACGGTGGCGGGAAATTTCTGGGATTTCCTGCTGGTGATATGGAGTTCTATTTGTATTACACATCAACGCAAATCAACGAGCTGGACTCCCACCCTTGCAATAATGTACCTCAATATACATCGTGGAATCAGAGACCGCAGACAATTTCGGTCACGAAAGTAGTGATGCATAAGTCGGGACCTTCTTCGCCATAGAGAACGTGAAGTTTGGAGGCCGCTTGGAGTCCTCTTGGAGAGGGCAATCGCCAGGCCGATTGCCCTCAAAACAACTGGGGATCAGGGCGAAGCGGCCCTCTGAATCCGCATTACTGCTGACGTCGCCCCACTTGTTGGTCAGGGCCCGATGCGGCGCTGCTGATAGTGGAGCGGTTGCGATGCAGCGGGAGAGTGACGCTGGCGGGGCGACAAGGGCTATGACGACCGCGAATTCATTAGGGAGTTGCGGCGGATGAAGGTCACGCCGCACGTGGCGTGGAACGAGAAGCGAGCTGGCGGCAGCGCCGCCTCGAAAAATGGGCCTTAGGACAACAATGGGGTTGGATTGTCTAAGTTTTATTTGGTGTAGTTTTGGGCTTGGTCATGCGCGAGTTTTCTCAGCTTATCCCTGATAGAGTTTTCGAGGGGCAGGTTCAGAATCGTCCAGAAAAGTAATCCCGTGGTTGGAGAAAGATCGCCAGTCAGTTTTTTCGCGCCCAAACGTAGCAGTGATTGCCAATCTGCGCGGCATCCTTCTTGCCGATCAGGAACCAGTCCAGATACCTTAGTGGGAACAGTATCCATCCCGCCACTAGGTAGACAGCCCTCTTGAGCAGGCGATTCGGAAACCAGAGTTTCAGATATTCCAGTGTGAAAACCAGCAATGTGGCAGTGGGGCCAGTGCGCCATCCAATTTCGCTGACTTCGAGGGGCTCGACAAGCTTCCGCAGGCCATCGGGACTGAAGCGGTAATAGTCGCGGGGGTATTCATGGAACGGGTGGCAAAACGGCACCACAACGTGCGCGAAGCCGTCGGGCTTCAGGCACCTGTGGATTTCGGCCATGACGGCTGCCGGGTTCGGTGTGTGTTCGAGGACAGCATCGCATTCGACGCGCTGGAAGCAATCGCTCCTGAAAGGGAGATTCTCAGCGTCGCAGACAACCGTTAAGCCTGGCAATGGGAAGAGGTCCACGTTCACGAAACCGTCAACGCGGCTACCCGCTCCGCCGATGTAGAGATTCCAGCGGCCGAGCGGCGGTTGGGAGCGTAGCTCCTCTGGATTGTGGTACACAGGCAGCGGAGGGCGCAACAGGCGATACCAGCCCTTTGACCTTTTCCGCGCCAGTCCTTCAACGGGATTCGAGGCCATCCAAGGTTTTCCGGGATTACCCTACGAAGGAACTTAGGAGGACAGTCATGCGTTCTCTGCTGGACCGCTCAAAGTCCTGAAGTGCACCTGGCTGAACCGGCCATGACAATCCTAGACATTCGTTTGCAGTCATGATAATAAGCGCAGCCAAATAGAAGCCCTAGAATCACGCCCATTCGATTAGGGAACATCGTATTTCGAAACATCCGATCTCCAAGATGACAGTGTGACCAATCAAGTGTTTGTGTGATTATATCGTAGATTAACGGAACACGAATGAGTCCAGGTAGGCTTGGCCCATGTGGGGGTCCTCATGCTCACGACAAGAGAGTCTGACTGGCTTGCGGCGCAGCCCTACTGGGACACGGCCGCCAGGACCTATGAACGTGACTTTTCCAGCACTCTGATCGGGCAAACTCGCCGCGAAGCCGTCTGGAAGGACCTTGACGCCCTTTTCTATCCGGGCCAGCGCATCATCGAGCTCGGTTGCGGAACCGGCATAGACGCTCTGCATCTGGCCCAACGTGGCATCCGCGTCCTTGCGTGCGACCTCTCGCCAGCCATGGTCGAGATCGCCCGCCAACGCCTCGGCGCAACGGCCTTCCGGGACGCTGTGGAGTTCCGCGTCCTCGCCAACGAAGAGGTCGGTCGGCTCCTCCCCGAGGGCCCCTTCGACGGTGCCTTCTCGAACTTCGCCAGCCTGAACTGTACGTCAGACCTTCCGTCCGTCGCAGCCGATCTCGCCGGACTTTTGCGGCCGGAGGCATCGTTGTTGACCTCCATGATCGGCCGCTTTGTTCCGTGGGAAATCGCCTGGCGCCTGCTCCACCGCGAGCCTAGACGGGCCTTCGAGCGTTTCAAACGAGGCGTCATCCGCGAGGTCGAAGGTGGTACCGTGCGGGTGCGATACCTGGGCGTCAGCCAGATTGCGCATGCTTTTGCTCCAAATTTTCTGCTGCGACGTTGGCGAGGCATCGGCATAGCCGTACCACCCTCTTACCTGGAACACTGGGCGCTCCGTTTCCCGGACACAATCCGGTCCCTCGCCGATCTTGATGATCGCATCGGACGCTGGCCTGCCTTTCGTCGAATGGCCGACGCTTTCGTTCTTGAACTTAAACGTTCCGGCAGTCACAATGGGTAAGACGAATCGCATGAAGGCACTAAAGAAGGCCCTCCGGCACGTCCTATTTGGTCGCGATCTGCCGCAGCAATGCTCTATCCCCCTTTATGAGCCTCAGCAGGAAATCGGGGTCGAGCTGCGCGGCCTCGGTCCCGCTTTGGACATGACGACGAGCCACGTGATTGCTTCGGCTTCGCCGTTCACGGTGGCGCTCGCCTTCGCTCCCGACCAAAACCGCCCGTCACCCAACACCCCCGTGTCGCTCGAATTCCGCGAGCGATTGGGTGGTCGACGGCTGGGGGTTCTGGACATGCGGAGAGTCCCCGACTGTGGGCTGCCGTCGCCTAGGGACTTTGAAGTCGTTTGCTTTCGCGTCCACAGGGCCCGCAACCTGTGCGCCCCGGCCCCACGTTTGTGGGCGCACTACCTCCATTGGGCGTACCTACGTCGGCGTCATCCGCCGGATATGGGGATAGGGGAGGTCGACGCGCGGGCTCTGCCAGTCTACTTTATTTGTCCGCGGCCAGTCGCTCTCGTGGGCGTGGAGACTAACGCGGGTCCCAATGTCTTTCCAATGAACCTTATGGGGCCGCTCGGCCAGGGCTACTTCGGTCTAGCGCTCAATTCAAAGCGAGCGGCTTCGGCTCTGGTCCGCCGCGCCGGTTGCATCGCCCTTGCCACTGTGCCTTTCGAGTACGCACCCGCCGCTAGCTCGCTCGGCTGCAATCACCTTCGAGACCATATCAGCCTGGACCAGTTACCCTTTCCGACCGTCCTGTCGCCTCGACTCAAACTGCCCATTCCAGCGTTCGCCCTCGCGGTGCGCGAGCTCGCCGTGGAGGGCGAGCGCGACATGGGCAGTCACGTTCTATTCCTTGCCCGCATCCTAGCGCACAGCGAACTTGCTAGCGGCCCGCAATTCCACATGGTGCACGGCCTCTATCAAGCCTGGCGGTCGAAAAAAGGAACAGCGGCACCTCCGACCGGCCCTCTATTCGGTCGGCGACACCTCTCTTGAGGGGCGGGCCATCGGAATAGCTTTAGAGGCGAAGCTGTCTTTAGATTTCCCTTGCCCCCTTCAGATGCGCCTATTGCCCAATTGCATGGTCGGACCCAACGTCCGCTCCACTTCTCTTCGAAGCTGTTCCCCCACCCCCCACCTAACAGGTCCCGGAAGAACTGATGTAGCCTGCTCGACAGAGCTTCAAGCTCCGCAGAGTTAATCGGATTCACACCAGCCCCCTGCGGGACAAAATTAACCATTAGAAAGACAACTCAGTCATCGCAGCCCGGAAGCTCAGAATCCACCAATCGGCGCGACTATCGGCGATCTCTCGGAGCACACCCTTAACGTCTTCTCTTGGCCCTTGGTAGCCAGCCTTCAGTTGCTTCTCGTGCTGCTTGATTCGTTCATTCACATCTGCGTATGTCCATACTCGGCGATGCGCGCGCGTCCGTTTCTTGACCTTGGCCCGCGTTAACGCATCAGCAATTTTGGGCCTTGCGCCTCGTATTCCTTCCCTCCTGAGCGCTCCGTAGGCCGCATAGATCCTGTCTGTCAGATCATCTTGCAAGTGAGGGTTACCGGGGCTTACGTTGGTCAAGTTCTGCGACATCAAGGAGGGCGGCCCAAAGGAATCCTTAAACCCGGGCAGAAATTCAAGCTCCCTGATGAACTCAGTCAGCGGCCCGACATCTTCCAAGGCCAGGTAGGTGTCCTTGTGCTTCTTGAGAAAACCGAGTACGGTCGGCTTCCTGGCAAGCGTGATATCACCGCATTGCAAAAGGACCGACCAGATCGTCAGGGCAAGTCTGTCCACCTGAGATCTCTTTTTTCGAACTTCCTTGGACTCGTTCCTGCGGTATTCCTGAATGGCAGCGTCCCCCTTTTTCACAACCTGGGAGGGAACGCCCAGCCAAGCCAGATTCCGCAGGTACCGGACTACACCTGCGGCCTCTCGCAGAGGTACGCGGGCTGGTCGCCGTGCAACATTCGCAAACAGAAACTCCAGGAAACGATCCACTTCCTCTTTCGCCAAGGTTTGCCGGGGTATCAGGAGTTGATCGCTCGAAATCCACCCTTCCGCGTCTGTCGTCAGCCCTTGGGGCATGAAGGCCTCCAAAAATTGTTTTGAAACCCTATTCTAGACCGTGTCAGTTGGAGGACTCTAGGAGGAGACGGACCGGGTTTGAAGGCCCCGCGAGAGCATTGCCTGGAGCAGTGCCGACGATGAGACAGAGATCCTGATGCTCAGGGGCCACCGACCATCAGGACGCTGGGGAAACCCTTCAGACGCAGCAACTCAAGAACGCTGGCAATGTACGGATAACGCCATGGAAAGTAACGGGCACTTCATAGCGGCAAGCCAAGCAATGACCACTGGGCCTACGAGGCAGGAGATGGGGAAGTTGCTGACTCTCAAGGAAGCAGCCTCTCGCCTTCGCTGTTCCAAAGCGCATCTGTGCAACATTCTCAATGGCAAGGTGCCGGGCCTCCCAAGATTGCCACACATCGCCTTGGGCCGTCGAAAGGTGATTCGCCTGTGTTCCCTCGAAGATTGGATGGCCAAGGCGGAGGCGCACCAGCTATGATGGCTGTGGCCAAGATTCGGTGCCGTTTGACGCGCAGGAGGAAACATGCGTAGAAAACGGTATCAGTCGGGCAGTCTGCAAAGGCGCAAACACGGCAAACGCGCGGTGTGGGCCGCATTGTGGCGCGATGAGACGGGGAGCCGAAGGTACAGGACTTTGGGTTACTGCTCAGAGATGAGTCACGCTGAAGCAATGACCGCGCTGCAAGGTTTGGTTACGCCCGTGAACGGACGCAGATCGTCCGGGCCACAGCGAATGAACTTGGAGCAGTTCATCGATACATACTACTTGCCGCTTTTTCGTCGCAAGTGGAAACGTTCGACGGCGGGAACCTCGGAGAACCGTATTCAGAAGCATCTTGTGTCTGGATTTGGGGCAAGAGAGTTGGGCGAGTTCAACCGGGAAGAGCTTCAGGCATTCCTGGATCGCAAGGTCGCTGAGGGCCTTTCACGAAGCACAGTGGACCACTTGCGGTGGGATCTCCGCTCGATTTTCACGTTGGGCCATCACGAGGGTATTGTCGTTCGAAACCCAGCGGTCCTGCTTTACACCTCTCGGGATGCCAAGCAGACTGAGCCGAAAGTCATGAATGGAGCGGAGGTGATGAAATGTCTCAGAGTCCTTGATCTTCGCGAGCGGCTGATCGTGCGTTTGGCAGTCTTTGCGGGTATGAGGCCTGGGGAGATCTTCGGGCTTCGCTGGCGGCACGTCGAAAGCGACCACGTCGTCGTAGAGCAGCGCATCTACAAAGGTGTCATTGATACTCCAAAGTCACGACGGTCCGCACGTAAGGTAGCACTTTCTCCGGGCATATTGACTGAGCTGAACGAGTGGCGCAAGTTAGTGCTTGCTTGGGATGCCCAGGGCTGGGTGTTTCCTTCCGAGAATCTGGCGACACCGCTCAGGCCGGAGAATGTCTGGCGGCGGCAAATTGGGCCAAAGTTCAAGGGTGCGGGGTTGGGATGGGTCAACTTCCAAGTCATGCGCCGCACCTATGCGACGCTGGCCCACAAAGCTGGCGCTGATCCAAAATCAATCGCCGATCAGCTTGGACATGGCATCGGGACTAGCCTCGATGTTTACACTCGGGCAAACATCGAAACACTAGCTGAAAACGCCCGTAAAATGGAACTTTCAGTGATGCAGTAGCTTATTGGAGTGATGGAGTGACGATCTGAACAGAAGTGGGCTTCCTAAGTTGTTGAAAACTTGGAGCGGGAGACGGGGATCGAACCCGCGACATTCAGCTTGGGAAGCTGACGTTCTACCGCTGAACTACTCCCGCCCAGGGATAATTTGAATCCCTTTCTCTGCGCCGTATCGCGGTCATCGAAAGGGATTGCGGCGAACTCGCTCTCAAATATATCACAGCGGTTTCGGACAGGCGGACCGCGTCAAGCCGGCAGTTTCTCGGTTGCCCTCACGCCCGAAACTCGAACGGCAACGACTGTGCCCGTTCAAAGGGACTAGGCTTTTCGTGCGCGCTCAGCGCGTGCCAGGAACTCCGCCATCTTCGTATCTCCAATCGGAGGTTGGCCCACGGCGGACGCGTGTATGGCCCACCCTTCCGCCGTCCCATTCCAGCGATAGTCGCGAATCGTCATATCGATGCCATGGTCGATCAGGAATTGTGCGGCTTCATAATTACCTCGAATGGCAACCTCATGCAGAATGCTGGCCGGCTCGTGCGTGCTCCAATCCGTATTGACATTGGCCCCACTCTCCAGCAGGAAAGCCGCGATCTCAAAATGCCTGTTCATGCAGGCCCAGGCCAGCGCTGTGTCCAAGACGTGCTGCGCGTTGGCGGGGATCCAATGCAGGTTTCGCAAGACCGATGGGCTATTGGTGGGGTAATGCTGGCTTAGGCTTCCCAGCCTCGGCCGGCCGGCTTCATCAAACCAACTTTTCACTCGCTCGAAGTTCCCGAGGCCGGCCGCATGGGGAAGGTCGTCGGGCACGGGCCAAATCGGAGTCAATAGAGGAGTCAGATGCGCATTCCCATACTCCAGCGCGAACGTCACCGCGGACGAAGGCGGGCGGTTTGCCTTTATCACGGGAGCGAACTCCAACACCCGCTTGAGGAAAGGCCCGCGATTGTTATACGCCGCGACTTCCACTAGCCCCACCAGCAGCCCGAGATTGGATTCGCTGCGCAGATTCGGTTCTTGCTCTAGCCACTGGTTGAACTCTTCGAGGTCATTTCTATGCATCGCGGCGTGCAGTTCATTCAGAACGACCGTCAGCCAGGGGTTTCCGGACCTCTGCGGGTGTTCAACCAGGTAGGCGATCAACCCGTTCCGTCCACGCCATTTCTCCACTCGCTCACCGAGCCCGGCGTCGAACTCGATGCACCGGTCGAGAAGCAGAGCGGCGACGGCCCGGTGATCGAACCCGCAAGCCGTGAGGAATGCCTGCGTCACAGCGGCGGCGTCAGAACCCGGAAGACAATCCCGCACGGTGTCGTAGTCACCCAGCGCGGTCGCTGTGTCGAGATTGCGGGGAAGAACACCCTTGCGCGAAAGGAGATCCAACACCCCCCTGGCCCGAGCGCGAATGGCGTCCTCCCAGATCGCCGGCTCCGCGGTAGCGCCCGCACCCAGCAGAAACTCGGCGCACGCGATGCGCGTGAACGCCCGCTCCCGGTCGGGATCGCCGCTATCACCGAACGACTCAGTGGCAAACCCGAGCAATGATTCGCCGGAATCGCCGCGCCAGGATAGCAGCGCAGGATATTCCCGGACCAGTTGCGCCAATCGTTCGACGTTGTCGTCGTGAATGCCGCGCTCCGCTTCGGCGGCGGCCCAATCCAGGCCCTTGCCTTCTTGGCGGAGCACCGCGGTGCGAAGATCCTGCCAACCTGCGAAGCCGTATTCGCGGGCGAGTATGAGTTGCGCATCGCGCAGTGATAGCGGAAGCGTCGGAACCGGCAGTTGGGTGTGGACACGGGCCACGGCCTCCGGGTCACCGGCAGCGAACTGCCGGGCTAGTCTCTTTGCCTGCTTCCGGATGGACTCAAAAGATGAGTGAGGGGGTAAAACCTTCGATGGGGTCACAGAGCCTCCTTTCATATCGCCTGTGTCCCGCTGATACCAGGCTGAAAGAAGGTAACTCGCGCCTGAAACTGAAAAACAGGTGGGATGCTTCCCTTGCCGCGGGTAGGAGACGCCCTGTTAGCGCACTGGCTCAACTCTATCCAGGTCCATCGAGCTTGTCAATCCGTTCCGCAGTCCCCCGTTGGTCCCGAGTCCGCTTCTGGAAGCCACGGCTGCCCGGAGACGGTGACTGGAGAGCGCCTTCTCCATTTCCAACTGAAGCGGAACAGTAGGGCTTGTCGAGACTGCGACGCGGATCAGGAATTTCCGATGGTCGTGAGAAGCGAACTGTGCGGGGCAAGCTCCGCGGGCAGGGGGAAGCGGACGTCTTCTTCGATGACTTCGACTTCTTCCACGCGCGAGTAGCCGAGTTTACGCAGATGTTCGACGACCCGGTTCACGAGCAACTCGGGCGCCGACGCGCCTGCCGTAATCGCGATTTTCACGGCGCCGCGCAGCCAGGCTGGGTCAATGTCGTGCTCGCTGTCGATTAGGTAGCCCTTCGCGCCCGCGTTGTGCCCGACCTCGACGAGGCGGCGCGAGTTTGAGCTGTTCTCCGAACCCACGACCAGCAGTACATCACAGCGAGGCGCCACGCGTTTCACCGCCTGCTGGCGGTTCTCCGTGGCGTAGCAAATGTCCTGCCCGGGCGGCCCTTCGATGGCGGGGAAGCGTTCCTGCAGCACGCTGATGATCTCACCCGCCTCGTCGAGGCTCAAGGTGGTCTGTGTCAGGTAGTACACCTTTTCCGGGTTGGCCACCTTGACGGCGCGGGCCTCTTCACGGGACGACACAACGGTGGTGCGGCTTGGGGCCTCGCCCATGGTGCCGATCACTTCCTCGTGGTCGCGATGTCCGATCAGCAGGATGGTGGCATCCTCGGCGGCGTAGCGGATGGCTTCGAGATGCACCTTCGTCACCAGCGGACAGGTCGCGTCGATAACGTGGAGGCCGCGTTCGAGCGCCTGAGCTCGCACCGATGGCGCGACGCCGTGGGCGCTGTAAATGACGCGTGCTCCCGAGGGGACTTCCTCGAGTTCCGCGACGAAAATGGCGCCGCGGCTGGCCAGGTCGTTGACGACGTAACGATTGTGGACGATCTCGCGGCGAACGTAGATCGGCGGGCCATACACCTTGAGCGCCAGCTCCACGATGTCGATCGCCCGGACCACCCCGGCGCAAAAGCCGCGGGGCTTCAGCAGGTAGACCGTCTTTTCGTCGCTGGCGTGTTGGCTCATGACGCGCGGGACACCACGAACTTCAAGTATACCAGCCGTTTTCGCGGCTCCCTGGCCCCGGCAGCAGGTTCAGAGCCGCGGACGTGAGTCCGCGGTGAGCGCTGGATCAGCCCTCCGGCGCTTCTACCATCCTCGCCCGGGCGAGAATGGTCCACCTCTCGCATGCTCGCAAGGCACTCACCGCCGGCTCACGCCAACCGCTCCGAATCCGGGATCACTGGTTCCGGCGGAACGCCGCCGGGCTCTCCACACCACTTCGCCACGAATGGCGACACGGCGCGTTCGAACCATGCGCCATGAACCTACAAAAACCGCACGCCCTCGTTCCTCGAAATACGCGAGTGCTTTTGAAATTCGGGGCGCTTCTCGGGTTCGTCGGAGCGATAGTGGCAGCCGCGGCTTTCGCGGCGCGCCAGGGCGCTACGCGCAATCAGGGAGATCACCTGATACATGTTGTCGGCCTCGAAACCCTGGCGGCTGTTGCGGCACAGGCCCTTGTCAAAAAATGGCCGCACGTGCTCGAGTTCCTCCAGGCCTTTAGTCAGGCCTTCCGCTGAGCGGACAATCCCCGCGCGGCGCCAGGCCAGCCGGCGCAGATCAAACACCACGTTGCCCGGCAGGGGCGCCGGCTCACCCGCCTCCGGAATCGCGAGCTTAGGCAGCGCCACTCCCGCGCGTTGGCGCATGCCGCGTCCGGCGCGCGCCCCAAAAACCAGGCCTTCGAGCAGGGAGTTGCTGGCCAGCCGATTACCACCGTGGACGCCGGTGCAAGCGACTTCGCCCGCCGCGTGCAGCCCGGCAAGATTGGTCGCGCCATCGTAATTGGTGTAGACGCCGCCCATGGCGTAGTGCGCCGCCGGGTGAACGGGCACCGGCTGATTTTCGAGATCGACCCCATAGTAGCGGCACGTTTCGTAAATGCGCGGGAAACGGCGTCGCACGAAGCCGGCTTCGAGGTGCGTCAGGTCCAAATAGACCGGGCCCGATTTCGTCTGCTGCAGCTCGGCGACAATGGCGCGCGACACAACATCCCGCTGCGCCAATTCTTCCTTGGCGTGATAGCGGCTCATGAAACGCTCGCCCGTGGCGTTCCGCAAATACGCTCCCTCTCCGCGCAGCGCCTCCGACAGCAGAAAGCGCGGCGCTCCTTCCAGGAACAGGGCCGTCGGATGGAACTGCACCATCTCCATGTCGGCGACTTCGGCGCCCGCGCGGTACGCCATCGCGACGCCGTCCCCGGTGGCCACGTCGGGATTCGTGGTCTCCCAGTAGACGCAGCCGAGACCCCCGGTCGCGAGCAGCACCGCCGAACTCTCGATCGCCACAAGCTGCCGGTCGCGGTCATTCCAGGCGAGCGCGCCGCGGATTTCGCCGTTGCTCTCGAGCAAATCGACGACGACGGAGAAACTCTGGAACGTGATGTTCGGGATCGATTTCGCTTTCTGGAAAAGGGTGCGGGCGACCTCGCGCCCCGTGGAATCGCCCTGCGCGTGCAGCACGCGGCGGCGGCTGTGCGCGCCTTCCTGCGTGAACGACAACCGCGTGCCTTCGCGGTCGAACTCGACGCCCCATTCGATCAGGCGCTGGATCTCTTCCGGCCCCTGCTCGACCAGCACCTTCACGGCGCCGGGGTCGCACAAGCCGTCGCCGGCCTCGATCGTATCCTGCTCGTGTAGGCTGACGCGGTCGTCGTCGCTCAGAGCAACGGCAATGCCACCCTGCGCGTATTCGGAAGCGGATTCGGTAAGACGGTCCTTCGTCAGCACGAGGACACGCCCGGCCGCGGCGGCTTCAATGGCGGCGCGCAGCCCCGCCACGCCCGCACCAATCACAAGGAAATCTGTTTCCACGGTAAGGATTCGAGTCTATCACGCAGATCGGCGGTTTCCTGGGAGGGTGACTGGCATTGCAGAGGAGCGCTGCTAAAACAGGGATGCAATGTTGGGCGCTCCCAGCAGCAGCGGCGTGACGCCGGCCGCCGTTGCCTTCCTTGCATCGCGGCACAAAGTTCTTGCAGGGGCGTAGCGTGCTCCGCTCAAAACACGCTTCACCGCCTGGAGGCAAGGCGCGACCGTGAGCGAGCGCTGAAAATCTTGGACTGTCACAAGCGCCGCTGGAAACTTTCTTCGGGCCGGCACAGCTTCTCAAGTGCGGTTGACTGTCCCCTGATTTTTCCCCGCCCCCGTCCCCGCAGGCCCTACGCCTTTTCGACCACCTTGAGCGAAACGCTTTCCACCAGGTGTCCCGCCTGCTCTTTCAACCGCGCCATGTGGGGCGCTTTGGAATGGGCGGCCAGCGCCGCCAGGTCGCGCCACTTCTCGACCACGGTCACCACATTCGGGTCCTTGCTCTGGGCCGGATGGCCCGACTCGACGTCAAGCGCCGGATAGTATTCGATGCAGCCGTCCTCAGCCAGCACCTCGGCCACGATTGTCTTGAAGATGGCGAGATGCTCTTGCACGCGCCCAGGCTTCACTCGAATCGAGGCGATCACGTCAACCATGTTGTCTTCCTTTCGAACGTGTTGGCATTGCAATGGATCATCGCCTATCTTACGTGACTGGGCCGTGATCGCTGTCTTACGCAACTGCTCGTAAAGAAAGGAACCCTCAAAACAAAGCCACTGTGCCCCGGGCGCAAGCCCGGGGTCGTTCGAACCTAAGCTGGGTTTGCCCCCGGACGCCACCCCACCCTCCCGGCGAATCCCAGTAGCTCTTTCGGCACCCGTTCGATACGCTAGCAACTGATTCGGGAGGCAACCCATGGATTTTGGAACCACGATGGCCTACGTCGCGATCCTGGTCCTCGTTGTGCTGAATGCTTTTCTTGTACGGCGGATGAAGGTGGTCGTCCGCGACGACGAGCGGGACTGACGCGCCGATGGGCTTGGGATCATCGCACGTCGTGGTTCTGCTGACGCTCACGGTTTACCTGGCCGTGTGTTTCGCCATCGGCTGGCACTTTCGCCGGCGCGCTTCGCGGGACGTCTCCTCCTACTACGTCGCCAAACGCGAGGCGCCCGGCTGGGTAGTCTCGCTCGCTTTCTTCTCAACCTTCATCAGCACGAACACCTATATCGGCCAGGCCGGCGAGGCCTTCGCCGCCGGATTGAGCTGGGCCTGGGTGGGCGTCTTCTGGACTGTTTTTTGCATGATCTCGTGGCTGCTGCTGGGCCCGCGCCTGCGCAATCAGACCGCCGGTCTCGGCTCCGTCACCGTGCCCGATTACTTCGACTTCCGCTACAGGAGCCCGTTGTCGAAAGCGACGCGCGTCCTTTCCGCCGTCACCATTCTCTTCGCCACTATCTGGTACATGGCTGGTATCGCCAAGGGATCGGCGCACCTGCTCGAGGCCGTGCTGGGGACGCCCTATGTCTGGGGCGCTTTGGCAACCATCATCTTCACCTGCGCCTACACGGTGCTGGGCGGCATGTATGGCGTGCTGTGGACGGACGCCATCCAGGGCGCGATCATGTTCTTCGTGGCGCTGCTGATGGCCGCCATACCGTTTCTCTACGCCGGCGGCCCCACCGAGCTGATGAGCCGCATCAGCGACGTCTCCCACGTGAGCACGGCGGGTGCGCCGATCGGCGACGGCCTGGTGACCTTCTGCTCTCTGGTCTCCTTCACCTACATCTTGGGCATCGGCCTCTCCGTCGGCATGAAGCAGGTCGCGGAGCCGCGCTGTCTGGTTCGCTTCTACTCCGTCGACAACGCCAGGAGCATGCGGTTCGCCATGATCTGGACGCCGGTTTTTCTTGGCATCTCCATGGTTTCCATCATGGGCCTGGGCGCTTTGGTCCATGGCATGGCCACCGAGCAGGAAGCGGCCTACCTGGTCACGCATACGGATGAAGTCGTCGGCTTCATGCTGGCGAAGTTCGACAACACGGCTGTCAGCGCGATTTGCATCACGGGACTGTTCGCCGCGGGCATGTCGTCGCTGGCGTCGGTGATGCTGATCGTGGGGACGGCGGTCGTCGGCGACATCTGGAACATCTGGATGCCGATGCAGCCGGATCAGATGGTGCGCCGGACCAAGCTGTCGATCCTTGGCTACTCGGCGATTGTGTTCGTGATCACGATTTTTCCGCCGGCGGGTATCGTGGAAATGACAAGCTTCTCGGGCGCGGTTTTTGTGGCAAGTTTCTTCCCGGCCCTCTTCGGTGGCCTCTATCTTCGCTGGGGCACGGGCCACGGAGCCTTCTGGTCCATGCTGCTCGGCATGGCGGCGACATTGCTCTGGCGCTTCGGCATACGCTTCCGCGTGGCCGGCATGGGGGAGATCCACGAGATCATTCCCGCCTTCTGCATCTCCGTTCTGGTCTACGCCGTGGTCAGCCGGATGACCTCCTCGCATAGGCCCGACGACACTCATCTGAATGCCCTGTTCGACGGCAGTTCGGTGCGCTGAAGGCGTCCCGGATCCGCCCCCCAAAAAAACGAAGAAACTCCAGTCTGATTTTGAGAAAATAGCTATTACACTACCGGAAGCCTGTCTGGAGACCCGGCGATCAGGCGGAGGCCTGTCCCGGCGGAGGCTAGGATGATGCACGTCTGGCGCAAGCTGTTGTTTTTGCTAGCCACTTTGGCTTTGTCGTTCCCGCTGGCGGCCGCGGACTACCTGTTCGTGTTTGGCGATGAGACGGCGGTCCGGGTGTACGACGCTAACACTCTGGCGCTGGTCGCTTCCCCGCCCCTGGGCCCCGGCGTGATTCAGGCCATCGGAATACCCGATCCGAACAACCGCGACCGGCTTCTGAAGATCTTTATCATCCGAACCAACTCCGTTCTCGTGATCGATCCGCAACCGCCCTTTACGATTCGGGCTACTCTTCCTCTGGCGTTCACCCCCTCCGTCGGCGAAAGGAGCGCGGTGCTCACGCCGGACGGCAGGAGACTGCTGCTCATCACGGGCCCTTTCATCCATACGTTTGAGACGACCAATCCGACGAATCCGGCCGCCAGCCTGAACGATTTAGCCTTTCCCGTGACGGATCTTGCCGTCCTGCCCAGCTCGCAGTTCGCCTACATTGTGCGGCCCGGCATCAGCCAGCTTGGCATTCTGAGCCTCACGGTGACTCCTCCGCAGCTGACCGCGGGTCCGGTGATCCTGCCCTCCATTCCCACAGCCGTGGGCATCGCCACAAACGACGCGGGCATTTACGCCGCTTCTCCCGGCGGCATCTTCGAGGTGAACACCCGGACGAACAATCTCACACACACCATCATGGGAGTCGAGGGTTCCCCGTCGGCGGTCGGATTCTACCCGCGGGCGCCGCTGGAAACAGGCTTTGTCAGCTCCGGCTCGACTCTCTCCCTGTTCGACATGCCGACGCGACGTGTGACGCGAACCTTCAACGCCGGGGGCACAATCCACGAAGCGGCTTCGCCTGGATTGGACCGGATCTATCTGCGGGCCGGCACACCCGGGAAGTTCTATCGCGCGCTGCCAAGCATTGGAGGATTTTCGGAGCTCGTGCATCCTGTCACGGCGAGTCCTTTTGTGCTGCCGGCCGTCGACATGGAGATCGATGAGGCCGGCCGCTTCCTCTTCCTGGCCTTCGGCACGCTGGGTTCGGTCTTCAAGCTGAGCGCGGATGCCTCGGAGTTTCTCGGCGAGATCGAGCCTCCGTTCGCCGCCACGGGAATCGCGCTGGTTTCCACGCTCGGCGCGTCGCCCGCCACGTTAGAGGTTTTCGGCGGCAGCTACCAGTTTGCCCAGGCGGGTGAGCGGCTGCCGAAATCACTGGCGGCCCGAGCGCGATCGTCCGATGGAAGGCCCGTCAAGAATGAGGTCGTCACCTTCACGACGGAGGAAGCGGGCACCGTTCTCACTCCGGCGGCGGCCGCGACCGACCGCAATGGTGTGGCTCGCACGAGCGTCCTGGTGCCGACAACGTTGCCCTTTAAGGTGCAGGCCGCCGTGCAGGGAGGCACGCCAAGTGCCGTCTTCAATGTGAATGCGGGTATCGACGGCCGGGATGGTATTCACATCGTTTCGGGCAACTACCAGATCGCGGCCAGCAACCAGACGTTTCCCTTGCCCTTTGTTGTGCAGGTGGTGGATGAGGGGGATCCGGTCCCCGGCGTGCAGTTGACCGTGGAACCACTCAACGTCACCCTCAACTGCACCGTGCCGGCGGTGACCGACGGCGCGGGCATGACAAGTTTTGAGTGCACCGTGCCTTTTACGGTCACGGGATTGCGCAACATTGAACAAATTCAAGTCAGCGACCCCAACGGGCGCGTGCTACTTGATCCGTTCCACGTCGTTCTCGTGCCGACGCCCGACGATTTGCCCGTACTGCTGCGGCTTTTCTCGTCTCGAACGCTGAGCGGCGTTGCGGGTGGGACACAGCTGAACGCCATCCGCTTCGACGCCATCACAAAGAACGGGGCGCCAGTCGGAGAGGTGGGCACGCAATTCACTACGACCAACAATGTCGCCGTCGATCCCCCGTTTGCGATCACCGTGCCCGCCGGGCTGACTACGGCCAGCGTGAAGTTCGGATGCACTCTGGGGCCGGGCACGATCAACGTGCAGCTCAACGCCGCCAATGTCGCGCCGGAAACGATCAACGTGACGACTCTGATCGGTCCCCCGGCGCAAGCCATCAAGATCGCGGGGGATGGCCAGTTCGGCCAGGACGGGGACCGGCTCACGGAGCTACGGATTGTGGTGCGCGACATTTGCAACAACCGGATCGCGAGTACGCCGGTCGAATGGGGCATCAGCTCGCCGGGTTCCGCGGTGTTCGAGAGGAGGGCCCGCACCACCAATATCGATGGCGAGGCGTTCGCGCTGTTGCGGCTGGGAGGCCAGCCGGGACCCTTTCAGGTGACGGCGCGGGCGGGATCGGCCAGCGCCATCTTCCTGCTGTCGGTGAATGCGACCGCATCCCAAATAAACATAGTCAGCGGCGACAACCAGTCCGTGCGGGCCCAAAGCGCCGCGGAATCGCTGGTTGTCGAGTTACGCAATGAATCGGGCCAGCCCTTGCCGGCTGGCGCCGTGGAGTTCCTGGTGACCGAAGGCGCCGGCTCGGTCTTTCCCGCGATTGCGCAATCCAACGCCCTAGGCCGGGCGTCGACGATTGTTACCGCGGGCGGCGTTGTGGGTCCCTTGACGGTCACGGCGCGGTCTTCCGGACTTGCGGTTATCTTCCACCTGAATGTTGTGGGCCGATTGCCCGCCGTTCCCGCGAACGGCATCGTCAACGGCGCCAGCTTGGCGCTCGGCCTCGTTCCGGGCAGCGCGGCTTCGATTTTTGGGGTAGGTCTGATGGAAGGCGTGACGGGCGTCATCAATGCCGGCGCACCATATCCCACAACCCTACAGGGCGTGCGGGTACTGGTGAACGGGGTGCCGGCCCCGATCCTGGCGCTGGCCAATGTCGGCGGCCAGGAGCAGATCAACATTCAGGTTCCGTTTGAAACGCCCGCCCCGGTGACGAATGCCACGGTTACGATCGAAAACAACGGCACGAGCCGGGTTCTTACCGGTGTTCGGACATTTCGCGCCCAGCCGGGCATCTTTGAACTCTTCCAGGGGCAAACACGCGTTGCCGCTGCCTTGCACCTGGATTCGACGATTGTGAATTCCAGCAATCCGGCGCGGCCTGGCGAGATCATTTCCTTGTTCTTGACCGGCCTGGGACCAACCAATCCCCCCGTGGGGACGAACGTACCCGGTCCGATTCCCGCGCCCTTAACGGTCGAGCAGCCGCTCGTGATTGTGGACGGCATCAACAGCGCCCAGGTGCTGGGAAGTGCCTATGCCCCGACGTTCGTGACGGCCTACCAGATCAACTTGGTCGTGCCGCCCGGCACTCCCCAGGGCAATCGCTCCCTGCGGGTACAGGCCGGCGGCATCCTGAGCCAGCAGGTGGTATTGCCCGTGGCCGCCTCGCTGCCAGCGCCCTAGCTTGTGGCCCGGGACATCTACGGGAGGCCCGAACAGGCGGATTTCGGGAGGGGTCGGGCCTCATTTATCCAACCGCTTCGCCCATGTTATGCTTCGGGCGAGGCCCGCTTCAGGAGCAAAGCATGGAAGAGACCAGTGTTTCCCGGCGTACATTTGTTGCCATGGCAGGTGCGGCATCAGCCGCTTCGGCCGCTGCCCAGACCGGCGCGAGCCCGGGCCGGGGAGCTGTGACGACTTCGGCCGTCAATCTAGCGGCCCCTCGAGCCTCGGGCGGGCCCATTCGCATCGTCACGATGTATCCCTTTGCGCCGCACGAGGTGCAGGAGATCAAGCAAGCAGCGGCGCCGGCCCAGATCGAAATCGTGATTTGCAAAGACCGCGACGAATTCCGCAAGCAGCTGCGCGACGCGGAGGTCGTCTATGGCGGGTTGGGCCGGGGTGACGTTGATTTTGCGCTCAAGCTCAAGTGGATCATGAGCGGCGGCGCCGGCGTCGAGGGCATGCCCAAGGAAATCGTCGAGCATCCTTCCGTGCTTACGAACTACGCTAGAACCTTTTCGCCTGGCATCTCCGAAACCGCCATGGGCCTCTTACTGTGTCTGACGCGCGGGATTAACACCTACATGCGGCAGTTTCACAAAGACGGTGAACTGAAGGCGCTCGGCACAGCCAAATCCGATCATCACTCTGAACTGGTCGGCCGCGTGATGGGCATCGTCGGCATGGGAGGCATCGGAACCAACGTCGCCCGGCGGGCCCACTATGGGTTTGACATGGTTGTCGTAGCCACGGACGCCAAGCCGATTCCGAAGCCGCACTTTGTGTCGGAACTCCACGACGTCTCATGGTTCAAGGAGATGGTGCCGCAAGCGGACGTGCTGGTGGGGGCCGCGCCCCACACACCGCAGACGGAGGGCATGTTCAACGAAGAGGTCTTCCGCAGTATGAAGAAAACAGCCTACTTTCTGGCGCTGTCGCGGGGCAAACTGATCAATATCGACGCCCTCGTGAGGGCGCTGAAAGAAGGCTGGATCGCGGGAGCGGGTCTCGATGTTTTCGACCCCGATCCGCCGCCGAAGGGTCATCCGATCTACAGCTGTAACAACGTGGTCATGACGCCGCACACGTCGGGTTGGAGCCCGGACCGCCAGATTCGGCTGATTGCCCTGTTCGCGGAAAATGTCCGCCGCTATGCCAGAGGCATTCCACTGATTAACGTGGTGGACAAGCGGGCGGGTTACTAGCACGCGCCGCACGCTCGTGGCGATGGGCATGTCTAGATTCGCGAGAGCTTGCCGCAAACTGCCGGTCGAGGCCCGCGCAAGACAGATGGCGAGAAGAAAAAGGGGTGGCTCAATGAGCCACCCCCTTCTGTTCAGACTTCGCAGTTCAGCCTGTGCCTGCTCTCAAAAATAGAGTTTCAGACCGAATTGGGTTGTGCGGGCGTCAATCCGAATGCTCGTCAGCTTGCCGTAGTTCGGCGAGCGTAAGGTTGGCCCCGGCTGCCCGAAAATCGGGTGATTGGCTGCATTGAAGAATTCCGCGCGGAATTCCAGCCGCATCGGTTCCGAGATCGGGAAGGTCTTCGAGATCGACGCATCCCAGTTGATGATGCCGGGCCCGATGATCGTATTGCGGGCCGAATTGCCGTAACGGAATTGCTCCCCGCCAGGCAGCCGGTCTACAAACGCTTCGGTGTTGAAGAAACGGTCAATTGTCTGCGCGCTGCGGTCCAGATTGACGCTACCCGCGGACGCTACAACGTCTGGGTAGCAGCCGCCACCGCCGTTTTGGAAGGCGTTGGAACCCGAACCGCACGCGGCCGTGGCCGGGAAGCCATCCTGCAGGGTGAAGATGCCGCCGATCTGCCAGCCGCCGGCGATGTGGCGGAGCGCCGCCGAGCTGCTGTTTTTGCCGAAAGGCAGTTCATACAGCCACGAGGTCGTCCAGCGGCGGCCGAAGTGGAAGGCGGACATCCCCCGTTCCGCATCCAGGTTGTAGTTGTTCGAGGGCGTGAGCGGATCGCCGTCAGTAGTCCGGATGCCGCTGCCGTTGTCGATGGACTTGCTCCAGGCGAAGGAGCTGAGAACCGTCAAACCCTTGCTGAAACGGTGCTGCAAGCGGGCCTGTAGCGCGTGGTAGCTCGAGTGGCTCGGCGCGTTCATGTTTTGGAACACGCCGTAGATCGGAAAGGGACGGCGAGCACTTTGATCGCCCGGTCCCGGCGGCGGTGTATTGTAGCTGGTAAGCCTCCGCAGCTTTACGCCCGACGATCCCAGGTACGTCACCTCCAGTGACATGTGTTCCGTCAGCTGCTGCTGTACGCCAAAGGTCCACTGGTTCACATACGACGACCGTTCGCCGTGCTGGTTGATGAGTAGAAAGCTGGGTGTCGCCGTGCGGGTGAACGGCCTCGCGTAGGTTTGGTTCGGAACCAGATTATTAGCCGGCTCCGCGGCTCGTGTCGTGAACGGCGCGTTGCGGACGACGTCGAAAACCGCATTGCCGATATCTCGGACATAATAAATGCCGGCACCGGTACGAATCACGGTCTTGTCCGTCACCCGATACGCCAGGCCGATGCGCGGACCAAAATCGTTCGGATCATTCACGCCGGCTCTCCGGCCGAAGCGGCCGTCGCGAACGTAACCCACTTCGGCGGGCCAACTGAAACCCTGGCTGCCCTCGTTGGGGTCGCCTTCACCCAGACGAACGGGGATCGGCTGGAACGAGTGGTCCCAGCGGAAGTCAAAATTGACGATCGCGTCGTGCTTGTCGTAGTAAGGAGGCTCATCCTCCCAACGCAGGCCGAGATTGAGCGTCAGCTTGGGTGTCAACTTCCAGGTGTCCTGCACATAGAGCGCGATGTAATGCGTGCGGAAGGCCGCGATCGGGGCGCCGACCTGGCCCTCGCTGTTGCTGATGTGGCCCAACAGAAAGTCCGCCACGGAGTACCCGCTGGTCGTGGTTGTCGTTTCTTTGCTCGAAGTGAACTGGCCGTTGAAGGTGAAACGGCCCCGCGGCACCACCGCTCCAATTTGGTTGTAGCGTGTGCGGCGCAGGTCGGTGCCTATCTTCAGGTTGTGCTTGCCGGTCGTCCACGAAAGATCATCTTTCAACTGGAAAACCGTGTCCCAATTGACAAACGGACAATCGTTGCACTCGCCCACCGTGGAATAGTTGTTGATCTGAAACACCGGAATGCCCCAGAACAAAGGGTTATTGGCGACGCCGCCGATGCCAAGCCGGCTGACGACATCGTCTTCGTTGGCGCGGGTCTGGATGTTGCCGTTGGAAAGCCGGCTCACCCCGCCCCGGATTTCATTCACCATGTTCGTGCCGAAGAGGCGCGTATTGGCCAGAACAGCTTGGTAGGGGTCGGTGTCCACGTTGTTCCCCTGGCCGGGGACGACGAAGGGCCGGTACTCCAACTCGTTTGACTCGCTGAAGCGGAAGAACCAGTTCGATACGTCGTTCTGTGACCAGTCCACACGCACTGTATATTGATCATTGTCAATCCGGGCGCTCTCGTTGCTAAGAAAGTTCTGGGAAATCTGGTCCGCGGCGCCCTGATTCGGAGTCGGATAAAACTCCTTCAGCACAGTGGCCGACGTCGAATTAACCCGGTTTGCCGGGATCATATTGTTCAAGAAGGGGGTGGAACTCACCACGGTGTTCACACCCGTGGGGCCTGGGCCGATGACGCGCGAAGCGGGATCAAAGATCTGCCTCAGGGAGCCGTCGCTGTTGCGCAACCCCGAGAAATCGCCGGCGCGGTCAGACAGCCGGGGCATCGAAGACGTGTTGGTCACCGCGCGGCGCTCGCGCAGCCCTTCGTAGTTGCCCATGAAAAACAGTTTGTTCTTGATGACCGGCCCGCCGACCATAAAGCCGAACTGATTGCGTTTGAAGGGCGGGATGGGGTTGTTCGGGTTGTCGAAGAAATTCTTGGCGTCGAGTTCGGCGTTGCGCAAGAACTCAAAGAACGCCCCGTGGAACTCGTTCGTCCCGCCGCGGGTGGAGACGTTGATCTGCGCGATGGCGCGCCCATACTCGGCCTGAAACAAGCCGGACTCCACCTTGAATTCCTGCAACGCGTCCAAGGAGGGCAGGAAAAGATACGTGTTGAAGTTGGGGTCGGTGTTCTCCAGGCCGTCGAGGCTGTAGTGGTTGAAGTGGACACGCTGCCCCGAGACGTTCATCGAGAACTCGTTGCGGGCTCCGCCCATCCGCTGCTGGCCCTGCGACGAGGAAGGCCCGTCGGTCGTCGCCCCCGGAATCAGGGAAGCAAGCTGCAGGTAGTTGCGTCCGTTCAGAGGCAGATCGAGGATGCGTTGATTCTCGATGACCGTGCCGATCTCCGTGGTTTCGCTCTGCAGGAGCGGTGCGCCGCCCGTCACCTCGACTACTTCGGTGACATTTCCGACCTCGAGAGTGAAATCGATGCGGGCGACCTGGCCGACCTGCAGGTTGATGCCGGCTCGCTCCTGAGCCTTGAAGCCGGCCGTTTCCACCCGGAGGTTATACGTGCCGGGCTGCAATTGCGGCAGGTTGTAAAGACCCGCCTCGTTGGTTGTAATCACGCGCCTGGTATTCGTGGCGACGTTCGTCAGTTCCACCGACGCCCCTACAACAACCGCGCCCGTGGGATCGGTGACCGCTCCGGTAATGGATCCGGCGGACGCCTGCCCCCAGGCGATGGAGGCGACCAAGAGACACACCACTGCGAGGGGCCACTTGGCCCTCAGTTGATGCAACATGCATCCTCCTTTAACCTTTAAGACATAAGGAATGTCTGGAAAAGACCCCGTGCGCCTCAAGATGTATCATGACCCCATCAGTCGAGTCAACCAACCAATGGGGGATTAACGTACACCTGCTTCGCAGGACCCTTCGCGGAAGGGCTGAAGGACGTAAAAGCGGTAAGGTGAAACCCCGAGGGGAATAGATAATTTTCTGATTGCGGCTGCCGGCTGCGTCGTTACACTAGAAAGAAAGGCCTCCGGAGGAGAATCATGCGCTCATTACTAGGCACTCTGTTCGTCGCGTCAGCCCTTGTTTTGGGCGCCCAGCAGGGCGGGGACAAGCCACCAGCGGCGCAAGAGCAGAAGCCCACTCCTCCCCCACCACCGACGGTAACGCGTTCCTCAACCGGCATCATGGTCATCAAGGGAACCAGCAGCGCCCCAGCCCCCAAGAGTGAACCGGCCGAAGCAGAGGCGAAGAAAGGATCGGACGCGCCGAAATCCGGCGGCACGGCCCCGGCGAAGGCCGCCGGCAAGGCGGAAGTGGCCAAGTCCTCCAGCGGGGCAGCGGAGCCAACTCCGGAGACAGCCAAGGTTCCCCAAAGCCGGAGCACCCAGCGCCAAGCGCTAGACGGCAGTGGCAATCCTATACCTGGCCAAACGCGGCAAACCAGCGAGAAAACGAAATCCGGCAGCCAAAGCGCCGTGCTGTTAAAGAACATCGAAGGGCGCGAAGTGCCGTACTTGAAGGAAAGCGAACAGGTGCTCAGCGAAGACGCCAACGGCAAGGTGACTGAGCGCCGCACGCACCGCTACAACACGGATGGAACGCCAGCCAGCCAGCAGCTTGTGAGGGAGGAAGCCAAGAAACTGCCCGACGGCACAGTGCAAACCACCACCACGGTCTACGAATCCGACGTCAATGGCCGCATGCAGGCGGTCGAGCGGAAAATAGAGCACGAGCAGAAGATTGGCGGCACAACCCGCACGGTCACAACATCAGAGCGGCCCACGGCGAATGGGGGGTTTCGCCCCTATGCGCGTGAGGAATCTCTGGAAACGCGCAAGGGCGAGACGTCTGCCACGATGGAAACGGTGCGCAAGGTGGCGGACGGCTCCGGGCGCCTGGTGGAAGCCGAGCGCGAGCAATCCATCATGACGAAATCGGGCAACGTCGCCACCACCGAGACCAAAGTCTGGAAGCAGAGCGCCGCCAGCACAGGCAAGATTGAATTGCACAGCCGCACGGTCGGCAAGTTAACCGAGAAGCCGGACGGCTCGAAGAGCGAGGTCGTCGAGACATACGGCAATTCGAGAGCCGGCGGGCCCACCGACGTCAACAGCAGCTCCGCCCAGCTTCAGGAAAGAGTGGTGCGCGAGAGTCGCGTGACGGCCGGCGGCGAGACGATACAGACAACGACCACGGAAAGCCGCGGTGTCGCCGATTCGAGCCAGCTTGGATCCAAGCGGGTGGTCCGGCAGGTGGGGAAACCAACCGCTGACGGCGAGACGGTCGAAACCCAGGTTTATGAGCAAGGCGTAAACGGGCGGATGCGGCCGACGGAATCGTACGTCGAGCAGATCAAGAAGTAGGCGCGATCAACTCGTCCGTGCGGTTTGGCGCTGAGATCTCTGACGCTGAGCGAACGGTTCTAAATGTCAGCTCGGCTTCCCTGCAACCTCTCCCAGCACAATCTGTCTGTTCCTTTCCCAGTGCAGGTTCTCGCGCCCGGCCTCGTCCCGGACACGCTCAAGCCCACGTTCCTCTTTGTCGGGCGGAAGGTATCGAGGCCGCGCCGCTGGTTTGGCGGAAACTCTTTTCGAAGCCTTTTTGGATTTGACGGCGGAACGAGCCGTCGTCCGGCCCTTCCCGGCTTTTGCCTTGGCGATTTTTCCGGCTTTGTGCGTCCCGCCAGTCCGGCTCGCCTTTTTCTTCCTAGGCATGGATGCTCCTTCGCCGCCAATTTCGCGGCGACATAAGGAGACTCATCGGTCGTTGTTCCTGTTACGGGCGGGATCTGGCGGAAGGCGCTCTCTCAGTTGAGCGCCTTGAGAAACTCTTTAGCCTTGCGAAACCAGGGCCGCTCCTGGCGCCGCAGGTAGCGCGGCAAGGTTGTCTGCTTGGCCAAAATCTCATCCATCATCTTGCGCGCCTTTTCCTTTTCGCCGCTCTTGGCAAGCAGACGCCCGTAGTGATAGTACGCCGGTGAGACGGTCGTGCGGCCTAGAACGGTTTCATAAGTTTCGCGGGCCTTGGCGTCCTGCCCCATCGCCTCATAGGTTTCCGCCAAAGCGAGATAGCCGGCGTGGAAGCGGTAGGAAGGCTCGAGATCGACAACCCGCTGGAAGTCCGCGACGGCTTTCGCATGCTCGTTCGTCTTCGCGTAGCTCGAGCCGCGGCCGTACAAGCTGGCCGGATCTTGCGGGTCGAGCCGGATGGCGCGGCTGAAAAGCTCGATCGCCTTTGCGTGCTGGCCCTCGGCGGCGAGAATTTCGGCGAGTTCCCTCATCGCCTCCTGGGACGGATTCTCCGCCACGACCTTCTCGAGCCAGGCGCGGCGGCGATTGCGCTCGAAACGCTCAATGGCGGGCAACTTCCAGTGAAAACCGGGCAGCACCTCCACGAAGAAATAGACGGCCGCGCCGAGAGGGCCCAGAAAAAGAATGACGAAGAACCAGTAGTACTCGGGACGATTGCGGAAAAAATGCACCAACATCAATACTTGGAACAGGAACGCAAGATTCCAGGAATTGAAAAGCTGGAACATTCTCAAACGGAAAGACAAGGGCCGCACTTTCGGCAGGCCGCTTAAACACGGGAAGCGCAACGCGTGGGGACGCCCCGCGCGACAGTTCCGAGGATAGCAAAGATCCTGGTTGAGACCGTTGGAGGCAAACTTGGGGATCGGCGAGCCTGGCGGCCAGTGCAGCAGTGACGCCAGCCGCCTGCGAAATGCTGCTCTGGAGCGTGTGGTTAGGCCTTTGCTTGCGGCCTCACTTCCGGGCCGTCGCCACTACGACGCGCACGTGAAGGACCAAGGCGCGATCCTCCACGAACTCCTGCCACTTTGCGACAACGTCGCGCTCCAGCGAGCCGTGACGTTCATCATCCACACGCGCCACAGCGCCCGCCAGCGGAGTGCTATGCACATACTGCCAAAGAAACTCCTCCGGAGCCGGGAGACGGAACGACTTGGTATCACTCTGAACGGAGACATCGTGGAAGCCGGCGCCGCTTACGAGGTTCTGAATCTCCGCCGCGTCGTCGAGCGAGAAAACGTGGTTCACGAACCCCGCCGCCTCAGCGCCGATGTGACGCGCAATCGCCTCCCCCATGATCGTGAAGAGGCGAGGTGCGGGTCCAGGCACATTGAGGATCAGGCGGCCGCCACGCACCAGAACCCGCCGCATCTCGCGCAGTGCCGCATGTTTGTCCGGCATGAACTGAAGGCCCATCTGGCACAGCCCGACGTCGAATGACGCATCCGAGAACGGCATTGCCTCCGCGCTCGCCTCGTGCCAGTCGATCGACATACTAGGCGGCGTTGCCGAACGCGCAACTGCCAGCATGCCGGGATTGACGTCCAACCCGGTGACCGCTCCGGTGGCGCCGACCTGCTGTGACGCAAGCCGCGCGACGACACCAGTGCCACAAGCAACGTCCAACACTCGTTCGCCCGGACGGAGCCCGGCGAGGCGAATGAGATCAGTCGCGACGGGCGCGCCGATGGCTGGAACAAAGAAACGCTCGTAGTTTGCAGGTGGATTTCCGCTGTAAGCTTTACCGAAGGGTTGCTCGGCCATTCTTTCGATCCTCCTTCTTTGCTATTCGTTCACGGGGAAACCATCTTTGGCCTACTCTTCGCCGCATCACTTTCGTTCAGGCTGCCTGGATAAGACCGGCCCTGGCTAACCCTCCTGTTTAACGGAACAGTCCGGCGATACATAATGCCGCTGCTCATGCCGTTCCTCTCAACTGATCGGAAGTAGCCCACTTTTTGCGGTTAATCGGCATCTCGCAAAAGCGCCTGTTGTTGCTGTGTGGCCGGTGATGCCTTCAGCCACTCGTTGAGTGCCAACCAACTGCACCCGCAATGGACCGGTCATCCAAGACCCTGGCGCTCCCGTCTAGATCCCCAGTTGGTCCCGTGCATACAGCAGGCACTTGACGTTGTTCTCTTCCTCGACCTTGACCCGTTCTTCCAGACTCAGCTGGCTCACTGTGGGTAGCGGCTCGCTCCTTTGCTTCGTGCGGACGGTTGTCAGCGTCCGCGCCAGGTCTCTTCCCGGCAGGTTGTCGAATGTCGCCCAGTAGCCTTCCGTCAGGCAGGGAATCTGCAGCGGATCGCGCGTAATCATTTCAAGGCTGAACCGCAGATTCGGCTGTGCCTGCCGCAGAATCTGGACAATCTTCTTCAGATCGAGAAAGCCCTCGCCGAAGACAACTTCCGATAGCAGAAAACCATCCTCATACTGCTTGACGCCCATGTCTTTCAGGTGCGCCGAATAAGCATACGGCGCCAGAGCCTGGGCCAGCTCGACGGGATCCTCGAGCAGCGCTACGTTGTTGCCTACATCGACGCACGCTCCGATAAATTCGCTGCTGATACGCTTCAGCATGCCGGTCATTTCGTCGATCCGCCAGTCCTTGTGGTTCTCGAGCGCCAGCCTTATCCGGCTCTTCCGCAAGACGGGTTCGGCGGCAGTGAGGGAGAGCCAAGACTGAGTCTTGAAGTTCTGGAAGGCCTCGGCGCTCGTGAACGTCTCGTAGCGCCGTCCGCTCAACATGACGGAACGGATGACCGTCGCCCCGGCGCTTCTCGCCTTCTGCACGTCTTCTTGAAAGCGCCGGAGATCGGTTTCCCCCCGCGGCATGCTCAGGGCGGCTTCGAAATACATGCCGTACTCTTCCGTCTTGCGGCGTAGTTGCCGGATGCCGTTGCCATCCAGCTGGCCGAAGCCGCTTTGCAGACCGCCCGCCCCGATTTGACGGCAATACTCGAGATCTTCGAGGGGGTTGGAAGCCGCCGGGCCTGCGGGACCGCCGCTCTTCAAACGCGTGCGATTAGAAAGCGCCGACGAAGCGACGCCCATCCTGGAAGAAGGCTGGACCGCCGCCGATTGCGGCGGCGCGGCGGCCAGAATCGCCGGAGCCGAGCCGGCGAACTTGAGGATATCTCTTCGGGTCACAGGCTCCTCCCTCGCGAGCGGTAGGACTTCGATCTTGGTTGCTATCCTAGCAAGCCGGTTTGCGCGGGGGTTACGGGAGGGAGTGTGAAAAGCACGGTCACGCGGTTCGGCGCGCCGGTTAGTCGTGGTCGACGGTGGCTGTGGCCGCTTTGGCGACTTTCTGCAAAATCGACTGGCGATAGACCCGGCGCGCCAGAGCCTCGCGCAAATCCTGCCCGTCGATGGCATCCTGCCGGCGCAGGGCGCAGGACTTCCGCACATCCAGACAGGCGATCTCTACCTCGGCCGCCGTCGAGCCGGCCAAATTCCGCGTCAGATCGTCCACCTGCTGTGGCTGCACCTGCAGAGGCGCAAGGTTGCGGCGGACCAGCTCCTCGATCTGGGCCTCGCGGGGCCGCTCGAAGCGAATCACGGAAGGGAAACGCCGCCAGAGCGCGCGGTCAAGACCCTGTTCAAAATTGGTCGCGGCAATAATCAGGGAATCTCCCTCGAAGCGATCCAGCTCCTGCACAAACGAGTTCAAGACCCGTTTGATTTCACCGCGCTCGCCAACATCATCCCTGGTGCGGCCAATGGCATCGAATTCATCAAACAGCACCACAAGCCTCTTGTCGCGGGCGTACTCGAAAACCGCCTCCAGGTTGGCGGCTGTTTCCCCAAGCTGCGAGGAAAGCACCGCGTTCAGGGAGACGTCGAGCAGCGGAACTTGCAGCTCTCCGGCTATCGCTTCGGCGGCCACGGTCTTACCGCAGCCCGAGGGACCACAAAAAAGAATGTGGTGATACGGGCGAATCCCTTGTGCCTTGAGAAGCTCGGAATTCTGAAAATCGCGGATCAGTCTCTCGATCAGTCCGCTGGCCACCGGACCCAGCACGACGTCGGCGATGCGTTTCCGCGGCTGGCGTTCCGTGAAGAGCCCGCGCCGCTTCGACTGCGGGGAAGACTGGCCTGGGCGAGACCGCAAGCCATCGGGGGCGTCCGCCGGTGCGGCCTGTTGCAAGAGCTGCTCAAGCTCTTTGGCAAGCGTGGGCCGTCTGCTCTTGCGCTCGTGCTGAATGAGCCCCTCGGCCGCGGCGCGGAACCCCTCCGTATCTCCGCGTCGATAGGTATCGAACAACCTCTTCAGAAAATCAGCTTGTTTCATCTGACTTTGAGCCGTCTTTCCAGGGACGGTGACTCAGCATATAACATCCCGGCGGCGGCAAGCGAGAGGTCTCGCTGCAGTAAGCCGGTCGTCAGAAACCGAGGCCGGCGCTTTGTAGAGATAATCATGTCAATAAAAGAGTTCCCGCCGCAAGTTTATGGCCTCCTTGGCCTGAATTCTTTGCCTTAGTCGCGTCTGCTTCGTTCAACGTTTCGGTTACCGCCTGGCATGCATGGGGCAGCTCTCCGCTAAACCGAAGTTCCCACGATGCACGAACGAGCGAGGTGGCTTCGCGCTTCACGCTGTAGAAGGGCATTCTGCCCCTAGCGGCCTCGCGACCCTCCTTTTTCCGGATCCCAGCGCGTCCCTCAGCAGGTCGAAACGCAGCGCGGCCTGGCCGAAGCCCCTCAAGAAGCGCCTCCTTGGCCGATAAGACCCTACGGGCAGCGCAGCGCCGCGCCGTCGGGGCTGAGATCCCTAAGCCGGTACGCCCCGCGACCATCCTTGGCCGCCCGGAACCTCTTGTTGGGGAGGGTACAGAGCGCAAAAAGTCCGGAACCTGTCCGACTGAGTGGGAGAACACTTTGCTTTTTCAAACAGATAGGCGGCACGAACCAAGATCCATGTGTTCCGACCTGGTCCTCGTGCGCTTCCAGGACCAAACTGGTCGATGGGTGCAGGAAACAGCCCTGGTCGAGGACGTCAGCCAGACAGGTGTGTGCATCAGTTTAGGGCTACCCATCACCTTGCGCCGCGAGGTCGAAATCGAGGCGGAAGGGTTCATGGGAAAGGCCCAAGTGCGCTACTGCGAACTTGGCGAATACAGCTATCTCCTCGGCTTGGAATTTTCCAAAGGCTTTCAATGGGATCGCCAGAGGTGGCGGCCCAAGCACCTGCTTACACTTCCCGAAGATAACGGCTGAAGTCCTCACAGCTGGATCCAAAGGGGAATTGACTCTCATGCGTTCCCGCCGGAGCGGTCTCTGTAAGCAACCCCGGCTCCTGCGAAAAAGGGACCAGCCGATCGAGCAGCCTTCTCCCGAGAAAGCCCACCCGATTGCAAACTCTAACGTGATCAACTATACTTTAGTCCGGTATAGATGGCGATGTCCAAAGACGCGCTTGATCCCGGTTCCCTTCTCCCACTGCCGACGGCGGTTTTTCACATTCTGGTGGCGCTGGCCGATCGCGACCGCCATGGTTACTCGATCATGCAGGATGTTGCCGCTCGGACAGACGGCAAGGTCCGTCTGAGCGCCGGCACGTTGTACAGTTCCATCCGGCGAATGCTCGAGCAGGGTTTGGTGGAAGAACTGCGGGATAGCCCGGACCCAGCGAGCCAGGACGAGCGCCGCCGCTACTATCGCTTGACCAAGTTGGGCCGCCAAGCGGCGGTCGCGGATGCCAAGCGCTTGAGCGATCTGCTGAGCCAGGCCCGTGCGACAGGTCTGATTCCCAAGAAACTATAAGTCATGCTGCCCGTCGGCTTTTACCGCGCGCTGCTTTGGTGTTATCCGGCGCCTTTCCGCCACGAGTATGGCGCCGAAATGGCGTGCGCTTTCTCCCAGCAGGTTCGGGAAGCGCGGCAGGACGGCGGATGGCGGGCCGAAGCATCGATTTGGCTTCATGCTCTTGTTGATCTCCTGCACATCGCGCCCAAGGAGCATCTCTACGTGATACGACAAGATTTGCGATACGCAATTCGTAACCTGGCATCGAATTCCGGTTTTGCCGTTGTAGCGATACTCTCGTTGGCGCTGGGAATCGGGGCCAATACGGCCATCTTCAGCCTGCTGAACAGTGTTCTATTACGTCCGTTGCCGGTGCGCAACCCGCAAGAACTCGTCATGTTGACAAATCCCGACTCGCGCGGAGTGTCGGTCGGATCACAGCATGGCGAACGCAGTTTGCTGACGTATCCCGAGTTCCAGCAACTGCGCGGCCAGTCCGCGGCATTCGCAGGCCTCATGGCGTCGCAGAGCAATCTCGATCGCACCCTGGCGCGGGTGGATGGGGGTGAACCCGAGGAAATTCGTACTCGCATGGTGTCGGCTGAATACTTCGGCACCTTGGGAGTTCCGGTGCTGCTGGGGCGAACCTTCGAAGCCGGGAGCGATCGCGCGGAGGGATCCGCGCCCTACGCGGTCATCAGCTACGACTACTGGCAGCGCCGCTTCAGCCGCCGCGCTGACATCCTCGGCGTCAAGTTAGCGATCCACAAGGGGATTTTCTCGATTATCGGTGTGGCGCCGGCTTCCTTCTTTGGCGAGACGGTCGGTGAGCGTCCGGATGCGTGGCTGCCCCTGAGTATGCAAGCAGTGGTACTGCCGGGCCGTGATTGGTTACATGACAAAGCGGCCAGTGTCGAGAAGGTAATGTGGCTACACGTTTTCGGCCGGCTCAAGCCAGGAGCGACGATGGAGCAAGCGGAAGCTGCCAGCAATGTGGTGTTTCAACAAGGGCTGGCTAACTATTACGGCTCCGTACTAGCGCCGGAGGATCAGAAGAGGTTTCTCAATCAGCGACTGAAGTTGAGCTCGGCGGCAAGCGGGGCCTCGCAGCTCCGCGGGCAGTTTTCCGAGCCTCTACTCATGCTGCTGGCTGCGGCCGGTGTTGTATTGCTGATCGCTTGCGCCAACCTCGGCAATCTACTGCTGGCCCGCGCGACAGCGAGGAGCCGCGAAATCTCGGTACGTCTGGCATTGGGCGCGAGCCGCGCGCGCCTCGTCCGTCAGTTACTTACAGAAAGCGCGTTTCTCGCATTGCTGGGAGGCGTGGCCGGGTTGGCCGCGGCCTTCCTTCTGCGGGTGGGCTTGCTGCACCTGGTTTCGGAATCGATCGTGCTGGCGGCCGCGCCCGACGCCCGGGTTCTTGCCTTCGCGTTCGCGCTAACGCTGGTGGCAGGACTCATTCTCGGGATCTTTCCGGCGTGGCGGACGACCAAGGCCGACACCGCGGCCGGGCTGAAGGAGCGTGGACGAGGGCTGACGGGATCAGCAGCGTGGCTGCGCGTCGGCAAGTTCGTCGTCGTCGGGCAACTCGCGTTGTCGTTGCCGCTGCTCGTGGGCGCGGGTCTGCTCCTGCGGACCTTCTACAATTTGCAGCACGTGGATCTCGGTTACGCGAAGGAGCGGCTGCTCATCGTCGAGGTTGACGCCGAAACGGCCGGGTACGAGCCTAGGCGCCGGCTGGCGCTATTCCAGCAACTGCTGGAGCGGGTTCGGATGGCGCCCGGAGTGCGCGGCGCGACTTATTCGGACAACGGCCTTTTCTCAGGCTCGGACAGCGGTGATCAGGTCGCTGTCGAAGGATACACACCGACGGACGATCAGGGACGCTCCTCACGATATAACCACGTGGGACCCAATTACTTCTCAGCGCTCGGCATCCCGCTGCTGGCGGGCCGCGAGATCACCGAAGGGGATCAGCCCTCGAGCAACAAAGTGTGCGTGATCAACGAGGCGTTTGCCAAGCGGTTCTTCGCGGGCCGCAATCCACTCGGGATGCATGTCACCCAGATCTACGCGAATGAACGCAACACGTTTGAGGTCGTCGGCGTGGCGCGGGATTCGCGAGTGAGAGCCTTGCGCGGCGACGTCGAGCACCGCTTCTATGTGCCGGTGGCGCAGCCCATTTTCGCGACGGATTCGGCCAGCTTTGCCATCCGGACTGTGGCCGAACCATCCAGCGTGATTGCCGGAGCGCGGCGCGCGATTCTGTCGTTGGACGCGAACCTGCCAATTACGGTGGCCAGGCCGCTCGGCGAGATCATCGATCAACGCATGGTGCAGGACCGTCTGCTGGCGCGTCTGTCGATTGCCTTCGGCGCCGTAGCGCTTCTGCTGGCGACGATTGGTCTTTATGGCGTCCTTTCTTATGGAGTGTCGCGGCGCACCAATGAGATCGGAATTCGCAAGGCGCTGGGCGCGCAGTATGGCGCCTTGATGGCGATGATCCTGCGCGAAACCGGGATCTTGCTCCTGGTGGGGCTAGCGGCGGGGATTGCACTGTCGGCGGTGGGAATGCGGCTGATTACGAGCCGCCTCTATGGCATCGAGCCTACGGATCCTTGGGCATTTGCGGCGGCGGTCGCTGTGCTTTCGGGAGTGGCGCTCGTAGCGGCGTGGCTTCCCGCCTACCGAGCGTCGCGAGTAGACCCCCTTGTTGCTCTGCGGCACGAATGACTCCTTCGGGTCGCCGTCCTACCCAACAATCACTTACACGGCCAGGGCATCTGCCCGCGCTCCCCGAAGATAGCGACTAGGAGTGTCACGTTCGGACACCCTCCCACCGCGCTTCTAATTCGCTACGCGCCGCTGGGACCGCCGCCATCCGTGGCCGCCATCGACTGCAGCCAGCCCAGTCCTGCCTCGGTGCCGGCCCGTGGCCGGTATTCGCAACCAACCCAGCCCGCGTAGCCGAGTTCGTCCAGCACGCGAAACAGGTACGAATAGTCGACCTCGCCATCATCAGGCTCGCCGCGATCGGGCACGCCGGCAATCTGAATATGGCCAACCTGATCGAAATAGCGGCGCAACTTCATGGCGATGTCGCCTTCGCTAATCTGCACATGGTAAAAGTCCATCTGCACTTTTAGATTCGGCTCGCCGACTTCCTCGCGAATGGCGTGCGCCTGTGCTTGCGAGTGCAGAAAGAAGCGTGGAATGTCGCGGTGGTTGATAGGCTCGATCAGCAGTGTGAGGCCGCGCTTGGCCAGGGCTTGCGCCGCGTATCGCAAGTTCGCCACGTAGACGGCATGATGCGCGGCGCGGTCAGCGCCATCTGGAAACAGGCCGGCCATGGCGTGAAGGCGCGGCGTGCCCAGCGCCTCCGCGTATTCCAACGCCTTTGCGACGCCGGCCTGGAATTCCGCCTCTCTACCGGGCAGCGAGGTGATGCCGCGCTCGCCCGCGGCCCAGTCACCGGGCGGCAGATTGAACAGGACATTCTGCAGGCCGCCCTCCTTCAACCAGCCGGCGACCTCGCGCGGCGCATGCTCGTAAGGAAAGAGAAACTCGACGGCCGAAAAGCCCGCTTTCGCCGCCGCCGCGAAGCGTTCGGGAAAAGGGACCTCGTTGAACATCATCGAGAGATTGGCTGCAAATTTAGGCATATGGCGTGACTCACAAATCCAGACGAAAAACCGATTTTAACTCCGAGATCTGCTCCGCGTTCAGCGGCCTGACCGGAATGTCTCTCAGCAGCAGAAACAGCTTGGCTGTCTCCTCCAGTTCTTCGGTGGCATAAACCGCCGCTTCGAGCGATGTCCCTGACACCACGGGGCCGTGGTTTGCCAGCAGCACCGCCGCATTGGCGCGCGCCAGCTCGCGAATCGCCTCCGCCAAGGCCATGTCGCCCGGGCGAAAGTACGGGATCAGCGGAAGCCGCCCGATTTTCATGACGTAGTACGCGGTAAGCGGCGGAATGCAGTCCGGGGCGTGCAACCCGGCCATGCAGGAAACGGCGGCCGAGTACGTCGAGTGCAAATGCACAATCGCCTCCGCAGAGCCCCGCTCTTCATACATCGCCCGATGCAGGAACGCCTCCTTTGAAGGAGGATCGCCGCTGATCAGCTTGCCGCTCCAATCGAGCTTGGAGATGCGGTCCGCATCGAGCTTGCCGAGTGACGCATTGGTCGGCGTCATCAGCCAGCCGTCCGGAAGGCGGACGCTGATGTTGCCGCTGCTGCCGGCCGTCAGGCCGCGATCGAAGATGGAACGGCCAAACTCCACAATCTGCTGCCGCAGGCTCGCCTCGCGGCCTGCGTCCGATACACCAGCGCTCATTGCAGGTAGCTCCATGCTTTCAGGAAGAAATCGGGGGTGCCGAAGTTTCCGGACTTCAACGCCAGCGCCAGCGGCCGCGCGCCATCGCGCGGCAACGAGGCAGTCCATGGAACACCCGGATCGATCTCGCGGCCGATACGGAGCCCGGTGACGCCGAGCGCCCTCACAATGGCGCCCGACGTTTCACCGCCCGCGAGGATCAGCTGCCCGGCGCCCAAATCCACAAGGCCCTTCGCAATCGCCGCCAGCGCGCCCTCCACCAGTTCGCCCGCGAAAGCGGCGCCAAGCCGCTCCTGCGCGACTTTTACTTGCGCCGGATCCTCCGTCGAATAAATCAGCAGCGGGCCTTCGGCCATGTGCGTCGCCGCCCATGCCAGCGCTTGATCGACCAGTTTACTGTTGGCCGCAAGCTCGATGGGGTCGATGCGCAGCGAAGGATGTTTTTCCCGCATCAGGGCGACCTGGCGCTGTGTTGCCGTCGAGCAGCTTCCAGCGATCACCGCTCGAAATCCCTCTGCCGGCGGCAGGGCGTCTGCCATGGCGTGCTCCTGGAGCAGACCCGCCCGCCGGAAATTGTCCGGCAGTCCCAGCGCGAGTCCCGAGCCGGCGGTCACCAACGGTAGATCCGCGCACGCCCGGGCGATCTCTTTGAGGTCCCGGTCGGACAGTGTATCAACCACGGCGAACCCATGGCCTTCCCTCCGAAGCTGCGAAAACCGCTCCTCGATAGCCGCCGCGCCCTGCGCGACTACGCCTGCATCCACGAGTCCCACCTTGCGCTTCGTCTGGGCCCCCAACACGCGCACAAGATTGGCGTCGGTCATGGGCGTCAGCGGATGCTTCTCCATCCCGCTTTCGTTCAGGAGCACGTCGCCGGCAAACAGGTATCCCTTGTAGACCGTGCGCCGGTTCGCCGGAAAGGCAGGACAGGCAATCGTGAAATGAGCCCCCAACGCTTCGAGCAATGCCTCAGCGACGGGGCCGATGTTGCCACGGGGAGTCGAATCAAACGTTGAGCAGTATTTGAAAAAATACTGGCGGCAGCCCGCGGCTTGCAGCCAGCGCAATGCTTCCAACGATTCCTTCACGGCCCGATCCACGGGCGCGCTACGCGATTTTAACGCCACAACAACCGCATCGACGTTCTCCGGCGGCGTCGACGGCGGCACGCCGATCAACTGGATCGTCCGCATGCCGTGCTTCACCAGCACTCCGGCCAAGTCCGTGGCGCCCGTGAAATCGTCGGCAATGCAACCTAGCAGCGGCAACTTTGCGTTCTCCCCATCAAGCACTGAGCGGGCTTCCCGCGGGCGGCAGCTCGATCCCGGGAAAGATCTTGATGACCGCCGAGTCGTCCTCGCGGCCGTGGCCGGCGGCCGCCGCCTGCAGGTACATCTGATGCGCCGCGGCGGAAAGCGGCAAGGGAAACGTGCTCTTCTTTGCGTAATCGAGCACGATGCCCAGGTCCTTGACAAAGATATTTACGGCCGAAAGCGGCGTGTAGTCGCCCGACAGAATATGCGGCACGCGATTCTGAAACATCCATGAGCTGCCGGCGCTGCTGCAGATTACCTCATACAGCTGTGCCGGGTCCGCGCCCGCGCGTAGACCTAACGCCATGGCCTCCGCCGCGGCCGCAATATGCACGCCGGCCAGCAGCTGATTCACCATCTTGACCTTGGAGCCGATGCCGGGCTGATCCCCCAGCCGAAAGACCTTCGCGGCAATGGCGCGGAAAAAGTGCTCGCAGCGATCGAATGCCTCGGGCTTGCCCGCCGCCATCACGGAAAGCTCGCCCGTTGCCGCTTTCGCCGCCCCGCCCGATAGCGGCGCATCGATGAAAAGCAGCCCCTGGGCCTCGACCCTTTTGCCGAGTTCTTCGGCGAAGTCGGGAGCGACGGTCGCGCTTGCGATCACAACCGATCCGGGCTTCATGTGCGCCGCCGCGCCGTTCGCGCCAAACAGAACCTCATCGGTCTGCTGCGCGTTGACGACGAGGACGACAAGAGCCTCAGCCGCTTGACCTACCTCTGCGGGTGTGCCGGCGCGCTGCGCCCCCGCGCGGACGATCTTGTCGAGCGCCGGTTCGTTGATGTCGTAGGCGTGCAGCTCAAACCCCGCCCGCAGCAGCGACTGCGCGACACCCATCCCCATCGCGCCCAAACCGATGATCCCGGCGCGATGCAATTGCGTTGTCATGCGATCTCTCCCTTTCTTTTGGCTGGCGGTTTGGCGCCTAGCGTACTCCGCGTTGCCTGCTCTCGCCCGCCCGCGCCCGAGGTATCCCTTCGCGCCCCTTGGAGGAGCCTGCGGCTGAGTGGATTTGCGATGGATCGCGCGCGTGGCTATGTCGCGAGTGTACCGCGGCGGCTTCCGTCGGAGAATCATTCCGCCCGCGGAGGCACTCTCAAAGGCAGCCTTCCCGATTATTTCCAGGGTAACGCTCGCCGGCGCAGGCCTATGACCGAAACTCAGGGCTGGCGCTGCTGCCGGGCTCGGGCCATTCGCTGCCGGCGGCCCTTGCGGGCCAGCGCCGCCAGAAGGCGCGCCAGCCGCTCGGAGTCGTGACGAACGACCTCGCTCCCCGCGAGCAGATCAGCGCTGAGGACTTCAACACCCATCGCTTGTAGCGCTTCTTCGTCAACTTTCACGGGCCGGGCGCTTCGGGCCTCGTAGCGGCGCCGGACGGCCGGACGCGCATCGCGCGAATTAGCGATCACGTACTCAACCAGAGGCATGCCGGCGTGGCGATGAATCGCCCGCAAATGATCGGACGCCGTATAGCCGACCGTCTCGCCCGGCTGCCACATTAGGTTCGCGATGTACACTTTCAGCGCCGGAGACTGCGCAATCGCCACGGCGATACCATCGACGAGCAAGTTCGGCACGACGCTGGTGTAGAGCGACCCGGGACCGAGGGTAATCAGATCGGCTTGGGAAATGGCGGCCAGCGTCTCCTCGAGGGGCGGGCAATGCCGGGGTCGCAGGCGAATTTCCTGGATGGGATCGGTAGAGCGCGAAATCCGCGACTCGCCCCGCACCGAGCGGCCACCCAGCAGGCGTGCTTCCAGGCGCACGTTCGTCAGCGTCGACGGATAGATGCGCCCACGGATCGCCAGCACCTCGCTGGAAAGCTGCAGCGCCTGATGGAAGTCTCCCGTGACGTCGGTAAGAGCGGTGAGGAAGAGATTGCCGAAGCTATGCCCTTGCAGACCGCGTCCATTGGCGAAACGGTACTGGAAAAGATGGGAAAGCAGGGCTTCGTCTTCGGCGAGCGCCACCAGGCAGTTGCGGATGTCGCCGGGCGCCAGGATGTCAAAGTCCTTGCGCAGCCGGCCGGAACTGCCGCCGTCGTCGCTGACAGTCACGATGGCGGCGAGATCCACCAGGGGGTCCCGTGCATGGAGCGGACCCGCCCCGTCGATGGCGAAGCGCTTGAGCCCTTTCAGCAGCGTGGAAAGCCCTGTTCCCCCGCCGAGCGCCACGATTCTCAGCGGATCTTCCGGTGTTTCAATGCGTTTCTGGTAAGGAAGGCCATTCGAAGCACGCCGGGCCGCCGCCAGCGCCTTGCCGGCCTGATTCTGACTACGGGATTGAGGCCGCTGCCCTGAGCGGCGTCCGGACGTTCTACGTGGAATTGCCTTCTTCATGCAATAGGGCGGCAATCGCCGGATCGTTCCGAACCCCCGCCAAGTCCGCATCGTTGCGGGCCAGGTATCGATTGTGCGGGTCGAGTTCCACGGCCTTCTTCAGGCTCTCGTAGCTTCGATCGCGATCGCCGCGGAGGGCCCCCAAGACCGCTCGGGCGAAATGGATGTGACCCGCTTTCGGCTCCAGCTTCAACGCCGACTTCAAATGCCTGTCGGCTTCATCCAAGCTGCGTTCGTTCATCAGCTTGATTCCATAATTGTAAAACTCTTCCGCGGTTTTCAGCAGCACTTTGTCCGCTTGCTGTTGGCGGCAGATCTTGGCGTGGACCCCGGCGCGGTGGCGTAGCGTCGGATGAGGGCCTTCGCTCACCTCACGGAAGAGCGAAAGCGCCTGTTCAAATCGGCGGGCGTTAAAGAGTTTGACCGCTTTCCCGTATTGCTCGGCCTGCTTTTCCTCCGCCTGTTTGATCTCGCGCGCCTTCTTCAGCCGTTCCTCTTCGGCGGCGGAAGGTTTTGCGGGTGCGGGGGCCGGCGGGCGGATAAACGTTTTCATCCGGACGGGAGAGGGGACTGTTCGAGGCTTGGCGGCCGCCGCCGGGATCTGCTTGACAGCAACGTCCTTGGGGCGGGCGGTGCTTGCCGCAACCGCCGCCTTCGGGGCAACCGCCGGTTTCCTACTGGCCGCTTTAGGGCTGGCCGCTTTTGGCTTAGTGGTTGTGGCTACGGCTGCCGTGGACTTGCCCTTACGGGTCTTGGCAGCCGGCGTCTGTTTCTTCGAGGGTTTGCGGCCCTTGGCCTTTGCCGTCTTCGCGGCCTTCGCTTTCGTCTCCCCGCGGCGAGATCCTGTCTTTGGCCGGGACACTGACCGGGAAGTCGCCCCTGCCCTACGCGACACTGCTTTTTTCGGACGCCGAGCCATATCCAATCTCCCTGTCCACCCGACTTCTCATAAGGCCGTGGAGTTATGCTCAGCCGCAGCTGCTCCCCTCCCAGCGAGGAGGCATCCAGGTTATTAAGAATGCAGGCCTTCCGGCCGTGTGTTTCGTTGAGGTTTATACCAGATTCCGGGAACCACAGGCAACTGGCGTAACCCTCGAGAAAAAATTCGTGGAAATTGGGCAGCTAACCCCTGGAATTAGAACACAACACGTGGTATGATCGCCAATCTTACACCACTCACTGGTATCTCAAGAGAACGGAAGGCGCTCGGCGATCATATCGGCGGGACGCATAGGATTTTCTGGGCCATGGCGTCGCAAACCCAGGCCTCTCGGCAGCTGGCGGACCTGCAGAAGTATGTGGTCGCTTGCGAGAGATGTCCCCGGCTCGTCAGCCATCGTGCCAAGGTGGCTCGCGAGAAGCGGCGGGCTTATCGGGATTGCAACTACTGGGGCCGCCCAGTGCCCTCATTCGGCGACCCGGGCGCTCGCCTGCTGATCATCGGCTTGGCGCCGGGGGCTCACGGAGCCAATCGCACAGGGCGTATGTTTACGGGCGATAAGTCCGGAAACTTCTTGTACCCAGTGCTTTATGAGGCTGGCTTCGCCTCGCAGCCGGAGTCGCTCGGGCTGAATGACGGCCTCCGGCTACGGGATGCCTACATCACGGCGCCCGTACGCTGCGTGCCTCCGGACAACCGGCCTACGCCGGCGGAGTTTCGCAACTGCCAGGCTTATCTGGAGCAGGAGCTGCAACTGCTGAAGAACGTGAGGGTTATTGTCGCTCTGGGCCGCTTGGCCCTGGCGGCCTATCTCGGCATCCAGAAGACTGCGGGTCAAATCATGACTTCCGGAGCGTATCCTTTCGCACACGGAGCCTGCTACCGGCTCCCTGGCCGCCTGCCAATTTTGCTGTGTTCCTATCATCCCAGCCAGCAGAACACCCAGACGGGACTCTTAACTAAGTCTATGTTTTTGAATGTTTTCCAGACAGCCAAGAGTCTGATCCGGGCGCCAGGGAAGTAGCTGCGGCGAGCGCCTGGCGGGATTCTTGTTTGGCGGGGAAAATTCCTGCAACCACCCAGTAGTGGAGGGCATCTATAACATTCCGGCAAGGAGACACTGCCATGACGAAGAAACAGACAGATAAAATTCGCAAGCAGCTAGAGGAGAAGTTGGCCGAGCTAAGCGGACCGTCCTCGATGCGCGCTGAATTGATTACCGAGCGCTCGAACGATCCCATGGACCAGATGCAGTCGCGTCAGGACCTGGATCTGACGGTACATACCATCGATAGCACCTGGAAGACCCGCAAGGCTGTGGAGTTGGCCCTGAAGCTGCTCAATAACGGCGAATACGGAACCTGCCGGGAGTGCGAGCAAGAGATCAATCCAAAACGCCTGGAGGCCATTCCCTGGACCACGCTTTGTGTGGCTTGCCAGCAGACTCAGGACGAAGTGGAGCGCCGCACGATGGGTGACGGCGATTCCTTCGAGCGGGCCGCGTAAGCGGAAAATCGCAATCGGAACAGCCGGGGACCGTCCCCAGCGGCGCCTCGATCCACCCGGATCGTTGGTTTCAGGCCGTGGGGCGGTCCCCGAGCCTTTTTCGGACTTCGCACAGGAACGTCTTTAGTTCCTGTGGTAATTTAGAGTCGTGAGGCGTCTCGCGCTGTTGGCTCTTTTGGCGGGTCTCTGCATGGCGTCGGAGTTGCCGCGCCTCGAACCGCTCACCGGTCTTCCTCCGCACCCCAGCGACAATCCCGGCACACCCGAAAAGATCGAACTCGGAAAGATGCTTTTTTTCGAGACAATGCTTTCGGGAGCGAGAGGGCGTAGCTGCGGCACCTGCCACAAGCCGCAGATCCTTTTCATGGACGGCCTATCGCGCGCCTGGGGCCTGCACGACGCCGAACTCCGCCGCAGAACGCCCGGCTTGATGAACGTCGGTTGGCAGCGGTCGCTGTTGGCGGACGGCCGGGCGAAAACACTGGAAGAGCAGGTCCCTCTCCCCTTGAAGGACCACCTCGAAATGGACATGGTCCCGGAGATAGCGGCCGAGCGCGTCGCGGCCGACGCCCTCTACCGCGGCCTCTTTGACAAGGTCTTTCCGGGCGAGCCAATCACGTTTGATTTGATTGCGAAGGCCATCGCATCGTTCGAGCGCACGCTCGTTTCCAGCGACAGCGATCTGGACCGTTATCTGCTCGGTGACGAGTCGGCGCTTTCACCCGGCGCCAGGCGTGGCATGGATCTATTCACCGGCAAGGGCGGCTGTGTCTCCTGCCATCACGGGCCTTTGCTGACCGATCACCAATTCCACTTCACGGCAGTGCCCGAGAGTTCCGGCGGGGCGCAACCGGGCGCCAAGTACAAGACTCCCAGCCTTCGCGACGTCGGCCGCCGCTATTCCTACATGCATAATGGCCACTACCTGCGGCTGGACCACGTGCTCGACCACTACGAGCAGGGCGGCAATCCGCCCGAGGGCCACAAGAGTGAAGTACCGCCCGTTTCTTTCAGCGCTGAGGAACGAGCCGATCTGCTGGCGTTTCTGCGCTCCTTGAACGGGCGCGTCGGCGATTGGACCGATGTGTCGTTCACGAGCCGCGATATTTTCAACACCCGGCCTGCGGCCCCTGCCGCTGTCCCTAAAGGTCGCCTCGACCCCAGCTACGTGAACAAGTAGGCAGCCGCATCCCTGCGGCCCCGTTTTCTTCCTGAAATAATTAGGAGAAGGAAGGAATAGAACGGTCGGGTTTCCCTACCGCTCCACCTGGTAGTTCGGAGCTTCTTTCGTGATCAAGACGTCATGCACGTGCGCCTCCCGCAGGCCTGCCGCGGAGATCCTCACGAAGCGCGTCTTTTCCTGCACTTCCGCAATCGTGGCGCAGCCGCAATAACCCATGCCGGCTTTCACGCCTCCCACGAGTTGATGAATCATATCCCCCAGAAAGCCTTTGTACGGAACCCGGCCTTCGACGCCCTCGGGAACAAGCTTGCCTGAGGGTTCCTGCGAATAGCGATCGCTGCTACCGGACGCCATGGCGCCCATCGAACCCATGCCGCGGTAAGTCTTGTAGGTGCGGCCCTGATAGAGAATCGTTTCGCCGGGGCTCTCGTCGGTTCCCGCCAGCAGGCTGCCAATCATCGCTGTGCTGGCGCCGGCCGCTAACGCTTTCGTGATGTCGCCGGAGTATTTGATGCCGCCGTCGGAAACAATCGGAATGCCGCTCCCTTTGGCGGCGGCCGCACATTCCGAAACCGCCGTGATTTGGGGCACCCCCGCACCCGAGATAATGCGCGTCGTGCAAATGGATCCCGGGCCTATGCCCACCTTGATGGCGTCGACCTCCAGCCGGATCAAATCGGCGGTCGCTTCAGCCGTAGCGACGTTGCCGGCGACCAATTGAACATCGGGAAGCGTGCGGCGCAGCGTCTTGAGGGCCTCCAGGACACGGCTGGAATGGCCGTGGGCTGTATCGACAGTGATCACATCGACCTTTTTCCGGCAGAGTTCTTCGGCCCGCTCGAGATAATCTCCCGTGGCTCCGACAGCGGCGCCGACCAGCAGCCGTCCCTGATCGTCCTTGGCGGCGCTTGGGTACTTCCGCTTCTTCTGAATATCCTTGACCGTGATCAACCCCTTGAGCACGCGGTTCTCATCCACGACCAACAACTTTTCGATGCGGTGATCGTGGAGAATACGCTCTGCTTCTTCGAGGGTTGTCCCCACGGGGACGGTGACGAGATTCTCCTTCGTCATCACCTGCGCAATCGGAAGGTCGAGGCGTGTCTCGAAGCGCAGATCGCGGTTGGTGAGAATGCCGACGAGTTTGCCGTTTTCCGTAACAGGCACGCCCGAGATCCGGTAGCGGTTCATCAATTCCTGCGCCTGGTAGATTTTCTCCTGCGGCGACGTGGTAATCGGGTCAACGATCATGCCGCTCTCACTTCGCTTGACGCGGTCAACTTCCTCCGCTTGCTTTTCGATCGGCATGTTGCGGTGGATAAAGCCCAAACCACCGTGCCGCGCCAGTGCAATCGCCAAACGCGATTCTGTCACCGTGTCCATCGCGGCGCTGACAATGGGGATATTCAGACTGATACGGCGAGTGAGGCACGTTCGCGTATCGACATCCGTCGGCAGAACGGAGCTATAGGCGGGCTGCAGCAGGACGTCGTCGAAGGTGAGAGCTTCAGGGAGCGGGGTGATAACCATATGTAATGATAGGGAAGTTCTCGCGCACGTTGCAAGCGGCGAGCAAAGACCGAAGCAGGAAACGCTTCAACGTCGTCCCGCAACTCGGAAGAGATCGGCGGGCTGCGTCGCAACGCTCGCTTGTAGCTCAATCTCCCTCCCAGTCGATGGGATCGAAGATCTCTTCAGATATTCCCGATCGCGCTCAAAGCATCCCGGGCGCCCAGCAATACAACAAATTCGCCAGAAATGTTCCGGCCTGTCGCCGAAGACCTCAGGAGAACACGGAGACAGCCGTCGCGAGGGATAGGGTGACTCTTCCTTGGACATAAATGTTTTGTAATCTTCGCCGAAGTGCGTCTGTTTTGGCCGTATGATCGAATCGCGGGAATCGTCCCGCAGCAGAGGGAGCGTGCGCACGCTGCGCTTGAGCCTGTGTCTGTTTCTCGCCGCCTGGTTGCTGTTTCCAGCGGCGCCGCAAAAAAGTGGTGGCGGCGCCATCGTTGTTTACGTCACCGAGTCCGGTAGGAAGTACCACCGGGTGGATTGCCCGCACGTTCGGAACGGCAAAGCTGCCAAGTCTCTCGAGGAGGCCATTGAGGCCGGCTACACTGCCTGCGCGCGATGTGACCCTCCAGCCCCCAACAGGCGGGGCCCTAAAGCGGATTCCAAACCCGTATCGGCGCAATGCCAGGCAGTCACCAAGAAAGGAACCCGCTGCAAACGAAAACCCTCGTCGGGCAGCGCCTACTGCTGGCAACACCAGAAGTAGTGCAAGAAAATAGACCGCGTCAGGGAGAGGAACCGGGCGTAGCCTGCCTGAACGTGTCCGCCAGCGGCAGCGTATAATGATGGCGCTGCCGGAACTCCGGCGCGGGAAACGACTCTTCGCGGAGGCGAAAATCGGCAAGCATTCATGACTGGCGAACCTGAATCGCGGTGGCAGTCTCAAGAGCATCCGTTTCGGAGAAACGAGATGTCCCTGCGCACGCCGGTTCCCCGGCGGGAGTTTCTTGCCTCGTTGCTCCTGGCGCCGCCCGCGGTGTTACTCGCATCACGGCCGGCCTCCGCCGCGCCGCCCGTTCTCCGTCTCAACCGTGAAGAGCAGGAGAAGTTCCTGCGAACCGCGGAGATCACCAAGCTCACCCCCCTCGCGGAAGGCATCACTAACTCGCAAAGGGCCACGCTTACCGATGGTGTACTCACGCACGACGCCCATGTGCAGACCGTCGATGAGCGCAAGACCGTACACACGACAGCGGCCGGGACCTACGCCAATTTCGCCGATAGCTACAAGCACAATGTCGCCGCGTACCTGCTCGACAAAGTTCTCGATATCGGCATGATTCCTGCTTCCGTCGAGCGCAAAGTCGGCCGTGAAAACGCATCTGTCACATGGTGGGTCGATGATGTTCTGATGACGGAGAAGCAACGCTATCTGCGCAAGGTCAACCCGCCCGACGGGAAGGCATGGAACCGGCAGATCTATTGCGTGCGTGCGTTTGACGAGCTGATTTACAACTTTGACCGGAATCTCGGCAATCTCGTCATCACCAAAGACTGGCGCATTTGGATGATCGACCACACCCGTTCCTTCCTGCCGTACCGGCAGCCTAAGAACGAAAAACGCCTGCTGGAGTGCGACCGGCGTCTGCTGGAGGCGATGCGCGGGTTGACGGCGGGTGCAACAAAAGTGCTCGAACCTTATCTGGGGATGATGCGCGTGGAAGCCTTGCTGGCTCGCCGGGACCGCATTGTCGAGTACTTCGAGAAGGAAATCGCGCGGCGGGGCGAGCAGGAAGTTCTTTTCAGTATTCTGCCGCTCGAAACGGTGATCCATTTGCCGTCGGCTGGAGCCTGAGGCTACTCCTTTCTTCTGCGTGTTTATTCTTTGGCGGAAGCAGGAAGCGCCACGCCCTTTTTAATGGCCTGGATCAATGGTGCAATAGGTGACGGCGAGGGATCCAATGCCGCGGCCTTCTCAAGATAGCCGAGGACCTGTTGGCTATCGGAACTCGCCGGCAACTCCAGCTTCTGGCCGCGATGGAAGGCGTAGGCCTTTCCCTGCTCCAGAATCAGACAGGCGAAATTTCCGCCGTAAGCCTGCGACAAACCGATGTCGATCAAGATAACCTGGCCGCCGAACCGCGGCATCACGACGCCGGGTTGTGGTGTGTGTCCAACCACCAGGCGTTTGACGCCGAACGTCTTCAACACGTGTTGGACGTGATCCTGTAAGGCCGCCTCGCTTTCCTGCGCCAAGCCGCGGTACCACAAGGGCCCTTCGCTATCGAGCACGATCCCCTCGCGCAGCTTGCTGAAGTCCTTCAGTTCCTCCAGGATGCGGCGGTTGATCTCGTCCACGGAGGAATCAGCGTATTTCGGGCCGACGCCGCCGTGCAGAAACAACGTATCGCCCACACGGATCACCGCCTCGCTCCCGCGAATCCACTTGCCATAGTCCCCGTTGGGGCCGAAGGCGACGCGATGTTCGAAATAGCCCAGAGGGTGTTCAGCCTCCCATTTTTCCCGGAAGGCTTTGTCGAATTCGGGCAGCCCTGCCGCGGGCGGGTTTCGCTTTAGCTCTTCGACGTGCTGCTCATAAAACTGGCTCCGGATCTCGGCGGAGCGGGAACTTCGGAACGCTTCATACTCGCCGGGGCTCACGTAGCGCAGATCGCCATACACGTTCATCGCCTCGTGATTGCCGATCAGCGCATGGACGGCGCCTCCAGCCCGGCGCGCCGGCCGCTCGAGCTTCTGCAGCAGGTCCATGACCTTGCGCGAATCGGGACCGCGGTCGAGAACGTCACCCGTTTGCACAAGATGAGTCTTGCCGCCGGTCCAACGATCCTTCTCGTCGATCAGACCCACCGCCCGTAGCAGCCTTACAAACTGATCGTAGTCGCCGTGCACATCTCCCACGGCGACGATGCGCTCCGGCTGGGCCGCATCGCCCTCGGCGCTGCCCGCCGGGCGTGTAGTAGCTAAAAAAACGAGAATCCCGGCCAGCGCACACAGCAGCCACCGGGTCAGTGCCGTTCGCAAGGTCATTCGTAAATCACCCGCTTTGGATGACGGGCGCGCGGCGAATCATGTTTCACACACAGGACAAAACCGTGCCGCCGGACGCGCCACGCCTCTTTGTGGACGCACCTGGGCGATTTTACCGCATGAGAATCCTGGATCGGGGCGAAGCACTACTCTGGAAATTCAGGCAGCGGATGGATTACCGAACCAACTGCGGCGTGCGCGCATGGTCCTCTTGCAAGACGTTGCGTTCGCGCGCGGCTTCGAGCCGCCGCTTAAGGCGGCTCACGCCGGAGGTAGCATGGCTGTCGGCGTGTACATCCGCCGAGTGGTCGGAGGAAATCCCCAACGCGCCGACGAGGAACTTCGCCAGCACGTTGCGGTTTTCGCGATAGGTGTTCTGCGCCTCATCGACGCGGCGTTGTGCGCGTTCCACCACCTTGGCATCGGCGTCGGGCTGTGAGGTGAGCAGTTCGAGGCTGCGCACCTCGTCCTCCCAGCGCCGGAAGGAGAGGTCGTATTCGGCCCTCAGGCGGCGAAAGTCGTTTCTTTTGTCATTCATACTGCTCATAACGTATTAGACGCGCCGGAATCAAAAGGGATGCTTGATTGCGTCCAGCGGCTCCTTTTCGAGGTTGAATGGACGGGAAACAGAGACGAACCGCGCGTTGGCCTCCCCAATCCGGACGCCGTGTCTTCGCTCCGACGCAGGCTCCATCTCCTTGAAAACAAGAAGCAAATTAGCTCGTGACCGCATCTCTTGCGTAATTGCCTTCCAGCCCGACCTCCTGGTGGTCGCTGGATCGTGGCTCCCAGACCGAACGGAAGCTACAACTTGGAATACGAGCCCCAGGGGCCGCCAGTTTCCAGGCGTTTGTAAAGAAAGTTGGCGGCGGGCCCGCCACCACGAGGGAAATCACACAGAAGCGCCACCTCTGCGAATGAATATCGCACCTTCATCGATAACAAGCTGCGCTGGTCGAAGACTGCGGAGGGCTGTTCCCGCGACCACCTGACGGAAGGCTATCAGGCAACGGCGGGCCCAGGTGTCAGGGCCTCTCCAGGAAGTCGGGGTAGTATTGGCGCAGGCAATGATCGCATACTCCGTGGGAGAAGCGGAGGGCGAGGTTCTCCCTCGTGTAGGCTTCGATCGGTTTCCACTCGCCCTGCCGGTCGCGAACTTGCTTGCAAAATGAGCACATCACGATGAGCCACGAGATCTCGCGAACGGCGTCCAGGTGACGAGTCACTTCCCGAAAATGGCGGGCCCCAAAGAGCAGCAGCGCCACGGTCCACATCGCTCCCACCGCGAAGGCGCGGTTCATGAGAACGATGTCGCGAGGAGAAACGCCAGCCGGCGACCAGTGGTAGCCCATCACGATCAGGACCGTCGAGACGGCCGCTGTGATGAAGATTGACGATGGTCGGCTCGTGAAAAGTGAAAGAGCAACGGGGATGACGTACGGAATGCCACCCGCAAAGCCTAAGGGCATGCGCAGATCGAGAACAAAAGCCCCAGCCAGGAAGGCGAGTACACCCAGAGGCAGAAACTCTCGTCGCATCGGGATCTCCTCCAGCGGCCTTGCCGTCTCTTGCGGCCGATCCGGATCGAACCGGTCAGTCTATAAAACGAATCTGCGGCAAGCCGCGGCGGCAATATGCTATGTAGTAGTCCCATCCTCCGTACTCGAAGCCTCGGAGTTCCTCGTGGCAACGCTGCGTCGATTAGAACACAGGCTGCTTTCATGGGCAAGGCTTCCGCTGCGGCCTGACGTACGGGACGGCATGTTCGAGCGTCTCCTTGGAGAAACGAAACTGGAAAGCCGTTTCGAGTGGCTGAAAACGCGGTGAGGCGTCCTTTCAGTGCCCCACTTTCTCCAGCGCAACTGCTCCCCGGCGGGAGAGATAAGCGAGCGCCGTTCCCGCGACCAGTGCGACCACGTACCCGTACGGCAGCAGTAAGGCCATCATGCCCACCAGCAGCGCCACGATGAAATCCGTTGCTGAATCGGCCAGGTCGCGGATCAGGCGGACGAGTGCCAGCCCTTCGAAAAACAGAAGTACACCCAGAATCGGCAGCGGGAAAACCTGGATGACTTCGGAGAAGCCCGTGCTGAAGAACAACCCGAGAACGACATAGAGTGAGCCGTAGAGGATGACCGAACCTCCGGTCCTGCCGCCGAAGGCGAAATGTCCGGCGATGCCGCCCGAGCCGTGACAAGTGGGAATGCCGCTGAAGAACGGATTCACGAGGTTCATGAGCGAATACGTCCAGGCGATCCTACGCACGGTCAGTTTTTTGGCAGGGAACAAATCACTGACAATCTGACGCGTCGCGAGCAGGGAATTACCGAGGGATAGGGGAATTTGCGGCAGCGCCAGAAGAACAAAGCCGGTTGTGATGTCCTGCCAGGCGGGCGTGTGCAACGCCGGCAGATGAAAGCCCGCACTCTCGACGACCACCCGTGGATTGATCTTGAAAACGAAAGCGTAAATAACACCGAGAGCCATCACGAAAAGCGCCGGCGGGAAGCGCCGGTTGCCCAGCAGAAAAACGGTGATGAGAAAGCCGACCCCCGCAATCACATACCCAGGGACGCCGTCGGCGCGCGCGTAGTCCCGCAAGGCGATGGTGGCCAATTGCAGGCCCAGCCCGAACTGGATTCCCCGAACCACGCTCTTCGGCACCACGCGCGCCAGCCAATCGATAGCGCGCGTCGCGGTCAGCAGCAGCATCGTCACACCGACAGCAAAGCCCGCCCCATAGAGCACGCGGCCTTCGATCTGCTGCGCGATCACGAGCGCCGCCATGGCTTTGAGAGGCTGCACCGGCATCGGCAGCCGGTAGAGCCAAGCCGTGCCGATCTGCATCAGGCCGAACATCGTCAGCACGCTGGCGCTGTCGAGTCCGGCGGCCAGCGTCATGCCGACAATCAAGGGCAGATCCGTGCCGATGTCGCCGAAGGCCCCCGCGATCTCGTTGCGGTCGAAGCGCAGCCGCCGGTCCGCATCGGCGGCGACCGATTCACCTCCAGGAGAACGAGTCTGTTGAAGTTCCGTCAAGCCGGTGCTCAACATCGAAAATGCATTTTTAGCACGACATAAAATCGGGGGCTGTCACAAGAGCCGCTGCGAAACCCGCCTGAAATCAACACCGCATCTCGAGCGCGGTTCCCTGTCCCCGATTTTTCTAGATTGTTTTCATGTTCCCGGTTGGCTCCACCGAGCCATTCGTTCGCCCAGATCCTAGAAATGCAATTTAAGCACGAACTCGAACACACGCGGATCGAAAGCGGTGGTGATCGTTCCGAAGGCCGCCGCGCCGAAGCTGCCGTTGGGGTTGCCGAGCGGCGGCGTATTGGTCAGATTGAACGCCTCGGCGCGGAACTCCGTGCTGACGCGTTCCGTGATCGCGAACGTCTTGCCCACCATGAGATCCAGAGTCTTGTAGCTCGGCCCGGTGACGGGATTGCGCGAGCTGCTGCCCAGCGTAAACTGCGGCGCCTGCGTAAACGCGGTGGTGTTGAACCATTGGGCCGCGCCACGCTGGCCGCCGGGCAGTTCCGGGTCGCCGATTCGATTCGGCCGCTGGATGCCAAAGCCCGCAAAGGCGTTGAGGTTCGTCGCTTGCGTTACCGCGATGGAGCTGCCGGACTGTGCGCGGAGGATGCCGGCCACCTGCCATCCACCCGCCAGGGCGTCGCGCCAACCGCTCAACGAACGGGCGCGGCCGCGCCCGAAAGGCAGCTCATACACAAATCCGCTTGAAAAAATGTGCGGCACGTTGCCGGTGGAAACATCCTTCTCGAGTTGCTTATTGTGACTGTCCGCGGCCTGATAACTCGCGACAGGGCCGGTTAGGACTGCGGCGTCGAAGACTGCCCCGGCGTCGTCGATCAGCTTCGAGAAGGTATAGGCAAACGTAAGGGTCAACCCGGCGGAAAGGCGCCGTTCCGCGCGCGCCTGAAACGAATGATAGGTCGAGTGGCCCACGTTATTGCGGTACAGAGTCACCTCGGTAAAGCGCGGGTAAGGACTCAGCAGTTGTTGCCGTGCGATCGTCGCGCCGCCTAGCGAAGAGGAGGATGGAATCTCGCCGAAGAACGGGTTTGCCACTTGCTGGGTCAGTGGCGCGCCGAGAGCTAGGTCTTCAATCCGCAACTGGTTCAGGTTGACATCCGGCACGCCCAGGCGCGTCAGCTTCGACCCTAGATACCCCGTTTCGACGCCCCAATTTTCCCCGAACGTTTTCTGGAGGGCGAAATTCCACTGCTGCGCATAGCCGCTCCCGTTATCACGTTGCACTCCAAAAACGCCCTGACCCAACCCGGCGTCGGCATCGGGCGCGGTCACGCGGACATCCGGCCCCTTCGACAGAACAAACGCCGCCGTCCGGTTGTCGAGCGATCGCTGTCCCAAGGTGCGCACGAAGGGGAACAGCGGCGTTGTAAAAGGCGTCGTGATGCCGGCCTGCTCAATCCACGTCAAACCGTAGCCCGAACGGATGACGAACGAATCCGTCAGCTTGAAGGCGAAACCGACACGGGGACCGAAGTTCGCCTTCTCCAGATCCCGGGCGCTGCGGGAAAATCCATCCCTGCCGAGAAAATCCAACTGCTGCGTCCGCAGGTTGAAGACAGCTCCCCGGTCGTGAATCACTGTCGAGGGAAAATTGAGTGTGTAGCGAACGCCGAGATTGAACGAAAGCCGGCGGCTGACCCGCCAGTCGTCCTGCAGGAAAAACTCCGCGATGGTGGCCCGCGGTCCGAGCACCTCATCCTGTACGTCGATCGTAAAGTTCTGTACCTGTCCCAACAGAAACGAGGCGTAGCTGTTTCCCGTGCTGGCCGCCGGCGTACCCGCCGCCGTGAGTCCGCTGGTCAGGATGTTGGTGAACTGAAATTGGCCCGTCGGGCTGGGCGGCTGCAATACATCGAGGTGCTCCAGGCGGATGTCGGTCCCCATCTTCACGCTGTGGCTGCCGCGAACGAGCGAAAGGTTGTCGATGAATTGCGTCACGGAAGTGGTGAATAGTGCGTTGCCGCTCGCCGTCGGACCGAGCTGCTGCAAGCCCACCACGTCGTAGATCGGCAGCGTGTCGGCGAAGGAAGAAACCGGGATGTTCGGAATTTGCGCGGCCTCGCTCGCGGAGCGCCCGGTGCGTAGCGAGTCGCGGTCGAACTTTCGCCTCGTGTAGCCGAAACGAAGCTGGTTCACCGTCGCGGGCGTCAAGGTCCAGGTGTGTTCAGCCGCCAAACCATCGGCGCGGGTAAGCGTGTTGCCGATCACGCCCGAAGTGATTCTTCCGCTGCCGTCCGGCAGCGGCGGCGTCGGCCGGCTGTCATCGCGCAGATAGGAGTAGCGGCCGAAAACGCGATGAGCATTGCCGAAATAGCGATCCAGGCGTGTGTCGAACTGGTCCTGGGCTACCTCTTCGTTTCCCACGACGCGATAGTTGTTAGCCGTAGCTTCGCGGCCGCCGCTGAGCAAGTTCGGCCGGGGATAGCGGTCCAGCACGGCGCGGGCCGCCACATCGAAACGCGCCGCGGGAATCGTGTTGTCCGGAAATGCATCGCGCTGGAACCCGGCCTCGCTGCGCGCGGTTGTGAGCGGGTCGAAGATGGGAGCGTTGAAGACGCCCTCAGACTGCGCCGCCGTCGGCACCGTGCTGGTTCTGACAACCCCAGTGTTCAGCCGCGTGCCTTGCCAATCGGCGAAGAAAAACATCTTATTGCTTTGGATCGGGCCGCCCACAGCGAAGCCGTACTGGTTTCGCCGGAAGCGCGGCTTAGGGCCGGCGGCCGCGAATAGATTGCGTGCATTGAGCCTCTCGTTGCGTAGGAACTCGAACACCGTCCCGTGGTATTCGTTCGTACCCGACTTTTGGTTGACCATGATGACGCCGCCGTTTGAGCGCCCATACTCCGCCGAGTAGCTGTTCGTTTCAACCCGGAATTCTGCAATGGCATCGATGACGGGAAAGAACGCCACCTGCCCCGGCTCGGGCTGCAGCACGCTGATGCCGTCGTAGATGTATTCGCTCGTGCGGGGACGGCTGCCGTTGAAGCGCGGCAACGTAGAGCTCGGCGGCAGATTCACGCCGGGAGACAGCGCCAGCAGCGGAATAAAGTTACGCCCATCGAGCGGAAGGGCCGCGACTTCCCGCTGTTCAACGACAAAGCTGACCGTGCCACGGCTCGCTTGAATCAGCGGCGCGCCGGCGGTCACCTCGATCGATTCGGTGACCTCGCCGAGTTCCAGTTTTAGGTCGAGGGTGACGCGGTCTCCAACGCGAAGTTGAATCCCCTCCCTGCGGAGTTTGCGAAAGCCCTGCTTGGCCGCGGTCAGGCGATATGAGCCGGCGGGAAGCGCAAAGAAGTGATAGCCGCCGCCCGGTGCATCACTGCCAGCCGTCTGTTTCACCTCGGTGGCCGTGTTTTCCAGCTCGAGGGACACCTCCGGCAGGGGCAGACCGGCGGGGTCGCTAACGCGCCCGAACAACTCGGCCTTGGTGGACTGTGCGAAGACAGGCCCACCTGCGGCCATGGCGAGAGCCACAAGCGCGGCCGCGGCGGCCAGGCCCGGCCTCCGCCTCTTGTCTTGTAAAAAAGACATTGTCGTGATTATAAGACCATGCGATAATGGGCCGCAAGAGAGACCCCATGGCAGTCCAAAACCGCATGGCGGCGATTCGCTCCGAACGCGGCCTGTCCGCGGCGGCCCTGGCCGGCCAGGTCGGCGTAAGCCGCCAGACCATCTACGCCATTGAGGCGGGCAGCTACGTGCCCAACACCGCCATCGCCCTGCAACTGGCGCGGGCGCTGGAAGTAGCCGTCGAGGACCTGTTCGCTCTCGGGGCGGAGGCTCCCGCGGAACGGACGCGCAATGTCGAAGTCCTCGCCGCCGGAACCAGCCTGCGGCCCGGGCAGGCCTTGCGGCTCTGCCGCGTGGGCAAACGAACCATGGCCGCGCAGGCTTCCCCGGTGCCGGCCTACTTGCCCGCAGCCGACGGCGTCTTTGTCAATGCCGGCGGCCAGGGCAAAGCCGTGGTCCAGCCGTTCGACGACGAAGAGACGCCCTCCAAGCGATTGCTGGTGGCGGGCTGTGATCCGGGAATCTCAGTATTGGCGCAGCATGCCGCCCGTGACGCGGGTGTCGAGATCGTGGCGGCGGGTTGTTCGAGTTCGCAGGCGCTACAGTGGCTGAAAGACGCCAAGGTCCATATTGCCGGCTCGCACCTCCGGGACGAGGCGACCGGCGCGTCAAACCTGGCGGCGGTGAAGAAAGTCTTCCCGCGCGGCGGCTATCGCATGGTGACCTTTGCGGTCTGGGAAGCGGGCTTAGTGCTGGCTCGCGGCAACCCCAAGGGCATCCGCGGCGTGGCCGATCTGGAACGCCCGGACGTGACGCTGATCAATCGAGAATCGGGAGCGGGCAGCCGCTTTCTACTCGATCATCACTTGCAGCGTTGCGGCCTGGGCGCCGGACAAGTGCGGGGTTATCGCGACATCGCCAGAGGACATCTGCCCGCCGCGCTGCACGTCTACGCCGGCAAGGCCGATCTGTGCGTGGCGACGAGCGCCGCGGCGCGCGCCTTCGGTCTCGATTTTCTGCCGCTGGCGAGCGAGCAGTATGATTTGGTGATTCCGCGACGCTATGAGGATCTGCCCGCGGTGCGGACATTGCTGGACTTGCTGAGTCGCGCGAAGTTGCGGCGCCAGTTGCAAGCGCTTGGTGGCTATGACACAAGCTGCACCGGCCAGATGGTGGTGTAGGGACACGGCATGCCGTGTCCACCGCGTTACCCGCTCTTTTCTTGCCCTTCCAGCTTTTACAGCACCCGAAACTGGATTTCCAACACCGCGCGGAACGGAACCTTCTGCTTGCCCTTGCGTGCTGGCTCAAACTCCCACTGCCGCACCGCCTCGACCGCCTTCTCGTCGAGACCCAGGCCCAAGCTGCGCAATAGCCGGAAGTTTCCGGCGCGTCCCTCGGCGCTGATATCCGCCTGCAGCACCACGGCGCCTTCCTGGCGGGCGATGCGCGCCTCGTCGCTATAGTCGGGCTCGGCGCGCTCCGCCAGACGCGGCGGCTCGACCGCATCCGTGGAACGGAAAATCTCGCCTTCCGCCGCCGAACCGCTGGCCGAGTAGGACGCCTCGATCGAACTCCGGCGGGCCGCCTGCGCCCGCTCCGTCATCGGCTGCGCCTCAACCCCGCGATTGAGCTTATACAGCAGCCGGGCGAAATGTTCGAGCGCCACAATCGTCTGCGGATGGTCGGGGCCAAGCACTTTCTCGCGGATCTCGAGAGCGTGCTTGTAATACAGCTCCGCTCTATCGGAACGCGCCTGGTTCTCATACAGCACGCCCAAATGGCACAGGCTCTCGGCGACCTCGGGGTGTTCTTTGCCCAGCACGCGCACCCGGATGCCGAAGGCCGTGCGGTAGTATTCCTCCGCCCGATCGTATTTGCGGCGGGTGTGGAAATAGAACCCGGCCTCGTGCAGATAGCGGGCATAATCGGGCGTTTCGGGGCCAAAGGCCGCCCGCGCGATGTCGATCGCCTGCTGGTAGAGCGCCTCGGGCCTCGCAAAGTCCCCTTGCGCCCGGTAGACGCGGGCCAGCCGCACCATCGTCTCGGCGCGGCGGCGGTCGGCGGCGCCGAAATTTTCAGCCTCCCGCAGGGCAACCTCGAAACTTTGCAGGGCTGGACCGTAGTTTTGCTGCGAAAAGGCGTTATCCCCGGCCTGCATTGCCCGCTGCCAGTCCTCTTCGGCGGCCCCGGCACGTGGTCCAAGCGCCAGCGCCGACCATAAAACCAAGGCCCAGACACAAGTCCGGGCCGTCCTGAGTGCGGGATGCATCACCTTCCCCAAACGCCCTTGCGAAAACCCCTAGGGTACCAGTCTATCAGGCGTTTGTAAGGAGGGCACTGACACAGCGGTTTCGGGATCCATGGCAAGCGCCAATACAGCGCCCGCCACAATTTCCGCCGAGCCGATTCTTTCTCGCCGGACGTTGCGCCGACGGCGGTATCCCCCGCATCTACCTGGCAATGGGATGGAAATCGCTCTACCTCGCCGGCCACACCACGCCCTGGTCTTTCTTCGTGACCGGCCGGACGCCCTTGTAGACGAACTTCTGCAAGCGGCGTCCCTGGTAGGTCTCCACCGTATACAGGTTGCCTTTCGAATCGACGGCCACATTATGCGCGCCGTAGAACTGCCCCGGCTGCCGCCCGCCGTCCCCGAAGCTGGTCAGCACCTGCAGCGACTGCCGGTCGAGAACGTGGATCTTGTTGTTCTCCCCGTCGGCGACGTAGATGTACGTCTGCTGTGGGTCCTTCGAGAAGGCGATGTCCCATACCGACCCCGAACCGAGGGTCTCCCTCTCGATGAACGCTTCTTTCACGAACGTGCCGTCTTGTTTGAAAACCTGCAGCCGGTCATTGGCGCGGTCGCAGGCATACAGCAGGCCGTCGTTGGAAACCTCCGCGCAGTGCACCGGATTGCGGAACTGCTGGGCCGGCGGCGCCTTCGGATCATACGGACCGAGGTCGGCGTCGTCGGGCTTGTTCCCGTACGCGCCCCAGTGCCGCTTGTACTTGCCCGTGTCCGCGTCGTACACAACCACTCGCTTGTTGCCGTAGCCATCCGCGACGTACACCTCATTGGCCTTGGCATCGATGCTGACCTCCGCCGGAAGCCGGAGATTTTCCACGTCGTTGCTGCCTTTGCTTTGGCGCGGTTTCCCGATTTGCAGCAGAAACTTCCCGGCCCGCGTGAACTTCAGGACCTGATTATCGGGGAAAGGATTGAAGGCCTTGGGATCGGCCGGCGGCTGGCCCCGGCCGTTGCTGCCGATCCACACGTTGCCTTTGTAGTCGATGGTAATGCCGTGGTTTGACTGCGGCCAATCATGGCCGTTGCCGGGACCGCCCCAGTGCCCCACCAGATTGCCCTCGGCGTCAAACTCCAAAACCGGCGGCGCGGGCGCGCAGCATTGCGCCGTCCGCGGATTCGTGGTGCGGTGCAGCTCGCCCGGCTCGAGCGAAGCCGGACGGTGCAGCAGCCACACGTGATCCTGCGCATCGACCGACACGCCGATGGCCTGCCCGATCAGCCAATGGTTCGGCAGCGGCTTCGGCCACAGCGGGTCCACTTCAAAAGCCGGCGCCTGCGCCCCGGCCCCTTGCGCGGCGGCTCTCCTTTCAAGCACCGCCGATCCGATCGCCAGCAACGTAAACACTCCGAGAAACGTGAGCCCAACATACCCGTTGCGTGTCATCTCGTCCCTCCAGCATTCAGGCGGCCACTATGATACACGCAATTCGAGGTGATCGTCGAAGGCCTCATGCGTGCTGTCTTCCGTCAAGGTTCGTGACGACTCAAGACGGCGGTCGATGGACCAGCGGGTGTTCGTGACTGCGCAGTGCGCGGGGTTTTCGGAGATACCGAGGCCGTTTCCGTATTCCGCAAGCACGGCGCCGGTCTCCACGACAGAGACGAGAGATGCCGCGGCGTTAGAGACGAGATGCCGCGGCGCTTTTGGGGAAGGGGCAAGAGCCAACTACTGTGCCCCGCCCGCAAGGGCGGGGTCATGCTCTATCTTGATCTCCTTTTTTGCTTCCTTTTCGGCTCGTTTCACTTCCGCTTTGACCGATTCAGCACTCAAATCAGGATTCAAAGCGCGAATGGCCTGGCTCAGCGAGCTGTCGGACGGCCCAAGCATTTGTGCTCAGTTTTCGCTACCAAGGGCGCAGCACGGGATGTGCCAGAAGACGGCAACCCGGTAGCGCGGGATCTGATTGAAACTAAAGGTGATCAGAAGACTTCGAGCAAAGGTGACTTTCAGACGGCTGACCATAGCCGTGTAGCTTTTGCCCTTCCCCAGGTAAAAAGGGGCGGGCCAAAAGTGGTGACGCCAAAAGTCGGTGACGGTCTACTAACAGCTCTTACTGCCCAACTTCCGGTTGGCCCGTTAATCGACCAGAATCCAGCTTGAACAGGCTAAAGCGGTTAGGTTCAACTCTGTTTATCTCACGGAGCCACTCACCTCCATCCGTGACCGAGCACTTGCGTCTCTAACGATATCTCTCACTCCAAGGTTCGCGATGGCCCTCAGCTCATCTTGTAGATCGTTGAAATCCAGCAAACGCAGAAGAGTAGGATACTGCTCCTGGACACCTTGCGCTGGTCGACTGAACCTACCCGTGGTCGCCACAACCAGCATATAGTGCGAGTACTCTTCCTCCGCCAAGAATCGTGCCCCGATGAGCTCACGAATAATCCTTATCCCCACGCTCCCACACGTGTGCTTCGCTTGGATTAGGAGCCCTGTGCGCCGTTGGGTATCAGAGAACGCGATGACATCGAATCCGCCATCCCGTGACGCCCTTGTGACCCTGGTCTGATAACCCCGTCGTTCATGCAGTCGTGCGACAAAATGTTCGAACTCGTTTGCGCTCAGCTCCAAGATGCTTTGCGCGCCAACGACAAAAGGCTGAAGTCGTTCATGCGCCAACATTTGTCGGAGGATTTGCGCGACCGTGTCCTCGATGACTGGCGCGTACGGAGGGGCAAAGACCTTAAGCCCGCTAAATGTCCCGCGAGGTTGCTCTGTCGTCCTTCCCAGAAGTCGTACCTTGACATCCCACGCCTTAACACCAGACCGGTGAACCATTTCCGAGAGACCCCATCGCCTCTCCTTCCAGTCCCATGCCTTGGGCAGTGCGCCGGGGGCGTGTGTTTTCGCGACGAACGATGGGGCAAAGCCCGCATCCAATACGGTCGGCACATGAAGTTCCGACGTTTCGACCCTGTACGAGATCGCAACAAATGACGTCCATGGCGGTAAGTACGGCAAGAGGCAACTTTCGATATCGTTGAAATCTGCAGGCCCAAGCTCCTCGTCTAGGAACACCCAGGTGACTCCAGTCGGTGACTGGGTCGGATCGTGGTCTACTTCAAGGTTTCGCTTCTCGATCCTCCGCGCCACGCGTTCTAGATCCTCCGGACTCAACGTCATGTGTCGTTCGCGTATGAACCTGGTCACGAAAACCGGGAGGCTGATGACCCGTGTGACCGCAGGGTTCGGACCTAGCGCCGAAATCTGTGGACCACAGAACTGCAACCGCTGGGAGGCTTCCGAAGCAAACCAAGACCTAATGGCATGCTCGACTACATTCGGCGCCGCTGGATGGTCAATCCATAGCTGAAGCAAGCCCGCTAAAGCCGATTCGAGTGCAGCTTCCGGAAGGTTTGGATCGCCGAGCAGCGCCCGGAGTGCTTGTTCGATTTCCTTCACGACCTTTGCGCCCCAGAAATCAATGTTACTCCTGGATAACCACCTCAAGCACGGAAGGGAGCTGGCCTCGCTCTGGACATTAGAGCGTCGGCGACAGCACCGGACGACAGTTCGGACCTGCAGAAGAGTGATCCGGCTACCGCAAGCTGCCATTCGGTCCAGATCGTCGGCAAACCGGAAGTTGATCCCTCCGTACCCCCTGGGGCGAGGTGGCGTGGCACGGGACAAACCACCAGCACCGGGGCGCCATCTGTACTTCAAGAGGCCTGCTGGCGACGAATCTGCCGCGGCTACCGAGTCACCTCCAACTTCCGGTCCCGCTCCGCGTGGATCTCCTGCTGGCGCCCGGCGAGCATGTCCTTCGGCGTGGTGTGGCCGTGGGCGACCTCCTTGGCCTCATCGTGCGTTCTGGCCCCCTAGGAGGTTCTTCGTCCTTTCCGCATCGCGCTCTGGTTGATTAGCTGCTCGGTCACAACTTCCCACGCCTGCCGGACCAACAACATACGCGCCAAATGCCCCGAATCACTTGACACCGCGGGTTATGCTCGCATCGGACAAGGCGGAACAGGTCCAATGTTGCCGAGATTTTCTCCAGAACTGCTCAAATCTGCTCATTTCTGCTCGCATCTGCTCCACAAAAGGGCCATGTCCGCAAGTCGATCACTCCGTCTGCTTGTCCGAGTTGCAAGACCAATGGCGAAATCCATTTCGTCGCCCCTTTGTGGGACCTTTCCACCTACAGTTCCGGCCGCTTTCTCCTCGGATACGGCGCCCCGTGCCTGCGGCTCGGCGTTCATCTGTGGTTCCATTTGCCTTCCCCCCTTCTCGCTGCTCGCTTCTCCTTTCTCGCACAAAAAAATTTCGCAAAACAAAGCCAATTCGACCTTTGTTTGCAACGCCGGCTCGCGAAAACAAACCCAAGCAAACCCAATTTTTGGGTTTGACGCCGGCGTCCTCCCGTCCAGGCTTCGGTGCGGAAAGATGGGACTAGCCGCGCCATCCTGGCTGCCATTGGTGGTATGAAGGAGGGCGGGATCAAGCCGCCGCAAGGAGGTCGAGGATGCTGGCCGTATTTTCATCGCCGTGCCGTTACACCCAAGGCAAAGATGCCACGGAATCTCTCGGGCCGGAGATGCGCAAGCTGGGGTTGAACGTCCCGGCCCTCATTCTGGCCGGGAAATCGGCACAGCGGCTTCTGATGGACACATGGAAACGCAGCCTCGGCGAGGCGGGCATCCGCTTCGAGGTCCATCCCTTTGGCGGGGAATGCTCGCTGGCGGAAATCGAGCGCGTCAAGAGCGCCGCCGGCCGGGCGAAGGCCGGAGTCATCATTGGCGCGGGCGGCGGCAAAGTGCTCGACACGGCCCGCGCCGTGGCCGCCGACCTCAACTTGCCCGTCGTGAACTGTCCGACCGTGGCATCGAGTGACGCGCCGTGCAGCGCGCTGTCGGTGATCTACACCGAGGACGGCATCTTCGAGCAATATCGCATCTACGGCAAGAATCCGGATTTGGTCCTGGTCGATACGCAGGTTATCGCCCAGGGACCGGCGCGGCTGTTGGTGGCGGGTATGGGTGATGCCCTGGCGACCATGTTCGAGGCGCAAACCTGTGTGGAAGGGCGTATCCAAAACATGCGCGGCGGGGCGTCGACGCGCAGCGCTCTGGCGCTGGCCCAGCTTTGCTACCGGACGCTGCTTGACGACGGAGCCGCCGCCAAGCGGGCGCTCGAAGAGCGCACCGTGACCCCGGCTCTTGAGAGGCTGGTCGAGGCCAATACCCTGCTGTCAGGTTTGGGATTTGAATCCTCGGGGTTGGCCGCGGCGCATGCCGTTCACAATGGCCTGACGGCGGCTCCGCCGACGCACTCGTACTTTCACGGCGAGAAAGTCGCTTTCGGCACGCTCGTGCAACTCGTACTGGAAAGCAAACCCCGCCCGGTTGTCGACGAGGTTCTGGCCTTTTCCGCCGAGGTCGGTTTGCCCATCACGCTGGCAGAGGTGGGCCTCGACGAAATACCGGCCGGCATGTTGCAGCAGGTCGCTAGGCGCGCAACCGCCGAGGGAGAGACGATTCACAACGAGCCGTTTCGCGTGGACCCTTCCATGGTTGCCGACGCCATCCGCGCCGCCGACGCCATCGGCCGTGCATGGAAAAGCACGCCGTAGTCCTTCGAGGCTGCCGCCGGAGCCTGCCGGCCTCGCCCTTCGCTTCGGAGGCGCCAGCGTGAGCGAGCGCTCGGGACCGTGGGCGCGAGAGACCGCTGCTGACGCTCGATTTTGAGCGCTCCCTAATGGTCGCGCCTCGGAATCTGCCGTCGTTGTGATTAACGAACCCAAGCACCAGGCCCAGACTGCACCATTTTGGTGCATACTGGTGATATGAGGGCATCGAACAAAACTGTCCGGCAGAGCGTCAGCCTACCGGCGGATGTAGCCGCGCAGGTGCGCAAGCTGGCGAAGCGCCGCCGCCTCAGCGCCAACAGAGTGCTTGTGGAACTCATCGAGAGCGGCATGGAAGCGGAAAGGCGCAAGCAGGAAGAGTTTTTTGAACTTGCCGAGCGCTACCGCGGCGCCAAAGATTCGAAGGAGGCCGAGCGTCTCGGTGATCAGCTGGGCCGACTAGTCTTCGGGGGCTGATGCCCAAAATCGAGCAATGGGATGCTCTGCCGGAAGGCATCCGGCGGCATCTGGCCGATCGCATGCGCGATCGGGCGATTGGTATCGCCGACCTCAATCAACTTCGCCTCTGGGTTGAAGCGAAGCCGGACGTGCCGGAAGGCGACTGGTATTAGGATTTCGGCTCCTTCAAACTCTGTGGCAGCGGGCCGTATCCGAAGACGTTCCTGCTTCGGGGTCAAGCCGCAAAGGGCGTTGCTCTTTGATGCGCCGCCGCCCGTGACTAGGCGTATAGAGTGCATCTCGATTCGGAGCCGCGAGCGTGAGCGGGCGCTCGGGAGTGGCGGGCGTGAGAGGCCGCCGCTGGCTCGGGAAAACCGTCGCCGCCGATCAGCAGCGGATGTGCCGACCGCGCGTTTCTCGCTTCTCGTCTACTCCGGCTTCTCAAACCGTACGGCGTAGATCGGCGGCAGGTTCGACGAGATCGTTTGCCAGGAGTCGCCGCCGTCTTCGCTGAGCCAGAGGGAGCCGGTCGTGGACCCGAACGCCAGCCTGTCGCCGGTTTCATCCACGTCGAGGGAGTGGCGGAACACCAGGTCATAGGCGTGCTCCTGCGGCAAGCCGCGCGTCAGTGTCTCGAACGTCTTGCCGCCGTCCCGCGTGCGGGTGACGACGACACGCCCGTCCCTCGGATAGCGCTTCTCGTCCTTAACGGCGGGCACGAACCAGGCCGTATCGGCGTCTCGCGGGTGGACGGCGACGGCGAAGCCAAACGTCGAGGGCTTCACGCCGGTGATTTCGCTCCACGAACTGGCGGCGTCGGTGGACCGGAAAATACCGTTGTGATGCTGCACCCACATCACATCCGGGTTGGCGGGGCATTGCACCAGCAGGTGGGCATCCTGAATGTTCGGATCGAACTGCCGCTCGGGCGGCATGAACTCGGCGCGCAGGCCCTTGCCCCCGATCTCCCACGTGGCGCCGCCATCACGCGTGCGCCAGACGCCGCCGCACGAAATCGCGATAGTCACGTGCTTTGGGTCGCGTGGATCGACGCAGATGGAATGGATGCCTGGCTGCTCCGCCCCGCCGCCGAACCATTCTTCGCGCCGGGGGTCGTCCCACAGCGGGCGGTTCAACTCCCACGAATCGCCACCGTCGCTGGAACGGAACAGGCCTCCCGGCAAGGTGCCGCACCAAACCACGCCCGTTTCTTCTGGACCGCCCGGCGCCAGCGCCCACACCAGCTTCAGCGCCCAGTCCGGTGGTTTCCCCTCTGCCGGAGGTGTTTTCGGCGCATAGTCGGCGGGCTTCTCGGGATACTTGGGCGCGGCGATCTCCTGCCATGTCGCCGCGGCGTCACGGGACCGGTGCATTTTCACGCCGAAGTGTCCATGGTCCAGCGCCGCCAGCAAATCGCCGTTGCGTGGGTCATGCATCACAAGAGTGCAGTTGTCACCAAGAAAGCTCGTGCGGCTGATCGACCATCCGGAAGCGCCACGATCGAGCGTGAACAGACCTTTCCGTGTGGCCACATGGCATCGAGTGCTCATCGTAATTTCTATCCTCCCGAAAGCGCTTGTACGAGATCGACAGTGGAACCGGCGGGCACGGGGTCGCTCAGGCCGTCGCGATCATGAATCTGTTTGCCGTCGATGAACGCGGCCATGTGATGGCGCAGCTTGCCTTGATCGTCGAGCACATAGCCGCGCGCCCGTTCGTTGGTCTGAAAGTAAGCTTCGATGACGTCACGCACCGTCGCGCCGTTCACCTCGCGCGGCGGGCAGGCGACATGGCGTTGGATGTTTTGGGTAAACCTTACGGTCGGCATCGCAATGTTCCCTTAGTTGAGGAAACGAAATGGACCATATGCCTTATCGCAGTTCGACGCGCCCTCGCGGGCAGTCGATAGTGGCCGCCAGCGCGGGTTTCGACCCCTTCGTCACCGGAAGATGGAGGCCAAGCTGGTTCAGCATGTCTTGAATCCGGCCGGGATCGGGGTGCTCGGCGCGCAACGAGACAAGAGAGGCTCCCTTCGCCGCACCCGCCGACGGATGCGGCGTCTGGCCCCAGTCGATGAAGAAGGGAACGATTCCATCGGCGACAACAACGCGCGGGTTCGTGTACCGCCAGGTCAGAAGCACGCCATCGGGACGGCGGCGGCTGCCTGCGATGATGCCCCCGAGAGCGATGCCTTGGCCGCTGGCGTTGCTCCAAAGTTTTTCGAGATCGCTCCCTTTGGCCGCCCAGGCCACGAGCCTGGGTTCGGAAAGAGTGTCGAGACCAAACGGGCGCGGCAGATCGGGCTTCGGTTGTTCCGGATCGGGCCCGATGATTTCAAGATAGGCGCCGGGTCCCAGCGCAACCAAGGCGTTGCGAGTGCCGCGTCCGGGATGCTGGCCGCCGGGCGTCGCCCGGACGCCCAGGAGCTTCTCGAGGTCGTCGATCGCGGCTTTCAGGTCAGGAGTGCCGTAGACGAGGTGGTCGACCCTTTCCAGGAGGCTCGTTGCTTCCGCTGTCTGTGCCTGGCTGGCCGCGGCGGCCAAGCCACACATCATCGCGATGACTGCAATTCCTAACCGGTACATGCTCATTCTCTTCGATTCCCTCTTGAGATCCTCGACCCGCGCATTGACCGGCGCGTGTAGGCGTCCGAAGCTACGGGCCGGTGGCGGAAACTCCCGTAGCGCGCGCCGCCATTGTTTCCTGCCGCGATGCCTCCTTGGCGTTGCCCATTTCCCGGAGCAGCCGGGCGTAGGCCCGCCGGACCGGCGACAGGTTCGCGTGCCCCGCGCCCCAGCGTGTTTCAAGCATCGCGAGCGCGCGCTGGAAGAGCAGACTGGCGTCCGAAAATTCTTTCTGCTCGTCGTGCAGAGCGGCAAGATTCAGGAGCGTGGCGGCTGTTTCCGCGCTTTTGCGGCCGGGTGTCTTTTCCCAAATCCCAAGCGCCCGCGTAAAGGCCTCCTCGGCGCGGTTGAACTCGCGCTGCATGCGGTAGATTTCAGCGAGATTATTGAGAGCGGCGGCCACGTCTTCGTGGCTGGCGCCGAGGCGCTTTTCCCTGATCGCAAGCACGCCTTGGAGGCACGATTCCGCCGCCGCCAGATTCCAACGGTTGCGGTCGATTTCGGCCAGCGTGCCCAGGCTGGCGGCGAGGGAAAGGTCGTCTGATCCGAGGGCATTGCGGCGAATCGCAATGGCGTGCTGCAGCGGCGGCTCGGCCTTGGCGTAGTGACCCGCCGCGACGTAGGCCACCGCCAAATCGTTGAGTGCTGCCGCAAAATCCGGATGTGAGGCGCCAGACTGCTGCCGCGCAATCGTGCTTGCCCGTTCCAGCAGTCCGGCGGCTTCGTCGTAACGCTGTTCCAGATAGTAGAAGTTTGCAAAGACCTTCAGGGGGTCGAGCAGGCGCGGGTCCTCAGGGCCGGCAACCCGTTCGGCCGTCTCCAGCCATTGCTGGTAGATCGGCTCGGCCTTCCCCGGCTGGCCGGAAACACTGTAGAGTTCCGCCAGATTGCTGAGCAGCGTGGCGTACTCCAGATTCTCCTTTCCCAACCCTTTCTCGAGAATCTGGAGCGAGCGCAGATAAAGCTGCTCTGCGGGCGTGTAATTGGCCTGTGCGTAGTAGAGCAGAGCCAGGCTATTGAGGCAGGCTGCAACGCGGGGATCTTCTGGACCGAACGCTTCAGCCTCTTTCAGCGCGGCGGCATAGGCCTCTTCCGCCTCGGTGAAGCGTCCCGCGTCTCGCAATTTGTCGCCTCGCGCCCGATGCTGTCTCCACGTTTCGCTCTGGGCCAACGCCTGCGCACAGAAAAAGCCGAGCGCGAGGAGTAGAACCCAAAACAGACGTGTACCAGACGCCATGGAAGAGACCCAAAACGAAAGTTTACCAACATGGCTGGTCCGCAAGGCTCTCTTCGCGGCGCCTCTGGACCGGGATGCGGCGGGCACAGCGGCTGAGCCGCCCGCCGGGCTTTCATCCGGCCGCTCGCAGCTATACACTTATACTTTGCAATGTTTTCACGAACTCAACCATTGCTTGCCATCGCCTGGCTGTGCATTTTCGCCGACGCACCGGAACTGCGGGCGCAGTCTTCGGTTCCCATTCCCGAAGTGGTGGGGATTCCGGCAGGATCCTTTCAGATGGGATCAGAGGATGGGGCAAGCTGGGAGAAGCCGGTTCACCGCGTCGAGGTGTCGGAATTCTGGATCGGCAGCAAGCCGGTTACGCTGCGCGAGTTTCGCGCCTTCCGGCCCAAACATGAAGCGCCCGCGGCCAGCCAAAGCGGCGGCGATGCCGAAGAAGATCCTGTCACGGACGTGAGCTGGGACGACGCTGCCGCCTATTGCCGCTGGTTGAGCGAGAGGACCGGAAGTTCATTCCGCCTCCCCCTCGAGGCGGAATGGGAAAGGGCGGTACGAGGCGGCCTCGAACAGAAGAAATACCCCTGGGGCGACGAGCCTCCAGTCCCCGAGGCCAAGCTGGATGATCTGAGCTATCGGGCCGAACCGAGGCCGAACGCCTTCGGCGTGATCGCCGCGCATCGCAATCTGTGGGAATGGACCGCTGACTGGTACGACCCCGAGTACTTTCAGAAGTCTCCCGACAAAGATCCGCAGGGCCCTGAGAACGGGCAGTTCCGCGTGCTGCGCGGCGGCGGCTACCGTAACGATCCCAACAGCGTGTTCAACTGGAACCGCGGAAGCGCACGGCCGCAATCAGCCAACAGCGTCATTACGTTCCGCGTTGCGCGCGGCGGGCCCGTGGCGCCCCCCGTCGTTTCTGAGCAGCACCGAGCGCCGGCGCTTCCACCGAAGTCCGCGCCGGCGACTGCCGCTGCCGAATCCCCCGAGGGGCCCGTGCAGGTGCGTGGCATTGAAGTCACCCCGGGACCGGCGGAAACAGCGATTCGCATAGCGACGAGCGGCCGTGCAACCTTCAAGACGTTGCGGTTCGGCAGCCCCGAGCGTCTGGTGATCGACATCCCCGGCACCAACGAAATCACAAGTGCGAATCGCACCATCGCGGTGAACCACCTCGGCGTACTGCGCGTTCGCTCGTCGCAATTCAGCGCCGAGCCGCCCGTCGTAAGAGTTGTGGTGGATATGGAACGGCGGTTGGAGTTCGAGGCCGCCAGCGAGGCCGGCGCATTGCAGATTCGGATTAGCGCCGCTCCCTAGCAGGCGGTGTGGCACTGTCACACCGCCCCTGCCGGACCCATCCCTCCACACGCGCACTTGCAGCGAGCGCTGAGCAAGAGGCCGGGCCACGCTACATCTTCGAGATGCACAGCAACTCGTCGTGGCTTCGCAGGAAGAGATCGTTGCCAACAATGATCGGCGAGGAAATGAATATTTCGTCCCCCATCTTGTTGACCGCCAGCGGCTCATAGGTTTTGCCGAGCTTGAGGACGATGACGTCACCCTCTTCACTCGCCATGTAAAGCTTACCGGCGGCGGCGATCGGTGAACTCTTGAAGGTGTAGGGATTCGGCAACCGCTGCTGATGATAGTATTTCTCACCGGTCGCGGCGTCGAACGCGCTGATCATGCCACGGTCCGTGAGCACATACAGAATCCCTTCGTGAAGCACGGGCGACGAACTGTAGGAGTTGCCGCGGTCGTTCGTCCATTTGATGTATTCCGGGTTATTCGTGAGTTCGCCTTTGCCTCCCAGTTTGATGGCGAGCAGGTTGGGGTCGCGATAGCCGGTCATCAAGATGACCATGTCGCCGTACTGCACAGGCGCGGGAATAGCATTTGCTCCCATTTTGCCGGCCTGCCAGATCAACTCGCCCGTTTTGAAATCATAGCCCCGCGCCATGGCGCCGCCCACAATGATCTGCTTGCGGCCCTCATGCTCCACAACAATGGGCGGCGTCCAACTGCTTTGTTCATCGCGATCCGTGCGCCAGAGCTGCTCGCCGGTGTTCTTGTCGAGAGCAAGCAGAAAAGATTGCCCTTCGTGGTCGAAGTTCAGCAACAAGACATTTTCATGGATGACCGGCGCCGTCCCTTCGCCAAATGCCAGCCGCTTCCGCATCTGTACCGGCAGATCGCGCTTCCACTTGAGATTCCCGTCGAGATCGTAGGCGTAAATGCCGCGCGAGCCGAAATAGGCGAACAAGGTAGTTCCGTCCGTAACCGGGGCATTCGAAGCGAAGCTGCCGTACTGGTGGTGATATCCTTCGTGCGGCTTTGTCACGATCGCCGTTTTTTCCCATACCGTCTTGCCGGTATTCTTGTCGAGCGCCATGACGAGAAACCTGTGCTCAACGCCGGCGGCTGTCCCTCCGCCCGGACCTCGCTGGTCGCCGGAGCCGGTAATCGGCTCGGTAGGAACCGCTGTCGTCAGGAAAATCCTGTTACCCCAAATGACGGGCGTGGAATGACCCTTGCCCGGAATGGGAACCCGCCATTTAACATTCTTCGTGCCCGAGAACTCCACGGGCGCATCGCCGCTGGCGACGCCGTCGTTCTTTGGTCCCCGCCATTGCTGCCAGTTTTCCGAATACGCGGTATCGGAGAACGCGAAGAAGCCCGCGCATAGCGACAAAAGGGGAAGAATGCTGGGAATTCGATCCATGGATGCTCCTGCGAAGGGGGATGATGACATTGGACGTAGAGACGGCGCCCATGGCGAAAAGGTTATGCGGAGGGGGAGGGAGCTTACAGGGCCTCACCATCTTTCGCAGTCTGAAAGGGGCGGGCCTCAGGGCGAGGTTGCAGTGCTAGGCGCAGCGAGGAGCAAACCGCGCAAATCCTCGTCCACGGTGATCATCTGCAACAGATGGCCGTGGTTTTCGGGCGTAAGGACCTCAGGAAGCCACGTCAGCTCAACATTGTAGCTGCCGCGCGGGATGCCGCCTAGCGCAAAGTATCCTGAGCGATCCAGAGGGGCGCCGTATCGCAGGGTCTCATCGGTTTCATGACCGGCGGAAATCAGCGCCAATGTGATCATCATACGTCGAGCGTTCGTAGGTTCCAGCCCGAAAACTCTGCCGGAGACACGATATTTCCGGCTCGACGGGAGGATGACCTCGACAGTTTTGTTCTGGCGGCCATGCTCGAATTCAATTTCCTTTGAGGCGGCCTCGTATGCAACGCCGTGCAGCCGCTTCGCGGGTGCGGCATGAACCAGATAACGCCCCGGCGGCAGGACGAAGTGAAGCAGGTCCCGTCCATCACGAAGAATCCGCGGCTTGTTCAACGCATCCGGCTCGCCTAGCGCGCTCACCGTGACGGTGATGTCTTCGATCGGCCGGTCGAGTACATCCACAACCCGCACCGCCAGCTTTCCGTTCGGCGCCATTTCAAAATCGAGGACGCCGCACCTTCCTCGCTCCGGGCAGAGCAGCAACGCGCCTTGTTCGTGGCGGCCGCGGTTTGCGGCATGAAACCGCGGATGAGAGACCGTGACAACGGCCTCGCCGGAGGGCAGGCCCCCCAGCGCGTACGAGCCGTAGTCGTCGGCGACCACGCTGCCGAGAACTTTGCCTGTTGCTTTCGAGCGAGCCTCGACGCGGACATGCGACACGGGCACAACGCCGCTGCCCTGGCGCTGGAACGCCCGTCCTGTCACAAGGCTCTGCGCCACAAGCGGATCAAGGCCCACCAGGCAGACGGCCATAGCTCCGAGCGAGGGAAGTACACGCATAGTCGCCGGTTTGCTTCTTTACTACGCGGAAGGGGAAAGAACAGTTCCCGAAACACGCCGGGAGCTTTCCAGGGCCCTTCGTTCCGGCGGGCCGGCCGCTTCAGCCCCAGGAGATCGATTCAGCGAGAATGAGAGGACGCTCTATGGACACCCGGCTCATCGTTGACGCGCATCTCGATATCGCATGGAACGCTGTTTCGTTTGACCGCGACCAGCTTCTCTCCGTGCGGGAACTCCGAGCGGCTGAGGCCGGCATGACCGGCAAGAGCAGAGGCCGTTGTACCGTCAGTTTGCCGGAGATGCGGCGGGCCGGGGTGGCGGTTTGCCTGGCAACATTGCTTGCTCGCGCCTTGCCGCAGCAAGGCGCGGCAATAAGCGAAGGTGTTGGCGCCGCCGGGGATAGAAAACGTGGTCAGGTGATCGTGCGCGAAGACCTTGACTACGCCAACCAAACCATCGCCTGCGCGGCGGCACAAGCGCAACTCGCCTACTACAACCTGCTCGAGCAGCAAGGGCATCTGCTTCGGATTCGCGATGCAACTATGCTCAACCAACTGTGGCGGCGGTGGCGGAGCGAAAGGGAGGCAGTGCCTCCGATCGGCTACATTCTCAGCATGGAAGGAACAGATCCCATTATTGATCCGTCACAAGCGGAATGGTGGTGGGAGCAGGGCCTGCGCACAGCCTGTTTGGCGCATTACGGACCTAGCGCTCATGCCATGGGCACCGGGGGCAACGGCCCGCTGACGCCGAAGGGCCGGGAACTTCTGCGAGAGTTTGACCACCTGGGCATGATTCTCGACTTGGTGCACACGGCGGACGACGCCTTCGATGAAGCGCTGTCGATTTTTCATGGTCCGGTATTTGTCAGCCATGGCAACTGCCGTTCTCTTGTGCCGCACGACCGGCAGCTCAGCGACGGCCAGATTCAACGCATTGTCGAGCGCCAGGGGGTCATCGGCGTTGTTTGCGACGCCTGGATGATCGTTCCTGGCTACGAAAAGGGTTCCGGGAATCGTAAGGTCACACTCGCGGCGCTGGCGGACCACATTGATCACGTCTGCCAGCTTGCCGGAAACACCTCGCACGTAGGAATCGGCAGCGATCTTGATGGCGGCTTCGGCACGGAACAAACACCCCGCGAACTCGATACGATCGCGGATCTGCATCGGCTGATTCCGCTGCTGGCTGACCGTGGCTATAGCGGCGAGGATGTCGACGCCATTCTCCACGGCAACTGGCTGCGGTTTTTCGGCGAATCCCTGCCGAAGTAGCCGGCAGCTCGCCGGACCGCGCTTTTCGTGCTAAAGAGAGATGTATGCCGCTGTTACGCGCGTCAAACGAAAAGTGCTACAGCGCATTCTCGACAAGATCCCACAGGTCCCGCTGCGCCTCCTGCTCAGACAGAGACCCCCGGTCAGAGAGCCTCGCGAGCAAACGGATCATTTTCTTCAGATCGCGGTCACACGCCACATAGACTTCGTAGAGCAGCGGATAGTGCTTCGTGTAGGTCCGGTCAAACGCCAAAGCGGCGTTGTTGAGAACGGCCGGGCAGCGATTGAACGTAGCGGGTGACGGTGCAATGGCCGAGCACTCCCGCCCAATCTCGTCAAACAGCCGGGTCTTCTCCGCCAGCAACGTTGGTTCGGGAATGCCTCCGCCGCGGTGACGGGCATAGAGGCGGCTCACCTCGGCGTGGTACGCGTTGACAATTTCGGCCTTGCGCAAGAAAAGCTCCGCTTCGCGGCTGACCTTCTCGTGCTGTTCTGATCCGGCCCCTGACTTTTCCCTCGCATATTCAGCGGCGGTCAGAAACCCAACCAAGGTCGCGGCGGCCTCACGCATTGGCTCCGGGAGGTTTTGCAGGGAGTCTTGATTGTGGAAGTCCTCGTGCGAAACCACCACGGCCAGACGCTCCTCCGAGGCCTGCGATAGCGACCCGGTCACCCGCGCTGAACCGCTGGCAACAGCCTCAATCGGGTAAAAGAAAACGTCGAACTTTGTCTCATCGACGGCGCAACCCTCGCGGCTGCCCTCGCGCAGACGCAGGCCCTCATACGAGTCTGGGATCTCAAACTTCCCGGTGTAGTAGCAGCGATAAACCGCTTCGGTTCCGTGCGCGTGCTTCAGGAAGTTCTTGGTGGGTTCAAAACCGAGTGACTGCTGAACGGATTTGATCTCGGCAATGACCGTCTGCCGGGCGTTTTCTTGGGCGGACAACTGGCGTTGCGCCTGGCAGGAGGCGGCCGATGACGCCAGCACGAAGAGGACGAGCAGATGTTTCGGCTCTAGCAAGCAAACCGCCGTTTCGTTTCCGCAACTAGACGGAAACAGTTTTCGGACTTTGCGACCCGCACCGATTCATCAGTCTACCAACCGCTGTCCTCACCAGCTTGCCAGGCGCTTTTGCGTCGGGATCCGCGAAAGCGCGGGGTCGCCGCAAGGCCCTTGATTGACACCCGGCCCGTTGGCGGATACGATCAAGCTGTAAGTCTTTTCTTGTGCGCCCGTAGCTCAGCTGGATAGAGCGTCTGGCTACGGACCAGAAGGTCGGGAGTTCGAATCTCTCCGGGCGCACCAGCTAACCCATTCCGAATCAAGAAATTGCGCCTGGAGTACGCCCGGACGTCCCCGCCGCGGTGGCCGCCGCAAAACGCTGGCTTACAATAGAGTCGCGACAAGGCCGCAGCGTTCGGGCCCGAATGCCCTGTTAGGCGCCGCTGCCGGTTCGATCAAAGAAGGTCTGTCGCGAGCTGATTCCGCGGATCGTGCGGCAAACCGATCCCTCGGGGTAGACGGTCGGGGCATGATGCCCTCTGTGTTTCTTGTTCTGGGAGTCGCCGGGAGATTTCGAAAATGAGAAGACTGATTGCGATTCTGCTGTTTGCGGCGGTGGCCGCCACGGGCCAAATCACGCAGACGGAAGTGGCCAAACCCACGCCGTCCGATTCCGAACCAAACAGCGACGCCGTGCCGGATGGCTACGCCATCAACACCAAGTTCGAACGGATTGCCATTCTGCGATTCAAGTACAAAGCCGATCTCCTGGCGAGCATGGAAAAGGTGATCCGAGAAGAGGGAATCAAGAACGCCGTGATCCTATCGGCGATGGGTTCAGTTCGCAACTACCATGTTCATTCTGTCAGTAATCGGGATTTACCGTCGATGAATATCTTTACGAAGGACCCCACGGCGCCAGCGGACGTCGTCAGCATGGACGGTTTCGTGACCGACGGGCGGATCCACGCCCACATGACCCTCACTGATGGCACGCACGCCTTCGGCGGTCACCTGGAACCGGAAACAAACGTCTTTACCTTTGTGATGGTGACCCTCGGAGTCCTCCCGGATGACGTGGATCTGAGCAGACTCGACGACAAGACGCACCGCTGATCGCCTGTGGCCGGGACGGGCCACTGGGAGATGAGAGGCCTGCTCAAGGGCGGCATGGCAAGGCCCCCGACGCGAGCGCGGCGGCGGTGGACGGCGGTTGTTAGGAGGCCCTCTAGAGCATGGATGTTTTAGTTGCACGGCAACCCATTTTTGATCGCCAGCGAAAGCTTTATGGCTATGAGTTGCTGTTCCGGTCTGACGCGGCAAGTAACGCCTTCGACGGCACCGAAGCCGCCGCGGCAACCATGCAGGTGCTCTCCAATACGGTGATGTCGGTGGGGGTGGAAAAGCTCCTGGGCGGCAAGAAGGCGTTTGTGAATTTCGATCATCGCCTCCTGTTGGAAGACATGCACCTGACTCTGCCGCGGGAGTCCATCGTCATCGAACTTCTGGAAACCGTCGTACCCACCGAAGACCTGTTGGGCCTCTGCCAAATCATCCAACAGCAGGGCTACTCCCTGGCTCTTGACGATTTCACCGATAAGCCCGAGTTTGCGCCGCTGGCCCGCATGGCCAACGTAATCAAAGTGGACATGCGCCTGAGTTCGCGCGAAGAGCAGGATCGGCTGCTGCGAACTTACAAGCCCCGGGGCGTCCTGATGCTGGCGGAAAAAGTTGAGAGCTACGCCGAGTTCGAGTGGGCCGAGAGCGCCGGCTATGATCTGTTTCAGGGCTATTTCTTCGCGCGGCCGGAGACGGTGCGTAGCCGCCAGATCCCCGCGAGTGTGACCACCTGCCTGCAGCTCCTGCGGGAGGTGCAGAAAACCGACTTGGATTTCGAGCAGATGGGCGCGCTCATTGGGAGAGATGTCTCTCTCACCTATACGCTGCTGCGCTACGCCAACTCGGCCATGCACCAGCGCCGCGCCGAGGTCCGGTCGATCGGCCGGGCGCTGGCGGTCATGGGGGAACAAAACATCCGCCGTTGGGTCGTTCTGGCAACGCTGCCCATGCTCGCGACCAATAAGCCAAGCGAACTTGTGAAGCTCTCATTGGTGCGGGCCCGGTTTTGTGAGCGGTTGGCCGAATTGGCGCAGATGAAGAGAACGAATGAAGCCTTCCTCATGGGCATGTTCTCTTTGCTCGATGCGCTCATCGATCAACCTCTCGATGAAGCTCTTCGCAGCGTCGGCTTGGGAAGAGGAATCATCGAAGCCCTTCTCGGAACGGCTCCGGATGAAGATCTATTGACGCGTCTCTATCAGCTGACTCTCGGCTACGAATCGGGGGATTGGGACGAAGTCGAGGGGTTGTCGCATAGCTGTGGAATCCCGCCCGCGGCCATCGCCGAAACGTACATCGATGCCACTGTCTGGGCCGGGCAGGCGGGTCAGCCCGACGGTACATCGGGAACCACGTAGGTGTCTCGCGTGTGGGCAGCTCTGCCCCCGGCCTGACGCCGGGCGGTCCTCCGTGAGCGCAAAAACACAGCCCGCCTTTGCTACTGCCCGATTCCTATCGAGGACTGCGCAATTTCTCGTCTGATTCGGGAGGGTTCAGCAAGGCCTACAAAAGGGCCTTCTGGTCCCCATAAAGATCAGGACTAGATGAGATTTGGGCCCTCTGGTGGATAGGTATATATACCTATCCACCAGCCTCCGGCTCAGAGCAGCTAAGTCCAAGGAAAAAGGGCTTTTAGCTAGCAGCACCAGAGATGTCCGCTAGACACTTGGTATATATACCTAGTGATTGACCGTTACCTAAATACTTGGTATATATACCAGTAGTTAGGACGCGATGCCACGCCAACCTTCTCGTCTCCAAATAGCCGCTCCCGCCATCATCAGACTCTTTGAGAACACACCCACCCGCGTCTATCGACATAGGGATATCAGGGCGATCTTCGGACAGCAACAAGCCGAGTTGCGGTTGCCACAGCACGTCAATATAGGCAAGTTCATTGATTTCCTCATTGAGAATGCTCGTCTCAACGAGGTACAACTTGATCCCGTCAACCACTCCAATATTCAGCCGATCACTCTCTACGCGTGGGAAAACCCTTCGCCTTACGAACTTGCGCTGTCGATTAGGCCGGGAGCGTACCTTTCTCACGGTACCGCAGTGTTTCTGCACGCGCTCACCGACCAGTCTCCGAAGACGATCTACGTCAACAAGGAGCAATCTCCCAAACCCGCTCCAACAGGGTCGCTGACCCAGCAGGGTGTTGACCGAGCATTCGCGGGCAAACAGCGTGAGTCGAACCTTCTATACCGCCACGGCCAATGGCAGTTCAAAGTCCTTAGTGGGAAGCACACAGGCAGCCTGGAAGTGGCGCCACTGCTCCATGCCGGCCGGGAATTGCTGGTGACAAAACTGGAAAGGTCCCTCATCGACGTCACCGTGCGTCCTTCGTACGGCGGAGGCGTCTATCAGGTCCTTCAAGCGTACCAAGCCGCGAAGCATCGTATTTCCGTCGGGACTCTGATTGCCACGTTAAAGAAGCTCGACTATATGTATCCGTACCACCAAGCCATCGGATTCTACATGCAGAGAGCAGGATACGCCCCGAAATTGTATGACAGGCTGAAGGGCCTGGGCTTGCACATGAATTTCTATCTGACGCACGACATGCGCGACAAGGCATTTGACGAGGAGTGGCGCTTATTTTACCCAAAGGGGTTTTAGAAGGGCAGCTTGATCGAGTACGAAATCGAAATAGAAATCAAACTCCTTCAACTGCTCACCCACGGACAATTGCACGGATGGCCAGTCCGGCCGATGAAACTCTCGCTGATTTGCAATCTTGTTCAGCAAGAGTGCGGGTACCTCCTTTGCTGCGAAGACAGCCCTGGCGAGATCCAGGTGCGCCGAATCCGCGAGGTCAATTGCAGCGTTTGCGGTTAATGAGTGGATGTCATAGAAATCTCGGGCCCGCGGCTGAGGGTGTCTGCGTTGGCTGTAATCCGGCATCTGCTGACAGATAGCTCTCAGCTTCTCGATGATCAGCATAGCTGGTGTGTAGACGTAGATAGTGTAATGGTCAAGCTCCCTTTCGGCCTTGCCGACGCAATACTCAAACTTGCTGAATTCCACCCTGAATTTTCGAAGTTGTTTCGGTCCAACCTCAAGTGCGTTTCGCCGGAGCGTGTCATAGCTGCCGCTCATTTGCTGATACTTCGGCCTTTCGATTAACTTAAACGTAAGCTCGTAGCCACCCCAGCGATCTTCTCGCGAGGTAGCCGGTTTTGGATCGAAAGTCTCGTCGAAAACCACCAGACCCACAGAGGAAAACCGATCTGCGAGGGATGCAAAGATCCGTGTCCGTGCCTCGGCGAAGTCCTCAAAGTCTTGGTCAATCGAGAAATCGAGATCCAGAGACCCGCGGGAACCGAATCCGTAGACAAGGCTGATAGCGTTGCCCCCTTTCAGAACAAGCTTCTCGATCAGGACGTCATCAGAAAACAGGGCCGTAATCGTCAGTTTGCGGATCTCGTCATAGTCCACGATCCGACACTATAGCAGCGCCAAGCTGTTTATGGCTCCGCTCCGACCCTAGCCTCCAACTCGACCCGCCTTCCGACGCGCGATACTAGAAAGCGTGGTTCTCGCCCGGTCTCAACGCGTAGTCCGCAGGACCGTATTCGTCGCGGCCCTGACGCTTCCTCTATACGCGCAGACCACCGCCCGGTTTGAGCCGCTCTATCGCGAGGCGCTCGCGCGTCACGAAGCCTCCCACGGCGCCACTGATCCGCGGACCGCGCAGAGCCTCGTTGATCTGGCGCTCTTCCTCAACAGACACGAACGGCCGGTCGAGGCTGAGCCGTTGCTGCGCCGCGCCATAACCATTTTCGAAACGCCGGGAGCAAACGCCGATCTGGCCCGTACTCTGGAAGGCCTCGCAGAGGTGCGTCTGGCGCAGGGGGATGACGAGGAGGCCGAGGCGCTATTGCGCCGCGCCTTGTCGTTGCGCGGCGAGAGGGCTGACGCGGCCGGCGTACTCGACCACCTCAGTGCATTGCTTCGCTCCAAAGGCGACTTCGACGAGTCGGAGCGTTTCGCGCGGCAGGCTCTTTCCTTCGGACGCACGGGTGAGCGGCTGCGAGGTCTCGCGCTAATTCTCGAGGTGCAAGCGCGCTACGATGAGGCCTCGAAACTTCACAGCGAGGCTCTCGCGGCCCAGGAAAAAGAGTTGGGTCCCATTCATCCCCAAGTGGCGCTGAGCCTCAACAGTCTGGCGCTGCTCGCGGTGGAGCGCGATGAGTTCTCCGAGGCCGGGCCCCTTCTCGAACGCGCCCTGGCGATTTTCGAGACGACCCTGGGGCCGGAGAGCCTCGAAACGGCAACAACGCTTGACAATCTCGGCAACGTTCGCCGCGCCGAGAAGGATTTCGCCGCCGCGGAGCGTCTGCTCCGTCGTGCATTGGAAATCCGCCGCAAGACTTTGGGCAACAACGATCCTGAAACCGCTGTCACTCTCAACAATGTCGCCGGTCTCTATCACGTCCAGGGGCGGCTTGGGGAAGCCGAGCTTTTTTATCGCGAGGCGCTCGGGATTCGCGAAGGGCAACTGGGCGAATCGCACCCGGACACGGCGCAGACGCTTTACAACCTCGGGCATCTGCTGCGCCAGAAGGGAGATCGTGACGGAGCGATCAGGGCCTTCACGCGCGCCTTGCGCTCTCTCGAAGTTTCCCTTGGCGCTGCCGACCCACTGACGGAAGCCGTGCGCGAAAGCCTGGCCGCGATTCAGCGTTGAGGCCGCAGCGGTTTGCCCGGCGCATAAACACCGATCCAGTGATTTTGGAAGGCCAGCTCCGGTTGCGGCCGCACGGCGGGCATGTGGCAGGAGGCGCAGCCGGGTTCGGTGCGGCAAACCTCAGCCGGCGGCCGTAATGCAGCCGTGTGGCACGAAGCACAGCGGGCACTGTAATAAGAGGCATCGTTGCGGCGCAGTGGCTCGTGCGGTTCATGGCACTGCATGCAAGTCAGGCCCCCGGGTGAATTCTTAAAGCAGGCGCTCTCGGTAAGGTAGACGGGCTGATGGCGCACGTTCCAAGGGTCGCTCCAGTCGATCGCCACGCCCTCCGAGGCCGGCGGGCGGTGACATTCGCCACAGAAGCGCATCAGGTCGAGAGCGGCGAGGCGCTTGGGGTTGCCAATGGCCTGGCGGGCGGCAGCCGGCGCGCCTTCCGCCAGAAGCTCAACATGTTTTTGCCCGGGGCCATGGCAGCCTTCGCACCGCACTCCCAGTTCGGCCGGCTTGATGTCGAGACGTTCTCCTAGCGATAGCGGTCCGGTAGAGTGGCACCCGAAGCAGCTGAGAATCTCAGACCTCGCGCTGAACGTCTTGTACCGGACACCGAGAGCTTCGTCAAGATCACGCGGCCGATGGTTCTGATGTCCTGGTGTCAGGCGAAGCCCCGCCGCAGGATAATAGCTGGCCCGCAGCTCAACGTAGAGACCTTCATTCAGGCGGCTGACCAATGTCACCGCCTGGTCGCCTGCACCGAAAGCCCACTCCACGACCTGTTCCCGGAGATCTTCGCCCCGGCGCACCTCGAAACCCAGCCCCTCCCCATCCCGCTTGAGGCTGTAGGTGTAGCTCCCTTCGGAAAAGCCACCTTCCAGCCAACGGTCCGCAAGGTGATGATCTCCCGCGGGGGAAAGGGAGCGGGCGTGCCCAGACCGGCTCTGCGCCGCGAACTGCTCACGATGGCAGCCGCCGCACTTCGCGGCTCCCACGAAACCGTTTTCCTGCGCGGTGGCACTCCCGACTCCTGCCCCGGCGATAAGGAGCGCCGCGGCAAGCTGCCAGGCCCAAGGTGTTTGCGCGGCCATCCCTCACATTCTAAGGGTAATGGAATGATTGGAGACTGTTGGCGCGGGAGGAACTGGTCGCGCCGCCAGGAATCTAGGCGCATTTCATCCACAGCAATGCGCTGTGTAACGGACTTACCCCGGCAAGCGCCTTTGCTCAAGTTGCGTCGCGCACCGGGGCCGTCCCGGTTCGGGACCGGCTATAATTCGAGAGAATCATCCCTTCCATGCTTAATCGATTCCGTACGCTCTTCTTTCAGGGCATGCTCTTAGCCGCGGTTTGCCTTGGTTCCGCTTGCTCGGAAAAGAAAGCGGAAGCCATCCAGCAGGAACCACCGCCGGTAACAGTTGCGGCCGTCGAACAGAGGACAGTCCCGGTCGAGATCAACGTCATCGGCACGGTCGAGCCCTACTCCCGCGTCGAGATCAAGGCACGGGTTGCGGGGCAACTGCAGCAAGTTCATTTCCGCGAGGGCCAGGACGTCAAACAGGGGGATCTGCTCTTCACGATTGATCCCCGCCGCTTCCAGACAGCGTTGCAGGAGGCCGAAGCGAACCTGGCCCGCGAGAAAGCCATGCTCATTCAGCTGCAAGCGAATCTGGCTCGCGACCAGGCGGAGGCCGAGTTCGCCGATTCGCAGGCCCGGCGTTACCGCAAGCTGGTGGATGAGGGGATCGTCTCGCCGGAACAGGCCGACCAGTTCGAGACCAGCGCCAAGGCCCGGGCCGAAGCGGTCCAGGCGGGCAAAGCATCTCTGGAGACTGCCAGGGCGGCCGTTCAGGCCTATGAAGCCGCTGTTCGAAGCGCCAGGGTCATGCTGAGTTTTTGCACCATAAGCGCGCCACTCACTGGCCGCACGGGTGCGCTGCTCGTTCACGAAGGGAACATCGTGAAGGAGAATGAAACCGTGCTGGTGACCATCAACCAGATCACGCCGGCCTACGTGAACTTCGCGGTCCCCGAGAGATACCTGCCAGAGATCCGCAAGCAGATGGCGGCCCGGCCGTTGCAAGTCGTGGCCCGGATTCGAAGCGACGAGAGCCAGCCGGTGTCGGGCACGCTCACCTTCATCGACAACACGGTTGATGAAAAGACTGGCACGATCCGCTTTAAGGCAACCTTTGACAACGCCGATCGGAAGTTGTGGCCGGGAGAGTTTGTCGATACGACTCTGCTGATTTCAGCGCAGGTGGACGTCGCCGTGGCACCGGCCCGGGCCGTGCAAACTGGACAGGACGGCCAATACGTATTCGTGGTCTCGCCCGATCACGTCGCGCATATGCGCCCGGTTACAGGCGGCCGCACGGCAGGTCTCGACATGGTGATTGAGAAGGGGCTCGATCCAGGGGAACTCGTCATCACCGACGGGCATTTGCGTGTCGCGCCCGACATGAAAGTGACGGTCCGGAACGAATAGCGTTCCTCAGGAACTTCTGTGAACATCTCGGAACTGTTCATCCGCCGGCCTGTGATGACGACGCTCGTCATGGCGGCGATTCTGCTGTTCGGCATCGTCTCCTATCGGGCTCTGCCCGTCAGCGATCTGCCGAATGTGGACTTCCCCACGGTTGTGGTGAACGCCGGTCTTCCGGGCGCCGACCCCGACACCATGGCGGCGGCGGTCGCGCTGCCTCTGGAAAGGCAGTTTTCGACCATCGCCGGCGTCACTTCGATGACGTCGACCAACACCCTCGGCGCCTCGCAGATCACCCTCCAGTTCAGCCTTGACAGGGATCTCGACGCCGCGGCGCAGGATGTGCAGTCCGCCATCGCCCAAGCCGCGGGCCAGCTTCCGCCCGACATGCCGAACCTGCCCTCCTACCGGAAGGTGAATCCCGCCGACCAGCCCATTTTGTTCATGGCGCTGACGTCCACAACCTTGCCGCTTTCGGCGGTGAATGAGTACGCCGAAACGCTGATCGCGCAGCGCATCTCGATGATCAGCGGCGTGGCCCAGGTACAGGTGTTCGGCTCGCAGAAATACGCCGTTCGCGTACAGGTCGATCCGAAAGCGCTCGCGAATCGCGGCATCGGCATCGACGAAGTTACGGACGCCATTCGCAACGCGAACGTGAATCTGCCGACCGGCACGCTTTGGGGCAGCCACCAGGCTTTTTCCCTGCAAGCCAGCGGGCAATTGATGGCTGCTGCGAATTACCGTCCGGTCATCGTGGCCTACCGTAACGGCTCGCCTGTGCGGCTCGAAGACCTCGGCCGGGTCATCGACAGCGTCGAAAACGACAAGGTGGCGAGTTGGAACGTCCTGACCCGCGCGGTCGTGCTGGCGGTGCAACGGCAGCCGGGCACCAACACGGTGGAGATTGTCGACAACGTCCGGGAAATGCTTCGCAGCCTCGATAAGGTGATGCCCGCGTCGGTCAAGCTTCACATCGTCTTTGACCGTTCGGAGACGATCCGCGAATCGGTCAACGACGTAAAATTCACCTTATTGCTCACGATCGCCCTGGTCGTGATGGTGATCTTCCTGTTTCTGCGGAAGCTCTCGGCTACCGTGATTCCCAGCATGGCGCTGCCGATGTCGATCATCGGCACCTTCGCCATCATGTATCTGCTCGACTACAGCGTCGACAATCTCTCGCTAATGGCTCTGACGCTCTCGGTCGGGTTTGTGGTCGATGACGCCATCGTCATGCTCGAGAACATCGTCCGCCACCTCGAGATGGGAGAGGGCGTGCTCGAAGCGGCTCTCAACGGCTCGCGCGAGATCAGTTTCACGGTGCTTTCGATGACGATTTCGCTCGCGGTCGTCTTTATCCCGGTGCTCTTTTTGGGCGGCATTCTGGGGCGGCTGCTGGAGGAGTTTTCGGTCACGATCGGCGTGGCGATTCTGGTTTCCGGCTTCGTATCGCTGACCCTGACTCCGATGCTGTGCAGCCGCTTTCTGAAACCCCACCACGAGGAAAAGCACGGATGGCTCTTCAACGCCTTTGAACGCTTTTTCAACGGCATGCTCCGCGCCTACGACCGCAGCCTTCACCTTGTGATGCGGCACCGCTTGGCGACGCTGCTCCTCTCGCTGGCGCTTCTGGTGGTCACCCTTGATCTGCTTGTGCGCATCCCGAAAGGGTTTCTGCCAAGCGAGGATACGGGACAGATTTTTGCCGTTACCGAGGCCGCGCAGGGAATTTCCTTCGATGACATGGTGCGGCATCAGGTGGAGGTCGCCAAGATCTTCGCCGCCGACCCGAACGTTCTCACCTTTTTCTCCGGCGTGGGCGGCGGAGGCCGGACGAATTCGTCCGGCAATCAGGGGCGCTTGTTTCTCCACTTGAAGCCCCGTCACGAGCGGGAACTCAGCGTCGACCAGTTGATCGAACACTTCCGCGTTAAACTCGCTCAGGTCCCCGGGATTCAGGTTTACATGCAGAATCCACCGCCAGTCCGGATCGGCGGAAACCTGACGAAGAGTCTCTACCAGCTCACGCTGCAGAGCACGGACACGCAGGAGCTCTACCACCACGCCCCTCTCTTTGCGGCCCGCATGCGTGAAATACCGGGCTTGCAGGATGTGACCACAGACCTGCAGATCTCCAATCCGCAAGTCACCGTCGAAATCGACCGTGATAAGGCTTCGGCCCTCGATGTTTCCGCGCGCAAGATCGAGGACGCTTTGTTTTCCGCATACGCGGCGCGGCAGGTCTCGAGCATTTATGCGCCGAATGATGAGTATCAGGTCATCCTCGAGATCGATCCCCGCTATCAACGCGACCCCGAGGCGCTGGCGCTGCTGTACATCCGCAACAATCGAGGCGAACTGGTGCCGATTGAATCCGTCGCCAAGCTGAAGCGCACAGTCGGCCCGCTTACCGTCAACCATGCCGGGCAGCTTCCCGCCGTCACGGTTTCTTTCAATCTGCAACCTGGCTTGGCGCTGGGCAGCGCCGTGACGGAAATTACCCGGCTGGGAACAGAGGTTCTGCCGGAGACCGTAGCCACCAGTTTCACGGGGGCCGCCGAAGCGTTTCAGGATTCGGAGAAAGGCCTTGGCGTGCTGCTGCTAATGACCATTCTGGTCATCTACATCGTCCTGGGGATCCTTTATGAGAGCTTCATTCATCCGCTGACCATTCTTTCCGGACTGCCTTCTGCCGGTTTCGGCGCCCTGGTCACCTTGATGCTCTTCGGCTACGAGCTGAATATCTACGGCTTTGTGGGCGTGATCATGCTAATCGGCATTGTGAAGAAGAACGCCATCATGATGATCGACTTCGCGATCGCCGCCGAAAGGGAGCACGGCAAGAGCGCTTTCGATGCGATCTACGAGGGATGCCTCGTTCGCTTCCGCCCCATCATGATGACGACCATGGCGGCCCTGATGGGCACGCTGCCGATTGCCATTGGGATCGGAGCGGGCGCCGACGCACGCCGGCCGCTGGGTTTGGCGGTGGTGGGCGGATTGCTGTTTTCACAGTTGATTACGCTCTATATCACACCCGTCTACTACACCTACCTCGATTCCTTCCAAGAGAGAATGCGTCACGCCTTCGGCAAGAAGAGCGGGCACATTCCGGAGCCCCTCCCCACAGCGGGGGACTGATCGCCCCAGCGAGCGGCTCATCGAGCACGTTCCTCGAGCGCCCCGCTGGGTGGCTTTTGACACAACCGGAGGGTCTACGCTCTCTTCCGCGAGGGCGCGGAGCAACAGGAGAGAAAATGTCCCATTCTTGCCCTTACTTGCTTGGCCGGCCGTCCCTGCCCGCGAGCCGCATGCTGTTGACTTTCCTACTACTGGGTCTTGCCGGTGCGACTGGCGCGCACGCCGATACGGTTGCCCTGGTGAACGGCGACCGCATCTCCGGACAGATTATTGCCTCCGACGCAGACACCCTGACGATGAAGACGGAGTTTCTCGGCGAAGCCAGGATTCAGTGGCAGGCGATTACGCAAATTGAATCACAGGCGCCTTTATTCCTCACCGACAAGGATGGCCAGGTGCTCGTAGGCGCGGTTTCGACAAGCGATGGAACGCTGCGCGTCCAAACGGCGAACGCGGGCGTTGTTCCCGTGCAAAAGGCCGCCGTGCAATCGATTCGTGATGAAGAACGGCAAAAGGCGTACGAGGCGGAGATCGCGCGGCTGCGCAACCCCAGCTTGCTCGATTTCTGGAGCGCCTATTTTGATACCGGCCTGAGTTTCACGCAGGGGAACTCCGAGACGCGCACTTTCACCACGGCAGCCAAGGCGCAGCGCAAGACACAAGGCGACAAGATCACCGCCTACGCCACGTCGATTCTGGCGGAGAACAGTACCGCTGGAATCACGGAAAAGACAGCCAACGCCATACGCGGAGGAAGCCGCTACGAATTGAATGTCAGCGACCGCCTCTTCACTTTCGGCTTCATCGATCTCGAATTCGACGAATTTCAGAACCTCGATCTACGAAACGTGCTGGGAGGCGGCCTCGGTTGGCATGTCAGGAAAACGGAACGTACGTCCTTCGATGTCTTCGGCGGCGGTTCGTACAACCAGGAGTTCTTCAGCGACGACATTACGCGGCGATCCGCGGAGGTTGTGGTGGGCGAAGAGTTCGAAGCCAAGCTCAACGACCGGCTGACATTCTCGCAGCGGCTGGCCTTCTATCCGAATATGAGCGAAACGGGCGAATATCGCGTGCAGTTTGACACCGCGCTGGTCACACAGCTCTACCGTTGGATTGGATGGCAAATCAGCCTGAGTGACCGGTTTCTCAGCAACCCCATCCCTGGCATCAGGAAAAACGACTTGCTGCTGACCACCGGCCTGCGCTTTAATGTCGGCCGGGAGAACCTGCGCTGAGCTGGAGGGTTACGAAATGTGGCGCGAGGCGGATATTTTCTGACTCACAGCGCAACGATCGGACCCCGTATGAGGAGGCCGCCCCTGAGGCGCGAATGAAGTACAAGCCGAGTTCTCCCCATCCCTTGAATGCCGCAGGCGACTTCTATGTCGAATCCGGTTCCTGCATTGCCTGCGGCGTACCCGAACACCTGGCTCCGGAACTAATTCGGTTCTCTACTCGCTCGGAGGATCCAAATCATCCTCATTGCTATTTCGCAAGGCAGCCAAGCACCTCTGAGGAGACGGAACACGCCATCCAGGCTGTTGCGCAGGCCTGCTGCGCGGCGGTCCGCTACGCCGGCTCGGATCCGGTGATCCTTCGCCGTTTGGAGGAATTGGATGCCGGCGGCTCGTGCGATGCGTTGGAAGGGAAGCAGACATCCTGGAGACAAGGCGTTCTGCTGTGGCTGGCAAGATTATGGGCTGGCAGGAAGACACGCCGCTAACCCGGAACAATCGGCCGGGAAAACCCGCCAGACCGCTTGTCAAGTCTGCCGAGGGGAAGCCCTCGCTTGGGCGGGAGGGCCCTCGCCTCAGAGCATGCCTGTTGCTCACACCGTGACAGCTTCTTTCTTCGCAAACCGCATGGCCGAACCATCGCGATCGACGAAAACGGTGTCTCCCTCGCCGAGTTCGCCATCGAGAATCTTCAGCGCCAGCGGATCTTGAATCAGCCGCTGGATCGCCCGCTTCATCGGCCGCGCGCCGAATTGCTCGTCGTAACCCTCGTTGAGCAGCAACTCCTTCGCCGCCTCGCTGACCTCGACACTCATCTTCTTCTCGGCCAACAGCTTGCGCAGATGCTCCAATTGCAGCTCGATGATCTTGCCCACGTGCTCGCGAGCCAGCCGGTTGAAGACGATGATGTCGTCAACACGATTGAGAAACTCCGGGCGGAAGGTGCGCCGCAACTCGTCCATCAGCTTCTGCCGCATCACTTTGTTGTCGCCGTTCGCGCCGCCCTCATGCGTCAGCGAGAAACCGATCGCCGCCGCCTGTTGGATGTCACTGGACCCGACGTTCGAGGTCATGATGATGACCGTGTTGTTGAAGTTGACCGTGCGGCCCTTGCCGTCGGTCAGCCGTCCGTCGTCCAGCACCTGCAGGAGCACGTTGAAAACATCCGGATGCGCCTTCTCGATTTCATCGAGCAGAACGACCGAATACGGCTTCCTCCGGACATGCTCGGTGAGCTGGCCGCCCTCTTCGTAGCCGACATAGCCCGGGGGTGCGCCGATCATGCGCGCAACGGCGTGCTTTTCCATGTACTCGGACATATCGATCCGGACCATGGCCCGCTCGTCGTCGAACATGAACTCCGCCAGCGCGCGCGCCAGCTCCGTTTTACCCACGCCCGTCGGTCCGAGGAAAATGAACGTGCCGATCGGACGTTTGGGATCGCTGAGGCCGGCGCGATTGCGCCGCACGGCATTCGCCACGTGCGCCAGCGTTTCTTCCTGGCCCACCACGCGCTGCCGCAAGCGCTCTTCCATGTGCACCAGCTTCTGGATTTCTCCTTCCAGCATGCGTGCCACCGGGATGCCGGTCCATTTCGCCACAATCTTGGCGATGTCTTCCTCATCCACTTCGCCGCGCAACAAGCTCGATGAGGACTGCTGTTCCTCAATGTGGCGCGTGGCCTCCGCCAGCTCGCGCTCGATCTGGCCCATCTGGCCGTAGCGGATCTCGGCCGCCCGCTGGAGGTTTCCGAGGCGTGTCGCCTCTTCTTCTTCGAGGCGGAGCTTCTCCTGCTGTTCCTTGAGCAGCTTCACTTTGCCGATCCACTCTTTTTCCTTTTGCCAACGGTCCCGAAGCTGCGACACCTCGGCCCGCAGCGACTCGAGTTCTTCCTCGATCGTCTTCAGGCGGTCTTTCGAGGAGCGGTCGGTCTCTTTTTGAAGAGCCTGCTTTTCGATTTCCAGATGCACGATGCGGCGGTCGAGTTGATCCACCTCCACGGGCACCGAATCGATCTGCATGCGCAACGTGGCGCCGGCCTCGTCCATCAGGTCAATGGCCTTGTCGGGCAAGAAGCGGTCGGTGATGTAGCGGTGCGACAGCATGACGGCCGCCACAAGCGCCGAATCCTTGTACCGCACACTGTGATGGATCTCGTAGGTTTCCCGGATGCCGCGCAGAATGGCGATGGCGTCCTCCACATCCGGCTCCTGCACCAGCACCGTCTGAAAGCGCCTTTCGAGCGCCGCGTCTTTCTCGATGTACTTGCGGTACTCGTTGAGCGTCGTGGCGCCGATGCAACGCAACGCGCCCCGCGCCAAAGCGGGCTTCAGCATGTTAGCGGCGTCAATCGATCCTTCGGCCGAGCCCGCGCCCACCAATGTGTGCAATTCGTCGATGAAACAGATGACTTCGCCGCTCGATTGCTCGATCTCTTTCAGCACCGCCTTGAGGCGCTCTTCAAACTCGCCCCGAAACTTCGTGCCGGCGACCATCGCGGAGAGATCCAACGCGATCAACCGCTTGTTCTTGAGCGACTCGGGCACGTCGCCGCCGACAATGCGTTGCGCCAAGCCCTCGACAATGGCTGTTTTACCGACGCCGGGCTCGCCAATCAACACCGGGTTATTCTTTGTACGCCGCGAAAGGACTTGCACCAGCCTGCGGATCTCTTCATCCCGTCCGATCACCGGGTCGAGCTTGCCCTTGCGGGCCGAGGCCGTCATATCGAGCGCGTAGCGCTCAAGCGCCTGATACTTCGCTTCCGGGTTCTGGTCGGTGACGCGCTGCGTGCCGCGAATGGCCACCAGCGCCTGCAAAATCGCTTCGTGCGTAGCGCCCGCCCGCTCCAGCAGTTTGCCCGCCGGGTCGTGCTTCAGGCCGGCTGCGCCCAGCAAAAGGTGTTCGGTCGATACGTATTCGTCCTTGAATCGCTCTGTCGCCTTTTGGGCCTGCTCGAAAAGTTCATTGAGCGAGGGTGACATGTGCGTGGCGCCTTGGGCGCCGCTCACCCGCGGAATTCCTTGGAACTGCTTGCGCGCTTCCTGCGAAATCGCCCCAGGATTTGCCCCCAGTTTCGACAAGACGGCCTGTACGACTCCCTCCGGCTGCTCGACGAGCGCCACCAGCAGGTGCAGCGGATGAATGAGCTGATGATTGTTTTCTCCAGCCAGCGCCTGGCTGTGCTGGACAGCCTCCTGCGCTTTCTGGGTGAACTTGTCGAAACGGATCATGGGATCTTGGCCTCCCCTTCACAGTCCTCGTCTTCGCAAAATCCTCGCTAAGGCGCACCTTGACTGCGCCCTGGCGGTCTCGCCCGGGGTGGAGCGTGTAGTTCCCGCCCCACCCCGAAGGCTGTCGTTACTTCACATCGACAACTTGAACCTTCTTGGCCTTCGCCTTGGCCTCGACCTTGGGGATGGTGACCTCGAGCACGCCCTTCTTGTAGGCGGCCGCGATCTTGTCCGCATCCACATTCTCGGGCAGCGAAAAGCTCCGATGGAACGACCCATAGGCCCGCTCCACACGGTGGTAGTCACCGTCCTTGGTTTCTTTTTCGAACTTTCTCTCGGCCTTTAGCGTCAGAGTGGCATCTTCGACGTGGACATCGATGTTCTTTTCATCGACTCCCGGAAGATCGGCCCGCAGAACGATTTCCTTGTCGTTCTCGACGATATCGACTCCGGGCGACCAAGCGCCGGTGCGCGGCTCGCGCGCGGAAGGAAGCAAACCGTTCTCGAAGAATCGATCAAAGTCGTCAAACCAGGGCGTAAAGCTCCGTGGGGAAAATCGTATGAGATTCATGTGATCCTCCTTGCAAGCGGCATCTCTTGCCTGTATCTCCATTATAAAATCTTAGCGGAATACTGTCAATAGCAAAATTGACAATTTATCTACTTTAGAATCAATAGTAAACATAGAATCTTAGTATCATGCGCTAAGATTTTATGATCTCTGTAATTCCTTGGATGCCTTGGTGGCTCCCAAGGTTGCAGCCGGGGCCAGGGAACTCCAAAATCAGACCTTGCTGCAGTCGTCCCGAAGATTAAGGACAGACGGGGGAGTGTTGCACCAGGAACCCGCAGGGCAGGGCTTCGCCGTTGTCAGAGATCGAGGAGTGGGCTGGAGGGCGGCCCTTTCAGTGCCCGCCTAGATAGACGAACCGCCCGATAAACAGGGCCGTCATGACATACATGACCCAGCTCACGGAGCGAAACTCACCCCGCAGCACTTTGAGCAACGTGTAGCAGACAAAGCCGATCGCCAGCCCGTTGGCGATGCTATAGCTCAGCGGGATGGTCATGATGGTCAGAAACGCCGGAACGGCGGTCCCCATGTCGTCCCACTCTATGTCTTTCACCGTCGACATCATCAGGCATCCCACTACGATCAGGGCCGGCGCGGTGGCCGCCGCGGGTACGATGCCAACCAGGGGTGTAACGAAAAGAGCCGCCAAAAAAAGCAGTCCGGCGACCGCGGCTGTCACGCCCGACCGGCCCCCGGCGGCCACACCCGCTGCGCTTTCGATGTAGCTCACCACCGTCGACGTGCCTAGAAGCGCTCCCGCGGTCGAGGCGGCGCCGTCCGCGAGCAGAATGCGGCGAATACGTGGAATCTCCGCGCGCTTCGGGAAAAGACGGGCCTTGTTGCCCACCGCGACCAGCGTGCCGACATTGTCGAAGAGGTCCACGAACCAGAAGACGAAAACAATCTCGAGGAAGCCCAGGTGAATGGCCGCCGGAAGGTCGAGTGCGAAAGCGGCGGCGCTCATTTCCTGCCATGCGAAACCGGCAGGCTCCCAAGGGACCATACCGCAGAGAGCCCCGGCGAGCGTGGCCGCGGCGATCCCGATGACCATCGCCCCCTTCACGCCCCAGGCAAGCAGAGTAGAAATGAGCAGCAATCCGAAAACGCCGAGCAATGTGTCGGGAGCGGAAAGGTCTCCCAGGGCTACCATCGTCGCCTCGTTCGGGACAATGATCCCGATGCTGCGCATCCCGATGAATGCCAGAAACAGTCCGATGCCGGCGCCCACAGCGGAGTACATGCCCGACGGGATAGCAGCCACGATCGCCTGCTGCACTCCTGCGAATGTGAGCAGCAGGAAAAGAATGCCCGACAGGAACACCGCTCCCAACGCCGCCTGCCACGAAATTCCCATGCCGAGCACGACCGTGTAGGTGAAGTAGGCATTGATGCCCATGCCCGGCGCCAGGGCGATCGGATAGCGCGCGTAAAGGCCCATCAGCAAGCTGCCGATCGCCGCTGAGACACAGGTGGCCGCCGCCACTGCCGTGGGCGGTATGCCCGCCGCGCGCAGAATCGACGGATTGACCAGGATGATGTACGACATCGTCAGGAACGTTGTCAGCCCGGCCAGTGCTTCTGTTCGCCAATCCGTGCCGAGTTCCTTGAACTCGAAATGCCGTTCCGCTCGCTCGATCCAAGGAGCCATGATTCTTAAAGGAGAACTCCGAAATGAGTCCCGCTCGGAGTGCCCTACGAACACCAACGTAGCCCCGTCGCGGCCCCCGCCATTGTAAGGGCGGAGATCCCTGTTCCCGGTCCCGCCATGGCCAGGCGGCTTACCAATAGGCCACAAGGAAGTCCAGGCTAGCATGTCAGGCGTTGGGAACGGACGACAAGTGAAACGCGAACATGGGCATTTGACAGTGACGTTGAGCACCTGATCCGACTTGAGATATCCTCGGAGCCGGCGCCAGCGGGCAGGCCAGGTCCCCCGATCCGCATTTGGAATGGTGCTCGAAGAAAGATGAAGTTCGAGGTCGTCGGTTCCATAGGAAACGTGGAGATCATCGCTTCCGGCCCGGGCATCCGGATCCGTTCCCATCTCCGTAAGGTTTACGCCGTGGCCGATGGCGAAAGATGAAAGGTGTCGCTACCGTACGCCTGCCAAGCGGGGCCCTGCGCGCCGTCGAGTTACACTGGTATGAGGCTCATGGTATCGGCAAACGGGACCTGAAGATCAAGCGCTATTTGGAAGAACGATGAAGACGCAGACACAGTTCGCTCTTTGCATTGACAACAGCGGTCATGATGTGTCCCTTGTCCCGGGCAAAGTGTACAGGATTCTTCCCGACCCGCGCGCCGGCAAAGACGAGCTGGTGCGTATCGTCGACGAGAGTGGCGAGGACTACCTCTACCACAAAGATCATTTCGCATTCGTGGACTTTCCTCCGGCGGTGAAGAAGAAACTCCTTGCTCTGGCTGGAAGCTGACCAAACCCTCGCGTGCCAGCCTAGGTATTGCGGGCAGGAAACAGATACAGCGACCCGCCCGCCAGGGCGGGTTCATGCAAGCGCTGCTATCCGTTTGAACAACCCGGGCTTGCACGCAGGCTTCGGACCAGCGAAGACGCGGGCGAAAAGGCAGATCTGTGCGGACGGGATCTGAGGGGCCGGCGAGAAACGCCGGCCTCCTCGATGACACGCAGGGGCGATGGACCTACTTAAGGCGGCTGCAAGCGGCGGCCGCGCCGCTGATGTCAATGGCGGCGGCGCCTTCCTCCGTATGGCTGACCTTGCCCATCCTGTCGATCACGAAGGTCTTGCGCGAAGCGACATTCCGCTCGGCATTATAAACGCCGTACTGCTTGGCGATTTCGCCGCTTGTATCGCTGAGCAAGGCAAACTCCAGGTGCAGTGACTCCGCGAACTTCTTGTTCGTCTCGATGTCGTCGGTGCTGATGCCGAAGATCACGGTGTTGGCATCGGTGAATTGCGCAATGCCCGACTGGTAGCCGCTCATTTCCTTTGTGCAGCCGCCCGTGAAGGCCTTGGGGAAGAAAGCCAGCACGACGTTCTTGTTGCCGCGAAACTGGGAAAGCTTGACGGTCTCACCTTTTGTGGAAGGGGCCGAAAAGTCGGGCGCCATCTCTCCTGTCGCCGGCGCGGCCCCCATGAGGGCAGCAACCGATCCCAGTGTTCCCATGCCCAGAACAGCTTCTCTTCTTGTGAACGAACTCATCTTTCCTCCGGCCAGCCCTCGGGGCTGGGGTTGCTCGAACCTTTTGATCCTTCGATTGTATCGGTTTCTTTCAATATGGCACTACTACGGTCGCGGCGTGGCGGCCGCAATGCCGTCCGCCTTTATCACGCCGAGCGCTTCCCACTCGCTAAGTTGCCTGCGAACGGAGGTGGCCGCCGCCGAGTCCGGCTGGTTTGTCAGGAATGCTCGAAACTCCGTGGCCGCCGGCTCGAAGCGCCCTTTCTTCGCCAGGATCATCCCCAGCAAGTGTTGGGCGCCCGGGAAGTTCTTGGCGTCCCTCGCTTCACGCACTGTCTTTGCCGACTTCTCCGCCGCCTCGATGTCCCCGCCATTGAAGGCCGCGACAGCATGGAAGTACTGGATTTCGGTGGCGTGGGGGTTCAGCTGCAGAAGGCGATTCGAGATCTCCGCCGCATCCTCCCAGCGCTGCTCCTGCAAAGCCATGCGTACCAGAGGATCGTAGGGGTTCAGGTACTTGGCGTCGGATTCGATCGCCTTCTCGAAAGCTTCCTTGGCGCCCTCGTTATTCTGCGCGGCAAGACGGACCCGCCCCAGCGTGTGCCAAGCGGCCGCATACTCCGGATATTCCGCAACGGCCTTGTCGAGTTCCTTTTCCGCCTTCTGGAGATTCGGCTTCGGCTTGCTCATCTCCTTAAAAGCGTTCTCATACGCTTTCTTGGCGTTCTTGGGGGCTGCCAGCGTAGTAAAGCTGATGGAGGTTCCTTGGACGTTGCCGAGACGCTTGAGAATAATCGTGCCGATGTCGGGTTTGTCGAAGACGCTGCGGCGGCCCAGTTGGACGGATTCGGAAACGAAGCCGGCAAGCACAGCCCGCAGCTCACACCCCATCAGATTGACTTGCCCTAGACCGCCGGCGTTGCCAAAGCTGCCGCCTCGCGAGGAAAAGGGGTCGTTGCTGTTCCCAAACCCGCCCGGCATACCCGGCGTGTTGGCGCCGGAAACACTGGCGTCGTGAAATACAGCGTTGTTGCCCAATTGAAAGCTGAAGTGCCCCTTGCTGTTGGTGTAGCCTTCGGGGATCGTCCGGCCGTCGCAAACCCGCTCAATAGTGGCGGGCTCGGGAGGAGGTGTTCCATCCTCCAAAAGAACGGTCCCGGAAAGGAACATCGGCTGGCGCATCTCCGGCACTTGCTGCTGCTGGCCGCGGCCGAAGGGGTCATTCATCTGCCCTGGCTGTTGGCCGGGCGTTCGTCCGCCGCCAGGCTGGCCGCCGCCGGGCTGGCCGCCAGGCTGGCCACCCTGCCCCCCCTGGCCGCCTTGGCCCCCTTGGCCGCCCTGGCCCCCTTCCTGGGCCCAAAGGGCCACGGTTCCCAACAACGCGAAGCTTAGACAGACTAGAGTTTTTCTGCTCACGCCAACCACCTCCCGGCCGCGTCTCTGACCGCGAGAATCAAACGCCAGGACGCTGCCCAAGTCTTCCCGCCCCTACGGGCAAAAGCTGTCGAAAAGCGTAGCACAAAAGGCCCTCGTTTACGAGGAGATTTGTGTACGCAAGGACCCTTCCGGCGGCCCCCGGCCGCAACACCAAACCGCCGCCCAGAGCCGCGCATGCGCCTGGGGATAAGGCGTCCAGCGGCCCTCCTACGTAACTATACTGAACTGATGAATTTGCGCTCCGCGCCCAAGGTCTGGGTGTTCGCCATTTTGGCGGGCGTGGCTCTGACTGTCTACATCGCTTGGCGGCTCGGCGGGAGGCCCGCGCCAGATTTGGCGGGAAATGCTTCGGTGGATCCCGCCTTGCGGGTTTCGATCGATTTCCACGCCGTCCGTGCGGTTCCGGCGGGTTTACTCCTGTTCCATCGAGCCTTGAACCTGGGCGATCAACTGTCCCGCTGGGTGACCCTCTTGCAGGAGGAAAAGATCCTCGAGCGCATGGACATTATTCTCGATGAAAAGGGAGCGTATATCCTGACGCGGGGCGACTTCACGCCGCAGTCCCTGCGGCAATCGATCGAGCGCGCAGGCGGACGGTGCGCCGGTTCCTTGCAGGAATACCCTTGCACCCTTTCCGCCGATCCGGCCGGTTGTACGATCTCAGTCTTCACGCCCGCGAACGGCCGATTCACCGCCGCTTGCGCGGCCACGGTGGAGAACGCCGCATCGATGGCGGAGCAAGCCGAAGCGCACACCGGGCTGGCAGCCTCTCTTGGGTCGGAGGATTCTTTCGACGGTCTAGGCCGAATCGCGGTGAACCCCGTCCGCCTGGATCCGTTAATGCGCGATCCGCCGGCCTTCCTGCCCAATCTGAGCATCGTGGCGCGGGCGCTGGAAAAGGCCCGCCGCGCGGAGTTCCTCCTGCAAGGCGACGCACAAGGCGGGCTGGCCATCCGGCTCGAGGCCCTTTCCGAAACGGAGCCCGAGGCGGAGCAGCTGCACACGTTGCTGGGCGGGTTGAATGAGTTTGGAGCCGCCGCCGCGGATTTCGGCCGAGGAGAGAAGGAAAGCAGCGATTGGAGCACGCTGCTGCGTTCGGCCCAGTTCGCCCGGCGGGGCACTGCAGTCACCGGCGTGTGGACCATTGACGCTGGCTTGCTGCGGAGATTGACGGCCGAGTAGCAGCCCATCAAATAAATGCCGACGACGCACGCCGCTCATGCTCAGATCTGATAGATTTGACGCCATGAACGCGAGATCCCTGCTTCTTCTGGCAGTCTTCGCGGACGCTCCCTTGCCCGCGCAGCTGGCCCCGCCCAACGCGGAAGGCGTTGCGATGGGACACGTCCATCTTGCCGTTCGCGACGTTTCCGCCCACAAACGGTTTTGGACCGAGATGATGGGCGGCACGATCGTGACCAACGGACCGCTCGAGATGATCGAGTTTCCCGGCGTGTTTATCTTATTGCAGCAGGCCGGGCAGCCAGAGCCGCCTGCCGGGTCCGTGGTCAACCACTTTGGCTTCGTGGTCCGAGATATGCCTGCCGCGCTTGCCAAGTGGAAGGCAAACAATCTGAAAATCCAGCCAACACCGAATCCCAACGAGGTCTACGTCGTGGCGCCCGATGAGATTCGCGTGGAAGTATACGGCATCCCTGACTTGCCCGTGCCGGTGCAGATGAACCACATCCATTACAACGTGGCCGACATTCCCGGAATGCAGGCTTGGTATGCGAAGACCTTCGGTGCGACGGCGGGCCAGCGCGCCTGCATTGCCTGCCTGCCCAGGCAGGTCATGATCGAAGCGGGCGATCTGCCTGGGGCCAACCTCTCTTACTCGCGTGGCGACGAGGGACTCGCACCCACCAAAGGCCGCGCCCTCGACCACATCGGGTTTGAGGTGAAGAACCTGGAGGAGTTCGCGAAGAAGCTGGAGTCGCAAGGGATCAAGCTCGACGAACCGGTGCGGCGGCTGCCGGACAGCTCGATCAAATTCGCGTTTCTGACCGACCCATGGGGCACCTATATCGAGCTGACGGAAGGTCTCGCGCCGGCCCGGTAGCGTCGTTGCGGCTTCGAAGCTCGCGCTCGCCGCGGCCACAATCCATCTCACCAAGGCCTGTTGGGTTGGCCTGTTCTCACCAGTTATTTTCGGCAGGGTGGGCGAAGCCTGTTCTGGACGGGGATCGTGGAGTTGCCGTAGCTATGGAAAGGGACCACCACCGCGGGCGGAAGTAAGTTTCTCGCAGCCATGCCTGTCATCCGCCGTTAGCTTTACCACCCTCTATCTTTTCGGGTTACAATCGGACCGCCATGATTGGCCAAATCGGTCTTAACCTGAGGGACAGCCCTGTGACAACACAGGGCAACTTAGCGGCAATCGCATCTCTCGGACAGGGGCCTTTTCTCTCTGCAGCGTCGCTGTCCGCGCCGAACTTCGGCAACGACATGCGCATGATTCATTTTTCTAACGGGAGGGCACTGTGATTCGTCTGCTCAGTCTTAGCTGCTTCCTGATGATGACCACAACCGTGGTTCAGGCTCAGACGCCGGCCTCCGGCGGTAAGAGTAAGGTCGTGTTATACGCGGCAGCCGGGCCCGAACTGACAGCCTACAACGTGGACTTCGAGGCCGCAAGCCTCGTCAAACAGTCGTCGGTGACGCTTCCGGAGAACGTGCAAGAGGCGTGGCCTCATCCTTCGCGGCGGTACTTCTATGTCACCTGGAGCAGCAACCCGGCAGGCCCCGGAGAGCACGGAGTGACGGCGTTCCGGATCGATCCCGCCACCGGAGCTTTGCAGCCGCATGGCCCGCCGATTTCGCTGGCGGCGCGGTCCGTTTTCATGAGCGTTGATATCTCGGGGCATAACCTTGTGATCGCCCACAACCTGCCGAGCGGGATGACAGTCCACCGGATCGGCTCCGACGGCACGCTTGGGGCGGCGGTTCCTCAAGGGGCTGAGCTCGATTTCGGAGTCTATGGCCATCAGGTCCGGGTTGATCCGTCCGACGAAATGGTGATTTTGGTGGCGCGAGGCAATGGCCCGACTGCGACGAACCCGGAGGACCCCGGGGCGCTGAAGGTGTTTGCTTACGAGAATGGAGTGCTGGCCAATCGCGCCTCGATCGCGCCCGGGGGCGGCTACAATTTCCAGCCGCGCCATCTTGAGTTCCATCCTTCGCTGCCGTTTGTTTACATCACGCTGGAGCGGCAAAACAAGCTGCAGGTCTATCGAAAGCTGGATGGGCCCACGCTCAGCGCCGAGCCTCTATTCACCAAGGAGACGCTGTCGGATCCCACTCGCCTGGCCGGCCAGGCTACAAGCTCGATCCACATGCACCCGAACGGGCGCTTCCTTTACCTGGGCAACCGGGCTAGCGCCACTACTGATTTCCAGGGCCAGCGGGTGTTTGCCGGCGGCGAGAACTCCATCGCGGTGTATTCCATTAATCAGGAGACCGGCGAGCCGGCGCTGATTCAGAACGCGGATACTCGCGGAGTGCATCCGCGTACGTTCGCCATCGACCCGAGCGGACGGATTCTCGTGGTGGCCAACCAGCAGCAAGTCCTCGTGCGGGACAAGGATGACGTACATCCCCTGCCGGCGACGTTATCGGTGTTCCGCATCGGGGACAGTGGCAAACTGGAGTTCGTGAGGAAATACGATCAGGACACCGACGGCGGGCGAAGCCTGTTTTGGACGGGGATGGTGGAGTTGCCATAGTCAGCGGAAAGATGCCCGAATTGGGTCAGTTCACACGACCTTGGACGGCGTTTTCATCTCGGGCAGCAACGGGCATCACCACACCGCACTTCCCGGCGGACAAAATTCATCATCGTTGAAGACGCGGAAGCCGGTCAGGCAAAGACTCCAGCCATCCAAGTCACACAAAACGGGTACGAAGAGTTCCGCGGCCGCAAGGGGAACTGATCCCCGCAGCCAACAGCGTGGTGATGGCCTGCCCGTCAACATGGATATAATCGCCCTGATGCCTTTACGCCCTGCCCACCTGCTGCTCCTGGCGGTTTCATCGATTCTGGGCGCTGTGACGTCGTGCACTCCCGTGCCGGAGGGATACGAGTTTTGGAAGCAGGTAAACCGCGAGTACGAATCACGTGACTATATCAATACGCTGAACTACCTGAATGACATTCTTCGGACCGAGAACGACTACACCGCGCGCGCCGCGGCACTGAAGGTCGTCATCCTGGGGGGCACGACTCGCTCCGCCCTCGAGATTGAAGAGGCCTGCGCCGCGGGTATCTCCAGAGTTCCGGCATGGGATTCCGGCCCCTACAAGAACTGCATTGAACAATTTCGCTGGAGGGCCCGAACGAGCACGTTGGCCCTGATCGACGCTCTGGGCGGGCTTGAGAAGAGCGCCGCGGCGAGCGGTGCTGTCTCGCTCGACTTCCCTCTTCCGGAAACATCCTCCGATCCTTCTCCGATGATCGGGCGGACGCGGGCCGGAGCCATGCCCGTCGAGAAAATCTTCGAGCCGTCGGTTGTTCGGATCGTCGATCGCCACATCTTTCTTCAGGTATGCGATGCCGTTGCGAAGGATGAGGCCGGCGCGAAGCAACTGTTTGAAGCCCGTCCGGTCACTGTCCCGAAGGCCACGTTCCTGGTTGGAGTCGCGAAAACGCTGCTCGTTGGCGCAGCGGTTTTCGGAGCCGACCGGCTGGATGATTCCGAGAAGGAGTCCGCCACGCTGCAGCAAGCCCGGGAATGCCTGCGGCCGGCCCTCGACGGCGATGACGCGGCATTGAAGTCGAAAGCCCAGGCGTTGGCAAGGGAAATCAGCGACGAGCCAGGCCGATAGCCGAACCGCCACATCGCAGAAGCCTGGTACAGAGAGTTCCGGCCGACAGACAGAGGGATTGGACCGCAAGACGCAACTACACTCCACCCGTCGCTATTGCTAAACCACAGTCAGGTCTCTGTGACCTTAGTCGGCTTGCGTGAGGGACGCCGTTCGCTGGATGGCGGTGTTCTTGAGGTAGCGATACGGGTTAACGGGAGTGTTGCGATAGCGCACTTCGTAATGCAGGTGAGGCGCGGTGGCCTTGCCGGTTTGCCCGACACGCCCGATGACTTCCCCTCGCCGCACCACCTGACCCGGCCGCACAAACGCACTCGACAGATGCGCGTAATGTGTCGATAGGCCGTTCCGGCCGTGATTCAGAATGATCCGCTTGCCGTAAAGGCCGGCCCAACCGCTTTCGCTGACCACGCCGTCGGCGGCCGCTACGATCGGCAGGCCAAAGGGCGCCTGCATATCAACTCCCGGGTGGAAGGCGCCCTCTCCGGCGAAGGGATCCAGACGCTTGCCGAAAGACGACGTCAGAGAACCCTGCACAGGCCAGAGGGAAGGAGTGGTGTTCTCCAGCCAGTACCAAAGCGAGTTGCTACCCTGGGGAGACAATTGCACCTGCTGGAGGAAGTCGTACTGGTTGACGAAACTCGAATAGCGCGACGCGGGCATCTCACCCGGCGGAGTCGTCAGCTCGGCGTATGGACGCCTGATGCCAAACGCAATCGACACCTCGCTCGCCAGATCGCCCAGAGACGCAAGCTGAATGTTCCGTTCTTCGACGGTGCGCCTCAGTTCCTCGTACTGCTGCCGCAGGGCCTCTTTCTCGGAGCGCAGCGTGTTGAACTCCGTCACCTTCCAGAACATCCGGGCGTAGCTGGAAACGAAACCGATACTTACGATGGCGCCGAAAATCGCAAAGCACAACACCAGGTGCAAAACGTAGTGCGGAATGTGGAGACGGCGAATCCGGCCGTGGACCGAGTGTGCGACGACAACGATGAGATAGTTCTTTTTCATTCGATCCTTAGCTCGCGAGCGGCCAGCCCTGCAAACCAGCTCTTTTGGCCAACCAGTCGGGCGGGTTAGCTAGGTTTCGAAGTGTGGAGCGTAAAGCCAACTCCGGGAATGGGGTTGGACGGTTACAACTCAGCAAAGTTAGCAGGTTAACCTAGGACTGTCAAGGACCTAAGAATCCTTGCTGCCTCTACTAAGAACATGCCTCCACGCGAAATAGAGATCGTCCGAAGGATTGAAAACCTGTGGTCCAGCCGGCGGGGCACGGCGGTGCGGCTGGGCATCGGTGATGACACGGCCGCGATCCGGCCCCCTGGCGCCGGGCGCGAAATTCTCTTGACCACGGACCAAGTGATTGAGAATACACATTTTGGCCGGCGGACCCATCCGCCCCGCGCTTTGGGGCATAAGATCCTTGCCCGCGGCCTGAGCGACATTGCAGCCATGGGAGGACGCCCGCTCTGCTTTCTGCTTTCGCTGGCACTGCCGCCCTGGAGTTCTGGAGCATGGCTAAGTGCTTTTGTTTCAGGGATGTTTGATCTCAGTCAATCCTCTGAGACACCCTTAGTCGGCGGCGATGTCGCGCGGGGGGGACACTTCGCTGCCGCCATCACGGTCCTGGGGTCTGCCCCGGCCGGCAGGGCGCTCACGAGGGCAGGCGCGCGCCCTGGAGACGTGCTGTACGTCTCCGGTCAGCTCGGAGGGTCGGCCCTGGGCTTGGCGAGGATGCCGAAGCGCCAAACGGCCCCTAGAACTTCGCGAGACAGTGCTGTGCGGCGCCATCTTTGGCCGGAGCCACGCTTGGCTCTGGGAGAGTTCCTGCGCGCCAGACTGGGCGCCACAGCCGCGATGGATGTGAGCGATGGGTTGGCGATGGATCTGACGCGACTCGCCGAGGCGAGCAGTGTGGGCGCTGAAATCCACGCCGCCTCGATCCCGTTGTTCCCGGGCGCGTCCCTTTCGCAGGCGCTTCACGGCGGCGAGGACTACGAGTTGTTGTTCACCCTGCCGCGGAAGATCCGCCCGCCTCGCAAGTTCCGAAAAGTCCCTCTGACCGCCATCGGCCGTATCCGGGCTAAGCCGGGCATTGATTTGGTCACAAGCGACCGGATTGAAAAGCTCAAGCCCCAAGGATATGAGCACTTTCCCCGCTGACTCGCCTGTCTCCTCATCCTTTTTTCGCCCGGGACCGATAAACAAATAGCGCAACCGCAGCCCGCCCGTCCGCGAGGCGCTCGCTGCGTATAGCGGATTCCGGAGGGAACGATATTCATGGTTACCGTTGGCATGAACTACAAAGTGATCAAGGGGAAGCAGGAGCCGTTTGAAAAGAAGTTCTCCCAAGTGATCGATGTATTGCGCCGGAGCACGGGGCACCAGGAAACGCATTTAATGAAGGACGTATTCGATCCGCAGTCCTATTTGATCGTTTCCGAATGGAGAGACAGGGCGGACTTCGACGCGTTCGTGACGTCTGATGTCTTCCGCAAGGTCACCAACTGGGGCAAGGAAGCGATCCTGGCCGCGCGTCCGTCGCACCGTGTTTACGAAGAGAGCGTCGATGCGCTTTCCCACGCGGGCCGCTAGCACAGGCGCTGTCTTCAGGTAAGTGGCAGGAGCAGTGCGACGATCTGCGTCGTCACATAACCAGTCACACCCAGAACCGCGAGCAGCGGCGTCCAGGTCTTGAGAGCCTCGACTTCGGTAAATCCCGACATCTGCTTGTAAACCCAAAAACCGCTGTCGTTCATCCAGGACCCGACGAGGGATCCGCTGCCGATAGCGCAGGCGACATAGACGGCGTGGAAGGGCGGCGGCGAGGCGAGAATCAGCGGCGCCATGATTGAGGAAACCGTGATCATCGACACGGTCCCGGATCCCTGGGCCACCTTGAGCAAGGACCCCAGCAGGAAACTCAACAGCAGGATCGGGATGCCAAGCTGCTGGGACATGTCGCCGAGCGTCTTACCGACCTCGGCCCTTACCAGCATGCCGCCGAAGGAGCCGCCCGCGGCCGTGATCAGAATGATCAACCCGCCGCTCGCGAAGGCAACCTCTACCGGTTTCGCCAATTCAGCCAGGCTGTATCCCTTCTGGCTCGCCAGCAAGTACAAGGAAATCGCAGCCGAGACCAGCAGCGCGAAATTCGGGTTGCCGAGGAACCCGGTGACCTGCGCGATCGCGCTGGTGCTGTCAATAGCATTGGCGGCCGTGTTGGAGGTAATGAAGATGACTGGCAGGATGATCGGCAGCATCGACATGAAGAAGCTAGGCAAGCGTTCCTCTTGCTCCGAGGCCAGGTTTTCGAGTTCGGCCAGCGTCAGGCCTGGCGTTTCCCGCAGGGGAAAGGCGAACTTGCGGTCGCAGAACATGGAAAAGAACCACCCTGCCAGCGACATCGGTATTGCGATGATGGCGCCCACCAGGATCATGACGCCGAGATCGATGTTGAGTGTGGCCGCCATCGCGAGCGGGCCGGGCGTCGGCGGCACCATACTGTGAGTGACGGCCCCTCCGGCGCAGATGGCCATGACGAACAGGACGTACTGCTTGCCCATGCGCACGCGCATGGCGCGCGCCAGCGGCACCAGCAAATAGAAGACGGTGTCGAAGAAAACCGGCACCGAAAGCACCCAGCCGCTCGTGAGCAGAGACAGCGAGGCGTTCTTTTCGCCCAGGGCGCGGACGAACACCCGCGTGATCTTGTCCGCGGCGCCACTCTCCATCAGGCACTGGCCGATCAGCGCCGCCAGCGCGATCACAATGCCGATGCCTCCACAGACGCGGCCGAAGGCCGCGGCAACCTCCGGCATCACCTCGGGCAGCGTTACCTTCGAAGACAGCAGTCCCACGGTCATCGCCGCCGTGATCAGCGCTATGAAGGCGTTGATCTTCAGGCGAATGATAAGCAGGAAAACAACGGCGATCGCAATGACCAGAACAATGAGCGGGTGAATCTCCATAATGGTTCGCAATGGTAGCATTTGACGCCACATTCGTCCAGGGGAAGCCGGCCGGGCGCCGCCGGCCGGCGGGCCGGGACGTTACCTGTGGTCCGGAGCGGGTTGCTTCGGTGCAGCGTTTTTGCTCCAATGAGGCGTATGCCGCCGGCCGCGAAATCCGATCCGCAAGCCTACATTGGGCGTTCCGTCGACCGTTTGTCGCTCGAAGAGCGCGAGGCCTTGGCCGGGAAATACATCGCCCGCGAGATCTACAGTCCGAAGACTCTGCCCTTGCAGCGCATTGAGGCGATCGGGGAAACGCTCGAGCAATGCGTCGAAATTTTACGCCAGCGGAGCCTGGACCCGATGAAATACGAGTTTGTTCGTCTCAACCCACCTTATTAGGGCGAACGACCGCCCGAGCGATGTTCTTTGGCGAAAAGGGCGCTGGTCCCAGTTCCTCTGAGGTAATGAAAAGCGAGGCTGGGCAGCCACAGACGAAACCACGGCAGTACTGTTCCCCCGCTCGTTCCCTGTTGCCATGAACCCGCACCTGGCGCGCATCCGCATTTTTCCCGTCAAGTCTCTTGACGGGCACGATCTCTCCGAGACGGTTGTGCTGGCCAGCGGCGCGCTGGCGCACGATCGCGAGTATTGTCTGATGGACAGCGACGGGAAGATCCTCAATGGCAAGCGGCTCGGTGAGGCAATCCTCAAGGTCCGCTCCGACGTGCACCTCGGCTTCGGGGAGCTTCGCCTGGGCGAAGGCGCCGAAACCACAACCTACCGCTTCGACCGCGACAAGGTGAGGATTGAGGCTTGGTGGTCGCGGCGGCTGGGGCAATCCGTCCACTTGGCGCAAAACACGATTACAGGCTTCCCGGACGACACAGACTCGCCCGGCCCCACGATCATCAGCACGGCAACGCTAAGCGAGGTCGGCGGCTGGTTCCAACTGGATCTCGAGGAAGCACGGCGCCGCTTCCGGGCGAATCTGGAAATCGATGGCGTCGAAGCCTTCTGGGAAGATTGTCTTTATGGCGGCATGGACGAAACCCGGCCCTTCTCGATTGGAGAGGTCGAGATCCAGGGAGTGAATCCGTGCGCGCGTTGCGCCGTGCCGTCGCGAGACTCTGTGACGGGCGCCATTCGAGATCCCGGGTTCCAAAAGATCTTCGCGGGCCGCCGCCGCAAAGCGCTGCCCGAATGGGCGAATACGGGCCGCTTCGACCACTTTTACCGTCTGGCGGTCAATACGCGCATCGCCGCATCAGAAGCGGGGAAGAGGTTGCACGTGATGGATGAGGTGTGGGTGTGAAACGCCGGCGGAGTTTCCAAGACTGTGGCTTGGCGGCAGTGCAAACCCGTGCTTTACCGGGCTTGCCGCAGCGCGGTTACGGGGTCCAGACGAGACGCCCATAAAGCCGCGGGCAACGCCGCTACAACCGTGGTCAGAGCCACAGTGCCAAGCGCGACTGCGTAAACCCAGGGCTCGTAACCGCTCACTCCAAACAGCTGGTTGCGGAGGAGATCAAGCAACCCTAGGGACAGCGCGCTGCCTGCGCCGGCGCCGCTGAGGCTCCAGGTCAAAGCTCCTCGAAAGATCAGATACCTTACCCCCGAGCGAGTCAAACCGAGAGCCAAACGAACGCCAATCTCCTGCGTTCGCAGGCGAGCCGAGTAGCTGATCGCGGCATAGACTCCGGCCGCGGCCAGCAACAAACTGGCCGCGGCGAATATCTCGGCCATCGCGAGAAAACGAAGGCGGGGCCGCAAAGCATCCTCAACGTTTGATCGCACGGTCCGCACATCCATGACGGGCATATCCGGGTCGATGTCTTGAACGGCGGCCCGCAACTCCGCCGCAAGACGGGAAGGATCGCCTGAAGCGCGAAGCATAATGGAGGCGGCCCGGCCGGCGGCGGGCCATTGACTAAGCGGCCGGTACATCTCGGACCTCGGCTGCGCGCCAAAGTGGCGGTCCTTGACGTCGCCGACAACGCCGACGACAGTGATACGCGAGTCGTCTTCTCCACCTGCGAAGCGCTTGCCAATCGGGTTTTCCGAACCCCACATGTTTCGCGCCAGCGTCTCGTTCACGATCGCCACACCTGGCGCATTCGAGACGTCCTCCGGGCCAAAAGGGCGCCCCAGGCGCAAGGGAATCGACATTACGCGAAAGTACTCGGGCGTGACGACGTGCAGGAAGGCAAGACGAGGTTGCTCATCCGGCAATTTCTCAACACCCTCGGGATCTAACGTCACTGTCGCCTCGACTGGGCCGAACGGGACCGGAGCCACAAGCGCCACATTCTCGGCCCCCGGTATGGCGCGCAGGCGATCCAGCAGGATCGGGTAGACCGCCGCTTGTTCCGCGGGGTCGTATTTGAACTCGGGTATCGGCAAACCCGCCGTGAGCACATGGCGTGCTTCAAAACCCAAGTCAACCTGCTGCAGCCTCCAAAAGCTGCCAAACAAGAGGACGGCTGCGGCAACTGTCATCGTGGTCAAGCAGGTTTCGGATGCGACAAGCCAGTTCCCCGTTCGTCCCGGTGCGGTGGCCGTTCGCCCGCCGGCCAGTGCGTGAGAGAAGCTGGACCGGGCTGCGCGAAGCGCGGGGACAATCCCCGCGATGACGACCGTTGCCAACCCGAAGGCCACGGCGCTGGCGCAGACGATGGCGTTCAGCTGCGGCGGCTGATACATCGTTGTGCCGAAGAATTCCGGATGATCACGGAGAAACTGGATCCCCACGAGGGCAAGCGCCAGGCCGGACACCGTTGCTGAAATCCCGATCAGGCCGCTCTCGATCAAGGCACGGCGAAACAAGCGTCTTTTGGAGGCGCCTAGGGCCGCCTGCATAGCGTACTCCGGCACTCTGGCCGCTGCACTCGCCAGGAGCATGTGAGCAACGTTGCCGCACGCCAGCAGAAACACGCAGAGGTTTGCCGCCGCGAGGGCCTGTAGTGAAGAGCCCCTCGAACCCGTGATCCTTTCGCGAACCGGGGCCAGGTCCACGCCCCAGTCCGCCATAGTGCTCCCTTGCTCGCGAAGAAACTCCTGCGTTCGTTTCTGAATGTCGCCTTGCACCTGCTCCGGCCGCGATCCCAGCCTCAGTTTTGCAAATACGTTGACGCTGACTCCAAGGCCGGCCACGCGGCCCCCGTCGTCTTGTTGGAGCCGCAAGGGTAAATAGTAGAAGTGCTCTCCGCCAGTAGGTGTGTACGCCTGCGGCGGCAAGACCCCGATCAGGACGTGAGACCGTCCATCCACATGAATCACCCGGCCGAGAACGTTGCGATCAGCCCCCAGCCGCGTGCTCCAGAATTTGTGGCTGACGACGATTACCGGTGGGGCGTCGAATGCAAAGTCCGGCGCGGCAAAAGTCCTTCCCACGGACGCGCGGATGCCCAACATTGGGAAGAGCCCTTCGCTAACGTACGAACCTTGCAGCGATTCGGGTCTTCCGATGCCGGTTAGAGTCTGAATCGCCCAGCGGTCGCCCTCTACCGCCTCAAAGACTCCCGTTTCACGCCAAAACAGAACGGTCTCGGCGGACACGGCGCGATTTCGACCCTGCCGATCTGCCGACGAGGCCGAGACTAGACGCTCCGCATCAGGATAGGGAACGGCACGCAGAAACACCGCATCGATGTAGCTCACCAGCAGAGTAGAGGCGCCGATCGCTAAGCCCAGCAGCACGACAGCAAAAAGCGTGGTGGCAGGCCGGCGCCACAAGCTGCGCCAGGCGTAGGTCACGTCCGCTGTCAAACCGGTCATGGCGTTATTCTACTAGCGCCGCACCAGAGCGGAATGGATGGTTTGGGTTAGCCTCCGAGAATCGTGGCGGCCAGAGCCCAAGCTTAGAGCGGTCCCTCGAATACCCGGCTATCGCATCTCTTGCATCGAAGCCCCATGTCGGTTAAGCTGACCGTGCCGAGATCGTCAAAAACGGAAATTCTGATTCACGGAGGCATGGCATGAATCCAGCAACTCTCCTCAGAACGGCAGCGGCCGGCGTCCTGACCGTATGCCTGTTGTCCGCGGCGGATCCCCTGGCCAATCGAATCGGGCATACCGATCCGACAAAATTCCAGCACCGGGAGAGCGTGCACGCCGGGGCCGGTCCGATGCGTTATACGAGTCTGTTGCCGGGCGGTGCGATTCACAATCTTGGATTTCTGCATCGCGGGCAGATCATGCCCGGCGGAGGAATTGGCCATCACTTTCACAATTCGGCCGAAGAAATGTTTGTGATCTTCAACGGCGAAGCGCAGTTCACTGTTGACGGCCGAACGTCCGTCGTCAAAGGACCGGTCGGCATCCCGGTGCGTCAGGGGCATTCCCACGCGATTGTGAACGCCAGCAGCGAAACTTTGGAATGGATGAACATCCAAGTGCGCATGGACGGTCCCCGCTTGGACCGCAGCCAGGACCCCAGTGGCAGCTTCGATTTGGACGATGACCGCGTGGGCGTGCCCCTCGACAAAGTTCCTGTCTTCATGACCACCAAGCTTTACCGGGACATGCTGCCGGAGGGCAAGGCCATGTATGGCGGCGAGGGGAAGGTACAGTACCGGCGATCGCTCGGGCCGACAGCCTACTACTCGAACTGGGCGTATGTGGACCACATGCTGCTCCCGGCGGGCAGTTCCGTTGGACGCCACGTTCACCAAGGCGTGGAGGAATTCTACTACGTAATGGACGGCTCCGGAGAAATCGCCGTTAACAAGGAGACCGCGGCGGTCACCAAAGGAGACGCGATCCCGATCCACGCGAAAGAGAGCCACGCTCTGAAGAACACCGGTGCGGGGCCCCTGGAGGTGATAATCGTCGGAGTCTCCCTCGAAAAGGGGGTCATCGATACGGCCGAGGTGCAGTAAGAAGCTCGTCAGCCCTTACTTCTACTTCCGCCAGAACGCCGGCGTCAGGATCACCAGCACCGTATAGAACTCCAAGCGGCCCGCGATCATGCAACCGCTCAAGACCCATTTTGCGAGCGCGGGCAGGTGGCCGTAGTTGTCGAGCGGGCCGACCCCGCCCAGACCGGGACCCACGTTAAACATCGAGGCCGCCACGGCGGCAATGCAAGTCAAGACATCGATGCCCATCGCGGCCAGTAGCAGGCAAGAAACGAAATTCACCACAAAAGCCAGGTAGATCAGGTTCAGCAAGCTCTGAATCGTTCCCTCGGGGATCACCTGGCCTCCCAGGCGCACGGCAAACACGCCGCGGCGCTCGACCATGCGTTTGAACTCGCGGTCAACCACGCGCGCCAGCAGCAGTACACGCGACGTCTTCAGGCCGCCCGCCGTCGAACCCGTGCAGCCCCCAACGAACATGAGCGCCAACAAAATCAATTGGGGCAGCGGATGCCAGATCTCGAAGTTGTCGGTGACGAATCCCGTGGTGGTAATGATGGAGGTGACCTGAAAGAGGGCCGTGCGGAGTCCCTTCTCCAAACCGTAACCGTCGTGCCCGATCAGGATACCGCCGATCACGACCGACGCGGCAACGGTAAGGACAAGGTAATAGCGGATCTCGACGTCTCTGTAGAAGTTCTTCGGGCTGCCCTCGACCCAGATACGGTAGTGCTGCACAAAGCTGATGCCTGAGAGAGCCATGAACAGAATGATGATGTACTCGATGAGGGGATTCTGAAACGCCGCAACGCTGGCCGTGCGGGTGGAAAAGCCACCCGTACCGAGGGTGGAAAACGTGTGGCACAGCGCCTCGAAACCATTCATGCCGGCGAAGCGGAGCAGAAAGAACTCAACGATCGTCAAGGCGACGTAGATTCTCCAAAGCGAGAGGACGGTTTCGGTGATGCGCGGCTTCAGCTTTTCCGACTTGGCGCCGGAAAATTCCGCGCGATAGAGATGCATGCCGCCGTGGCCGACAAGCGGAAGAATAGCCACGCCGAGCAGCACAATCCCCATGCCTCCGAGCCAATGGGAAAAGCAGCGCCAGAACTGCACAGGCGTCGGCAGCACCTCGACGTCGGCCAGGACCGTTGCGCCGGTCGTGGTAAATCCGGAAACGGCCTCGAAAACAGCGTCAGTAAAACCGGAGAAGTACGGCGAGAAATAGAAGGGGAGCGCCCCGAAAAAAGAAATACTCAACCAGACCGCAACCACCAGCAGCAGGCCCTCGCGCTGGTTCAACTCCCGTTGCGGTTTGGGTAAAAGCAGAAACAGCGCAACACCCGCGGCGGCGGTGATCGCAGCTGCCAAGCCGAGTGGCCTGAGACCGTTGCCCCCGGCCAGGGACCCATAGATCAGGGGGACAAGCATCGTGCCGGCCAGGGCCATCAGAAACTGGCCGAGCACATAGCCGATGGCCCGGAAATGGATCACACAGGCGTCCTTTCGGATTTGGGCTCGTGCAGAAACGCGGATTCCAGCTCGGGCACGACGCGCTCAAGCGTGAAGAAAATAACACGGTCGCCCGCTTGAATAGTGGCGTCTCCGCGGGGAACCAGCACTTCCCCGTTTGCCCGCGCAATCGCTCCCACGATGGCCCCTCGGGGAAACCGGATATCGCGTAGTTTTTTACCGACGTACTTTGACCCCGCCGCCGCGATCAGCTCGATCGCCTCGGCCTCTTCTTCCCGGAACGTGGTCACCGAAAGCACACGGCCTTTGCGTACGAACTGCAGAATACGGTCCACGGTGGCCAGCCGTTGGCTAACCGAAGTGTTGATGCCGAGCCGCTGCACCATCGGAAGATAGTTGAGCCGGTTGATGAGGGCGATGACCTTCTTCGCGCCGAGTTTGCGGGCGAGCAACGAGGCGATGATATTGTCCTCATCGTCGTTGGTCAGCGCCAGGAATGCATCGACGCCCTCGATGCTTTCTTCCTCGAGGGAGGCCTGGTCGGTGCCATCCGCGTGGATCACGACCGTTTTGGAAAGTATGCCTGAGATCTTCTCGCAGCGGCGCGCGTCGCGCTCGAAGAGCTTGACCTGCACGCCCTGTTTTTCCAGGGCTTCGGCAACGGCGATTCCAATCTGCTTGCCGCCGACGATGAATACGCGGTTGAGTGTCTTCTGTTCCTGCAGGCCCATGAAACGAAGTACGCCGCCGAGATTTTCCTGCGTCGCCACCACGTAGATGTGATCGCCCGTGCGGAGCACCTCGGCTCCATGCGGGATGATCACCTGCTGGCCGCGAAAAATCATCGCGATCAGCGAGTCTTTCGGAGGATTGGCGCGATCGAGTTCCTCGAGGGTCTTGCCGTTGAACCAGCTGTCAGGCTCGACGTTCATCCCAAAAAGCTTCACGGCGCCGCCGGCGAAATCAAGAATGTCGGATACGCCAGGCATGCGGACAACGCGCATGATCCGCTCGGAAATTCGCGTTTCAGGATGGATGATGAGATCGATCGTCAGGCCGCAGACGGCTGCGATCCGGCGCCACTGATCGACCTCATGCGTGCGCATGCGGGCTACCTTGACCTTGACGTTCGATTCCGCTTGCGCGATGAGACAGGCCAAAATGTTTGTTTCGTCGGAATTGGTGATGGCGATCAGCATCTCGCTTTCGCCCAACCCTGCCTTGCGCAGGGTATCGACGCTTGTGGCGCTGCCGCGGACGATCTTGGCATCCAGCAGTTCCTGGAGCTGGGCGCAACGCTCCTCGTCCTGCTCGACGATCACGATTTCGTTGCGTTCGCGAATGAGGCGGCGCGCGATAAGCGCAGCGACCTGCCCGCCGCCGGCGATGAGAATTCGCATAGGGTCAGGGTAGTACTAAAGAGCCTATCACAGTAACTTGGGAGGACCTGAACGCTCCTGCGGGCGATCTCGGAAGAGCAAGAGAATCCCTGGGAAGCCGCGGCGGCCCTCTCAAAGCGTGGCGAAAACCTCCAATGCCTTCTCGCATGCCTGCCCCGCCGCCAGCAATAAGTCCTCGCGGCCCGCTGGTGTCGCGAGTTGCAGCCCCAGAGGCAGGCCTCTTTCCGAGCGGCCGAACGGTAACGCTAAAGCCGGCACGCCAATCGCCGTGAAAGGAAGGTTGCAGCGGGGATCGCCGGTTGAGGCAAGACCTTCGGGCGCGGGACCCAGAGCCGCTGGCGTGACCCACACGGGATGTTCTTCGCAAATGCTCGCGAACTCGGCGCGCGCCGCCTCGATATGCCTCAGGGCGGTTTGGTAGTCCTCTTCTCTGGTCGCAAGACCTTCCTGGAGCAAACCAGCAAGCTGCACCCCCACCGCGACGCCGTACCGGTGAAAGAGGTCCCCGTGCAGGCGCGCTGCCTCAAACCGCATCACCAATCTCGTTGCTTCCGGAAGAGCTGTAAAACTCGCGGGCAGCGGCAGAGATTGCACCGAAAATCCGTTCGAACGCAACCGGGCGAGACCGTCTTGGAAAGCGGCCTCCATTTGCGGTTCCAATCCTCCATCGGGCGGCCAAGACACCGTAACCAAACGTGCCGGCGCGATCCCTCCGCCTGGTCTCCCCGCAAGCGCCGTCCAAAGAAAGGTCATCTCCTCACCGGTGGGCGTAAAGAGTCCCGGATGATCGAGGCTCGGTGCGAAGGGCAGCATGCCGCCGCGGGGTAGGCTGCCGAACGTAGGCTTCAGTCCGGCGATCCCGCAGAAGGATGCCGGGCGGCACACGGAGCCTTGTGTCTGGCTCCCGATAGCGAAGGGAACCATGCCGGCCGCAACCGCGGCTGCTGAGCCGCTGGAAGATCCGCCCGGCGTGTGGGCCGGGTTGCGCGGGTTTCGCGTAGGCGCGGGATCGTAATAGGCGAAGGCGGTTGTGTGCGTCTTGCCCATAACAATCGCGCCAGCGCTCCGCAACTGTGCGACGAGCTCGGCGTCCTCGCCGGGGACGCGTCCGCGGAAGAGGGCGGATCCCCGCTCCGTCGGTATGCCCGCCGTCTCGTAGATATCCTTCACGCCGAAGGGAATGCCATGCAGCGGGCCTCGCAACAGCCCGCCCTCGATCTCTTCGGTCAAACGGGCAGCTTCTCGCTGCGCTTCCTCGCGCGCCACATACGTCCACGCCTGAATGGCACCGTCTTTTTCGTCGATGCGCCGAAGGTACTCCGCAACAACGTCGATTGGCGAAATCCGCTTATCACGGATGTGACGGCTGAGAGCGGAAAGACTGCCCGGAATGCTCATCGGCTGGGAAAGGTCGCGTTATCCTGCAAACGCAATCCTCCAGAGTAAACAGTTCGGGGGTATTAGGGAAGCCAATCCTGGCCGCCCCGCAATCAGGAACGCCCGGCTATCCGCGAGTTCCGGGCTACGGCTCCACGGCGAGCAACGGCCCGGGCGTCGCGCCTTCCATCGTCTCTTTCAACCGGCGCAAAGCGTCGTCCACCATGTCGGAGGTCTCCGAGTCGGGGTGCAGCTTCCGCAAATTCTCCAGCTCCAGTTTGGCGCTGCTCCACTGTTTCCGGTCGGCATAGATGATGGCCAGCAGAAGCTGCGGCAGGCTGACATGCGCGGGATCAATGCGCTTTGCCGTGGTCAGGTAGCGGATGGCCCGATCGTAATCGTAGAGGCGAAAATAGTTGATGCCGAGTTGAGCGTTGGCCAACGGGTCGTCCGGACGCAGGTTTGCAGCCACCTGGTTGTACTTCAGCGCTTCGTCGTAGCGGTTGAGAGCAAGCAGCACTGCACCCAGGTTGACCGTGGGAGGAAAGGACTCGGGATCGACCTCCAGCGCCTTCAGGAAATATCCTTCCGCTCTCTGATATTCCCTGCCCTGATACGTGACGGTCCCCAACATGTTCCAGGCTGCGACGAACTGCGGGGAAATCTCGACAGCCTTTTCCAGATGGACGATCGCGCCCTTCACATCATTCTTCGTGAGTTTCTTGCCGGCCTTTTCCAATTCTTCGCGGGCATCGCTCTTGACCGCGAGTTCATCAAACGACACCATGTGACGGCGCCGCAGCTGGCGGTTCATGGCGGCTTCTGAGCGGCGGAAAGGAACCGTGACTTGCACGCGGCCCTTCTCGTCCGCAAAGCTGGGCGTCACTTCCACGGAGTGCCGTGTTTCTCCCAGGCGGCGGTGCAGGATATAGACGGTGTAGTGGCCCGGATCAAGCTTCTTAAACTTGAACTTGCCGTCCGTGCCGGTGAGAGTCTGCTTCTGATAACTTCTGCCGGTTGCGCGAATCACGACCGTGGCCCAGCGAAACGGCGGTGTCACCTGACCACGCAACTCGAGCTTTCTCTCGGCCGCCGGACTGGCGGCGGGCCCCAGCAGCAAGGCAACCAGGAACAAACCGAGGTGAGCCATGGAAACTCTATCGCAATAGTAGCGCCGCCGGGGGGCGTGGGCAATGGGGAGGAGTACCGGATTGAACGGCCGGTTGGCGAACCGTCGCTGACCCGGAAAACCTCCAGGAAAAGGCCGCCTGGCAGCTTGAAACGGGGCCCGGGGATGCGCCAACCGGCTCACTTGCGGGCGGCGACCGTTGGGCTTACTTGCGGCAGGTAAAAGCGAACGCCGGAGGCATGTTGCGCCACACCACGCGGCGGCTCACGGTGGTGAAATAGCCACTCAGAATCAGGCTGACACGGTATCGCTCGATCCTGTTCTTCTGAAAACGCATTTGTGACAAATATTGAAACTGCGTAAAGACGCTTTGCGGGGTCATGAAGGGCAGCAGCCCGCTCAGCGTTTCATGTACCTGACGGTCGTGCATCAGGCTGAATCCCAGGGACGACAGCGCTGCGTCCACACGCTCGATGCCGAGCCGGCGCAGCTCGGCGCACGCACTCTCCGCTCCGGCCTCGATGACCGTCAGGCGCTCGTCTGCGAACGCTTCGCGGAGCCAGGCGGTGAAGCGCGGATTGATCTCGAACGCGATGACCCTGGCGCCGGCCGGGGCCCAGCGGAGCAGTTCCCGGGTCATGACGCCCGTTCCCGGCCCGAATTCCACTACGACTCTCGCTCCGGCCAGGGGCAGCGGCGCGATCATCGCCTCCACAAGGTAGCGGGAGCTGGGAACGATCGCGGCCGTCTTCCCAAAATCCAAGAGCGCTTGCCGGCCGAAAGTCAGGAGGCTCATGAGGAGGTAGTAGGTTCGCTCTCAACCCGCGAGTATCGTTTGACGGGCCGCGGCCGGCATAAGATCTGGGCTTGGTTTCCCGATCCGATGCCGTGCGAACTTCACTGTAGCCGGTGTTCTTGGGCGCTGGTGTTTCAGTTTGGCAACGCCCATTCCTCCGACACGGGCCGATCTCCGGGACCACCTGGGATTCCGCTACTCTGAAGTGATCCATGGGCCAACAATCAACCCTCGACCAGCTCAAGCAGCTTCTTAAAACCCACTCGGTAAAGCACGGCGATTTCGTGCTCGCCTCCGGCAAGCGGAGCGATGTTTATGTCGACGCCCGTCTGACCACGTTGCAGGCGCAGGCCATGCCGCTCATCGGCCGCGCCTTCCTTGACAAGATACGCCAGCGCGGATGGCGGCCGGCGGCAGTGGGCGGCATGACCATGGGCGCCGACCCGATCGTGACGGCGGTAGCGCGTGAGTCGCTCGAGTTCGACTGGCGTACAAACGCCTTTCTCGTTCGCAAGGAAGTGAAGGACCACGGGCGGCAGGGCTACATCGTCGGCCTCGACGAAACGCAGGGCATCGACGTCGTGATCGTGGATGACGTATGCACCACCGGCGGCTCGACCGTGCAGGCCATCGAGCGTGCCCGCGAGGCCGGCATGAACGTGCTCGGCGCGATCTGCCTGGTCGACCGCGAGCAAGGCGGCCGCGAAGCGATCGAAGACGGGCAGAAGTGCCCTTTCGACCGGCTGTTTACGATGAAAGAGGTTGTGGAGGAGTAACAAGTCCGGCTACGCCTCGCCGAAAGCCGGTTTGCAGCCGATGGGATATGCTAAGGGATAACAGCATCAGGAATGGACAGGGCACAACTTCAGGAACTCGCCGGCGTGCGCGTTGCTGATGCTAGCGCGTTGCTTGCGGTGGGTCGCTGGGGAGCGGCCTACTACCTGCTGGGATACTGGATCGAGTGCGCCCTAAAAGCCTGCGCCGCCAAGCAGTTTCGCGAATGCGAAGTGCCGGACAAAAGGCTGGTCAATTCGTTCTACACACATCGCCTCGACGAACTGCTCGCAATTTCGGGCGTCAAATCGCAGCTAGAGAGTCGCGCCAGAATGAATACCAGCTTCGAAATCAATTGGAATGATTGTTCGGGATTGGAATGTGGATAGCCGCTACGAGCCAGATGTAACGGAAGCGCTGGCCCGCGGAATGTATGAAGCCGTGACGAATAGTGCCGCAGGGGTTCTGCCATGGCTGAAGACACAGTGGTAAAGGAACAGCTCACGGAAGCCATGATCGAAGGTGGATCTCTCCTCACGGAGAAGCTCGACGAGATGGGTTTACCTGTCGCGGCAGCCATGTGGCTATTCGTGTCCGAGATCAATGAGTGGCGGCTCCTATTCGCATCTCCTGAACTGCCCACGGGCGGCCCACAGGCTGTTTACCGAAGGATCGCAGAGGCTCGTCAAGCGCTCGAAGACAAGGCCGCGGCAACGCCAATGTCGGTTATCGGTCTCTTGAACCCAAATGACCAACTCGTCCAGCTATTTCAGGCTGCGTTCCAGGGCAGTGCCGGAGTATCGCGCGTTCGTTTTTCGGAGAATTCGATCGACGGCCACTTTATTGAGGATGCGCTGATATATCGCATTACTCCTTCTAAAGCGGCCTAGGGCTGTAAGTCATCGTCTGGTGTTCGGGTATCCGGGATACTCCCCGCCCCCTCACTCCGCCGTTTCTATATCCGTCTTACGAAAATCTTCCCCCTGGAACAGCAGCGGTTCCGCCGTCGCTTTCGCGAGCGCATATGCGAAGCAGTCGCCGAAGTTGAGGCCCGCCGGATGACGGCCCTTGCCGAAGTCGAGGAAGGCCTGGCGGGCCAGATGCGCGTGTTCCACACTGACGGGCTCGATGATGATGCCGGCCCGGCGGAAAAACACGTCACACTGGCGTCCCGCGTCGGGCCCAAGCTGGCCTTCGATGACAATCGCAAGTTCGACGAAATTAGCGGCGCTGATGAGGCAGCGTTCGGCGTCGTGAATGAGCTGGGCGTAGCGGGCCGCCTCTGGCTCTCGAAACAGGATCGCGGTCAGGGCGGATGTGTCCAGGATCATTTCGGCAGGCCACGGTCGTCGTAGAGAAACTCGGCATGATCGAGATATGGGCCCCGGAGATGGGCCGCGCACCGGTCGGCAATCGCAAGAAGCTCCTCAACGTTCGCTTTGCCTCGCCGTTTCCGAAGCCGCTCGTGGCGTTCCCGCAGCGCCTCCATCACCGCACGGGTGAGAGTCTCGCCTGTCTCGTCGGCGATGGACCTCGCGAGACGATGAGCCTCAGGGTCCTTGACGTTGAGACTCCGATCTGATCTGTTTTTCTGTAACTTCATCTGCTTTTCTGTAATTCTACCACGGCTTGAGCTGGAAACGGTGATCTCCCGATCCCGGCGGTTGGAAATCTCCGTTCTCCGGCTCGCGCCGGTATATCCTGAAGGCGTCCGCGAGCCAACCCAATGCGAACGCTGGCGAACACCGTCTTACCGCGAGCAGGCATCTTTATTGTGGCGCTGCTCCTGGGAGGTCCGGCCGCCGCGCAGTCCCCGGAGGATCAGGCCCGCTTGGCCGAATTCCAACGGAAAACAGCCGACGATCTCCGAAACATCCCTAACTACACCTGCACCGAGCGAACCACATTCTTCCGGGGTCCGAACACAGGAAGTTTGTTTCCCATCGGTCGAAGCGAGCGGGAAGTCGCTGTGGTTTACGGACGTGAAATGTATTTGGCGCGCAAGGACGGCCGTTTCGAGGCGCCCGATGCGGCGGCGCCCGCGATGAATTCCGGGTTGACTTCGATCGGCGAGTTCAGCGGCCACCTGCGTTCCTTTTTCCTCCACCGCACACTCGTTCTCGACCCGCAATCCCGGAAGTCAGCCCGCGTCGGACGCCGCCGCGCCTGGCAATACACTTTCAGGCTGCCTTACAACCTGAGTGAATGGGCCATTCAGATAGGAGATCAGCGGCAGATGCTCGCCGGAAGAGGCGTGTTGTGGTTCGATCAGAAATCGCTCGACCTGTTGCGCCTGCGCCTTGTGGCGGACGAGGAAATACCTCCGGCATTGCCGGTACGCCTCATTGAAGAGGAGATTGATTTGGAGCGCAAGCGAGTCGGGGTTAGCGACACCCTCCTGCCTGCCAGGGCCTCGGTGCGGGTCCACTTCTTTCCACGTCGGGTACAGATGAACCAGATCGAATTTCACGGCTGCCGCGAATTTGGGACGGAATCAACGATCCGCTACGACGAGGGAGCGGCGGAAGCGGCGGCCCAACCCAAAGCAGAAAAAGTACAGCCCTGAACATCGCGCCGCGTCTGTTTTCGTAGCCCGTACCGGCCCGCGGCAGGCAAGCCCTGGGATCTCCTATGCTGGCGGAATGGAGTACTTCTTCACGTGCCCCTATTGCTGGGAGCGGATTTCCATGGTGCTGGAGGCCTCGGTCGAAGGCGAAGAGCAGACCTATGTGGAAGACTGCGAGGTTTGCTGCCGGCCGATCGAGGTCCATTACGCCGTGCAGGATGGCGAGGTGTCTTCTTTTGAGGCAAAGGTGCTGGAGTAGGTGCTGCGCGCGCCTTTCGGCACACCGCCCCGCCAAAAACGTGGCTTCAATCACCCCGCCGCTGCCACCACTTCTACTTCGATCTGTGCGTCTTTATCGAGCCGCGCGATCTCCACGGTGGTCTTGGCCGGCCGGTGCGGAAAGTATTCCGGATACACTTCGTTCATCTCGCGCAGCCGCGAGAAATCGGTGATGTAAATGTTCACCTTCGCCACCAGAGAAAGAGACGAGCCGGCGGCCTCCAGAACGGTCTTGACGTTGTCGAGCGCCTGTCGCACCTGTGCCGGAAACGTGGCGGGCAGCGTGCCATCTGGGCGGACACCAAGCTGTCCGGAAAGATAGATCACCTCTCCCAGCCTCGCAGCCTGGGAATAGGTTTTATTCTGCGGAGGCATCGCGGAAACGGCAATTGGTTGGGGAGTCATAGCTACCGCAGTGTCTCACAGTGTGGGTCGAAGACGAGAAAGCGGGTAACAAGCAGTTTGCATCAGGGAGGATGAAACCGTGAACACATGGCGCGTCCCATGCCGAAAGGCCCTCTCAAACCGATCCCCCCAAAGCCCTGTGTAGCAGACCGCTCGGGAGCTATCATCTTGGCAATGAGGATCCCGGGTGGCAAGGTTCAAAAGGACCGTGGCAGGCCTGCCGGTCCCCTGCTTGCGGCCATACTGCGTGATGACCGTGCGAAAGCGAAAGAGCTCCTAAACGCGGATGCCGGCCTCGCAGCCTGCCCCATCCACGAGGCCAGGCTGTACGAGTCTGGTATCTTTCACTGGATTTACGTCGGCGACACCGCGCTGCATTTGGCGGCAGCCGGTTATCGCGTGGAGATTGTCGACTTACTTTTGGCTGCCGGCGCCGACCCCAACGCTGCGGCGAACCATCGTCGCAGCACCCCGTTACACTACGCCGCGGATGGCTACATCAACGGCCCCGTCTGGGATGCGAAGAAGCAGGTGAAAACCATCCACCGCCTCCTCGAGTCCGGGGCGCCCATCAACGCCCAGGACAAGAATGGCGCCTCTCCCTTGCACCGCGCCGTTCGCACGCGATGCGCCGCCGCTGTGGAGTGCCTTCTCAAAGCGGGCGGCAATCCCGTGCTAAGAAACAAACCCGGGTCAACCCCGTTTCACCTTGCTGTGCAAAACACCGGTCGCGGCGGAAGCGGCGCGGAGGAAGCAAAGGCCGCACAGCGGCAGATCATCGCGGCATTTCTTTCGTTTGGCGTAAGCCCGGCGCTCAAAGACGGCAAAGGAAGATCTGTCTTGGACTGCGCAAACAGCGAATGGATCCGCGACATGCTGGCGTAGCAGCCCCTGGCGAAAGTGACGGTTCCGGGGAAAATGGGGACTGATACCTTTTCGCGCGCGTGTCGCCTGGAGCACACACACGTTACGGTCAAGCGAAAAGGCTGTCTGTCCCATTTTCCCGGCCTCCTTCCTTTCGCCGATTTCAGTCACAACCCTCTCGCAGCCTTCAAATCAACAACATCCACGCCAGGTTCGCGGGTTTCGCTTGACTTCGCGCGCTATGCTCGAAGCGAATAGGGCGGCTTGCGTTCGATGCACGGTACATTTCGGTGGAATCTGCTCAAAACTGCTCCTATCTGCTCAGATGTGACCTCCACGCGTCCGGTGACGAAACACCCCATCGCGTCCCGCTGTTCTTCGCTCCACCAACGCGCCGCTGCAATGTGGCCCATCAATCCAGTCCATCAGCGTTCATCAGCGGTTCCATACAGCAGAAAAAATTTGGCGAAACAAAGCCAATTGCCCCTTTGCTTGCAACACCGGCCGCCGAAAACAAACCCAAACAAAGCCAAATTTTTGGCTTTTTGGACATCGGTCCAGATCGCTGGCCGCCTCGACAAGCACGCCCATGGGGCAGGCTATAATCGTGCGGTGCCTTCCCGCAGGGATTTGATCGGAATGTTCGCGTTCTCCGCCCTGCTCGGCCAGGAACAGAGAACATCAATGTTCGGTAACGCCGAGGCGTACGACCGGTTCATGGGGCGATGGAGCCGCGTGGTGGCGCCGATTCTGCTGGAGTTCGCGGATATTCCTGATGCTGGACGAGTGCTAGACGTCGGGTCAGGGACCGGGTCGTTGGCGTTCGCGATTGCTGACCGGAAACCCCGATGTCATGTAGTCGGCATTGACCCCTCGAAAGAGTATGTTGCCTACGCGGCAAGTCGCAATCGCTTTGACGCCCGCGTTACCTTCGAGACCGGCGATGCGCAACAGTTGCGTTTTGAAGGCGCTGCCTTCCAGAGCAGTCTCTCGCTGCTCGTATTCAATTTCATCCCCGATCCGAAAACGGCGCTGCGCGAGATAGCTCGTGTCACCAAGCCAGGGGGTCGAATTGCGGCTGCCGTCTGGGACTACGGCGCGGGCATGCAAATGCTCCGTGTTTTCTGGGATGCTGTCGTAAGCCTCGATCCCCAGGCGGTGACGCTTCACGAGAAACACATGCCCCTGTGCCGGGCCGGTGAGCTGTCTGGCCTATGGAATCAGGCCGGGCTAACTGCTGTTCACGAACAGGCATTGGACATCACGACCCGCTTCTCGTCGTTCGCGGATTACTGGGACCCGTTTCTGTTGGGACAAGGTCCGGCGGGCGCCTACACAAGCCGTCTCGAGCCTGAGCGGCTGCGGCTGCTTCGCGAAGAGCTGAAGCGCCGCCTGCAACTTTCCGCGGAGAGCGTCGCTTTTGATTTGCCGGCGCGCGTATGGGCGGTGCGAGGCTCCGCTCCGCATCGCGGATAAACGAATGGCGGGCAGCAATGAAGCCGGCTTGGGAGAACGCAGTCACGCGGGGCGACGTCGAGGCGGCTCGCCGGCTCATGCAGGAAGGCGAAGACGTTAACGCCCGAGACCGCCACGGGCAGACCGCTCTCATGCTGGCGGCGCACCGGGGACACCGGGCACTCCTGGACTTGCTCATCGAAAGCGGGGCTGATCTGAACGTCACCGCCAAATACCACTTGAGCGCCTTGATGCTCGCCATCGTGGCGGGCCACGCCGAAATTGCGCGGCGTCTGGCACAAGCCGGGGCGGACCGCGATATTCGTGGTACAGGCGCCCCCGGCTTCGCCGGCAAGACCGCCCATGACTTGGCGGTTGAGCGCGGCATGGAGGAGTTGTACGAAGACCTGGAACCTTGATGAAGCCCGGCGGTCATCGGCAAGACCGGGAGCAGCAAGTTGTGAAGAAAAGGGGGAAACGAAGTGTGAAAAAATCGGGGATTCTTCGAGCGCCAAGCCAAAACCTACTCAGAACGAAGGCATTTCCCGAGCGCGGTGGGGCTGTCCCTGATTTTTCCACACACAGCGGATAACGTTATGGCGCAACTCGAACCACTGCAAGTCGGCGTGATGTTCTGGACCGGGGGCGAACTCGGCATGACGGCCTCGCCCGACCAGATCGCGAAATACGTTAAGGACCTGGGCGTCCGTTGCGGCCAGCTGGGCGCCCACGGCAACGCCGATCTTGGGCCGCAAGGCCGCAAGGCTTGGCAGGATGCGCTACGCACCCATGGCATTACGGTCGTGACCGTTTTCCCCGCCTTTCAGGGCGAAAGCTACGCCGATATTCCAACGGTGCAGCAAACGGTCGGCTACATTCCCCGTGCCACGCGCTCCGCGCGGGAAAAGCGCACGCTGGAGGCCAGCGACTTTGCCAGGGAACTCAACATTCCCGGCGTGGCCACGCACATCGGCTTCGTCCCCGAGAATCGCTCGGACCCCGATTACATCGGGGTGCGCGATATGGTGCGGCGCGTCTGCGACTACTGCGCCAAAAACAGCCAGACCTTTGCGCTCGAAACTGGACAGGAACCGGCTCAAACGCTTAAGGAGTTCATCCTCGATGTCGAGCGCGACAATCTCGGCATCAATTTCGATCCCGCCAACATGATTCTCTACGGGTCCGGCGAGCCCATTGAAGCCCTCGATGTTGTCAAGCATTGGCTGACGACGGTTCATTGCAAAGACGGTGTTTGGCCTGCCGAAGAAGGTAAGCTCGGAACCGAGCGCCCCTTAGGCGAAGGCGATGTCGGCATGGATAAGTTCGTCGCCAAACTTAAGCAGATCGGCTACACCGGCCCCCTCACCATCGAGCGCGAGATCACCGGCGACGCTCAGCGCCAAGACATCCTCGGAGCGATCGCGCTTCTCGAACGTTTGCGAAAGGCGTAGGCTGCAGGGGCGCAGCGTTCAAGCGTTCGCCCGAGCCTGCTCACCGCATTGATGATTTATGGCATCCACGGATCGTGCCGGGTCGCGATGGAAGTCGAAGGGTCTGCTCGTTGCGTCTGCGCTGCTTTTCCCGGCGATTCTCATCGGAATCTCCTATCTTTTGGTTGAGCCGGGCGAGCGCGTAGGCTTTGTCGCCTTCCTAGTCGCGCTGATGGCTCTGGGATTTGCCAACGCGCTCATTCCGGGAGTCAAGGCGTTCCTGGCGCGCTTTCTGTCTGCGTATTTCAAATTCACGCTTGGGCTTGTGGTCACCATTGGCCCGCTTCTTCTTTTCCGCGGCCTTTCGCAAGCGATGCTCGCCGATGCCGGCGTTCTGACTCGGATTGCCGTGCTCACAACCTGGGGTCTGCTTCTTGCCACAGCCTCTCTCGTCGTCCTATACGGCCGGACGCGAGACGGATTGTTCTCGCGACTGAAACAGATTGGCGTGCTGGCGCCGCTGGGGTACTCGATCAATCTGCTGTTCGTCTCCATCCAGTTCTTCGCGACCGTGGCCTTCATCCTTCACGAAACCAAGAAAATTGTTCTTATCCAGGGCACCGCAAAAGTATTTTCCGTGGGGACCTTCGGCGACTTTTTTCTCTGGCACTTCTTGAAGGCGGTGCCCGTGCTGGCGGTCACGGATACCCTGCGGTGGGATGCCCCATTCACTTACAACTCAGCGGCGGTGGGTTGGATCGTTCTTGCCTTCAAGATCTCCGTGATTGTTCCAGTCATCGCGGCTTTTGGATGGTCTTGGAAGCAATTCAGAGAGGCTCCGCCTTCGGGACGTTGATGTGTTCGCGAGCTGCTAGATAGTCCGCCGGGCGCGGACCAGCCACGGCCAAATTGGAAAAGGCTGCCGGCTTCTACGCCAGCGCGTTCTTGCAGTACTCGAAACACTTGCGGACCTCGGCGACGGTGTCCTGGCCCTTGTATTCGTACTCGATGTTGGCGGGGATGTCCCACTTGTTCTCGCGAAATAGAGCCAGCACTTCCTTGATTTTGGTATCACCTTCGCCGAACGGCATGTTGTCGCCCTGGTCTTTCTTGCGGTCTTTGATGTGAACCGTGACGATGTCCTGGTGGTGCTGCTGCAGGAACGAAACGGGATCGAAGTTCGCGGCTGTGAAATGTCCGATGTCGAGGTTGATCGCGATGTACTCGGAGTTGCCTTCCTTGGCCGCCGCGAAATTCTCCGGCGTCGCGAACTCATTCGGTTCGATCCGGGAGTGATTGTGCATACCCACGCGCATCTTATGTTTCTGCGCGAAGGGATCGACTCGTTTGGCCGTGGAGACATTCGAGGATGCTGTCAGCACCTCGGCGCCGAGTGCTTTGGCCATTTCAAAACCGCGGTCGATCTCGGCGTCGGTGAAGTCGTCGCGGAAGCTGTAGTTAAAGGCGTAAAGGCGGACGCCCGCATCGCGGAACTGCTGGCCAATGGCCTCGATCTCACCGAGAGGAACCGTGAGCCGCCATTGCCGCACGGCTTCGCGGTCCGGCTGCTCGCCCGGTTTGCGTTCCAGATGCCCCTGCCACAACTCGCACTCGCCGAGGCCGATATCAGCCATCGCCTGGATCGCCTCCGCCAGCGGGCGGTCGCGGAAACTGTAGCTCTGCACGCCGATCCGGACGCCCTGAACCGTCGAGTTGATCATGGGCTTCCCCGCCGTCGCGCTCGGGGCCGGTGCGCTCCCGGTGGATTCGCTGCCGCCCGAGCAGGCGGATAGGAGGCCTCCCGCGCCGGCCACTGCATACTGGGCAAACCTTCTGCGGCTGATCGCCATCGCCAGCCCTCCCTTTTAGCGCTAAACCTGGATAAACCCCCGAATCATACCGCAATTCAACGAGCTTGGGCCAGCCTTCCGCGGCCTGCGGAGACATCCCGCGCTGGCCCGAGGGTATACACTGAACGTGAACGGACGCTACGGCGGCGCATTCGCCGCATAACTCCCGCCAACGGGCCTCCGGTAGCCTGGTTGCGCCGTTCAGGAGCGGTTGTTGGACGCCCAAGTCGAAGTGCGCGAGCATCCTCTGGTAAGCGTAGTGACGCCTTCTTACAACATGGCGCGCTACCTGGAGGAGACCATCGAAAGCGTTCTCAGCCAGGACTATCCGCGCATTGAGTACATCGTGATGGACGGCGGCTCGACCGATGGCACCCACGACCTCCTCCGTAAATATGAAGGCCGCCTGCGCTACGAGTCACGACGCGACCGGGGCCAAGCCGACGCCATCAATCGCGGCTTTGAGAAATCGAGCGGCCAGATCTTCGCGTACCTCAACGCCGACGATACCTATCTGCCGGGAGCCATCGGCAAGGCCGTGCGGCATCTGACCGCAAATACCGCCTGCGGCGGCGTCTACGGCGAGGGCTATCACGTGGACGAACAAGGGAAGATCCTCGGCCGTTATCCGACCAGGGAATTCGACTTCGAGTTACTGGGCGAGGAGTGCTTCATTTGCCAGCCCACGGCTTTTGTGTGGCGTGAGTCGTTTGCCGAGGCGGGCATGCTGAGGCTCGACCTGCATTTTGCCCTCGACTACGACCTCTGGATTCGCATCGGCAAACGGCGGCCGTTGCTGAAAATCGACGAGTATCTGGCGACCTCCCGCATGTACCGGGGGAACAAAACCCTCCGTGCCCGCGGCCGGGTTTTTCGCGAGGCCATCCAGGTTGTGCGTTCGCACTTCGGCTACGTTTCCTACGGGCACGTGCATGGTTACGCCTCGGCGCTGCTGCACAAGCAGGACGGCTTTTTTGAGCCGGTTCCGTCGACGCGGGCAACCTACATGCTGGCGCTGCTGCTGGGTTTGTGGAAGAATTTGCCGCAGGCCGGCCGCTTCTGGAGAGAAGCCATTGTGCACAGCCGCTTCGGCCACCGGCAGCAGTCGCAGGAGTCTCATTGAGACAATGAAACGAATGGCCCGACCATGGCAGTCGACTGCGGTCGGCGGAATCCTGCACCGCGGGTGTGAAACGCTGGCGGGCCGGATCTCGTCTATTCGGGTAACCATGCCCTTCGTCCGCCGTGCCTCCTTGCGCCTGCTGTTGGGCCTGCTCGCTGTTTTGGCGACCGTGTCGCTGCTATGGTCGCAAGCCCAGGGGCAGGATGATATTCCCGAGGGTGCGGCAACGATCAGCGTCGACGTCGATGTCGTCAACATTCTTGCCACGGTGCGCGACAAGGATGGACGCTTGGTGAACAATCTCACCAAGGACGACTTCATCCTCGAGGAAGAAGGCGAACCGCAGACGATCACCTATTTTTCCCGCCAAACCGATTTGCCGCTGACGCTCGGTTTGTTGGTCGACACCAGTGTCAGCCAGGAAAGGCTTATCGGCGAAGAGACGCGGGCCAGCAGCCAGTTTTTCACGCAAGTGCTGCGGCTGAAGAAGGATCTCGCTTTTCTGATCAGCTTTGACATCGACGTGGAATTGCTGCAGGATCTGACCGGTTCGGCGGATCTGTTGCGGCGCGGTCTGGAGAAACTCCAAATCCAGGGTGGCACAGGCGGCCTTCATCCCGGCCCGGTCCCGACTTCGGGCACACCCCCGGGCACCGTGCTTTTTGATGGTGTCTATTTGGCAGCCGACGAGATGATGCGTAATCAGGTCGGCCGCAAGGCGCTGGTGCTCATTTCGGATGGGGTCGATTCGGGCAGCCGCGTGAAGGAAGAGAAGGCGATTGAGGCGGCGCAGCGCGCCGACGCTGTCATCTATGCGGTTCGCTACTTTGACCGCGGCTTTTACTATGGCGGCGGAGGCTTCGGCGGTGCGGGCGGCTACGGCACTCTGAAAACGCTGGCGCGGGAAACGGGCGGCAGTGCGTTCGAAGTCAGCCGCAAGCAGCCCCTTTCGCAGATCTACGACACCATTCAGGATGAACTTCGCAGCCAGTACAGCATCGGCTACACCTCCTCGAACGACCAGGAGGGTTTCCGTAAGATCAAGCTCCGCACCAAAGACAAGAAGCTGAAAGTGCAGACGCGCAGCGGCTATTACCCCAGGTCTTCCTGAAACGAAACAGTGGCATCAAACCCCGCCGGCCTGGCGGGTGCGCGGCCTGGAGACTGGGCGCTTTCGTCTGACGCCGTGTAAATGCGCACAAGCGTGCTATCCGGAGGACGGCCACGGCGTCAAACCCATAGTAATCACTATGTTACAATTGCAGAAGTTGCCCACCTTCATGGAGAGTTTTTCCTTCGCGATGAAATTGCGGATATCCTTTTTTTGCATGGTTTTGGCCCTTCTCTGTCCCGCGCCCGGTGAAGCGCAGGGCGCGGCCGCCAAGAGCCCGGTAGTCGTCACGATTGACGGCGTCGATTACACCGCTGCTGATATAGCGCGCATTCGCGCCACGCTGCCGCAGCAGTTCGCCCAAACGGCGGCGAAGTTTTCCAACCGGGAGTTCATCGAGCAGTACCGGCGTTTCCTCGCGATGGCCAAGATGGCCGAAAAGGAAGGTCTCGCCCAGAAGGAGCCTTACCGCACACAGCTTGAGAGTTACCGGCTGCTCTATCTGGCGCAGGTCTATACCACGGAGTTGAGCCGTTCGATCCTCATACCGAAGGAAGAAGCACAGGACTATTTCGACAAGCACAAGTCCGAGTTCAGTGAAGTACGGATTTCGGCCATCTATCTCGACTTTGAGCCGGGCGCGGACCCTGGAACACCGGACACACTCACCGAAGAAGACGCACAGGAGAAGGCGGAGGATCTGGTCGCGCAGCTCAACGGCGGCGCGGACTTCGCCGAGCTGGCCAAGGAGCACTCGACCGACAAGGATTCCTCGGAGAAGGGCGGTGACCTCGGATTCTTCAAAGCCAGTGCTTCGCTTCCGCCCGCATTGCACGGGGCGATCTTCTCCCTGAAGCCGGGCGAGATTTCCGAGCCGGTGAAGGAAGGAACGCGGTTCTACATTCTCAAGGCGACGGAACTGCGCGAGGCGTCGTTTGAGAGCGCGCAGAAAGAAGTCATGAACAAATTGAGCGGCGCCAAGTTTATCGAGAAGGCAAAGGAAGTTTCCGAATCGATGCCGATCGAATACAAAGACGAAGCCTACTTTAAGGGCAGCGTGCCGGCCCAACACGGCCTGCCGACGGTCACTGTTACTCCCCAGAACATCCAGTAAAGTCGAGCGGTGCGCCAGGCGCGCCGTGACCATTCTGCCTCATAGCGGGCGCAAGCCGCAGAGTGCAATCTAATAGATCTCTTTCCCTTTGACGGGTTCACGGACGGCGGGCGGCGAAACGCCAGCGGCAGTCATGACGCCCAGGATCGCTTCCACGGTGACGGGGGAAGGTTTGAAGTTGCCGAAACGGTAGCCGTCGGCGATGTTGAGCGGCGTCCAACCGAACTCGTTCTTCCTGTTCCAGATTTCGATCCTGGCGCCTTTTGCCGCCAGAAACTCCACAACCCTCGGAAGATTCTTGTAAGCCGCGCCATGCATGGCGGTCTCGCCGTGATTGTCGACGGCGTTGATATCGTTGCCGAGGTCAAGAGCGAGTTGCGCCGCTTCCAGGACCTGATCTTCGGTGCCCGCATCCTCGCCGGGTGAGCGCGTGCCAATTCCCGTGACCGCCATCAAGGGCGTCGAGTTATCCTCATTGGTCAGTAGAGGATCGGCTCCCAGCTCCGCGAGGGTGCGCATCAACTCAGCGTCCGCGCTCTGCGCAGCCAGAAAAAAAGGCGTCGCGCCGAGCTTGTTGAGCCGGGTGTTGCCTAGATTCACCTGCTTCGTCATGCGGGCATTCAAGTCCGCTCCGTATTGCGCGAGCTTCTTGACGAACTCGATGCTGCTCATGCTGCCGGAACCTTCGGGAGGCGGATCGTTGTCGCCGATGCCCGGATCACGCGTCGGCGCCATCGCGTGCAGTACCGTGTAGCCCGGCAGGTCCGCGTTGGGGTCAGCCCCAGCCTCCAGCAGGATTGCCCCCAGTTCAAAGTGGGCGTTCGCCGCCGCCAGCAGCAGAGCGCTCGTCCCGGCGCGGACACGCGCCCGGCGCGTTCGAGGGCGAATGGTTTCGTTGGGATCCGCGCCCGCTTTCAGAAGCGTCCGCACAACGCCGATGCGGCCTTCTCGCACCGCGAACAGCAACGGTGTAAAACCGGAGTCCAGCGGCGTACGAAAATCCGCACCCGCCCCGATTAACGCCTCCACGACTTCCGTGTGGCCATCCGCGGCCGCCCACATGACTGCCGTTTGCCCGTGCCCGCTTTCCTTGGCGTTCACGTCGGCCCCGCGGGAGAGGAGCGCCTGCACGGCCCCGATCTTCCCCGTGCGCGAGGCGGTCATCAGCGCCGTTTCTCCACCGGGAAGAGTTGTGTTGGGATCGGCCCCTGCCGCCAGGAGAAGTTCGACCATCTCCCCGTTGCCGTTTGTGCAGGCCAGCGAGAGCGGCGTTACGCCATAGCGGTTTGTCGCTTTGACATCGGCCCCGGCCCGCAGCAGCATGTTCGTCAGCTCAACGTCGTCACGGCGGACCGCCCAGTGCAGGGCCGTCATGCCGTCGGCTTGGGGAGCGTTCACGTCGACGCCCTGCTCGAGAAGAGCGCGAATGCCAGCGCCGTTTCCCTCCTCCGCTACATCCGCCAGCCTGGCAGCCGGGGAAGCCGCGGCGAGGCTTACCGATGCCGCAAGAAGAACGATCCCGGTTTGGCTCCACTGTCTCAGGCGCATCGCCTTAGCTCTCATGTCCTACCGGCCCTCAAATCGAAAGCAGCTCATCGACTTTGCCGCGGCTGTCGGCAAACGAGTCGAGGCGGACACCGGCTTTTTCCAGCAGTGTCAAGTGCAGGTTCGCCAGCGGCGCCGGTTCCTTGTATCTGATATGGCGGCCGCCTTTGAGTTTGCCGGCGCCGCCGCCCGCCACAAGAATCGGCAGATTCACGTGGTCGTGCACATTCGGATTGCCCATGCCGCTGCCGTAAAGGATCATCGAATGATCGAGCAGCGAGCCGCCACCCTCGCGCGTGGCCTTCAGCTTTTCGAGGAAATACGCGAACAGCGACACGTGGAAGGCGTTGATCTTCGCCATCTTCGCGATCTTTTCCTCGTTGCCGCCATGGTGCGTGAGCGGGTGATGCGGGTCGGGAACGCCGATCTCGGGATAGGTGCGGTTGCTGGTTTCGCGCGCCAGCTGGAACGTGATGACGCGTGTGACGTCGCCCTGGTACGCCAGCACCTGCAAGTCGAACATCAGCCGCGCGTGGTCGGCATAGGCGGCCGGAACGCCGACCGGACGGTCCAGGTCGGGCAACTGTTTGTCCGCTGCGTCGGCCTCGGCCTTTTGAATGCGCCGCTCCACCTCGCGCACACTATCGAGGTACTGCTCGACACGGCCGCGATCTTCCGGGCCGAGGTCGCTCTGCAGGCGCGCGATATCCTCTCTTACCCAGTCGAGCAGGCTGGCCCGCTTCCGCAACGCCGCGCGCCGGTCCGACACGTTTCCACCTTCGCCGAACAAGCGCTCAAAAACGATGCGCGGGTGCGCCTCGTACGGCAGCGGTGTCGTCGGCGAGGACCAAGAGAGATTGTTCTGGTAAACGCAGGCATAGCCGTTGTCGCACTGGCCTACCGTCGACAACAGATCCATTGCCAGCTCGAGCGACGGCAGCTGCGTCTGCTGGCCGATCTGTTGCGCCGCGATCTGATCGACCGTGGTGCCCAGGTAGTAGTCCGTACTCTCGGTCCACTTCGCCTTCGCCGCGCTGAGAAAGCCGGCGTTGGAGGTCGCGTGCGTGCCCGGATAGGAGTTCTTCAGCTCCATGTTGGTGATGACGGTGAGCTGATCCTTCACCCCCGCCAGCGAGTTGAGCGTCGGCGAAAGCTCGGCGAGATCGTTCTCACTCGGAGGCGTCCAGCGATGGATGTCCGATCCCATCGGCATGTAGACGAAACCAAGCCGGCGCACTGGGCTGGCCGCTGTAGCCGCTTGCGCTGTCATAGCGGGAACCATCGCGTCCAAGAGAGGCAGTCCCACGCTGGCGCCCACTCCACGCAGAAATGTCCGCCTTGGCAGTGCTTTTCTGGTGATGATCATCGTGACCTCCTCATTTGAAACGGCGTACTCTTTGCGACGCCCACAAGCAGCGCAGAAAATCGGTAGTTTTCGGCTTTGGCGTTTCGCACGACGTCCCGCACAGCCGCGGCATCGTAGTATTCGACTCCGCGTCCCAACGCGAAGGTCAGAAGTTTTTCGGTTAGAGCGCCGGCAAACAGTTCCGGGCGGTTCAGCAAACCCTGCTGCAGACCCGCCACCCCCTCGAATTCGCTGCCGTCGGGCAATCCTCCGGCAGTGTCGATCGGCCGGCCTTCCTCGACGGTCCGCCAGCGGCCCACGGCATCATAGTTCTCGAGAGCGAAACCGGGCGGGTCGATCAGGTTGTGGCAGCTGGCGCAAACAGGATTAGCGCGGTGCTGCGCCAACCGCTCGCGCACCGAGAGGCCCTCGCCCACAGTGTTCTCGAGCGACGGCACGTCCGGCAACGGCGGCGGGGGCGGCGTCCCAAGCAGATTCGAGAGCACCCACTTACCGCGAATCACCGGCGAGGTCCGCGTAGCATACGAGGTCACCGTGAGAATGCTGCCGTGGCGAAGCAGGCCGCCGCGCTTGCTGTCTTTGTCGAGAGAGATGCGCCGGAAGCGGCTGCCGTAAATGTTCGGGATGCCGTAGTGCTTGGCGAGGCGTTCGTTGACGAACGTGTAGTCGGCACTCAGCAGGTCGAGGATGCTGCGATCCTCGCGCAGGATGCTTTCGAAAAACAGCTCGGTCTCCTGCCGGAAGGCCTGCCGCAGGTTGTCGTCGAAGTCCGGAAACAAGCGCATGTCCGGCGTCATCGAATCGAGATTGCGCAGATAGAGCCACTGCGAAGCGAAGTTTGTCACCAGCGACCGCGAGCGCTCATCCGCCAGCATGCGCCGCGCCTGCTGTTCGAGCACGGCGGGCTTCTTGAGATCGCCGCGCACGGCCGCGTCGAGCAACTCGTCATCGGGAATGCTGCTCCACAGGAAGAACGACAGCCGCGTTGCAAGCTCAAGGTCGCTGATGCGGTAGGCCATTCCCGGCGCCACGCCGGCGGGATCGCGCTCGACGCGGAACAGAAACTCGGGACTCACCAGCACGGCGCGCAAGGCCATTTCGATCCCGGCCTCGAAATCTCCCTCGGCCCGCGCCTCGCGGTAAAAGTTGAGCGGCCCTTCGACATCCGCGGCGGTCACCGGACGCCGGTAGGCGTGGCGGGCCAGCGTTTCGAGAATGCTTTGCGCGCAGCCCTCTTCCTCGCTCGGCCGCGACGGCCGGCACACGAAGATCCGTTGGCGGCTCGGTGTCTCCCCAGGACCGGTTGCCTCGTAAGGACCGACGACCGAAACGGAATACACCGCCGGCTGGATGCGCGGGTGCCGGTAGTAGTTGAAGTGAGCCTGGTAGGGCTGGCGCTCGGTTTCGAGCAGCGCCGAAGGCTTCTTCAGAAACGCTACGCCGATCTCGTGTGGTCCGGCCTTCACCGGCACACGGATCTTGAGGTGCTGGTCGGCCGCCGGAGGATTTTCTCCCCTTGGCGGCTCCACGGTGAACACCTCCACCCGTTTCTTATCGAGCAGCAGCTCAATGTCGTGCGGATCGCGCAGGCCCTCGATATCCTCGTTGCGGTCGCGCGTCAGCCGGATCGTGAACTCGTATTCGCCGTCGAGCGGAAAGGTATAGGGGACCACGGCCCCGCCGCGCGTACCGATCGGCAACCCCTCGATGTGCTCTTCCTGCGTCAGGTCCGGTGGGACGCGAATCGTGGCGCCGTCGGGAGACCGGCTCGGACGCCCTACCGCCACGCGGCTGATTTTTTCCGCCGCCGAAACATAGCGGTCCAATAGCGTCGGCGAGAGGTCTCCGACCGTCACGTTGTCAAAACCGTGGCTCGACTCGTCGCTCGGCAGAAGCGAGGCGACGTCGATATCCAAGGCCAGCAGATCGCGGACAGCGTTGCGGTACTCGGTGCGATTGAGCCGTCGGAAGGTATCCGTACGGCCGGGGTTGGGATGGGCCGCCGCGGCGCGGTCCAGAGGCTTCTCCAGGGAGGCAACAATCTCGTCGTAGGTGCGCTCGTCCGGCCGAGGCATACCGGCCGGCGGCATCTGGCGGGCTCGCACCCGGCGCAGCACCCCCTCCCAGACCTCGGGATGCCCCTCCACATCCCCCAGGCCGGGGATATCGAGAGCCAGCCCCCCTGTCTTGGCGCTGCTGTTATGGCAGGCCAAGCAAAATTGCTGGGTGAAGGAGGCGTTGGCGGGGGAGCGCTCAGAGGTGTCCGCAGGCGCACCCTGGGCTATGGATCCTGCCAGCAGCAAGGCTGGCGTCCAGCGGCGCACCCGCTTTGCCCAACAGCGCATAAAGGCCCGTATACATAGTATCAGGGACTTCATTCAGAGGCAGGCGATACGCGAAGACTTGGCGCACTACCCGGCGACGTCCCTGTCCTCCGAAAACCGCATCTGGCGCTGCTGATTCCGCTATCCGCCGGTTCGGGCCTGGTAACTCCGCTAGAATCGAAAACGTTGATGCAACCGCCCCGATTTTGCGATCTGGCGCTCCCGATTCCTCTCGACCGAAGCTTCGGCTACCTGCTTCCCGAGACGCTGGGGCATCGCGCCCAGCCGGGCGCTCGCGTTCTGGCGCCGTTTGGCTCCCGGAAGCTGATTGGGGTCGTCCTGCGTTGCCACGACGAGCCGCCGGATCACGAAACCAAGCAGGTCCTGCGGCTGCTTGATGAGTCACCGGTGCTGACGCCGGAGCTTCTGGAGTTGGGCCGCTGGATCGCGCACTACTATTGCGCTCCTTTGGGCGAGGTGCTGCGCGGCATGCTGCCCCTTTCCGGAGAAACGCGGAAGGAGAAGATCGTTTCCCTCACGCCGCTCGGCCACGATGCCGCCCAGGGCTTCATGCATTCGGCGTCACCGGATGACCCGTTCGTCCTGGTTTTGCGCGCGCTCGAACAACGCCCGCTCACGGAGACCTATTTGAAGCGGAAGCTTCCCGAGGCCGGCCCGGCGATCGAAAGCCTGCGCCGCAAGGGCTTCCTTACGATCGAATCGACCGTTAAGGATCGGGATCCGCTGCTTGTGCGGCAGGGACGCTTGATGATGGCCGCAGACAATCTAGCCGCCGCGCCGGAAAAACCCAACAAGGGCGAGCGCTGGCTGATTGACTACCTCAGCGGGCATCCCGGCGAGCAGGATGTCGAAGCGCTCGCACAGCAGCGCAAGGACGTGGCCGCCGTGGCGCGCCGGCTGGCGAAGCAAGGTGTGATACGGCTGTGGAAGGCCGCCGAAGAACGCGCCGTCAACAGCTTTGGCCCCGCGGCATCGAAGCTGCTGCTCAACGCGGCGCAGCAAGCGGCGCTCGACTCGATTGCCGGTTCGATCACAGAGGGCCGCTACCAGACGTTTCTCCTGCACGGCGTAACCGGGTCAGGAAAGACCGAGGTCTATCTGCGTGCGATTGAAAAGACGCTGGCGCTGGGGAAAAGCTCTCTGCTGCTCGTCCCCGAAATTGCGCTGACCCCCGCGGTCGCCACGCAGTTTTTTGCGCGCTTCGGCGAGGAAGCGGCCATTCTTCATAGCGCCTTCACGGGGCATGAGCGCTCGGGGCAGTGGCGGCGTGTGCGCGAGGGAAAAGCCCGCGTCGTGGTCGGCACGCGCTCCGGCGTCTTCGCGCCGGTCAGCAATCTAGGTCTCATCGTGGTCGACGAAGAGCACGACGGCAGCTACAAGCAGGACGAAACGCCGCGTTACAACGGGCGCGACGTCGCTATCGTGCGGGCCAGGGCGGCGGGGGCTACCGTGATTCTCGGGTCCGCGACACCCAGCCTCGAATCACGCTACAACGCTGACAGCGGGAAATACCAACTGATCGAGTTGCGCGAGCGCATCGAGAGCCGGCCGCTTCCGAAGGCCGACACGGTGGATATGCGCGTCGAGTTTCTGGAAACACGGCGGCAGGACCTGTTTTCGCGCCAACTGGCGGATGGCATCGAGAAACGAATCGAGGCAGGCGAGCAGGTGATTCTGTTGCTGAACAGGCGCGGATTCTCCACCTTTGTGGCATGCCGGAAATGCGGCGAGCGTATCGAGTGCCAGAATTGTTCGGTTACGCTGACGTATCACCGGCGCGACCAGCGCCTCGTTTGCCACTACTGCAACTATGTCGAGCCCGTTCCTTCGCAGTGCCCCAAGTGCGAGAGCGAACATATTTATTTTTTGGGAAGCGGCTCGGAAAAGGTCGAGGATCATCTGCGCGAGCGTTTTCCCAAGGCGCGCATCGCGCGTCTCGACAGCGACAGCGTCCGCGGCCGGGAGCAATATGAGATCGTCCTACAAGCCTTCCGCGAAAAGCGCTACGACATTCTAACGGGCACACAGATGGTCGCCAAAGGACACGACATCCCCAACGTGACCCTCGTGGGCGTCGTGTCGGCCGACGTTGGGCTGGGCATGCCCGACTTCCGGGCCGCCGAGCGAACATTTCAGCTTCTAACTCAAGTGGCGGGACGCGCGGGGCGCGGCAACCTGCCGGGACACGTGCTGTTGCAGACGATCAATCCGGACCATTACGCGATCCAATTCGCCGCCGCGCAGGACTACGCAGGCTTCTATCAAAAGGAGCTCCACTTTCGCCGGATGATGCATTATCCACCGTTTGTGGCTATGGCCAGCATGATTGTACGCAGCCAGAAGCTTGAAGAGGCCCTGGCGCTCAGCGGCCACCTGGGCCGTCAGCTGCGGGAACTGCCCGACGGCGTTCAGATGAAAGGTCCGGCAGCCGCGCCCGTCGTCAAGCTCCGAACGGAATATCGCTATCAATTCCTGTTGAAGGCCCGCAGCCGCAGGGCGCTGTCGAAGGTGTTGCACGACGCGCGCGATTTCGCGCTGGCGAACGATTGGCCCGCCACGGCTCTGGTGATCGACGTAGATCCGATGAGTTTGATGTAGGGGCGCTCGAAGCGGGTCTAGAGACGCTTGCTACGAAGAGTGTTGTCCCCTTCGCGCCGCTGGAGTAGACTTCTTACACGATGGCCACGTCAGCCAAGAACCTGCGCACACTCGCGATCGACATCGGAGGATCGGGGCTGAAAATGCTCATCCTAGATGGCCGAGGCAAAGCGATCACCGAAAGGTCTCGCGTCGCCACGCCCAAGAAGGCGACGCCCAACGCAGTCCTTAAGGCGCTTCAGACTTTGATCGCCCACCAGGGAACATTCGACCGCATCTCCGTAGGCTTTCCGGGTGTCGTAGTCAATGGAAAAACCCTGAACGCGGTCAACCTCGATCCGGCGTGGACGGATTTTGACCTGGCGAAAGCGCTCGAGAAGCGCACGGGCAAGCCGGTACGCGTCGCCAATGACGCGGATGTGCAGGGCTTGGGCGCCGTCGAAGGGAAAGGCGTTGAGCTGGTGTTGACGCTCGGGACAGGTATGGGATCGGCGCTGTTCCTCGACGGGCGTCTTGTTCCAAATCTGGAACTGGGGCACCATCCTTTCCACAAGGGCAGCACGTATGAAGACTGTGTCGGTGACGCTGCGCTCAAAGCTGTCGGGAAGAAGCGGTGGAACCGCCGAATCAAGAAGGCGGTTACCACTCTCGATGCTCTCTTCAACTATCGGAAGCTCTACCTGGGCGGGGGCAACGCCAGGAAACTGGAGATCCGGCTTCCGGCAAACGTCGAAATCGTTTCCAACATGGCGGGACTTCTAGGCGGCATCGCTCTTTGGCGAAGTTAGGCTGGGCGGGCTGAATCTGCGGCGCTGTGCTTCGATGTCCGCAAACACACACTACCGTTGCCACCTCACGCCGCCCACAGTAGACTCGGCCCGGGATCACGTGCGCGCCTCCGCGGGCACGCCACCACAGACCAGTTGCTACAATTGAAAATCACGCGTTGACTTGCGTGGAAAAACCACCAAAGCCAATGAAGGAGTCATGGATGATGAGTGTTCGAGAAATTCGGCTGTCGGTGTTGCTGGCGGGACTGCTCCTGTTCAGCGGCATCGGGTCGGCCGGTGAGAAGAAACTGATGCATTGCTTTTTCTTTACGCCTATTGCTGAAGCGACCCAGACCGATTGGGATGCCTTCTACAAGGCAACCGACGAGTTGCCGGGCAAGATTCCGGGTCTGAGCAAAGTTTGGGTGGGCAAGCTCCGCAGGCCGTACCTGGAAAGAGAGCACGGCGTTTGCATGGAGATGGACAACGAAGAAGCTCTGAAAACGTATGCCAGCCATCCCGCCCACGATTCTTGGGTGAAGGTCTACGAAAAGGTGCGGCAACCCGGCACGACAACGTTTGACATCATCGGCCGTTGAAGTCGCCGCTAATTGATTTGCAGACGAGGGGCGGGCTATCCGCCCCTGTTTTTTCTCTAGCCGAAACTCCCTTTTGAAACATGCCGGTCCGGCTTGAGCAGGCGTTATAGTGGGAGAGTGTTTGCGCTATCCTGCCCTCTTCCGAATCCATTGAAAAGACGTCCTGCCTGATGAAATCCCAAATCCGAATCGGCAATGGCCAAGGCTTCTGGGGGGACTGGCTCGAAGCGCCGGTTCTCCAAATCGAGCAAGGGCCGATCGATTATCTCGTACTCGACTATTTGGCCGAGGTCACGATGTCGATTTTGCAGAAGCAGAAATCGCTGGACCCCGCCAAAGGTTACGCTCGTGATTTTGTGGCGCTGACCGAGCGCATTTGGCCCCGCCTGATAGAAAAAAATATCAAAGTGGTGTCGAACGCCGGCGGCGTGAATCCTCGGGCTTGCGCTCAGGCCGTCGTGGAGGCCGCGCGGCGTTGCGGTGTGCGCGGCGCAAAGGTGGCGGTCGTGCTGGGAGACGACATATACAGCCGTCTTGATGAGATGCTGGCCCGCGACATCGCTTTTGACGACCTCGACACGGGACAGCCGCTGCAAACTATTCGTGATCGTGTTCTGAGCGCCAACGTTTACCTGGGCGCTTTTCCGCTGGCCGAGGCCTTGCGCACGGACGCGCATGTGATCATCGCCGGACGCTCCACCGACACCGCACTGACTTTAGCCCCCATGGTTCACGAGTTCGGTTGGGGATCGGAGGACTGGGACCGGCTGGCGGCGGGCACCATCGCCGGGCATATTATCGAGTGCGGGGCGCAAGTGACCGGGGGCAACTGCCAGTTGGATTGGCAGTCGATTCCCGATATGGCGCATATCGGTTTCCCGATTATCCAGGCTTATCCCGACGGCCGATTTCACGTCACCAAACATGAGAACACGGGCGGACGCGTGACAGCTGGGGTGGTGAAAGAGCAACTCCTCTACGAATTAGGCGATCCTCGCCGCTACATCACGCCTGATTGCGTGGCGGACTTTACGACCATCCGACTGACCGACGACGGGCCCGATCGTGTGCTGGTCAGCGGCATTGGCGGAGGCCCGCGCCCTCCCACCCTCAAGACCTCCATTACGTATACCGCCGGTTGGAAGGCGATAGGAACCCTGATATACTCGTGGCCGGAGGCTCTGGAGAAGGCCTGCGCGGCTGACCGCATCGTACGGCAGCGTCTTGCGGATCTCGGATTGGCCTTTGACCAGATCCACACTGAGTTTTTGGGAATCAGCGCCTGCCATGGTCCGCAGGCCGCTCCCAATACCGACCCGCCGGAAGTGCAACTTCGCATGGGTGTTCGGGGAGAAGACCGGGCTGCGATCGAACGCTTTACCCGTGAGCTTATTCCGTTGGTACTGAACGGTCCCCCGACGGCTACCGGTTTTGGTGAGGGCCGCCCGCCCGCGCGGGAGGTCGTCGCCTACTGGTCGTCACTACTGCCCCGCGATGAGATTCAGACCGAAGTCGAGGTGTACCCGGTATGAGTGCTCAGGGCACAAAAACGCAGGCGTCGGCTCCGTTCCAGCTTCGCGATTATCGTCCCTCCGATTTCGAGCGCCTGTGCGAGATTGACCGGCAGTGCTTTCCGCCCGCCATCGCCTGCGCCGCTAAGGAACTGGGCGAAGCGGCGAAGGAACCCAACTCCTTCACCATCATTGCGGAAGGCGACGCCGGCGTGGTCGCTGGTTTCATCATCGCTTCCAAGCCGAAGGGCGACACCGGACACATCGTAACTCTCGACGTGGTCCCGGAGTTTCGCCGGCGTGGTTTGGGCGAGAAGCTTCTCCGCGCCGCAGAGGATCGCCTGATCAGTCTCAAGGTGGACAAAATCGTCCTGGAAACTCCGATGGCCAGCGGCGGCGCCCAGGCGCTTTATCGGAAGCTCGGCTTTGTGCGGGTCGGGTACGTGAAGGGATATTACTCCGACGGCACCGATGCCTGGCTGATGGAGAAACAATCGCCGGGCGCTGAATAACTGTACCGCCGTGCGGCCGTGTTCCGTGAAAGGCTATGCCAAGTGTCTGACCTCGTCCAAATCGGACGTTTCAATTTCCGCTTTCAGTGCCAATCGGGATGCACGAACTGCTGCACGCAGCCAGGCGAGGTCTACCTCGCGGAAGGCGATGCCGGCAGGATCGCCGAATATGTCGGTCTCTCGCGGCGGAAGTTTCTCTCGCGGTATTGCGAGACGGACTCCGACGGCGATCTGCGGCTCAGCACACCCGCCGGCAAGCATTGCCATTTTCTAACCGAAGCGGGCTGCAGCATCCATCAGGTCAAACCGCTGCAGTGCCGCACTTTTCCCTTCTGGCCCGAGCACGTCAAGAATAGGCGCGTTTGGAAGAATCTCAAGCAATACTGCCCCGGCATTGGCGTTGGCCCCGTCCTACCCATCGAAGCGGTCCGGGACCAGGCGCAGGCTTCGAAGGACGCCTTTCCTGATTTGTGAGGTTCCTTAAGCGCGAACCACGCCCGCCACAACGGATGACAGGCGGAGTATTAGAACCTTGCTACACTCTTAGCGCACATTCGTACAGCAAAGGAGAATTCATCCATGCGGCGGCGCGACTTTCTATACGGCGCGGGAGCGACGACTCTCCTACTCGGTTCCCGGCTGCGGGCCGAACTCAAGCGGGGACGTCTTGATGAGGCTGCGTCCCTGGTGCAGGGATTTGTGGATAACGGCAAACTGCGCGCCGCAACCGTCCACGTCCGGCAAGGCAGCTTCACCTTCCGTCGCGCCTTCGGTGCGGCGAAAACTCCCGACGCTGTTTTTCTGCTCGCGTCCATCTCCAAACCCATGACAGCCACCGGGCTGATGGCCCTTTCCGACCGCGGCGAACTGGCGCTTTCCGATGCGGTTCGCAAGTTCATTCCCGAGTTCAACGAAGGAGACCGCAAACTCATCACCATCCAGCATCTGCTGACGCATACCTCGGGATTGCCCGACCAATTGCCAAACAACGCGGAACTCCGCCGGCAAAATGCGCCTCTCAAGGAATTCGTCGCCGGCGCCGTCAAAACGCCCTTGCTCTTCAAGCCCGGCAGCGAAGTGAAGTACCAAAGCATGGGCATTCTTCTGGCGGCGGAGGTCGCCGAGCGCATCACAAAGAAACGCTTCCGGGATTTTCTCGACGAAGTTCTCTACCGCCCGCTCGGAATGAGCCGCAGCGCGCTGGGGCTGGGGAAATTCGAGGTTTCCGAGACGGCCCAATGTCAGGTCGAAGACGCCACCGGTCTTGATGGCGGCGGAGGCCCGGGCACGGAGCACTGGAACTGGAACAGCCCTTATTGGCGAGACCTCGGTTCTCCCTGGGGCGGGGCCCACTCGACCGGACCAGACGTGGCCAAGTTCCTGGAGTATTTTCTCGATCCCGATGGACGCGTCGTGAAACCCGCGACCGCCAAGGCCATGATCACGAACCAAAACACGGGCCTCTCCACGCCTTGGGGCATCGGATGGAGCCTGCGGCCCGGCTCATTCGCCAAGGCGTGCTCGGAGACGGCGTTCGGCCATTCGGGATCCACGGGAACCATGGCCTGGGCCGATCCAAAGACAAAGCTCAGCTGCGTCATCCTCACCACGCTGCCGGCGAGAGACTCCAACAAGACGATTGTCCGTCCTGTTTCGGATCTCGTTTCCGAGTCCGCCGCGTAGAGTTCCCCCTCCACAACTATGAAAGAATCTAAGGGCGGGCGATGATCGCAAGGCTAGGCGGCTTTATGTCCTTACGGTTTTCCGATTCCAAAATTTTGCGAGGTTCATGCCCGGCGTAGACATTTCCGCTGAGCAGGCCCGTCCGCGCGCGATCTTCTGGGTGATCGCGTTTTCCCTGGCGGGCGTACTGCTCTATTTCTCGCTACGTGGAGTCGACTGGTGGCGCGTCTGGGGCCTGTTGCGTCAAGCACGCTTGGGTTTCGTCGGAGCCGCGCTATCCATCATGTCGGTCGATCTCCTGTTGCGCTCGCTGCGCTGGCGAGTTCTGTTGTCAACGCAGGCGCGCATGCCTGCACGAGAGGTCTTCTGGGCGACATCGGTCGGCTATCTCGGCAACAACTTTCTACCAGCGCGGGCCGGTGAGCTGATACGTTCCGCGATGGTCAGCCGATTCTCGGGCTTAAGCAAGACGTTTGTTCTGACGACTGCCCTCTGCGAACGCATCGTGGACGCCATCGCCCTGATCATCATCGGCGCCGGCGTCCTGTTGTGGTTACCCACGCAGCCCGGATGGTTGGCGGATGCGGCGGGCCCACTGGCCGTCGGCGGTCTGGTGGGAGCCGCCGGCCTCATCATGATCCCGTTCCTCGAATCGTTTTGGGGGCGGCTCCTGGAGAAGATGCCGCTGCCCCATCGATTTCGCAATCGCGCCGAGCGGACTCTGACACAGGGGATCCTCGGGCTGCGGAGCTTTCATGATCGCGCCCGCTTGACCCGCTATATCGCTCTCACCGTCATCATCTGGTCTCTGGACGGCATGACCGTCGTTATCGGCGCCCGGGCGATCGGACTAAACGTGCCCTTGCCAGTGGCGTTCCTGCTGATCACGGGCCTGGGTCTGAGCAGCGCGCTGCCGTCGACTCCGGGGTACGTGGGCGTCTATCAGTTTGTCGCCGTCACGGTATTGACGCCCTTCGGGTTCTCGCAAAGTGACGCGATCGCCTACATTCTGCTGTTTCAGGCGATGACCTACGCTGTGTTCTTGTGCTTCGGCCTGTTAGGCCTGTCACGCGCCCGCACGGCGCGCCCCGCGACCGGATAGGGCAGTTCCCTGGGGAGCGTGACATTCCGCGCGCTTACGCGCCGGAGATCGCACGCGCAATCACACACCGTCCGCCACGCCGTCCCAGGGATCCCCTTGGCCCCCTCGGCCTTCAAGACACACCTCTCGCACGTCCTTGACAGTTCCGGCGGGTTTTTATATAATCGATCAGTTATATAACTTAATAGTAATGAAACAGCCGTTACAACTCGATGCCACATTCGCGGCGCTTGCGGATCCCACAAGGCGGGCGATCCTGGCACGCCTGGCGTCCGGCGAGGCCTCAGTGATGGAGCTGGCCAAGCCTTTTTCCATGAGCCAGCCCGCCATCTCCAAGCACTTGAAGGTGCTGGAGCGCGCCAGGCTGATCTCAAGAGGCCGCGACGCGCAGCGGCGGCCCTGCCGCCTTGAGGCCGAGCCGCTTGCCGAAATCAACGTGTGGCTCGAGCGCTACCGGCAGCTTTGGGAGAGCAGTTTTCAACGCCTGGACGCCCTGCTTGGCGAGATGAAAGATCAGGAGAAGAAACAGGCACCATCGAAACGCAAGAGACGGCCTTTTTCGGGCCCAGGCGCCGCCAGATGAGCGCCCCGAGCGTCGATTCGGCCGCCCGCCGTTCGACGCATCATGGAAGGAGAGAACACCAATGAAGAATACAGGAACGCTAAAAGTTACTACCCACAGCGATCGCGAAGTAGTCATGACGCGAGTCTTCGATGCCCCACGCCATCTGGTCTTCGACGCGTTTTCCAAACCCGAGTTGCTCAAACGCTGGTTTGGACCGCGCGGCTGGTCGCTGGTGGTCTGCGAGGTGGATCTGAAGGTGGGCGGAGGCTTTCGCTTTGTGTTGCGCGGCCCCGACGGCAAGGACATGGGCATGCGCGGCGTCTATCGCGAGATCGTGCCCCCGGAGCGATCCGTGCACATGGAATCGTTCGATGACTATCCTGGCGAATCGCAGGTGACCGCCGTCTTCGTCGAGCAGGGAGGCAAGACAACGCTCACGGTGACGGTACTCTACCCCTCGCGCGAGGTTCGCGATGCGGTGATCCAATCCGGCATGGAGCACGGGGCGGCCGAAAGCTACGACAGGCTTGCGGAAATGCTGGCAGCGGCGGAGGTTCCCCGGTAAGCGGGGCGCTGCCTTGGACCATCGGCGTTTCCAAAACCTGGAATATACCGGTCCGCCGGAGTTTGAGAGGCCAGACGGATTCCATTTGGGCAGAGCCGCAGCCAACGACGTAAGAGAACATACAGATTGTCTCGGTGAGTCTCCGTATCATCCTGAAAGGAGACATCCATGCCGAAAATGCGCGCGGTTCAGGTCCCCAGTGCAGGTGGACCCTTCGAGATCGTGGAACGCGAAATCCCGGAACCTGGCCCCGGATCTATTCGAATCAAGGTCCAGGCCTGCGGGATCTGTCACAGTGATTCGCTGACAAAGGAGGGAGGCTGGCCGGGTCTCCAATATCCACGGGTTCCGGGGCACGAAGTGGTTGGCGTTGTCGACGCCGTGGGGCCGAACGTCAGTGTTTGGGCGCCGGGCCGGCGCGTCGGTGTGGGCTGGAACGGCGGCTACTGCACGTCCTGCGAGTCCTGCCGCCGCGGGGATTTCTTTGCCTGCCAGACCGCTAGTTTGGTCACCGGCATCACGTCGGACGGCGGCTACGCGGACTACATGATCGCTCCCGCGCTGGCTGTCGCAGCCTTGCCCGAGGAGTTGACGGCGGTGGAGGCGGCGCCTCTTATGTGCGCGGGGATTACGACGTTCAATTCCCTGCGCCACAGCGGCGCCGGGCCCGGCGATCTCGTCGCCATCCTCGGCATAGGCGGACTCGGACATCTCGGCGTGCAGTTTGCCGTGAAGATGGGCTTCAAAACTGTGGCGATCGCGCGCGGCAAGGACAAGGAGCCGCTCGCCAAGGAGCTTGGAGCCTGGCGCTACATCGACAGCCAGGCGCAAGACCCCGCCGCCGAACTCGCCGCGTTGGGCGGCGCCAAGGTGATTCTCGCAACCGTGACCAGCGGCGAAGCGATGAGCGCGGTTTTGGGAGGCCTGGGAATCGGAGGCGCGATGATCATCCTTGGAGCAGCGGGTTCGCTTCAAATGTCGCCCCTGCTGCTCTTGGCGGGACGCCGGGCGGTCAAGGGCTGGTATTCGGGCACCGCAATAGACTCGCAAGACACTCTCGCGTTCAGTGTGCTTTCCGGCGTGCGGTCGATGAACGAGATTTTTCCGTTGGAAAAGGTCAACGAGGCTTACGAGCGCATGATGAGCGGCAAGGCACGGTTTCGGGCCGTGCTGACAACGGGGAACTAGTCCCGAGATCAAGCCGCCTCGATCGGCCCCAACGCGAACCGCGCCGAACAGCATGGGAAGCGGGCAGCGGGCGATGCTACGGGACTGGGTTGCACGGCCCCCCGGTCAACTCCGCATAGGCGTGGACATTGTTCACGACGCTCCTTTCTTTCAGGCAGAGGTTCGCCCCCGCAGCCAGCTCGCCGATGCGGCCGGCAGAGGTCGTGATCGGCTCCCACTCCGGGCGGATGGAGAAGGTTGTCAGCGACGGGAGTTGTTGAGAGCGGAGTATCGAGGCCAGGTCGCCATAGAACACAGGGTCCTCCAGGTCAGCGCGCCAGCGCCCGTTGTCCCGCACCACCAGGAATTGTGCAGGCCCCTTGCTCACTTTGTAGGTGTCGACCGCCGGCAGCATGGGGTCCCTGCCGACACCTTCCCATAGCCAATCATGGTGATCGATGAAGAACACGATCAAACTGTATCGATCGACATAGACGGCGGATGGCGCCGGCGAAATTTCGCGAAAGCGCCCGGCGCTTGCCGCGCCGATCTCGGCGCTGACCTTCGGGAACTCCTGAAACCGGGCGACGGAAACGCCCACGGTCAACGTGACAGCCGCAGCCGCCAGGACCGCTCTCCATCCCGGCAGGGGGATTGCGCTCGCGGCACGGTCCAGCAGGACGCATCCGCAGATCACGGCGAAGGGGAAGAGGATAAACTGCTGCCGCAACTCGCCCCCGAACGGGTACTGGCCCAGCAACCCGCCGGCGATGATGCCCGCCAGCATCAAGATCGTTGTGAGCGCCGTGGCGCGCGCCCGGAGGCCCTCGGGGAGGCCGCCGCGGACCAGGTAAAGGAGGCCGCCCGCCGCCATGAAAAGGCCCGCCGCCACGGCCGCGAATTGTTCCGGCGTCGCCACGCTGACCGGCGAAAACAAGTTGAACAGGAGCCGGCCGGTTCGGCCTAGAAAGGCTGCAATGGACTCGCTTCCGCCGGGGTAGAAATAGAACTCCGTAAGGTGCGCGGCGACACCGATGTGGCCTCCGGCGTGGGTGTAGTACGTCACCGCCATGATGCCGATGGCTGGCAGGAACGTCGCCGCCTCCAGACCAAGCCGGCGCCGAAAACCGTCCCGGTAAGACGCAAAGCCGAAGACTGCGGCAACCACAAGGCAGGACAACACATAGAACGACGCGCAGTAATGCGAAAGAGCCGCCAGCGCCGCAAAGGCCGCGAATCCCGCTCTGGCTTTCACGGACTGGCTTCCGCCAACGAAATCGAGAAAGCAGTAGAAGGATGCCAGGACGAAGCACACACATAGCATGTAGGACCGGACTTCGGTGGAAATGATGATGGAGGGCAGAGCCAGACCGTACGCGAGCGCCGCGATAGCCGGAGCCGGCCGCCACAGCGCCAGCTCCTCCACAATTTTTCCAATGAGAAAGACCGCCACGATCCCCGCGAGAACGGAAATACTTCGATAAACCAAGCGCGAGTGACCGAACCAAAGTGACAGCTTCAGCAGCAGGTAATAGAGCGGGGGATGGGCATTTTGCTGATACTCCGCCGCGAAGTTCTCCCAGCGATCCTGCATCGCGATGAACACATGCCAGTAGCCGTCGTACTCGATGTATTGCGTCGCGCCAAGGTAGATTCTCGGCGCCGCCGCTGCCGCGGAGATCAGCAGCAGCACAAGGGCGATCCGGCGGTCCCCAGGGATGCTCGCTCGAGCCGGCTGCGATGCGGAGGAGGTCGGTGTGATCGTCATGCGCGCGAAGGCGCTCGCCCGGCCCGCCCTTTGCGGGCGCCTCGCCGTGCGAGAGGCCGGTGGCCGGCCGCGCTGGCTCTACTATACCCAAGTGGGCGCAGGCCCAGCCCTTACTGTTGGGCGCTTATTCCCCTTGGTAGAATTGAGTCGCCATGAAAACCCACCTTCGTCCCGCAGCGACTTTCGGTTTGTTGACAGCGTTCCTTTGGATGGGGTCGGCACAGGCTCAACCGCGGTACCAATACCCTCGCACCATGAAGGAGAGCACCTCGAAGCAGCCGGTCTTCACGCTTCATGAAATCGGCACCGACCACTCCGAGGGTGTCGCCGTGATGGACGTGAACGGAGACGGGCGACTCGATGTGACCAGCGGCGCCTATTGGTACGAAGCGCCGGGTTGGACGCGGCACAAATTCCGCGAGGCGAAGATCGAGGGCGAGTTTGTGGTCAACTGCGGCGAGTTCGCGATTGATGTGGACGCCGACGGCGACCTCGATATCGTGAGCGCCGGCTGGCAGGAAGACGGTTTCTTCTGGTACGAGAACCCAGGTAAGGTGGGGCCGATGTGGGAGAAGCATCTCATCACCCCGTCTAAGAATACCGAAGGCCTCTGGCTTGAAGACATCGATGGGGACGGCAGCAAGGACGTCCTCGTCGTCCACTACTCACCGAGCGAAGTCTTTTACGTCAGCTTCGCCGGAGGTAAACCCACCAAGCACGTTGTCGGCGGCAAAGAAGGTGACAATCACGGCGTGGGCGCGGGAGATATCGACGGCGACGGCAAGATGGATGTTATAGCGATTCACGGCTGGTACCGCCAGATCGACGCCGCTGCTGGCAAATGGGAGTGGCATCCGGAGTTCGACCTTGGGCATTCGGGATTCGGCCTCGGGGTCTACGACGTCAACGGTGACGGGCGCAACGACATCATTCATGGCCGCGCCCATGATTACGGGCTTTTCTGGCACGAACAGACGCTGGAGAACGGCAAGCGTGGCTGGAAAGAACATCTCATTGACGGAGCCATATCGAACGTCCATAACATGCGTCTGGCGGACTTGAACGGGGACGGCAAGCCCGAGCTGCTCGCGGGCAAGCGCTACCGCGGGCACAACGGGGATGATCCCGGCGACTACGAGCCGTTGGCGATCTACTATTATACGATCGACCAGAAGACGGGAACCTTCACACGCTATCCGGTGGCGTACAACTCCAGAGCGGGCGGAGGAACACAATTCGTGGTGATCGACATGGATGGAGACGGCGATCAGGACTTCGTCACCGCGGGCAAGAGCGGGCAGTACTGGTTTGAGAACCTCATGATCAACAAGGTGCCGAGGTCCCAGCGTGAGAAAGAGTTGCTCTATAACTACGATTGGCCTTTCAAAGAGTAGAAGGCCCGAGGGAATGGGTATCAGTCGCCTCGACGTTCCCCTGACCTAGGCCGCATCGACCATGCTTTCGGCCTCGGCTTCTTCCGCTGCTTTTTGGCGGTCGCGGGCCGCCGTCCGAGCTACGATGAGAATACCCGCCACAACCGCAACCACTCCGATGATCAGGACGGGCGCGAGACGTTCCGCGAAGAATAGCGCGCTGAAGATCAATCCGAAGATCGGCGTGGGAAACGCAAACACGGAAATCACCCCCGGCGGATGATCGCGCAGAAGCCTCGTCCACATGATGAAACAGAAACCCGCCACGATAAACGATTGGTAGAGCAACCCCAGCAGGGGCTTCCAGAGCAGCGGAGCCGTCAGCAGCGGCTCGAAGGCCACGGCGCAGAGCAGGTACAGGGGCAGCGAAAAAATCAGCGTCCAAAAGATCAGGCGCGTGGGGTTGGTCGTTTGAGCAACGCGCTTGGTGGCCACGGCCCGCACGGCCACAAAGAAAGCAGAGCAGGTGGCGATGATGTTCCCCAGGATCGGCCGGGGGGCGAGATGGGCGTCTGGCCGGCCCAGGAAAACGAGACAGATACCGGCGAAAGCAACCAACAAGCCCAGCGTTCGCATCCAAGAGACCCGGTCGCCCGGCGTGAAATAGTGCGAAACCAGGTTCGTAAAAATCGGGTGACTGTTGAGCAGCACGACCGCATACGCCGCCGACGTGAAATAGGTGCCAGTGTTGAGCATCGAAATTTGAATGAAGCACAAGAACCCGAGCACCATGAGAGGACGCCATTCCTCGGGTTCCGGCCACAAGGGAATGCCTTCTGCCATCGCCCAGACGCCGACCAAAGGCAGCCCGATGAGCATGCGCCAAAAGGCGCTCCAAAACGGGGGGATCGCTATCAGCGCGAACTTGAGAGCGACGATGTTCGCGCCCCAAAGCATGGAGATCAGCAGCGCCAGCAGGGCGGAACGCACCCCCACGGCGTGCATGCGGTGGTTGGGAGGGGCGGTCATTGCGTCACACCCCGAAACTCAGGGGAAGTCGCCGCCGGTGTTTGGCGCCGCGTGGCAATCCAGATGCCCACTGTCACCGCCGCCAGACCAAGCCACAGCCGGGCCGTTAACGCCTCGCCGTAGACCCAAGCGCTGGCCAGCACGCCGAAAATCGGTGTTGGAAACGCGAAGAATGACAGCGATCCCGGGCTGTGGCGCGTGAGCAGCGCCGTCCAGACGATGAAGCAGAGTCCGGCAACGGCAACACCCTGATAAAGGATGGCCCAGACGGCCTCGGCGTCAATCGGCTTCAGCACAGGCTGCTCCCATAGGAGGCCGGCCAGCAAGAAGCAGGGGAGGCTGATCAGCATCTGCCAGAAGACCGGTCTCTCGGGAGGAATGGACTGCACCAGTCGCTGGGTATACACGGTTCGGAGGCCGAGCAGGAGTCCCGAGGATGTCACGATCAGGTTTCCCAGAATGGGGCGCGAAGCAAGTTCCGCGCTTGGTTCCCCGAGGAACACCAGGCAAATGCCGCCGAACGCCAGTGTTAAGCCGCAGAGCCGAGGCCAGGAGAGTCGATCCTCTTTCACCACGAAATGGCCGATGAAGTTGGCAAAGAGCGGGTGCGAATTGATTAGAACCACACCGAAAGCGGGTGAGGTCAGATCAACTCCCAGATTCAAACCGGCGATTTGCACAGTGAAGAGCAGACCGAGCGCTAGCAGAAAGCGCAGCTCGCCGGGCTGGGGTTTCAGGGAAATACCTCGCAGGCGCGCCCAGAATCCGACAACCATGGCGCCAGTCGACATCCTCCAGAGACCGGTCCAGAAGGGAGGGAAAGTGTCGAGACCGATCTTGAGGGCGACTACATTGCCGCCCCATACGGCGGCAATCGCGACAGCAAGCGTGGCGCTCGTCAGTCCGATCGGTTCGGCGCGGGACGCGGGATTCCACAGGGTAGAGGAAGAGACAGCTCGATCCGCATCAGGCGCCAACACGGTTGCGTCGCTCTTTTTGAAAATCATGCTGCTCTTCGATAGACCATGGCCAGTGAAGCAGAAGCCAGGAGCCGATATCTGCAATGCTGCTTGCGGGGGAAATCCTCGACGTCCTCGCCGCAGGACACCCAAGGTCCCGCTGAGACTAGTCCGCGAGGGCGTCTCGCAAAACCTCGACCACGTGGCGCGGCTTGCGTTGCGTGAAGTGGCTGATCTGCTGGCGGCAAGAGACGCCGGTTACGGCGATCTGGGTCTCGGGACCTGCCTGTTCGACTGCGGGCATCAGGCGCTGCCGGCCGATCGTCTCGGAGATGTCGTAGTGTTCCTTTTCGAACCCGAAGGATCCGGCCATGCCGCAGCAGCCGGAATTCACCTCGGAAACGCTGATGCCGGGAGCCAAGCGTAGGGCTTCTAAGCTGGGGCCGCTGCCGATATGCGCCTTCTGATGGCAGTGTCCGTGAAACAGAACCATCCGCGCCTCGTCCTTGAACGCCAGATTGAGTTGGCCGGCTTTTTGTTGGCGCACGAGAAACTCATCAACCATCCAGGCGTTCGAGGCCACCTTTCTGGAGGCATCGCTATCAACCAAGTCAAGGTACTCGTCGCGCAGGGTTAGCAAGCAGCTGGGCTCGCATCCCAGCACGGGGATACCTTGCGAAACGTAGGGTTCCAGCACGCGGATGTTGTGCTGCGCGACCGAGCGGGCGTCTTCGATGAGGCCCTTCGAGATCATCGGGCGGCCGCAGCATTGCTTGTCGACCAGCACTGCTTCCCACCCGGCGCGCTCCAAAAGCTCGACCGCCGCATGTCCCACTTCGGGGTAATTGTAGGTCATGAAGCAGTCGTGGAACAAAACGACTTTCCGGCTGGCCGCCTCGGCAGTCCGCGGTTTTCTCTTGCGGAACCAGGTCTCGAAGTCTTGCGCGGCGAACGGCGGCATGGTGCGGCGGGCGTCGATACCCGCGAAACGGTCCAGCAGCCACTTCACCGGCCCGAGCCCCATCGTGGCGTTGGCCAGGGAAGCGAAACGGCTGCCCCAACGGTTCAGGCTCGCGATATTCGCGAAGAGACGCGCTCGCAGAGGTGTTCCGTGCTCCTCGTAGTAGTGCGCCAAGAACTCGTACTTGATCTTGGCGAGGTCCACGTTTGACGGGCACTCGCGCTTGCAGCCCTTGCACTCCAGGCACAGGTCGAGCACGTCGTACATGCGCTTGGAGGTGAACTCGCTCTCCGGCAGCCGGCCCGACAGCGCCGCACGCAAGGCATTGGCGCGCCCGCGCGTCGAGTGCTCCTCGTCGAGCGTGGCGTGATAGGAAGGGCACATAGTGCCGATATCCTGCTTGCGGCAAACACCCATGCCGTTGCACATTTCGATGGCACGGGCGAAACCGCCCTCGCGGGAAAAATCGAGATGGGTCTTGATCTGGATGGTCTTGTAGTCGGCGCCCCAGCGCAGGTTCTCCGCCGGCTCGGGACAATCGACAACCTTGCCGGGATTCATGATGTTGTGCGGGTCAAAAATCCCCTTCAACTGCTTGAATGCCTGATAGATCTTTGGACCGAACAGCCACTGGTTGTATTTGCCGCGCGCGATGCCGTCGCCGTGCTCGCCGCTCATCGAGCCGCCGTATTCCTTGACCAGCGCGAAAACTTCATCGCTGATCTCAACCATCTTCCGAACCTCGGATGCTTCCTTAAGGTTGATCATCGGGCGGACGTGCAGGCAGCCCACCGAAGCGTGCCCGTAATAGCCGCCGTGGGCATCGTGGCGCGCCAGAATCTCTTTAAAACCCCGCACGAAGGCCGGCAGCTTCTCGACCGGCACGGCAGGGTCTTCGACAAAGGCGATCGGTTTCTTGTCGCCGAGAACGCCCATCAGCAGGCCGAGCGATTCCTTGCGGACTTTCCAGATATTCAGCTGCTCGGCGGGGTCGGTGACCGGCATGTAGCCGAAACCCATGTGGTTACGGGTTAGTTTGGCTTGCAACTCATCGAGCTTGGCCCGCAGCCCGCTTTCGCTGTCCCCGTAGAACTCCACCACCATCACGGCGTTCGCCTGGGGGTCAATGAAGCTCATGCGCTCGCGAAAGTCCGGCTTGCTGAAGGCGCTCTGCAGGATGAATTCGTCGATCAACTCGGCGGCGGCAGGCTGCATGGTCAGAATTTCCTCGGTCGCCTCGACAGCCTCTTCGAGCGACCGGAAATGCACCAGCAGGAGGGCTTTCTTCTTGGGTAGCGGCACGATGCGGATCTTCGCTTCGCTCACCAGGGCTAGGGTGCCCTCGCTGCCGACGATCACCTTGGCCAGATTCAGCGGTCCGACCCGGCTGGAATAGCCTGCGCCGTAGCAATCTCCGTTGCGGACAAGCTCGTCGAGGTTGTATCCGCTCACCCGCCGCATCAGCTTGGGAAAGCAGTGCAGGATCTCGTCCTTATGAGACTCGCCAAGCGCAAGCAGCTCACTATACAAGCGGTTTTCGAGAGTATCGCCGCGAGACAGGTTCTCGAGGCGCCCGTTCGTGACGGGGCCGAAGGTTGCCTCCGACCCGTCGGAAAGGACGGTTTTGATTTCGAGCACATGGTCGATCGTCTTGCCGTGCAGGATCGAGTGCGAGCCGGCGGAATTGTTACCCATCATCCCGCCCAGCGTCGCGCGGCTGCTGCTTGAAGTGTCGGGTCCGAGCTGGAATCCTTTGGGGCGCAGGTAGTTATTGAGCTGGTCCTGCACCACCCCCGGCTGGATGCGCACCCACTGCTCCTCGGTGTTCAGCTCGAGAACGCGGTTCATGTATTTGGCGAAGTCGACGTGAACGGCGTGGCCGACCGTCTGGCCGGAAAGACTTGTGGCGCCTCCGCGAGGCAAAATCGGCGTCTTATGACGGGCCGCAACCCTCCCGATCGCCGCGACGTCCCCGGCATGCTTCGGAATCACGGCTCCGATGGGCTCCATCTGCCAGACGCTGGCATCGGTGCTGTAGAGAATTTTCGAGTAGGTGTCGAAACGTACCTCTCCCTCGATCTCTTTGCGGAATTGCTCGGCCAAGTCTGGCGGATAGGTCTTCATCGCTGGTTCCCGGGCCCCGAAAACACCCGTTCCTGGCGCGGCATCAGCCGTCCAGAGATCGTTTTGCAATCCCGGGGTCTAACCGGCGGCCTTAGAGATTGGGAGGCTGGTTCGATGGAGCCGGATACCTCTATTTTCGTTCCTGCGGGCACAAAAGGAAAGAGCCCGCAAGAAGCGGGTCCCGCAGTGGGGCCAAGGGGGCCTTGGTCAGGCTTCGATGCCGAAGGTTGCGCCGAATTCGGCGGCCACGAACTCGCGGACGGCGGCCAGATAGAATTCATTGCTCCGCAGGCGGATTTCCGCCTCCGGGCGGTCTGGGTAGGCCAAATGCTCGAGTTCGTGCAGGAAGATGGATAGCAGGGCCGTGTGAAAGCGCTCGTACTCCAGTTCAGCGCGGGAAGGGTGCGCGGCCAGCTCCCAGCCCTCGGCGACGGCCAGGCCGGAAAGCGGCAGCGGTTCCCAGCGGCGGATCGCTTCGACCGCCAGATCAATTTCGCCCACCTGGCGGCCCACGTCGGCGCTCAAGCGGCGGGCCAGCCGGCCCTCCGTCCCTGGGAAATGGTGATGGCCCAAACAGGTGCAGCGATTGCGGGCGCGAAGCACCACGACCACCAACGACGGGACCCTTGCAAGGACATCGCGGTACGCCTCGCGAGTATCCGGGCTGATGGAACGAAACGTCGGGCCGAGGGCGGACTGCAACGAGGCCGCAAACCCGTAGTTCCCTCGTGGGTAACTCGCCACCACGAGCGGCAGCTCGCCACCCGCCTGGATTAGTAACTGATCGCGGCCACGCAGGCGATCGATGACCTCGGCAAGCAGGCCCTTGGGATGAATCTCCAGCTTCCGGTGCATGGAACGATACTCCCTGTGCTTATGATATCGCTTCGTGCAAGCGAGACCTGTACGAAGGAAGCCTTAAGTTTGACGCTTGCGTGACCGATTCCCTATGCTGCTTGTAGGGCTCGCGCGCTCTCCCTCCCGATGGCTTATTACACACGCTACGGCCCCCGGCCTTCCGATGGCTTCGGATTCGGCGGCCTCGTTCCGCGTGGCATCAAGTGGCTGCTGATTTCCAACACCGTTCTTTGGCTGGTCTATTTTCTGGCGCTGCGTTTGGGATTGGGATCGACGCTCTGGTTATTTCGGGCCCTGAGTCTGATTCCCGACTGGGTGACTCACGGCGCGCTGTGGCAGCCTTTCACCTACCTGTTTCTCCATGATCCCGGCGGCTTCTCGCACATTCTTTTCAACATGCTGATGCTGTGGATGTTCGGCAGCGATCTGGAGCGCGACTGGGGGCGGCGGCGGTTCTTGAACTACTACTTCACCTGTGGCGTCGGCGCCGGGTTATGCGACGTGGCCGCACGAATGCTCTTCGGAGGCAATTCCTCCACGGCCACGATCGGCGCTTCGGGAGCCATTTATGGCGTTCTCCTTGCCTTCGGGCTGCTGTATCCGCACCGCACGATCCTGTTCGCTCTGGTGTTCCCGATTCCGGCGCGTGTGTTCGTGCTGATTCTCGGCGCCATTGCTTTCCTGTCAACAATCGCGGGAACGCGGGACACGGTGGCGCACGTCGCCCACCTCGGCGGCATGGTGATCGGTTACTTTTATTTGCGGCACCGGCCCGCCTTTTTGGATATCGACTGGACGGACAGCTTCCGGCGCTGGCAGCGGCGCAGGGCGCAGCGGAAGTTCGAAGTCTATATGAAGAAAAGGGATCGGCCCGGTGGAGGGGGCTGGGTCAACTAGCGCCCCCAGGCTGTTCCCAACCCTTTCGGGGCCTTATTGACGCCCACCTGAACTGGGCCTACAATGAGGCTGTAGGAGGCACAATGCCCACACCTTATTCGCCCGTCGTCGGAATGCTCATTGGCCCGCTTGGTGTTCAGGAGCTGATGATCATTCTGTTGATCGCGCTTCTGATCTTCGGCGGCCGGAAGATCCCCGAGATTTTCAAAGGTCTCGGCGAAGGTATCCGCGAGTTCAAGACCTCAATGAAGGGAGAGGAGAAGCCTGTCGAGGAGAAGAAACAGGCCACACATCCTTCCTGACGCCGGTCCCATCCGGTTCTTGGTGACTGAGGCCAGAGACTGAAGGCAAGTCCCCATCCGACAAAGCGTCGGATGGGGTTTTCTGTTTTGCCTTGAAAGCTGCGCCTGGTTACTTCTTCTTCGGTGGTACGATCGCGTCTTTCGCCGCTTTGGAAAGCCGGAACTTGACAACCTTCTTGGCGGGAATCTTGATCGTTTCGCCCGTGGCGGGGTTGCGGCCCAGCCGGGCTTTGCGGTCCGACTTCACCATCTTGCCGATGCCGGGAACGGTGAACTGGCCGCTCTTCTTAGTCTCTTTAATCGCAAGGTCAGCCAGGTTGTCGATGAAACCTTTGGCTTCCTTCTTGCTCACCCCACACTTTTCGGCAAGCGCCGCGACGATCTGCGCTTGGGTCAGTTTCTTTGCGTCTGCCATGATTCTCCTTTTCTGATGCCGCCGGCGCGGGTGCCGACGGGCACGCTAAAACGTTCTGAGTAGAGAATGTTTTAAGCCTGCTGTCCCATCATAAGAGACTTTCCGTGGTTTGTAAAGATGAAAATGCGTCAGAAGCCTATTTTTATTGGGTTTTTTGTAGCTCCGCATCGTCTCCACCCCGTCTGGAGCGGTCTCTGACGATTCCGGAGGCATGGAAACGGCCGGTCCGCAGCCCGATCGAGAGACAGTGTATCACGCCCACCGGCAAAGTGAAGAAGTTTTTCATGATCCTATATAGTGGGTTCGAGATGGACCATCGAACGCGCGGACGCCGCCATGACTGACGCCCCGGTTTGCGTCGTTGGCGGAGGACTGGCGGGCCCCGAGGCTGCTTATCAGATTGCCCGCCAGGGCCGCCGCGCCGTGCTGTATGAGATGCGCCCGGGATGCACAACGCCAGCGCATCAGACGGCGCGGCTTGCGGAACTCGTGTGCAGCAACTCCCTGAAAAGCGAAGCGGCGTTTTCGGCGCCCTGGCTGCTGAAAGAGGAGCTGCGCCGCATGGGGTCGCTCGCCATGCGCGCCGCCTCGGAAACACGCGTCCCGGCGGGGCATGCGCTGGCGGTGGACCGGGAGCGTTTCGCCGAGCGGATCACGCAACTGATCGAGTCGGATCCGTTGATCGAGGTACGGCGGGAGGAAGTGCGCGAAATTCCCCCGCACGGCGCCGTGATCATCGCCAGCGGGCCTTTGACCAGCGAGCCCCTGGCAAGGTCCATCGCCGAGATCACCGGCAGCGAAGGGCTTTTTTTCCACGACGCGATCAGCCCCATTGTCGACGCCGAGACGATTGATATGACGGTAGCCTTCCGGGGATCGCGGTACGGCAAGTCAATCGACGGAGGCGAAGATTACCTCAACTGCCCTTTTACAAAGGAAGAGTATGAGCGTTTCTGCCTGGCCCTTCTTGAGGCGCAACAGCACAGCGGGCACGAGTTCGACAATCCGAATTACTTCGAGGGCTGCCTGCCGATTGAGGAGATTGCCCGGCGGGGCGCCGACACCTTGCGGTTCGGCCCGATGAAGCCCGTCGGTTTGAGAGACGCGCGGACCGGGAGGCAACCTTACGCGGTCGTGCAGCTTCGCCAGGAAGACCTGCGGGCGGGGTCGTACAATCTGGTCGGCTTCCAGAACCATTTGAAATATGGGGAGCAACAACGCGTTCTGCGCTTGATCCCAGGATTGGAACAGGCCGAGTTCGTGCGCTACGGCCAGATTCATCGCAACACTTACATCAATGCGCCGGCGCTGTTGACTCCGGCTCTGCACCTGCGGTCCGAGCCACGAATCTTTTTCGCCGGGCAGTTGTCGGGCGTGGAAGGATACGTCGAGGCTATGGCGACCGGGCTGATGGCCGGCTGGAACGCGGCCCGGCTCGCCGAAGGCCTGCCGCCTTTGGCCTGGCCTCGCGAGACGGCCCACGGTTCCCTGGCTGCCTATATCTCAGGCGCGGATCCCCGCAACTACCAGCCGGCGAATATCACCTTCGACCTCTTGCCACCGCTGCCACCGGAAGAACATGAGGCGTTGCGCCGCGACAAACGGGCTCGCCGCCGCCGTCAGTGCGAGCTGGGTTTGGCGAAGTTGGAGAGCTTTTTCGAGCAACATGCCGCTATCGAAAAATAAGAGCGCGCCGCCCACCGGGCAGAGCGAACTGGCCGGCGCAGTGCAGCGCTTTCTGTCGTCCCTAGCACGCGCCGGCCTCTCCGGGCACACCACCCGGAACTATGCGGCAGACCTGAAGCTGTTCGTGGACTATTTCTCGCCGCCCGGCGAGCCTCCCCCCCCTCCCTCGCGTTTTGATCCCCTGATGATTCGGGAGTTCATGGCGGATGGTTTCCGGCGGGGGAACACGAATCGCTCCGTGGCGCGCCGCGTCTCAGCGCTACGGGCTTTCTTCGCGTATCTCGTCCGCGAAGGCGTTGTGCCCAGCAATCCGGCAAAACTCGTCCGCACTCCCAAGACGCCGAATACGCTGCCCCCGGTGATGACACCTGAAGAAACCAACCGGCTGGTCGATTCCGTGGGCGCTACTCCCCCTCGAGCGGCCGGGAGCGACGGAAGCGATCTCAAGAGCAGAAGAGCGGCGGCCCAGGGCATCCGTGACCGCGCCATTTTCGAGTTGCTCTATGGGTGCGGCCTTCGCGTGGGCGAACTGGTAGGCCTGAACCTCGACGATTTCGCGTGGAAGGACCGCTGGATCCGCGTGCGCGGCAAAGGACGAAAGGAACGGCAGGTGCCTTTCGGCAGAAGGGCATCCGAAGCTCTGGAGGAGTATCTGAACGTCCGTGACCGCCTTGTGCCAAAGGGCCGAGCCAGTTCCGAAAGTCTTGCGCTGCCCGCAGCCCCGGTCAAGCGATCACCCTCAAGTCCACCTCTGTTGCTCAGCGCCCGTGGTTCCCGCCTCTCTGTTCGAAGCGTGGAGAGATTGGTCCGGCACTACGCCGTCCTATTTTCCGGCGATCCGGCTTTGCACCCGCACTCTCTGCGGCATGCCTACGCCACGCATTTGCTCGCAGACGGCGCGGACCTGCGCGCGATCCAGGAACTGCTGGGGCACGCCAGCCTGGCGACCACCCAGAAATACACTCAACTTTCTCTAAAGGACTTGATGGAGGTCTACGACCGCTCTCACCCCAAGGCCTGAGCCATCGTACGCCGTTGCCCTTGCGGTCCCTTTTTCGCGGGCCGGGCGTGGCGCGCCAGCACCTCGACAATTCGCTCACAAGCGCGTCCGTCACCATAGGGATTCACCGCCCGTGTCATTTGGCGGTAGGCGCCGGGGTCGTCCAGCAGCCGTTTGGTTTCACGAACGATGGTAGCCGCATCGGTGCCGACGAGCTTGGCGAGGCCGGCTGCAACCCCCTCGGGGCGCTCGGTGGTGTTGCGCATCACGAGCACCGGTTTCCCCAGGGACGGCGCTTCCTCCTGAATGCCCCCGGAGTCGGTGAGGATGACGTGGCAGCGGGTCATCAACGCGACAAACGAAGGGTATTCGACGGGCTCGCACAGGTCGAGACGCGGCTGACCTGCGAGCAGGCGGCGGACGGTCTGTTGCACGACGGGATTCAGGTGAACGGGAAAAACAATGCGCACGTCCTCCCGCTCCGCGAGCGTGGACAGCGCCTGGCAAATTCCGACGAGACCCGGGCCAAAGCTTTCTCGGCGATGCGCTGTGACCAGAATCAGCTTGCGCCGGTCCTGCGAGTCGTGCAGGGGTCCCCCTTGAATGCGACCGGCGGCGAGCGAGTCCCTGACATAACGCATGGCATCAACGATGGTGTTCCCGGTCACGGTGATACTGCCGGACGGGATGCCTTCGCGGGCAAGATTGCGCGAGGCGGAGCTGGTAGCGGCGAAATGAAGGTCCGCAAGGCCCGCGATGAGCCGCCGGTTGATTTCCTCGGGGAATGGAGTGCGGCGGTCTCCGGTGCGTAGTCCAGCCTCGACGTGCGCCACGGGAATCCGCTCGTAGAAGGCGGCCAGCGCGGCCGCAAGGGCGGTGCTTGTATCTCCCTGCACCAGCGCAAGGTCCGGCTTTTCGCACGTCAGCAAGGGACCGAGCGCTTGAAGAATGCTGCCGACCGTCCCAGAGAGGGTTTGCCGGTCTTTCATCAGATTGAGGTCGTAGTCGGGCGCAACCTGGAATGTTTCGAGCACCTGGTCGAGCATGGAGCGGTGCTGAGCCGTGACACAGGTACGCACGTAGAACAGCTGTGGCAGCGTCTGGAGGTGTCGGACCAGGACACAGAGCTTAATCGCTTCGGCGCGCGTGCCGAAGACGACCAAAACGCGGTAGGGCCGCATTCCGGGGGCGGTGCTTCAGGTTAGTTCAATTGCGCGAGACTCTTGCGAATTTCTTTGATCCACTCGTTGACGCTCTCGGCATCCTCCGCGTCGGAACGGAGGGAGAGATAAGTCTCAAGGTCCTGGCAGGCGCGGCTCAAGTGCCGCATCTCGTAATGCAGCCAGGCGCGCTGCTTCACCTCTTCGGCGGAGGCCGGCAGCAAGGACAGGATCATGTCCATGACGCCAATAGCTTTGCGGTATTGGCGGGTAGTGAGATAGATGCTCCGCAAGTTATTGAGCATGCGGGTCACAATGTAGCGATTGTCGACGGCCCTAAAGTCTTGCGCCGTCAGGAAGACATCGTCGCCTTTCAGTGAGCGCACAAGCTCCTGGCAGTCCTCCCGGCCGAGGGTGCGGCCCCCTTGGTAGGGGTCGAGAAACGTGACCTGACGGTTGTCGTCGTACTTGATCAGAAAATGCCCGGGCAGGCCCACGCCATAGAAAGGCAGACCCAGCCGGCGTGTGATCTCCAGGTAGACCACAGCCAGCGAGATAGGGATGCCGGTACGACGGTCGATCACATCGTTGAGAAAACTGTTGCGGGGATCGTAGTAGTCGTCCCGGTTGCCGCGGAATCCGAGATCGGAAAACAAGAAATGGTTGAGCTGTTCGATCGTGCGGTCGGGATCGTAACGCCCGACCAGCCGCCTAGAGGCTTCCCGCGCGAACTCGTCGAGCAACTCCACATATCGGGCGACCTCAAGGTTCGGGTATTGAAGCTGTGCCAGGACCAGCGCCGCCTCCCCTAAATCGATGCGATGATCGGGGATCTCAAATACCTGCTGCAATTGTTCAGCTGCTCGGACCATGGCTTCGGGGCATCGGCGACTTCGCCTCACTGCGTATGAGGGTTCAGGCCGCTCTAATGTGACTTACGTAGATGCCTCTGGGGATCTTACCCTAGTCCGGGATACAAAGCAAAGACTGATTGTTGTTTGAACGCGAACACTTGTCTCTGAAATTGTTTGCTGGGAGGGGCCGGGGCGGCGTGGAGAAGGGGGACGCCGGCCCGCCCGTGGGGGGTATATGCGTTCCAGATGAAGTACTTGCGGCTGCGGACCAGACGGCCTCTTTGAGGCGGCCGGTTCCCTGGAGCCGGCGCAAGGATTCATTCAGGAGGGGCTGCCTTTCAGTTGAGACCCTGTGCCGCCGGAACCGAAAGGTGGGAAGTCTGGCTGGCTCGCAGAGCACCTTCGAGAGTCTTGCGCAGTTCCTGGCTCTCGTACGGCTCCACGAGCAAGTCGTAGGCCCCGCGCCAGAGAACTTCCGACCAGAGAATCTCGTCGGCCTGTGGAGAACTAACGACCAAGCTGGCATGAATGTCGTTATCGACGAGATACTTAAAAACGTCACACCAATTACCATCCGAGAGTGTGACTTGCGCAATGACAACATCGACAGGAGGATGTGTCTGGAGCAATCCGCGTGCCTGCTGGCAATTGTCCACGGCCAGCACGTCAACGTGCAGCCCTCTTAGCTTCTTGACGAGCGGTGAACGGCGCTCGGAAGGCATGACAATCAGGGCGACTACTGACTTCATAACACTCCAAGGTGGGCCGACCGCCTCTACAGCGGAAGAACAAAACTACTGTCCTGCATGGGCGGCGACCCGAACTGTCGACGGGAGGGAAAGCCCTGAGTTCGAAAGACTCGTAAGTCAAAAGTAGTATGAGCCGGTCCACAAGGTAAGTCAAGCAGAATCGGGTATTTTTGGCCGTAATTCGCTCGAATTTCGATGCGCCGCGGTGTGACAACGCACTTGGCCGTCGTACTGTCGTGAGCGTTACTCATTGATTTGCCAAAGGCCACTACGGGATGGGAGAATCACCTCTTTCCCTTGGGTTCGGAGGCCATGAGAACAATCAAGCGAGCGCTGCTCAGCGTTACCGACAAAACAGGACTGGTCGAATTCGCTCGCAACCTGGCTGGGCATCAGATTGAGCTGATCTCCACCGGAGGAACCGCGAAACTCCTTCGGGAGTCCGGGCTGGCAGTGCGTGATGTAGCCGAGGTCACCGGCTTTCCCGAGATGATGGACGGCCGGCTGAAGACCCTTCACCCCCATGTGGCGGGCGGGATTCTGGCGGTTCGCGCCAACCCTGAACACATGAAGTCGCTGGCCGGACAGGGCATTGAACCGATCGACATGGTCATCGTCAATCTCTACGCCTTCGAGAGCGTGGCCGCGCGGCCGGGGGTGGCTTTCGATGAGATCATCGAGAACATCGATATCGGCGGGCCCACGATGATCCGCGCGGCGGCCAAGAACTTCCGGGACGTGGCGGTTGTCACCTCGCCGGCGGATTATGCGGCTCTCGCGCAGGAGTTGAAGGCCCGCGGTGGCGCAATCTCCCCGGAGACCCTGTGGCAGCTGGCCCAAAAGGCTTTCGCTTTAACAGCCTCCTACGATCGAGCCATCAGCGGCACCCTGTCGTGCCTGTCCCCGTCGGGAGAGCAGGCGGAGAACAATGAGGCGCTGCCAGCGGTGCTGAGCCTCAGCGCTCCAAGGAAGCAAACGCTGCGATACGGCGAGAACCCCCACCAGTCGGCGGCCTTATACGCCACGGGCCCGTTGGGAGTTGCCGGAGCGAGGCAGTTGCACGGCAAGGAACTTTCCTACAACAACCTGGTCGATCTCGACGCTGCTTGGAACCTGATCCGGGAGTTTGAAGGGCCCGCGGTGGCCATCATCAAACACACGAACCCTTGCGGTTGCGCGGAACAGGACACACTGGCTACTGCCTTCCGCAAAGCCCTGGAGTGTGATCCGGTCTCGGCCTTCGGCTCCGTGCTGGCTTTTAACCGCGAGTTGGATGGCGAAGCGGCTGCCGCGGTGGCGGAGCTTTTCGTCGAAGCGATTGCCGCGCCCCGCTTTTCGCCGGAGGCATTGCAGAAACTCACGGCCAAGAAGAATTTGCGGCTGATCGAAGTCGCCGACCAGCCGCCGGGTCTGGTGGTCAGGAGCATCAGCGGCGGGTATCTCGCCCAAAGCGAGGACACGCTGACCCTCGACTCGGAGAAATTGAAGGTGGTTACCAAGCGGCAGCCGTCGGCGGAGGAGAGGGCAGCGCTCGAATTTGCCTGGAAGGTCGTCAAGCACGTGAAATCGAATGCGATCGTCTACGCCCGGCGCGGGCAGACGGCCGGTGTGGGTGCCGGACAGATGAGCCGGGTTGACGCCGCCCGCATTGGCGCCGCCAAGGCCCTGCTGCCGCTGGCGGGAACGGTTGTGGCCTCGGATGCTTTCTTCCCGTTTCCCGACGGCGTTGAAGAGATCGCCAAGCACGGCGCCAGCGCGGTCATTCAGCCCGGAGGGTCCGTCAAGGACGAGGAAGTCATCGCAACCGCTGACCGGCTCGGCTTGGCCATGATGCTAACAGGGTTGCGTCATTTTCGACACTGAGCGAACAAGGATCTCTCACTGTGTTTATGGGGCGAGTGATAGGGTGAAGAAACGATGAGAATGCTGGTGTGGCGTCTGGCTCTGCTTGCTGTGGTGGCTTTGTTCGCTTTTGCGCAGGAATTGCCGCCGCTGAAGAATCCCGCACCCCCGCCTGAGCAACCCCTACCCTTCAGCCATCGCACACACGTCGAAAAAGGTCTGGAATGCCGCCAGTGTCACCCCATGAGCGATCCGGGCGATTTCGCGGAGATCGTGGGAACCGATGTGTGCATGACTTGCCACATCGCGATCAAGACCGACAGCGCCGCCATCCAGAAGCTCGCGTCGTTCCACAAGAACGGCGAGGAGATCCCTTGGGAACCGGTTTACCGGCTCGCCGACTACATGTACTTCAGCCACGCCGTGCACACAAAACAGGTCAAGGCACAATGCGAAGCCTGCCACGGGCCCGTCGGCGAGCGCTCAACGCTGGCCAGGGAGCGCGATATTTCGATGGCGGCCTGCATGGATTGCCACCGTGCGAAAAACGCATCAATCGCCTGCGACTACTGCCACGAGACGCGGTAGCCGGCGCCCGGGGCCGGCTAGTTCCGCAACGCGGGCAGATTCTCAAACAACTCGAGCGCCTCAGGATTGGCCAGCGCCTCGCGGTTCTTGATGGGGCGTTTTTCGATGACGTTGCGGACGGCTAGCTCCGCGATCTTGCCATTGCGCGTGCGGGGAATGTCGGCGATCGGAATCACTTTCGCTGGCACGTGACGCGGGCTGGCCTGGCGACGGATCTCCTTGCGCACTCTCTCCGTCAGAGCGTCGTCAAGCGCGGCGCCGGGGCGCATCTTGAGGAATAGAACGACTCGTACATCGTCCTGCCAGCCTTGTCCGACGGCGACGGCCTCCAAAACCTCCGGAAACTGTTCGACCACACGATAGATTTCCGCGGTGCCGATGCGTACACCGCCGGGGTTCAGCACGGTATCGGACCGTCCCCAGATAATCATGCCGCCACTGTCCGTGATCTCACAATAATCGCCGTGATGCCACACACCAGGGAATCGGTCGAAGTAGGCGGCGTGATACTTTTCGCCCTTGGGGTCATTCCAAAAGCCCACGGGCATGGCGGGAAACGGCTGCGTACAGACCAACTCGCCCTTGTTGCCCGGAGGAAGAGAGCGGCCTTCGTCATCAAAGACTTCGACTTTGAGCCCAAGTCCGCGAGCCTGTAGCTCGCCCCGGTAAACCGGACCGATAGGGTTTCCGAGGGCGAAGCAGGAGACGATGTCGGTTCCACCGGAAATTGAGGAGAGCCGGACGTCTTTTTTCACGTTGCGATAGACGTAGTCGAAACTTTCCGGAGCCAACGGGGAGCCGGTGGAGAGGACCACGCGCAGGCGGCTCAAGTCAAAGTCGCGCGCGGGCACACATCCGGCCTTTTCGGCCGCCGCGATGAACTTCGCACTTGTTCCGAAGATAGTGATTCCTTCCTGCTGCGCCATGCGGAACAATTGATCCTTATCGGGAGCGAACGGCGATCCATCGTAGAGGACGATTGTGGCTCCCACAGCCAGGCTGCTGACCAACCAGTTCCACATCATCCAGCCGCAAGTTGTGAAGTAGAAAATTCTGTCGTCGCGCTGCAGATCGGTGTGGAGGATCAACTCCTTCAGGTGTTGCAGCAGGGTTCCACCGGCTCCATGGACGATGCATTTGGGCTGCCCCGTCGTGCCCGAAGAATACATGATGTAGACCGGGTGGTCGAAGGGGAAGGCCTCGAAGCTCGGCCGAGCGACGCCCTCCTGCGCCAAGAACTCACCATAGATAAACGCGTTGCGTATCCGGTCCAGGGCGGGTGTTGGCTGCAGGTAGGGGACGATGACCACGCGTTCGATGGAGTGGACGCGCTCGGCGATGCGCTCCACCGTTGCCAGAGAGTCGAACGGACTGCCGTTGTAAAGATAACCGTCCGCGGCCAAGAGAACTTTCGGCTCAATTTGCCCGAAGCGGTCGATGACCCCCTCCACTCCGAAATCCGGGGAGCAGGAGGACCAGACAGCACCGAGGCTTGTCGCCGCCAGCATCGCTACAACCGTTTCCGGAATGTTCGGCAGGTACCCGGCTACCCGGTCGCCCCGCTGAACCCCGGCCTCCCGGAAGGAGTGAGCGAGACGGGCAACCTGATCCCGCAATTGCGCGTAGGTCAACGACGAGCGGCGGCCGTGCTCATTCCAAGAAACGAGAGCTTCGCGGCCGTCATGGAAGCGCAGGAGGTTCTCGGCGAAGTTCAGCTCCGCGCCGGGGAACCATTTCGCGCCGGGCATCTTGTCGAAGTCGCGTACTATGGCCTCGGGCGGCCGGCGAAACAAGACTCCGCCTATTTCCGCCATCGCGGCCCAAAACGGTTCAGGGTTGTCGACGGACCAGCGATAGAGGTCCTGAAAGGTTTGGATCGGCGGACCGAGGCCGCTTTCCTGGTTCGCCCGATTCACGGCTCTGAGGAATGCCGTCAGGTTGGCTCGCTGTAAGTCTTGTGGGCCAGGGGTCCATAGTAGCTGAGACATGATTCCAGTCGGTCACGGCATTGTGCGCGTCGCGGGCCGAAGATCTCGCGGAGGACGGTCCCTCAGTTTTTGAACCAGCGGCAGACCTGGTCCACGGCTTCAAGCATCGCGCCGCAGTAGGTCCTGAGGAACGCTTCGTCCAGTGGCTGGGCCGCTGGGAACTGTTCGGCGGCGGCCAGCGCTCGCGCCCCGTCAAAATCCACATAGGCGAGGCGGGCTGTGAGTTCCTGCGAAGGGCGTCCAAAATGGCTGCCGGGCAACACGGCCACGCCAGTATCGTCGAGAAGCTTTTCGCAAAGACCAAGGCTCGTTGTAATGCCGCGCCGGCGCAGGCGATCGGCGCCCGGTGAGAAATCCGGAAAGAGGTAAAAGCCACCCTCCGGGTAGTCCACCTGAACGCCCGCCTCCTTCAGCTGGGCCGCCAAATGGCGGCCCAGCGCCGCCAGCACCCGGCGCGAAGCTGACAGGTACTGCTCGATCTCGGCCCCCCCCTGGAAGGCGCGCACGGCGGCGAACTGGATCGGCGCGCTGGTCGAGGTGTAGGTTTCGCTGGCAACGTGGGCCATGGCCTCCAGCAGCCAACGCAGGCTGCGCGGAAAGATAAAGGTGCCTAGGCGCCAGCCGCCCGCGCCGCACCATTTGCTCAACCCGCCGCTGATGATGGTTCCTTCAGGGTAGAAGCTGGCGATCGAAACATGCCGGCCTTCGTGGTGCAGCTCACCATAGATTTCGTCGGAAAGAACAATGAGACCATGTTTCTGCGCCGTTTTCGCCAAGGCTTCCAACTGCTGGGCGTCGTAGGTCAGACCTGTCGGATTCGACGGATAGTTCAGAATTACGATCCGCGGACGGCCGTCATCCTCCCGGCAAAGTTTTTCCAGCTCGTCGGGGGTCAGGCGCCAGCTGTTTGCCGCGCTCGTGGGCAGCCAGAACACGGGACGTCCGATGATATGCGCCTGCGGCGCGTACGAAACCCAGCTCGGCGTCGGGATCGCCAAATCTCCGTAATACACCAGTTGCAGCAGGAACATCAGCTCCTTGGAACCAGGGCCGATGAGCACGTCGTCCCCGTTACATTCAGTTCCGTGCCGCCGGCGGCGATAAGCCGCAACCGCTTCTCGCAGCTCGCGCAAACCTTTGACCGCCAGATAGTCCTTTTGGAAAGCGTTGGCTCTGAGGGATTCCACCACCGGAGCCGGCACCGGAAAAGGAGACTGGCCGAGGCCCAGCTTGTAGACCGTCCTGCCCTGCTCACGAAGCTGGTTCGAAAGCTCGTTGATGGCCAGCGTGGCTGACGGTTTCAACCCGCGCACATTGAGATTGAGGTGAACCGGCAGAGCACGGTTCGAGGTCACGGACATGATTCTCCCGAAGCGGCCGGATTTCCGGGCCCGACGCGTTCGCACGGCGCCAGGCCGCCAAAAGGCGATCGAAAATACGCGCACAGCGACATCGTCGGACTTTGCTATGAAAGTTTAGCGTATTGATTCCGTCACTCGCCGGAATCGGCACGCCGCGAGCCTGAAGACTTGCCGGGCGCGCGCTCGAGTTGGCGACTCGCGGGAAATGAATTGGGGGCACATTTCGACTCCTGCGGTAGCTTCGAGTCGACTCCGCACTCGCGACGCAGGCAGCCCGTGGCAAAAACCGGTCACACCAAAATGAAACACGTTTCTTCCTTATTTTCAGTCGCTTTGATTTGACGCGCGGGCTGGTGGCCGAAACAGGCTTTCTACACTGGAAGCGGGCTGGCTGTGGCGAAACACCGCCAAGGGCGGACTTCCCCGGGGTGTTACAGGAGCCGCCCACGCTGGCCGATATGTAGTTTGAAACCAAACCGGCCGCGGCAAGCAGGAATCGCTGGGGGAAACGAAGTGGCGCAACTGGCGACAGCACGAAAAAAGCTCGATCCCGGCCTGACAGGCCGCGAAGCCGAGAAACTGGAGCGCGACCTGCGCAGGCGCATCATCGGACAGGATGAGGCTATCGAGCAGATTATCAATGTCTATCAGACCTACCTGGCCGGCATGAACAGTCCTGGCCGCCCGGTGGGCAACTTTCTGTTCCTGGGGCCGACGGGAACCGGCAAGACGCGGGTGGTCGAAGCCGCGGCCGAGTCGTTGCTGGCGGATACGCGCTCCGTTGTGAAGATTGATTGCGCCGAGTTCCAGCACAGTCACGAGATCGCAAAACTGATCGGCTCGCCGCCCGGATACCTGGGACATCGCGAGACGCATCCGTTGTTGAGCCAGGAGGTCCTGAACCAATATCACGCCGAAGGAGCGAAGATTTCCTTCGTCTTGTTCGACGAAATCGAAAAAGCGAGCGACGCCCTCTGGAATCTCTTGCTCGGCATTCTGGACAAGGCCACTCTGACGTTGGGCGACAACCGTCGAGTTGATTTCTCCAAAACGCTGATCTTCATGACGAGCAACTTGGGGGCCGGCGAGATGAGCGACATCACTTGCCCCGAGCTGGGTTTCGCCAGCAGCCAGTCGCCGAATCTGGAAATACGTTCCGAGCGGCTGAGCCGGCGGATTTCACGGGCGGGCCTGTCGGCCGCGCGACGCAAATTCACTCCGGAGTTTATTAACCGCCTCGACAAGATCGTGGTTTTTCGGACGCTGGGCGACGAAGAGTTGCGGCAGATTCTGGATCTCGAACTTTCCTACGTGCAGCAGCGCGTGTTCAACGGCACGCCGTTTCTTTTCCAGCTCTCTTGCGCCGCCAAGGCCTTTCTGCTGCGGGAAGGCACGGATGCGAAATACGGGGCCCGCCACCTCAAGCGCGCCATTGAGCGGTCACTTGTTTACCCCATGGCGAATCTGATCGCCACGGAGCAAGTGCAGGCCGGCGATCTTATCGAAGTAGACTGTGACCCGGCCGGGGCGAAGATGACGTTCGAACGGGTTGACGAAGACCTGCCCGTGTATGCGATGTTCAAAGCCGCCGGCCTCGATCTGCCGGAGGGCGCCGGCGTCAACAGCGCTTCAGTGCTGCTGCACAAGCCGGCTGCCACGAAAGCCCGCGGCAACCATCTCAAGTAAGCCGCCTGATGATTCCGGCCTGTATTCGCCGCGCACCTTGCCTAACCGCCTGAGGGCGCCGCAAGCCCGCACCGAAACCGCCTACGGCTCCACTGCGATGTCCACGAGATTGCTCAAACTACCGTCTGGGAACTCGATCTGAATCCCGAGCTTTGGAATTGTGCCCAATCCTCCGGGCAGCAGAGCGTTGACCTGAAACAGGCCGACGAAGCCTGGGGTGAGGCCCGCGAAGCTCGCGGGTACCCGGCGGATGGCGAACGTGTTCGTGGCCAGTCTCACCATCGGCCGCGGAGAAACCTCCGACAGCGGCTCCAGCGGAGCAGCGGCGCCGGTCGCCACGGTCGGCGTCACCGGACCCAGACCCGTACTCCAAATCACCAGGACATCGCCCGGCCGCGCCGGCGTTGAAACGAGTGGCGCGGGGCATGCGATATTCCGTGGCAGCGGACAGGTCTGCTCTGTATAGTTCGACTGCTGGGTGTAATTTGTGACGATGCCGTACTCCTGGATGCCCCAGCGAAAGATGCCGGGCGACCGCGTGCCGACAGGGGCGGAGATTTGATTGCCCATCTGATCTCCACGCATGACCTGAACCGTCGCAAGTCCTGGGGCCACTTCGTAGGGCACCTGCAAATTGAGCTGCTCGAACGAGACGAAATAAAGGGGCGCCTGAATGCCGTTGATGAGCACCTTCGTTGTCGCCGCCGTCGTCACCAGGGGAAGCTGCGTGGGCGTTTCGGTTGCCGGCGCCAGGTGTACACCGAACAGAGAGACAATCGCGCCGGGCGCGAGCACCTGGGTGCCGCTGAAGCTCGCTCCATTCACGAGGCCGCGATAACCCGACTCGGGTCCTTCCGAAGGCCGTACTTCAAACCGGACCGGCACGTTCACGGGATTGTTGGCGGCATTGGAGTTGAAGCGAACGTTCCCGGTGTATAAGCCCGGCATCAAGGCGCCGACCGTCGCTTTGATGTTGTAAACGCCGTTGCCCTTGTCCTCGGCCGAGAGCCAGCCGTCTCCGGAAGCCATGGTCACTTCGACGCCCGAGATCGTAAGAGTTCCCTTGCCCCGGTTCGTAACAACCACAGCCCGCTGATCCAGAGAGTGAAGTAATTCGAGACCGGCGGCCGTGGTGAGTTCCAGCTTTGCGGGATTCGTCTGGAGAATGGGAAGCGGCGTGACGTGCAGCGTAATAGGAACGTCACGATTGTCGGTGGCGAAGGTCGATCCCTGGACTTTCAGGTTCCCGGCGATATTCCCGTTGGCAACGCCTGCCTGATACGAGCCCTGCACAACATGGGAGTGCAGCGACCGGACGGATCCGAGACCCGAGGACGAAACGGAGAGCAAGTTGCCCGCCGGAGTTACTGTCATTGTGGGCGACGGGCCGCCAGGTGTCTGAAAACCAATGGAATCGGTACTGCCCAGAGAATTGGACACGTAAAGGTCAATCTTGTCGGGGATGTTGCTGCCAACATAGATTTTGATGCGGACGCGCTGTGGCGCATCCATGGCGGCGGAGTCACGAACGGTTACCTCGCCCTCATACGTGCCGCGCGCCAGCGCAGAGGCGGCGAACAGCACCTTGATCCGGCGGCACTGCCGGCTGCCGTCAAACGTGCAGGGCGCGGCATTCGCCAGTTCCGGCTTGAGCCAGGTCGAGACGCCGCCGCTGACGCTCAAGTCCAGCGCGCCATCGCCCGCGTTCCAGGCCTCGAAGAACAGATCTGCCGGGCCATTGCCACCCGTGGCGACCCAGACCGGCATGGGATCGCCGTTTCCCTGCCGCAGGGCGGCTGGGACCGTCAGACGCAGCAGCGGCGCACCGAAAGCCGTAGCGGAGAACAGACAAAGTAAACCAGCACACAGGAAGGATTTGATCCTCACCATGGAAGCCTCGCGATACAGAATGTGGGTTTCAGGGCGAACGGTGCGGGAGACCTTTATTCTACAACTCTTCGAGGCGGAATAGCCATAGCCATCTCATTTTGGCATAATAGCACCGGCACATTTTCCTGCGAATTTCCATGCACAGGAGACAGGTCTTCCGCTCTCTCGCGGCCGTCTTCCTTGCGAATGCTACTTCGCCGGCCACGCTGGCAGGAATCCCCAGCAACAAAGCTGTCTATCGCGGCGGGACGCTTTCCCGCCCGAAACCTTCCACCACAGGAACCGTAACTACAACGGCGGAAGAGGACTTCATCTTCCGCTACCCCGAGGGCGAACTTCGTGTCGCCTTTAGCAGCATTAACTCCATCGAGTATGGGCAAAAGGCTGGACGCCGGCTCGGTCTGGCAATTGCTTTCTCTCCGGCTTTTCTACTCTCCAGAAAACGCCGCCATTTCCTTACGCTCGGTTACTTGGAACAGGACGAACGGCAGCAGGCGGCGGTCTTCGAACTCGGCAAAGACATCGTACGAATCACTCTGGCAGGGCTGGAGGCTCGCACGGGCCTGAAAGTAGCCTTTGAGGACGAAGAGGCCCGCAAGGCCAGTAGGAGGTGAAATCATGGAACGCATAAAAATACGGCCCACCGGCAGGCTGCTGCTCGCATTATTGCTGCCGGCGGCGGCCGGCAGCGCCGAACAACCTCTGGAGAACGCACAACTGCGGAAGCTCCGCGACGTGAAGATTGTTTATGTGGATGTACTCAATGGCAAACAGGGCAGTGTGCAGATCCGCGATATGATCATCGGCAGTTTGCATCGCACGAGCCTGTTCACCGTCACCGAGGACGAGGAGATTGCGGACGCCTACTTACGGGGATCCGCCGAAGACCTCGTCTTTTCCGAATACTTCGCCAGTCGCGAGGGACTCCAGGTGCGGGGCTCGGCCGCTTCCAGCCGGCGCGATGAGGAGGAGTCGACTTTCGACTCCTCGTCGTTCGGCATCGGCGACACCGATACAAGTTCCCGGCGCGAGCGCAAGCACGAGGCTTCGGCCGCCGTCCGGCTGGTGCTGCGAAACGGCGAGGTGATCTGGTCGACGACGCAGGAAAGTGGCGGCGGGAAATACCGTGGTCCGGCCGCCGATGTCGCCGAAAAGGTTGCCCGCGAACTCGAGAAAACCGTTCGCGCGGCGCGGGAGATGCGGTCTACGGGATCGCCGTGAGGGCAGCGAACGGCAGGGGCAGGTGGAATAATTGCCTCAGGAACCGGGCCCATCGTCGCGAAAAACGCCGGGCGCTGACGCCGCGGGCCGGAGGCCACGCCACGATTCCGGTGCATCGCAGATAACGTCAAAAGGGGAAAGCCATCCCAAGGCGCTGCAAGCTGAGGGGGTCCCTGTGGCATAATCTACGCGCCGCCTGTGTGAAGCCAATGCCGGAAAGTGCGGTCTAACAATTCGCCGCGATAGGCCGAGTGGTGCGTTGGCGGCGAGGGGGGACGATGAAAGATTTGGTATTTGTGACTCGGATTGCCGCCTTCAGCGGTGGTATTACCATGGCGGCGATCCTCTCCACCGCTGCCTTTTCACAAGGGCCTGCGTCTCCTCCTCTGGTGACCCAGGCGCAATACGAGCAGTGGAAAACGGAGCTTTCGAACTGGGGGCGCTGGGGCAAAGACGATGAGTTGGGAACACTGAATCTGATCACGCCCGCCAAACGGAAAGCGGCCGCGGCACTGGTGAAAGAAGGAGTTTCCGTATCCCTTGCGTCGGTTCTCAGCACGGAAAAGGGCATTGACGTTCCCTGCCCGGCTGAGTGGTCCATGGTGACCGCTTCGAACGCGGGCGCGACGGATCGAGTGGGATTTCCCTGCATCCACGGGGCGGGCGCCACCCATCTTGATTCTTTCGCTCACCGATTCTTCGAAGGCAAGATGTGGAACGGTTATCCGGTGTCCGACTTGGTCACGATGGAAAACGGGGCCGCGAAGAACTCGGTTCTGACGATGAAAAACGGGATCGTGACGCGGGCCGTGCTCTACGACATCCCGAGACTCAAAGGTGTGCCGTACCTCGAGCCCGGCGCTCGGATCTTTCCCGAGGATCTCGAGGCTTGGGAACGGAAAGCCGGGGTTCGGGTGGCGGCCGGAGACGCCCTTCTCCTCCGTTGGGGCCGCTGGGCTCGGCGGGAAAAACTTGGGCCGTGGGCCATCGACGAGGGATCGGCGGGCTTCGATAATTCGGTCATTCCCTGGCTCAAGAAACGTGACATCGCGCTTATCGGCTGGGAAACGCCGGGCTATGTGCCGCAGCCGGACGGCGATCTGCCCCGGCTTGCGTTGCACGATTTTGCCCTGACCATTCTAGGCATCCACCTTCTGGACCGCGCCGATTTCGACGCCCTCAGCGAAGCAGCCGCGTCCCGAAATCGCTGGGAGTTCATGCTGGTGGTGGCTCCCATGCCCATACCGAAGGGAACTGGCTCTCCGGTCAACCCTATTGCCGTATTCTAACGGCGCCAGACTGCCGCGGATCCCTTTTGGGAGGACGCGATCGATCGAGGGGACGCCGGTGCTGTCCGCGAGTTGCTTCAACTCGGCGCGGACGTGAACGCCCGATCGCAACGGACGAACGGGACTCCTGCTGGCCGGGCATGCCGGTCCGCTAGCCTGCGTGGCACACCACCGATCGATCCGTGGTACCTTCTGGCAGGAACTCAGCTGGATGGCAAAGCCTCACAACTGAAGCGCCCGCTCTGGAAGGGGACATTGCCGTGCGCCGACGTATCCGCGTTTCCACGTAGGGGAGGTCTTATGAGGAATTTCTTGATCGCCTCCATCGCCGCGCTCCTGCTTCTCGGCCAAGCTGCGACGAATGCCCAGAGCCCCAGCGAACGCCCATTTTGGCGGACCGTGGTCATGGGAACAAAAGCCATGATCGCCGCCGAGCACCCCCTCGAAGCGCGAGCCGCGCAGAAGGTGCTCGAGTCCGGAGGTAATGCGATTGACGCCGCGGTGGCGGCGTTCTACATGACAACCGTTGTCGAACATCATCAGGCCGGCATCGGCGGCGATGCGTTCATCGTCGCCTATCTCGCAAACCAAAAGAAGGTTGTGTTCATCAACGGCACCGGCTACGCGCCCGCTCTCGCCACACGGGAGAAGTACCTTGAGTTGGGCGGGATTCCCGACGCAGGGCCGCTTGCCAGCTCGGCGCCCGGGGCGGTGGCGGGTTTTGACCTCGCCCTGCGCAAGTACGGAACGAAGAAGTACGCCGAATTGCTGCAGCCGGCAATCGACGCCGCTATCGGTGGTCATCCCGTGAGCTTTTGGGGCGCCGGAAATCACGTCAGCGCCCTAGAGAAGATTTCCGCATATCCTGCCTCCGTGCAAGCGCTGTTGAAAAACGGCAAGCCGTTTAAGGCAGGTGACGTTTTCGTGCAGCCGGATCTTGGCCGAACGCTCCAGTTGATCGCGAAAGAGGGGCCGGATGTCTTCTATAAGGGATCGATCGCCCGTCAGGTGGCTGCGATCTACGAGCAGCAGCGCGGGCTCATCCGTTACGAAGATCTCGCGAACCTGCAAGCGGAAGAGGCCGCACCGGTCAAGACGATGTACAAGGGGTACGAGGTCTACCAGAGCGCTCCGAACTCACAAGGAATCGTGCTGCTGATAGCCCTCAATATTCTTCAAGGCTTCGATCTCCCGGGCCTGGGCCATAATTCGGCCGACTATGTGCACGTCGTTACTGAAGCGCTCAAGCTCGCCTTTGCCGACCGCAACCAATACATTGGCGACCCCCGGTTCGTGAAAGACATTCCGGTCTCAGGGTTGCTCTCGCACGAGTATGCCGGTAAGCGCCGGGGGCTGATTCTGATGGACCGGGCCATCGCCGGTGTGGCTCCTCCCGGTGACCCTCGGCGCAGCGAGCCACTTCTCGCGGGCCATCAGATTTCTTATGAGACGGGGCCGTCTTCGTCCGCCGCCCAAATCAAGGGCGGCGAGCCCGCCAGCGATGGCGAGACGTCATCGTTTTCGATTGCTGACTCCTATGGCAACCTGGTGTCGGTGACACACAGCGTCAACGGCACGTTCGGCAGCGGGATGGTGGTCGACGGGCTGGGCTTCGTTCTGAACAACCGAATGCCGTACTTCAGCCTCAAGGACGGTGACGTCAACGTCCTCATGCCCCGCAAGCGTCCGCGGCACACCATCAACCCGGCTCTGGCCCTCAAGGATGGCAAGCCCTTCCTCGCCTGGAATACGCCGGGCGGCGACAACCAGCCTCAGGCGATGCTGCAGGCGTTTCTTAACGTCGTTGAATTTGGAATGAACGTGCAGCAGGCCGTGGAAGCACCCACGATCACCAGCTCGAGCTTTCAGCAATCGAACTATCCGCAGCGCGCGCCGAACCGGCTTGCGATGCCGAAAGTTCTAGCGGACAGGGTTGGAGACGACCTGAGCCGCCGCGGGCACGCCCTCCAGATCAGCGCGTTGCAGGAGCCTTACCAGCAGGCGCCCTCAGGGGCGGGGGCGGTGAAGATGGTGCTCGTCGATTCCGGGCGCGGTGTCCTCTTCGGTGGGGTCAGCCCCGCGAAAGACAACTACGTTGCCGGATGGTGAACCGGAAGGCGGCGTCAACTTCGGGCGCGCTGCGCCACTTTTCGCCCAACGCTTCAACTTCGTAAACGCGAGGCGCTGTCCGAACCGGGGATGACGCGCGTCAAGTCGTCGCTCGTGATTGACGGACACCATTGCCTCTCGATGTGCTCGACCACCAGCTCGGTGCCGCGCGCGTGGCTGACGAACGGTCGCTTGCGCGGGTCGTACATGGCGTCGGTCAAATCGCGCGCCACGACCACTTGGAAGCCGAGCCGCGTCATCTGCCGCACGCCGAAGGAGCGATTGAGGATGCAGATGTTGGTGTGGACGCCCATCAGCGCGATGTTGGCAATGCCTTCCTGCTTGCAGAAGTTGTAGATCTCCTGGCCGCTTTCGCTGACGCCGTCGAAACCGACGATGTCGAGAGCCGGGTGCTCACGCGTCCAGGGATACGGGCCCGTCCATTCCTTCACGATCGGGTCATCGCAGCCGCCCTCGGCGTCATCGATGGGGAAGTTGCGCTCCTCGGCGGGATCGCGCGGACAGCGGCTCAGAATGGGCGTGGGAGCGGCAACCATGGGCGCGCGCTGCATGCGCTGCCGCCAGGGCGTTCCCTCATAAAATTTCATGGTGTCGCTGGGAGCGTGAATGATCATCACGCCCAGGCTGCGGGCGGCGCTGACGACATCATTCATGCGCGGCGCCATGGCGGCCACACGCTGCGCCGAAAGGCTGCACGTGTGCGTGTCCCACATATCGCAGATGATGATGGCCGACTGCGCCACCTCCCAGCGCAGCACCCTTTCTTGCGGTTTCCCGCCTGCCTCGGCGACACGACTGCGGGCGCGCAGGCTGAGTGTCCCGGGGACTTTAGGGCGATTCGGTAACGCACTTGACCCACCCGTCGTTTGCGGTTGAGGGGCGGCTAACAGGACAGCTGGCAGTACTCCAAGGAAAGATCTTCTTCGCATAAGACCCTCCGTGTTTCCCCAACATTAGCACCAAGTGGCCAAGTGCCGCTCCCGGGCGGCCGTCTCTCTTTCGGTGGTCATCAGGACGGCTGCTTCCCGACGAGAAAACTCCCCTCCATTCGGCCCGCTGAAAGCGAAGCAAATTATTGCTGTATTACTATCAACCGTTGAGACCGAGAGCGACTCCGGGAACTCCGACCGCCCCGCCCGGATCCTGCCTGAGCTTCTTAGTCGGGCGTCAGAATTGGGACGACCTTGTTCCCATGTCGGCGGTAAATACGAAAATCAGAGTCAAGCGTGAAAACTTCACCTGTGGCATGCATTTCCGAAAGACGAACCAGACAAGCGTCCGCCAGTGACATGGGCCTGTTGCGATAACGGTGCATCAGCGCCCGTAGATCCGCCTGTTCCTTCTGTACCGTGAGCGCGATGCGAATCACACCCCGCTCCAAGAGGGCAAAGAGGGCATCCGCTTCGCGGCCTTCCCGCTTGAGCTAGTAGGCAGCTTCGGTAAGGACCGGCTCGCAGGTCAATGGCGGTGGACGCAGCCGTTTCCATTGTTGGACGCCCCACGCATGATGCCTCAGCCCAGAGGCCAGAAAGCTTACCAACGGGCCCGTATCGAGTAGAACGGGGCCTTTCCTCACCGGCCAAAACCTTCCATATATTTGGGATCGTCGACGAGATCTTCGGGGAGGCCCTTGACGGCGCCGGCAAGATCGCGGGCCAAGTCGTAACAAGAGGCCGTGCCGTCTGATCGTCCCCGGAGCAGGGCCCTTTCCAGGCTTTCCTGCACAAGCGAGGATTTCGTTACTCCCTTGGCCTTCGCCTCGGTGTTCAGCCGGGTCAGGAGGTCATCGGGCAACTTCAGGGAAATGGTCTGCATGCCATTAGGCTAATACGCATCGCCCTGCCGAGCAAAACCACCCTGAATACCGCTGCCCAGCGGCCAGCAACCGGGAAACGGAACGGCAGTTGGACAGGCAGAACTGCCAAATGTCAGGGTGCGCCCTGGCTTGCCACCGACGCGGCAGGGTTAACGGTGATTGTGACATTCGAGGGACTCTGCGTTCCCCCGATCTCGATCACGATGGGCACTGCATTGCCCATCGGGGTGTGCTGGGGCAGCGTGACGTTCACCTGATAAAAGCAGATGAAATTTGGTGAGAGGCCAGAAAAACGCAACGTGGGCGGAGGGTCCGAGCAATAAACGGCCCCGTTGATCTCGGTGGGCAGCGGGAGTTGTTTCGCACCGCCCGCCGCCAGACAAAACGCGCTGAAAAACCCTAGCCGTCGCGCGTATGCGCCCATAGGCTTAATCGGGCAGATACAGACGACATCTGCCCCCTTGACCGCTCCGGTGAGCACCAAAACATCCGATTGCCCACCCAGCTACGTATAGTAAGTACGGGCGGACCGTCATGTTTGCCTCGGAGTATCCAGCTGGGCTTGGGCGTCGGCCAGCGAGATGACGAACGGAAGCCCCCGGGAATGAACATGTCTTCAGAAAGGCTGCGCCGCGGGGTGCGGATAATCGCTTGCTGACCTTGGCCACAGCGGATGCCGCATCTCCCATGAGGGCACAGAGCGATCAGGAACTGATGGCCCGGCTGGCGCGCCAGGATTCACGCGCTCTCGAGTTGCTCTACGACCGCTACTCCCGCGCTGTTTATTCCTTGCTCCTCCGTGTCACTCGGGAACGGACAGCGGCTGAGGACTTGTTGCAGGAGGCCTTTCTACGTTTGTGGCGTAGCGCAGACTCCTATGATCCCTCCCGCGGCTCGTTGGGCAATTGGCTGTTGACGGTGGCCCGCAACCTGGCCCTCGACCAGCTCCGGAGTAAGGGTGAGCAGCAACGGAAGCGGGAGAACCCGGTCGAGGTTTTGCCCCCGCAAATCGTGCCGCCGCAGACCGAGGAATGGCTGGACGAACGCCGGAGGGCAAAACAGGTCCGCGACTTGATGGAGGGACTACCTGCCTCTCAGAAGCAGGCGCTCGAACTCGCCTACTTTGAGGGATTGTCGCAAAGCGAAATTGCCCGCGCCTTGAATGAGCCGCTCGGCACCGTAAAAACATGGGTGCGGACGGCCCTGCGGCACCTGAGGCGCGAACTAGGGGCAGCAACATGACAGGCTGCGAACTCCTCCAGGAACACTACGAAGCCTACGCTCTCGGTGCGCTCGAAGGCCAGGAAAGGGAGGAGATCCACGCGCATCTGGAAGAAGGCTGTCCAAACTGCACGGCTGGAGTTGAGCAGGCCCAGGCGCTGGTGGCACAGCTAGCCTGCTTGGCTCCGCAAACAGATCCGCCGCCGAGTGTCCGTAAGAAATTGCTGGCCGCTGTTGCGCCGCCCCGGCGCAGGCGCGCCTGGACGCCCGTTCTCGCTTGGGCGGCAGCGGCCGCCGCACTGTTGTTTGCCGTGATTGTTTCGCGCCAGGCGCGGCAGCTCGAAACCGAAATGGCCGGGCTGCGTCAGCAATACGACGAACTGGCTCAGGAGAACGCTTCCTACCGGCAGGTGTTGGCCATTATTTCCTCGGGGGAAACACGGCCTGTTTCCCTCTCCTCGCCCGCTTCACCGCAATTGCGCGCCTATTGGAACGAACCACTCGGCTTGGTTCTGGCCGGAAATGATATGCCGATGCCCGCGACAGATCGCACCTTCCAACTCTGGATCATTCCCAAACAGGGACGACCAGTGAGCGCCGGAATCTTCCGCCCCAGCGAGAGCGGGCGCGCGCTCCACATCACCACGCCGCAACTGGCGATCGCCGATGCGGCCGCGCTTGCCATCACCGATGAGCCAGCCGGCGGACAGCCGCAACCCACCACGCAACCGATTTGGGTCGGACCGCTTGGCTAGCGACCCGCCCTATTTGAGCCTGCTCGCCCCGGCACGATCTTCTCTCTTTGCTTCCTTGGGCGTTTCACCTGCAAAGTCACACGCCGCCACATCCATTAACCGTCGCCTCTCGTAGTTACAGGGCGAACGTCTCCAGTATTCGTTCACACCTCACACCGAGAGACCGGCCGATCAAAACGGAGGAGAAGTATGTATCCCTGGAAGGCACTTTTCTTGTCGGCGCTGCTAGCTCTGACGCCCGCGGTTTCAGAAGCGGCCAATCATCGCGAAGCGCCGATTACCGCACTTGACCATAAGGCAGATATCACGGACGTTTACGCGTTTGTCAGCTATAGCGACGGCCCGTCCCAGCCGCCCAGCAAGGTGACGCTGATTCTTTGCGTCGACCCTTTGTTGGACCCGGCCAACGGACCGACGCTGTTCCCTTTCGATCCGGATGTTCTTTACGAGATCAAGATCGATAACAACCACAACAGCTCCGAGGACGTCACTTTCGAGTTTCGTTTTTCCACGGAGTTTCAGTTGCCTGGAGTTTACACGGCCGCGGCGGGTGTTGGCGACATGGGTGCGTTCGCGCCAGGCACGAGTACGTTGGTCGTACCCCCACAGATTCGCAGTTTCGACAACCCCGGACTCAACTTGCGTCAAACCTACACAGTGACCATGCGCAGAAACGGAGTGTCCACGCGGATCACCAACGCGGACGGATCGCCGTTCTTCGCTGTTCCGGCGAATGTGGGCCCTCGCACGATGGACTATCCGAAGCTGTTTGATTTGGCAACATACAAGCTGCCGAACGGAGTTTCTGTCTTCGCGGGTACTGTGGATGATCCGTTCTGGATTGATCTCGGCGCCGCTTTCGACACGGCCAAGTTCCGCACCTTGGGCAGCGGAGTACCGGGCGTGCTGACGCCCGCGGAAGATGCGGCGCGGGAAAACATGGCCAGCGACACGGTTTCCGGTTACGCCGTCAATGCCATCGCTATCGAGGTTCCGATCGGGATGATCACTTCCACCGGCAGAGTCGAATCGATGAGTTCACCGGCGGCGACAATCGGCGTCTGGGGAACGACTTCGCGCCAGCAGTTGACGATCCGGCGGAATCCTAACCCGGCTCTGCAGGTCGGGCAGTGGCGTCAGGTGCAGCGTATGGGCAACCCGCTCATCAACGAGCTGATCATCGGGATCGGATCCAAGGATCGCTTCAGCATGGATCATCCCCGAGGCGACCGGCAGTTCGCCGACTTCTTCCTCGATCCACCCATCGTAAAAATCATGGAGGCGCTCTACGCCGGGGCGCTGACAGTTCCCAAAGCTCCTCGGACAGATCTGCTGCCGCTGGTGCAATATATGCCCCCTATCGTCAGTCCGGCTGCGGCGCGGCTCACTTCCCGTGGTCCCATCGCGGACTTGCTCCGCCTGAATACGGGTGTGCGGCCGACGCCTCCGGCCAACGCCAGCCGGCTTGGCTTGATCGGGGGAGACCCGGCCGGTTACCCAAACGGCCGGCGGCTCTTTGACGACGTTGTCGACATCGTGCTTCGCGTCGGAGTCGGGGGCGTTCTTACGAACGACGCTAGCGGCGCCAGTCTCAATCGGTTCCCCAATAACGCCCTGGGAGACGGCGTCAACGTCAACGATGCGCCCTACCGCACCCAGTTTCCATACGTGGCGAACAGTCCCGATGGCCGGAATCGCCGGCATCTGGATCCAGGCGAACCGGGAGGGGGGCCTGTTCAGTAGCCCATTCCGTAGGGGGCGGGCCGTGGGGCTTTCTCACGGCCGCTCCCCAGCGACGAGGATTCCCATGACAATGCCACAAGTTTGCTGCTTGGCGATTGCATTTCTTTCGTTACTTGGCGATCTTAAGGCCGCTGACCCCACGCCCGCCCAGCAGGACATCACGCTGGCCCAGAGGGCCATCGCGAGGGATCCGGAGCAATTCGAGAATTACAATCGGCTTGCGATGGCTCTGGCGCGCCGCGCCAGGGAGACGGCGGATACGAATTTCTACGAGCAGGCGGACGCGGCTCTGGCGGAATCGTTCCGGCTGGCGCCGGACAACTTCGAAGGCCGCAAGATCGAAGTTTGGTGTCTGCTGGGCCGTCATGCATTCGGCAAGGCTTTGCCGATGGCCGAGGCGCTGAACAAGCGCGCGCCCGACGACATTTTCGTGTACGGCTTGCTGGCCGACGCTCACATCGAGCTTGGAAACTATCAGCAAGCGGAAGAGGCGGCGCAATGGATGCTCGACTTGCGTCCCGGCAATGTAGCGGGCTTGACCCGCGGCGCCTATCTCCGGGAATTTTTCGGTGACATCGAGGGTGCGCTCGATTTCATGGACAAGGCGTACCAGCGCACTCCGCCGCAGCAGACGGAGGACCGCGCCTGGATCCTGACGCAGATGGGCCATCTCTATCTGGCAAGCGGAAAGATCGACCTTGCGGAGCAATTGCTGGCGCAAGCGCTCGCTCTGTTCCCCGGCTATCACTATGCTCTGGCAAACATGGGCAAGGTCCGGCGGGCCCAGGGGCGGTTTGACGAAGCAGTGGAACTCTTCGAGCGCCGCTACACCGCTGCACCGCATCCGGAAAACATGTACGACGTGGCGGTTGTCCTCAGCGACGCAGGGCGCTTTCGGGAAGCAAACGAGGCCTTTGCGAAATTTGAAAAGCTCGGCCGCGGCGAGATGGAAAACGTCGACAACTGCAATCGCGAGCTGATTTTTTACTACGCGGACCACGCCCAAAACCCGGCGGAAGCCCTGCGTGTCGCACAGCTCGAGATGAAACGCCGCCAGGATATTCACACTCGCCACGCCTACGCCTGGGCGCTGCATCGCAATGCAATGGACGCCGAGGCTCGCCGCCAACTCGAACTCATCCTGGCCCTCGGAGTGCGGGACGCGCAAATCCTCTATCATGCGGGCGTCATCGCCGGGAGCCTGAACGACGCCGAGACTGCGAAGCGCTGGTGGAACCAGTCTCTCCAGATCAACCCTCTGTCGGAAGTAGCCAAGCAAGTGCGGGAAGGGCTTGCCGCTTTGCCAACCGGGCTGAGAGCAGAATCGGCTGGCCGGGAGGCTCACTGATCCGCGCAAAGCTCCAAAGACCCCGCGGTATTGCTGCCAGGCCGCGACCCCAGCGGCCGTTGGGGGAGTGCCCACGAGCCATCCGGCTGAACTCGGCAAGCTGGTGCGGCACAGGTCAGGTTGGGCGGCAGGCTCGGCGTGTGGAGGGTCCGCATTTTCCGGACCAGCCCGGGTTCCTCATCGAAAGAAGTTCGTGGCGCGGCGAATGCTGGCTCCGCGTGAGGACATAAGCCTACGAATGGCCACGCCTCGGGCGTCCCTCCTGTGGGCTACTGTCATGTCATTTGTTTTCAATGTGACATGGTGTATCACCACTTGCACCAAATGCACCAAACGGTGCATACTCGGTCTATGAAACGTGCCACGATCACCGTCACAGACGACCTCGAACCCGCCCTTGAGGCCTTCCTTCGCGATCAGGAGATTAAGCCGAGCCTCACGCGTTTGCTCCAAATTGCCCTGCGTGAGTTCCTCATGAGCCGCGGCTACCTCCGCCCAGCGGTGGAGCGTGCCAGCCGCCCTCCGTCTGCCCCGTCTAGGGAAGCGCAACAGGCCCCAGCTCCACCGCCGCAACCGTCACAAACCACCGTTAGACCTTTCCGGCCCTCGGAGGAAACCGACGCGACGCTGCTCTGAGCTGACCCTCTGTGAGGTCACAGCGTACTTCGCCCGCAGGCGGTCTTGACAGCAGTGCCGGTTAACCTCACAATGTAGTGGTAACCCATGCTGGGCGAGTTCGAATACCTGCTTATCTCCGCGGCGGCGCGACTGGGCGAGGACGCGTATGGCGCCTCGATCCAGCAAGACATCCAATCCTCAACAGGACGCCGCTGCTCTACCGGTGCGCTTTATACAACTCTGGATCGCCTTGAGGCGAAGGGTTTCGTCAAGACGTGGATGGGCGACGCGACACCCCAGCGCGGCGGACGGCGCAAGCGCATGGTTCGCGTCACGGCAAAGGGCGTTCATGAGGCTGCCGTTTTCTACAGAGCCGTCGTGCAGGCAAGCCGCGGGGTTTCCTGGGAAACAACTCGTGACGGGGTGCACTGATGATTCGCATATCCTGGCGGTTGGTGGATGTTGTGTCCCGGCTGCTGGATCCCGACGAGCGGGACGCGGTGCGCGGCGATCTTGCTGAATCAGGTGTAACTGGGGCGAAAGCGCTACTCGACTTGCTAGGTCTCGTCGCAAGAAGACAGGCGGCGTTGTGGAAGGATTGGCGGCCTTGGCTGGTTCTCCTGGGCATTGTTGTTCCGCTGGGGGTTCTGTTGAGCCGCTTGTCCGTTTCAGCAACCGCACCCCTTTGGATGAATCTTCAATCGTTTCGGGCTTACGGAGTGCCTTTCCGAAATGGGCTCTCGATTCCGGAAGAGATCGTGGTATTTGTGTGCCACTCTCTGGCCATCGTCCTGTGGTCCTGGACGGCCGGGTTCGTCTCGAGATGCCTGTCACCCCGGGCCATTTGGGTAAATGGGGCGTTGCTCTGCCTCGTGACGTGGTTTTCAATTGGCGGACGAGCTTCGCTGCTCGCGCTTGTCGCACAGGCGCCGCAGTTGATTCTTGTCCTGCTCCCATTCGTTTTTGGAGCGCGAAAGGGTCGCACGCTCGTGCTTGGGACAGGCCAGGCAGTGATGCTTGCAGCGGCGATCGCCACGATGTTGGTTCTGGCCACCTGGACCAGCGGCTGGCGCCAAGCAGGAATCCGGGCTTGGAGTGAGGGTGTGTGGCAAGGCGGCCCAGATTGGCCGAGGCGCTTGCTGCCGTCCGCTGTGGCGAGTTGGCCGGTGGCTTATCTGCTGGCGACCGCGATCCCGCGGCGGTGGCGAAAAGACGAGGTATGACCCGTCGCGCGGCGCTGGCAACTCTATCGTTGACATCTCTCTTGCGCGCCGCCTCGCCCGAGAATTGGCCGCAGTATCGCGGGGCCGGCGCCCGGGGCATTTCCGGCGATGATCCGCGCCTGCCGGATCGCTGGTCCACCTCGGAAAACATCGTTTGGAAGACGCTGCTCCCGGGCATCGGTTGGTCTTCGCCGATTGTCTGGGGCGACCGCGTGTTTCTAACGACGGCGGTTAGCGAAGGACAAGTCGGGGAGATCAGGAAAGGCTTCTACAACGCCGCCGAAAATCCGCAGCCGCCCCAAGACGTGCATCACTGGGAAGTCTACGCCCTCGATTGGAAGACCGGCGATATTGTTTGGCGCAAGGAAGTGCATAGCGGCGCGCCGAAAACGCCGACGCACCTGAAGAACTCCTACGCCTCGGAGACACCCGTCACCGACGGCGAACGTGTCTATGCTCACTTCGGCCACCTCGGCACCTACTGCCTCGACTGGAACGGCAACGTCGTCTGGTCTAAGGAATGGCAGCCTTACGCCACCGTGCTCGGTTGGGGAACAGGCTCCTCGCCCGCGCTGCATGAGGGGCGCCTCTACATTGTCAACGACAACCAGCAGAACTCCTACTTGCTGGCGCTCGACAAGAAGACTGGCGAGGAAATTTGGCGCGTTGCACGCGACGAGCAGGGAAGTTGGGCGACGCCGTACGTTTGGAGAAACGAAAACCGCACCGAGCTTGTTGTCTGGGGATCGAACCGGTTTCGCTCGTACGACTTCGATGGCAAGCTTCTGTGGGAGTTCGCCGCTACACAGCACAGCGCCATCCCGACGCCCTTTTCGGCCCACGGTCTGTTGTATGTAGCCTCCGCGTTTGGCCCGGTCTACGCCATTCGGCCGGGAGGCTCGGGCGACATCAGCTTGCGCGTTGGAGAAACGACGAACGAGATGGTCGCCTGGTCCCTGCCCAACAGCGGGCCCTACAATACTTCGCCACTCGTCTACGACGACTACTACTACACGCTGCTCGACCGGGGCTTCTTCACCTGCCATGACGCCAGAACCGGCCGCGAAGTTTACGGCAGGCAGCGCATCGACCGCGAAGCGGGAACGTTTACCGCCAGCCCTTGGGCCTATAACGGGAAGATCTTTTGCCTGAGTGAGGATGGCGATACGTTTGTCATCGAAGCCGGACCGGAGTTCAACGTGCTGCGCAAGAACCCGCTCGGCGAGTTTACGATGGCGACGCCGGCGATCACGCACGGCAGCCTGCTCCTTCGAACTGAAAGCGCCCTTTACCGCATCGGCGATGCCTGACGGCAACTCCAAAGATCCCCGCGAGCCACACTCGCGGCGAATCTGCTGTGCGGCGGCGTGACGGGTAACGTCTATTCCACTGAGGTTGGAGAGAAAGAGAAACCCCGCCTTGCGGGCAGTGCGCAGTCTCTATCGATGCTGTTTCTTGTGTTCAGGCGATCGGCGCTACTCCACCGTTACGCTCTTCGCCAGATTGCGGGGTTGATCGACGTCGCAGCCGCGAATCACCGCGATGTGATAGGCCAGTAATTGCAGCGGCACGATTTCGATAATCGGCAACAGCAGCTCGTGGGTTGGCGGCACCTCGATCAGGTAGTTGACTATGCCCCGCAACGTCTGGTCCCCTTCGTTTGCAATCGCGACGACCTCGCCCAGGCGCGCCTGCACCTCTTTGATGTTGGCGAGGGTCTTCTCGTAACGCAGGTGGCTCTCGGCATCGTCGGGATCGTAGGTGGCCAGCACGACCACCGGCAGGCTCTCGTCGATCAAGGCATTGGGGCCATGTTTCATCTCGCCGGCGGGGTACCCTTCGGCGTGGATGTAGGAAATTTCCTTGAGCTTCAGAGCGCCTTCGAGCGCGATGGGGTAGTGAATGCCGCGCCCCAGGAAGAGGAAATCCTTGGTCTGATAGAGCTTCCGAGCCAGCTCTTCGCAGTGGGCGTCCTGCCCGAGCACTTTTTCGAGTTTGGCCGGCACCTCAAGCAGGTCCTGCACAAGCTGCCGCGAAGTGCCCTCGTCGAGCTGATTGCGCGCCTGGCCGAGGTAAACGGCCAGAACGAACAGGGCCGTCAGTTGGGCTGTGAAAGCCTTCGTCGAAGCGACGCCGATTTCCGGGCCCGCGTGCGTATACACGTTCCCTGAAGCTTCCCGCGTGACCATCGAGCCGATAACATTGCAGATGGCGAGCGACTTCGATCCCCTCGCAATCGCCTCGCGCTGGGCGGCCAGGGTGTCGGCGGTTTCGCCCGACTGCGTGATGACCACAGTCAGGGTCTTGGGAGGAATGATCGGGTTGCGGTAGCGGAACTCGCTGCCGTAATCCACCTCCACCGGGATCCGCGCCAGCCGCTCGATCATGAACTTGCCGGCCAGCGCCGCGTGCCACGAAGTGCCGCACGCCACGATGCGAACCTGTTCGAACGCGGCGAACTCTTGCCTCGAAATATCCATTTCATCGAGGAAGATCTCGCCGGTTTCCCGGCCGACGCGGCCGACGGTGGTGTCACGCACGGCCCGCGGCTGCTCGAAGATCTCCTTCAGCATGAAATGCTTGTACCCGCCCTTTTCCGCCATGACGGGGTCCCACAGAATGTGCTGGACCGGGCGGTTCACCGGGCGTCCGTCGAAGTCCACGACGCGCACGCCCCGAGGCGTCAGCACGGCCACGTCGCCATCGACCAGAAAGAAGATGTCGCGCGTATGGTGCAGAATCGCCGGAATGTCGGAGGCCACGAAAAATTCGTTCTCCCCGAGGCCGACGACCGCCGGCGGACCGGAGCGGGCCGCGACAATTTTGTCCGGGTCACGGCGCGAGATCGCGGCGATGGCAAAGAGTCCCCGAATCCGATGGATGCTCTTCAGAACCGCCGCCTCGAGCGATGGATCTTCGCGGCTGTACTTGTCAACCAGGTGGGCGATGATCTCCGTGTCGGTCTCGGTGACGAAGACATGCCCCTCTTTTTCCAGCTCGTCCTTCAGGGTCAGGTAATTCTCGATGATGCCGTTATGCACAACGACGATATCACCGCTGCCGTCGCGGTGAGGGTGGGCGTTTTCCTCTGTGGGCCGGCCATGCGTCGCCCAGCGTGTGTGGCCGATGCCATAGCGCCCGTCGACGGGCTGCAGCCGGATAGCCTCTTCGAGGTTGCGCAGCTTGCCTGACGCCCTCCGCACGGTCATCTCATTGGTGCCGTTCACTACGGCCAGCCCCGCCGAGTCGTACCCGCGGTATTCCAGACGCCGCAATCCGTCAATAATGATCGGGACGGCCTTGTTCGGCCCGATGTAGCCCACAATCCCGCACATAGCTAGTCCTTTACTTCGACGTGAAACTCTTCGATGACCGGGTTGGCGAGCACGCCTCCGGCGATTTTCTCGATCTGACGGCGGACGGCGTCGGGGGAATCCCCGTCAGTGAGTTCGATCTCGAAATACTTTCCTTGGCGGACGTCGGCAACGTTTTGGTGGCCGAGACCGTTGAGTGTGGAGCAGATGGTGCGGCCCTGGGGGTCCAGAACCGTTTTCTTGAGGGTGACGTGAACAAGCGCCCGCATACCCTATTGTATTCCACCGCCTGAACCCTGACTCCTGAGCGAAGAACCTCAGGCGGCTGCGTACTTGCTCTTAGGTGCGCCTGACTCCCGAAACGGCAAAACTACTTCCCGATGCAGAAGGTCGAAAAGATCTTCCTCAGGATGTCCTCGATCGTCGTTGCCCCGGTAATCTGATCGACCGGCCGGAGTGAATCGTACAGGTCCAACAGGAGCATCTCATGGGGAATGGCGGTGGCTACCGCCTCTTCGGCCCGCCGCAGGCAGGTCAGCGATTCGCGGAGCAGGCGCTCGTGGCGGATGTTCGTGATGAACGCCGTTTCTTCACCGGCGTCGAGTTGGGGCAAGGCGGCTGTGTGGATCCTGTCCCGCAACTCGCCGATACCATGCCGCGTCGTGGAGGAAACAGCGTGAAACGACACCTCGACGTCCGCCACGCCCGGAAGATCGGCCTTGTTGCCGACCACTAGGCACCGCCGATCATGGCCGGCGTGGGCCAGCAGTTCGTGATCCGTATCATCCAGGGGTTCGGAGAGATCAACCACCACCAGGATGAGATCGGCGTCGGCAAGCGCTTCGTAGCTCTTTTCCACGCCGCGCGCTTCAATCACGTCGGACGTAGGCCGGATTCCCGCCGTGTCGATCATCTTGACCGGCAGTCCTTTAATCGAGAGAAATTCGGTAACCCAATCGCGTGTCGTCCCCGCTTGCGCCGTCACGATCGCGCGGTCTTGTTCGAGCAGGGCATTGAAGAGGCTGGATTTGCCGACGTTTGGGCGGCCCAGAATGGCGAGGGTGATGCCGCCGCGCACGACTTTCCCGTAATGGAAGCTGTCGGCCAGACGCTCGGTTTCGGCGATCACCGGTCTGAGCCGGCCAAGGATTTCCTGTTCGGACGCCACGTCGACGTCGTCCTCCGCGAAATCGATGCCCGCTTCGAGCAGCGCAATCAGATCGGTGAGTTGCTCTTTCAGTGGAGCCAGCCGGTGAGACAGGGCCCCGTGAACCTGCTGTGCCGCCACACGGGCCTGATAGACCGTTGTGGCGTCAATCAGGTCCCGCACAGCTTCGGCTTGGGAGAGATCGATGCGCCCGTGCAGGAAGGCGCGTTGGGTGAACTCGCCGGGCTCGGCCAAGCGCGCCCCTTCCGCCAACGCCCGTTCGACGGCCAGGCCGAGAACGACGGGCGACCCATGGCAGGAAATCTCAACAACGTCTTCCGCCGTGTAGGAGTGCGGCTTTTCGAAGTAGGTGATGACGGCATCGTCGGCCACATTCCCCGCGGCATCGAGCAACTCGCCGACCGTGGCGTGGCGCGGTTTCCACGGGCCGGGCCTCGCTGTTCGCACTAGGGCTTCAGAGATACGCAGAGCGTCCGGCCCGGAAAGGCGTACCACGCCGAGACCCCCGCGCCCCGGGGGCGTAGAGAGGGCGACGATCGTATCTTCAGGATTGGGAAGGGACAAACTTCTGGCCGGCTGTCTGCCGCAAATGCGGCTTAGCGTCTACGTGGTTCACGTCCTGCTGCGTAGATCACTGTGTGACGCCGCGGCGCAACGCCTTCCGAGGCCGTCCGAACCGCCGGATCGTCGCGCAGGGCAAGATGGATGATCCGGCGTTCTCGCGACGTCATCGGATTGAACCGGAAAGCGATGCCGGTTCTTTTCACTTTTTCGGCGGCCGTTTCGGCGCTCAGGCGCAACTCCTCGATGCGCAGCAGCCGGTAATCATGGGCGTCGAAAACGATCCGGAACCGGTCTTCGTGGGAGATCCGCAGCGCCTCCAGAGTTAATTCCTCAAGCGCCAGCAGCAGCTCGCCGCGCTGTGCCAGAAGCAGATCCGTATCGGGACCGTCAAAACTGACCGTAAAGTCGGGGGTGATGAAGGTTTGATCCCCGCCGCCCGTGCGGACCTCGAATTCAAGCTGGAAGCGGGCGGCCTTCAGGACGGGACGGAGAAAACTCTCAACCTTCGGGCGAATTGCTTCGAGTGTCCAGGGTTGCTCCGACATACTCAATACAATTCAGATCCCGGGCGCGGCGTCTCAACCGTTTTTGGCTTTCTTCTTGCGGCCTCGGGATTTTTCGTCAAGAACCGGTTCTTCGGAAGCGAAGCGGTTGAGGATAAGCTGTTGCGCCACACCTACGACGTTACTGGTTAACCAGAATAGCACAAGGCCCGCCGAGAACTGGTAGAAGATAAAGCCCATCATCAAGGGCATGAATTTCATCAGCCGCATCTGCGCGGGATCAGCCGTCGGCGTGGGCGTGAGGCTTTGTTGCCAGAACTGTGTGGCGACCATCGCCAAGGGCAAGACCCGGATCGGCAGATGCTCGAAGGTCGAAAGGTCGGTAACCCACAGCCAGGACGCATGGCGCATTTCGATCGCCACCATCAGCACGTTGTAGAACCCGATGAAAAACGGCAGCTGTAGCAGCATCGGCAGACAGCCGCCCATCGGATTGACACCGTGCTTCTTGTATAGGCCCATCAACTCTTCATTCTGCTGGGCCTTCTTGGGATCCCGCATGCTAAGGCCCTTGTACTTTTCGTTGATCTGCTTAACCAGCGGCTGCAGCGCCTGCATCTTCTTCATCGACTTCATGCTCTTCCACTTCAAAGGGAAGAGCGCAAAGTTGATAAAGACGGTCACCGCGACGATCGCCCAACCCCAGTTCGCCACCACATGTTCATGCGTCCAGCGGAGCATCCAGAAAAGGGGTTCGGCCACGAAACTGAAGAAACCGAAGTCTACGATCTGGCCTAGCTCGGGGCGCACGGCCCGCAGACTGTCGATGCTCTTGGGCCCGACAAAAACGCGAAGGTCATTTCGACCTTCGCCGTCGGAGCTGACTCCGATCGCAGCGTAGGCCTCGGGCGATTCACCTTCGGCTCTTGTGATCTGCACGGCTGACGTTTCCATCTTCAGCGGCGCTTCAGGACGCGCGGGAAGAAATGTCGCGGTGAAAAAGAGATCGTCAATGCCTGAAAAAAGAAACGGGCCGCTATTGGCGATGCGTGACTCTGCCGCGTCATCGGCCTTGTTCCGGACAAGTTCCCGCGCCTGGGGATCGTAGTAGAAGGTCGTGCTGTAGAGATAGTCCTGTAGTTGGTCCGTGTCGCCAAAGCCGCTATTCCATGCCAGGAGGTGCTCCTGAGGCCGGCCGTTTTCCGTCAGCTCCGTCTCAATACGGAGTACGTAGCCTTCTTTCTCAAAATGGAATGCCTTGCGGGCCGCGCGAGTCTCATCGCCATATTCGAAAATCAGCGTTGCGGGAAGCGATTCCCCTTCGGGTTCGCGCCGGACGACAAATAGAGCCTTGTTAATGTCAGTGTAGGCCTCACCCCCCGCCCGTTCCAGCGCGAAAGGAAAGCCATATTTCTCCGCGCCAGGGCCGTACACGAGATCCAGGCGCTCGCCCTTGGCGTCGTTGTAGTGCTTTAGCGTCCAGCTCGTAACGACCGCCCCACGATTGGAGAACACGATCGCGTAGGCATCTGTTTCGATCGTGATACTCTGCTCTGACTCCGCCGCTACGCGCGGAACACCTTCGGCGGCTTGGCCGCCGGGATCCGCCGGGTCGGGGGCGGCTGCCGGCGCCGGAGGCGTTTCGCCCGGCTGCTGGGGAGAGGCGGCCTGCTCGGTCGTTTGGCCTTCAAGTGGAGCCTTCGGCTGCGGTTTGGGGGCCAAATACACGTAGACCGTCAACGCCACGGCAGACAGCACGGAGGCTATCAGCAGCCGCCGCTGCAGAAATTGGTCGTCTTTTGGGTCAGGCATCGGGCACCGGATCGTGGCCGCCGGGAGCGAAAGGCCGGCAGCGGAGAAGGCGCCGCGCCGCCAGCGTCAAACCGCGCACAACGCCGTGCCGTTCTACGGCTTCCTTTGCGTAGATCGAGCAGGTTGGATGGAACTTGCAGAAGGTGGGCAGCAAAGGCGACAGCGCGTTCTTGTAGAAGAGCAACAAGAAAACCACGACATGCTGTCCCACACTCTGGCTGGGCCGAAGCACGTCAGGAGGGTTGCTGTGGAGAGTTGTTTGCATCCGTTCGTTTCGCGGCCGCGCGAAAAAGCCGAACCAATTCCCCTTCCAACGTCGGCCAGTCCGCCGTGACAACGTTCCGGCGGGCGTGAATCACCACTTCCAGGCCGCCCGCCAAGTCCTGCCAGTGACGCCGCACGGCTTCCCGCAGCCGGCGCTTGGCGCGGTTGCGCGTCACAGCGTTTCCCAGCGACCGGGGCACCGCCAGACCCACACGGGCCTCGGCTTGTGTGCCCAGACTGCGGCAAAACACTGCAAATAAAGCGCTGCCGAGCCGTGTGCCTTCCTCGTAGACCCTTTGGAATTCGGCTTTCTTTCGAAGACGTCTCGACAGGGGAAAACGTTGGGATCCGGGTGGGTGCGCGGCGATACTATTTTTCCGAGCTGACGGTGAGCGCATGTCTGCCCTTCGCCCGCCGGTTGGCCAGCACCCTTCTCCCTCCCGGAGTCTTCATTCTGGCACGAAAACCGTGGGTTTTGGCCCGCCGTCGCCGATTAGGCTGAAATGTCCTCTTTGGCATTTGGAAACTCGAATCCGCGCTCGCTGAGAGACAGATCTATCCCTCCCGCCGCGCCTCTTGGAAGATTCTCAGTGTATCAGTCCCTCGGGAGCGGGTCAAACAGGCCCCGAGAGGCCCGCCCTGCTCTGGCATAATACAGGAGTTTTTTCGCTCCCAAAGGAGGTCTTTGTGATTCGAGTCCCGCGAAAGCCCTTCATCGCTGTCCTTTGCCTGCTGGCCCCTGCCCCAGGCCTGCTTACCGCCCAGCAGCTTATGACCGCCGAGCATGTCGCCGGGCTGCGCACTGTGATTAGTGCTCGCATTTCTCCCGACGGCCAGCGGGTCGCCTACGTGCTCAACGTCCCCCGCAAACCCTTTGGGGAGGAAAAGGACGGCCCGGCCTGGACGGAGCTGCACCGGACGGGAACGGGTGGGCGCTCGCTGCCCTTTGTCAGCGGCGAAGTCAACGTGGGATCGATTGCCTGGACCCCCGACGGCCAAAGCATTTCCTTCCTCGCCAAGCGCGGCGACGACAAAGAACGTTCTCTCTATGTCATCCCTATCGCCGGCGGCGAAGCACGCCGAGTACTCACCCACGAGACCGCCATTCAGTCGTACTCCTGGAAGCCGGACGGAAAGCAAATCGCTTTTACCGCCTCCGAGCCGGAGCCGTCCAAAGACAAGAACCTGAAGGACAAGGGCTTCAGCCAGGAAATCTACGAAGAGAAGACCCGCCGGGTCAAGGTGTGGGTAGCGGAGATCGCAGCGCCCAAGTCGGAAGACTGGACCGCCGGCACGGAGACGAAGAAGGAAGAGAAACCGAGGGAACTGGGACTGGCCGGGTCGGCCTCAGACCTGCACTGGAGTCCCCGGGGAGACCTAGTGGCCATCACGCTGGCGCCGACGCCTTCCGTCGACGATTCGTACATGAATCAGTCGATTCACTTCGTTGATCCTTCCAACGGAGAAGCCAAAGGCCGTTATCAACCTCCAGGAAAGATGGGTGCGTACGCTTGGAGTCCGGACGGCAAACATCTGGCCGTGATTTCGAGCGCGGACCGCAATGACCCGGCCGCGGGGCGCCTGGTGGTTGTGCCGGTGACAAGCGGCAACGGAAGAGATGTGTTGCCCCGGCTGGAAGGGCATGTGACGGACGTTTCCTGGAAGGACGGCGAGACCGTGCTGTACGTGGCAGCCGTGGGCACAAGCAGCATCTTCGGCGAGATAGGCCACGAGGGGCAACGGTCCCGTGTTTTCATTCCAGCCGCGGAAGGCCGTCTTCTGAACACCGTGGAAAAGGCGAGAGACGATTCCGCCATGACCTTTTTGTCCGACAGCGCGTCGCATCCCGCCGAGGTCTTTCATCTTGGCGCAGCCGGAGCCGCGCCCAAGCGCCTCACGAACAGTAACCCCTGGCTGTCGGATCTTCGTTTCGCCCGGCAGGAAGTTGTCTCCTACACCGCCCGCGACGGCCTGAAACTCGAAGGCATCTTAGTACGGCCGCTTGACGAACAGGCCGGCCGACGATATCCCCTTATCGTAGCTGTCCATGGCGGTCCGGAGGCGCACGTTGCCAACGGATGGGTGACGTCGTATGCCAACCCGGGCCAAGTCGCTGCCGCGCGCGACATGGCCGTTTTCTATCCCAACTACCGCGGCAGCACGGGAAGGGGCGTTGCGTTTTCCAAGCTGGATCACGGCGATCCCGCCGGCAAGGAGTTCGACGATATTGTGGACGCCGTCGACCACCTCGCCGCCACGGGCCTCGTGGACAAAGATAAAGTGGGCATCACCGGCGGCTCCTACGGGGGATACGCGTCTGCCTGGGGAGCAACGTACTACACCGAGCGCTTCGCCGCGAGCGTGATGTTCGTCGGCATCAGTGACACGATCTCCAAGATCGGCACAACCGATATTCCCGAGGAAATGTATCTCGTCCATCACCGGCATCGCCTGTGGGAAAACTGGGATCTGTTCCTGAAGCGAAGCCCCATCTACTACGTGGAAAAGGCGCGCACGCCAACCTTGATTCTGGGCGGCAAGGACGATACACGCGTGCATCCGAGCCAGTCGCTCGAACTTTACCGCCTGCTCAAACTGGTGGGGAAGGCGCCCGTGCGGCTCGTTCAGTATCCGGGCGAGGGGCACGGCAATCGCCGCGCCGCTTCCCGTTACGATTACAACCTGCGCATGATCCGCTGGATGGAACACTACCTCAAAGGCCCAGGAGGTGAGCCGCCGCCTGTGGATATCAATTATCCCCTGGAACCGAAGAAAGAATCCGAAGAAAAGAAGTAGCTGCCGCGGGAAAAACTGGAAGCTGTGAAAAAATCGGCGCTCGTCAACCTCCGCCGGCAGATTCTTTGGATTCCGCGGCGCGTCACGAGGGGAGTTGAACCGTCCCGCCGATATTCTCACGGCCCCCAGCGCGTTACGGGAGTTGAATGGAGACGTTCTCGGTGACGTCGTTGGTTCCATTCAAGTCGTCGATGGCCGCATTCACAAATGCGATGGTGTTCCCGCGAAAGATGTTAGCCCTTGAACCTTCGCTGATGGAGATACCGGTGGGAAACCCGCTGATGAGATTGCCGCTCACCAGGTCTCCGCGCGGCCCCTCGGAACCGCTACCCGCGGGGTTGTAGCAAATGCCGAGAGCGCCATTCGTATTCGCCGTAATGGTGTTTCCGGCGATACGATTGCCCCAACTGCCGCCGCCCCGCACAAACACGCCCAGGCCCGTGTTGTAGATGGCGTTGTCTTCGACGACCACGTTCTTCGATTGCACGATCATGATGCCGGTTTCCGGCGGAAGGGCCACAATCGGAAGGCCCTGGCCGCGAACCTGCAAATCGCGCAACACTACGTTGTTGCTATTGTTCACGACGATGCCGAACGCAAGATTCGACAGGTTGCCGTTGGTGACCTTCACGCCATGGGCTCCGTTGATCATGATGCCCGTCCCTACCTTGCCTCCGGGTCCTTTGATCTCGTGGCCATTGAGATCCAGCGTTACGCCGCTTGCGGTAATGGTGATGCCGGCGCCGCCGCTCAAGTTGACGGCCAGGTCCGTCCCCAGAATGTAGCTCCCAGGCGTGCTAATCGTCGCTCTGAAAAATATCGCTTCAGGTTGCGTATTCCTTGGCTGCCCATGAAGCGGCGCGCTTGTAAACACCCACAACGCGGCCATCGTCAAACACACAACTCTCCCCAGTATGTTGCCATTCATCATTTACTCTCCTTATCGTTCGCGCGCAGCTCACGCAGAGCCCGCTGAACCCTCGGTTTTACAGGGCCGATAGTGGTTAGCGCGCCCCGTGCTCCCGCGTCTCTCAGAGGATTCAGTCGATCGTTCTGCCTGATTCCCCCTCATGAATGAAAATTCTTTGCGGCATTGTTTCGCCTTCTGTAGAATCACGAGATGAATCGCACGGTGTGAGGAAGAGCCTTTGCTTTTTTTGCGAGCAACACTTGTTACAGTTTCCCTGTGTCTCCCTAGCGCCGCGCCCGCGCAGACTGCGAATTTCATGGGCGCAGCCGTGGGCATCGCGACGCTTTCCGCTGACGGACGCACCACCGCTGCTCCCGCGGGCCTCGACACGTCGCTCTACAAACCGGAAAACGGCGCCGCCTTTCAGGTTTTCGGTGGACGCCACTTCACCGATTTTGTGAGCGTGCAGGCCGGCTATGGCTGGAATCGCAATCGTTTGACATTGACGTCGTCGCAAACGTCGCTGGGTGCGCCCGCCTTTTACGAGCAATCGCGCCACGCGGCCATGCACAGTGCGATCGGAGAGCTGATGGTTTACTTCCGGAACCGCGAGAGTCTGGTGCGGCCGTATCTCTCCGTTGGTGGCGGCATCATTCACATCACGAGCGCGGCATCATCCGTCCGTGAAACGCTCGGGGCGTTGCGGCCCGCTCCCGGCGGTTTCCATTCGACAAAGCCGGCCCTGCGAGTAGCGGTGGGAATAGACATTCTCATCAAACAAGGCTGGGCATTTCGCTTCACCTTCAGCGAGACGATTCGCGGCAACGCCATCAGCGCGCAGCTCACGCCGCCCGGAAACCGCAACCTGGCGAACTTTCAGAACCTTTTCGGATTTGTAAAGCATTTCTGAGCGGATGCCCTCGCTCTCCACTCATCGATTTTGGAACGCGACATAAGGGCATCCGGCCCAGAAAATGGGTGCGTTCGTGAGATGCTCCGCCAGCACGCGAGCGTGGCAGATGCTGCAGCAATTGAAAGATTTGGAGGCCGGCCCCAGCGGCGCAATCTGGACAAGATTCTCGAAGACACACAGGCTCCCACCCGCCGCCTTGGATCCATCGAGACTCAGCAACGGGCCCGATTCCTCCTGAAGGGTAAGCAGAGCGGAGTAGACCCGAGCCTTCACATCGGAAGGAACCGGCTGCTCATCACCAGCTGCTCCGGAGCCGAGAATTTCGAACTGTTCTTCGTCAGGTAGAAACTTCATGCTTCCACCTCCGCTTGAATTGCTCCCTCGCGCGAGCAAGAATGCGCTCGACGGCTTTTATGGTCTTTCCGCTGCGTTCGGCCATCTCCGCCGCGCTTCGCTTTTCCCAGTACCGCCAGAGCAAGGCGGCGCTGTAAGCTTGCGGCAGCTGTTCCAGGACACGCGCGGTGAGTTCCCGTCTTCGTTCCCGATCGATTCGCTCGTCGAGCGGAGAGTCGACGGCCAGTTCCGCCGGCGTTTCCTCCTCGAGCCCGAGCGGCTCGCATTCGCGCAGCCGCGCGCGGTAGTGATCCTCAACCTTGTGCCGGGCGATGCCGAGCAGCCACGACCGCAGCGGTGAGCGCCCTTCGTAACGGGGAAGGTTCTTCCAGGCCGCCAGAAAAACCTCCTGCAGCATGTCATCCACCAGATCGTTTCGAGGAATCAGGCGGCGCCGCAGATACGCGTAAACGGCGTCGGAGTAGCGCACTACGAATTCTGCGGTCGCTTTGCGGTCTTTGCGCAGCACGGCCTCTGCCAGGCGCAGGTCCGCGCCCTGGCCTGGTTGCTCCGGCCGGTCTGCCAAACCAAATTGCGTTTGGATTTCGCCCAAACTTTGTCTTCTCAAAGAGATGGTCGGGGTGGCGCCGTCGCTCCCCCTGCTTTTCTTTCGTTCAGACCGTGATTTTCGTAACGAGGCACTGTCCTCGGCTGTCTCCCAGCTGAGCGTGCGGAAAAGCGCTCTGGGGAGGACGTTATGCTCAGTTGGGCGCTGATTTTCCTGATCGTGGCGATCATCGCAGGGCTGTTCGGATTCGGAGGCGTGGCCTCCACGGCCACCAGCATCGCCAAGATCCTGTTTATCGTATTCCTGGTTATGTTTCTGGTGTCGCTTCTGGTCGGGTACGCACCGGCCGCGGGTTTAGTCTGACCTTCGTGCCTCGCGCCGTCGTCGTGAATACCGAGTCGCCCGCCGGCAGCGAGGCGCATTCACGTCTCCGACTCGCGGCAAACTCTGCTGGGTGTCGAAGAACTCTATACGATTCGGCCTGGAGGGATAACTCAGAGGTATGCAGGGCTTCCTTGAACGACGAAACCCCTTCCCGCTGCAGATGGCTGTTTTCAGACGGACCGGCGAGCACACGGTTTCTGCGCGAATTACCACGCGAAAGACGTCTACGTGCCCGGTTTGGGCAGCGATGCTGTCTCGCCCTCGGTCATGCCCAGGGCCCAGCGAATACCTTCCAGCCACATCTTCTGAATATCGGGCCGGTCCCACACTTCGAGGCGATGGCCAAGAACGCTGGTGAAGACACGCCCCTTGCCGAACTGCTTCACCCAGGTGATCGCAAAGTCGCCGTCGGTTCGCTCCACACCCTTGGCCTTCATGTCGACCGAATTGACGTCTAGGCTCATTAGCACCCGCACCTTGTCGCGCGAATAGCGATTGAGCTGGTAGATTTCGTCCGCGATCTCGATGGTCGGGGGAAAGTGCTTGGTGGCGGGGAATTTGCCGTCCTCCACTTTGATCTTGACGTCGGTGTTCCAAGGATGATTGAGGAATGCCCCGCCCACCATCTCGACATACTCGGGCCAGCTCTCGCGGAAGGAATCGGTTCCGCTATGCGCCGCGATGACCCCTTTGCCCTCCTCGCGCACAAACGCCATGACATCCGCCTTCTGTTGATCGGTCAACGGAATGTCGCCCTGGGTGTAGAAGAACAGCGCGTCGAAATAGTCGAGGTTTTTCTTATTGCCCCTGAGCGGCTGCTTTGTGAGCAGCTCGGCGTCGGTGTGGAAGCGGACATCGAACAGTCCCGACTCGTCCCCCAGTTTTTGAATCGTGTACATCGCGCGGGAAACTGCGTCATGGGCATAGTAATGACTCCCGCCCAGGAAAAGAACATGCTTTTTCTGGGGAGCCTGTGCAGGCACCGAAAGCGCGGCAACTGCCGCCATCACGGCAAAAGCGCCGAGGGTTTTCGTGAGTCGAGTCATGACTGTTTCTCCCGGACCCGGAGGTAGGCTCGCGGGCACCCCGTTTATTATGCCACCGCAGCAGCAGACGGGTGGCGCCCAATCCACAGTGGCAGGGATTTTCGCGCTGATGATACCTGCATACCAGCTAGCGCCGCACATTGAGCCGCGTCCGCCCGCCATCAACAACCAGCGTCTCCCCGGTCATCGATGTGGCGTCAACCGCCAGAAATACCGCCGTCGCAGCAATCTCCTCCGGCGTGGTGACGCGGCCAAGGGGTATCTGCGACACGCGCAGCTCAATGTCGTCTTCCGAGCGGCCCGCGAAGCCCGTGGGCACGAACCCTGGCGCAATCCCGTTGACCCGCACGGCAGGCGCGAGGGCACGCGCCAGCGCCTTCGTCATGTTGACAACACCCGCTTTCGCCGCGCCATAAACAATCGAGCTGCCGAACGAATGCCAGGCGGCTGCCGAGCTGATGTTGATGATGGAAGCGCCCGGTTGTTTGGCCAGCAAGGGGGCCGCCGCGCGGGCGCAATAGAAAACGCCCCTCAGGTTGGAGTTTAACGTCCGGTCCCAGATCTCGTCGGTCAGATCGTCGAGCTGATGATGCGGCACGATTTTGCTCCATCCCGCATTGTTGACGAGTACGTCGAGCCGGCCCCAGCGCTCCTCCGCGGCCTTCATCATGGCCCGGGCGTCGGCGTCCGAAGACACATCCGCCCGCCAGGCGATCGCTTCACCGCCGCGGCCCTGAATCCCGGCAGCCACCTCTTCGGCTCCGCCTTGCGAGGCGCGATAGTTCACCACGACCTTCGCGCCTTCCGCACCAAAGCGTTCCGCGATCGCCCGTCCCATTCCGGTTCCCGCTCCCGTCACAATCGCGACCCTATCTTTCAGTTTCATAGCTTCCTTGAGAAGTCAAAGGCCAGTGCGCGCATGTTTGTTGACCTGCTCGCCGTTCCCGGAACTAAGGTGGGAATGCGTCACGTTACCTGACGGGCCTGCCCTTCGGCAAGTGCGGAGAAGGTTGCAAGCCCGCCTCGGCCCCCGGCTCATTTTCCCTGTACATGCCACCGTCACTACCGGCCCAGCTCACCTCAACTGGCAATTCCGATAGGGAACGCGGCCTCGTTGCCCCCGGCAAGCATCGATTGTGCTACAACGGTGCAAATGTTCGATCGCCGTAGTCTACTGAGTCTCCTCGCAGGCGGCGTATTTTCGAGTCTCGCTTGCAATCGCGATAGGACGAAGAAACTCGTCGGCGTAGTTCCGAAGGGAACAAATCATATCTTCTGGCTGACCGTCAAGGCGGGATCTTTGGCTGCCGCCAGGGAGTATGATCTCGAGGTCGCCTGGAACGCCCCGCAGCTAGAGATTGACAGCAGCCGCCAAATTGCCATCGTGGAGAATCTGATCACCAGCGATGCCGACGGAATCGTGCTTGCGCCGGTCGACGCCGATGCCCTGGTGAGCGTGGTCGAGCGCGCGGCCGGACGAGGCATTCCCGTTTCGATCTTCGATTCCGGCATCAACACGGACCAGATTGTTTCCTACGTCGCCACCGACAATTATGAAGCGGGCGTCATGGCCGCGCGGCGGATGGGCAAGATCCTCGACGGCCGGGGGCAAGTCGGCGTCATCGGCTTCATGCCGGGAAGCGCTTCCACCATGGAGCGAGAGGCGGGCTTCGTCGACACAACCGGCAAGGAATTTCCGGAAATCGAAATCGTCGGCGTCCAATTCGCCATGGCGGATCGCGCCAAGGCCCTCGCCGAATCGGAAAACCTGATGACGGCGCACCCGAACCTGCGTGGGCTCTTCGCCGACAACGAATCAAGCACCGATGGCGCCGTTCGCGCCGTAGCGCAAAGGGGAACGGCCGGTAAGATTAAAGTTGTCGGCTTCGACGCATCGCAAGAACTGGTGGAGCAGCTAAAGAAAGGCTTGCTCGACTCTCTGATTGTCCAGAACCCTTTCAAGATGGGCTACGAAAGCACAAAAGCGGTCGCCCAATACCTCCGCGGCGAAGAGCCGGCCCGCCACGTCGATTCGGGCGCCTACCTGATCCTGAAAGAGGATCTCGACAAGCCCGAAGTTCGACAGATACTGTTCCCCGACATTTCGCGCTGGCTGGAGGGATGAGCAACCCGCCTTCAGCAGTGTTGCCCAAGCATCGTCGATTCCTTTTTCGCAACCTGCCCGCAAGAGTTCTGTAAACGTGCGCTGCCGGGGAAACGATAGAATACGTCTTTGTCCCCTCGATGAAGAAACTCCTTGCGGCCGTCACCACGGTAATTGTTCTGGCGGCATTCTACGCTGCCTGGAAACTGGACCTCTTCCACCACCTGAGCAATCACGAGGAGTTGGTGCGCACGATGCGCCAAAGCGGGCTGCGCGGACCGCTGCTCTGCATCGGCATTCAGTTTCTGCAAGTCGTCGTGTTCGTCATTCCCGGTGAAATCACGCAAGTTGCGGCCGGGTATGTTTTTGGAACGTGGTTCGGGTTTCTGTATTCCGTCATCGGCATCATGCTCGGCTCGGCGTTCGACTACGCCTTCGCTCGGCAGGTCGGCCGGCCCGTCATTCAAAAGCTGGTCGGCGCGGAGCGGCTTGCCCGCATCGACACCGCGCTCGAAACGCGAAAAGGCCGCTCGGCTTTGTTTCTGCTCTTCCTGCTGCCGGGCATGCCGAAGGACGCGATGTCGTACGGCGCCGGCCTGACGCGCTGGGGAATCGGGGAGTTCGTGGTGGTGTCTGGTCTGGCTCGAACGCCGGCTCTGTTCTTCAGCACCCTCATCGGATCGCAACTCTACGAGCGTGACTATCGATCGATCGTAATCACTGCCATGATCGGCGCAGTCGCCATCGGGGCCTTCTTTTTCTACGAGAGGAAGAAAGGAGCGGCATGATTCGCCTCATGACGCACGCGGATATCCCCGCCGCCATGCGCTTGAAGGAATCGGCCGGTTGGAACCAGACGGCCCACGATTGGGAAAACCTGCTGGCAATCGAGCCCGAGGGCTGCTGGGTGTACGAGGCCCTCGAGACTCCGGGCAACTCAAAATCCATCGTAGGGTCGGCCACGATTGTCTGTTACGGACGGGTTCTGGCGTGGATTGGGATGGTGCTTGTGCTGCCGGAGTTTCGCCGTCAAGGCATTGCCCGCCAACTGATGCAACATGCCTTGCGTTACGCCGGCCAGCGTGGGGTGGCGCGGGTCGCCCTCGACGCCACCTCCATGGGCGAGCCGCTTTACCGGGACCTTGGCTTCGAAGCCGACATGGCCATCGAGCGATGGGAGGGAGTGGCGCCCGTCGCAGCTGACAGCGGTGAAGATGCCGAGAGGCCGCAGGCTGCGACAGAAATGCGCCTTGATCAACTGGCGCATCTCGATGAACGGGCTTTCGGCGCGGATCGGCGCATCTTGCTAGAACGCCTCATCCTGTCGGCTGCCCCCACCGATTGCTGGACGGCCCGCGGAGGCTACTTGCTGGCTCGGCCCGGGTCGAATGCCTATTTTCTCGGCCCCTGCGTGGCGGAGGAGCCGCCGGTGGCACGACGCCTGCTCCAAGCGCTGTTCACGACGCATCGCAGCCGCCGCTTCTTCTGGGATCTGCTTCCGGAAAACAACGCGGCGCGGGATTTGGCGGCGAGTTTCGGTTTTCGGTGCGCGCGAAGTCTCACGCGTATGTCTCGGCCCGCAGCGTCTCTCGCGGCGCCTCCTCGAATCGCGTGGCAATACGCCGCCGCCGGTTTCGAGTATGGTTAAGGGGAGACCGGGAGAAAGTATTCTCACGTCTTGCGCCTGTCCGCTACCAACGAGGGCCAGCGTGACACGGAGGCTTCCAAAGGGACAACGCCAGAGCCGCGGGCGTCACCCGCGGGCCGCGCGCTCACACGCGCCGCGCTGGAACGTTGTTTCGCAACATCGGCTCACAAGACGCAAACTGAGCGGTGACCGTGAGCGGCTAGAGCTGAACAACACATGAGATTTGCCCGGCAGCGCTATCGGTGGAGAGTCCGTGAAGCGGAGTTGCCTTTGGGCACGCGGACGATGATTATGGGCGTGCTCAATGTCGCCCAAGAGGGTTCCTCGAAAGGACTCGATCCGGATGTCGCGTTGGATCAGGCGCTGGCGCTGCAGGAGCAAGGCGCTGATCTGATCGACGTCAATATCGGCATGGCGGGCCTGGGCGCCGAGAGGACGCCGGCCAAGGAAGAGCTGCGCCGCATGGTTCCGGTGCTGAGGAAGTTGCGGCACAATCTGGCCGTTCCACTCTCGATTAACACCTACAACGCGGAGACGGCTGAACGCGCGCTCGAACTCGGCGCGCAGGTGATCAATGATGTCAGCGGACTCTCGTTTGACGCGCGCCTGGCCCGTGTCGTAGGCCAGAGCGACGCCGGCCTGATTCTGACTCACCTGCGAAGCGCGCCGGTGGGAGGCGGACAACTGGCGGCGGTCCCGGATCTGATCAGTTTGATCGGCCGCGATTTGAAATCGGCCCTGGATCGCGCGCTCGGCGCGGGGATCGACCGCCGCCGCATTGTCCTGGATCCGGGATTGGAACTGGGCAAGCGCGGCTTGGAAAACTACGCGATCCTTTCGAATCTGGACCGTTTCGCCGGTCTGCAGCAGCCGCTTCTCGTCAGCCCGTCGCACAAGACCTTTCTCACCGGCTCGGTGCGAGCTTCGGATGAGGCTTTTCTTTTCGGCACGGCCGCGGCGGTGACGGCCGCGGTTTGCACCGGCGCGCACATTGTCCGCGTTCACGACGTCGAGGCGATAACGCATGTTGTGAAGGTAGCCGATCGCTTTCACGAGTTGGAAGAGTAGGCGCAACTCCTCTCGAGGGACGGTCAACCGTGTCGTGGGCCCGCGAACGTCGAGCAACTCGCTGATCCGCAGCCACGTCGCATTGCGATGACCGCGCGGGCGTCCCTACCAAGCCTGGTAAACGCCATCGCGGGACGTCCAGGACGCGGTAACAGAAACCGGAACGCGTTCGCGCTCTTGGTCCAGCCGTGCAACACTGCGTTCCAAGTCCTGGTAGTTCGTGGACGTGATGAGCGCGAAGCGGACTTGCATGCCGCGCAGGCGTGATATTGTCCTCGAAACTTCCTCGCCGGGCGCTTCACTCACGGCAAGCCAAAGCCTTTCGGACGCCTCCCACAGGAAGGGGATTACGTGCAAGGCAGCCGCCACCCGGCGCGGAAGACGTTCGAGCGCTTGCGGGTCGATGTCTTCCATCTCCAGCGATAGCAGCGGCAGCCCGTGCTGCAGACTCAATGCCTCATAGATTTTCAGCTCCGGGACGGCTCGCATCCGCATAAGGGACTCACCAAGTCTCTCGCCCCATTTGCGGGACCGCAGCGCCGCTTCGACTAACAGAGGATCAACCGCCTTTTGCGACATCAGAATGCTCCCCAGACGAATCTTCGAGGGCGAACGCTGGCGCGCGGTGGGGTAGGCATGAAGCGTCTTTGTCCAACGGATTTCTCGTTTGTTGTACAGCCGCGCCAAGAACATCCCGATCGCGCGAAAACTGGCACAGCAGTTGATCAGGTTGGCCCAAGGGGCGCGTAGAGGCGTCGTTATCGCGAAGGGCCAACCATAGATTTTGGCCACGCATAGCGCGGTGGCCACCTGACGCCAGACCAGAAGGGCCGCGTTGGCAGCGAGCAAATACAGGAGCCAAGGGCTGGCGGCAATCTCTGCTCGCATGGCCCAGGGAACGCCCGACAACGCCGACAACAGCCAGCCCATGCATCCGTAGACGAAAACAAGGTTCGCCAGCACGGACACGGGATGGTTCAAGAGACCTTTGCGATCGCGCCATAGCCAATAGGCCTGGCCCCGTCCGGCACCCCAACCTAACTTTTGCCATGACTGCAGGGCGATTCCCGTCATCCACCGCCCGCGCTGGCGGACCGCTGTCCGGAACCGCTTGGGAAAGTAGGCGCGCGTTGCAACCAACTCCCACCGCCGCCATGGGGCCCAACCCGCCGCCTGCCCGAGCTCATGGACGATTGCCTGGGTGCAACCGAGACGATACAGCTCGAGGCCCATCACATAGTCTTCCGTAAGACTGCGCGGATCGAAGAGCACGCCCCCTTTGGCTGTTTCGAGTTTCTCCAGTGCGTCGCGCCGGTAGGCGGTCCCTACGCCCGCTGATGGCAGAAATCCTCCGAGCCTCGAGCGAACCCAGAGGTCCTTGACGTGAGCTTCGGAAAAAAGATCACAGTAGGTGGCATGGGTGGCCTGCCGCCACGGAGTATTCAATGGAAAGACGGGGACCTGCACCATCTCATAGAGCGCGCACTGCTCACGGATCAGGTGGAGGGACCGCGGATGGATCAGATCCTCCGCGTCATGCTGCAAGACGATCGCGTACCGCCGGCCGCTACGCTCTTCCTCACGCCGCAGGCCCTGGTAGATCCAGTTCAGACAATCCGCTTTGGTGGTAGGTCCGTCATTGGGACAGACGACGTAGTGCACTTTTGCAAACCGTGACGCGCACGAGGCGGCCTTCGCTTGCGTCGCTAGATCGTTCGGATAGACTCCCAACCAGAACTCGTAGTTCTTGTAATCGATCGCAGCCACGTTGTGCTCGATCATCTTCTCGATCACGTCATGCTCGGCCCAGCAGGGAACGAATATCGCGATCAAGGGCTGCGCTTCGAAGCCGGCGCCAGGCAAGCGCACGGATACCTTGCCGCGCCGCCGGAAACGCAGGCGGCACCAGAAGTAGAGGTAGAAGAGGTCTAAAAGGAAATCATCCAATCCGCTCGCGAACACCCAGACGGCGAGGGGCGCGAGGACCTCGGCGGCAAGCCGGTCCAGCGGCATGGAGCGTTGTGAAGCCACCAAGTATAACGTGGCTTTTCCATTAAAAATGTTTTGGGCCTATTGTTCGGCGTGTTTTTTATGCTCCCTTCCGAAAGGGCCAGGGCGAGTCCCCGTGGCCTCGCGATGATGCTGCCTTCAAAGGGCCAGCCCGTTTCAGCGGGTTTCGTAAGCCGGCAGATTCAGTTTTGAGGCCGTGAAAACATAGAGAACAAAGATCTCGACCGCGAATGGGGGAAAGCCAAGGAACCCCAGCACGGGCATTTCGAAAACGCGCCAGTCCTCAAGAATCGGAAAGATGTAGAGCCATTTCGCCTCGGCCCAATAGTTCCAGAATTCCCAGAAAATGCCGCATACTCCACCGGCGATCAACAGCGCCAGTAGCCGGGCGTTGTAGCCCACAGCAAGGTCGCCTGAGATGCTCGGGGCGCCCGCACGGCGGTTTAGGGGATCGACCAGGAAGATGAAGCCGAGCCAGACAAGTCCGAACATGTACTGCGCCTGATCCCGCGGCACGAGCAGGGGAACCGTCACCATCGCCAAGCCCAGGATGACCCAAACCCACGAGGCTTTGCCGGGCGCGGCAGCCGAGACTGCCGATTGCAGGTGCAGGGGCTGTGCCTCCGCCGCAGGCTTGTGCAAACCAGAGGACGCCGGCGCGGCGTGAGAGCGGAACTGCGTGGCCAAGACAAACTCGGTTGTTTCCAGGACCGCCGGCCAAATCGTCGCAAACGACCAACCATAGCCGAGGTAACGCAGGTACTCGTTTTGCGGAAGCCCAACGTAGGTCCAGTTGATCAACCGGAGGTTGTAAGCTTCGAAAACCAGCCACAGGAAAACGGACAGCACCGCCATCCAAACGAAAGCGCCGGGCTCCGAGCGCAGCATGGAGCGCTTCCTCAGGCTGAACACAGCTCCGTCGACAGCCAGAATATAGGCCGACCATACGATAGGCGTGAAGTAGATGGTGACGGGCCAGACTTGAAAATACAGCAGCAGCTCCGCCAGCCCGATGAGCGCGAGTCCGACCCAACCATACGTTGGAAAGCGTGCCGCCCTTGGCGCGCGAAGAAAACTCGCGAGCAGATAGAGGGCCGCTGCCAAGGCCGCCGCCACGCCCACGAAAACCATATTTGTTAATCTACCGGAAAAGGCGGTAACACGATTTGTGTGCCGCCCGCGCAAGCGGCTGGCGCTTGCTGTACCTGTTTTTTGCCGGCTTCGCCCATCGCGAAGCCTCGCGCTGTTTCTTTCCCATGGAGCTTTCCTTCGAGTTGCCTTTGGCCGAGAATCAGGCGCCGGACTTTGAGTCGGTGCCTGACGTGCCCGGGACCTTGATCGTGCATTTCGAGCAGGGCGCTCCTTATCTCGCCCGCACGGCGCGTCTGCGGCGCCGGCTGCGACGCTTGCTTGCTCCCGCGAAGCAGTCGGCGTTTTGGGCGGGAGTACGGCACGCCGCCCGGCAGGTTCTCTATCAGCCAACGGGATCGGCCTTCGAATCGAGCGTGCTGCTCTACCACCTCGCGCGGCGGCACCGTCCTGAAAATTACCGCTGGTATCTGCGGCTCCGCACACCGCCGTTTGTGAAAGTGCAGTTGGCCAATGAATATCCGCGCACCTATATCACAAGCAAGCTGACCGGACGGAGGGCGCTTTTCTTCGGACCCTTCGTTTCTCGCGTGGCAGCGGAGCGATTCGAGAGCGCGTTCCTCGATCTGTTCAAGATCCGGCGCTGCAGCGAGGATATCAAACCCGATCCGGCGCACCCGGGATGTATCTACGGCGAAATGGACATGTGTCTGCGGCCATGCCAGGCGCGCGGTTCGCTGGAGGATTACCGCTCGGAAACCGGGCGCGTGATCGAGTTCCTCGACACTCGCGGCTCATCGCTCGTGACGGAGATCGGCCAGCAGCGAGAGGCGGCCAGCGGGGCGCTGGAATTCGAGGAAGCGGCCCGCCAGCACACCCGCCTGCAGAGGGTTCACGAAACCATGAAACTGGCCGGCGATCTGGCGCGCGAGATCGATGGACTATTCGGCGCGATCATTCAACCGTCGGTTCGTGAAGAAGCCGTCGAGATTCTGTTTGTCTACAAGGGCTTCTTGCAAGCCCCCTGTACGTTTGCCCTCGGCGTGGAAGACGGCAAGCCGGTTTCGCTCGACCGCAAGCTGCGCGAAACGCTGGCGGCGTTTGAGCCATTCACGAGCGATGCGCAAGAACGCGCCGATCATCTGGCGCTGCTGAGCCGCTGGTATCACAGCTCGTGGCGCAGCGGCGAGATCGTGCTGTTCGACGGGATGGACCAAGTCCCCTACCGGCGACTCGTCAACGCCATTTCGCGGGTGCAGCGGAGCAGGAGCACCGCCACGGATGAAGCCTCCGGGAAGCGGTGACGGCGGGAGAGCCAATTTTGAAGCCAAAAATTGGGTTCGTTTGGGTTCGTTTTCGGATGGCGATGAAGAAAACAAAGGGTGTATTGGGTTCGTTTCGTAGAATTTTTTTTGCCCCTTTGCGCGACGTGAGCGAGAGGCGCCGTGGCAGGCGTTTTCGCCATCTCCTCGTTTACCACCCCAAGCACCACGCGGCCCATACATTGGATTCGTTGCCTCCCGCGGGCACGGCATTGCCGTGCCCCTACTAGATCCGATCGGACTGCCCCAGGGTTCCGCCGCGCTCCACCCTGGACTACGTTGTGTCGCCGCTTCGCGGCTTCAGATTGCTGTCGCCGACGCGAAAGCAAAGACTCTTGCCACTTGCCAGCGAGGGTCTTTCCCGCCGTCAACAAAAGCGTCCGTTAAGCAGCCTGAAAGAACGCTCTGAGCAGTTTGCCATGGCCACTCGCGCGTTGGCTGCAGAGTGCTCGCCCACGCTCGCGCCTCTGACTCGGGATGGGAGGATACTCCGATCCCAGGCTAGCAGCCGTGTCAAGGGATTCACGGCAATTTTTCCGGGCGAGTTGTGACCCGGCCAACCAGGGAACGGCCGGCCAGGGTTTGAAATGTGATGTATAATATACATCATGAGGCGAACACAGCTTTATATGGATGATGACCTGTGGGCAGCCCTGCATGTTCGCTCCCGAGAATCCGGTCAATCTGTCTCGGAACTGGTCCGTCAGGCCGTTCGCGAGAGGTACCTTGGTGATCGCGACCAGCGTAGGCGAGCCATGGAGGCATTCATTGGGATTCGCAAAGACCGCTCGGACATCGAGGATTCCGAAGCTTATGTTCGCCAGCTACGCAAGAGCACGCGATTGAAGCGGATTGCTGAGTGAACCCCGTTCTGATTGATTCCGATATCCTGATTGAGATTTCTCGCGCGCGAAACCGGCAGGTCCTCGCTCGCTGGGTTGAATTGAGCCACTCCGACGCGGGTATCTTATGCTCCCCGGTGACAGTGGCAGAAATCTGGTCAGGGGCACGTCCAACGGAGCAGACCGCCACAGAAGAACTCCTAGCGGCGCTCGTCTGCGTACCTATCGGTGTCGAGATTGGACGCCTCGCCGGGCACTACATGGCTCGCTACGCTAAGAGCCATAACCTGGAGATTGGAGACGCCTTAATAGCCGCAACGGCGTCCAGCCATAGCGCCCTCTTGTGGACGCGAAACCGGAAGCACTACCCCATGAGAGACGTCAAATTCTACTGATCGGCGAACCTACGTCCCCAGCGGCAGGAAGTATTGCGTGCCGCGGACAGGGCGGCTCAGTTCCTGCAGCAGCTCTTCGAGATCGCCGGGTTTTTGCACGAAATCGACCTGCGTGGTATCGACAACAAGCACGTCGGAGTTTTTGTAGTGCGCGAAGAAATGTTCGTAGGCGCGCACGACCTCGGTGAGATATTCATCGGAGATGCGGGCTTCCGATGAGACATTCTTTCGCAGAATCCTTTCCCGCAGCACTTGCGGCGACGCCTTCAGATACACAACCAAATCGGGCGACGGCAACTGCTCCTTGAACATCTTGTAATACTCGTCGTACACGGCAACCTCGTCGTCGTTGAGGTTGATGTAGGCGAAGAGCTTGTCTTTCTCGAAGAGAAAGTCGGCCACGAGCGGGTTGCGGGAGCCGTCCGCGATCGCTTCCTTCACGCGATTGTAGCGGTGGATCAGGAAATACATCTGGGCGCGAAACGAGGACCCCTGCTCGCCGCGGTAGAAATCGCTCAGGAAGGGGTTTTCTTCGGGGTCGAGAACGGAGTGGGCGTGCATGCGCTCGGCAAGGGCCGTGGTCAGGCTGCTCTTGCCAACACGCAAAGGGCCTTCGATCGCGATATATCGTGCGGGAGTCATCGTTTGTCCAATGTTTCGTGCTCAAGGCTGAGCCTCTGGCGGGCCGTTAGCCATGTTCTTCCGGTCAATCAGCGGTGCATCAGCCGGTCAACCTTTCAGCGGGCACGGCATGCCGTGCCCCTAACAGTTCCACTTCAAAGCCGCCGGAACGCCAAGCGGGCGGACACGGAGGTCCCCCCCACGCCTAGACGGGCCGGTGGTCTCTGACTTCAAAAGCCCAGGCTTGCCTGCGCTCCTTGCGGAACCTCAATCTTGAAATATTCGAAGGCCAGCCGCGTTCCGACGCGCCCGCGCGGCGTGCGGTCGAGAAAGCCGAGCTGCATCAAGTAAGGCTCGTAGACTTCTTCGATCGTACTGGCATCTTCCCCGACCGAGGCTGCAATCGTGTTCAGCCCAACGGGTCCGCCGGCATATTTGCCGAGAATCGTCCGCATCACCTTCTGGTCGATTTCATCGAGCCCGTAGAGATCCACTTCGAGCAGGTCGAGGGCCGTGCAAGCGATCTCGCGCGTGATGCGTCCGTCGGCGCGCACCTGCGAATAGTCGCGCACGCGGCGTAGCAGACGGTTGGCGATGCGCGGCGTACCGCGGCTGCGTTTGGCCAGTTCCTCGGCCCCATCCGCGTCGATTTCGACGCCCAACATGCGCGCGGAGCGGGAAACAATGGAGGTCAACTCTGCCGCTCCATAGGGATTCAGCCGCAAGGTCAGGCCGAACCTGCCGCGCAGCGGCGCGGAAAGCAGGCCGGCCCGCGTGGTCGCGCCGATTACCGTGAACGGAGGCAACGGGATCGAATGCGTCCGCGCACCGGGGCCGCTGCCGATCATCAGATCGACGCGAAAATCCTCGAGCGCGGCGTAGAGCATCTCCTCCACGTCGGCCATCAGCCGGTGAATTTCGTCGATAAAAAAAACCTGCCGCTCCTGGATGGCCGTGAGCGCGCCGGTAAGATCGAGCTTTTTCTGAAGAACCGGCCCCGAGGTTAAATCCACCGGCACACCCAACTCGTTGGCAATGATGTGTGCCAGCGTCGTTTTGCCGAGACCGGGGGGACCGTAGAGCAGCACGTGGTCGAGGGCCTCGCCGCGCCCCTTGGCGGCTTCGATCGCGATGGAGAGGACTTCCTTCAGCTTCGGCTGGCCGACGAAATCCGCCAGGCGCTGGGGGCGCAGCGTCAGATCGAACTGCTTGTCGTCGTCCTGCGGGACGGGAGAGACAATGCGTTGGTCGGTCATGGTTGTGCCGCTACCGGATCGACTCCAGCGAGCGCCGGAACAGAGGCTCGAACTCGACGGGGGCGCCGGTCTCACGGGCTTTGCGGACGGCCTTTTCCGCCGCGTCGCGGGTGCATCCCAGATTCATGATCGCTGAAATCACGTCCTGCTCGATCGACCCCGGCGTACCGGGGGCTGGTTCGGGCGCCTTGGCGCCGTCCGTCAACGAAACGATCTTTTCGCGCAGCTCGAGCACCATCCTCTCGCCGGTCTTGCGGCCCACACCGGGAATGCGCGTTAGGCGCGCGGTGTCGCCGCTGGAGATGGCCGCGATCAACTCGTCCGCCGGCAAGCCGGAAAGCACCGTGATGGCGAGGCGCGGGCCGATGCCGCTCACGGAAATGAGCTTCTCAAAAATTGACTTCTCGCTACGAGTCAAGAAGCCGAACAGGGCCAGGGCGTCTTCGCGGACGTGGGTATGGGTATGCAGCGCAACTTCTTCGCCCGGCTGGCCGAGCTGGGAGAACGTGGAAACCGGAATGATCACCGCATAGCCGACCCCACCCACTTCCAGGAGGGCTGAATTCGGCTTTTTTTCCAATAACTTACCGCGAAGGTGACCGATCATCCGGGCTCGCGCCGCCGTGCCGCAACCAGAGCAAATTATCGCGACCCGTCGCGGGGAGTGTCAAGCCGAAACGCGTTGGGAAGCACGTATCATGGAGTGCTGGATAGCAAGAGAGCGATGGCGCTGCGCAGAATCTTTGTCGAATCAATCGCGGACGGGCGTGCGAACGTCACGGGCGAGCGGGCGCATCACCTGCACCGGGTGGCGAGGCTGCGGCCGGGAGAACTGGTGGAAATTTCCGACCACACCAAGGCCTTTCGGGCGGAGGTCGAGCGGTCGCGCGCCAATGAAGTGACCTTTGTGCTCCGTGAGCAGATCGACGACTCCGCTCCACCTGTGAAAATCACCCTTGGGTTGGCGATTTTCAAGTTTGCCCGCATGGAGCTGGCCATCGAGAAGGCGACGGAGCTGGGCGCGGCGGTCATTCTACCGGTGGATGCGGAGCGGAGCGACAAGGGATTGGTGCAAGGCGCTCACAAACGCCACGAGCGCTGGCAAAGAATCGCCGAGGAAGCGGCCGGGCAGTCACGCCGTCTGGCGCCGCCGAAGGTGCGGAGGCCCGTTGGTTTCGCAGAGGCTTTGGCGGGCGCCGGCCCGGGCCTGCGGCTGTTCCTGGACACGGATTCGCCACTCATGAAAGATGTGCTTGCTGAAGGGACGGGGTCCGCGGCACCGCCAGCGGAGGCGACGCTGCTGATCGGGCCGGAGGGCGGCTGGAGCGACACCGAGCGCGAAGCCGCGCGCCGGGCGGGATTTCTGGCTGTCGGTTTGGGCGAAGGCATTCTGCGGGCAGAGACGGCCGGAATGGCGGCGATGGCCGTGCTGGGGCACTGGTTGAGCCCGCCTTCGCGTTGATGCTTTCACGAAAGTGCCAGGTCGGAAAACCGGGGGAACGCCTACGTGGGCATGGACGCCCCGCCACGAGCATCCGCTTTTCAAAACCGGAACCTTGCGGAATGTCGTAACCAGCCGGCTGCGATAGGCTAGAAGGACAAACGGGAAGGAAGCACCGTTACTTCTGCTCCCGCGACAGTGTACCGGTCCGACCGGCCGCTTGCATCCGTCGTCCGCGCCTATGAAAAAGCTGCTTGCCGCCAACCGCGGAGAAATTGCCATCCGCATCATGCGCGCCGCCACCGAAGTCGGCCTGCGCACTGTCGGTATCTATTCCCACGAAGACCGGCTCGGGCTGCATCGCTTCAAAGCGGATGAAGCCTATTTGATTGGCGAAGGCAAAGGCCCGGTGGCCGCCTACATGGACATTGAGGGCATTATTGCCATCGCCAAGGAATACGATATCGACGCCATCCATCCGGGCTATGGCTTCTTGTCCGAGAACCGCCACTTCGCCGAGGCCTGCAAGAAAGCAGGCATCACGTTCGTAGGGCCGCCGGCGGAGCTGCTCGATCTGCTCGGCGACAAGCTGGCCGCGCGCAAGCTAGCCCAGAAAGCCGGTGTGGCAGTCGTGCCGGGGCTCGAGTCGCCTGTGGCTGATCCGGCGGAAGCGCAACGAGCCGCCAAAGAAATCGGGTTCCCGGTGATTGTGAAAGCCGCGTTCGGCGGCGGCGGGCGCGGCATGCGCATCGTGCGGTCCGAGGCGGAACTTGCGGGCAAGATCGAGGAGGCGCAAAAGGAAGCCCAGCTTGCCTTCGGCGACGGCTCCGTCTTTCTCGAACGCTACGTGCCCCGGGCGCGGCATATCGAGGTGCAGATTCTGGCCGACGCGCACGGCAACGTGATGCACCTGTATGAGCGCGACTGTTCCGTGCAACGGCGGCACCAGAAGGTGGTCGAGGTGGCGCCCGCGGCCAATATCTCCGAACGTCTGCGGAGCGAGCTTTGTGATGCGGCGGTCAAGCTGGCCCACACGGCGAAGTACGTGAGCGCGGGGACGGTCGAGTTTCTGGTGAACGCCGACACAGAGGAGTGGTTTTTCATCGAGGTGAACCCGCGCATTCAGGTGGAGCATACCGTCACCGAGATGGTCACGGGCATCGATCTGGTGCGCTCGCAGATTCTGGTGGCGCAGGGATACCGGCTTCGCGAAGCGCCGCTTTCGTTGCCTGAGCAGGAGGACATTTCTTCGAAGGGTTTTGCGATCCAGTGCCGCATTACGACCGAAGATCCCGAGAACAATTTTTCTCCCGACTACGGACGCATCACCACCTACCGCTCTCCAGCCGGATTTGGGATCCGGCTTGACGGCGCCACGGCCTATGCCGGGGCGGAGCTGAATCCATATTACGATTCGCTGCTGGTCAAGCTCACCTCCTGGGACAACACGCTGGCGGGGGCCTGCCAGCGGGCCGACCGCGCCTTGCGGGAGTTCCGCATTCGCGGCGTCAAAACGAATATTCCGTTTCTCGAGAACGTGGTCAATCATGCGGAGTTTCAGGCCGGACGCGTGACCACAGGCTTTCTTGACGAACGGCCCGAGCTGTTTCAGTTTGCGGCGCGGCGTGACCGGGCGACGCGGCTGCTGAGCTACGTGGGTGACGTGATCGTCAACGGAAACCCGGCGGTGCAAGACAAGCCAAGGCCTGCGATGCTCGACGAGCCACCGCCGATGGGTTTTGAGCGAGGGGCCAAGCCGCCGCCCGGAACGCGGCAGCGGCTGCAGGAGTTAGGGCCGAAGGCGTTTGCGGTGTGGGTTCGCGGTGAGCAGCGCTTGCTGATGACCGACACGACGATGCGCGATGCGCACCAGTCGCTGCTCGCCACACGCATGCGGACGTACGATCTGTTACGCCCGGCCGAAGCCGTGGCGCAGCGCCTGCCGGAGCTTTTCAGCCTGGAAATGTGGGGCGGCGCCACGTTCGACACAGCGTTGCGGTTCCTCCACGAGGATCCATGGGAACGCCTGCGCCGGTTGCGGGAGAAGATTCCCAATATCTGCTTCCAAATGCTGTTGCGGGCGTCGAACGCCGTTGGGTACACGAGTTATCCGGACAACGTGGTGCGCGAATTCGTGCTGGAGGCGGCGCGGCAGGGCATCGATATCTTCCGCATTTTCGACTCGCTCAATTGCATTGACAACATGCAGGTGGCGATCGACGCGGTGCTCGAGACGGGCGCCGTGTGCGAGCCGGCGTTGTGCTACACGGGCGATATTCTCAATCCGAACCGTCCCAAGTACAACCTGGCGTATTACGTGGAGATGGGCAAGCAGTTGGAAAAGATGGGCGCCCACATTCTCGGCATCAAAGACATGGCGGGCCTCTGCAAAGCGCCGGCCGCGTATGAGCTTGTGAAGGCGCTGCGGCAGGAAATCGGCATCCCGATTCATTTCCACACACACGATGCGAGCGGCGTGAATGCGGCGACGCTGCTGAAGGCCGCCGAAGCGGGCGTGGACATCGTAGACGGCGCGGCGGCCGCGATTAGTGGACAGACCAGCCAGCCGAATTTGAATTCGGTGGTCGAGGCGCTGCGCCACACCGGGCGCGATACCGGCCTCGACTTCGAGGCGCTCGATGAATACTCGCGGTATTGGGAGAAGGTGCGAACATACTACGCGCCGTTTGACAACGGGCCTAAATCGGGCAGCGCGGACGTCTATCTGCACGAGATTCCCGGCGGGCAGTACACGAACCTGCAGCAGCAGGCGGCGGCGATGGGCCTTTCCCACCGCTGGCGCGAAGTAGAGCGCATGTACGCCGAAGTGAACCAACTCTTCGGTGACATCGTGAAAGTCACTCCTTCAAGCAAAGTCGTCGGCGATATGACGCTCTTTCTGCTTGTGAAGGGTATGACGCCGCAGGACGTGCTGGCGCTCGATGAGAGCCACGATGTGGCGTTTCCAGATTCCGTGCGCGACATGCTGGCTGGATCGCTCGGCACGCCGCCTGGGGGCTGGCCGCCGAAGCTGCAAAAGATCGTTTTGCGCGGCAAGCCGCCTGACGACGGGCGGCCCGGGGCGAGGCTTCCGGCGGCCGATTTCGAGGCCGTGACGCGGCAGCTCGAGAAGGAGTTGGGCCGCGCGACCGGACGCGACCAGGTATTGAGCTACCTGCTGTATCCCAAGGTCTACCTGGACTTTGCGGAAATACGCCGGCTTTACAGCGACGTCGGCGTGTTGCCGACGCCGATGTTTTTCTACGGCATGGAGGTGGGGCAGGAAGTCGCGATCGATATCGAAGAGGGGAAGACGCTGATCGTCAAGTTCCTTACAGTGGGTGATCCGCATTCCGACGGCACGCGCACGGTCTTCTTCGAGTTGAACGGCCAGCCGCGGGAAGTGAATGTGCGCGACCAGTCGCTCAAGTCGGAAAAGCGAACGCATCCGAAGGCCGATCCCGCCCAGGCGGGACACATCGGCGCCCCCACGCCAGGGCTTATCACGGGCCTGTTCGTGCAAACCGGGCGCGAAGTGAAGCGCAACGAGAAGCTCCTGACACTTGAAGCGATGAAGATGCAGAGCACGATCTACGCGCCGCAGGACGGGAAGATAGCCGAAGTGTTGATCGAACCAGGCCGGCAAGTGGAAGCGAAGGATTTGCTGCTGGTGATGGAGTGAGGATTTAAGGTCAAGCGGCACAGAATCACAACAAGCTTTCCGGCGCCCGTTCCGGGCGCGGTCTCTTGAAACTGGCAACCCAGGGTTCCGCTTCGCTTCACCCTGGGCTAAGTTCCTACGGCGCTTCGGGCCTTTGCGTTATTGAATCGATGCTGGGTCCTGCATCCCCGTGTTCGCTTTCATTGCTTTTTGCGGGCACCAATTCGGACAGGTCAGCAGTGCGCACCGCGTCGTGTCTTGCTAATGCGTCATCGCGTAGATGATGTAGTTGATGCCGAAGCGGTAGGCGAGGGCGGTCATCGGCTCGGGGTACTCGGGCATATCCGCGTGCTCCCAGGCGTCGCCAACGTCCATATTGAAGTTGACGGCGACGACCAAACGTCCCTCGTAGTCGTAGATACCGCGCCAGATGGGCGGCGAGTAGGGCGTGACGACGACCGTCTGGCCGCCAGGGCCGGCTCGAAGATGGCGCAGACCGGGAATCTGCGTGCGCTGATCGAGATCGTAGAGGACGTGCAGCAGCGCATCGTCTTCGGGCAGATCGATGATCGGCTGGTCCGGAAATACCCGCAACATCGTCTGCCGAAAGACTTCCCATTCTTCGGGGCCGTGAAAATCGTCAACGACCAGGAATCCCCCCCGTAAAAGGTACTCGCGCAGACGGTCGGTTTCTCCTTTGCTGAGGTCCCAGTAGCCGGTCTGCGTAGCGTAGGCCCACGGATATTCGAAGATGCGGTCGTCGGTGAGGGGGACGTGGCGGCCTTCGCCGGCTTCGATGTTCGTGAGCCGCCGGATGCCCTGGAGAAAATGGATGTCCGCGGCGGGCCAGTCCTGCCGCCACCAGGGCCGGCCGAAGAATCCGCGCGCCCAAGCGAGATTGGCGTATTCCACGCGGATGAAGTAGAACTCCGCGTCGAGGTCTTCACCCGCTGTATTCTCGCTGCTCGAAGCGACGGGGAGCAGGCCGGCTAGCGCCAGCCAGAGCGACAGAATCAACGCAGCGCCGACATACGAGCGGCTCTTCATTACGTGCATTATAGGTTGATCGGCGTGCCCGTCCGGCAGCCTCATCGCGTGGCGGCGCACGTTTTGACGCAGTCACCGGAGTAGACGCGGCAGTCGGGAATCGGATCGAGGAATGATGGCGTCTTACGGCGATGGATCAGATTCCCACCACGCCGCGCCACGTCTTGGCCATCAGCGCATGGCCGGCCATCGAGGGGTGGACGCCGTCGCGCGCCCAGTATTCGGGTGCAGCACCGCCTTTGACGGCATCGTCGAACATCTTCTGGAAGGGAACCCAAAGCGCCCCCGCCTTGTCCGAGACGCGTTTCGCCGCGGCCCGGCGTTCGTCGAATTCCGGAAACCATTTTTCATTGACGGCGCCGCAGCGCAGGACAAAAGGTTCGCAGATCACGAACGCCGCTTCAGGAAGCGCCTGGCGTGTTCGGGCGAGCAGAGCGGCGAAGCCCGTCTCATACTGCTCGACCGTGCCGTCGTATCTGCCATTGAGCTTGTGCCAAATGTCGTTGACGCCGATCAGAATGCTGAGTAGAGAGGGTTTGAGTTCGAGACAATCCGCCTGCCAGCGCGCTTCAAGGTCGGGGACCTTGTTGCCGCTGATGCCGCGGTTATAGATCTGCAGGTTTAACGCTGCCTGATCCCGCTGCAACTCGCTGCCCAGCAGAAAGGGATAGCCGCGTCCCATGGCTCGGGGGTCGTTGACTTGATCCTGGCGTTCGCGATCCCGCCCCGCGTCGGTAATCGAGTCCCCCTGGAAAAGAATGACCGCGCCACCTTTCAGTTGGACCGCCGCTTGCGCCGGCCGAACTCCCCCGCCGAATCCGGCGGCCAGCGCCGTGGCTCCGAGCATTTCCCGCCGTGATAGCAGCATGGTTGACTCCTTCGATCGTAAGCCGTCTCGATTCTAGCGGATCGGCCCTCCTTTGGGCTAAAGGTCCGCGATAGCAGCCCCTTGCAGAAAGGCGAGGGGTTTTGGGCGCACTCTGCGAGCCTGCCAGAGCCACCGAGCGCAGCCCCTTTCACACCGCGGGCCGGAACCCGCGAAGCCGCAGGCTGTTCATCACGACCGAGACGCTTGAGAACGCCATCGCGGCCGAGGCGATGATCGGCGAGAGCAGCCAGCCGGTCCAGGGATAAAAGATGCCCGCCGCCACGGGGATGCCGACCACGTTGTAAGCGAAGGCCCAGAAAAGGTTCTGCCGGATCACTTTTATCGTCTTGCGGGAGAGTTCGATGGCCGCGACCACGCCTTTCAGATCATTGCCGACCAGAATCATGTCGGCGGTTTCGATGGCTACGTCAGTTCCGGCCCCGACAGCGATGCCGAGATCCGCCTGCGCCAGGGCGGGAGCGTCGTTGATGCCGTCACCCACCATCGCGACCGCTTGTCCGCTCGCCTGAAGCTTCTTTACCTCTTCTGCTTTGCGGTCGGGGAGAACCTCCGGCAGCACGCGGCTGATACCGACTTCCCGCCCGATCGCTTCGGCGGTCTGCCTATTGTCGCCGGTGATCATCGCGACTTCGAGACCCATCTCACGCAGGCGGGCAATGGATTCGCGTGCGCCGGGTTTGGCCGTATCCGCCAGCGCAATCAGGCCTGCGAGCTTCCCGTCCACTGCGGCGAAAATCACGGTCTTTCCTTGTTTGGCCAGTTCATCGCGGCTTTTGGCCACAATCGACGTGCCGACGCCTATTTCTCGCAGCAGACTCTCGCGCCCCACAACCCAGTGTCGCCCACTGAGGCGCGCTTCCACTCCAAAGCCCGAGCGAGAATCGAAGTTTTCCACGTCCTCCAGGCGCAGGTTGCGGGCCTGCGCCTCCTTTACGATCGCTTCGCCCAGAGGATGCTCGGAGCGCCGCTCGATCGAAGCCACAGCGGCAAGCAGATCATTCTCGTTTCCACCCGTGAATGCTGCGACGTCCGTCACGCGCGGTTTGCCCGTGGTAATCGTGCCGGTCTTGTCGAAGACGACCGTTCGGATCTTATGCGAGATTTCAAGTGCGCCGCCGCTTTTGATGAGGATGCCGTTTTCGGCGCCTCGCCCGATGCCGACGATCACCGCCGTGGGCGTGGCCAGTCCCATGGCGCACGGGCAGGCGATGATGAGGACGGCGACGGCGTTCAGCACGGCCAGCCGCAGGGCCTGGTCGGGCGGCGCCAGCCAATACCAGGCGGCGAAGGTCACAGCCGCGATCAGAATCACGATCGGTGTGAAGTAGCCGCTGATGACGTCCGCCAGCCGCGCGATTGGCGCTTTTGATCCCTGCGCTTTCCGGACTAGCTCGATGATCTGCGACAGCACCGTGTCGCGGCCTACCTTCCGCGCTTCGAATCGAAAACTGCCGGAGGTGTTAATCGTGCCGCCGAAAACATCGTCGCCCGCGGTTTTTTCCACAGGCACGCTCTCGCCTGTCAGCGCCGACTCGTCAATCGCCGATTGGCCGTCAGAGACCTTGCCGTCGACAGGAATCTTTTCGCCGGGCCGGACGACGACGATATCCCCAGCGATGACGTCCTCGATCGGGATGTCGGCTTCCGCGCCGTCGCGGACCACTCGCGCCGTTTTCGCTTGCAGGCTCAGCAGGCCGCGAATCGACGAGGAGGTTCGAAAGCGTGCGCGCGCTTCGAGCAACCGGCCGAGCAGAATCAAGGTAATGATCGCCGCCGCCGTCTCAAAGTAAACCGGCACATGCTCGGGATGAATTGCATTGGGGTCCACGAGACGGGGCGCTACCGTTGCGATCGTCGAGTACAGGAAAGCCGCACCCGTGCCGACGGCGATCAGTGTGTTCATATCGGCCGAGCCGTGGCGAGCGGAACTCCAAGCGGCGCGATAGAATTGCTTGCCGCCGTAGACAACCACCGGAAGCGCCAGCAAAAACTGCACCCAATGGCTGCCAGCAAATGAAATGAACCCGTGCGACATTGCGATTACCAGCAGCGGCAGGGTAAAGAGGGCCGAGACGATGAACTTGCGCTTCCATTCGTCCGCTTCGGCTTCTTCGTCGCCCCCACCATGATGATGCTGGTGCGCGTCTTCCTCTTGCTCGCGAGCCTGATATCCGGCGTCTTCAACTGCCTTGCGCAGCCTGCCGACATCGACGCGCGTCGGGTCGTATTTCACCCACGCCGAGCCAGTGGCGAGGTTGACCTCGCAGTCGATAACGCCCGGAACCGCCTTTACCTGCTTCTCGATCGTGTGGACACAGCCGGCACACGTCATGCCACGAATCGCCAGCTCAGCTTCCTTTGTCGTGTTTGTAGCGCGGTCAGGTTTATTTGCGGCGGGAGCGGGCGCCGTCGTTTTTTGCGGCGTGGGGCCCAGGCTCACGAGGCCCGAACCCTGCATAATCCCGGTCGGGGATCCGGGCGGCTTCGACGGTGTTCCGTCACCCGCCACCGAATACCCTGCCGAACGCACGGCCTGCCGCATCCGCTCCGATGTCACCGCTGCCGGATCGATGGTCGCTTCGGCATCACCGCTTACAAGATCAACCGAAGCTTCCTTGACGCCGGGCAGGGCTTCGAGGCTGCGTTTCACGGTCTGCACACAGCCATTGCACGTCATACCTTCGACTTTCAGACGGACGACCTCAAGGGCCGTTGTGGATTGCGTATCGCTCATGATTTCCTCCCGCGTGTTCCGCGGCCCTGAGCTAGCGAACTGTTCCGGGGCGGGTGCAGGTCATCAGGCTTCAGGCCTTCGATCAGCCCGCAGATCAAACCGTCCTTCTCTCCTTCCCGATTCCAGGCGTCGAGCGTCTGTTTCAGCTCGGCGCGATACCGCCTCAACTCGTCCAGTTTGCGGTCGAGTTCCGCCAGCCGCGCCTCGGCCAGCGTGCGAACCTCGGCGCAGGGCCGCCGCCCATGTTTGGCCTCGTCGACGATCCAGGCGATCTCGTCGAGGCTGAAGCCGACGCTCTGCGCCTTCTTGATGAAAGCGAGCCGGTCAAACACCGAGCGGTCGTATAGGCGATATCCCGCTTCCGTGCGAGTGGCCGGTGAAATGAGCCGGCGGCTCTCATAGAACCGCAGCGCCTCAACACCGACACCCGACTGCCGGGCGACTTCGCCGATTCTCAGTTGCATTTGGGGTCTCTTTGTCATTGCATCCCTAGTATATAGTCTATAGTTAACTATAGAGTCAAGACTAAAAGCACGGAATTCCTTTGACCAATCGTATGGAATTGAAATCTAAGGAGTTAGAAATCTCTCCGGTCGAGGTCCTATGCCTTCGCGCCCCTGCCGCTGAGACTTTCGAGCACTGCCGGCACATGGCCGGTCACGCTGACCTTGGGGTAGATGGCCGCGATCTTACCGCCGCCGTCAATCACGAAGGTAGTGCGCTCGATGCCCATGTATTTGCGGCCGTACATCGACTTCTCTTTCCAGACGCCGTATCTCTCGGCGATGGCGTGGTCTTCATCGGCGAGCAGCGGGAACGGGAGATCGAACTTAGTTTTGAACTTCTCGTGCGACTTGACGCTGTCGGGGCTGACGCCGAGCACGACGCTGTTTTTCTTCTTGAATTGCGCGATGGCGTCGCGGAAGTCGCACGCCTCCTTGGTGCAGCCCGAGGTGTTGTCCTTGGGGTAAAAATAGAGAACAATGGTCTTGCCCTGCAGGTCTTTGAGCTTGATCTTCTCTCCAGAATCAGTCATGGCGGAAAAATCGGGAGCTTTACTTCCTACTTTCAACATAGAGGCCTCTTTCGTAAGAACATGAGTCAGAGTATTCGTGCGCGAGCTTCGGAGTTGTAGTCCGGCTGTCGCGCCCAGCCCAAAGTCCGCCGGCGAACCCGCTAATCCGGCGCCTTTTACCGAAGCTTCTCATAAAAGCTTCTCAGTCGTTCTTCATATACAGCCGTCCCGGCCGTCGCGATGATGTCGTTGTGATGCGCCCCGGGAACGCGCCAAAAGTCCTTCGGTTCGTTGGCGGCCGCATAAACCTCTTCACCGAAATCGAAATCAATCGTCTCGTCCTGATCCCCATGAATCACGAGGACAGGCGCCGCGACACGCGCAATCTTGCCCTTGGTGTCGAAACCCGAAGCAACCAGCGGCCCGAGCACGGGCAGCACGCGTTGCGCTACCGCTCCTACCGAAGGGAAAGGCGCTTCGAGAATGAGACCGGCCGCCGAACGGCGCGCCGCCAGGTCGGTAGCCACGGCTGTTCCCAGCGACTCGCCGTGAAGAATGATCTGCCCGGCTTGGTAGCCCTGGGAGAGCAGATAATCATAGGCTGCGGCGGCATCCCGATAGACGCCCTCCTCGGACGGGCGGCCCTCACTCTTGCCAAAACCGCGGTAGTCGATGATCAGCAGTTTCGACCCCGCCCTTCGGATCGACTCTATGTGATCCGGGCGGTCAGTAATGTTTCCGGCATTGCCGTGCAGGTACAGCGTAACGAAATGGCTCTCACCTTTCGGTTGCACAAGCCAGCCGTGAATCCGCAGTCCGTCGGACGTTTGCAACCACACATCCTCCGCGCCGAAAGCCGCCTGGCGATCCCACAGCCCCTCGGGGTAAGGCGAAGGATGGAAGATGGCGCGCTGCGCGAAAAAGGAAAGCACAAAATAAGTCCATCCCGCGAGTAGCGGCCACCCGAGCCACTTCGGTATTCTTAGCCGCATCGTAAGGCTAGTCCCCTCGACGGATGCGCCGAAGGGCCGAAACCTTCCAGGATAGTCCAGGAGACCCCTGGCGGTGGGCGCGAACCCGTGCGCAGGGTCGGCCGCGCGGGCAGAACCGGGTGGAACAATCGAGAGCGGGTGTTCGTAGGTTCGGTTAGAGGAAACAGAGCTGTGACGGAAAACCCACAGAGCCCGGCCGGGGAACAGCGTGAAAGCCGGGAAACCGCGTCGGCAACCGATCCCCTTGGCGTAGCCGGCGGAACACCGGCTCAAGCCCATGCCGAGACGTCAGCCATCCTCTACTGCGTCCGCTGCGGGGGAGCCATGGGACCGGGCGACCTTTTCTGCCACGCCTGTGGCTGGCACAGCAAGGCGTCTCTGCCGCCGGTTCGCGCGGCTGTCAATCCTTCGGACAAGAGCCGCCTGGCGACTTTGCTCCTTTGCGTTCTTCTAGGGTGGCTGGGCGCGCACCGCTTCTACGTAGGTAAAGTCGGCACCGGCATCCTCTGGCTTTTTACCTTGGGTTTTTTGGGGGTCGGTGTGATCTACGACCTAGTGCTGATTGCGACGGGCGAGTTTCGCGACGATCGGAATCGCAAAGTCGTTTTCTGGGAATGAGGCGAGCCTCCGCCGCAATCAAGCGCTGGACGCCGCTGGAGCAGCCGCGGCTTCCACTTCACGCATGACCCGCAACGTATTGCCGCCGAGAATCTTCTGAATATCCGCGGCGGCAAATTTTCGCTCCATCAGACCCGCCACGAGATTCGGAATCTTCGAGATGTCTTCCATGCCTTCCGGAGTTTGATCGTTCACGCCGTCAAAGTCGGATCCCAGACCCACATGATCGACGCCGGCAATCTTGACCGCATGCTCGATGTGGTCGAGAAGCCGGCTCAATGGGATGCGTCCCGCCCGCTCGATCCTCTGCTGGTCGATCTTCCGCAACTCGATGGAACGCTGTTTGGCGTCGCCGGCAAACTTCTTACGAATGGTGTCGGCCAGCGCATCCAGTTCGCTGAGCCCGCTGCTTTTGCGGCGGTACTCATCGTCGAGGAAGGAATTGTAGTAGTTGATGTGCGCGACGCCGCCCTTTTTTGAAAGCATGAGCAGCATCTCGTCGGTCATATTGCGCGGATGATCAGCCAGGGCGCGGCAAGAGGAATGCGAGGCAATGATCGGGGCCGACGAGGTTTCCAGCGCATCGGAAAATGTCCGGTCAGAAACGTGCGAGATATCGATCATCATCCCGAGCCGGTTCATCTCGCGCAGGATCTCGCGGCCAAAATCCGTAAGACCTTGGCCGGAGGATTTCGCACCGGAGCTGCCCGCCCAGGGCGTGTCGGCCGTGTGGGTCAGTGTCAGGTAGCGCGCGCCCAGCTGATGAAAATGCCGCAGGTGGTCGAGGCTGGAGTCAATCATGTGCCCGCCTTCGACGCCCATCAGGATGGCAATTTTCCCGGCCTGCTTCGCCCGGGCGATATCATCCGCGCTCACCGTAAGCACCAGGTCGTCCGGATGGCGCGTCACTTCGTTCCGCACAGCCGCGATGATGGCAAGCGCCCGCCTGACGGATTCCGGAGGGGGCTGTGCGGTGGCGCTCGTGTAGATCGAGAAGAAGACGCCAGTCACGCCGCCTTCCCGCATGCGGGGGATATCGACCTGCCCGTAGTCGTGGCGCTCGCCCAAATTGAAACCCTCGTCGGTAATCAGCATCGGCGTGTCGCAATGCAGATCGAGCACGATCGAGCGCTCAAGCAGGGTTCCGGGGGGCGCTGCTGTTTCGGCGTCCGCCGCTTCGGGTGAACTGCGCGTGGAGGAACAACCAGCCTGGGCCAGGGCCGCCACAGCGCTCCAGCCCCATTCACGGCGAGTCAGCTTCATGGATCAATTGTAAACCGGCGAAAGGTGAGGAGAGCAGTTCAGACTTGGCGAAAGAGCCCGGTTATCGCCCGGCCGCTACCAGGTCAATCACCGCGTACATGCCCAATTCGGGGAGTGTGAACTCCGTGGCGTCGGAGTCGGTGATCAGTTCCTTAGCGCTACCATTCGCAACGCCGAAAACCGTGGCCTTGGGCTGGGAGAAGCGTCCCCGGATGCGGAGGCGCAGGTCGAAGCCTGATCCCTGGGTGCCCAAGTAATTGAGCAAATGGATCCGCGTGCGCTTTCCGTCTCCCACCACACGCCCAACGAACGTCTCCGCGCCGAAGATGCGCAGGGTGCGTTTCGCATCGGTCAGATTGGTGCGGACTTTCTGCGCCAGCCGGCTGGGGTCGGCGGCCTCTTCCCGAGGGTATTCCGGGGAGCCGAACTTCACATTCAAGGCGAGGCGACGATCGGTGGCAGGGACCAGCTTGAACAGCAGATTCTTGCGAACCATCAGATTCATCAGCTCGCCCGACTCGGGCGAGCGGTCATCGACGTACCCGATATCGGCGCGAATCGGCAGATCGGCCGTTTCCAGTTGCTTTAGGAAGGCGAGCATGCGGCCCAAGGGATCGAGGCCGTCGAGATCAGTGTGCACCAGCGCGTTGGCACCGTAGACGAACGCCTCGGCCGCCGCCAATGCCGACGCAGCGCCAGGGGCTTCGTAGTAGTAACGGCGTTGTGGTTCCCGGATCAATTGCCAGCCATTACTTTCCACCCAGGGTGAGCGCGTGGCCGAGCTGGTGTTGACGCGCATCCTGACGCCTGGCGTGATCAGCTTCGCGAGCGAGGCTACGTCCACCGATTCGACGGAAATTCCCTCTTGCCCTTTCCAGGCGGATTGGCGCGCCGGCGGTACGGCGATGCGACGGATACCCGCTTGCCTTAGAGCAGCCGCCGTTTCGGGACCGGAATCCCAGTACACACCGGGCAGCAGTAGCGCCAGCAGGCAGGCGGCCATCATAGTTCGATGCTCCGCGTCTCGATGTGGTTGATGTCGTACGTGCCGAGCCTGAATTTCGTGGCGTATTCGATGTGCCCCGGTTCGCGGATGAAGCGGTTGAAGGCTGAGCTGGTCTCACGCTCGAATTTGATTCGATCGGGCGAGCGGTCGAACACCGATGGCGCGCCTTCGCTCTTGCGCTTGTCGTCGATCACGTCGATCAGCAGGCGGTCCATCGCGATGGGATCGGTGCCGAACATGATTTGTTTGGGGAAGAAGCGGAACTTCTTGTCCTCGGAGAATGGCCCGGCGTGCCAGACGCCGCGCAGGCCGTCCATGATGTTGAGCACCAGTTTGGAAGGAATCGGTTCGACGGAGGCCAGCGTGCCGATGAAGCTGTAGGTGTTGGTCTTTTCCCAGCGGTGCGAGCGGTCGACGTTCGAGAAATGCCCGTAGGCAATATTTTTCAGGCAGCCGGTGACGCCCGAAGCGCGATGCTCCTTCATGTTCGGCACATTGATGATTTTCGTCAGCGTCTCGGAAACCAATCGCACCAGAAACGAACGCGTGTCTTCTTCGCCGAAGAAGTCCGCCTCCACGTAAACCCGGGGGTCGTAACCGGCGAGCGATCCACGGCGTTGTTCCGCCGCGCCGATGTGCACACCCGCCGACACGTATTTGCCGTAACCGACGGCGTCCATCTGATTCTGAAAGCGCTCATAGATGTAGATGCGATCGGCGGGGACACCGACGGCGATGACGTTGCGGACGATGTCGGCGACGATTTCCGGGTTCGACATAATGTTGGGCGCGCCCGAGCAATTGACCTTGATGCCGACGACGTCGGAGGGTGTCACAAACCGCGCCCAGGAATCACGCTCGTCCCGGTCGCCCGTGAGTGCACGCATGCCTTCCGAGATCATTCCGCGAACTACCTGCGGATCGACGCGTTCGGTCTGCTCGTCGATCGAGCCGGCGGCATGCACGCGAACGACTCGCGCCGGGTAGGGTCCCGGCATGCCGCGCGCGGCGCTGGGGCGGAAGGGTGTGACTATCTTGTACGCCGGCGGATTTTCCTCCGCGGCGCGGGCGGCCAGCGGAGAAGCGAGACTCGCTTGCAGGAAAGTGCGCCTGTTGAGTTTCATTGGTTGGAATGATAGCAGGAAGAATGGGGGGTAAAGAGTGGGATCCGAAACACCGGGGTAACAACCCTACCTCGAGTGGATGAGAGAGGGAAGCTAATCATCGCCGAGCTAATTGTGATTCGGCATTGGAGCTACACTGGAAATACGTGACGGCACGAGATCGGGAATTCGCGCGGGATCCGAATTTCCAAACTCACTACTTAAGCAGGCCAATTTGCCGGAAAGAAGTAAATACTTTGGGCCGAATCTGGCCGTCTTGTGGTCAGCGTAGCGCGAGGCCCCGTGTCGAATGAGCCGAGGCGGCGGAGGCGGTGAGGCAAGACGGGCATCTCCTTCCTGGGCAACACCAGGCTGACCCTGTCTGCAAGACGGAGTAGGGTGGGCGACATCACGCCAGGTGAATCCGAAACCCTTCGGCGTGGACGTGCGTTTCACAGCTACAGTAAACTAAGCCTACGATCCCGCTGCGCCGCCAGCCCGCCGGAATAGGGATGAACGGCCCGCCCTCTCGACCCATGCGACAGAAGACATGGCACTTGGCTCTACTTGGGATGCTCCTGGCCCTGAGCGCGGGCAGCCGGCCGCTGCTGGCGCAAGGCGACCAGCTCGACACGGATATCCGGCTCTTCACGGTGCTGACGGCGCTCAATGTGGCCGGGTTTGACGACGGCCTGGGGTCGCCCTCCGATAGCCCCGTACGCACCGCAATCCGTGAGGACCTAAAGGACTTTCAGGGATCCAGCCTGGAGTTGCTGCGCAACTCCTATCAACAGTTCAAGCAGGATGACGCAGGCGAGAACCTGTCGCAATATATCTCGTTCGCGCTTCTGTGCGAGGGGCCGCCGACCTTCGAGATCAAGGCAGAGCTGCCCACCGACCTGCCTCCCGACGTCCGGCCGCTGCGGGCGCTCAGCCCGGTTTTCGCGGAGTTCTATCAACAGGCCGGCATCGAGAGGCTATGGGCCAAATACCAGCCCGCCTATGAAGCGGAGATCGTGCGTTATCAGGAGCCGCTGATCCAGGCGTTGTTCGAGGCCGGCGGCTACCTGCGCGTGTCGCCCACGAGCCGGCAGTCGCAGAGCTTCAAGGTGATCTTCAGCCTGCTGGCGACGCCCAATAGCATTCATACGCGCAGCTACCGGGGCGCCGTCATTGTGGTGGTGGCTCCGTCCCGCGAGCTGCGGGTGGAGGAAATCCGCCACGCCTTTCTGATGCATCACCTCGATCCGCTATCCATCCGCTTCGCCGCCGAGATCGATAAGAAGGAAGTTCTCTCGCGGTTCGCGATGTTCGCGCCGGCGCTGGAAGACAGCTACAAGACGAACTTTCAGCTGCTGGTAACGAAGTCGCTCGTCAAGGCCGTGGAAGCGCGTTTGGGCAAGTCCGCGGCGGCTGACGCCGCGGTGCAGGCGGCCCTGCGCGAGGGCTACATCCTGACACCCCACTTTTATGAGCAGCTTGGGGACTATCAGAAGCAAGGACAGGATCTCGCCCATTACTATCCTGAGATGATCAAGGCAATCGACCTGAAGAAGGAGGCGGCGCGGCTCCAGAACGTGCAGTTCACACAGCCCGAGGCCCGCCCGCGACCTAGGCCCGCGCGGCCGCGAGTCACGCAGGCCGACCACATTCTGCGGGAGGCCGAGCTCTACTTGCAGGGCGACGAGGTCGGCAAGGCCCGCCAGAAGTTCACGGAAGCACTCGCAAAGGGCGGACCCGCCAGCGCGCAGGCGAACTACGGTCTTGGACGTGTTGCGCTGGCGGAAGGCGATCCCGATCTCGCCCGTGAGTCTTTCACGCTGGCCGCTGAGGAGAATACAGACGCCTACGTGACCGGCATGTCGCACATTTACATAGCGCGAATCGAGGACATTCTCGGCAACCGCGAACAGGCGGTCATCCACTATCGCCTGGCGCTGGAGCGCGGGGATGGGTCCGAGCGCATCCGCACGCTTGCCGAACAGGGGCTCGCCGACCCCTTCGAAAGCCCTCGTCAGGAAAATGCAGCGGACGAGGATGTGTCGGTGGAAAAGCAGAAGTAGCGCAATGTGTCTTAACAAACGCCGGTCTCGGCCGGCAAGGCCGGGATCTCTCCCCACAAAGGCCGCAACCCTCACCCTTGGGAATCACGTAAAATAGGGTCAGCTTCTCGAAGCAGGAGACTTTCATGAAAAAGCATTTGATAGGTTGGGTGCTCGCCCTCGCCCTCGCGGCTCCTCTGGCGGCACAACCAAAGCAGCCGCAGCCCAAGTCACAAAAAGAGGTCGACGCTCTCATGGCGATCCAGAACGCAGCTGACCCCGACGTCCGCATCGCGGCGATCCAAGAGCTGCTGACGGATTTCAAAGACACGGAGTTCAAAGAGTTTGCTTTTTATCTTGCGATGATCTCTTATCAGCAGAAGGATGATTTTGAGAATATGATGGTCTTCGGTGAGAAGACCCTCGAAGTGAACCCGGAGCACGTGGGCACGCTCGTGGCCCTTTCGTTCGCCATTCCCTTGCGGACGCGCGAGTTCGATCTCGACAAGGAAGAAAAGCTCGTCAAGGCCGAGAACTTCGCGCAAAGAGCATTGAAGCTCATCCCGACCATGGAGAGCCCGAATCCGGCCACTACGCCCGAGGAGTGGCTGATCGCGAAGAAGGACATGATGGCGCAGACCCACGAGGCGCTCGGCACGATCGCCCTGACCCGGAAGGACTTCCCGAAAGCGGAGGAGGGCCTGCGCCAAGCGCTGCAAGTGGCCCCGGAGCAAAACCCATCAACGTTCTTCAAGCTGGCGCGCTCCCTGAAAGAGCAAAACAAGCTGGATGAAGCTCTTGACGCCGCCAACAAGTCCATCTCGCTCGGCGGTGTGCAAACCACCGGCGGTCAGGACGCCGCCAAGATTCTCAAGGCGGAAATTGAAAAGCAGAAGCAGAATGGAGCAGCCCCGCCGGCCGCGAACGGGGGAACTGCCGCCGTGCCGCAGGTGCAGATCGTTCAGCCCTGAGACGAGGGAGCTTCAAGGGCCCTGCCGCATGGGAGTGCGGCGGGTCTTTGACAGCCGGTGCCGCCGCATACCACCTACCACCGGATGGATACTTCGCCAGCGCCGATCGAAGATCTGATCGGCTACCGTTTCGTTGACAGCGCCTTGCTCGACCAGGCGCTTACACACCGTTCCCATACCCAAGAAGCCCCGGAAGTTCGCCCCCACAACGAGCGCCTGGAATTTCTGGGCGACGCCGTTCTCGGGTTGGTTGTCAGCGAGAACTTGGTAGGGCGCCTTCCCGGCGCCGCCGAAGGACAACTCACCAAGCTGAAGGCTTACCTCGTCAGCTCCGCCAACCTGGAGATCGCGGCGCGCTCTCTCGACCTGGGCCGCCACCTGCATCTAGGACGTGGGGAGGAACTCAGCGGCGGCAGGGAAAAGAAAGCTCTTCTGGTCGATGCCCTGGAGGCTCTGATCGCCGCGGTTTTTCTGGACGGCGGCTTGACCGCTGCCCGCCACCTCTGCGAGCGGCATATCCTCACCGAAAGCGCATTCCAAGCAGCGGCGCTGCATTCAGACTCAGGCAACTTCAAGTCGGCCCTGCAAGAGTTTCTGCAGCAGCAGAAGCTTCCTAAACCGGAGTATGAAGTAGTTCGAGAGATCGGCCCCGACCACATCCGGAGGTTCGAGATCGAACTCCGGGTGGGCGGGCTGTTTTCCTCACGAGCGGAAGGTTCCACGAAGAAATCAGCCGAACAGGAAGCCGCGCGGCTGGCGCTTGATCATTTCCTGACACAGACGCCTCCCCCGAGGGGTCAGATTGAGGAAACGCCGAGGCAGAACGGCCCGTAGAATAGAGTGACCCCGCCGCGGGCCGAGCCGCAAAGTTCGAGTCCTGGCAGGAAACCAGACCCGGAGGCACAATCTGATGCGCTACCTGTGGATGACGGTGATGGCGGCTACGCTTGCCGGCTTGGCGCTTTCAGCGACCTCGAGCTTGTCACGCGAAAAGGGCAGGGCCGCCGCCTCCAAACTCGAACGGATCTCCAGTGAAGCCATGGACAGCGGTGAGACGATCACGCTCACCCAGGACGAGATCAACTCGTTTCTTCGTTATGACTACCCAGAGATGCCGGAAGGTGTGAGAGACCTCCAGGTCCAACTGCTAAAGGATACCGGCGTCGCCCACGCGTTCGTCGATCTGTCAAAGCTGCAGGGCAGCGTCGAAGGCTCGTTTGCAACTTTTTGGCTGGCGGCCTTCCGGGGTGAGCGGGAATTGAAGGCAACGTGCCGCTACACGTCCGCGGACGGACAGGCGGTCGTGGAACTCGAGTCGGCGGAACTGGATGGCCGGAGCATCCCGAAGCCAATTCTCGACTGGCTGGTCTCCACCGTGCTGGCCGAGCACATCGAAGGGGTGGAGCTGGGCAGGCCCACGCCGCTGCCCCACAAACTCCGTCAAATTCGCGTCGAGCCAGGCAAAGCAGTCATCACTTCCAACTAGACCTCTGATCGGGCAAAGGCCTACCCGAGAGCGAGCCCCGACCAGAAGGCCTGCGGCAGTCAAGTCCGCCGCTACTCGGCTTTCTTCTCTTCCTTTGGTTTGTGAACGTTGTGGCAGGTGCGGCAGCCGCGGCCCAGCCCCCCGGAGCCTGCTTTGAAGCCATCCGCGTCCATCTTGTCGGCGGCGGCCATGGTCTCCTTGGCGGCGGCAATCACCTGGTCGGCGCCTTTGGTCCACGCTTCATCTTTCACACGGCCACCCATCAGGATGAGCTGGGTCGATTCGGCGAGGATCGAGGCGTGCATCTTGACGGACTTCCAGTCCTTCTCGGACTGAGGTCCGCCCGCCTTCGCAATCGCAACGATCGCGTCCATGCTGGGCTTCTGGACCACTTCCATGATGTCATGCACCGAGGCGACTTCCTCATAGGCATGGGCGGCAACAACGAGACCCCCGATCGCCAGCGCCAAAAAAGAGATAGAGAACAGCTTTTTCATTCAGGACTCCTCGCGCGGATGTGCGGAATTGGACATTATAGCCGAGAGGCGAGGTTTCCCCGTAAACGGTTACGGGGAGATCCAAGCCCTTGGCGGGGACGGCCCTACCGCCCTTACTTTTTCTCCCGCGGGGGGTTGATCATGATGTGCGCGCCGGCGGTGCCGGGCGACATGAGCCATGGCCCTCCCGGGACAGGATCGGTCGTCAGCCCCGTGGACTCCGGGGTGGCGAAAGGCGTGTAAATGACCCAGCGGAGGTAGGAATCCGCTACTTGGCCGCTCGCCGGATCAAACCCTTTTCCGGTGAGGACATAAAGCGCCCGCCCTTCGCGCGGCAGGGGGATTTTTCCGTCCTCGACTTCCTTCCACCGGATGTCGTTGCGCTTGTTCCCGGTAACACCTTGCGCGACCAGTTCCCGACCGCGAGCCATGAACGGTTCAAGATCCTTGTGGTAGCAGGCGACGCTAAAAGCCTCGGTGTTCGGGTCGTCGGCGAGGCAGATCAGTTCGTTTGCCCCTTCGCGAAGCGTGACCAGCTTGCCTTCGGCGTTGTAGCCGAGCACCGCTGCCTCGGCGCGCCGCTTTTCGGGCGCGGCGAGAATGGCCGCGGCGATCTGTTCCTCCGTCGGCGGAATAGCCGCCGCAAACACCGCGCCGGCCGCCAGCAGCCCCATCAACAACAACGTCATGGTCGCTTTCATAGGGTTCTCCTAGTCTTTCGTGTCTTTCGATTCGATCAACCCTCGGATGTGCGTGATCACTTCGCCCACCGGCTTGCCCCCTTCGTCGCCCCGTTTGCGGTGCCGCACCGCGACCTTGCCAGCTTCCGCTTCGCGGCCGCCCACGACCAGCATGTATGGGATTTTCTGCAACTGCGCCTCGCGGATCTTGAGGTTGACTTTGACGCTGCGCGTGTCGATCTCGGCGCGAATGCCGGCCGCCTTCAGATCGTCAAGCACCTTTTGAGCATAGTCGTTTTGCGCGTCGGTGATGGGTAGGACGGTCGCCTGCACGGGGGCCAGCCACACCGGAAACACGCCGGCGTAGTGCTCGATCAGAACGCCGAAAAAGCGCTCCACCGATCCCCACAGGGCACGGTGGACCATCACTGGCTGATGGGCTTTTCCGTCTTCGCCGATATACTCCAGCTCGAAGCGGCGCGGCAGGTTGAAGTCGAATTGCACCGTGGAGAGCTGCCAAGGGCGTCCGATGGCATCGACCAGCTTGACATCGATCTTGGGGCCGTAGAAGGCAGCCTCATCAGGCATCACCTTGGCCTCGATCCCGCGTTCTTTCAATGCGCCGAAAAGGGCGTCCTCGGCCATCTTCCATTCTTCGGGCGACCCCGCGTACTTGCCGCTCGCGCCGCCATCCCAGGTGGAAAGCTCCGTGACGAACTCGTCGAATCCAAAGGTCTTCAGCACATCGAGGGCGAAGTCGAGGCAGGCGACGATTTCCTGCTTCACCTGGCTGGGCGTGCAGAAGATGTGCGCGTCGTCCTGGGTGAACCCGCGCACGCGCATCAGCCCGTGCATCACGCCCGACCGCTCATAGCGGTAGACCGTGCCGAGTTCGCCGAGGCGGACAGGCAATTCCCGGTAACTGCGCAAACCCTCTTTGTAAATGAGGATATGGAACGGGCAGTTCATCGGCTTGAGCTGGTATTCCGAGTCATCCAGCTCCATCCGCGCGAACATGTTTTCAGCGTAAAAGTCGGCGTGGCCCGAGGTCTTCCACAAGTCAAAACGCGCCACGTGGGGGGTGTAGACCAGCCCATAGCCGTTCTTCACATACTGATCGCGCAGCCAGTCTTCCATGATGCGGCGGATCGTGCCACCCTTGGGATGCCAGAAGACCAGACCTGGGCCCGCCAGGTCTTGAACGCTGAACAGATCGAGTTCCTTGCCAAGCTTGCGATGGTCGCGTTTCTTGGCTTCTTCGATACGGTGCAGATAGTCGTCGAGATCCTTCTGCGAGAAGAAGGAAGTCCCGTAGATCCGCTGCAGCCGGGCGTTGTGCTCGTCGCCCTTCCAATAAGCGCCCGCCACCGAAAGCAGCTTGAAGGCCTTGATGCGGCCCATGCTCGGGATATGCGGGCCGCGGCAGAAATCAAGAAACTGCTCGCCGGTCTTGTAGCACGAGATTTTGTCGCCCTCGGTCTTGTCCTCAATCAGCTCGCACTTCATTTGCTCGCCGGCCTGGCGGAATTTCTCCAGCATTTCCGCGCGCGGCAGCCAGACCCTTTCGTTCGGCGGATCGCGCTTGACGATCTCCGCCATGCGCGCCTCGATCTTTTCGAGATCCTCAGGCGTAAACGGTTCATCGCGCTGGAAATCGTAGAAGAAGCCCTGGTCGGTGGGCGGCCCGATGCCGAGTTTGGTGCCGGGATAGAGTTCGAGCACGGCCGCCGCCAGCAAATGGGCGCTGGAGTGGCGATAGACCTCAAGCGCTTCCGCATCGCGCTCCGTTAGGATGCGCAATGGCGTGTCGTGTTCGAGTTTCTCGGTAAGGTCGACTTTGGTTCCATTCGTGCTGGCCACCAAGGCGGCCTTCGCCAGCCGCGGGCTGATCGATTCGGCGACTTCGAGCGGAGTCGTGCCTTTGGGAACCTGCTTCTCGCTCCCATCGGGCAATGTGACTCGAATCGATTCCATGGAAACTCCCTCTCCTTAGGGTAACCGGCCCGCCGGCCGGCTAATGAACAACCAAGCGCCGCCGTTTGCCATGACGCTTTCAGGGACGGTCACCAGGATTCGCGCCCCCAACCGATCAACGAATTTGATGGCAAGAAACGTGGCGGCTTTCTTCTTGCCAATGGCGCCACCTGATTTTTGACAGTGTAGCGAATCGGCTACTTCTTTGAGGAATCTGCTGTCTTGGAGGCCGTTGACGCCGAATCGGAAGATCCTTTGCTTTTCGATTCGGTCTTCGACTCCGATTCGGGCTTCGAGTCCGAGTCGGCTTTCGACTTCGACTCCACACCTTCCGCTTTTTTGTCGGATTTCTTGTCGTTGGAGGTATCGGTCTTCCCCGACCGGGCGTAGTCGGTGATGTACCAGCCCGACCCCTTGAACTGGATCGCCGGGGCCGAAAGCAGGCGCTTTACTTTGCCGCCGCAGCCCTCATGTTTTTTCAGGGGTGCGTCGGAGAACTTTTCAATCTGCTCGAAGCGCTCGCCACACTTGGCGCATTCGTATTCATAGAGCGGCATACGTTCGTTCGATTCCTAAATGTTGCTGTCAGTGATGCAGAGAATGGAAGATAAGTCTATTAAAATCAGTATAGCAGCTAGAGGCAAGTGGGCCGGGTGTGCGGTAGTCGACATTGCCATTATGCGAGCCTTCCGTGCGGCTGCGACCCATGCTGACGGATCACGAGGAGCTTGGGCGCAAACTCCACCAAATGGAAACACGAGAAGGGCCGCGCCGTCATCGCCCGCCCGCATAAATTCTTTCCAGCACTTTTTGGACTGCCCGCCCCGTTTCGCCGCCCACTTCGGGATCCCGCTGATGCAGGACTGCCTGGACGAAGTCTTCGACGAGCGGCTGGTGGACGTTGGCGGGCGGGGGGTGGCTCTCGGTGCGCTCACCCTTGCGGGTTTTCACGGTGAGCGTCTCGCCATTCAGCACGGGGATATGGATGGAGCCATCGCTTCCGAAGATGTCCAGCGTGTCCCGCGGCTCGAAAGCGGCGTGTGTCACGGTGAGCACGCCGCGTGGTCCGCTCTCGAACTCGAAAAACGCCGCCGCGGTGTCTTCCACTTCGCGCTCAAAGGACAAGTTGGCGAGGATCGAGCGCGTATCGCTGATCCCGCCAAGCAGGTATTGCAGTACTTCGATGCGGTGGCAGCCGAAGTCCATCATCGGCCCGCCGCCGGAGTGCTCTTTTTCGAGGAGCCAGTGCCGCGGCTGGCCGGGGGCGGGGTTGAAATTCTCGAAAGCGTTGACCTGAGCGATGACTGGGCGGCCGATTGCCCCGGATTCGAGCAGCTCCTTGATCCGCCGCACCAGAGGGTAGAAGCGCCGGTAGTAGGCGAGGCCCAGTGTGGCCTTCGTTTCCGCGCAGGCCGCGATCATGCGGCCGCAATCGGCCACTGTGAGCGCCATCGGCTTTTCGCAAAGCACATGCTTGCCGGCCCTGGCCGCGGCGATCGTCTGCCCGGGGTGCAGATCGACGGGCGTTGCCACGTAGACGGCGTCGATGCCGGGATCCTGGACCAGTTCGCGCCAGTCCGCATAGTGCTTCGGCACACCGAATTCGCGCGCAAAGTCTTCGGCAAGGTGAGACCGGCGGCGGCTGACGGCGGCGATCTCACTGTGAGCCGTCTCGCGCAAGGCCGGCGCCACGCGCTTGCGGGCGATATCGCCGCAGCCAACGAGTCCCCAACGCAGTTTGGACATGGAACCAGTGTAATGCGCGTTTGCGGAGACATTCACTCAGAGCCGCAGCCGTAAGGCTGCGTTGAGGAGAAGCGATGTTTTGGGATCTGGTGGGTTGAACTGGCGTACCTCACGCCTCCACCGTCCGCTTCAACTGACCGCAGGCGGCGTAGATCTCGCGGCCGCGGGGTTTGCGGATGAAGCAGGGGAAGTGCGCGCGCAGGATTCTTTGAAAGGCCAGCACGCGATCTTGCGAGGGCGTTTCGTAAGGGATGCCTCCGCCGGGGTTGAAGGCGATCAGGTTTACTTTGGCGTTGATGTTCGCGAGCAGGCGGACGACACGCCGGGCGTCGGCTTCCGAGTCGTTGACGTCCTTTAGCAGGACATACTCAAACGTCAGGCGCTCACCCGGCCGCAGAGGGTAGCGCCGGCAGGCCGCCAGCAGCTCCTCCAGCGGATACTTTCGCGTGATCGGCATCAACTGCTGCCGCGTTTCTTCCGTCGAGGCGTTCAATGAGACAGCCAGGCGGGGACGGACCGCTTCCATCGCCAGCTCGTCGATCTTCGGGATGATGCCGGAAGTGGAAACCGTGATGCGACGCAGGGCTAATCCGACTCCCTGGGGGTCGGCCAGCAGGCGGGTCGTCTTGAGGACGACCGGCAGGTTGAGCAGCGGCTCGCCCATGCCCATCATGACGATGCTCAAGGGGCGTTGCGAGGGGTCGAGCTGGTGCTCGCGGCACAAGGTCAGGACTTGGCCGACAATTTCTCCGGCATCGAGATTGCGCTCAAGGCCCATCAGGGCCGTCAGGCAGAACTTGCAATCGACCGGGCAGCCGACCTGAGTCGAGATGCAAAGCGTGTCACGGCGTGTTTCGGGGATGAAGACAGCTTCGACGGTCTTGTGATCGGCGAGCGCGAGCAAATAGCGTACCGTACCATCCGAAGAAGTAAAGCGCTGCGAGATCTGGGGCAGGCCGGTCGGAAACTCCGCGCTCAAACGCGAGCGAAGGGCGGCGGGAAGCGAAGAAATGCCGCTCAAATCCGTCACCCGCTGCCGGTAGAGGCCCCGATACACCTGGGCCGCCCGGTAAGCCGGCTCGCCCAGCCCCGCCAGGACCTCCTGGAGGTCGCTAAGTTCCTGCCCTACAAGAGCTTGCGCCACATCCTCATTGTATCCGAGGCGGCTTGGCGGCGCGGGGCGTTATGATAAGAAGCGGTGCGGAGGTTCCCTCTCACCGTCCCCGCTGCTGTTTTTCCTAGCGCCCAGTAAGGAGTACTGTGAAGCCGACTGCCACGCGGAAGGACGTCCGCAAGACAACGCTGCCCAACGGCCTGCGCGCCGTTACGGAATACATGCCACATGTGCGTTCGGTCGCGGTTGGCGTCTGGGTGGACGCGGGTTCGCGCCATGAGAAGCCGGAGGATGGCGGGATCTCGCACTTCGTGGAGCATATGGTCTTCAAGGGGACCGAAACCCGCTCGGCCGAGGACATTGCTTGTTCGGTTGACGCCATCGGCGGGCATCTGGACGCCTTCACCACCAAGGAAACCGTTGCTTTTACGGCCAAGGTGCTCGACGAACACCTGCCGACCGCGCTCGACGTGGTTTCCGACCTCGTCCTGCACCCCGTGTTCCGGGAGGACGATATCGAGAAGGAAAAGGGCGTGGTCCTTGAAGAACTCAAGATGGACGAGGACAACCCGGACTATCTACTGCACGAGACGTTTTCGCGGGGTTTTTGGGAGGGCCACTCCCTGGCGCGGCCTATCATCGGCAACACCGAGACCATCAACGGCTTCCGCAGGGAGCAGCTTCGCAGCTTCTTCGAGCGCACCTACAACCCGTCCGATCTGATCGTAACGGCCGCCGGCAACCTGGATCACGACGTTTTCACGCGGCTTGTGGAAGAGCGTTTCAGCGGCCTACCAAGCAAGCCACGGAGGGCGACTGACGCCGCCCCCGCGACCCACCCGGCCCTGCTCGTGCACAACAAACCGTCCCTCGAGCAGACGCATTTGTGTGTCGGCCTGCCTGCCTTCGGCATCGCCGACCCACGCCGCTACGCCGGTTTCGTCTTGAACACGTTGCTCGGCGGCGGAGTCAGCTCGCGGCTATTCCTGAAAATCCGGGAGCGCGAAGGTCTGGCCTACTCGGTATTCTCCGACCTCAGTCTCTTTTCCGATACCGGCTGCCTGATCGTGTATGCGGGAACCTCGCTCGAATCCGTGCCGCGCGTGATTCAATACGTGGCGCAGGAGTTCCGCAACCTCAAGAATGACCTCGTCCCGGATGAGGAGTTGCGCCGCGCCAAGGACCACCTCAAGGGCAGCCTGATGCTCAGCATGGAGTCGACCTCCAGCCGCATGTCAAATCTGGCGCGGCAGGAGAAGTCCTTCGGGGAGTTCATGACTCTCGATGAAGTGGCAGGGCGCGTGGAAGCCGTCACCGCGCAGGAGCTGCGGGAACTGGCCAATGAATGGTTCCTTCAGGAGCGCGTGGCGGCCGCCGTGCTGGGTAATCTCAACGGTTTCCAGTTGCAGCGCGAGGCGTTCGCCTGCTAGGGGCGCAGGCGCCCTGGGGTCTGGCCGCCGCGATCCCCCGATCCACGCCTCGTATGCCTGCAACGGCGCGAAACGCTTTGATTCCGCACTCCTTCCGGGTCATTACGGGCGCGCCTGCAGGGCCGGCAGGAGCGATCTGATCCGGTTGATATACTGGGGAGATTGGGCAGGTTTCCGTGGCTGAAAAAACGTTCTATCTCGAAACCTTCGGCTGCCAGATGAACGTGCACGACAGCGAGAAAGTTGCGGGCACTCTCGCTGCCCGGGGCTACCGCCAAGTCCCCTCACCTGAAGAAGCAGGCCTGGTGTTGTACAACACGTGCAGCATCCGCGACAAGGCGGAACAGAAGGTTTTTTCGCGTCTCTCCAACTTCAAAAGGCAGCAGGGCGGCCGCATCTTCGGTGTGCTCGGCTGCGTGGCGCAGCATCAGGGCGAGAAGATCTTTGAGCAAGCCCCTCATGTCAGCTTGATCTGCGGCTCGGCCAGCTACCATCAGCTTCCGGAGCTGATGGAGCGGCTCGAGAGCGGGGAAACGCGGGTAACCGGCCTGAGCCTCGACACGGACGAAACCTTCGACACACCGCTGGTCGAGCGGGATAACCCCTACCGCGCCTATATCACAATCATCGAAGGCTGCGACAAGCATTGCACCTACTGCGTCGTGCCCTTCACCCGCGGCCCGGAGCGGAGCCGCTCGAGCGCCAGCATTCTCGACGAAGCGAGGCGTCTCGGCGCCAGCGGTTCCCGAGAGATTCAGCTATTGGGGCAGACGGTCAACAGTTACCGCGATCCCTCCCCGGCGGGGCTGTCGTTCGCGCAACTGCTGGACGCCGTGGGGCGCGTGGAAGGTATCCGCCGCGTGCGGTTCACGACTTCGCATCCCCGCGACTTCTCGCCGGACATCGTGCAAGCCATCGATGCAAACCCGGTGCTGTGCAACCAGGTCCATTTGCCCGTGCAGTCAGGATCCACGCGGATTTTGGAGCGCATGGAGCGAAACTACACCCGCGAAGACTACCTCGACCGGATCGCCCTGATGAAGCGCTCACCGCGAAATATCGCCATCAGCACCGACATCATCGTGGGCTTTCCGGGAGAGACGCAAGACGACTTCGAACAGACCCTTTCCCTGCTCGAAGAGGTTGAATACGATTCGGTCTTCTCGTTTAAATACTCGCCTCGCGCCAACACGCCGGCCGCGGAGTATGAGGACGCCATCCCGGACGAAGAGAAGTCGCGACGCCTAGCCGTTTTGCAGGAGATGCAGCGCCGTATCCAGATCCGGCGTCACGAGAAGCTGATCGGCCTGGACGAGGAAGTGCTGGTCGAAGGACACCGCGAGAAGTCCGGGCAGTGGATCGGGCGCACGAGCCAGAATCGCGTCTTGAACTTCGAGGACTCCGGCGGACTGGCTGGTGGCAAGAATCTACTCGGCGCCTACTGCAAGGTACGAGTGACCGCTTCCGGTCCCAACTCGCTGGTGGGCGAATTCATCGCCCGGCATCCCGATCCAGTCGTTCACGGTTTTCGGATTTTGCAATAGCGGCAAGACACTCAAAGGAGACGCACGATGGAAGTCGAAATGAAAATCCGGGGCCTGATGATGGATCCCGTCACCAACATGCCGATCGTGATTCTCAAGGACCTTGATGGGAAGTCGGTCTTGCCGATTTGGGTGGGCGTTTACGAGGCCAATGCCATCGCCCTCGAGATTGAGAAGGTGACGACGCCCCGCCCCATGACGCACGACCTCATCAAAAACCTGCTGCTAGGCTTGGGTGGCGGAGTCCGTAAGGTCGTGGTGAGCGAGTTGAAAGAGGATACTTTCTACGCCCTCATCTGGGTTGAACAACAGGGGGAGATGATCGCCGTCGACTCACGGCCGAGCGACGCTCTGGCCTTGGCTTTACGGCTGGATTGTCCAATCTTCGTGGACGACGACGTTCTCAAGTCGTCTAAGATCAGCACAGCGGTCAGCGACAAGGCCAATAGTGAGGAGCTGCGGCGCTGGCTCGAAAACCTCAGTGACGAGGATCTCGGCCAATACAAGATGTGACCCCGCTCCGCTGTTTTTCCGGGCCGAATTCAAACCACACCTTCGCCGGTCGCGGGCCTAACCCGACACGGCGCCTCCCCACAACGTCAATCGGGGGGCGGAGCGGGCCTATTCCGGCCTGCGGTGCATCCGGAACCAGTTCCGAAAGGTTTCGCTGGCGGGACCACACGTAGCGGCATAGTTTTGTTTCGCTTGGGCCGGGGTGACGCCGGCGGACAGCAGGACGGCCAGGGCCGGAGCTGTCCACACTGCCTTTTGGGAGATCCCTCTCGCAAACTCCCGCCGTGAGGTTTCTCGCGGAATCTTTGGATTGCTTGTGATGCGTCTTTCCATCTCTTCCTTTTCCAGCAGGTCAAGATCAAAGTGAGATCTTTTCCTGAAATAGTGTGCAACTCTGTTGATAGGAGGAATTCTAGTGGCAAGAGGGCCTCCGGGCCAATAGGCAGAACGTCACGTTTTTCGCTGATACATTCGTGACCAATAAAGCTAGTACCCGTTGTGCGAGCGGTGGGATCTCGTGGATCTTGCTATGGCGACTGTAGGAGGGGTCCAGACAAAAGGAACCGGCCTAGTTCAAAAAGGAACCAAGCCGGCCCAAGAAGGAGACCTTTCGTTGCCCAATCGCCTCACGAAACGAGGAAATACGGGCAACTCGTTCGCTAGTGCTGCCGGCCGCGGTGGACCGATTTCCACATCTTCTTGTAGAAGTAGCCATCGGTCTTCAGTTTGTACTCTTTGTGGTTACCGTAGGAGTAGTTGGCCCGGACCGGCTGCGAACTGGCGGCCATCATAAGCGTCAACGCCGGGGCTGTCCAGGCGATCTTCTTGGCAAACTCACGCCGCGAAGTGCCTTTCGAGGACCTGGCGCTGTTTTTCGTAGTTATCTCCATACTTTTCACTGTCCTTCATCGAAACTACAGGCTGCCCTTTATCGGGACACCCTTACCGATATCTGGATTCTACGGCTGAAACCCTAGAGAAACCTATAGACAGGAGGTCACCTTTTCCGTTAGTACCGGCAGCTGCCGTTAGTAGTACTCTCATCCCCTAAGGGCACAGGGACGCCGGCGGGGAGCATGCTCAATCCATTGAAACTAAACGTCTTATCTTGGTAATGTTTGAAGCTTCCGGCAGTGGCCATGGTTCCGGCGGTCCCGGTGGCGCGTGTCTTCGTAGGCCGAAGGACTTTAGTGGCGGGCGGGACCTTCTAAGGCCGCTTGTAAGGAATGGAAGAACCCTGAGCCCGGAAAAAACCGGGCCTGGGGATCATACTCGATGTTCAAATCCCCAGGCCCGGACAGGAAGGAAAAGTATCACCTTGGGAGGAGAGCTAGCTGCAGCCGGAAGTTGAGCCGCAGTTTTCGCACTTGTAGCAGCTTCCGTTAATCGTCATTAAAGAACCGCATTCGGCGCAGATCGGCGCGTCCATCGTACCCGTTTGAAATGGCAGCGTCTGCTGCGATTCCTCTTCCGTGGGCCGCATTTTCGGCGTTTCACCCGCCTCGCTCTGTTTGTAGGCGGGAGAGATGTAGCGGCTGCCCAGCCAGCGGAAGATGTAATCCATGATGGACTTGGCGTACGGAATCTCCTGGTTGCCCGTCCAGCCGCTCGGCTCAAACCGCACATGCTGGAACTTGTCGACCAGCACCTGCAGTGGTACGCCGTATTGCAGCGCCATGGAAACGGCCGTGGCGAAGCTGTCCATCAAGCCGCTGATTGTTGAACCTTCTTTCGCCATGCGGATGAAAATCTCGCCGGGTGTGCCGTCATCATAAAGGCCAACGGTAATGTAGCCCTCGTGTCCGCCGACGGCGAACTTGTGTGTGAGGGACTGGCGCTCTTCGGGTAACTTGCGGCGCAGCGGCCGGTAAACGATCTTCTCGGTGATCTTGGCCTTGGCTTCGGCTTTCTTGCTCTCGCCGCTGCCCTTGCCCGAACTGAGCGGTTGCGCCCGCTTCGATCCGTCGCGGTAAACGGCCACCGCCTTCAGTCCAAGCCGCCAGGCTTCGATATAGGCGTTCATGATGTCGTCGACCGAGGACTCCTCGGGCATGTTGATCGTCTTCGAGATGGCGCCGGAAATAAACGGCTGCACGGCGCCCATCATGCGCAAGTGGCCCAGGTAGTGAATGGACCGCTCGCCGTTCTGCGCACGGAAGCTGCAGTCGAAGACCGGCAGGTCTTCGGGTTGCATATGGGGCGCACCTTCGATCGTGCCCGTGGAATCGATATGGCTGACGATGTCGCTCACCTGCTCGGGCGTGTAGCCCAGCTTGAGCAGCGCCGCGGGCACGGTATTATTGACGATCTTGATGACGCCGCCGCCGACAAGCTTCTTGTATTTGATGAGCGCCAGTTCGGGCTCGACGCCGGTCGTGTCGCAATCCATCATGAAGCCAATGGTTCCCGTGGGGGCGATCACGGTCACCTGGGCATTGCGGTAGCCGTTGCGGCGCCCCATTTCGTAGGCGTCGTCCCAAACCTGCCGGGCGGCCTCGTGCAGTGGCGCTTCAATGTGCTCCCCGCCGATCTGGCGGGCGGCATCACGGTGCATGCGAACCACCTCGAGAAAGGGCTCGCGATTCTTCTGATAACCGGCGAACGTGCCGACACTTTCCGCGATACGGGCGCTGGTGAGGTAGGCCTGGCCGCACATGACCGCGGTGACGGCGGCGGCGAAATCGCGCCCCTGGTCGCTGTCGTAGGCGATGCCCATCGACATCAACAGGGCTCCGAGATTGGCATACCCCAGGCCAAGCGGCCGGTAGTCGTGGGAATTGCGGGCAATGCGCTCCGTTGGATAGCTGGCGTTGCCGACCAGAATCTCCTGCGCCAGGATCAGTGTATCCACGGCATGCCGGTAGGCCTCGACGTCAAAACCGCCATTCGAGGTCTTGAACTTCATCAGGTTGATGGAGGCCAGGTTGCACGCCGAATCGTCGAGAAACATGTATTCCGAGCAAGGATTCGAGGCATTGATCCGGTCGGTATTCTTGCAAGGATGCCAGCGGTTCACTGTCGTATCGAACTGCATGCCGGGATCGCCGCACTGGTGCGTGGCCTCGGCGATCTGCCGCAGCAGCTCGCGCGCCTTGTGGCGTTCCTTGCGCTCACCCGAGACGACGGACCGCGTCCACCAGTCTTCGTCTTTGATCGCGGCCAGCATGAAATCGTCCGTCGCGCGCACGGAGTTGTTGGCATTCTGGAAGAAAATCGAGGTATAGGCGTCGCCGTCGATCGCTGCGTCGTAGCCGGCTTCGATCAGCGTCCAGGCCTTTCGTTCCTCGCTCGCCTTGCACCAGATGAATTTGCGGATGTCGGGATGGTCGGCGTTGAGGATGACCATCTTGGCCGCACGCCGGGTCTTGCCCCCTGATTTAATGACGCCCGCGAAGGCATCAAAACCCTTCATGAAGGAGACCGGCCCCGAGGCACGTCCGCCGCCCTTGAGCAGGGCGTCGTCTTCCCGCAGCTTCGAGAGGTTTGACCCCGTGCCCGATCCCCACTTGAAAAGCATGCCCTCGGTCTTGACGAGATCCATGATGGACTCCATGGTGTCCTTGACCGAGATAATGAAGCAGGCCGAGCACTGCGGCCGGTGCTCGCCGGCCTCCAGCGCCCTGACATTTTGCGCGGTTTCGTCCCAGGCCCAGCCATAACCGCGGGCTTCCGAAACCCCGACGTTGAACCACACCGGAGAGTTGAAGCTGGCCTTCTGCGTGAGCATCAGGTGGGCCAGCTCATGGCGAAAATTCAGGGCGTCCTCTTTGGTGGCGAAATAGTCGCCAGCCACGCCCCAGTCCGCGATCGTGTCGGTCACGCGGTGCACCAGTTGCCGCAGGCTCGTCTCGCGTTCGGGCGTGCCCGCCCGTCCGTGGAAATATTTGCTGACCACGATGTTGGTCGCCGTCTGCGACCAGTTACGTGGCATCTCCACGCCCTGCTGCTCGAAAATCACCTCGCCCTTCTCGTTGGCGATGGAAGCTGTGCGTTCCTCCCACTCCAGCGCGTCGTAAGGGGTCTTTCCCGCCTCGATGCTCTTTGTGAAATATCGGGGGAACGAGACGCCCTTCGCTTTCGAGATTTGCGTCGACAACTCGTCGATGCGAGCAGCCAGGTCAACGCTGATTTCGCCCATGCTTCTCCTCCGGCAGAACAAGCGGCAAGGGTCCCCGTTACCGCGAATTCATTATGTTTTGTGGAGTCACCGGAACAGCACTGCGGGGCCGCTAAATCGTCTCGGAGAGCGACATGCTGTATGGCGACGTTCCAATAGTGTACATCATCTTGTGGTCATGTCAACGGGAAATTCCATACCTTGTCTAGTACTCGTAGTGAAGTCCTTGAGAACGCTGAAAAAAAACTTTTCGGAGCGGTTACAAGGCCCTCACGAAGCTCTACCCGGCCCTATCCACCACAACCAATTGGTGCTGACTTCGGACCGACAAAGGAGGTTCCCTGGCACGAACCAGCTACCGGCCGAACCCGCGTTGCAAAAGGCGACCGTTCCAGGCCGTGATCTTCACGAAGGACGCCGGTCAGGCTTCCGGAGGCCCTTCCTCGAAGATCACATCGAGCTCGTCGATCAGCTCGTCGATGTGGCGGCGCTCGATGATGTAGGGAGGCAGGAAGCGCAAGACGCTCTCGGCCGTGCAATTGATCAGAAAGCCCGCTTCGAGGGCTTTCATCATGGCCCACTTGCCGGGGATGCGGAGCTTCAAGCCCAGCATCAGGCCACGGCCGCGCACCGTCTCGACGAAGTCGTATTTCGCGACCAGGCCCTCCAGCCTGCCGGCGAAATAGGTCCCCTTCTCGATGACCGCCGGTAGCAGCTCGTCGATCACATCGAGAACCTCCAGGGCCACCCGGCAAGCCAGGGCGTTGCCGCCGAAGGTGCTGCCGTGCAGGCCCGAGCCCAGAACCTCGGCGGCGCGGTTGTTTGCGAGGATGCAGCCGATCGGCAGGCCGCCCGCGAGTGGCTTGGCCAGGGTGATGATGTCCGGCCGAATATCGGCCGCGGGCGAACCATCCTTCCCGGGGCGGTTCCAGGCTTGAAAGGCGAATAGCTCGCCGGTGCGCCCCAATCCCGACTGGATCTCATCGCAAATCAGCAGCGCGTTGTGCTTCTTAGCAAGATCCGCGGCCAGTTGGGCGAACGAGCGCGTAATCTCGACGATGCCGCCTTCGCCGAGAACCGGCTCAAAGAGAATCGCTGTCGTCCGTTCGCCTACCACTGCCTTGAGCGCGGCCTCGTCGTTGGGATCCACGAACTTCACGCCCGGAAGCAGCGGCTCAAACGGCTCGCGGTATTTCACCTGACCCGTCACGGCAGCGGCGGCCAGCGTGCGGCCTCCGAAGGAATTGTTCAGCGCCACGATCTCGTATTTGTCGGCATGCAGCTTGCGGCCATAGCCCTTCGCGATCTTGAGAGCGCCTTCCGTGGCCTCGGCGCCGCTATTGGCGAAAAACGCCCGGTCGAGAGCGCTGGTGGCGGTGAGGCGCGCCCCGAGCGGCCCCTGAAACGGGTGGTAGTAAAGATTGGAGCAATGGATCAGCCGCCCCATCTGCTCCTGAATCGCCTTCATGACGCGGGGGTGCGCGTGCCCCAACGCGTTGACACCGAGGCCCGACACGAAGTCCAGATATCGCTTGCCCGTGTTGTCGTAAATGTAGCAGCCCTCACCGCGCTCAATAACCAGCGGCAGTCGAGCGTAATTCTGAAAGAGATGCTCCTTTTCAAGATCAACGACCGATGGTGAATAGTGCACGGGATCAAACCTCACTTAGAGAATAGAAGCACGGGAAAACGGCAGTCTGCAAGGAATCCGGAGGAAAAGGCCACGGCCGGACCGTTATGCCAGAACGGTCAGCGTGGCCTCGTTTCGGCTCACAGGCCGGTACAGGGTATCACGCTCGACCGGCTCCCGGCCCGCGTGGCGGATGAGGCGGAGCAATTCTTCACGCCGGAGAGCTTGCGAAGTAGTGGCGCCGGCGTCGTGATAGATTTTCTCCTCGACCACGGTGCCGTCCATGTCGTCGGCGCCGAAGCGTTGGGCCACCTGCGCCACTTTCGGCGTCATCATGATCCAGTAGGCTTTGATATGCGGAAAATTATCCAGCAGCAGGCGTGAGATCGCAATGTTCTTGATGTCGTCGAAGCCCGTCGTTGTGGGCAAGTGGCTCATCGGCGTGTTGGCCGGATGAAAGGCCAGCGGAATGAACGTCTGGAAGCCACCTGTCTCGTCCTGTAAGGCCCGCAGCCTGAGCAGGTGGTCGACGCGATCCTCCTCGGTCTCCACGTGCCCATAGAGCATGGTTGCGTTCGATTTCAGGCCGAGCCTATGCGCGATGCGCGCGGTGTTAATCCACTCTTCGCCGTCGATCTTGTGGTCGCAGATGATGCGCCGCACTCGCTCGCTGAAAATCTCCGCGCCGCCGCCCGGGAGTGACTGCACACCGGCGTCTTTGAGGCGCTGCAGCGTCTCTTCAATCGAAATCTTCGTCCGGCGCGCCAGATAGCCGACTTCGACCATCGTGAACGCCTTCAAATGGACGTGCGGGTAGCGCTGGCGCAAGCCCCGGATCATCTCGCAGTACCAGTCGAGCGTCAGCTCCGGATGGAGGCCGCCGACGATATGGAACTCCGAAATCGCCTCGACGTAGCCCTGCCCGGCCGTGTGCCAAACCTGCTCGAGCGACATCGTGTAGGCCCTGGGATTCCGCGCCTGCTTGCCGAAGGCGCACAGCTTGCAAGCCGCGACGCAGACGTCGGTCGGGTTGATATGGCGATTGACGTTGAAATAGGTGGTCTGCCCGTTCAATCTTTCCCGGACATGGTTGGCCAGATAGCCGATGCCCAGCAGGTCGCCCGAGCGGTAGAGGGCCAGGCCGTCGTCGTAGGACAGGCGTTCGCCCGCCGAGACCTTCCCGGCGATCGGGCGCAACTGCGGATCATTGAAATAGGGTTGCACGGGGCGTACCTGACCAGGCGGTGCAGCCGTCACGGGCCAAAAACAAAGGATAACACGCGATACGAGCCGGGGCGCTCCCGGCCGGCAGAGGAGCCTCTACTGTGGCGCACGCATTCTTGCGTGCTGTGTCGCCATTCCTGGCAACATCGACCAGCCTCCCGATGCGGCGCCTTACGGGACAGCCTTCAGAGGTGCGGCCTTGCTCTGGGGGCGGCTTTGCGCCTCATGCCGGCAGGAATGCCGGCACGGCACGCCGGAGGCGTGCGCCACAACACCTTGCCGGCGATACCACAGTGAGGGCTGCGGCTCAGGGCCGGCTGGCACTCGACCTCGGGTAGTCCTGAGGACTCGATACCAATCCTGCTTTCACAGGGTTCTGCTCGACGTAAGACCGAATCCGTTCCAGTTCCGCGGTGTTACGCACCCAGTGATCGTAGGACTCCTTTTGCCAGAACGCCTCCCCTGTCCTCCCGAGAATCTTGTTCGCCTCTCGGGCCGTGTAACCTTTCAGCGACCGCAGAAAGCGGGGCGGTGGCACTCTCGGCCAAGCTAACAAATGAACGTGGTTCGCCATCACCACGTAGGCCTCCAGGCCATAGTATTTGAGCTTCTCCTCCCCGAAACGAATCGCCTCCACCACCAGCCGGGCAATCGCGTCCTGTTTAAGCCAAAGCGGTCCGGTCGTGGTTGCGTCGAGGTAGCGGTCGATCCAAGCGAAAGCTCGGCCAGCGCTCTGTTTATGAGGGACGGGAAAGCGGGAAGCGGGCAGGCTTCCATGCAAGTGCCAGGTGATAAACAACGCCCGGTCTTCCGGATACTGATGCGGAAGACGCCGCATGACTTAGTTGTGAAAAGTCTACCATTGAGCGGATCTCTGTGGCGCGCGCATTCTTGCGTGCCGTGCCGCCATTCCTGGCGACATCGGCCAGCCTCTCGATGCGGCGCCTTACGGGACAGCCTTCAGAGGTGCGGCCTTGCCCAAAGGGGGGCGTTGCGCCTCATGCCGGCAGGAATGCCGGCACGGCACACCGGAGGCGTGCGCCACAACACCTTGCCAGCCGATATCCCAGTGAGGGCTGCGCCGCTCAGCGCAGGATGATCTCCCGCAACGGCCGCCAGTAGATATTCTTGAAAGCGACGGGCCCGTGGTCGCCTTGCAGCATCAGCGGGTTCAGGGGCGCTTCGTCGAGCTGCATGTGGGCGCGCGTGCCGCCCTCAACCTCGACATTCTGCTGCACCAGTTGGCCGTTGTGAAGGACGCGAACGAATTTGGCGTTCTCGGTCTTCTTTCCGCCGGCTTCAAAGCGCGGCGCGCGGAACCAGATCTGATACGACTGCCACTCGCCCGGCGGCCGGCTGGCGTTGACTTTCGGCGCCGAGCCTCCCACACCCTGCTCGTTGATCCAGCGATGATAGATGGCGCCACCGTCCGATGTGCTCATCGCGAAGGCCGATCCCCAACTGTCGAAGATCTGCACCTCATAAAGCCCTTGCAGGTAGACGCCGGAGTTCGATCCCTTGGACAGCATGAACTCGAGGTACAGCTCGACGTCCCCGTGCTTTTCATCGGTCACCAGGTTAGCGGTGCGGCCGCTGCCGTTGACAATGCGATCGCCCGGCTCGGCACGCGCGGCCAGCCGGGTCGGCCCAAGCAGGCGTTCCCAGCGGATGGCAGTGGTTGTGAACCATTCGTGTGGTTTGTTGTCCTGGCCGTGCCAGCCCGATACATCCTTGCCGGTGAGCAGGGGCTTCCAGCCGGGTTCGATCAGAAACGGCGGGTCCCCGTGCGCATAGCCGTCGTTGAACTCGCCCGGCTTCTGGGCAGGGGCGGGGACGAAAGCCAGGCAGACGATGGCCGTCAGCAGCAAAATCCATGTTCCGAGAGTTAGGCGGCGTTGCATGGGCCATATTCTCGCACGGACACCCTCAAAAAGGGGTCCGTGCGGTCGATCCCGCTCTGCCCGGGCCCCTCGCCTTTTCCTGGTGAACTTTTCCCGTCGCGCGACGTACTATCGGGTAGGAGGAGAACATGGCCGCCTTCTTTTTGTGGCTGATTCTTTTCGTGGTCTGCTGGCCGCTGGCCCTGCTGGCGCTGGTCCTCTACCCCATCGTTTGGTTGCTCCTGCTTCCCTTCCGCCTGGTCGGCATCGTGGTCGAAGGTGTGTTCAGCTTCCTCTGGGCCTTGATTACCCTGCCCGCCCGGCTGCTGCGGGGTCCGGTGCGAGCGTAGGGACAGCGCAGGGTCTCACTGAACACCTACGCACCGGTTCTTGCGGCAGCCACTGACACCCACAGGTTCGTAGCGCTCGCTGATGCTCGCGCCTCCGAGGGGGATGGCGAGAGTGCCTTACCGACCAGCCGTTCCCGCATAGTCGAGCGCCCTTCACTCCCAGCGCCAGTCGCGAATCTCGGGCATATCTTCGCCGTGGCGTGTGACGTAGGCCTTGTGCTCGAGCAGCTTATCGTGAAAATATTCCGCGGCCGGGTCGGCGACACCTTTAAGGCGTGAGACACGGCGGATCACGTCGAGGGCGAGTTGAAAGCGGTCCATATTGTTGTGAACCGCCATATCGAAAGGCGTTGTCGTGGTGCCTTCTTCCTTGTAGCCGCGCACGTGCAGGTTCTTGTGGTTGGTGCGGCGATAGGTGAGCCGGTGGATGAGCCAGGGGTAGCCGTGGTAGGCGAAGATGATTTGCGCGTTGGCAGTGAAGATGGCGTCGAAATCGTCATCCGCCAGGCCGTGCGGGTGCTCGGATTCCGGTTGCAGCGTCATCAGATCCACGACATTCACGACGCGGATCTTCAGATCGGGCAAGTGGCGGCGTAGAAGCGAAACCGCCGCCAGCGTCTCCAGCGTCGGTACATCCCCGGCGCAGGCCATCACAACGTCGGGATCACAGCCGTCGTCGTTACTGGCCCACTTCCAAACGCCCAGGCCCGCCGCGCAATGCTTGACGGCTTCGTCCATCGTGAGCCACTGCGGTTCGGGCTGCTTTCCGGCCACGATGACGTTCACGTAGTTGCGGCTGCGCAAGCAATGGTCGGCGACCGAGAGCAGCGTGTTCGCGTCGGGCGGCAGATAGACGCGCACGATATCGGCCTTCTTGTTGACCACGTGGTCGATAAAGCCCGGGTCCTGGTGCGAGAAGCCGTTGTGGTCCTGGCGCCAGACATGCGATGAAAGCAGATAGTTGAGCGAGGCGATGGATTTGCGCCAGGGGATTTCCCGGGTCACCTTGAGCCACTTGGCGTGCTGGTTAAACATCGAGTCCACAATGTGGATGAAGGCCTCATAGCTTGAGAAAACGCCGTGCCGGCCCGTCAGCAGGTAGCCTTCCAGCCAGCCCTGGCACATGTGCTCGCTCAGCACCTCCATCACCCGGCCGTCGGGTGAAACGTGGTCGTCCGTAGGCTCGATGGCGGCGGTCGAGACGCGATCCGTCACCTCAAACAGCGCGCTGAGCCGGTTGGAAGCCGTTTCATCGGGGGCCATGACGCGAAAGTTTTGGTTTGCCGCGTTGGCCTTCATGACGTCCCGCAGAAAACCGCCCAGCACGCGCGTCGACTCGCCGAGCGTGGCGCCGGGCTTCTTGACATCCACGGCGTATTGGCGAAAGTCGGGCAACTCAAGGTCTTGCAGCAGCAGTCCGCCGTTGGCGTGCGGGTTCATGCCCATGCGCCTGTTCCCTTCAGGCGCCAGCGCCGCAAGTTCCGGCATAAGTTTGCCGCTTTCGTCGAATAGCTCTTCAGGGCGGTAACTCTTCAGCCACTTTTCCAGTTCTTTCAGGTGCCCGGCGTTCTCGTTGAGGCCGGAAAGCGGCACCTGGTGCGACCGGAACGTGCCTTCCACTTTCACGCCGTCGACCTCCTTGGGCCCCGTCCACCCTTTGGGTGTTTTCATCACGATCATGGGCCACAAGGGCCGCTGGGAGTAGCCGTTCGCACGCGCCTCTTTTTGAGCGGCCTGAATCTCAGCGAGAATCTCATCGAGGGTGGCGGCCATGAGCTGGTGCATGCTCTCGGGGTCATCACCCTCAACGAAATAGGGCTTGTGGCCATAGCCGCGAAGAAGGTCTTCAAGTTCCGGCCGCGGCAGCCGTGCCAGCACGGTCGGGCCGGCGATTTTGTAGCCGTTGAGATGCAGGATCGGCAACACCGCGCCGTCGCGTGCGGGGTTCAGGAATTTGTTCGAGTGCCAGCTTGCGGCGCACGGGCCGGTTTCCGCCTCGCCATCGCCCACCACGCAGCAGACAAGCAGATCCGGGTTATCGAGGGCCGCGCCATAGGCGTGCAGCAGGGAATACCCCAGCTCGCCGCCCTCGTGAATCGACCCCGGCGTTTCGGGAGCCACATGGCTGGGAATGCCGCCCGGCCAGGAAAACTGCCGGAACAGGGTCTTCAGCCCTTCCACGCTCTGCCCGACCTGCGGATAAATCTCCGTGTACGATCCTTCGAGATAGGTGTTGGCGACAAGTCCCGGGCCGCCGTGCCCGGGTCCCGTAATGTAGATCGCGTTCAGATCATGCTGCTTGATCAGCCGATTGAAATGCACGTAGATGAAATTTAGCCCCGGCGTGGTGCCCCAGTGCCCCAGCAAGCGCGGCTTGACGTGTTCCAGCGTGAGCGGTTCGCGGAGGAGCGGATTGTCCCGCAGGTAGATCTGTCCCACCGAGAGATAGTTGGCGGCCCGCCAGTAGGCATTGATGTTGTGAAGCTGTTCGCGGGAGAGTGGGTTTTTCATGGCTGGCTCCATGAACGGGTTTGGCGCATGGGTGGCGACATCATGACCTTTCTTACGACGATAGCGCGGAACAGCCCCGCGGCAGAGTGACTTTGTCAACAGGTCTCATCGGCAGCGGCACACAAGGGGAATGTTACGGCGGGCGTCTGGGCGGGTGCGCCCGCGGTTTCGACAATAGATATCCCAGCCGTTACCATGGTGGCATGACCCCGGCTGGAGCCGTGAAGGCGCACTTTGCCCTTGCGTTCGCTCTCCTGCTGCAGTGCGCCCCGGCTGTCGAGACGCCTTCCGCCGCGGCGGCCGACGCCTATGCGGCGCAGAGGGAATCCATGGTGCGTGCTCAGATCGCCGGGCGCGGCGTGGCCGACGAAAGTGTTCTCGCGGCCATGCGAAACGTACCACGCCATCTCTTCGTACCCGAGCAACTGACCGCGGAAGCGTACAACGACCACCCGCTAGCCATTGGATTCAGCCAGACCATCTCACAGCCCTACATTGTGGCCTACATGAGCGAACTGCTGGACCTTGAGAAGGAGCACAAAGTGCTCGAAATCGGGACAGGGTCGGGTTATCAAGCGGCCGTGCTTTCCGTTCTCGCCGCCGAGGTCTACACGATCGAGATTGTGAAAGAACTCGGACGCCAAGCCGCGGCCCGCCTCGCCCGCCTCGGCTACAAGAACGTGACTGTCCGAGTAGGGAACGGCTATTTGGGCTGGCCGGAGGAAGCTCCGTTTGACCGCATTCTGTTGACCGCCGCTCCCGAGGAGATCCCGCGGGCGCTCATCCAGCAGCTTCGGCACGGCGGGCGTCTTGTAGCGCCGGTCGGTCCTGTTTTTGGCGTGCAGGAAATCGTCGTCGTCGACAAGGATGCTTCAGGAAACGTGACCCGGCGGTCCGAACTGCCGGTGCGGTTTGTGCCGATGGTGGAAAAGCCGCCGAACTGAGGGGCCCGGCGGAGCCGTGTTTGACGAACGATGGTGACTCCTCCCCGTGTCCTTACGTTTGTGAGGTGACCCTCTTGACCAGAGAAAATTTCGCCAGCGGAACGCCGTGGGAACCCCTCGTGGGCTATTCACGCGCCGTGCGAGTCGGCTCGCAGGTCTTCGTTTCGGGAACGACGGCCACGGACCTCGAGGGACGAATCGTGGGTCCCGGCGATCCCTACGCGCAGGCCATGCAGACGCTCAGGAACCTGGAAGCGGCGCTGCGGGCCGCTGGCGCCGGCCTGGAACACGTGGTGCGCACACGCATGTTCGTCACCGATATCGAACACTGGAAAGAGATCGGCCGCGCGCACGGCGAAGTTTTCGGAAACATTCGCCCGGCGACGTCGATGGTAGAGGTGTCCCGCCTGATCGATCGACAGATGCTGGTGGAGATCGAAGCGGACGCGGTGATTCTCTGAATCAGCGGGGGAAGTGCTGCCTACGATTTCCAGCCCTGCTCGCCCTGCAACGGGACGAACCGGCAGTAGGTGACGACTTTGGATTCGATGTGTCCGTCACTCTTGTAGATCAGCCTCAGCTCCTGATCGCGCGCGGAACCCACAGGGATCACGAGGCGGCCGCCTGCGGGGTCCAGTTGGTCAAGCAAAGGATAGGGGACGTCGGGCGCTCCCGCCGGAACGGAGATCGCCTGAAAGGGAGCTTCCGCCGGATATCCCAACGTGCCGTCCCCTTCGACGACGGTCACGCGCCCGGCATAGCCCGTCCGCGAGAGGTTCTCCCGCGCAAACACCGCGAGATCGGGCTCGCGTTCGATCGCGAAGACAGGCGCCGACAACTCCGCCATGACGGCCGCCGCGTAGCCCGAGCCGGCGCCCACTTCGAGGATTTTCTCTCCGCCCGCCAGTTCGAGAGCCTCGGCCATCGCCGCCACCATATAGGGCTGAGAGATCGTTTGGCCGCAGCCGATCGGGACCGGTTCGTCCTCATAGGAGTGCTGCCGATAGTGTTGAGGGACAAACTCGTGCCGGGGAACGGACTCCATGGCGTCGAGCACGCGGGGATTGCGAATGCCCCGCCGCATGAGTTGGTTCACGACCATCTCATGCCGCAACTGCGACCAATCCGGCACTAGCGCAGCCTCTTCTTGAAGAGCACATCGGCGCCCACCAAGCCGTTTTCATCGCGGGTGACAATGAAAGACCACTGCCTGGTCGGAGTCCAGTCGACACGCACGACCTGCTGCTGCGCCGAGGAGAGATCGTAGCTGTAGGTGAAGGTGAGCTGGTTGGTGACCTGCTGCTCGGTGGAAATGCGGGCGCTGGGGTTTGCCTCGGCGCCGCCCGACTGCGGGTCTACCTTCAGCCGGCTTACACCGAAGAAACGCTGCAGCCGCCGGTTGACGGGCTGGCTCAACGCCTGCGACAGAACGGTGTTGGCGCCCGTTTGCGTGAGCGACTGCTGCGCAATCGTTTGCCGCGCCGCGAGAACCGGATCGGTGACCGGCGTGCGCCCCAGGGCCAGCAGCGTGATCAATTCCGAAAACGGCAACGGCGGATCCGAGCGCGGTGTCACATTGATCTTGCGCGCGGGCCCCGAGAGGGTAAGGGCGATGTCGATGTCACGCACTCTCGTTTCCAACTCGAAGTCGATCACGGGATCGATGCGAAACGGATTGACGAACGAAATATCGCCGCGGTTGATATCGAACCGCGTGCCCTGAAACTCCAATTGGCCCTGCGTCACCGCGATGTCGCCGAGCAGCGCCGGATTCAGCACCGTGCCCGCGAGCCGCAAATCCAAATCGGCAACGGCGTTGCGTACAAGCGCGGTCTCCACGCGCAAGTCCGGAACGGAGTTGATCCGCACATTCAGCTGCATATTGTTCAGAACCGGGCTCCCCGGCAGCGTTTGGCGGGGCTCGGCCAAGCTCGCCAGGATGGTGCCGAGGTCCAGTTCCGCCCCCACCGTGACGCGGCTGACAAGAATATCGCCGCTCAACAGGCTGCGCACACTCGTGCCCGAAAGGGCCGCGCGTCCGGTGATCACGCTGCTGACCGATTCGGGATAACGAAACCGTACGCGATCGACGTCGGCGTCGAGCCTGTAGTTCCAGTGGTCCTGCGTGTGCTCGGCCGTGCCCGCCAGCGAAAGCGCGCCGCCGCCAGAAGCAGCCGTGAGCTTTTCGATGTTGATCTGCCGGTCGTTGAACCGAAGCAGGCCGTTTATCTGGCTGAGTCCGTTGGCAAAATCCTGATGCCGCAAAGAGGCGTTGCTGACTTCCATGCGCCCACGAACGCGAGGCTCTTTCAAAGTCCCTCGCACGGCCATCTCGACGACGGAGCTTCCGCGCGCCTGCAAGCCCGGACTGAAACTTTCCAAGACAGCCAGGTTGAACGTACCGGCCGTCGATACCTCCATAGCCTGGCTTTCCCGAAGGCCCACAGTGCCGTCGAGCAGAATGTCCGTTCCTTCGCCCAACAGCCGCATGCTCTCGAGGCGCAAAGACCGGTTCGCCACGCTCCATCGCATCGGGAAAGGATTCCATAGGTTGTAGCCGCGGCTGGCTCCGGGAATCTCGGAGTAGAACACCTCGAGCCTAGTAATTTCGCCTTGCGCCCGCCACTGCTCGACATCCGTAAGGGGCCCCGAAAAGGTGAAGGCTCCGTCGGTCTCCCCGGTCACCTTTTCAAGAGGCAGTGTTGCCAGCGCGGCCAGATCGGTGACATCAACCTTGTTCCATCGGAACTCGCCGCTGACGAGGTTCTGCCCTCCTGAGCGGATTTCCGTGCTACCAAACAACGTGCCCGTCGCGAGGGCGCCCTGCCAATCCACACGCACGGTCTCCGCGGGTGTGGTGACCTTGCCGTTGAAAGATCCGATCTCGTGATCGCCGAGCCGCAGCTCGCTCAGCTCCAACTCCCCCGAGGCCGACAGGCTCTCGAAGCTCTGCCGGTCCGCGGCCAGCTGGCCGGACCCGATCAGGTCGAATCGAATCTCACCCGAGGCTTGGTGTCCGGTCCCGAGCGCCTCAAGGTCCCGCAGGTGCCATTGCGCTCCGTGAAGTTCAAAGCGGACGCGTTCTTTAATGGCCTCAAGCTCGGCATTACCCTGCAAGCGAGCCTGGCGGTACATCACATTGAAAGAGTCGACCGTCTGCTTGTCCTTATCGAAACGCACGGCGGCCTCCACCCGGTCAAACGGCTGCTTCCAGGCCGTGCCGCCGGCCAATTCGAGTTTCGCGGTCCCTTGAGGACGGGACATCGTGCCGGCAACCTGGGCACTCCCCTGCAACGTTCCCGTCACCGGCTCGCTCCGTCCAGCGGCCTTAAGAATGTCCGTTAGGGGCAGGCCGGCGAACCGCACCTCGGCCTGCAGGGGGCCCTGCGGAATCGGCTCCGCGGTTCGGGCCACGGATGCGTTGACCTCCACAACAGCGGAACTCCGTTCGAGCCGGCCCCGGCTGACTCTGATTGCCGAGGGGCCGTAGACGATCTCGCCCATGAAACGGTCCCAGTCATAGCCATGCGTGTGGAGGTCCGCGGCTTCGATGCGTCCTCCGATTTCGAGCTGCGGAGGGGATGCTGTGACATCACCTCTCACATCGCCCTCGAACCGTAGCGGGCCACGGAGCAAGACGGGAACGTCACCGCCCTCCGTGGATTCGATGAGCCCGAAGTTCTTAGCGGCTGCCAGCAGGTCGTTGGGCCGTTCCGTCTCGGCGCGCAGACGGAGCACCGCCCCGCCACGCGGAGTGGCCGATCCTTGAGCCCATAGCTTCATATCGGGTGCGCTGAGTTCCAGGCGCGCCACATCAATTGTCCGGCTCGCGGCGTGATAAGAAACGTCAGCAACGCCTTCGAGCGGAGTCCGTGACGATTCGAGCAGCTCCGGCTTGGCGAACAGTAGAGAAATGTCCAGTTCGAGATCGCCAGCGCTCGCGCCCTCGGCGCGCAGCCAGCCTCGCAGCGAGCTATCCCACGGCAGATTCTTAACGCCGGGATGAGCCGGTTCCAGCACGGCAAGAACCGCATGTAGAGGGAACGCATCGAAGTCGCCGTGGAGACGAAACTTAGGCGGCGGTGTCGCCGACAAACCGCTTAGCTCGGCCTCGCCGAGAAAAGCGCCGCCCAGGACATTTGCCTGCAGATCGGTTAAGGTCAGGCGTTCCCGGTTCCCGCCATAGTGGGCGCTGGCGTTGATGGCCGGTGACTGGAAGCGCGACGCCGGGACAACCAGGTTTCTTGCCGCTATTTCGCCCTCGTACGAGAGCGTCTGCGCGTCCGGCTCCCAGCGTCCTTGGCCGCTGATCACGGTTTCCCCGCTTACCACTGCCGGCCCGCCCAACCAGGGACTGACAACGGGAAGCTGCAGGGTCGCCTGGTAGTCAAGACTGACTGCCGGTTTCAACAGTGGCTGCGCCGTCAGACGGCCTGACGCTTGAAACCCATTGCCGGCCAGGTAAATTTCAGACGCCTCCATCCGGTCGCGATAGAGGAAAAATTCCACTTCGGCTTCGGTGAGCAGGGGCTTGTGCGCGGCGACGTCGACCTGCGATTCCCCAAGGCGAACCCAGGCCCGGTAGCGGCTAAGATTTGGTTCGAAGCGCGTGCGCAAGAAAAATTCGCGAGCGGACAGGGATACGGGATAGGCGTTGCCGTTCCATTCGATGGTTCCTTCGGTAAGGTCGACGCGCTCGACGGCAAGATCGAACAGTTCGTCCGTGGGAGGCCTACCCTCCTCGCCCGCGAGGCTCGGCGCGTTGCTGGTCCCATCCTCGGCGATTTCGATGTGGATTCGCGGGGATTCCGCGCGCAGCGACCGCAGAAATACCTCACGCCGCAAAAAGGAGGTGATACCGAGTTGCACCTGCAGCGAGGGTACGTGTAAGAACGCAGGCCGCGAGCGGTCGCGAGAACCATAGAGGGTCAGACCGGTAAGAGTGGCGCGCAAGGCAAAGGGATCGAACTCGTAGCTGGCGAGTTCCGCGCTGCCGCCGGTCATGCCCTCCACTTGAGCAATGATGCGGTCGAAAAGCCTTTGCTTGAACCAGTCCGACCGGATCACAAGCAGGAACGCGGTTGCGAGCAGAGCGACGAGGACGGTGAGGGAAAGGATCCAGCGCTTCCATCGGATCCGCTTCAGAGCTTGTAGGAAACCCTTCATCTTCCGTCACCAGGCCGTGCAGGCGCCGCGCAGGCCAAGAATCGGCCTGCTATGACTCATTCTCCACCATCCACCGGCCGCTGGGCCGATGCGCCGAGAATCGCGACTCGCGCCCGCAGGCGAAGCTCATTCAGCCATTCATCCACCCTCGGCTCGATCTCTTTTTCACGCAGGATCTCTTCGATTTGATCGGAGACGCTTTCCAGCGGCGGTGGCGGTGATGAATTCGTCCGCTCAAACTCCGGCCGATAGACCTGACGGTAGTACCTGTCGATCTCTTCGTTCGGGATCTGCAGGCCCGTCTTGAAGCGGAAATCGATGAAGTCCAGAACGCTATTCTTCTCCCGCAGAAAGTCGTGCATGGCGGCTTCCCCGATACCGTAGGCCCGAAGCGCCGCGGCGAAGTCAAGGCCATTCCAAAAGCGCTGCCCGCGAAGCTGCTCGATCTCCGCCGCCACCTGTGTTTCGTCTTCGACCGGGAAGTTTGCCACCGCCATCTCGCGCCGCACGAGTTGCCGCTCGATTAACCGGTTGATCGCCTCCCGCCGTTCGTGCGGACCAGCGTTCTCCCCGGGCGGCCGGCCGTCGATGAGGGCCTGCAAGGCCAACTGCTCTTTTACCTGACTGTCGGTGACGGCCTCATTGCCAACGACAGCGACAACGTGATCAATAATCTCCGGGAGGGCAGGTGTTACCAAGACTCCGGCGACGAAAGCAGTGAGCAAGAAGACGGAGACTCGCCGCGTGGTCAATTTGCTCTTTGCTTTCGTCATCGCCCGCCAGCTCAAAATGTCTGCCCCACCGAGAAGTGGAATTGAAAGTGCGAAATGCGCTGAACCTGCGAAACCAGTTCGCCGCCCGGGCCCGCGACCTGCCCGACGAAGCGGGGAGGATTGAGGTTGTATCCGATGTCGAATCGAACCGGGCCAATGGGGGTGCGATAGCGCAAACCCACGCCGACGGCGTGCACCATGTAGTCAAAATCGAAAACCGTCAGGTCTTCGGCCTGCGTGGAGCGCTGACTGCCTCGGAAGCTGATGCGTCCTAGCTTGGAATAGACATTTCCTGCGTCGTGAAACAGAACGCCGCCCATGTTCTGCCACCGCAACGGAAAGCGAAGTTCGAGACTGTTGAGAAATTGCGCTCCACCGCCGATCGGGAAGCCGGTTGTCGGGTCTCGCGGGCCGGCCTGGTTGATGGGAAAACCGCGATGCGAATTAGCGCCGCCCGAGAAAAACCGCTCGGAAAGCGGGATGCGGGGATCGGGGTTGAATCCCAGATCACTGGGATCAATCCCATCCTCAACGCCGCTGAAGGTGCTCCATGGAACCATGAGGCCGAGCTGCAACGTGCGGGCCAGGATCACGCGGCCGCTGATGCGATGGTAGGTGCTGTTTTGCCCCAGGAACCGGAAGAAATCCGGCTGCGATCCCCACCAGCCGGAGGCCAGACTTAAATCCACCGAATTAAAAATGCCCTTGGTGGAATTCGTCGGATCGTCACGCCGGTCCTGAATGTAGGTGCCTGAGAGCAGCCCCACGCGCACGGTCTGCGAGGCCAGGGGGTTGAGAAAGGCCGAAGTCAAAACCTCGTCGATCACGGTGCGGCGATAGGTGAAGCGGTAGAAGGCGGTCGAGGGCTTGCTGAGTTGCTGCCGCAGCTGCATGGCCCCCTCCAGGCGCCGGCCCCGGAACGTGCGCACGTCGCGGGACGTATCCAGCAGCCCGCTGATGGTCATGTTCCAGCGGTCAGAGCCGGTCCAGCGGGGCGCCTCATACGTCACCAGCCCGCGCTGCTGAAGGTCAGAGAAGCGGGTTCGCAAACTGAACGTATGGCCGATGCCGCGGACGTTGAGTCTTGTCACTTCAAACGTCACGCGGGGGCTGAAGCTAGCGTTGCCCAGGGGAGAGGTCACATCGTTCCCGCCGATGCGCGCGAATTCCGCGCCGCCGCCGACACCTACGGTCCAGCGCCGGGACTCCTCCAACTCGAGCAGTACGTTTTTGGCATCTTCCCGGCCCTCGGGGTTCTGTAGTCCGACGTCCACTCTGGAAAAGATGCCGAGGTCGTAAAGCCGCCGTTGCGTTTCGAACATGTCGCCCTGGGAAAGGGGCTCGTCGCGGCGAATCTGGATCTGCTTGTCCACGAGAGCCGGGGAAGTGTGCGTCAATCCCGAGACGATGGGCCGACGTACGAAAAGAGCCTCACCTTCGCGAATCGTGTACTCGACCCTCATTTTGTAGGGGTCTTCCGTAGGGGCAGGCGTCCAGACCAAATCGGCGTCCTGGTAGCCCGCGTTGAAATATTCCGCCAGGATCAGTTCGCGGTCCGTCGCCACGTTGACTTCGCTGAAGGGCTGTCCCGGCGCCGAGGCAAGCTGGCTGTAGAAGCGGTCGGGCGGAATCTTTTCGGCTCCCGTAATGACGAGCTCCTCCACCACCGTTTGCCTGCCCTCCGTGATGTTAAAGAAAACAGCCAGATCTCCAGCTTTGCCTAGAGCGTTCCTTTCCACGCGCGAACGGACCTGCACGTCGCGAAATCCGTTTGAGCGGTAGAGATCACGGATCACAGCCTCATCGCGGGTGACCAGGGTTTCGCTGAAACGCCCGCGCCGCAGATCAAGATTCTTTTCCTGGATCAACAACCGCTCGCGAATCGTGTCTCGATCGAAGTAGTTATTCCCCGCGACCTCCACCCTCACAAGCTGCTGACGCTCACCCCGCCGGACACGGTAAACAACCTCGATCATCTCGTCGCTGTTGTGCGCGAGAAAGAAGTCCACCTGCGCGGAGAAGTAGCCTTGCGTCTGCAGGTAATCACGAAGGTTGCGAGCGCCTTCCGCCAGTAGATCATCGTCCACGACTCCTTCCACATAAATCGGAAGATATCGCTGCAACTGTTTCTGCGAGAAGCTGTCGCCTTCCACTCGCACCAAAACCCGGGGGCCGGGGATGATTTGCACCACTAGATCGATCTCGTTCGTATCGGGATTGAACGGTTGCGCCACCACACGGGCATCCGCTTGCCAGAAGTCTCGCTCGTGGTAGTACTTTTTCAGACGCTCAATACCGCGCTGCAGCCTCCTCTGCGTGAACTCCTCGGCCTGACGCCATCCGCCGATGCGGCGCACCTCATCGGCTGTCAGGGGGCCCGCGGCTCCCGCCGCGCCGGGGGTGATCACGATCTTGCCAATACCGGCCCTCGCTCCCGGTGTGATTTCGAAAAGGATGTCGACCTGTTGTGTTTCCGGATGTTCGTTTTCCCTGACCTCGATGCGAGCCAGGGCATAACCATTCGCCGTGAGCACCTGGCGAAGGGTCTGTTGCGCCACGGCAATGTCGTCGGGCCAGTAGGGTTCCCCCAGCTTAAGATTGGCTGCGTTCACAAGCTGAATGCGAGAAGGGGGCGCCGGCACACCCGTAACGTCCACCCCACCGATGAAGTAACTCCGCTTGGTGAGGAAAACGAGCTTGACACCGCCTTCCATGGGCGTCGTGTCGGCGGCGATCTCCGTGTAGCGCCCCGTCGCAAAGAGGTTCCGAATGGACTCGCCCACCTGACGCTGATCAAGCGGCGCACCGGGCTTCACCACCACCAGCTCTTCGCGCCGCTCGGGGGAAACAGGCTGGCTGCGCGGCTCAAACTCGATCGAGACCACCGGCAGCCCGTCCAGGTCCGCTGCCGTGAGAGGAAGCACAACAAGAATAGCTACGGCCAGCGTGAGGATCAATCTTGGCACTCGTACCAAAATTATATGACGGGCGGCAGCGTACATTGTGTTCACGGGCTCGCCGCCTGCAGGCTGAGCGGGGCATTCAACCGTCGAAACCCCTGGAAAACACGGTCTTGACGGCCAGAATGGCGGCGTCAGGCCGTCGAGACGACCTGCCTAAGCCGCATCAGTTACGATCTTTGCATAGGGCGCGGACGGCGCCCACGGGTAGCTTGGTGCGCATCCATCCAAAATGAACGACGCCGATAAGGAACGATACTCGCGCCAGATTCTTTTCGAAGGGCTTGGCGAGCAGGGACAGGAACGCCTGCTGGCTGCCACGGCTGTCATCGCCGGCTGCGGGGCGCTTGGCAGCTTCCACGCGGCGGCACTGGCGCGCGCCGGGGTCGGCCGGATCGTGATTATCGACCGTGACTTTGTGGAGTCCAGCAACTTGCAGCGCCAATGGCTTTTCGACGAGTCGGATGCCGCCCAGGCCCTGCCGAAAGCGGTCGCCGCCGCCCGCAAGCTGGCGGCAGCGAATTCGGGCGTCCATGTCGAGCCGCGTATTTCAGACCTCACCGCGGAGAACGCCGAAGATCTCCTGTTGCCCGCCGACATCATTCTCGACGGCACGGACAACTTTGAGGCGCGGTATCTGATCAACGACGTGGCTGTCAAACACGGCATCCCCTGGGTGTATGGCGCGGCCGTTGGAAGTTACGGGCTGACCATGCCGGTATTCCCCGGAAGCTCCGCGTGCCTGGCTTGCCTCTTTCCCGAGCCGCCCGGTGGCGAGCAGCCGACTTGCGATACGGCGGGCATTCTCAACGCCGCCGCCAGCCTGATTGCATCTCTACAGGTGGCGGATGCACTGAAAATTCTGGCGGGAAAGAGCGAAAGCGTGGAGCCGCGATTGATGACGGCGGACATTTGGAAAAACAGCTTCCGCACGGTTTCGGCGAAGGAGCGAAACCCCGCGTGTCTGGCGTGCGGCCGAAGGCAATTCGCGCACCTCGATGCCCGCCGCCGCCGGCCCGTCTCACTCTGCGGCCGCAATGCCGTGCAAGTTCAAGGAAAGCAGGGAGCGCTAGACCTGCGCGCGCTGCAAAGCGCTCTCGAGCCGCTTGGTTCCGTGCGGGCAAACGAATACATCCTGCGTTTCTTCTGCTCGCCCTACGAGATGACAATTTTCCCTGACGGCCGCGCCATCATCAAAGGCACCGAGGATCCCAGCGTGGCGCGCAGCCTGTATGCGCGCTACATCGGAGGTTAGTGCACGGCCGAGAATGCGCGTGCTTGGGAGCAAAATGGCACTCGGCGGCCGGAAAGGAGAATCGCCTTTATGCCGCGCGGCGGCTCAGTGATCGCAGCCGGGCTTGAATACCCGCTTCCGAGTGCCGCAACGAACGCGCGTAGCGGGCCAGCAACGATGCCAGCAGTTGGAAGGTTGCGCCGGCTGCAAACCAGATCTGCCAGCGCGCGAAGAATCCTTCTTTGGCAGGGAACGTTTGCGCCAAGCCTAGGTCGAACGACCAACGCCACACGCAAACCACAAGACAGCCGAGGGCCAGGGACTGCAGCATTAAACCGGCGCCAGCCATCCGCAGGCCGGTCGCGTTCTTGATTGACTTTGCTTCTCGATTAGGCGTCCGTCGTCGAATGACAACCCGCATCCCTCAAACCTAGCATAGAGGCGTCGGTTCGCAAAGAATTTTCTGCGGCAGCTTGCTACTCGTTCGCGCCGTGCGGCGTCGAGTCCGAAATGGTGGTAGAAAGACCCATGTTCTTAGCCAACGAGGCGGAAAGGAAATTTCCGTTGGCGGCGGCCGGTAGAAGGTCCAGCAGGCGGTCGATAAGAAGGTCGGGGGGATGCTCGCGAAAACTTTCCGGCTGCAGGCCGTACGTAACGCCGCAACAAGGTACGCCGGCGTTGCGGGCCGTTTGCACGTCCACATAGCTGTCGCCCACCATCAAGGTCCGCTCGGCGGGAACGCCGAATTCCTTGATGAGATGGTGCAGCCCGGCGGGATCCGGTTTCTTCGTCTCGAAACTGTTGCCCCCGTACACTCGAACAAAGTGATTCGAGAGGCCCAGGCCAGCGATAATCCCTTCGCTGAACCGCACCGGCTTGTTGGTGAGCACGGCCATCTTCTTCCCCTGGGTGAGCAGTTCGTCGAGTGTTTGCCGGACTCCGGGATAGAGGACTGTGTTGTCGAGCATGTGTTCCCGATAGTAGGCATAGAAGAATTGCAGCCCTTCTTCGGCGGTCTCCTCAGAGACGCCCGGCCCGAGCGATTTCCGAATCAGCACAGGGGCTCCGTTGCCTACATGGGAGAAAACGACCTCATGCGCGAGGGGCGGCATGCCGAAGTTCTCGCGAACAGCGTTTACGGAGAGAGCCAGATCAAGGCGGGAGTCAATCAAAGTTCCATCAAGATCAAAGATAAACAGGTCGATTGCCATGTTCTTTCAGTGTAACAATGAGAACAAAGAAGGCTTCTGTCTTCTCTGATCTCGGCCCGACTGCCTCCTAGGGCAACCCTGGGGGCAGCCGGAGCGTCCATAAGAGAGGAATCGCACCGATGTCGCCTAAGACTTGCAGCGGATCTCGCGGACTAGCCGGTCTTCTTGCCTTGATCGTTGTTTCCGCCGGCTTGGGGACGGCCACCCTGATCCAGAGGATGAGCCTTGAAGAACTGGTGGATCAGTCACAGTCTGTCGTTCATGGCAGTGTGGCGAAAAAATGGTCGGCTTGGGACGAGAAACAGCAACTCATTTGGACTCACTACGAGATCGCGGTCGTGGATTCTCTGAAAGGCCGGGGGGAAGCGAAACTCGTTCTCAGCGAACCGGGCGGAACGGTCGGCGACGCGGTGATGCAAGTGGCGGGCGCACCCTCCTATGAGGTTGGCGAAGAAGTCGTCCTGTTCACGACCCTCACACCCATCGGCTATGCACGTACCTGCGGCTGGACGCAAGGGAAATTCCACGTCGAGAAGTCCGCGAACGGCGTCAGCAGGGTGCTTGCCTCGAGTGTGCAGGGCGCGGAGATTGCGGAGCGGTCCTCAAAACAGCCGGCCGCCGCGCAGGCGCAAACCGACTTGCGAAGCGTCAACGGCATGCAACTCGACGAATTCAAAGCCAAGCTGCGAGTGCTGATTCAAACTCGCACGCCCGGCGCATCGAAGTAATTTCCGAAAGAGCCGATTCTGGAACCGGGCCGTAGTACGCCGGCGCTGGGCCGCTCAGGTATCCAACAAACTCGGCCTGAGTCCACGCCTGCGCTGCTGTAGCGCCGACTGGATGCTGAGAAATTCGCCGATATTGTCCATCGTGAACATGCCGACAAGGCGGTCGTTTTCCACGACCGGCATGGTGCGGCAATCGCAATTCTGCAACCGTTGGAAAGCGGACTCCAGCATGTCCGAGGGGCGCACTACTTGGAAACCGCGCACCATGATGTCCGATACGGGCGTGTCGAGGGACTGCCGCGCCAGCGCGTCCACCAATTGCTTGCGGCCGATGACTCCGGACACGGAACCGTTCTCCACGACCGGGAAATCGTGCTGCGATCCCGCCAGAATTTCGCGCACGGCGTCCCGCAAGGTGTCCTGGGGGGCGAGGGTGTGATAGTTCGTCACCATCGCGCGGCTCACGGTAATCCCCGAGAGAGCGGACTTGAGGCCGGCCAGTGAGGCCTCCTGCTGCGCTCCCATCCACACGAAGAGCGCGATGAAAACGAGGAAAGGGTTCGAGAACAGGCCGATGAAGCCGAAGAAGAACGCCATCGCCTGGCCGACATTGGCGGCGATGTTCGTGGCGCGCGTGTAGTCCATCCGCATGGCGAGGACGGCCCGCAGCACACGGCCGCCGTCCATGGGAAATGCCGGAAGCAGGTTGAACAGAACGAGGATGATGTTGACCACCATCAGTCGTCCCATGAAAGACCCGTCCTCAACGGACATCTGGCTGAAATCCACGGGCTGCGTCAGCAGAATCGACAGGTAGAGCACCGCGGCGATCACCACATTGACCGCCGGACCCGCGATCGCCACCCAAAGTTCTTGCCGGGGGTCGTCAGGCATCCGTTCCAGCCGTGCCACGCCTCCGATCGGCAGCAGTGTGATGTCCCTCGTTGCGATGCCGTATTTCCTCGCCGTCAGCGCGTGCCCGAACTCGTGCAGCACGACACAGGCGAAGAGGGCAAGAATGAACGCAACCGCCGAAATCGTGGCTGTGATGTCCCGCTCGTCGAGCCACTGCGCCACACCGACCCAGCCGAGCAGAATGAGGAACGTGGCATGGACATAGACGCCGATGCCCGCAAATTGTCCGATTCTCCAGGACCATTTCATGGACGTTTTCCCGGCAGCTGCCTCATTCTCCGCGCGCCGTTCGGATGTGTCAAGAAGACCCACTCCGTTAGACGCAAGCCGGTTACAGGAAGTGACAATAAACACGGACCCGCGGGCCAGCCGGATCAGCGAAAATCGAGCCGTGAGGGAATTACTTCGTCCCCGACCCCTGGACGTGCTTCTCCATGCCTTCCCAGTAGGGGTCGCGCAGGGCGCGCTTGAGGATCTTCCCGGTTGTGCCCTTGGGAAGTTGATCGAGGAATGCAACGGTCTTGGGAACCTTGAACGCCGCAAGATGTTGCCGCACGAGGCCCCGTATCTCTTCCTCGGTCGCGCCCGCGCCCGGCTTCAGGACAACGAACGCTTTTGGCACCTCGCCCCACTTGTCATCGGGCACCGCAACCACGGCCGTTTCATAGACCGCCGGATGCGTAACGATCACCTTTTCAATTTCCAGCGAAGAGATGTTTTCGCCGCCGCTCACGATGACGTCTTTCTGGCGGTCGACGATCAGGAGATAGTTGTATTCGTCCCACACGGCAACATCGCCCGTGTGGAGCCAGTTGTTTTTGAGGGCCTGGGCGGTGGCCTGTGGATCCTTCCAGTAGCCGTCCATGACGATGTCGCCGCGAAAAAGGATCTCGCCCATGGAGGAGAAATCCTTGGGCACATCCTTCCCATCGGGCGTGACGACACGGGCTTCGACGCCTGAAAAGCAATAGCCGGTCGTCGCCTGCCGGCGGATCCGTTCTTCCGTAGAGATCTCGCCCACGGTGTCTTTGATATGGGCTGTAGTTGCCACCGGCGAAGTCTCAGTGAGGCCGTAACCCGCGAAAGTGTTGCAACCAAGCTTCTTTTCGAGCTGGCCGACCAACGTGGGCGACGCGGCCGCCCCTCCGAGCATGATCTCACGCAGGCTCGATAAGTCGTATTTGTCCGTCTCGGGGCATTGCAACAGAGCCGCGGCCATCGTGGGCACCATCGAGAACGTTGTCACGCGCTCCTGCTCGATGAGTTTGCATACCGCCGCCGGGTCGAAGCGCTTGATCATGATGTGCCGGCCGCCAGTGAACGTCACCGTGTGCGCCCGTCCCCAGCCGTTGGCGTGAAACAGAGGGATGGTGTGCATCTCGATAGCCTGATCGGCGGGTTCCCGCCCGCCAACACGGTAGGTGCCGAGCAGTGTCGATAGGCAATGCATGTAGAGCGTGCGGTGGCTGAGCATCACGCCCTTCGGCCGGCCGGTGCTGCCGCTGGTGTAGAAAAGTTCGGCGGTCGAAAGCTCATCGAACGTGGTGAAATCGACGGCCTCGGGCTTCGCGGCGGTCAACCAGTCGTCGTAGACCTGCGGGCAGACCCAGCCTGGCAGGTTTGCGTGAGGTTCGAGCGCGATCCACTGCAGACCGGGCAGCGCCGCATGGATCTGCTCGGCGACCGGCAGCAGTTCCGGGTCAAACAACACGGCCCTGGCGCCGGCATGCCCGAGAATATAGATTTGCTCCTCCGCCGAAAGACGCACGTTGAGCGAGAGCAGAATAGCGCGGGCCATCGGCACGCCATAGTAGGCCTCCAGCAGCTGGTGACAGTTGAAGCTCAGCGTAGCAACGACTTCGCCCGGCCCGACCCCAATGGCCAATAGTGCGTTGGCCAAGCGCAGCGAACGGTCCAGCACTTCGCGGTAGGTAAGCCGCCGTTCGCGGTCGACGACGCCCACCTTCGAGCCATATTGCTCAGCGGCCCACAAAACACAGCGAATCGGCGTAAGAGGGAGAAACATGGATGGCACCTTGGCGGCTGGAAGTCTCACGCAGGAGACAGAAGGATCGTCACTTCCTCGTCATCAACCGTAAACTGGCGGCGCTCGGTTCCATTCCAGCTTGGCGCGCCGTCGTGCACGAGTTCCACGCAGAGCGTCTCGCCCATCAGGTGTTGTTGATTCTCGCTGACAATGCGCTGCATGCGCTCGGAACCGGAAATCGAAAGGCGGATTCGCTGCGTGTACTCAACGTCGAGTTCTTTGCGGAGGTTCTGCACGCGGTGCAGCAATTCACGGTAGAAACCTTCCTCGCGCAAACGGTCGTCAAGGTCGGTACTGAGCACAACGACCGTGGCGCGATCACCCGCGGCGGCAAAGTGTTCGGCGGCCTCAATCAGCACTTCCACGTCATCGGGTTCCAGCGAAAGCTTCTGACCGGCGAGATCGATTTCAGCGGAACCTGTCTGCAACAACTGATTCCTCAAGGCCGCGGCATCCACAGCTTCAAACGCTTTCTTAGCCAGGGGCATGTTCTTGCCAAGGCGCGGCCCGAGACGGCGGAAATTCGGCCGCACCGTGTAGTGAATGTGGCCTTCCGCGCCCCGCACGAAGGCCACCTCGTGAACGTTCAGCTCTTCCGCGATCAACTGGCCATAAGGCACCAGGCGCTCCCGCAATGCGGCGTCCGGCAGGACAACCTCGGCCTTGGACAGCGGTTGCCTCACCTTGAGACGGTGTTCGGTGCGCACGCGCAGCCCGAGCGAAACGATGTTGCGCACGGCGGCCATTTCTTCCGAAAGGGCGCGGTCGATGTGCTCTTCCTTGGCCGCGGGATAGTTGCAGAGGTGCACGCTCTCGGCGGTCGATTCACCGAGTCCGCGCCGCACCAGATTCTGGTAAATCTCTTCGGCCATGAAAGGCACGAAAGGCGCCGCCAGATGCGCGACGGTCACCAGGCATTCGTAAAGCGTGGCGTAGGCGTCTTGCTTGTCTTCGTCGAACTCGCCCTTCCAATAGCGAGGCCGGCCGCGCCGCAAATACCAGTTCGAAAGCGCGTCGACGAAATCCGACAGCTTGCCCGCCGCCTCATACGCGAAATATTGATCCATCAGCTTCGGTGATTCGCCGGTGAGAATCGCCAGCTCGGAAAGAATCCAGCGGTCGAGCAACGTTCGTTCGGCGACGGGACGGCCTTTCATCGCAGCCGGATCAAAGGAGTCGATATTTGCGTAGATCGTGAAGAAGGAATAGACGTTGCGCAGCTTGAGTGGGAATTCCTTCTGCAGGGCGCGCACGTTGGCCAGCGAATGCCGTGTGGACGACCAGGGTGGATTCGCGGCAAAGAAGAACCAGCGGAAGGCATCCGCTCCGGGCGCGGCCGACGATGTGCTTTCCACGGTGACGCGCTCCACATCACTCAAGAACTGCACGTCATTCGGAAGTACCTTCAGTCCCTTTTGCGGTAATTCGACGGCGAGCTTCCTGCGATCGGTTTCCGACAGGGCGAGCAGCCGTCGCGGCAGACGCTTCGCCTGCTCAATGGTAACGGTCACCCCCCGCTCGGGCTGGTCCGGGCGGTATACCTTCATCGAAGCGCCCGGCAACAGATCGAGCGCCTCGATATCTTCGCGCGCCATCAACGCGGTTCCCTCGGCGGCCTCCGCCTTGGCTTCCGCCGGATCGGCCACGGCGAAATCCTGCGCGACGCGATCCAGAATCACTTCCGGCGGCGTGTAGTTGCCCTTGGATTTCGATTCCTTCTTGCCGCTCGTATCGTTCACGTGGCCCAGCACAAGGCACGTGCGGAACGGGTGCGGATAGTTGCGTGAGGCGAGGTTCAATCGGCCCTGCGTTTCCTCGTCAAATAACAGCGTCGAAATCATCAGCTGTGAATAGAACCAGCCGCGCGTCTGATCGATGGCCTCGGTGATGTAGTCCGCCGGAAAGGCGTCCGCGAACTTTTCCCGGCCCTGATGCGGGTAGCCCCACTGCGCAAACGGCATGCAGCCGGAGTCGAACCAGCAATCAATGACCTCCGGCACGCGGCGGTATGTGCCGGGCTCATCCTTCTCCCTCCAGGTGACCTGGTCAATCCATGGCTTGTGCACGCGCAGATGTTCGGACAAGCTGCGGTCGGCGGCGCGGTCGCGGTCAAAGGCGTCGAAGGCGTTCGGGTTCTTCGCCAGAATCTCGTCCACCGACGCGGGCGCCTGCATCTTGCCGGTCTCGTCGTTGATCCAGATGTTGAGCGGCGTACCCCAGTAGCGCTCTCGCGAGAGCGCCCAGTCGACGTTGTTGGCCAGAAAATCTCCAAAACGGCCCGTGCCGATGTGCTCCGGCAGCCAATGCACTTTTTCGTTGTTGCGGAGGGCGTTCTGGATCCGAGCCGTCGTGCGGATAAACCACGCGGGCCGCGCGTATTGGATGAGCGGATCATCGTCGGCGCGCCAGCAGAAGGGGTAGTCGTGGCGATAGGTCTCGCGATGGACCAGTAGGCCGCGCTCTTCGAGCACGTGGATGATCCAGCGGTCGGCGTCTTTCACCCACTTGCCTTCGAGATCGGGTGTTTCCGCCGTGAACTTCCCTTCGGGAGTCACCGGGCACAACAGCGGCGCCTCGGCCGGATTCTTGAAACGCGCGGTGTGCTGGCGGAACAACTCGTAGTCCACTTCGCCGAAGGCCGGCGCTTCATGCACAAGGCCCGTGCCGGTTTCCAGTTCGACAAAATCCGCCGGCAGAACCCGCCACAGCACGTGCTCGAGGCCCCCATCGGCCAGCTCAACCTGCTTGTTGCCGTACTGTCCATAGTAATAGTCAAACGGCGGACGATATCGCAGTCCAAGCAGCTCCGAGCCTTTCATTTCCTGCTCGACGGGAAGGTTGCGGCCAAGCTTCGCGGCAAAGGCTTCACGAAGCGCGGCTGCCACAATGAACGAGCGTTCGCCGTCGCGCACGCGCACATAATCGTAATCGGGCCGCACGGCGGCGTATTGGTTCGAAGGCAGCGTCCAGGGAGTGGTAGTCCAGATCAGCAGCGACGTCGTGGGGTCATCCACCAGGGGCAACGCCACGTACACGGCCGGGTCGTCAACGGTTTTGTATCCCAGGCCGACTTCGCCCGCGGACAGCGCCGTACCGCCCTGCGGCCACCACCAGACAATCTTGTGGCCCTGATACAGCAGGCCCTTGCGGAACAGTTCGGAAAGGGCCCACCAGACGCTTTCGACGTAGCTGCGGTGATAGGTGACGTAGGCGTCGGAAAGATCGACCCAGAAGCCCACGCGGCTCGTCATGCGCTCCCATTCGGAGGTATAGCGGAAGACCGACTGCATGCAGCGCAGGATGAAGCGCTTGATGCCGTAGTTCTCGATGGCTTCCTTGCCGTGGATGCCGAGTTCCTTCTCGACCTCGACCTCGACCGGCAGCCCGTGCGTGTCCCAGCCGGCCTTGCGCGGGACGTGACAGCCGCGCATGGTGCGGTAGCGCAAGAAAATGTCCTTGAACACGCGCGTCAGCACGTGCCCGTTGTGCGGCAGGCCGTTCGCCGTCGGCGGGCCTTCGTAGAACGTGAATTTCGGCCCCCCTTCCCGGATCTGGAGGCTTTTCTCGAAGATCTGGCGGTCCTGCCAGAACTTCTGGATCGAGGCCTCGACCTCGGGAAAGTTGACGATCGGCTGGGCTTTTAGGAACTTCGGCGTGCTCATTACGGGTTCTTCAAAAGGTTTAGTTTAGCGTGGATGCAGGGGAGAACGGCGCGGACGGACGGCTTCGGGACGGCGGGAATCCGATATTGCGACTATAATTCCTCTCTCATTGTTAACGTCTTACCGACTGTGGTACTTTCACCTTTACGCGCAAGAGGGGGGAAACCAGATGGAAGCGCTCGGCATGGTCGAAACGAAAGGGCTGACCGGCGCCATTGAGGCCGCCGACGCCATGGTCAAGGCGGCGAACGTCGTGCTCCAGGGCAAGGAGTACATCGGGGCGGGCTACGTTCTCGTGACCGTGCGCGGCGACGTGGGGGCCGTGAAGGCGGCTACCGACGCCGGGGCTGCCGCAGCCCGGCGCGTCGGCGAGCTGATCAGCGTGCATGTTATCCCCTCGCCGCATTCCGAAGCGGAAAAGATTCTCCCCACCAACGCCGCCGGGAAGGGTAGCAAAGGCTAGCCGTCTCTTCGATGCTCGAAGACAAAGATCTTCAATCCATTCAGGAAGTCCGCACCAAGATAGCGCGGGCGCATGAAGCCTTCCTGAAGTACCGGCACTTCACTCAGGAGCAAGTCGATCAGATTGTGGACCGCATGGCCGCCGCGGCGCGCGCGCACAGCGAGCACCTGGCGCGGCTGGCCGTGGAAGAGACCGGCTACGGCAACGTCAAAGACAAGACCGTCAAGAACCTGCTGAATTGCGACATTCTTCATCGGGCGATCCGTCCGCTCAAGACTGTCGGCGTCATTCGCGAGGACCGCGAAAAGGGCATTATCGAAATAGCCGAGCCGGTGGGTGTGGTAGCAGCGATTCTGCCGACAACGAATCCGACCTCGACGGCGATTTTCAAGATTCTCATCGCGTTGAAGGCCCGTAACGCCATCGTGGTGAGCCCGCACCCGCGGGCGGTGCGCTGCACCTGCGCCACGCATCAGCTCCTCTACGACGCCGCCATCGAGGCCGGCGCGCCGGAGCACCTCATCGAGTGCCTCGGCGAAGCGTCGCTCGCCGGCACGAACGAGCTGATGCGTCACCGGCTGACGGGCATGATTCTTTCGACGGGCGGCACGGGCATCGTCCGGGCGGCCTATTCCAGCGGCAAGCCGGCGCTCGGAGTGGGGCCGGGCAACGTTCCGGTGTTGCTCGACAGCTCGGCCGACGTCGCCAGGGCCGTGGCCTCCGTCGTGGCCGGCAAGTCATTCGACTACGGCACGGTGTGCTCAAGCGAGCAGTGCCTGATTGCTGAAGAAAGCCGGCGCGAGGCCGTGATCGCCGCGCTGAAGGCGAACGGCGGCTATCTCTGCGACGAGCAACAAACGGCGGCGCTCGACAAGATTCTGTTCACCTCCGATCTCCGTGTGAATGCCGACTGTGTCGGCCAGTCGCCGCAACGCATCGCGGAAATGGCGGGCTTCCAGGTCACAGCTGAAACCCGGGCGCTGGTGGTTGAGATTAAGGGTGTGGGCCGCGAGCACCGGCTGTCGGCGGAGAAACTCTCACCGGTTCTGAGTGTTTATTTCATCAAGGATTTTCAGGAAGGAATCAAAGCCGCCAGCGCGATCCTGAATTTCGGCGGCCGTGGCCACACTTGCGTCATCTACTCGAACGACGAGCAGCGCATCCGCGAATTTGGGCTGGCGATGCCCGCCTTTCGAGTGCTCGTGAACACGCCCTCGCCGCAGGGTTCGACCGGCATCACGACCAACGTGTTCCCTTCCATGACGTTGGGCTGCGGCGCGATTGCTGGCAACATCACGGGCGACAACGTGGGGCCGATGCACCTGATGAACGTCAAGCGCATCGCCTATCACATACGCGATGCAGGGTCGGCGTTCCAGAGCGAGGAATCGAAAGCCCTGCTCGCCGGGAGGCCGGCGGCGCCGGTTGCTCCGGCTCCCGTGGCACGAGAAGCGGCGAGCGCTGCGGGAACCTCGAAAATCGTAGAGGCCGTGAGCCGCTACCTGGCCGAACGAGGCATCGAGACGACGGCCGCGAAGGTAGCGGCCGGAGGAGCGGTAAAGGCCGTGAGCAGCATGGCCGCTAATCCAGCGGCGACGGTGGTTGATCGATTCTTGGCGGCGCGGGGACAAGGCACGCCGGCCGTCGCGCCGGCTTCCACGCCCGATACGGCCGCTGGTTCCGAGCAAGCGGCTACGGACCCGAACCCGGCCTCGAATGCGAGCGCGACCCCAGCCCCTCCCGTGGAAGTCGTTCCCTTCGTTTGCGAGGACGATGTGCGGAGGGCTATGGTGTTGCGCAAGAAGATCTTCATCAACCGCAAAACCATTGTGACACCCGCGGCCAGCGACCTCGACAAATCCGCCGACGTCCTGGTTCGGACGGAGTAGCAGGCTGCTGAAGACGCCACAAACCGGGCTGTAACCTCCAGGGAGCGATTTCCTCGAGGCTGTTTAGTGCCCGACGAAAACTGTCTCCGTTGCGCCGAGTAACTCACCTACACTTAGATAGAGTCCGCCAGTGATCTCCGAAAAATCGCAGCGCTTGCCGGCGCCTGTTTCGAAGCGCTGGCAGTACCGCCCGTATGACGCGGCTGTCGCCGGCCGTCTGGCGGCGGAACACAAGATTCCACGCTTGCTCGCCGTCTTGCTGGCGCAGCGCGAGATCACCGACGACGAAGCGGCCGCGCGCTTTCTCAAACCGGAACTCTCACAGCTACACGACCCTTATCGGATGCTCGGTATGCGCGCAGCCGTCGAGCGGTTGCGCCGGGCGATAGCGAATCAGGAGCGCATCCTGGTCTACGGCGACTACGATGTGGACGGCACAACGGCCGTTGTTGTGTTGCGGACGGCGATCACGCTGGCGGGCGGCAATGCGGAATTTCATGTCCCCGACAGGCTGAAGGAGGGCTACGGCATGCGCGAGGACGTCATCGAGCGGGCCGCGCGCGATCACGTTAACTTGCTCATCAGCGTAGACAACGGCATCCGCGAATCGGCGGTCGTCGAACGGGCAACAGAGCTTGGCGTCGACACCATCATCACCGATCACCATTTGCCGGAAGCCGCCGTGCCGCGCGCTCTCGCCGTTCTCAACCCCAATCAGCCCGGCTGCGACTACCCTGACAAGGGTCTCTGCGGCGCCGGTGTCGCATTCAAGCTGTCGCAGGCGCTGCTGGCAGGGCTGGACTGGCCGCGGGAACGTTTGGACCGCGTCCTGGAATCCCTGTTGAAAATGGTCGCCATCGGCACGATCGCCGACATGGTGCCGCTGACGGGCGAGAACCGCCTGTTCGCCAAGATCGGCCTGGAGGGTTTGCGCCGCCCGCGCAACCCGGGCTTGCGGGCCCTGCTTGGCGTGGCACAACTCTCGCCAAGCCGCGCGATTACGACCGAGGATGTCGCCTTCCGGCTGGCCCCGCGCATGAATGCAGCGGGACGCATGGACAAAGCCAAGGCCGTGATCGAGCTGTTTGCCGCGACGGACGCCGGCCAAGCGGCCGTTATCGCCCAGCGCCTTGACGATCTCAACAGCAATCGCCAGCGGACGGAAGAAGCGATCGTCAACGAGATTCTGGAAGCACTCGCCGAAATTCCAGGACCGGAAATGATGCCGATGATTGTCGTCGAAGGCGCCGGATGGCATCCGGGCGTCATCGGGATTGTGGCGAGCCGCATAGTCGAGCGGTACCACCGGCCGTGTCTGGTCTTGAGTTGCGATCCCGAAACGGGCCTTGCAACCGGCTCGGGCCGCAGCATCCCGGCGTTTCACCTGTTGGAGGGTCTCGAATCCACGGCCGAGTTGTTCACGCGTTTTGGCGGCCACCGCCAAGCCGCCGGCTGTACGCTGCCTATCGAGCGGATCGCGGAGTTGCGCGCGCGTCTTAACGCGCACGCGGGAAAAGTTCTCGCTCCCGAGGACTTCGTGCCGGCCCTGACGCTCGATTCTGAAATCGCCTTTCGCGATATCAGTGATGGGATGATGGCGCACCTCAACCGGCTCGCGCCGTGCGGCCTCGGCAACCCCGCGCCTCGTTTTTCGACGGCGGGCGTTCGGCTGGCAACGGCGCCCCAAGTGATCAAGGAAAAGCACCTCAAACTACAGGTCGAGCATGAGAAGCGCTTCTTCACCGCCATGGGCTGGCGCATGGCCGAACGGCTCGAGGGTTTGGAGACGGGCGCGATGCTCGACACGGCCTTCTCCATCGAGCCGGATACCTACAATGGCGGCTGGCAACTGATCTTGAAGGATTTTCGTGCATATCAATAGAGCGGCAAGTCTGAGATCCGGTACTCGCCGCTCCAATGCCAAACCTGCGGTAGACTTTTGAAGAGAGCGTCGGCCTAGCAGGTTAGGGCGACGCAATTTGGATTGTCGTTCGGCCGATGCCAGGACTTACCAAGATCCGCGTTCCTCAAGAAAGGCTTTCCGCCTTCTGCGAGCGGCATCATATTCGGAGACTCCTGTTCTTTGGTTCCGCTCTGCGTGAAGATTTCACTTCCGATAGCGACATTGATGTACTTGTGGAGTTCGAGCCGGGCCACACTCCCGGGCTTCGGTTTCTCTCCATCGAAACGGACCTCGGTGAGCTGCTCGGACGCAACGTGGATCTCCATACGCCGAATGGACTGAGCCCCTACCTGCGAGACTCTGTCTTGGCCGAAGCTGAAGAGCAGTATGTCAAAGCGTGACTTCCGCATTGCTCTGCGCCAAATGCGGGACCACGCAACGGAAGCCGTCCAACTCGCACGCAACGTAAGGCGGTCTGAGCGTGATTCCAATCGCACGCCTAGTCTTGCCCTGGTTCGGCCTCTAGAGATTGTTGGCGAGGCTGCAAATAGAGTTCCGATCGCAGTCAGGGAAAAACACACACACATTCCTTGGTCGCAAGTCATCGGCCTTCGAAACCGGCTGATTCATGCTTACGATAATTTCGACCAGGAAATCGTGATATACGATCTGCCTGGGCTCATTCGCGACCTCGCCGAGATTCTCCAGAACGAGCAAGACTCCACAAGCACGCAATGAAACTTTGCACCTTTACCCATCAGAGCACCACCCAAACCGGCGTTCTCCGCAACGGCAAAATTCTCCCGCTTTCCGAAGTCAACGCCAAGGCGGGGACAAGACTGCCGCAGGAGCTTCTGGCGCTGATCCAGCAGGACGGCATTGAAGAGATATGCGCCGCCTCGGAGGGGATCACCGCAAGCCTGCCTCTCGCCGAAGTGCAGTTGCGCCTGCCTTACGCCGTGCCGCCGAAGGTCTGGTGCATCGGCTTGAATTACAAGTCGCACGCAGAAGACTTGAGCGCCGTGCAGCCGGAAGAGCCCGGCAGCTTTATGAAGCCAACTTCTTCGCTCTTTGAGCCGGGCGGCGTGATCGAGCTGCCGCCGGAAGAGGTGTCGAATGATGTGGACGCTGAGGGAGAACTTGGCCTCGTTTTCGGCAAGCGCTGCCGTGACCTTCCTCTCGAGATGGCCCACGAAGCGCTGCTCGGCTACACCACCACGCTTGACCTGACGGCGCTCGACCACCTGCGCCGCAACACTCGCTACTTGCAGCGTTCCAAGAGCTTCGACACGTTCTTTTCGTTCGGCCCGGTCATCGTGACGAAAGATGAAGTGGCCGACGTGGATGCGCTCGAAGTGGTGACGATGCACAACGGCAAGGAATTCTCGCGCGATTTCGTCCGGAACATGCGGCACCGGCCGTTCTCGCTGGTGAGCTTCCACACCCAATTCATGACGTTCGAGCCGGGAGATATCCTTTCGACAGGTTGTCCGAAAGGAGCCCGGATTCAACCGGGCGACAACGTGGAAGCATGGGTCGAGGGTGTGGGGCGGCTCACGGCAACCGTGAAGCGTCGCGAAAAGAAGCCGTTTCTCGGGGTCTAGCGGTAGAGCGGGACTCGTCAGCCCAGAAGCTTTGTCGTGGCGCCTTCCGATTCGGGCAGGGCTTTTTTGCTGCTACTGCCGTTGCCGTTTGCCGCGCTGTTGCCGTTCGCGCCCGGTCCGATCAGCTCGGGTGCGAACACGGATAGAGTCTTTGCCAGGCTTTCAATGTCCGCGCCTTCCTCCACGGCCACTTCGTGCTCCACCCAGTTGCACAAGGGGATGTGGCGGAAGTAGAGGCGTTCCTGGACCACGAGGCACTTGCGGGTGGCAAAGAGCATCTTCTGTTCCCGAACGAAACGCCGTTGCTCGGTGCGCAGATCGTTGAGAAAGTCGTCCATCGATTTGCGGCGGACAGCTTCTTCGCGCAGGCGGTCCAACTCTTCGAAGGTGTTCTTATGGGCTTCGAGGCTTGCCCGCGCTTCGCCCAGCGATTGGCGCTCCCGCGCGAGTTGCACCTCAAGGCGCTGTTGCATGATATAGACCGCGATGAGCGCACTGCCAACGGCGATCAGGACCGGTAATACTACCCAGAGAACGGCGGTCATAGGGGCACCGAAGAAACATTGCCATTATACACAGCGCGCGCTGTCATTCTTTGGCCTCGCCCTGGTTCCGGCAACGACTAGGTATTTAGAAAATCGACATCTCAGGAAAAAACCTTAGACCAGGACGCCTATTTTTGTGTTTGCGAGCCGCAACGCCTCCAAACACATCGAAAGGCCAGTCAGTCGCCTTCCGGCTGAGCAGCCGGAACCTGCGCCTGGGTGAGCGTATCCCTGCGGAAGCGCAGATAGGCCTCCACCACGAGCCATAAGCTGAGCACGAAGATGCTCGTAGCGACGAATACCAGCAGCATCTGGCCGCCGTCCCAATACTTTTGCAGGTCGAGAACCATGGCCGTGATCGTCATGATCATCATGAAGGCCATGGGCAGCAGCGTGTACCAGTAGTTTGCTCCGCGCTGCCGCAAATAGATCGTTATAGTCAGAAGCGTTAAAGCCCCGAGAACCTGGTTGGTGCTGCCGAAAAGGCTCCAAAGCGCCAGACCGGCGGGCTGCCCTTGAATCTCATAAAAGGCGAAGAAGCCGATCAAGGCAACGGCCGTCAGCGACGACAGATACCGGTTTCCGAGCAACGGAAGTTTGATGGTGTCGGCGATCTCCTCGATGTTGTACCGCAATAACCTCGTGCCGGAGTCGAGGGACGTCAGCGCGAACGACACGGCCACGAGAGCCACAAAGGCCTGGCCCACTGCCATCGGGACGCCCAACTGCGTGAGGAACATGGCACAGCCGTCGATGAAGGCGCGCATTTTGCCGGAAAGGGTGTCGGCCGACGTCCAACTGGCGTAGTGTTGGTTCCAAGTTTCGGCGGAGGCGAACCCGGCCGTGCAGGCAAGAACCGCCAGCAGGCCGAGCAGCGATTCGCCGATCATGCCGCCGTAGCCGATGAAGACGGCGTCGGTCTCCTTGTCGATCTGCTTTGCGGTGGTCCCCGACGACACCAGACCGTGGAAGCCCGAGATCGCTCCGCAGGCGATCACGATAAAGACAAACGGAAAGATCGGCGGCGCATCGGCCGGCTGCGCGTTGATGGCGGGCGCGGCGAAACTGGGCTGCAGCAGGAAGAACCCCAGGTACGCCGCTCCCAGACCCAGGTAGAGAAGCAGCGAGTTTAGATAGTCCCGCGGCTGCAGCAAGGACCATACCGGCAGGACCGATGCGGCGAAGGCGTAGACAAGCAGGATCAGCACCCAGGTAGTGGACGCCAGGTCGGGACGTGCGATGTTCAGCCCAACCCAGATCGAAGCGATCATGAGCACAAAGCCCACCGCCGTGCATTTCCCGACGTCGGCGGAGCGCTTATAAACCAGCCAGCCGATCACCATGGCAACCGCGATCAGAAAGAAGGTCGGGAACACCGATTCGGGGTAGAAGGTCACGATGAAGAGGCCGGCCACCGTGCGTACGAACACGCCCATCACCAGACAGATCAGAAACAGGATGATGAGCAGGAAGATCGACTTCGCACGATGTCCGATCAGGTTCTCGGCGACCTTGCCGATGCTCAGGCCACGGTGGCGCATAGAAACCGCCAGGGCGCCGAAATCATGGACTGCCCCGATAAACAAGGTTCCCAGCACAACCCAGAGCATGGCGGGAAGCCAGCCCCAGATCACCGCGATGGCCGGTCCGAGCATGGGGGCCAAGCCGGCGATCGAAGCATAGTGGTGGCCAAAGAGAATCGAGCGGCGGCTCGGCACGTAGTCCACGCCGTCATTGATCTCGTGCGCGGGTGTGGGCTGAGCCGGATCCAGTTTGAAGATCTTCGCGCCCAGATACCGGGCATAGAACCGGTACACCACCACGTACATCACGAAGCAGGCCGCTACCGCCAGAACGGGTTGCAAAGGTGGACTCCTTCCCATGAGATCCGCCCGGACGCGGACTCATCAGCTTGCGCGCGGGCCGCCCTTTCCCCAAGTGCGGCCCGCGCGCGTTTTATCTTACCTCAGAGCTTCCTCCGCTTTCAGTTGAGGTTCCCCCGGGGCGAACCCCTGGGCAAGATCGGTTGGTGGCGCCCCATTCCCCGCCCTCCATGGCATCCCGGAGGCCGCTGCGGATCGAAAAGTCCGGCCGGCTTGTCGGGCGAGCGGACCAGAGACTGTGATACAGTCTCGTTTCTTCGTCCTTTCTGCTGCACGCCGGGAAGCTTGCTATGTGGGAACAAAACTACTATCCGATCGCGGGTAGCCTTGCCTACTCCACTTTGGCCGCGGCGATTCCGCTGCTGATCCTTTTCTACATGCTGGGGGTGAAGCGCAAACCAAGCTGGATGGCGGCGCTTTTCGCGCTGGGCGTCGCCATCGTACTGGCGCTGGCCGTGGTTGGCATGCCGCCCACGCAGGCCCTCACGTCCGTGATTTACGGCGCCGCCTTCGGTATGTTTCCGATCGCCTGGATTGTCTTCGCCTCGATCATGCTCTACCGCGTGACGGTGGAGACCGGCAAGTTCGAAATCATCAAGGATTCGATCGGATCGTTGAGCGACGACCGGCGGCTGCAGGCTTTGCTGATCGCCTTCTCGTTCGGGGCCTTCATCGAAGGCGCGGCGGGATTCGGCACCCCGGTGGCCGTGGCGGCCGCCATGATGACGGGCCTGGGGTTTTCTCCCTTTTATGCCGCCTACATCTGCCTGCTCGCCAACACCGCGCCAGTCGCGTTCGGCTCCATCGGAATTCCGGTGGTCACGCTGGCCGGTATCACGGGCCTGCCCATGGGTCCCTTGAGCGCCATGACGGGCCGGCTTTGCGCGCTGCTTGCCCTTGTGATCCCGGCCTACATGATTGTCGTGATGGCCGGATACAGGAAAGCGCTGGAGGTGCTGCCGGCGATCGTCGCCTGCGGCGTCACCTTCGCCGCCGTGCAGTTCTCGGTGTCCAATTTCATCGGCCCCGAACTGACCGATATTTTGAGCGCGCTGGCGTCGGTCGGGGCGCTGGTTCTGGTCATGAGATTGTGGCGTCCCGCGGCGATCTTCCGGCTCGAAGGGGATGCTCCCGCCGCTGAGTTTCCGCACAAGCATTCTTTCGGCGAAATCGTGCACGCCTGGAGCCCGTATATTCTGCTGGTTGCTCTGGTGCTGATGTGGGGTCTGGGACCGGTGAAGGTTTTTGTCAACACATTCAACATTCCCATTGAAGTGCCGGGCCTGCACCAGATGATCACGCGCATGCCGCCCGTGACGGCGACGCCACAACCCTACGCGGCGGTTTTCAACCTGAATTGGCTGGCCGCGGCGGGCACGTCATGCTTCATCGCCGCCATGCTGGCCTCCCTGGTTTTGGGCATGTCGCCCAAGAAATTCGCCGCACTCTTCGTCGCCACGCTGCGGCAGCTGGCGCTGCCCATGCTGACGATCGCCTCCGTGCTGGCGCTGGCCTTCCTGATGAACTACTCCGGTATGACCTCAACGCTGGGCTTGGCCTTCGCGGCGACGGGCGTAGCCTTCCCCTTCTTCAGCGCCCTGCTGGGCTGGATGGGCGTGTTCCTCACCGGCAGTGATACCTCGTCCAACGCGCTGTTCGGCAACCTGCAGGTCGTGACGGCGAACGCCCTCGGACTGAATCCCGTGCTAACCGCGTCCACCAACGCCGCCGGGGGCGTGCTGGGCAAGATGATCTCGTTGCAGAGCATTGCGGTCGCCGTTGCGGCGACCGGCATGGCCGTCTCGGACGAAGGCAAACTGTTTCGCGCCACGCTGCGGCACAGCATCATCCTGGCGGTCTTCATGGGCGTGGTTGCCCTGGCGTTCGCGTACGTGTTTCCGCATCTCGTGCCGCCACCGGGTTAGGCAGGCAGCGAAGCTCAAATTCCGCGGATCTGCAAACCGAGCCGGATCCGCATTACAAACTGACTGGAGATGTGCGCCAGGCGCGGGCATTACAAAGCCAAAAATTGGGTTTGTTTGGGTTTGTTTTCGCGTCCCAGTGTTGCAAGCAAAGGGGCAATTGGGTTTGTTTCGCGATTTTTTTTGTTCCAAGTAGAACCACAGATGAACACGGATGGACGCAGATAAGGCGATTGCCAGAAGCTCGTGATTGCCGGCAACGTTCACTAGTTCCATCCTAAGTCTCGGGGGCCGCGGTGAGAAGTCTGGGGGACGTAAGGTATTGATTCCGCGAATCCACAGAAAGTGAAACCCGTGTGATCGAGGCGACCGGCCGGCCGGGTGACGAGTGACAGCCCTGGTACCTGCTTGTCCCCGCGCGGCAGGGATTCGGCTCGTTCGCCGCTATCGGTGAATCCGATCGGACGCCATTGTACTGGCCCCGGCAATCTACCGTATCCCGGGCGGCGTGTCGTTAGTAAGTCAACTTGTCCGCTTTTATTCACACACGATGTGTCCGCATCAGTTGATTGCACCTGAGGATCCTCTTCTGCTCGCCGAAGGGGGTTTACGGGACTTCAGGCGAACATGGC